>RCUT01000011.1_pt1 | contig 180741 bp, 178 predicted proteins | sample 2166171 | NCBI WGS metagenome assembly RCUT01 (sample SAMN09932757, study PRJNA488358) | compost metagenome | isolation source: compost soil in 4-hydroxybenzoic | place: Germany: Experimental Botanical Garden | reverse complement strand
TTGACGCTAAAGGCGCAACCGTAGAACTGGCTGACGGCGTTGAAGGTTACCTGCGTGCTTCTGAAGCATCCCGTGACCGCGTTGAAGATGCGACTCTGGTTCTGAGCGTTGGCGATGACGTTGAAGCTAAATTCACCGGCGTTGATCGTAAAAACCGCGCAATCAGCCTGTCTGTTCGTGCGAAAGACGAAGCTGACGAGAAAGATGCAATCGCAACTGTTAACAAACAGGAAGATGCAAACTTCTCTAACAACGCAATGGCTGAAGCTTTCAAAGCAGCTAAAGGCGAGTAATCTTAGTCTTTCGGGTTACAACAACCTGAATTACGACGAGTTTACTTGACAGATTGCAGGATTCGTCCTGTAATCAAGCACAAAGGGCGGCTACGGCCGCCCTTGTTTAAAGCTGTTAGCTAATCTGGCCTTGAAGGAAACCGGAGGAAAAATGACCAAGTCAGAATTGATAGAAAGACTTGCCAGCCAGCAATCCCACATTCCTGCGAAAGCAGTTGAGGATGCTGTTAAAGAAATGCTGGAACATATGGCCTCAACGCTTGCTCAAGGTGAGCGCATTGAAATCCGCGGTTTCGGCAGCTTCTCTTTGCATTACCGAGCACCTCGCACCGGGCGTAACCCGAAAACTGGCGATAAAGTCGAACTGGAAGGCAAGTACGTTCCGCACTTTAAGCCTGGGAAAGAACTACGCGACCGCGCCAATATTTACGAAGAGTAAGTTCCGCTGAACGGCGTTAACGTACTCCGAAGATAAAAAAAGCACCTGAGGGTGCTTTTTTTATGCCCGCAATTCGACCTTCCTCGCAAACCTCTGCCTGCTCTGGCGCAACGCGCCGATATTCCCGGAAGCCGGCACCCGCGCCTCGACCTTGCTGGATGACTATCGACTAACCCGACGCGATACTTCCCTGAAACAGGGAGGTTGGCATGCGTTTACCCCAGCTTGCGGGTTGTGCGATCGTCGGAGTCTTGCCGCTGCTGCTGCTCGCGCGGCTGCCCGAGCTGGCTACCCTGTGGTGGCTGACGGGCCTGGCGCTTGTGCCATTGCTACTGCGCTGGCGGCCCCTGCGCTTTGCGGCGCTGACGCTGCTTTTTTTCCTCTGGGGCGTGCTGAGCGCTCACCAGGTCATCTGGCCGACGCAGGCTTTACCCGGTAGCCCTCGGCGGGTAGAGGTTGAGCTGACGGCGACGGACGGGCAGACCACCCATCAGGGAAGCCTCATCCGGGTTGATGGACGGCGGCTGTTCCCGGCGCCGGGGATCGCGCTCTACGGCCAGGCGCTTCCAGAACCGCCGTGCGCGGGACAGCGCTGGATGATGACCGTCCACATTCGCCCGGTACACGGCCAGCTTAACGACGGTGGTTTTGACAGCCAGCGTTTTGCCCTGGCGCAGTCTCGCCCCGTGACCGGACGCTTCACGTCCGCAGAGGCCCTTGACCTGCGCTGCAGCCGACGCGCGGCCTATCTGCGCTCGTTAACCCGCACCCTCGATGCGCTGCCGTGGCGGTCGGTGATATTAGGATTAGGGATGGGGGAGCGGCTGGTTGTGCCGAAGGAGATCAAGCTCTTGATGCAGCAAACGGGGACCTCCCATCTGATGGCCATCTCCGGTTTACATATTGCGTTGGGCGCCATACTGGGTGGGCTACTGACTCGCGGCGCGCAGTTCTTTTTCCCCTGCCGCTGGATTGTCTGGCAGCTGCCGCTGCTGATTGGCCTGGCCTGCGCGCTGTTCTATGCCTGGCTTACCGGCATGCAGCCACCCGCGCTGCGAACCTGCGTCGCACTTGCCGTCGGCTGCGGTCTGCGGCTATCCGGCAGGCGCTGGACGTCATGGCAGATAGGGATATGCTGCGTGGGCGCTATTCTGTTTGCCGATCCGCTGGCCGTGCTATCCGACAGCCTGTGGCTCTCGGTGTTTGCCGTGGCGACGCTCATTTTTTGGTATCAGCTGGTGCCGCTGCCCCCGACATCGCGGGGCTGGCTGCTGCGCCAGCTGCTGGGGCTATGCCACCTGCAGTTCGGGCTGATGCTGCTGCTGTTGCCGATGCAGATTATTATCTTTCACGGTATCAGCCTGACCTCGTGGCTGGCGAACCTGGTTGCCGTGCCGCTGGTCACTTTTGCCATCGTGCCCCTTATTCTGGCGGCGATGCTGCTGCACCTCTGCGGGCCTGCGCTGGTTGAGATGGCGCTATGGCTATCGGCAGATCGCCTGCTGGCGGTACTGTTCTGGTTCCTGCGCGGGCTGCCGCAGGGCTGGCTGCCGCTGGATTCTCGCTGGACGGGCGTCAGCGCGCTGCCCTGGCTGTTGCTGCTGGTCTGGCGCTTTCACGCCTGGCGCTCGCTTCCGGCACTGTGCCTGAGCAGCATCGTGCTGCTGAGCTGGCCCTTCTGGCGTCCGACGGTGAAGGAGGAGTGGCGGGTGACGATGCTGGACGTCGGGCAGGGGCTGGCGATGGTCATCGAACGGCAGGGAGCTGCAATCCTCTATGACACCGGCCTGGCCTGGCCCGAGGGCGACAGCGGTCAGCTGATTATCATCCCCTGGCTACGCTGGCACCATCTGCGGGTGGAAGGGATTATTTTGAGCCACGAGCATCTTGACCACCGCGGCGGCCTGAATTCGATACGCCAGGTCTGGCCAGCGGCCTGGATACGCAGCCCTTTGGGGTGGGTGGGGCATCGCGCGTGCAGCAGGGGAGAGCGCTGGCGGTGGCGCGGCTTAACCTTTCGCGCGCTTTGGCCGCTGCCGGGAGCGACTGCTACCGGCAATAATCGCTCCTGCGTGGTGCGCGTTGATGACGGCCAGCGCAGTATTTTGCTCACCGGTGATATCGAAGCGGTAGCAGAGCGGGCAATGCTGAGCCGCTACTGGCAGCATCTGGCGTCTACACTTATCCAGGTTCCACATCATGGCAGCAATACCTCTTCGACCATTGCGCTGCTGCAGCGCACCGGCGGCGAGGCGGCGCTGGCCTCGGTATCCCGCTATAATGCGTGGCGGATGCCCTCGGATAAGGTTGTCCAGCGCTATCGACAGCAGGGATACCGCTGGTTCGATACGGCCCATCAGGGGCAAATGACGGTTGTTTTTTCCCCAGATGGTTGGCAAATCCTTAGCTTACGAGATCAACTTTTACCTCGTTGGTATCATCAGTGGTTTGGCGAGACCGAGGATAACGGGTAGAATATGCGGCTATTTCAACATAAGCTGGTTTACTGAATGCAGAATGATAAAGATCTCTCCACGTGGCAGACCTTCCGCCGCCTCTGGCCGCTTATTGCGCCATTTAAAACCGGACTGATCGTCGCGGCAATTGCGTTAGTCTTTAACGCGGCTAGTGATACCTTCATGCTATCGCTTCTTAAACCGTTATTGGATGATGGTTTTGGTAAAACGGATCGCTCAGTGCTGCTATGGATGCCGCTGGTGGTGATTGGGCTGATGCTGCTGCGTGGCGTCACCAGCTATATTTCGAGCTACTGTATCTCGTGGGTTTCCGGCAAGGTCGTGATGACCATGCGACGCCGTTTATTCAGCCACATGATGGGGATGCCGGTCTCTTTCTTCGACAAACAGTCCACCGGTACGCTGCTGTCGCGCATCACCTATGATTCCGAGCAGGTTGCGTCCTCCTCTTCCAGCGCGCTGATCACCGTCGTGCGCGAAGGCGCGTCGATCATCGGTCTGTTTATCATGATGTTCTACTACAGCTGGCAGCTGTCGCTGATTCTGATCGTACTGGCGCCAATCGTCTCTATCGCGATCCGCGTGGTCTCGAAGCGTTTTCGTAATATCAGCAAGAATATGCAGAACACCATGGGTCAGGTGACCACCAGCGCGGAACAGATGCTCAAAGGGCATAAAGAAGTGCTGATGTTTGGTGGCCAGGCCGTAGAAACCAAGCGTTTCGATAAGGTCAGCAACAAAATGCGCCTGCAGGGGATGAAAATGGTCTCCGCATCGTCCATCTCTGACCCTATCATTCAGCTGATCGCCTCTCTGGCGCTGGCGTTTGTGCTCTACGCCGCCAGCTTCCCAAGCGTTATGGAAACGCTGACTGCCGGTACGATTACCGTGGTCTTCTCCTCGATGATCGCCCTGATGCGTCCGCTGAAGTCACTCACCAACGTCAACGCGCAGTTCCAGCGCGGGATGGCCGCCTGCCAGACGCTGTTTGCTATTCTTGATTCCGAGCAGGAAAAAGACGAAGGCAAGCTGGTTATCGAGCGCGCGAAGGGGAGCCTTGAGTTCAATAACGTCACCTTTACCTATCCTGGCCGTGAAACGCCGGCGCTGCGTAACATCAGCCTGAATATTCCGGAAGGTAAAACCGTGGCCCTGGTGGGGCGTTCGGGATCGGGCAAATCGACAATCGCGAGCCTGATCACGCGCTTTTATGATATCGATGAAGGCCAGATCCTGCTCGACGGTCACGATCTGCGCGAATACACCCTGGCCTCCCTGCGCGATCAGGTCGCCCTGGTTTCGCAAAACGTGCACCTGTTCAACGATACCGTAGCCAACAACATTGCCTACGCGCGCAACGAAGAGTACAGCCGCGAGCAGATCGAAGAGGCGGCGCGGATGGCCTATGCCATGGACTTTATCAGTAAAATGGATAACGGCCTCGATACCGTCATCGGCGAGAACGGCGTGCTGCTTTCCGGCGGCCAGCGCCAGCGTATCGCCATCGCGCGCGCGCTGTTGCGCAACAGCCCAATCCTGATCCTTGATGAGGCAACGTCGGCGCTGGATACCGAATCTGAACGCGCCATTCAGGCGGCGCTGGACGAGCTGCAGAAAAACCGCACCTCGCTGGTTATCGCCCACCGCCTGTCAACCATCGAGAAGGCCGATGAAATCGTGGTGGTCGAAGATGGACGCATCGTTGAACGCGGCAGCCACGCTGACCTGCTGGAACATCGCGGCGTTTACGCTCAGCTGCATAAAATGCAATTTGGCCAATGATCGCGCGCATCTGGTCCGGTGAGTCGCCTTTATGGCGACTGCTGCTTCCGCTCTCCTGGCTTTACGGCCTGGTGAGCGGCCTGATTCGTCTCAGCTACCGGCTGGGGCTGAAGAAGGCCTGGCGCGCGCCGGTTCCGGTTGTTGTTGTCGGAAACCTCACCGCCGGCGGTAACGGCAAGACGCCGGTTGTCATCTGGCTGGTGGAGCAGCTGCAGCAGCGCGGGATCCGCGTTGGCGTCGTTTCTCGCGGCTACGGCGGCAAGGCGGCGAGCTATCCGCTGGTGCTCAACAGCACCACCGGCACATCGGAAGCCGGCGACGAGCCGGTGCTGATTTATCAACGCACCGGCGCGCCGGTGGCGGTCTCCCCCCAGCGCAGCGAGGCGGTGCGGGCACTGCTTGCCGTACAGGATCTGCAGCTTATCGTCACCGACGATGGCCTGCAGCACTACGGGCTGGCGCGCGATAAAGAAATCGTGGTTATTGACGGCGTACGCCGCTTTGGCAACGGCTGGTGGCTACCGGCCGGGCCGATGCGCGAACGCGCCTCGCGCCTGCGCAGCGTCGACGCCATTATCGCTAACGGCGGCGTCGCGCGGCCGGGAGAGATAGCCATGCAGCTGCGCCCCGGGCAGGCGGTGAATGTGCTTAACGGCGAACGACGCGACGTGGCGAGCTTTGATAACGTCGTCGCGATGGCCGGGATTGGTCATCCGCCGCGTTTTTTTGCCACCCTCGAAAGCTGCGGCGTGCGGCCGGTAAAAACCGTGGCGCTGGCCGATCATCAGGCTCTCACCCGAGCCGACGTTGCCGCTCTGGTAACCGAGCGGCAAACGCTGCTGATGACCGAAAAAGACGCGGTGAAATGCCGGGCCTTCGCCGAAGCTAACTGGTGGTATCTGCCCGTCGACGCCATAATGACGGACGAACGCGCGCAGCGGCTGCTTACGGATCTGGCGACGCTGGCGCAACGTTAGTTTTCGCCACGCCTGCTTTCGGTGCCGCTGTATCGTGATCCTCAACGGAGAACCTGCATGTCGGTACTAACGCTTTCACTTAAAGAAGCCCGCCATCTTCACCTCGCGGCGCAGGGCCTGCTGAAAAGGCCCCGCCGTCGCGCCCGCTCGGCCGATATTCTGCACGCCATCCGCCAGATGTCGCTGCTGCAAATTGATACCATCAACGTTGTCGCCCGTAGCCCCTATCTGGTGCTTTTCAGCCGCCTTGGCAGCTATCCGCAAAGCTGGCTGGACGAGGCGCTGCGCGCGGGCGAACTCATGGAGTACTGGGCTCATGAGGCCTGCTTTTTACCGCGCAGCGATTTTTCGCTGGTGCGCCACCGCATGCTGACGCCGGATAATATGGGCTGGAAGTACCATAAGGGGTGGATGACGGAGCATGCGGATGATATTCAGCTGCTGCTGGAGCACATCGCGCAAAATGGCCCGGTACGCTCGGCCGACTTTAGCCATCCGCGTAAAGGTACCAGCGGCTGGTGGGAGTGGAAGCCGCACAAGCGTCATCTGGAGGGGCTGTTTACCGCCGGCGAAGTGATGGTCGTGGAACGGCGTAACTTTCAGCGGGTTTACGACCTGACGCAGCGGGTGATGCCGCACTGGGATGATGAGCGCGATGCGCTGTCGCAGGCGCAGGCTGAAGAAATCATGTTGCGCAATAGCGCCCGCAGCCTGGGTATTTTCCGCCCGCAGTGGCTGGCGGACTATTATCGCCTGCGGCAACCGGCGCTCGCGAGCCTGCTGGCAAACTGGCAGGAAGAGGGGCTGGTGACGGCGGTGAACGTCGAAGGGCTTGGCGATATGTGGCTGCATCAGGAGGCCTTGCAGCAGCTGGAGGCGGCGCCGGGCGGCAGGCTTTCGGCGAGCCATAGCGCGGTGCTGTCGCCGTTTGACCCGGTTGTCTGGGACCGTAAGCGCGCCGAGCAGCTGTTTAATTTTAGCTACCGTCTTGAGTGCTACACGCCGGCGCCAAAGCGCCAGTACGGCTACTTTGTGCTGCCGCTGCTGCATCAGGGCAGGCTGGTGGGCCGCATGGACAGCAAAATGCATCGCAAAACCGGGGTTCTGGAAATTTTCTCGCTATGGCTGGAAGAGGGCGTCAAGGTGACCTCTGGCCTGGAGAGCGGGCTGCAGCGGGCCATCGACGATTTCGCCCGCTGGCAGGAAGCCGAACGCGTGAGCTTCGGCCAACTGCCGCCGGAACTCTTTGCCGACCGCCGGCAGGGCTGGAAGCTCGAAGCGAGTTGAGCGCCGGCATCCGTCCGGTCGCATCGCCAAACGCCGCGCGGCAGCAGCACGTCGGCGGGCTTTCGCCCCCTTCGCCGCTAGCGCAAACGGATCCCGGAGTCAGGTATCCTGTGCTATGCTGCTGCGGAATCTATTCGGTCCATCAGGAGGAAACATGGATCACCGTTTACTTGAAATTATCGCCTGTCCTGTTTGCAACGGTAAACTCTATTACAGCCAGGATAAGCAAGAGCTCATCTGCAAAATTGACAGTCTGGCCTTTCCTCTGCGCGACGGTATTCCCGTATTGCTGGAAACTGAAGCCCGCTCGCTAGCCGTTGGAGAGAGCCACTCATGAGTTTTGTGGTCATCATTCCTGCGCGCTTTGCCTCCACGCGTTTGCCCGGCAAGCCATTGCAGGATATCAACGGCAAACCGATGATTGTCCACGTACTGGAGCGCGCGCGCGAGTCCGGGGCCGAGCGTATTATCGTCGCTACCGACCATGAAGAGGTGGCGCGCGCGGTGGAAGCCGCCGGCGGCGAAGTGTGTATGACGCGCGCCGACCACCAGTCCGGTACTGAACGCCTGGCGGAAGTTGTCGAGAAGTGCGCCTTCAGCGATGAGACGATTATCGTCAATATTCAGGGCGACGAGCCGATGATCCCGCCGGCGATTGTACGCCAGGTGGCCGAGAACCTGGCCTCCAGCACCAGCGGGATGGCGACGCTGGCGGTGCCGATCCACGATGCCGAAGAGGCGTTTAACCCAAATGCGGTGAAGGTGGTGATGGATGCCGAAGGCTACGCCCTCTACTTCTCCCGCGCCACCATTCCCTGGGATCGCGATCGCTTCGCGCAGTCTCGCGACGCCATCGGCGATTCGCTGCTGCGCCATATCGGCATCTACGGCTATCGCGCAGGCTTTATCCGCCGCTATGTCAGCTGGGCGCCGAGCCCGCTGGAGCAGATCGAAATGCTCGAGCAGCTGCGCGTGCTGTGGTACGGTGAAAAAATCCATGTCGCGGTAGCGGAAGTTGTCCCGGGCACCGGCGTCGATACGCCGGAAGATCTGGAGCGCGTTCGCGCCGAGCTGCGTTAATTCCCCGATCCCCTCCGCCAGGAGGGGATATCCTCAGGCTATTTTTCCATACTTTTCGCCGCAATTTTTGATCTCACCCGATGACAACCTCGCGACCGACGCTCATGATGAAACCAGTAGTGTTCATGAGGGTAATTCAATGGAACAGTTGCGAACCGAGCTGAGTCACCTGCTGGGCGAAAAGCTCAGCCGGGTAGAGTGCGTGAGCGAGAAGCCCTTAACGGCGCTGTGGGCGCTCTATGATGCACAGGGAAATCCGCTGCCGCTGCTGGCGAGAAGCTTCACCACGCCCGGCGTTGCGCGCCAGCTGGCGTGGAAGATATCAACCCTGGCCCGCAGCGGCTCCGTGCGTATGCCGGTGGTCTACGGCGTGATGACGCATGAGGAGCACCCCGGGCCGGATGTCCTGCTGATTGAGCGGCTGCGCGGCGTCTCCGTCGAAGCTCCGGCCCGCACCCCCCAGCGCTGGGAGCAGCTGCAGGAGCAGATCGTCGAAGCGCTGCTGTCGTGGCACCGTCAGGATAGCGGCGGCTGCGTCGGGGTGGTGGATTGTACGCAGGAAAATCTGTGGCCAAACTGGTACCGCCAGCGGGTGGAGGTCCTGTGGGGAACGCTTAACCTTTATCAGGATACCGGCCTGACGATGCAGGACAAGCGGATCCTCTTCCGGGCGCGCGAGTGCCTTGGCGAATTATTTAAAGACTTCAACGACAACTGCGTGCTGGTGCACGGCAGCTTCACGCTGCGCAGCATGCTGAAGGACGCGCGTAGCGACCAGCTGCTGGCCATGGTGGGGCCGGGGATGATGCTGTGGGCTCCGCGTGAATATGAGCTGTTTCGCCTCTGCGACGGCGGCCAGGCGGAACAGCTGCTGTGGCACTATCTGCACCGCGCGCCGGTCGCGGAATCCTTCCTCTGGCGGCGCTGGCTCTATCTGCTGTGGGATGAGGTCGACAGCCTGGTCAACACCGGGCGCTTCGATCGCGCCCGCTTTGATTTGGCCGCCAAATCACTCCTGCCCTGGCTCGCCTGACGCGCCTTTAAGCCACTGCCAGATGCGCCCCAGCGTTTCATAGCCGACGCGATCGCTGTGCATCAGCCAGAAGGGCGACGGGATTGCGCGCTCCCAGGGATTTAGCGGCGATTCGATAGCCAGCTGGTTGGCCGGCGCCGGCAGCGGGTTTAGCCCGGCATTGCGAAAGAAGATCATCGCTCGCGGCAGGTGCGACGCGGAGGTGACCAGCAGGAAGGGCGCATCGCCAATCGCCTGTTTTACCGCCTGAGCCTCTTCTTCCGTGTCCTTGGGCCGATCGAGGACGATAATATCGCTGGCCGGCACGCCGAGGCTTTCCGCCACGCGGGCACCCGCCAGCGCGGTGCTGACCGGGTTAGTTTTGGCGGCCGCGCCGGTGAAAATAAGCTTCGACCCCGGATTCTCATGCCACAGGCGGATCCCTTCGGTCAGCCGCGGCAGGCTGTTGTTAATCAGGTTCGAGCTGGGCGCCCACGCCGGATTCCACGTATACCCGCCGCCGAGCACCACCACATACTGAACCTTTTCGCCGCCGCGCCATGTCGGATAGGTATCTTCGATCGGCTTGAGCAAGCTGTCGGCCACCGGCTGCAGGCTGAGCAGGGCAAGCACCAGCCAGCCGATGCTGACGCAGGCCTTGCCGGTTTTTTGAAAACGGCTAAACCACAGTAGCGCAATGCCGAAAGCTATCAGCATCAGCAACAGGGGAAGGGGCAGCATCATGCCGCCCAAATACTTTTTCAGCGTAAAAAGCATGCCAGATGGGTCCTTTTTAACCACATAACCAAACTTATGCCCCGATCTTATAACAGATCGCTTCACTCTCAGCGCGGGTATGACAAAATAGCGGCTTTGTGTTGGCTTGTGGAGTCGCCCGTGCAGGATCGCAATTTCGATGACATTGCCGAAAAGTTTTCGCGCAATATATACGGCACTACCAAGGGCGAACTGCGCCAGGCTATCCTCTGGCAGGATCTGCAGCCGCTGCTGGATCGGCTGGGTCCCGGGCCGCTGCGCGTTCTTGACGCCGGCGGCGGCGAGGGGCAAACGGCGGTAAAGGTGGCGCAGATGGGTCATCACGTCACGCTCTGCGATCTTTCTGCCGAGATGGTTGCCCGCGCCCGACAGGCGGCAGTCGATAAAGGTGTGATCGACAACATGCATTTTGTACAATGCGCGGCTCAGGATATTGAGCAGCATTTGGAAAGCCCGGTCGATCTGATACTGTTTCATGCGGTGCTGGAATGGGTGGCCGAGCCTCAGGAGATGCTGCAGGCGCTGTGGTCGGTGCTGCGTCCCGGCGGCGCGCTATCGCTAATGTTCTACAATGCTAACGGTCTGCTGATGCACAACATGGTTGTCGGAAACTTCGATTACGTGCAGATCGGGATGCCAAAAAAGAAAAAACGCACGCTATCGCCGGACTATCCGCGTTCCCCGGAGCAGGTGTACGGCTGGCTGGAAGAGCAGGGCTGGCAAATTACCGGCAAAACCGGCGTGCGGGTGTTTCATGACTATCTGCGTGAAAAACGCAGACAGCGCGACAATTTTGCGGCGCTGCTGGAGCTGGAGACGCGCTACTGTCGCCAGGAGCCGTATATTAGCCTGGGTCGCTATATTCACGTCACCGCGATGAAGAACCAGGCTCAGAGCTGCAGATGCAAGGATAAAGTATGAGTGAATTTTCCCAGACAGTCCCCGAACTGGTTGCCTGGGCCAGAAAAAATGATTTTTCTATTTCGCTGCCGGTCGACAGACTCTCTTTTCTGCTGGCGGTTGCCACGCTGAACGGCGAGCGGCTTGAAGGGGAAATGACCGAGGGAGAACTGGTGGACGCGTTCCGCCACGTTAGTGATGCGTTTGAGCAGACCAGCGAAACCATCAGCCAGCGCGCCAATAACGCGATTAACGATATGGTGCGCCAGCGTCTGCTGAACCGCTTTACCAGCGAACTCACGGAAGGCAACGCCATTTATCGCCTGACGCCGTTAGGTATTGGGATTACCGACTACTATATTCGCCAGCGCGAGTTCTCCACGCTGCGCCTGTCGATGCAGCTCTCGATCGTCGCCGGCGAGCTCAAGCGCGCCGCCGATTCTGCGGAAGAGGGCGGCGACGAGTTTCACTGGCATCGTAACGTCTTCGCGCCGCTGAAATATTCGGTCGCGGAAATTTTTGACAGCATCGATCTGACCCAGAGGATCATGGATGAACAGCAGCAGCTGGTGAAGGACGACATCGCCCAGCTGCTGAACAAAGACTGGCGAGCGGCGATCTCCAGCTGCGAGCTGCTGCTTTCGGAAACCTCCGGGACGCTGCGCGAACTGCAGGATACGCTGGACGCGGCGGGCGATAAGCTGCAGGCTAACCTGCTGCGGATCCAGGACGCGACTATCGCGCGGGACGACCTGCATTTTGTCGATCGCCTGGTGTTCGATCTGCAAAGCAAGCTGGATCGTATCGTAAGCTGGGGCCAGCAGGCCATCGACCTGTGGATCGGCTACGATCGCCACGTGCACAAGTTTATCCGTACCGCCATTGATATGGATAAAAACCGCGTCTTTGCTCAGCGTCTACGCCAGTCGGTGCAGACCTACTTCGATGCGCCGTGGGCCCTGACCCACGCCAGCGCCGACCGCCTGCTCGATATGCGTGATGAAGAGATGGCGCTGCTCGACGAAGAGGTCACCGGGGAGCTCCCTGAGGATCTGGAGTACGAAGAGTTTAATGAGATCCGTGAACAGCTGGCGGCCCTGATTGAAGCGCAGCTGGTTATCTATAAAGACAAAGGTCTGCCGCTGGACCTCGGCCTGGTCGTTCGCGAGTATCTGGCACAGTATCCGCGCGCGCGGCACTTCGATGTGGCGAGAATCGTCGTCGATCAGGCGGTACGTTTGGGCGTAGCGCAAGCAGATTTCACCGGACTGCCGGCACAATGGCAGCCGATTAATGATTACGGAGCCAAGGTACAGGCGCATGTCATCGACAAATATTGAACAAGTGATGCCAGTTAAGCTGGCGCTGGCGTTGGGCAATCCGTTATTTCCGGCGCTGGATAGCGCCCTGCGTGCGGGCCGTCATATCGGCCTGGACGAACTGGATAATCACGCATTTTTGATGGATTTTCAGGACTACCTGGAAGAGTTTTACGCTCGCTATAACGTTGAGCTGATTCGCGCGCCGGAAGGGTTCTTCTACCTGCGTCCGCGCTCTACCACGCTGATCCCGCGCTCGGTGCTGTCAGAGCTGGATATGATGGTCGGCAAAATTCTCTGCTACCTCTATCTTAGCCCGGAGCGTCTGGCGAATGAGGGGATCTTCACCCAGCAGGAGCTCTATGACGAGCTGCTGAGCCTGGCGGACGAAGCTAAGCTGCTGAAGCTGGTGAATAACCGCTCCACCGGCTCCGACCTCGACAGGCAGAAGCTGCAGGAAAAAATGCGCGCGTCGCTTAACCGCCTGCGCCGTCTCGGTATGGTGTGGTTTATGGGCCATGACAGCAGCAAATTCCGCATAACCGAATCGGTGTTCCGCTTCGGCGCTGACGTTCGCGCCGGCGACGATCCGCGCGAGGCGCAGAAGCGCCTGATCCGCGACGGCGAAGCGATGGCGCTGGAGAATCACCTGCAGCTCAACGATGAGAATGAAGAGAATCAGCCGGATAGCGGGGAGGAAGAGTAATGATTGAACGCGGTAAATTTCGCTCGCTAACGCTGGTTAACTGGAACGGCTTTTTTGCCCGAACGTTTGACCTGGATGAACTGGTTACCACGCTTTCTGGGGGTAACGGCGCCGGGAAATCAACCACCATGGCGGCCTTCGTCACGGCCCTGATCCCGGACCTGACCCTGCTGCACTTCCGTAACACCACCGAAGCAGGCGCCACCAGCGGCTCGCGCGATAAGGGCCTGCACGGCAAGCTGCGCGCCGGGGTGTGCTACTCGGTGCTGGACGTTATCAACTCTCACCACCAGCGGGTGGTGGTGGGCGTACGCCTGCAGCAGATTGCCGGTCGCGATCGCAAAGTGGATATTAAGCCGTTTGCCATTCAGGGCCTGCCGGACGCTATCCAACCGACGCAGCTGCTGACGGAAACCCTTAACGAACGCCAGGCACGCGTCCTGAGCCTCAACGAGCTGAAAGATAAGCTGGAAGAGATCGAAGGGGTGCAGTTCAAGCAGTTCAACTCGATAACCGACTACCACTCGCTGATGTTCGACCTGGGTGTGGTCGCCCGTCGTCTGCGCTCGGCCTCTGACCGTAGCAAATACTATCGCCTGATCGAAGCCTCGCTGTACGGCGGGATCTCCAACACCATTACCCGCTCGCTGCGCGACTACCTGCTGCCGGAAAACAGCGGCGTGCGTAAGGCGTTCCAGGATATGGAAGCCGCGCTGCGTGAAAACCGCATGACCCTGGAGGCGATTCGCGTCACGCAGTCCGACCGCGATCTGTTTAAGCACCTGATCAGCGAGGCCACCAACTACGTGGCGGCGGACTACATGCGTCACGCCAACGAGCGTCGCGTCCATCTGGATAAGGCGCTGGAGTATCGCCGCGATCTGTTCACCTCCCGCGCACAGCTGGCGGCAGAGCAGTATAAGCACGTCGATATGGCCCGCGAGCTGCAGGAGCATAACGGGGCAGAAGGCGATCTTGAGGCCGACTATCAGGCCGCCAGCGATCATCTGAACCTGGTGCAAACCGCGCTTCGCCAGCAGGAAAAAATCGAGCGCTACGAAGCGGATCTCGATGAGCTGCAGATCCGTCTTGAAGAGCAGAACGAAGTGGTGGCGGAAGCGACCGATCTGCAGGAAGAGAACGAGGCTCGTGCGGAAGCCGCAGAGCTGGAAGTGGATGAGCTGAAAAGCCAGCTTGCCGACTACCAGCAGGCGCTGGACGTCCAGCAGACCCGCGCGATCCAGTACAACCAGGCGCTGCAGGCCTTAGACCGTGCGAAGGCGCTGTGCCATCTGCCGGATTTAACTGCGGAAAGCGCCGGCGAGTGGCTGGAAACCTTCCAGGCGAAGGAGCAGGAAGCGACAGAGAAAATGCTGTCGCTGGAACAAAAAATGAGCGTTGCGCAAACCGCGCACGGTCAGTTTGAGCAGGCTTTCCAGCTGGTGGTGGCCATCAACGGCCCGCTGGCGCGTAATGAAGCCTGGAACGTGGCGCGCGAGCTGCTGCGCGACGGCGTCAACCAGCGCCATCACGCCGAACAGGCCGCGGGGCTGCGTAGCCGCCTGACCGAACTGGAGCAGCGCCTGCGCGAGCAGCAGGAAGCTGAACGCCAGCTGAACGAATTCTGCAAGCGCCAGGGCAAGCGTTACGATATTGACCGCCTGGAAACGCTGCACGAGGAGCTGGAAGCGCGAATTGCCTCCTTGTCCGACGGCGTCTCCTCCGCCAGCGAACAGCGAATGACGCTGCGTCAGGAGCTGGAGCAGCTGCAGTCCCGTACCCAGACGCTGCTGCGTCGGGCGCCGATCTGGCTGGCGGCGCAGAACAGCCTCAGCCAGCTTTGCGAGCAGAGCGGCCAGCAGTTTGAATCAAGCCAGGACGTGACCGAATATCTCCAGCAGCTGCTGGAGCGCGAGCGCGAGGCTATCGTTGAGCGCGACGAAGTCGGCGCGCGTAAGCGGGCCATTGATGAAGAGATTGAGCGTCTTAGCCAACCGGGCGGCTCGGAAGATCCGCGGCTGAATGCCCTGGCAGAGCGCTTTGGCGGCGTGCTGTTGTCAGAAATTTATGACGACGTTAGCCTCGAAGATGCGCCGTACTTCTCGGCCCTGTACGGCCCGTCGCGCCATGCCATCGTGGTTCCCGACCTGTCGCAGCTCACCGGGCAGCTTGAAGGCCTGGAGGATTGCCCGGAAGATCTCTACCTGATCGAAGGCGATCCGCAGTCGTTCGATGACAGCGTCTTTAGCGTTGATGAGCTGGAAAAAGCGGTGGTCGTCAAGGTTGCCGATCGCCAGTGGCGCTACTCGCGCTTCCCGACGCTGCCGCTGTTTGGCCGCGCCGCCCGTGAAAGCCGTATTGAAAGCCTGCACGCCGAGCGGGAAGATCTCTCCGAGCGTTTTGCGACCCTGTCGTTCGACGTGCAGAAGACCCAGCGTCAGCACCAGGCCTTCAGCCGCTTTATCGGCAGCCACCTGGCGGTGGCCTTTGAAGACGATCCGGAAGAAGAGATCCGTAAGCTGAATGGCCGCCGCGGCGAGCTGGAGCGGGCGCTTAACGCGCACGAGAGCGATAACCAGCAGAACCGGGTGCAGTACGAGCAGGCGAAAGAGGGCGTTTCCGCGCTTAACCGCCTGCTGCCGCGCCTTAGCCTGCTGGCGGACGATACGCTGGCCGATCGCGTTGACGAAATTCAGGAGCGCCTGGACGAAGCCGAGGAAGCGGCTCGCTTTATCCAGCAGCACGGCAATCAGCTGGCGAAGCTGGAGCCGATGCTCTCGGTACTGCAGAGCGATCCGGAGCAGTTCGAGCAGCTGAAAGAAGATTACGCTTACTCGCAGCAAACCCAGCGTGAAGCGCGCCAGCAGGCGTTTGCGCTCAGCGAAGTGGTGCAGCGTCGCGCTCACTTTAGCTACTCTGATTCTGCCGAGATGCTCAGCGGCAACAGCGATCTCAACGAAAAACTGCGCCAGCGTCTGGAGCAGGCGGAGGGCGAACGCAGCCGGGCTCGTGACGCCACGCGTACGCATACCGCGCAGCTGAACCAGTACAACCAGGTTCTGGCCTCGCTGAAAAGCTCGTATGACACCAAAAAAGAGCTGCTGGGCGATCTGTATAAAGAGCTGCAGGATATCGGCGTGCGCGCCGATAGCGGGGCGGAAGAGCGCGCCCGCGTGCGTCGTGATGAGTTGCATACGCGTCTGAGCAATAACCGCTCGCGGCGCAATCAGCTGGAAAAAGCCCTGACCTTCTGCGAAGCGGAGATGGATAACCTGACCCGCAGGCTGCGCAAGCTTGAGCGTGATTACTGCGAAATGCGTGAGCAGGTTGTCAGCGCCAAAGCCGGCTGGTGTGCGGTGATGCGGCTGGTGAAAGACAACGGCGTTGAGCGCCGACTGCACCGTCGCGAGCTGGCCTACCTCTCGGCAGATGAGCTGCGTTCGATGTCGGATAAAGCGCTCGGCGCGCTGCGTCTGGCGGTTTCCGATAACGAACACCTGCGTGACGTGCTGCGAGTCTCTGAAGATCCGAAGCGTCCTGAGCGCAAAATTCAGTTCTTCGTCGCCGTCTACCAGCACCTGCGCGAGCGTATCCGTCAGGATATTATCCGCACCGACGACCCGGTCGAGGCGATTGAGCAGATGGAGATCGAGCTCAGCCGTCTGACCGAAGAGCTGACCAACCGCGAGCAGAAGCTGGCGATCAGCTCCCGCAGCGTGGCCAATATCATCCGCAAGACCATTCAGCGCGAGCAGAACCGTATTCGGATGCTCAACCAGGGTCTGCAGAGCGTCTCCTTTGGTCAGGTCAACAGCGTGCGTCTCAACGTCAACGTGCGGGAAACCCACTCGACGCTGCTCGACGTGCTGTCTGAACAGCATGAGCAGCATCAGGATCTGTTCAACAGCAACCGCCTGACCTTCTCGGAAGCGCTGGCGAAGCTCTATCAGCGCCTCAATCCGCAGATTGATATGGGCCAGCGTACCCCGCAAACCATCGGCGAAGAGCTGCTGGACTACCGCAACTATCTGGAAATGGAAGTGGAAGTTAACCGTGGCTCCGACGGCTGGCTGCGCGCGGAGTCCGGCGCGCTGTCGACCGGGGAAGCGATCGGTACCGGGATGTCGATTCTGGTGATGGTCGTTCAGAGCTGGGAAGACGAGTCCCGCCGCCTGCGCGGTAAAGACCTGTCGCCGTGCCGTCTGCTGTTCCTCGACGAAGCGGCGCGTCTTGATGCCCGCTCTATCGCCACCCTGTTTGAGCTGTGCGAACGTCTGGAAATGCAGCTGATTATTGCCGCCCCGGAAAATATCAGTCCGGAAAAAGGCACCACCTATAAGCTGGTGCGTAAGGTGTTCAATAACCATGAGCACGTGCACGTGGTCGGCCTGCGCGGTTTCGCGGCCCAGCTGCCCCAAACGCTGCCGGGCACGGCGGACGCTTCCTGACCGATCTGCTGCGGTAGGGAGTGAGTAGTCTAAAAGGGCGACATGATGTCGCCCTTTTTGTTAGCCGGTATGATGTGTTAACGTTGTATAATCTTTAAACTTCTTTACATTTGGGAAGGCAAAAGCGTTTTCGCCTTTATATACTGAGAGTGAGCCCTATTTTTAAGGGCGGCAATGTGTCAACAGGGGGGCAAGGGATGTTGCTAAAGAAACGGTATGGTCGTCAATTGTCGGCGCTGAGCTTGAGCCTGGCTTTTGCATTTGCTCCACTGTTCAATGTCCAGGCCGAAGAGCCTGAAGTCGTACCCACGGACAGTTCCGCCACGCTGGGAGAGCTTTCGTCAGCGCTGCTGCTAAACAACGGCCAGTCTGCCACGGTGGCGAAAATGGCCGGCGAGCAGCCTCTGGCGACCGAGGTCGCCGCGAAAAGCCGGGCTGAGATTGAAGCACTGCTTCCGGCTGGCTATAAACCCGTCTTTATGAATCCGCTGGTGTCGCTGTATGCGGCCAGGGATATGAAACCGATGTGGGATAGCCGTGAGGCGGTGCAGGCTTTTCAGCAGCAGCTGGCCGAAGTCGCTATCGCCGGTTTCCAGCCGCAGTTCACCACCTGGGTGAGCCTGCTGACCGATCCCGCGGTGAGCGGAATGGCGCGTGATGTCGTGCTGTCCGACGCCATGATGGGCTACCTGCATTTTATTAGCGGTATTCCGATTCAGGGCAACCGCTGGCTATACGGAACCAAACCCTACACCATGGCCACGCCGCCGCTATCGGTCATCAATCAGTGGCAGCTGGCGCTGGACAACGGCTCTTTGCCGCAGTTTATTGCCGGACTCACGCCGCGTCATCCGCAGTATGAAGCGATGCATCAGGCGCTGCTGCAGCTGGTGGCCGATTCGCGGCCGTGGCCGCAGATGACCGGCAGCGCATCGCTGCGTCCGGGCGAGTGGAGTAATGATATCGGCGCGCTGCGCGAGATATTACAGCGTACCGGCATGCTGGATGATTCGGCGAAAATTACCCTCCCGGGCGACGTTGTCAGCCCGTCGGTGGGCAAGAAAAGCAAGCCGGCCGCCCGCGGCATTTACGATCGCCAGCTGGTTGAGGGCGTAAAGCGCTTTCAGGCCTGGCAGGGGCTGGGCGCGGACGGTGTGATCGGCCAATCCACGCGCGATGGTCTGAACGTCTCCGCGGCGCAGCGTGCCGGGGTAGTGGCGCTCAACATTCAGCGCTTGCGCCTGCTGCCTGGCAAGCTGTCGACCGGCATAATGGTGAATATTCCGGCCTTTTCGCTGGTCTATTACCAGGACGGTAGCCAGGTGCTGGCATCGCGGGTGATCGTCGGTCGTCCGGACCGTAAAACGCCGATGATGAGCAGCGCGCTGAATAACGTGGTGGTCAATCCGCCGTGGAACGTGCCGCCGACGCTGGCGCGCAAAGATATTCTGCCGAAGGTGCGCAACGATCCGGGCTATCTTGAGCAGCATGGCTATACCCTGATGCGCGGCTGGAACAGCAAAGAGGCGATCGACCCTTATCGCGTAGACTGGTCGACAATCACCGAGAGCAATCTTCCGTTCCGCTTCCAGCAGGCTCCGGGCGCGCGCAACTCGCTGGGGCGCTACAAATTCAACATGCCGAGTTCTGACGCTATCTATCTGCACGATACGCCGAACCACAACCTGTTCCAGAAAGACGTACGGGCGCTGAGCTCCGGCTGCGTGCGCGTGAATAAGGCCTCCGAGCTGGCAAATATGCTGCTGCAGGATGCGGGCTGGAACGATACGCGAATTTCCGCCGCGCTTAAGCAGGGCGATACCCGCTATGTGAATATCCGCAACAATATCCCGGTGAATCTTTATTATCTCACCGCCTTTGTTGGCGCTGATGGACGCACACAATATCGAACAGATATTTACAATTACGATCTCACCGCGCGATCTGGCGCACAAATTCTGGCAAAAGCCGAACAATTAATCAGGTAAATGAAGTAGTTCAACGGATATCGTTGTCCTAACTCTGGGTGAAAACAGGCGCTGTTCGTCTACAGGGCCCGTTTTCACTGGGGTTAGGCCGCCTTGACGTTGGCAATAATGCCCGGTAAGGTGCCTTTCGTGCGCCAGAAGTGCATATTACACAACACCATTAAAACTGCATTGAGGTGACAGGTCTGGGAAACTCCTGACGCTTGCTACGGTAAGTGCGCGGGGGAGAAGACGTCGCCAGTAAACAGGCAGCTTGAAGGATGGCGTGTATATTTCGATTCATTTACTTGTAGACCTGATTATCATGGACAAATTTGACGCTAATCGCCGCAAACTGCTGGCGCTAGGTGGCGCTGCGCTAGGTGCAGCAGCCATTTTGCCTGCGCCGGCATTTGCCACCCTCTCGACCCCCCGACCGCGTATTTTGACGCTGAATAACCTGCATACCGGTGAATCACTCAAAGCGGAGTTCTTCGATGGCAGAGGCTATATTCAGGATGAATTAGCAAGACTTAACCATTTCTTCCGTGATTTCCGCGCGAATAAAATAAAGTCCATCGATCCGAGCTTATTCGATCATCTTTATCGCCTGCAGGGATTACTTGGCACCAGTAAGCCTGTCCAGCTGATCTCCGGCTATCGTTCCCTCGATACCAACGATGAGCTACGTGCACGAAGCCGCGGTGTAGCCAAACATAGCTACCACACCAAAGGCCAGGCCATGGATTTTCATATTGAAGGCATTTCGTTGAGCAATGTTCGCAAAGCGGCGTTATCTATGGGCGCGGGTGGTGTAGGATACTACCCACGTAGCAACTTTGTGCATATTGATACCGGGCCGGTAAGGCACTGGTAACGAAAGGAGCGTCATGAACTATCGTATTATTCCGGTTACCGCGTTCGCCCAGAACTGCTCTTTAATCTGGTGTGAGCAAACCCGACTTGCTGCGCTGGTCGATCCCGGCGGTGATGCAGAGCGAATCAAACAGGAAGTGGCGGCAGCGGGCGTTAGCCTGATGCAGATTTTGCTCACTCACGGTCATCTCGATCACGTTGGTGCGGCAGCCGAGCTGGCGCAACATTACGGCGTGCCGATTATCGGCCCGGAAAAAGAAGATGAGTTCTGGCTGGAAGGACTCCCTGCGCAAAGCCGGATGTTCGGCCTGGAGGATTGCCAGCCGCTGCATCCTGACCGCTGGCTCAATGAAGGCGATGTCGTCAGCGTGGGGAACGTTTCTCTGCAGGTTCTGCACTGCCCGGGCCATACGCCGGGACACGTTGTTTTCTTCGATGACGCGTCGCGGCTGCTGGTTTCCGGCGACGTTATCTTTAAAGGTGGCGTCGGGCGTAGCGACTTCCCGCGCGGCGACCACGGCCAGCTGATCGACGCGATTAAACGCAAGCTGTTGCCTTTGGGCGATGACGTGACGTTTATCCCTGGCCACGGGCCGATGTCAACGCTGGGTCATGAGCGTTTGCACAATCCCTTCCTGCAGGATGAAATGCCGGTCTGGTAACCATGCCGGACGCTAAATACAAAAAAGGCCGCAAATGCGGCCTTCTTTTTTTAGGGTCCTGCGGCGTTACAGTACGGCGACGATCGCTTCACACAGCGGCGCCATGTTGTCCGGCGTCATGCCAGCAACGTTGATACGCCCGGAAGCCACGGCGTAAATAGCGAACTCTTCGCGCAGGCGCAGAACCTGCTCTTTGGTCAGGCCGCTAAACGAGAACATGCCGTTTTGCTTAATGATGAAGGAGAAGTCGCGGTTAGCGCCTTTTTCCTGCAGGGTATTGACGAACAGCAGGCGCATACGCTGAATGCGCTGGCGCATGTCGGTCAGCTCCTGCTCCCAGATAGCGCGCAGCGCATCGTTGCTGAGGATTGTCGCCACAACGGCAGCGCCGTGCGCCGGCGGGTTGGAGTAGTTAGCGCGGATCGCTGACTTCATCTGGCTGAACGCGCGGTCAACGGTGTCGCTATCGCTCGCGACCAGCGTACAGGCGCCAACGCGCTCATTGTACAGGCCGAAGTTCTTCGAGTAGGAGCTGGCAACCAGCAGCTCTTTGTGCAGCGCGGCAAAGGCGCGCAGGCCTTCGGCATCTTCTTCCAGACCGCGGGCAAAGCCCTGGTAGGCGAAGTCGAACAGCGGCAGCCAGCCCTTATCAACGGAGAGCTGTGCCAGCTGTTGCCACTGTTCCAGCGTCGGATCGATACCGGTTGGGTTGTGGCAGCAGCCGTGGAACAGAACAACGTCACCCGCCTGAGCTTCATTGAGGCTTGCCAGCAGGCCGGCAAAGTCGAGCGTGCGGCTAGCCGCATCGTAGTAGGTGTACTCGCGAACCTCGAGGCCGGCGGAATTGAATACGCTCTTGTGGTTCGGCCAGCTCGGGTTGCTCACCCAAACGCGCTTAACGTCGGTATTTTTGGCAAGGAAGTCGGCGGCAACGCGCAGGGCACCGGTACCACCAGGGGTCTGGGCGGTACGCGCACGCCTGTCGCTGATGATAGCGCTTCCTTTACCGAACAGCAGCTCCTGCGTGCATTGACCAAATTCCGGAATACCGTCGATACCCAGATAATTTTTTGTGGTCTCATTCTCCAGCAGATATTGCTCTGCCTTCTTCACGCTGGTCAGGACCGGGGTTTTACCCGTTTCATCTTTATAAACGCCAATCCCGAGGTTAATTTTTGTAGGACGGTCATCGGCACGAAACAGATCGGCCAGGCCCAGAATAGGGTCGGCAGGGGCGGCAGTAATGTTCTCAAACATGACGAGGTTCCATTGTGATTACTGAAGGGAGTTCCGCTATCAGGGTAACGGGAGAATGACCAATTGCCAACCGTTTGCGACAAAAAGCGCGAAGGTTTTCCAAAGTTACGATCTTTGCCTTAGTAACGTAGAAAAGCAGGACCGAAGTCCTGCTTTTTAGGCATATCACGAAGGGGTGTACTGCTGAAAACTTAGAACTGGTAAACGATACCCACTGCCGCCTGGTCGTCGGTGGCTACGCCAGCAGTTTTGGTGTATTCGTTGTCGTCCAGCAGGTTGAATTTGTATGCTGCGTAGACGTTCATGTTCTTGTTGAAGTAGTACCAGGTACCCAGTTCTACGTATTTAACCAGGTCAGCATCGCCGCCGGAGAAGCCAGCGCGGCCCTGCAGGTCTTTGCCTTTGGTCTGAACGTAGCCCACGGACGGACGCAGACCGAAGTCGAACTGGTACTGAGCAACGGCTTCAAAGTTCTGAGTTTTGCCAGCGAAGTAGTTAGCCTGGTTTTCCGGAGTCATGTTGTAAGTCTGGGAGTACATCACTGCCGCATAGACGTTGTTTGCATCGTACTTAGCGGAGGTTGCCCATGCTTCAGCTTTGTCACCGTTGCCATCAGCTTTCTGAGCGATGCTGCGGTTAGAGTTCGCGTAGCCTGCAGACAGCGCGATACCGTTTTCGAATGCGTAGGTTGCAGAGGTGCTGACGCCGTCGCCGTTTTGTTTCTGGATAGCACGGCTTGTGTCGTTTTTACCCTGATACTGCAGCGCGAAGCTCAGGCCGTCAACCAGACCGAAGAAGTCAGAGTTACGGTAGGTAGCAACGCCGTTGGTACGGCCAGTCATGAAGTTGTCGGTGTAGTTCCAGCCGTCGCCGCCCCACTCAACCAGCATATCGGTTGCAGCTTCAACGTCATAGATGGCACCGTAGTTACGGCCGTAGTCGAATGAACCGTATTCGCCAGCCTTCAGGCCTGCGAATGCCAGACGGGTTTTAGTCCCCTGGGAACCTTCAACGTTGGACGCATCCATGTTGTATTCCCACTGGCCGTAACCGGTCAGCTGATCGTTGATCTGGGTTTCGCCCTTCAGGCCGATACGTGCATAGGTGGTGTCGGAGCTGTTGGTGTCGCCGTTTGTTGTCCAAACGTGCTCGCCAACCATTTTCCCGTAAAAGTCCAGTTTGTTGCCGTTTTTGTTATAGATTTCTGCAGCATTTGCTGCGCCGGCTACCAGCAGAGCAGGGATGACCACTGCCAGAATATTGCGCTTCATCATTATTTATTACCCTCATTAGTATTTTTATATGAACACTTGCCACTGCCGCCAATACATTCTGTCAATAAAAATTTACAGAACCATTGATGATAGTTTGGTGTCTGAAGGCATCTTTCCATCCGCGCCAGCGTTTCGCTAGCCTGAAAATGCTACCAATGTCGCATATAAGTAACAATAAGAAAGTGTGTGTAACAAAATGTGAATTTTTGGGAACTTTGTGAACTCAATCAAAATTCCGTTCCACTTTGCGCATAAAATCACCATGTCTTATATATCTATATGAATTAATTATGATTAATTTAGATAAGTGGCGATTTGCGCATTTTGTGGCTGGATTTCGCTTTTTTTTCACTCAGCATTTGTCTTTGCATGTTGTGCGGCGGGTGGTTAAAAAATGAGCAAAATAATCAGTCATTTCACCGATGAATGAACATAAGGTGCGCTTTCTTGTTTCGGTGGGGGGCGAAATAGTGAGTAACATAAATGTGACGCGGAAGGGTTGATGTTTAAGTTTCTAGATATTCGTTAACAATAATTGACATAAAAAAGGGCCAGCTTACGCTGACCCTTTTGCAAGGCGGGAATAAAAATCAGAATGTCGCGCTGCGCGGAGTACGCGGGAACGCAATCACGTCGCGAACGTTCTGAACGCCGGTGACGTAGGCAATCAGACGCTCAAAGCCCAGGCCGAAGCCAGAGTGCGGCACGGTGCCGTAGCGACGCAGGTCGCGATACCACCAGTAGTCTTCTTTATTAAGACCCATTTCCGCCATACGTGCGTCAAGCACGTCCAGGCGCTCTTCACGCTGCGAACCACCGATAATTTCACCGATACCCGGTGCCAGAACGTCCATTGCGGCGACGGTTTTGCCGTCTTCGTTAAGGCGCATGTAGAACGCCTTAATGTCTTTCGGATAGTTTTTGACCACCACCGGCGCTTTGAAGTGCTCTTCTGCCAGGTAGCGCTCGTGCTCGGAAGAGAGGTCCACGCCCCAGTACACCGGGTTTTCGAACTGCTTGCCGCAGTTTTCGAGGATCGTGACCGCGTCGGTATAATCGACCTGGGCGAAATCGGCAGAGACGAAACGCTCGAGGCGGTCAACCGCATCTTTATCCACGCGCTCGGCGAAGAATTTCATGTCGTCCGCGCGCTCTTCCAGTACGGCCTTGAAGACGTACTTCAGCATCGCTTCCGCCAGACCTGCCACATCGTTCAGGCTGGCGAAGGCCACTTCCGGCTCCAGCATCCAGAACTCCGCCAGATGGCGGCTGGTGTTGGAGTTTTCCGCGCGGAAGGTCGGGCCGAAGGTGTAGATTTTCGACAGCGCGCAGGCGTAGGTTTCGCCGTTCAGCTGGCCGGAAACGGTAAGGAACGACTCTTTGCCGAAGAAATCCTTATCGAAATCCACTTTGCCCTGGTCGTTACGCGGCAGGTTTTCCAGATCCAGCGTCGAGACGCGGAACATTTCACCTGCGCCTTCGGTATCAGAAGCGGTGATCAGCGGAGTAGAAACCCAGAAGAAGCCCTGCTCGTCAAAGAAACGATGCAGCGCCTGCGCCAGGGTATGACGCACGCGGGCAACCGCGCCAATCAGGTTGGTACGCGGACGCAGGTGGGCGACTTCGCGCAGATACTCGATGCTGTGGCGCTTGGCCGCCATCGGGTAGGTATCCGGATCTTCGACCCAGCCGGTCACTTCGACGCTGCTGGCCTGAATTTCGAAGCTCTGGCCCTGGCCCTGAGATGCCACGACTTTACCGGTGACGATGACCGAGCAGCCGGTAGTCAGACGCAGCACTTCCTGATTGTAATTGGGAAGAGAATTACTAATGACGGCCTGTACAGGATCAAAGCAGGAACCGTCATAGACGGCCAGGAAGGAAAAGCCAGCTTTTGAATCTCGGCGGGTACGTACCCATCCGCGGACGGTGACTTCGCTGTCAACCGCAACACGGCCCTGGAGTACGTCGGCTACAGGCACAACGCTCATAATAGTCTCTCTATTCGTAGTCCAATAAAAATATCTGTTTCCCCCTGCAATGGGGGGATATCTATGTTACCTGTCATCTTCCGTCAGACAAGCAGATTTCGCACCGCGAGAGGGAGTTTTCGGAAATAAATAAAGAACAAGGAGCCAGAACGGCTCCTTGTGGCGATTAACTGGCCTTTTTGATCGGCGGCAGATCGAAGGCTTCACGCAGGGCGCGCACGAATGCCTTATCGTGACAGATGGTCTTGCCAGGGCTGTCTGAAAGCTTGGCCACCGGCTTGCCGTTGCACTCCACCAGCTTTATCACGATATTGAGCGGCTTAACCTGTGGAATATCGCAGGTTAAGCGCGTTCCGATGCCAAAGCTGAGATTCACCCGCGATGAGAAGTGACGATAGAGATCGACGGCTTTCGTCAGATCGAGGTTATCGGAGAAGACCAGCACTTTACTCAGCGGGTCGATACCCAGCTTCTGGTAATGGGCAATGGCTTTCTCGCCCCATTCAACCGGGTCTCCGGAGTCGTGGCGCAGCCCCTGATAGCGTTCGGCGAATTCCGGGCCGAAATCACGCAGGAAGGCATCCATCGTAATACAGTCGGTCAGGGCAATACCCAGCTGGTCCGGATACTCTTCCAGCCAGGCGGCAAGGGCCGCGCGCTGGCTGCTGGCAAGGCTTGGGCTGATCTGCTGATGGGCCTGGAACCACTCATGAGCCTGGGTACCCATCGGCGTGAGATGCAGGCGACGCGCCAGGTCGTAGTTGCTGGTGCCGGTAAACCACGGCTCCTGCTGCAGGCGTTTGACGATAGCCTGCTGGACCTCGCGCGAGAAGCGACGACGGGTGCCGAAGTCCATCAAGCGGAAGCGGCTCATATCGATATCGGCGGTGATTTCCCTGAAGTCGCTCAGCTTGCGCTCGAGGGTCTCCAGCGCCAGCTCAACGCCGATTTCCGGTGAACGGTAGTGATGAACCAGCTCGCTGATCACCGCCAGCAGCGGGACTTCCCACATAATGACTTCGCGCCAGGGGCCGGATAGACGAATGTTCAGCTTGCCGTTGTCGTTGCTGACGGTGACCTGTCGCGGGTCGTAGCGGAAGTCGCGCAGCCAGTCGAGGTAATCCTCGGCAAAGAACGGCAGGGTCGACAGCCAGTGATACTCATCGTCCTGCAGCTTCAGGTCGCGCATAGCCTCAACCTGTTCGCGAATCGCATCGGCATAAATGCCGAGCAAATCATCCCCGCGGCAGCGGAACTCCGCCGCAACGTGTACCTCGTTATAGCGGTGGAACACGGCCTGCTGCATGTGCAGCTTATAGGCATCCGTATCAAGCAGCGAGTGCAGTACAGGAGCAGTGAATTGTGTCATGGTGCGCAGTAGCATCCTCTCACTGGAGCGTATCCATCAAAACCAGAGCAGAAAAAAGGAGGCGGAGTATAGCTTTATTCCCCGACTCTGTCCCGCAGTGAAGGCCGATGGCGACGCTGACGGTCATTTGCGAGGCCTAGTTTAATATATTGAACACGGATCACACCACAAGCTTTGCACCGGGTCGAGCGCATTTCGTGCCTCCTGTGTTATCAATATGTAGCGATTTTCGTGTTTGACGTTGAAAAGATGAAGATTCTGCATAGCGAGAACATCACAACAGGAATAGACTGGGTTTGACACTTTATGGAACATGCTAAAGGTTTTTTATGACACAACAGCCCCAAGCCAAATACCGCCACGACTATCGTGCGCCGGACTATCTGATTAGCGATATCGATTTGACCTTTGACCTGGATGCCGCGAAAACCGTTGTTACGGCCGAGAGTAAAGTCTCCCGTCACGCGGCTGCGTCTGATGTGCCATTGCGTCTGGATGGCGAAGACCTGACGTTGGTCTCTCTGCAGGTTAACGGTGAACCGTGGAGCGACTATAAAGAAGAAAATAACCAGCTGGTTATTGGCGGATTACCGGAACATTTCACCCTGACTATCGTCAATGAAATCAGCCCGGCGGCCAATACCGCGCTCGAAGGGCTGTATCAGTCTGGCGAAGCGCTGTGCACGCAGTGTGAAGCGGAAGGTTTCCGCCATATTACCTGGTATCTGGATCGCCCGGACGTTCTGGCGCGCTTCACCACCAAAATTATCGCCGATAAGGCGAAATACCCGTACCTGCTCTCTAACGGCAACCGCGTGGCGCAGGGCGAGCTGGAAAATGGCCGTCACTGGACTCAGTGGCAGGATCCGTTCCCGAAACCGTGCTACCTGTTCGCGCTGGTGGCCGGTGATTTCGACGTTCTACGCGATACCTTCACCACCCGTTCCGGACGCGAAGTGGCGCTGGAGCTGTTCGTCGATCGTGGCAACCTTGACCGCGCGCCGTGGGCGATGACGTCGCTCAAAAACTCGATGAAATGGGACGAAACCCGTTTCGGCCTCGAGTACGATCTCGACATCTACATGATTGTCGCCGTCGACTTCTTTAATATGGGCGCCATGGAGAACAAAGGGCTGAACGTCTTTAACTCTAAATACGTGCTGGCCCGCACCGATACCGCCACCGATAAAGACTACCTCGATATCGAGCGCGTGATTGGCCACGAATATTTCCACAACTGGACCGGCAACCGCGTGACCTGCCGCGACTGGTTCCAACTGAGCCTCAAAGAGGGGCTGACCGTGTTCCGCGATCAGGAGTTCAGCTCCGATCTGGGCTCGCGCGCGGTGAACCGTATTAACAACGTCCGCACCATGCGCGGGCTGCAGTTTGCCGAAGACGCCAGCCCGATGGCCCATCCGATTCGTCCGGATAAGGTTATCGAGATGAACAACTTCTACACCCTGACGGTATATGAAAAGGGTGCGGAAGTGATCCGCATGCTGCATACCCTGCTGGGTGAGGCCAACTTCCAGAAAGGCATGCAGCTGTACTTCGAGCGCCACGACGGCAGCGCCGCCACCTGCGACGATTTCGTTCAGGCGATGGAAGACGCGTCGAACGTTGACCTGTCGCACTTCCGCCGCTGGTACAGCCAGTCCGGTACGCCGGTGGTGAGCGTGCACGACGACTACAACCCGGAAACCGAGCAGTACCGGCTGACCATCAGCCAGCGTACGCCGCCGACCTCCGAGCAGGCGGAAAAGCAGCCGCTGCATATTCCGTTCGATATCGAGCTCTACGATAACGAAGGCAAGGTGATTCCGCTGCAGAAGGGCGGGCACCCGGTGCATCACGTGCTGAACGTCACCCAGGCCGAGCAGACGTTTGTTTTTGATAACGTCTACTTCCAGCCAGTTCCGGCGCTGCTGTGCGAGTTCTCCGCGCCGGTGAAGCTGGAATATAAGTGGAGCGATCAGCAGCTAACGTTCCTGATGCGCCACGCGCGCAACGACTTCTCCCGCTGGGATGCCGCGCAGAGCCTGCTGGCGACCTACATCAAGCTTAACGTCAATCGCCATCAGCAGGGCCAGCCCCTGTCGCTGCCGGTTCACGTCGCCGATGCGTTCCGCGCGATCCTGCTGGATGAGAAGATCGATCCGGCGCTGGCGGCAGAAATTCTGACGCTGCCGTCCGCCAGTGAAATCGCCGAGCTGTTTGCGATTATCGATCCGCTGGCCATTGTGGCGGTGCGCGAAGCGCTCACCCGCACGCTGGCGAAAGAGCTGGCGGATGAGTTCCTCGCTATCTACAACGTCAATAAGCTCGACGGCTATCGCGTAGAGCATGCCGATATTGGCAAGCGTTCGCTGCGCAATACCTGCCTGCGCTACCTGGCGTTTGGCGACGCAGAGCTGGCGGATAAGCTGGTCGTCGCCCAGTACCATCAGGCCGATAACATGACCGACGCGCTGGCGGCTCTGTCGGCAGCGGTGGCGGCGCAGCTGCCGTGCCGCGATGCGCTGATGCAGGAGTATGACGATAAATGGCATCAGGACGGCCTGGTGATGGACAAATGGCTGATCCTGCAGGCCACCAGCCCGGCGGATAACGCCGTGGAGACGGTGCGCGCGCTGCTGAACCACCGTTCGTTCAGCATGAACAACCCGAACCGCGTTCGCTCGCTGATTGGCGCCTTTGCCGGCAGCAACCCGGCGGCCTTCCACGCCGAAGATGGCAGCGGATATCAGTTCCTGGTGGAGATGCTGACCGAGCTCAACAGCCGCAACCCGCAGGTGGCGTCGCGCCTGATTGAGCCGTTGATTCGTCTGAAGCGTTATGATGCCAAACGCCAGGCGCTGATGCGCGCGGCGCTGGAGCAGCTGAAAGGTCTGGAGAATCTCTCCGGCGATCTGTTCGAGAAAATCAGTAAAGCGCTGGCGTAGTAGCGTCCCGCTCCCGAAGTGCGGCGTTGGTGCCGCGCTTCGGGAGTCGTTTAGCCATGACTAAACAGGCGCGGGGAGGCTTCGTGCCTGCCGCGCTTCATTACCCGGTTGAGAACCTCAGCCTCCAGCTCCGCCAGCCGCGCCGAACCGGTATGCCGCGGGCGCGGAATATCCACCGTAACGTCCAGCCCAATCTTGCCCTCTTCAATCAACAGCACCCGATCGGCCATCGCCACCGCTTCGCTCACGTCGTGAGTCACCAGCAGGACGGTGAAGCCATGTTCCTGCCAGAGCGAGACGATTAAATCCTGCATCTCGAGGCGGGTGAGGGCGTCCAGGGCGCCGAGCGGCTCGTCGAGCAGCAGCAGGCCGGGGCGATGAATCAGCGCCCGGGCCAGCGCCACGCGCTGCTTTTGTCCGCCGGAAAGCGCCGCCGGCCACTCGTTGGCGCGGTTTTCGAGGCCGACGCTGGCCAACGCCTGCAGGGCCGCCTCACGCCACGAGCCTTTAAGCCCGAGGCCGACGTTATCGATCACCGTTTTCCACGGCAGCAGGCGCGAATCCTGAAACATCATGCGGGTATCGTCCTGGATTTGCGCCAGCGGCGTGGATCCCGCCAGCAGCTCGCCGGCGTTGGGTTTCTCCAGTCCGGCCAGCAGGCGCAGCAGGGTACTTTTACCGCCGCCGCTGCGCCCGACCACCGCGACGAACTGCCCGGTGGGAATATGTAAATCTAGCGCGTTAAGAATGGTGTTTTCGCCGTAGCGTTTGGTCACGCCGTTAAGCAACAGCGGGATCCCTGGGTTCAGACGGGCGGTAGTCATGCGTTAGCCTCCTGAAGATGATAGGCCGGATTCCAGCGCAGCCAGACGCGTTCCAGCAGCTGCGCGCTGAAGTCGGCCAGTTTGCCCAGAATGGCGTAGAGAATGATGGCCACGACCACCACGTCGGTTTGCAGAAACTCGCGCGCGTTCATCGCCAGGTAGCCGATGCCGGCGTTTGCCGAGATGGTCTCGGCGACGATCAGCGTTAGCCACATCAGGCCGAGCGCGAAGCGGATACCGACCATGATTGACGGCAGGGCTCCGGGAAGAATCACGTGACGAAATAGCGCAAAGCCGGATAAGCCGTAGCTGCGCGCCATCTCAACCAGCCCGCGGTCAATGTTGCGGATACCGTGCCAGGTGTTGATATAGATTGGGAACATGGTGCCCAGCGCGACGAGAAAAATCTTGGCGCTCTCGTCGATGCCGAACCATAAAATAACCAGCGGGATCAGGGCCAGGTGCGGCACGTTGCGCAGCATCTGAATCGAGGTGTCCAGCAGACGCTCTCCCCAGCGCGAGAGGCCGCTGATCATCCCCAACACCAGACCGATGGAGCCGCCGATAGCGAAGCCAAGCAGCGCGCGCCACGAGCTGATGGCCAGATGTTGCCAAAGCTCGCCGCTGGCGGAGAGCGTCCAGAAGGCTTTCAGCACCCCTTCCGGCGAAGGCAGGATCCGGGTGGAGAGCCAGCCCACCGAAGAGGCGAGCTGCCAGACGATAACGGTGCCGACCGGTAAAAACCAGGGGGCAAGGCGGATCAGCAGTTTTTGCCCAGCGATAGCCATATGTCGCTCCTCAGCTCTGCGCCGCTTTACGCGGGATAAATTCATTCGCTACCGCTTCACCCTGCGGACGCAGGTTCTGCAGCTGCGGGATTGACGGAATATTGACGTCCAGCAGCGGGAACAGCAGCTCGCCGACGCGCAGGGCTTCCTCAAGGTGCGGATAGCCGGAAAGCACGAAGCTATCGATACCGAGCTCGGCATATTCGTTGATGCGCTCGGCAACCGTGGCGGCATCGCCGACCAGCGCGGTTCCGGCGCCGCCGCGCGCCAGGCCGACGCCGGCCCACAGGTTAGGGCTGATTTCGAGCCTGTCGCGCTGTCCGTTGTGCAGGGCGGCCATGCGGTGCTGGCCGACGGAATCGGTTTGTGCAAAGGCGGCCTGCGCCCGGGCGATGGTGTCATCATCCAGATGGGAAATTAAGCTCTCCGCCGCCTGCCAGGCCTCTTCGTTGGTTTCACGCACGATGACGTGCAGGCGGATGCCGAAACGAACCTTACGGCCGTGACGGGCAGCCTTTTCGCGCACCTGGGCGATTTTTTCCGCCACCTGCGCCGGCGGCTCTCCCCAGGTCAGATAGAGATCGACCTGCTCGGCGGCGAGATCCTGCGCCACTTCAGAGGATCCGCCGAAGTAGAGCGGGGGACGCGGCTGCTGCAGCGGCGGGAACATCAGTTTCGCACCGCGCACGCGCTGGTGCTTGCCGTTGAAGGTGACGGTTTCGCCCTCCATCAGCCGGCGCCAGATATGGGTAAATTCCGCCGAGGCTTCATAGCGCTCGGTATGATCGAGGAATACGCCGTCGCCGGCGAGCTCCTGCGGATCGCTCCCGGTCACCAGGTTAAACAGCGCCCGGCCGTTGGAGAGCCGATCCAGCGTCGCCGCCTGGCGCGCGGCGACCGTTGGCGATACCACGCTCGGACGCAGGGCGACGAGAAACTTCAGGCGCTGAGTCACCGGGATCATCGAGGCGGCCACCAGCCAGGCGTCTTCACATGAGCGTCCGGTGGGGATCAGGACGCCGGTATATCCGAGGCGATCGGCGATCTGCGCAATCTGCTGCAGATAGCCGTAATCAACCGGACGCGCGCCTTGCTCGGTACCAAGATAGCGGCCGTCACCGTGAGTAGGTAAAAACCAGAACATATTCAGACTCATGATTTCGCTCCCTGAAGGGTCGCGGGCTGCCAGATGCGCGCGCGGATATCGACTTTTTTCGGGACCAGCTTGTTCTCATAGAACAGGTCGGCGGTTTGCTGCTGGCGAGCGGCGGTTTCGGCGCTAACCGGCGTAATGGTGGTCGGCGGGCGATGGTCGAGATAGCTGGCTATCACCGCCTCAGGAAGACCCATGATTTTGGCTAACAGGGTGATGCTTTGCGCACGCTGGCTGAGCGTCAGCGCATCGGCCTGGCTAAAGGTCTGCAGCACGCCCTCAATAAAGGCGCCGTTTTTTTGCGCATAAGGGCGTGAAGCGAGATAGAAAGAGCCGGTTTGCTTCAGGTCGGTGCCATCTTTCAGAACCCGGGCGCCTCCCTGCTGGAGAGCCGCGGAGTAGTAAGGGTCCCAGATGGCCCACGCGTCGACGTTACCCTGCTGGAAAGCCGCACGCGCGTCGGCGGGAGCAAGATAAATCGGCTGGATATCGTTGAACGTCAGGCCCGCCTGCTGTAAGGCGCGCAGCAGCAGGTTGTGGGAGCTGGAGCCGCGTTGAAAGGCAACCTTACGGCCTTTTAGCTGCGCGACCTCTTTGATCGGGCTGTTTTCCGCCACCAGAATCACTTCGGCTTTGGGTTTCGGCGGTTCGGCGCCGACGTACACCAGATCGGCCCCGGCGGCCTGGGCAAAGATAGGCGGAATATCGCCGGTGCTGCCAATATCAATGCTGCCGACGTTTAACGCTTCGAGCATCTGCGGGCCGGCGGGAAACTCCACCCAGGAGATTTTGGTGCCCGGGTAGCGCTGTTCCAGCAGCTGGTGGCTTTTTGCCAGCACCATGCTGACGCTGCCTTTTTGATAGCCGATTCGCAGAGCGTCCGGTGCGGACTGCGCCGCGTGACTCAGGGCGGAGAGCATCAGCAGCCCGCCGAGCGCCAGGGGAGCGAGGAGTTTACGCATGCTCGACCCCTCGGGTTGCTTTCAGGGCCGGCGCGCGGCTGGTTGGGCGATGAAGCGCCTGCCAGAAGGTCTCCAGCGCGTGGTCGAGGCGACCCTGCAGGTTTGGCGTAAACTGCGGCTTGTGCTGATAGTCAGTCACCTGGCTATCATCGGCAAACACGCCGTGGAGGATCTCCTGGGCCTTCAGGGCGTTAAGAACCGGCTTCAGGGCATAGTCCACCGCCAGCATATGGGCGATGGTGCCGCCGGTCGCCAGGGGCAGGACGATTTTGCCTTCCAGCGCGCGTTCCGGCAGCAGGTCGAGCAGCGTCTTCAGCGCGCCGGAAAAAGAGGCCTTGTAGACCGGGGTGGCGATAATCAGGCCATCCGCGCCGGCCAGCTGTTCATTAAGAGTCTGCAGCGCCGGATTATCGAAACGCGCATAAAGAAGATCTTCCGGATCAAAATTCTGCAGGTGCCAGTGGCAGACTTCAACATCAGCGGCGGAGAGCGTCTCTCTGGCATATTCCAGAAGGGCGCTGGAACGGGAAGGGTAGCGCGGGCTGCCCGCAAGTGTGATGACACGCATGTTCTCTCTCTCCTTATAACCAAATGTTCGCATTTATCTATTATTGATAACATTTACCGGCAGTGTGACAGAGGCGATTTATTTACCTAAATGATTTTTCCACCCTTGTTTTGTCAGAATTTGCATAAAGCAGGGCGGAAAAAGTAAACGTTTGCGTCGGATGGACGATTTTTTGTCGCAGGTCAATTCCCTTTCCGCTGAGGATCGAACATAATACGCCCCCGGTTTGCACACCGGGAATCCAGGAGAGTTCATGTACTACCCCTTCGTTCGTAAAGCTCTTTTTCAGCTCGATCCTGAGCGCGCTCATGAAGTAACCTTCCAACAATTACGCCGTGTATCGGGAACGCCGCTTGAAATGCTGATCCGCCAGAAGGTGCCGTCTAAACCGGTGACCTGCATGGGGCTCACGTTTAAGAATCCGCTGGGCCTTGCCGCTGGGCTGGATAAAAACGGCGAGTGTATCGATGCGCTCGGGGCAATGGGTTTTGGTTCAATCGAAATTGGTACCGTGACGCCGCGCGCGCAGCCGGGTAACGATAAGCCGAGGATCTTCCGCCTGGTGGCGGCAGAAGGTTTGATCAACCGTATGGGCTTTAATAATCTCGGTGTTGATAACCTCGTCGAGAACGTTAAAAAGGCGCATTTTGACGGTATTCTTGGGATTAATATCGGGAAAAATAAAGATACCCCGGTTGAGCAGGGCAAAGATGATTACCTGATTTGTATGGAAAAAGTCTATCCCTACGCCGGCTATATCGCCATTAATATCTCCTCACCGAATACCCCAGGGCTGCGTACTTTACAATATGGCGACGCGCTCGATGATTTACTTTCCGGTATTAAAAATAAGCAGCTTGAGCTGCAGCAAAAGCATCAAAAATATGTCCCGGTGGCCGTGAAGATCGCCCCGGATCTTTCCCTTGAGGAATTGATCCAGGTGGCCGATAGCCTGGTTCGCCATAATATTGACGGCGTGATTGCTACCAATACCACCCTCGATCGATCGCTGGTACAGGGAATGCAATATTGCGATGAAACCGGTGGCCTCAGCGGTCGTCCTCTGCAATTAAAAAGCACTGAGATTATCCGCATGCTGGCGACAGAATTAAACGGCCGCTTGCCAATTATCGGAGTCGGCGGGATTGACTCTGCGATTGCGGCCCGGGAAAAAATCGCCGCCGGCGCGACGCTGGTTCAGATTTATTCTGGCTTTATTTTTAAAGGTCCGCCGCTGATTAAAGAAATTGTTACCAATATCTAATCTTTTCCCCCTCTGAAACCCCCCCAGGGCTTTATTTCCGGCCCTGGTTGTTTTATATTCCCTCATTGTTGCTTATTTAGACATTTTAGTCTTTTCTTAATTTTGGAAATAATTCTGTTGCCGTATGCCGTGCATTACAGATAGAAGTGAAAGAGGACGGGGGAAAAATGCGGATTAAACCTGACGATAACTGGCGTTGGTATTACGATGAAGAGCACGATCGTATGATGCTCGATTTGGCCAATGGCATGTTGTTCCGCTCGCGCTTTGCGCGCCGGATGCTCACGCCCGATGCATTCGCGCCATCCGGATTTTGCGTTGACGACGCCGCTCTTTATTTTTCCTTCGAAGAAAAATGTCGGGATATAGAATTATCTAAAGAGCAGCGCGCTGAATTAGTCCTTAACGCGCTGGTCGCCATTCGTTTTCTTAAGCCCCAGATGCCGAAAAGCTGGCATTTCACCAGCCATGAAGAGAGCTGGCAGCCCAGCGGCGGCGATACCGCCAGCGCCTGGCTCAGCGATACCGGGCAGCAGGTGAATCTGCTGGTGGTGGAGCCCGGCGAAAACGCCGCCCTGTGCCTGCTGGCCCAGCCGGGGTTAACCCTGGCCGGACGAGTGATGCAGCTTGGCGACGTGATTAAAATTATGAACGACAGGCTGCAGCCCGCGCCGGGTCTCTCCAGCTACAGCCTCGGCGAGGCGGTTTAGGCCGGCGAGTCTCTTTGCCCGCCAGCCGCTGCAGGCCTCAGGGCGCCAGGCGCAGGTCGGTCTTCGGTACGCAGCTGCAGCACAGAATAGTGCCATCCGCCGCCACGGCGTTTTTCTTCAGCGGGTTGACTTCCCCCTCTTCAAGCCGAATGCGGCAGCTGCCGCAGATGCCCGCCCGGCAGGAGTAGGGCACGCGGATCCCCTGTTGCTCGAGCTGTTCCAGCAGAACCTGCTGGTTATTCCCGGTAAAGCGCTGCCCCTGCCACTCAATATCAACCGTCGCTTCCTGCTGGGCTGCGGTGGGTTCACCGTCATCGCTTTCGCCCGCGCCGTAGGCCCTGGCAGGCCCACGCGTCAGCACCTCGACTTCGTCACCGACGCGAATAACGCCGCTGCTGCGGGCAATCAGGTTTTGACCGAAATCGACATCGCCATTATCCACCGCGGTGCGGAAGCGTTGCAGCGTGGCCAGCGGCTCGCCGGACGGGTGCTTTTGCCCGCGTTCCGGGCTGACGGTGGTAAAAATGCAGCGGCTGCAGGGCTTAGCGACATCAAAAATCACTTCGCCAATGCGGATCACCTTCCAGCTATCCTCCTCCCACGCCTCGGCGCCGGTGACCACCAGGTTAGGGCGAAACTGCTCCATACGGACGCTGGCCGGACAGCGCTGCTGCAGATCGCGCAGCGAGGCTTCGTTGGTGAGCAAATAGGGGTAACCGTCGGCAAAGCTGAGCGGGACGGCGTCATGGCGCTTCACGCGGCGGGTCAGCTGCGGGCCCAGCCAGCGAAGCTGAACCTGGCGATTAAAGAAGCCGCTTAGCCATTGGTTAACCGTTGACGGCGCCACCAGGGCGGTGAAATGGTTTCCCCACACCTCGGTAGGCTCGCCCTGAGGCGCAAAATCAGCGAAGCGAACGATAGCGCTGCTGCCGTCAGGCGCGGTCAGGTGAACGCCATCCTGCAGCACAGAGGGGGTGAATTTCACCATTTGCGGAAACTGGCGGGCGGTAATGAAGGTGCCATCCGTTTCCGTCACCATAAACAGGCGATCGAAGGCGAGGCCGCTGATATCGGCAAACGCGTGCGTCAGGCCAATTCCACGCATGGATTTGACGGGATGAATAAAAAGTCGCGATAGCGTTTTCATGCGGAGTCTCTGGGCTTAAAAATAAGCCTTTAACTTTATGACATGAGGCGCATATTGGCTATAATGCGCACCAATTTTCTTTTAGTAAAAGTGACGATATGAATTCTCTGTTTGCCAGTACGGCTCGTGGGCTTGAAGAGCTGTTAAAAACTGAACTGGAATCACTTGGCGCAGCGGACTGCCAGGTAGTCCAGGGCGGGGTCCATTTTCAGGGAGATACGCGCCTGCTGTATCAAAGCCTGATGTGGAGCCGGCTGGCCTCACGTATCATGATGCCGTTAGGCCAGTGTAGCGTGTATAGCGATTTGGACCTTTACCTCGGCGTACAGGCCATTCCATGGACGGAGATTTTCACCCCTGACGCCACTTTCGCCGTGCACTTTAGCGGGCTGAACGAAGAGATTCGTAACAGCCAGTACGGTGCGCTGAAGGTAAAAGATGCCATCGTCGACAGCTTTACGCGCAAAAATCTGCCGCGGCCGAACGTCGATCGTGAAAATCCCGATCTGCGGATCAACGTCTGGCTGAACAAAGAGACGGCGCACATCTCGTTAGATCTGAGCGGCGAAGGCCTGCATCTGCGCGGCTACCGTGACGGTACCGGTATGGCGCCAATCAAAGAGACGCTCGCCTCGGCGATCGTCATGCGTTCCGGCTGGGTGCCGGGTACGCCGCTGCTCGATCCGCTGTGCGGTTCCGGTACCCTGCTGATCGAAGCCGCAATGCTGGCTACCGATCGCGCACCGGGCCTGCATCGCGGCCACTGGGGCTTCAACGGCTGGCTCCAGCACGATGATGCGGTATGGCAAGAAGTGAAAACCGAAGCCCAGACCCGCGCTCGCGCAGGCCTCGCGGCGTATGAGTCCCGCTTCTACGGTTCCGATGTCGACGCGCGGGTTATTGAACGCGCGCGCAGCAACGCCCGTCGCGCGGGCGTAGGCGAGCTGATTACGTTTGCCGCTAAAGACGTTGCTCAGCTGAGCAACCCGCTGCCGAAAGGCCCGTACGGAACGGTGATCGGTAACCCGCCGTACGGCGAGCGTCTGGAGAGCGAGCCGGCGCTGATTGCGCTGCACAGCCTGCTTGGCCGGACGATGAAAAGCCAGTTTGGCGGCTGGAACCTGTCGCTGTTCAGCGCTTCTCCGGATCTGCTGAGCTGCCTGCAGCTGCGGGCCGACAAGCAGTTTAAGGCTAAAAACGGCCCGCTGGACTGCGTGCAGAAAAACTATCACATTGCCGAAAACGAAGGCGGTAAAGCGGTTTCGCTTGCCGAAGATTTCGCTAACCGTCTGCGTAAAAACCTGAAGAAATTTGAGAAATGGGCGCGCCAGGAAGGTATCGAATGCTACCGCCTGTACGATGCCGATCTCCCGGAATATAACGTCGCTATCGACCGCTACGGCGAGTGGGTCGTCGTGCAGGAGTACGCGCCGCCGAAAACGGTCGACGCGCATAAAGCCCGCCAGCGCCTGTTCGATATTATCGCCGCGACGATTTCGGTCTTAGGTATCGCGCCGAATAAGCTGGTGTTGAAAACCCGTGAACGGCAGAAAGGTAAAAACCAGTATCAGAAAATGGCCGAAAAAGGCGATTTTATCGAGGTGCAGGAGTATAACGCTCGTCTGTGGGTCAACCTGACCGATTACCTCGACACCGGTCTGTTCCTCGACCACCGCATCGCGCGGCGTATGCTTGGTGAGATGAGCAAAGGCAAAGATTTCCTCAACCTCTTTGCCTATACCGGCAGCGCCAGCGTTCATGCCGGTCTCGGCGGCGCGCGCTCCACGACCACCGTCGATATGTCACGCACCTACCTTGAGTGGGCCGAGCGAAATCTGCGCCTCAACGGCTTAACCGGCCGTTCGCACCGCCTGATGCAGGCCGACGTGCTGGGCTGGCTGCGTGAGAGCGATGAACAGTTTGACCTGATCTTTATCGATCCGCCGACGTTTTCTAACTCAAAGCGTATGGAAGAAACCTTCGACGTACAGAGCGATCACCTGCGCCTGCTGACCGATCTTAAACGTCTGCTGCGTAAAGGCGGCACGATTATGTTCTCGAACAATAAACGCGGTTTCCGTATGGATCATGACGGGCTGGCGCAGCTTGGCCTGAAAGCGCAGGAAATTACGCAAAAAACGCAATCTCAGGATTTTGCCCGTAACCGTCAGATTCACAACTGCTGGCTGATTACCGCAGCCTGAAAGGAATAAAGAATGTCATTGATTAGTATGCATGGTGCCTGGCTCTCCTTCAGCGACTCTCCGCTGCTGGATAACGCCGAGTTGCATATCGAAGATAACGAGCGCGTGTGCCTGGTTGGGCGTAACGGCGCGGGCAAATCCACCCTGATGAAGATCCTCAACCGCGAGCAGGGTCTGGATGACGGGCGCATTATTTATGAACAGGATCTGGTTGTTGCGCGTCTGCAGCAGGATCCGCCGCGCAATATTGCGGGCACCGTGTACGACTTCGTTGCCGAAGGCATCGAAGAGCAGGCGGCGTACCTTAAAGGCTATCACGACGTTTCGCGTCTGGTGATGACCGACCCGAGCAATAAAAACCTCAACGAGCTGGCGCGTCTGCAGGATCTGCTGGATAACCTCGGTCTGTGGCAGCTGGAGAGCCGCATTAACGAAGTGCTGGAGCAGCTGGGCCTCGATGCTAACGCCGAGCTGGCTTCGCTGTCCGGCGGCTGGCTGCGTAAAGCGGCCCTCGGCCGCGCGCTGGTGAGCGGCCCGCGCGTGCTGCTGCTGGATGAACCGACTAACCACCTCGATATCGAAACCATCGACTGGCTGGAAGGCTTCCTGAAGACCTTCAAAGGCACCATCATTTTCATTTCGCACGACCGTTCATTTATTCGCAATATGGCGACGCGGATCGTCGACCTCGATCGCGGCAAGCTGGTGACCTATCCGGGCAACTACGATCAGTATCTGCTGGAAAAAGAAGAAGCGCTGCGCGTTGAAGAGCTGCAGAACGCGGAGTTCGATCGCAAGCTGGCGCAGGAAGAGGTCTGGATCCGTCAGGGGATCAAAGCGCGTCGTACCCGTAACGAAGGCCGCGTGCGCGCCCTGAAGGCGATGCGTCGCGAGCGCGGCGAGCGCCGCGAAGTGATGGGCAGCGCGAAGATGCAGGTAGAAGAGGCGTCACGCTCGGGCAAAATTGTCTTCGAGATGGAGAACGTTGACTACCAGGTTGGCGGCAAGGTGCTGGTCAAAGACTTCTCGGCGCAGATCCAGCGCGGTGACAAAATAGCGCTGATTGGCCCTAACGGCTGCGGTAAAACGACCCTGCTGAAGCTGATGCTCGGTCAGCTGCAGGCGGACAGCGGACGGGTTCACGTCGGCACCAAGCTGGAAGTGGCCTACTTCGATCAGCACCGCGCCGAGCTGGATCCGGACCGCACGGTGATGGATAACCTCGCTGAAGGCAAGCAGGAAGTGCTGGTTAACGGTAAGCCGCGCCACGTGCTGGGCTATCTGCAGGACTTCCTGTTCCACCCGAAGCGGGCGATGACGCCGGTACGTGCGCTCTCCGGCGGGGAGCGTAACCGTCTGCTGCTGGCGCGTCTGTTCCTGAAGCCTAGCAACCTGTTGATTCTCGATGAACCGACCAACGACCTGGATGTCGAAACTCTGGAGCTGCTGGAAGAGCTTATCGACGGCTATCAGGGTAGCGTGATGCTGGTCAGCCACGACCGTCAGTTTGTCGATAACACCGTGACCGAATGCTGGATCTTCGAAGGTGAAGGGCGCATCGGCCAGTACGTTGGCGGCTACCACGACGCGCGCGGACAGCAGTCTCAGTCTTTGGCGCAAAAACAGTCCGTTGCTAAAAAAAATGTTGAAGCAACGCCGGCGAAAACGGAAAGTGTCAAACGTGCAGCGAGCAAACTAAGCTATAACCTGCAGCGCGAGCTGGAGCAGCTGCCGCAGCGTCTGGAAGAGCTGGAGGCCGAGCTGCAAAGCTTGCAGGATCAGGTTGCCGACGCCTCCTTCTTTGGTCAGTCGCATGACCATACGCAGCAGGTGCTGGCGCAGCTGTCTGAAGCGGAACAGGCTCTGGAAAAGGCCTTTGAGCGCTGGGAATATCTCGAAGGATTAAAAAACGGCGCATAAGCTGAGGAGTTTTCATGTGCGATCATCATCATGCTGCGCGGCATATCCTGTGTCCACAATGTGATCTGCTGGTGGCTTTGCCCCAGCTGGAGCATCGCCAGAAAGCCGTATGTCCGCGCTGCGGAACAACGTTAACGACTTCATGGGACGCGCCTCGGCAGCGTCCCACAGCCTATGCGCTGGTCGCGTTGTTTATGCTGCTGCTGGCAAACCTGTTTCCCTTCGTCTACATGAAAGTAGGGGGCCTCAACAGTGAAATTGGGCTGCTGGAGATCCCCGACGTGCTGTTTAGCGAAGATTACGCCAGCCTCGGCACCTTCTTTCTCCTCTTTGTGCAGCTGGTGCCGGCCTTTTGCCTGATATCGATTTTGCTGTTGGTCAATCGCGTTCATATGCCCGCTGGGCTAAAGGCTTTCCTCGCGCGGATCCTGTTCCACCTCAAAACCTGGGGAATGGCGGAAATCTTTCTCGCCGGGGTGCTGGTGAGCTTCGTGAAGCTCATGGCCTACGGCGATATTGGCGTTGGCCTGAGCTTTTTCCCCTGGTGTATGTTCTGCCTGCTGCAGCTGCGCGCGCTGCAGTGCGTGGACCGACGCTGGCTGTGGGACGATATTGCGCCAATGCCTGCGGTTAAACAGCCGCTGAAGATTGGCGTCTCGGGCATTCGCCAGGGCCTGCGTTCCTGCTCCTGCTGTACGGCTATTTTACCCGCTGACGCCGCGGTATGCCCGCGCTGCCAGACGAAAGGGACGGCGCGGCGCAAGCATAGCCTGCAGTGGACGCTGGCGCTGCTGATAACCTCGTGCCTGCTCTATCTCCCCGCCAATATCATGCCCATCATGATAACCGACCTGCTGGGCGATAAGATGCCGTCGACGATCATGGCCGGGGTGATCCTGCTGTGGAGTGAAGGATCGTATCCGGTGGCGCTGGTGATATTCATCGCCAGTATTATGGTGCCGACCTTAAAAATGATCGCGATTGGTTGGCTGTGCTGGAACGCCAACGGCAATGGTTCGCGTGATTCAGAGCGCATGCATCTGATTTATGAAGTAGTGGAGTTTGTTGGCCGCTGGTCAATGATTGATGTCTTTGTCATCGCTGTACTCTCGGCGCTGGTGCGCATGGGAGGGTTGATGAATATCTATCCTGCGATAGGAGCGGTGATGTTTGCGCTGGTTGTTGTGATGACAATGTTTTCGGCGATGACGTTCGACCCTCGTTTGTTGTGGGACCGTGAACCAGATTCAAGCCATGAGGAAATACAGCAGCATGGAAAATAATAGCGGAGAAGCAAAAGTGCAAAAGGTGAAGAACTGGTCACCAGTATGGATCTTCCCCATCGTCACTGTGCTAATCGGCGCGTGGATTCTTTTTTATCACTATAGCCATCAGGGGCCGGAAGTGACGCTGATCACCACCAACGCCGAGGGCATTGAGGGTGGTAAAACCCGGATTAAAAGCCGCAGCGTTGACGTCGGCGTGGTAGAAACCGCCACCCTGACGGACGACCTGACGCACGTAGAGATTAAGGCTCGCCTGAACTCCGGTATGGAGAAGCTGTTGCATCAGGATACGGTGTTTTGGGTGGTAAAACCGCAGGTCGGACGTGAAGGGATTAGCGGGCTTGGCACGCTGCTATCCGGCGCCTTTATCGAGCTGCAGCCGGGAACGAAAGGCTCGGATGCTGCGCAGTACCCGCTGCTGGACTCGCCGCCGCTGGCTTCGCCGGATGCGAAGGGTATCCGTATCCTGCTGGAAAGCAACAAAGCCGGCCAGCTCTCTCCGGGCGATCCGGTGCTCTTTCGCGGCTATCGGGTCGGGTCGGTTGAAACCAGCACCTTCGATCCGCAAAAGCGCAATATTACCTATCAGCTGTTCATCAACGCGCCGAACGATCGGCTGGTTACCACCAACGTTCGCTTCTGGAAAGACAGCGGTATTGCCGTGGATCTGACCTCCGCCGGGATGCGGGTAGAAATGGGATCGCTGTCGACGCTGTTTGGCGGCGGGGTGAGCTTTGATATTCCGGAAGGGCTGGATCTTGGCGAGCCGGTGGCGAACAAGACCGGTTACCATCTTTTTGACGATCAGAAAAGCATTCAGGATTCGGTCTTTACTCAGCACATTGACTACGTGATGTTCTTTAAAGATTCGATTCGCGGCCTTCAGCCCGGCGCACCGGTGGAGTTCCGCGGGATACGCCTGGGCACGGTCGGCAAGGTGCCGTTCTTTATTCCAGGACTGCATCAGCGGCTGAATGACGATTATCGCATTCCGGTAGAGGTGCGCATCGAGCCGGAGCGGCTGATCAATCAGCTTGGCGGCGATCCGGATATCCGCACCCATATGGAGGATCTGATCAATCGCGGCCTGCGCGGTTCGCTGAAAACGGGCAATCTGATCACCGGGGCGCTGTTTATCGATCTCGACTTCTATCCGAAAGCGCCGCCGCGCGGCAAGATGCATGAGTTTGGCTCGTATCCGATCATTCCGACGGTCAGCGGCGGTCTTGCGCAAATTCAGCAGCGCCTGATGGATGCGCTGGATAAGATTAACAATCTGCCGATTAACCCGCTGCTTGAGCAGGCGACCAGTACGCTGGCGCAGAGCGAAAAAACAATGCAGCACGTTCAGACGACGCTGGATAGCCTGAATAAGATCACCTCAAGCCAGTCGATGCAGCAGCTGCCTGGCGATATGCAGAATACGCTGCGCGAACTGAACCGTAGTATGCAGGGCTTCCAGCCGGGGTCTGCGGCATACAATAAGATGGTTGCGGATATGCAGCGACTGGATCAGGTTCTTCGTGAACTGCAGCCGGTACTGAAAACGCTCAATGATAAGAGCAACGCGCTGGTATTTGAGGCCAAGGGTAAAAAAGATCCGCAGCCGAAGGGAGCGAAATAATGAAAAAGTGGTTAGTAGCGGCAGCGGTATGCGCGCTGGCGGCCTGCAGCAGCAGCGGGGAGGATAAAACCTACTATCAGCTGCCGGTCGCCCAAAGCGGTGCGCAAAGCGCCGCCCATCAGGGGAAGAACCTGCTGTGGGTTGAGCAGGTCACTATCCCTGACTATCTGGCGGGCAACGGGGTGGTCTATCAGACCACCGACGTGCAGTACGTGATCGCGAGTAATAATCTGTGGGCCAGCCCGCTCGATCAGCAGCTGCGCACCACCCTGGTCGCTAATCTGAGCAATCAGCTGCCCGGCTGGGTGGTGGCATCGCAGCCGCTGGGCAACGATCAGGATACGCTGAACGTCTCCGTTAACGGCTTCCATGGCCGTTATGACGGGCGAGTTATCGTCAGCGGAGAGTGGCTGCTGAAGCACCAGGGGCAGCTGATTAAGCGTCCGTTTAATATTGAGCTTAAGCAGCAGCAGGACGGCTATGATGCGATGGTGAAAACGATGGCCCAGGCCTGGACTCAGGAAGCGACCGCTATTGCCAACGAGCTGAATCGACTGCCATAAGTATAATTAATGAAGCTAAATAGCCGCCGTGGTCTGAAAAACCACGGCGGTTTTTTTATTTGTCTCGTCAGATTGTTACTTGTGCTGGTTCACAGTTTTTGTACAAATGAACTTTCATGTAGCTCACAAATATGACAATGGCGTGAATTTTGCGCATTGACGTTACCTCTGATTCGCGGTATTCGTTAACCGTGGTTGCATATTTAGTGACCACTGTTTTCTTTTCCACCAGATCAAAGAATGAGGGAAACGAGGCATGAAGAGACAAAAACGAGATCGCCTGGAACGGGCACATCAACGTGGATATCAGGCCGGGATAACCGGAAGATCGAAAGAAATGTGTCCTTACCAGACCCTGAATCAAAGGTCATACTGGCTAGGAGGCTGGCGAGAAGCCATGGAGGACAGGGTACAAACTGCCTGACTGTCTCTTTAAAAAAGAAGCCTCCGCAAGCGGGGGCTTCGCCTTTTTTAAGCGTTACTGCTTATCAGAAAGCAGAAGTGTCCTGGAACAGGCCCACTTTCAGATCGGCTGCGGTGTAGATCAGACGATCGTCAACCAGTACTTCACCATCCGCCAGGCCCATAATCAGACGACGGTTAACAACGCGTTTAAAGTGAATACGATAGGTCACTTTCTTCGCAGTCGGCAGTACCTGACCGGTGAATTTAACTTCACCTACGCCCAGCGCGCGGCCTTTGCCTTCGCCACCGAGCCAGCCCAGATAGAAGCCGACGAGCTGCCACATTGCGTCCAGGCCCAGACAGCCTGGCATCACCGGATCGCCGATAAAGTGGCAACCGAAGAACCACAGGTCCGGGTTGATATCGAGTTCTGCTTCGACATAACCTTTATCGTAGTTGCCACCGGTTTCGCTCATTTTGATGACGCGGTCCATCATCAGCATACTTGGCGCGGGCAGCTGCGGGCCTTTTGCGCCAAACAGTTCACCACGGCCAGAGGCAAGAAGGTCTTCTTTCGTATAGGATTCGCGTTTATCTACCATGTTTTCAGTAAGCCTTATTTTGAGTTCGGGACGCAGGATAGCTAACACGTGTAAGCTGAACAAGTCCGATCAGTTAGAACCTGAACCACCTAACCAGCGTAGCGGCCACGGAAAACGATGACGACTCTCTTGCTGCGTCGCCTGCGCAATCCGCTCCTGAATGGTTTGCCGTAAAGTTTGCCCTTCACCATCCCACAACAGCTGGGTCAGCATAGGCAGCGCTTCCGTGACGTCTTCCACCGCCCAGATGAAAAACTTCTCTTCAGCGACAGCCTGCTGTAGTTCTGGCGCCAGGCTCAGATGGCGAACATTCGCCGCAGGAATGATGACTCCCTGTTTGCCGGTCAGCTCGCGCTGTTGGCAAATGGTGAAGAAGCCTTCAATTTTTTCGTTAAGCCCGCCTACCGGCTGTACGCGGCCGAACTGATCGACTGAGCCGGTGACGGCGATACTTTGGTTGATAGGCACGCCGGCGAGGGCGCTGATTAAAGCGCACAGTTCGGCCATGGAGGCGCTATCGCCGTCCACTTCGCTGTAGGATTGCTCGAAGGTCAGCGATGCGGAGAAGGGGAGCTGCTGCTCGAGTTCCAGTTCGGACATCAGGAACGCCTGCATAATCATCATGCCTTTGGCATGAATGTTACCGCCCAGCTCTGCCTTGCGCTCAACGTCGATGAATTCACCGTCGCCGATATGGACGACGCAGCTGATGCGCGATGGCTCACCAAAGGCCCGTGGATGACCGGGGAATTCGATCACCGACAGCGCGTTGATTTGCCCGATGCATTCGCCATCGGTCTCAATCAAAATTTGCTCTTGCAGGATTTCGTCCTGGATCCGCTCGGCCAGGTAGCCTTCGCGCCATTCACGACGAGCCAGCATGGTCTGCATCTCTTCCGCAGAGATAAGCTCACCTTCGCTGAAAGCGGCGGCTTCGCGCAGTTGGCGGGCAATCCACAGCGGACACAGCGGCAGCGTTTCTTGATCGCCGGTATAGCGTGCGCCTTCCTGAATCAGCAGCGGCCAGGCATCGGCGGCCGGCCCGGGCAGCTCAAGCTGCTGCGCGTTTTGCCACACCCACTGACACCACTGTTTCAGGGTGTCGCCGTCGGCGATTTGCAGGTTGTCTTCATACTCGCTGTAAATCGCCTGGGCCGAGAGCTCAGGTTCCATATCCTGAAAATCAGCCAATGAATCGCGTTCACCGACCAGAATAATCTTCAGATTGAGCGGCATCGACGGGATGCTGACCGGCAGCGGGCGAGACTCATCGATGGAGAGCCAGTCAAAGCGCTGGCGAGTAACGATGTTCTTCAGGCGCATCCACAGCAGCGGTTGGGCTAATAGCGCGCGCAGGGCGATAATAAGCACGCCGCCGTTGCTGCGATGGACCAGACCCGGCTGCAGGGATATTTCGCCGTTAAACTGGCGCACGCAGCCAAAAAGCTGCTCTGCTTCAATCCAGTCGGCTGATTCAACCGGCGCGGTGCTGGCAAAATTATCATCGGCGCTTTTGGCTGGTGAAAGGGTGACGTTTCCACCGTTAACCTGGTAGCGCACGCCGTAAAGCGGCGCGGCCGGTTGGTATAGGCTGCGGGTCTCTGCAGCTAACCACTGCAGGTATTCCGGTTCTTCAGGGGCCTTAACCAGCATGAACGGTGAAATGGTCGGAGTCACCAGTAGCTGCTCCAACGCATAGAACAAACGGGGCTGCAGTTCGCCTGACAGGGAAGCCTCTGGCTGGGCTAAATCAGCTTGTGCAAACAGCGCCTGATAACTTTCCGTATCAGGAGCAAGGTCGTTTCGGGTAAGTTTCGTAATGGTCAAAGTCGCTGTTTTTTAGTGAGATGTAAAACGCGCGATTATACCTTATGCCGCGTCCGAGCACACGGAGGATCGTGTTTGCGTTAACGATAACGACGCAATGCATATCACGAATGATGATTTATTCTCAGCACATCGAGAAAAAACTGATATCCTGAAGTGAGTTACACGGTCACATTGAGATCGCAATGAAATATCAACAACTGGAAAATCTTGAAAGCGGCTGGAAATGGAAATACCTGGTTAAAAAGCACCGGGAAGGTGAGCTGATTACCCGCTATATTGAAGCCAGCGCAGCGCAAGCCGCGGTCGATGTCTTGCTGACGCTCGAAAATGAACCGGTTCTGGTGAACACCTGGATTGATCAGCATATTAATCCGGAGCTAATGAACCGGATGAAGCAGACTATCCGCGCGCGTCGCAAGCGTCATTTTAACGCTGAGCATCAGCATACGCGTAAAAAGTCTATCGACCTGGAGTTTGTGGTTTGGCAGCGTCTCGCGGGTCTGGCGCAGCGACGGGGAAAAACGCTGTCGGAAACTATCGTACAGCTGATTGAGGATGCTGAGCATAAAGAGAAGTATGCCAGCAAGATGTCCAGCCTGAAGCACGACCTGCAGGTATTGCTAGGTAAAGAGTAGTCCGCAAGGCTGATAGCGCGATACGCGAGCGTTTTTCGCGTTAGCGCCAAATTTGAGACAAAAAAAACCCCGCATCAGCGGGGTTTTTTATCGGTAGTAAAACTTAAGCCTGCGGCTGAGCTACTACTTCTTTGTAACCTTTAACTTCGATCTCTACGCGACGATCCGGACCCAGGCAATCGATCAGTGCAGCGCGAGCTTTCACGTTGTCACAGGTGTTGCCAGTAACTGGGTTGGATTCGCCCATACCGCGAGCGGAGATTTTACCAGCCGGGATACCTTTAGATACCAGGTAATCAACAACGGACTGAGCACGTTTCTCAGACAGCTGCTGGTTGTAAGCGTCAGAACCGATGCGGTCAGTGTAGCCCAGAACAACTGCGGAACCGTCTTTCGGATCCATGTTGCTCAGCTGGGTGTACAGCTGATCCAGAGCCTGCTGGCCTTCCGGTTTCAGAGTAGATTTGTTGAAGTTGAACAGTACGTCAGACTTCAGAGTGAAGTGCTTGGTAGTCACTTCCGGAGCCGGAGCCGGAGCAGGAGCTACAACCGGAGCTGCTTCTTCCTGACCGAAACGGTAGGAAACACCTACGCTCAGCATGCCGTTATCAGGACGCGTACCAACGGTACCTGCATCACCGATGTTGTTAACCCACTGGTATTCCAGACGGGTAGCGATGTCACGAGTCATTGCCCACTCGATACCACCAGCAAAGACCGGGGATACGCCAGTATCGTGTTCGCTGCGGGAAGTACCGGTAGAACCGTAGTTGCCGTCAGCATCTGCACGCCAGACCATACCACCCAGACGGGTGTAGATGTCCAGATCGTCAGTGATCGGGTAACCCAGTTTAGCAGTCAGCTGAACGCCCTGAGCTTTGAAAGCGCCGTTGTCAACGCTGCCTTTATAGGCCATACGTCCCAGCCAGTCGTAACCCATTTCGAAACCGAGGTACGGGTTAACCTGATAACCACCAAACGCACCAGCACCAAGCTGATCGTTACGGGTCGGGCCGTTGTTGTTCTGGAAACCGTTACCGTAGAAACCGGTATCGTGATACTGGGACCAACCCAGTTTACCACCTGCATACCAGGTGTTATCTTTCGGTGCGGCCTGCGCTACGGTAGCGAAGCCAGCCAGTGCCACTGCAATCGCGATAGCTGTCTTTTTCATTTTCTGCGCCTCATTATCATCCAAAATTCGCCATGAAGGTACAAAAGACCTCACGGTTAGATCCTTCACCCGGGGCGTGACTTGTTGTTAACTATGCTGATACATGCAGCGTAAGCCGATCACCCCTGGCGATGTAAAGTCTACAACTTAGTTCGAAACTTACAAGTGTGAACTCCGTCAGGCATATGAAAAAAAAGGGTTGTATACACAATATTTAACAAATATGGTTGGTTTTCGTTCACCGGAGAAACCTGCGAGACCGCATCAGACAGGCATCCGCACAAAAACAACCCTTATAAAAGTATGCCTTTGGACTGCGCAAAAAAAATTCTAGGATTAATCCTAATTTGCCTTAATGATACAAATTAGAGTGAATTTTTAGCCCGCTCAGTTGTCTCCCATGCTGGCTCGTATTTCCTACAGGCCTCATGATGAACCCCATCGCATGACCTTCTTCCGCGGCACTAACCAGCCGTTCATGTTCTTCGGCCGTCAGCTCATCTGCCAGCCAGCCAATTACCACGCTATAGTTACCCGTACGCAGGGCGCGAATCATTGACTCTACCGTGTTGTAAGGGGAGAGCTGGTTTATCTGCATGACTTTCGACAGCGGCAGGCCGGAGGATTGCACCCACTCGCGGCTCAGCTTCTGTTTTGGCGTCAGCCAGAGCTGCCAGCGGGATTGCTGACCCAGCTGCTGTAATAAAGGAAGCAGCAGCAGCTGCGTCATCATCGGCTGATCTTCACGGTAGACAATCTCACTAATCAGCCCGCTGGCTGGTTGTTCGACGGCGTCATGGGAGTGGCGACGTACTGAAGCAGAAGTCAGTGATGAACGATTTGCGTAAGCTGAAGTAAGCATTGTCTATTTCCGCCTGTAGTTACTGTATGCATATACAGTATATCCGGGCGGCGAAAAGATCAACCTCATTTATCGTGTTGTCGCTCGAAATTTGTTCGACGTTGTCGGCCATGCCCACCGCGACCTGCTCTCGCCAGGCTAAAGCCGTGGCATAAATTTTTGCGCAATAAACAGCAAGCCCTGCGAGCCTGGTCGCACATTTTTACGATGCTCCAGGTTTAGCGCTGCTCTCCCTGAGCATAAACTATTTGTGCGACTATTAATTAATGCTCCGTTTATATTTTATCTTTAATACATCAGGTTTCGCACAGACGTAATTTCTTGAAAGCACCTCGCAAAATGGTGAGTTGATTGAGCCGAACGTTAAAATCACCTTGCTGCAATAAAGGAACTCACTTATTTTCTGAACTAACGGATCCGTTAACTAAATGACTCAGTATTCGCATGATTAACCAAGGAATAATCATGAAAAAAATATCATCCCTACGGTTTCATAAATTTCAGAAGTGCTTGTCGCCATTAGGAAAAATAATCTGCCGTCCTTTGTTTGGTGGCTATAGCCTGGCAATAGACAACACCGTATTTGCGATGGTTGCAGAGGGGGAGATCTATCTTAAGATTTGTGAGCAGGGCGCCGCATATTGCGTTGCTCATGAAAATCCGCTTTTAAAAATGCGAAAAAACGGGCGGCCAATTTTGCTTAAATATTATCAGATAAATGAAACGCTTTGGTGTGACAGTAAAATGCTTTTCAAACTATCGTCATTTTCATTACAGGCGGCGCAAAAAGAAAAGAACCAGCAGCGTTATTCCGGCAGGTTGAAAGATCTGCCAAATATTAGTTTTCATATGGAGCTACTATTAATTAACTCAGGGGTAATAGATCAGCAGGCGCTGCGTCATATTGGTGCACAGCGTGCGTGGCTAAAGCTGCGAGAGTCGAATAAGGCCGTCACGCTGAATATTCTCTATTCACTGGAAGGGGCAATTACCGGCGTTCACGCCGCTGCGCTCCCGACGGCACGGCGTCAGGAGCTGCAGGAGTGGGCGCTTAACCAGCGGTAAGGCTGGCCGCTATTTACTCTGGCCGAACTGCCACCTGCTGCTGCAGGCGGCAGATTTCAGGTAATAGTGCTAACAACAGACCGATTTGTTGGAGCACCAGCGGCTCTTTGCTATCGGCGCGAGGTTCGAGGTGTTGGATCCGGGTCTGCAGGCGGGTGAGCGCCTGCTGTACCCGCTGTTCGTCGGCCGGTGAATGATGGAGTGCATCATCTACGTAGCAGACTGCGTCGTCCAGCAGCGCCAACGTCTCCGGCGTGGTCAGCTTCTCCCGATGCGCCCCCAGCGCTGAAATGTAGCTGGTAAAGGTATGATTCAGGCAGAGCAAGCGGAAGGCCGTTTCACGAATATCGGCATTTGCCCGGGGCTCCGTTGATAAATTCGATACCACTGAAGCCAGCTCACCGTCCCGGCTATGGGCATCCCGTCGCGCAACCCGATACGCCAGGCGGTTATCGCGCCCCTGGTGATACTGTTCAAGAATGGCGTCGAGGTATCGGCAGTTGGCGTTTATGGCCTGATCCAGAACTCGCGGCAGGTTACGGAACTTCCAGTCCGGCCAAATAAAGCTGACCGCAGCCCAGGCAATCGCACAGCCGATGAGGGTATCGAAGATGCGCGGCAGAGCGACTTCAAAGCCTTCCCCCAACAGGTTAAAGCAGAGCAGAACCAGTAGGGTAATAAACATTGTGGCGTGGGCATATTGTACATTGCGAAAGGCAAAGAACAGGACGCCGGTAAGGACAATCAGCAGCAGCTGGCCTTCGACCGAGGGTACCAGCAGCAGTATCGGTAGACCGATAGCCACCCCCACCAGGGTGCCAATAATCCTCAGGGCCAGGCGGTGACGGGTGGCGTTATAGTTTGGCTGACAAACAAACAGGCTGGTAAGCAGTATCCAGTAGCCGTGATTGAGCCCGGTTAGCTGGATAAACGCATAGCCTGCGCACAGTACCAGCGACATTCTCACCGCGTGGCGGAAGAGGGCCGATTCCGGTGACAGGTTACGGCGTAAGCGCAGCCAGATATCGCTGAAGCCGCTAAGACGGTCCTCTGCGAGTAAATTTTCCGTCGTCCCGTGTGCGGGGGCGGCAACCTGAGCGGACTCGATGGTTGCCAGCTGAGCGTCAATTGCTCTCAGGTTGTTCAGCAGGAAGCCCAGCGCTTTGACCTGCTCTAACGGTTCTCCGCTGGCCCGTACGCGGTCGAGTGCGGCGTCAAGATGCATAAATGCGCGCTCGAAATGCGCATCGTGCTGGTAGGGTTCGCGCAGCAAAATAGCGCGGGATAACTTCTGACACGCCTGGGCCTGCATCGATAGCATGCGCTGAAAGCGGAACATGATGTCGCTGTAGCGAAAACGGTCGCGGAGCGTTTGGTACTGGATATGCGACGAGCTGGCGCGTTCGTGGATATCCTGGGCAACGAAGTAATACTGCAGCGTCCGTCGGGTACCTCGCTGCCCGCGGTCGCCGCGCAGGCGGGTGAGCAGCGACGTTTTAGTCTGGTTAAGCGTTGCCACCAGCTGGCCATTGGCGATAGCCAGATCGTAGAGTGGCGCCTGGCTTTCGTCTTCAATATCCGGGTCAAACATGCGTGATTTGAGATCCAGATAGCGCGCCAGCAGCTCATAGCTGCGCGCAAGATTGTCCTGAAGCGGGCGAATCGGGAAAATAATATGTCCGGCCAGCGTCAGCAGGTTGTACCAAACGGCACCGGTCAGCAAAAATAACGGCTGTAGATACCAGCGATCGTAGAGCGTGACCCCCAGCATGGTGTAGATAGCGATCAGCAGAGCGCCGAAGGCGATAGTGGCGTAACGCTGCCCCAGACCGCCGAGTAAAATAAACCCGGTGGTCGAGAGGGTTAAACCGAGAGCAAATAGCCATGGCCAGGGAAAGAGCAGCTCCACCGAAGCCGATGCGATAAAAAAGCACACCAGGGTGATGGCCAGATTGCGCAACCGCCCGGTCAGGCGGTCGTCGAGATCGGTTAACGCGGCGGCAACGACTCCGAGCGTTAATGGAATCGTGAGTTTTACTTCGCCAAGCCACCATGGAACGGCGGTTGTGCCGCAAAGTGCGATGAAAATCCTGGCGTTATAGAGCCAGGCGCTGTTCCATGTATAACGGCGTAGCAGGGGGCTAAGCATGTCAGTATTCCGTCCGATTACTGGAAGCGACGGCGCGCATTCGCTTCACGCGCGGCGCGGGCGGTCTCGACGGAAACAACCCGGCGTCCCACGGGCCACAGCGCAATAGCGGCAATTTTAAAGTTAGCGATGCCCACCGGAATACCGATAATGGTCAGGCACTGGGCGATACCGCTAAAGATATGCATCAGGCACAGCCACCAGCCGAAGAAAATAAACCATAAAATATTCAGCACGGTACCGCCTGCATTCAGCAGGCTATTCTTGCCCTGCGGCTCGAGCTCATCGACGTGAATGGCTTCATTCCCATAGGGTAAAAGAGAGAGTCGGGTAATTTCCCAGCATGAGCGGGTCAGCGGCAGCGTGAAGATCAGAATGATGCTGACCAGCGTCGCCAGCAGCCAGCCCAGCGTAGTGGCGAAACCGCCGAGGATAAAGTTCAAAATATTCAGAATGGTACGCATAAACCCTCCGTTCACTCCTGTGGATAATAAGACCCGGCCATTGTAACGTTTTTTACGCTGGAGCACCCGGTCACTGGCGGTTAAACTTAAAAACATCCAACCTGATTGAAATTCGGCATGATATGGAACTTAAAGCGACAACATTGGGCAAACGCATGGCGCAGCATCCCTATGATAGGGTGCAGCTGCTTAACGCCGGGGTAAAAGTTTCCGGCGATAGCCACGAGTATCTTATACCTTTCAATCAGTTATTGTCAGTTCATTGTCGGCGTGGGCTGGTCTGGGGCGAGCTTGAGTTCGTGCTCCCGGATGGCAAGGTCGTGCGTTTGCATGGTACCGAATGGAATGAAACCCAGCGTTTCTTTCATCATCTGAATACGCTATGGCAGCAGTGGAGCGCGGACATGAGCACCATTGCCGCCGACGTGCTGAGCCAGCAGCTGGCTGAGATCGCCCGCTCCAGCGCAGAAGGCAAGTGGCTGACCCGTCAGCAGGTCAGCGAGGTGCAGGGGAAAATTCGGCGGGCGCTCACCGGACTGCCGATACCGACCAGCCGGCTTGACGCTTTCGACAACTGCCGCGAGCTGTGGCGTCAATGTCAGAGCTGGCTGGGTGATACCGAGGTGGCCCGGATGGCCCACAATCAGGCTTTCACGGCCTCGATGCTCGAGCAGTACGACGCATTTTTTGCGGGCGTGGAGTCGTCACCGCTTAACCCGGCGCAGGCGCGAGCGGTAGTGAACGGCGAGCGCTCTCTGCTGGTTCTTGCTGGCGCCGGCAGCGGCAAGACCTCGGTGCTGGTTGCCCGTGCCGGATGGCTGCTGACCAGAGGTGAAGCGGCGGCGGAGCAGATCCTGCTGCTGGCGTTTGGTCGTCAGGCGGCGCAGGAGATGGATGAGCGCATTCGCGAGCGGTTGGGCTCCGAAGATATTTCGGCGCGGACATTTCACTCCCTGGCTCTGCATATCATCCAGCAGGGCAGTAAAAAAGTACCGTCTATTAGTCAGCTTGAGAGCGACACTCCGGCGCGCCAGGCGCTGCTGCTGAAAAACTGGCAGCAGCAGTGCCGGGAGAAAAAAGCTCACGCCAAAGGTTGGCGACAGTGGCTGGAAGAAGAGATGGGCTGGCAGGTTCCGGAAACCGATTTTTGGCAGGACAAAAAAATAGCGCGGCGAATGGCGAGCCGCCTCGATCGCTGGGTCAGCCTGATGCGTATGCACGGCGGTTCGCAGGCGGAGATGATCGCCGGCGCGCCGGAGGAGATACGCGAGCTTTTTGCTAAGCGCGTAAAATTAATGGCGCCGCTGTTGAAAGCGTGGAAAACGGCGCTAAAAGAGGAAAATGCGGTCGATTTCTCCGGCCTGATCCATCAGGCCATCAATATTCTTGATAAAGGCCGTTTCGTCAGCCCGTGGAAGCATATTCTGGTCGATGAATTTCAGGATATTTCACCGCAGCGGGCCTCACTGCTGGCCGCACTGCGCCGGCAGAATACCCAGACCACGCTATTTGCCGTCGGCGACGACTGGCAGGCAATCTATCGCTTCAGCGGTGCCCAGCTTTCGCTGACTACCGCTTTCAATCACTACTTTGGCGAAGGGGACTGCTGCGCGCTGGATACGACGTACCGCTTTAATGGTCGCATTGGTGAAGTGGCGAACGGTTTTATTCAACAGAACCCGCACCAGTTAAGCAAGCCGCTCAACAGCCTGACCGCCGGGGATAAAAAAGCCGTTACGCTGCTGGCGGACGATAAGCTTGATGATTTGCTCGATAAGATGAGCGGCTACGTGAAAGCGGATCAGCGGATCCTGCTATTGGCGCGTTACCATCACCTGAAACCCGCCGCGCTGGAGAAGGCCGCTACGCGATGGCCGAATCTGCAGCTCGATTTTATGACGATCCATGCCAGCAAAGGGCAGCAGGCAGATTACGTGATTGTCCTTGGGCTTCAGGATGGTGATGATGCGTTCCCGGCTCCGGCGCGGGAGTCGATCATGGAAGAGGCGCTGCTGCCGCAGCCGGAGGATTTTCCCGATGCAGAAGAGCGGCGCTTGCTGTACGTTGCCATCACTCGTGCACGTCTTCGCGTTTGGCTGCTGTTCAACAAAGAGCGGCCGTCTGCGTTTGTGGGGATGCTGGAAGCGCTGGATGTACCGGTAGCAAGAAAACCTTAGCGGCTGGCGGCCTGGCCGCCAGCAGGGGCTACTTAAGGCGTTCCGCCAGGTAACGCTGATAATCCGGGATCAGAATATCGAGAGGCTCGCCAAAGTGCGGCGACAGGATAATAAAGTCGGCGGTTGAGGCATTGGTCGCAACGGGAATATTCCATACCGTCGCCAGACGCAGCAGCGCCTTAACGTCCGGGTCATGAGGCACGGCGTTTAGCGGATCCCAGAAGAAAATCAGCACATCAATTTTCCCCTCTGCAATCAGCGCACCGACCTGCTGGTCGCCGCCCATCGGGCCGCTCAGCATCGCGTTCACTTCAAGCCCGGTTGCCCTGGAGATAAGATTTCCGGTGGTACCTGTTGCGTAGAGTTCGTGTTGAGCCAGCAGCGCCTGGTGGCGAGCAACCCACTTCATCAGCATATCTTTACAGTGATCGTGAGCAACCAGAGCGATATGTTTGCGCGCGGGTAGCGTACGTGTCGTCAGTTCCATAATTTCATTCCACATTTTAGCCTGCAGACAGATTACTGGAAGTGACTGCTGCTGCAAGCATCAGGGTGAAAAATTTTGACGTATCCGCTAGTCAGCGTGGATGGCCGGTTAGCCTGGATTAGCTTACACTTGGGCTAAATAGCGGGAGGATAAAATGAAAGAGAACGATATCGCAGGCATTCTGACCTCAACACGGACGATTGCGCTGGTGGGAGCCAGTGACAAACCGGACCGTCCAAGCTACCGGGTGATGAAGTATCTGCTGGAGCAGGGGTACCACGTGATCCCGGTTTCACCGAAGGTGGCGGGTAAAACCCTCATGGGGCAACAGGGCTACGCCACGCTGGCAGATGTCACGGAAAAAGTGGATATGGTCGACGTCTTTCGCAACTCCGATGCGGCGCTGGGCGTCGCTCAGGAGGCCATTGCCATCGGTGCGAAAACGCTGTGGCTGCAGCTAGGCGTGATTAACGAGCAGGCGGCTGTTCTGGCACGAGAGGCAGGACTAACCGTAGTGATGGACCGCTGTCCGGCGATTGAAATCCCGAGATTAGGTCTGGCGAAGTAAATAAAAAACCCCGCAGGTGCGGGGTTTTTTCTGCTAGTTGCGCAGTCGAGGTGCCTGAAGCTGCTGGCGAATGGTCCGTGCCAGCTCGTCCATTGACGGCTGCTCCGGATGCTCATCGCTGGGCTCGCTGCTGAGCTGCGCTTCGGCAAGATAGGTATGAACGGGCTGACCATCCTCATCTTCCATCACCACATGATACCAAGGCAACGCCCGCAGCTCGTCGTTGGCCGCAATTTCGTCCTCCGCCGGCTCTGCAAGCGAATATTCTGGATCGATATCAACGACCACGCCGAGGAAGCCTAACAGAGTATGGCGAACCTGCTGGCCGATACCGAATTTGCTGGCAATCATAGGCACCTCCTGGGAAACGTTATTACCTGCTATATGCGGGCAACGTTGCGCTTTTCAAGTTACATGATGCGGCAGGCAAACCCTTTCAGATACAGACCTTCCGGGTAGGTTGCGATCACGGGATGGTCGGCAGCCTGGCGGAACTGTTCTATAAATTGTACATCACGTCCGGCGTCAATTGCGGCATCGGCGATGATTTTCTGAAATAAATCGGTAGCCATCAGACCCGAGCAGGAGAAGGTCAGCAGGATCCCGCCGGGATTGAGCAGCTGGATAGCCAGCATGTTGATATCTTTATAGCCGCGGCAGGCGCCCATCAGCTGGCTTTTGTTCTCAACAAATTTCGGCGGATCCATCACGATCACGTCAAATTTTTCATTCTGGTCACGATACTTACGCAGCAGCTTAAAGACGTCATCGCGGACAAATTCTGCTTTGGAGAGATCGAGCTGGTTCAGTTCGATATTCTGCTTCGCCACGTCCAGCGCTTCCTGAGAGGTGTCCACGCTGATGACCTGGCTGCAGCCGCCCATCAGGGCAGAAACGGCAAAACCGCCGGTATAGGAGAAGCAGTTGAGGACGCGTTTGTCGGCAACATAGCGACGGGTCGCCAGGCGGCTATCGCGCTGATCGAGATAGTAGCCGGTTTTGTGGCCGCCCTGAATATCAACCAGCAGCTGCATTCCGTGCTCGGTGATGGGCAGTAGCGCAGGCGGCATTTCGCCGGTAACCAGGCCCTGTGCCAGATCCAAACCCTCTTTTTTACGTACCGCGACATCGCTGCGATCGTAGATGGAACAGGTCGGGAACAGCGTTTGTAGCGCGCTAACGATAGAGGCACGCTGATATTCTGCGCCAGCGCTAAGCAGCTGCAGAACAAAAAAATTGCCGAAGCGGTCGATAGTTACGCCCGGAAGCCCGTCAGACTCGCCGGCAATCAGACGATAGCTGTCGAGGCCATCGCGCTCCGCCAGCCATTCGCGCCAGGTTTGCGCCTGCTGCAGACGGCGTTCAAAAAAGGCAATATCGATCTCCTCGCTGCGGTCAAAACTCCAGACGCGAGCGCGGATCTGCGACGATGGAGAGAACGCGCCGCGAGCAAGCCATTTCCCCTGCGAATCAACGATATCGATAGTTTCGCCGGAACGGGCTTTACCTTCCATACGGGCGACGGCGCCGGAGAAAATCCAGGGATGGCGACGCAGCAGGGATTTCTCGCGTCCTTTGGTCAACACTAAGCGGGGGAAAATGGAATCTGTCATGGGGCTACCTTTAGCAACGGGAATGTCGGCACCGAAAAATGGCGCGTAGGTTAGCACATGTGGCCGCCGCAAGCACCATGCCCGCTGTGCAGGCAGGTGAGCGTTTCGGCACAAAACACAGGCACTTTGGCACAATAAAAATCACCCGCGGATCTTACAGTGTTTTCCTCAACCCAATGGAGGAAAATGCAATGAAAACAGGATTTGGCTTAGCAGCAGTTTTGATGTTAGCGATAAGCGGCAGCGCGGCAGCGGCGCAGTTTCAGGTCACCAGCGGCGATATGCGGGATGAAGGGAGCCTCGCTCAGGTACATTGGTTCAGCGGTTTTGGCTGCACCGGTGGCAACGTCTCGCCGCAGCTGGCCTGGAAAAATGCGCCGTCGGGGACCCGCAGCTTTGCCGTCACCGCCTACGATCCGGATGCACCAACCGGCAGCGGCTGGTGGCACTGGACGGTGGTGAATATCAGCAGCAGCGTGACGAGCTTGGCCGCTGGCGCCGGAGATAAAAACAGCGCTAAACTGCCGGGCGGAGCGGTTCAGGGGCGCAATGATTTTGGCTATGCCGGTTTTGGCGGCGCCTGTCCGCCCGCCGGCGATAAGCCTCACCGCTACCGCTTTACCGTGTGGGCACTTGATACGCCGACATTACCCATTGATGCACAGGCCAGCGGTGCGCTGGTCGGATTTATGTTGCACAGCCACGTTATCGCCAGTGCGCAGCTGACGGCAAGGGCAGGGCGCTAACCCCGTAAGGATGGCCAGATGCAGAATATAAACTTTCGCCATAACGCCTTAACCGCGGCGGAAATTACCTCCAGGCGCCTGTATAAACTGCATCGCGTGACCCTATTTACCCCCGCGCTGTGCCGGGTCAATCGCGGCAGCAAAATTATCGTTCAGGGCGTTAGCCAGATGCTGGCGACGCCGCAGCAGCTGATTATTCTGCCCGCCGATCTTGAGCTCGAGGTGATTAATCAGCCCGATAAGGGGCTGTTTTGCTCCGATCTGCTCTCTCTGACGCCGGAGCTGCTGGCGGATTTTAAGGCCCGCTATATGAGCGAGCCGCAGCCCGGGCGACTTACCTCTCTGTGCGCACCGGCGACCCCGGACCTGCTGTTTATGTGGCAAAACGTCCTGCAGGCGGTGCGCAGCGGGCTGTCGGCGGAGCTGCAGCATCATCAGGCGATGGGGCTGCTGCTGGCGCTGCATCAGGCGGGCTACGCCGGGCCGCTGCTCAATGAGCGCCAGCAAAACCTGAGCGGCCAGGTGCGGCAAATTATCATGCTGTCGCCCGCGCAGGCCTGGAGCGTCCCGCGGGTGGCGAAGATGCTGTTTCTTGGTGAATCGACGCTGCGCCGTCGCCTGCAGCAGGAAGATCAAAGTTTTCGCCAGATTGTTGAGGAGGTGCGTATGGCCTACGCCCTCGGCCAGCTACAATCGACCTCATTACCGATAGGTGAAATCGCCCTCAACAGCGGCTATCAGTCCGGTTCTCGCTTCACGGCGCGCTTTCGCCAGCACTATGGCCTGTTGCCGAAGCACGTACGCTAGCCAGAATTTGCTATTCTCAGCGTAGAGTTATTGGCAATAAAAGGAGAGCAATCATGGCGACACTCTGCACGATGGCATGGGTATATGGTTCAGTTCAGGGGGTTGGCTTTCGCTACACGACGCAGCGGGAGGCGTTACGCCTGGGGCTGACGGGCTACGCGCGCAATCTGGACGACGGCAGCGTCGAGGTTTTGGCCTGCGGCGAGGCGGAGCAGGTGGCGGCGCTGGTGAGCTGGCTGAAGGAGGGCGGGCCTCGCAGCGCACGGGTCGATCGGGTGCACACCGAGCCCCATCAGCCCACCAGAGAGTGGCAAAAGTTCTCTATTCTGTACTAGATGCATTTCACCGGTTTGGGCAGCCCGGCAATTTTCGTTGCCTGTTTGGCGGGGCCTTTGGGGAACAGGCGGTAGAGATAGCGGCTGTTGCCTTTCTCCTCGCCGAACTTATTTGCCATCGCCTTCACCAGCATCCGAATAGCCGGCGAGGTGTTGAACTCCAGATAAAAGTCGCGAACAAAACGCACGACCTCCCAGTGTTCAGTTGACAGGACAATACCTTCCCGCTCGGCAATGGCGGTCGCCAGGGCTTCGCTCCAGAGGGTGGTATCCTTCAGATAGCCTTCGCTATCGGTCTCAATTTCATTGCCTTCAAAGATAAACATAATTCTTCACATACCGCTAAAACTGGCGGCAGTTTAGCAAAAAAAAAGGCCCCGCATAAGCAGGGCCCGAGAAGAACGTGGGAGAGATTAGTCTTTGCTGGCGAAGCCCAGAATGCTGAGCAGGCTGACAAAGATGTTGTACAGCGACACGTACAGGCTCACGGTGGCGCGGATATAGTTGGTTTCACCGCCGCGAATGATGTTGCTGGTTTCAAACAGGATGGCGCCGGATGAAATCAGAATAAACACCGCGCTGATTGCCAGATGCAGAGCCGGCAGCTGCAGGAAGATATTCGCCACCATACCGATCAGCACCACCACTACGCCTGCCATCAGCATGCCGCCAAGGAAAGACATATCTTTGCGGGTCGTAAGCACATAGGCCGAGCAGCAGAAGAACACCAACGCCGTACCGCCCAGCGCCAGGCCGATCAAATCTCCCATACCCGCCGACAGATAGGCGTTAAGCATCGGCCCAAGGATATAGCCCAGGAAGCCGGTAAAGGCGAAGGCCGCGAGGATGCCCGATGGTTTGTCGGCCAGCTTATAGGTCAGGAACATCAGTCCGTACATGCCGACCAGGGTCAGAATCAGCCCGGGAGATGGCAGCATCAGGACCGTGCTTGCCGTTGCCGTAATGGCAGAAAATGCCAGCGTCAGGCTGAGCAGGAAATAGGTGTTCCGCAGAACTTTGTGCGTGCTGAGCAGCGATGAACGGTCACGCGACGACGTAATTATACGATCCATGAGTCACTCTCTTATGACAGATGTTATTAATAACGAAGCATAAAAAAACCACGCCAGAAGCCATAGTGCTTTTACCCATCTTTACTTAGACCTCAGCGCAGAGAACCAGCATATTATTCTAATAAATGACGGTAAGGCGGCGCGTTTGTGCGTTTGGCGTCAGGAACCCGATCGGAATCTGATAGGTCACTGAAAAATATTGCGTTATGGCGATTCTGTGGCTAAGTGTGGAGAGGGTACAAACGAAGCACCATAAAGGCAAGGGATATGAAATTACAAAAATATAACGACATCACGCGGGCGCTACTGGTGGTGGGTTTACTCGCCGCAGCGGCGCCGACTCTCGCAGCACAGGTCCCGGCCGGCACCGCGCTGGCAGAGAAGCAGGAGCTGGTCAGAAATAACGGCAGCGAGCCCTCATCGCTGGATCCGCATAAAGTCGAAAGTGACGTGGAATTCAACATCATCAGCGATCTCTTCGATGGGCTGGTCAGCGTCTCTCTGGCAGGCGAAATTCAGCCTCGTCTGGCGGCGAAATGGGACAACAAAGATAACACCGTCTGGACGTTCCACCTGCGTCCGGGCGTCACCTGGTCTGACGGGACCGCGATTACCGCCCAGGATATTGTCTGGAGCTGGCAGCGGCTGGTTTCCCCGGCTACGGCATCACCCTATGCCAGCTATCCGGGAAATATGCATATTGTGAATGCGCAGGATATCGCGCAGGGTAAAAAAACGCCCGATACGCTGGGGGTGAAGGCTCTCGATGACGCCACGCTGGAAGTCACCTTGAGCCAGCCTAACGCCGCGTTCTTGCCGATGCTGGCGCACCCGTCTCTGGTGCCGATTGATAAAGTGCTGGTCAGCCGCTTCGGCGAGAAGTGGACCAAACCCGAGCATATGGTGACCAGCGGCGCCTATAAGCTGTCCAGGTGGGTGGTGAACGAGCGCATCGTGGCCGAGCGCAATCCGCGCTATTGGGATAATGCCGCTACCGTGATCAATAAAGTGACCTATCTACCCATTAGCTCCGAGGCGGCAGACGTTAACCGCTATAAAGCGGGAGAAATCGATATCGTTTTTACGCTACCGATTAACCAGTTTACGCAGTTGAAAAAAACCATGGGCGAGCAGCTGAACGTCTCCCCGCAGCTGGCGACGTACTATTACGAATTCAATACCACCAGGCCGCCGTTTAACGACCCGCGGGTCCGGCTGGCGCTGAATATGGCGCTGGATAAAGACATCATCGCAGAGAAGGTTCTGGGGCAGGGGCAGCGTCCGGCATGGTTAATTAGCCAGCCTGATATCGGCGGCGTAAAGCTGCATAATCCGGACTATGCCAGCTGGCCGCGCGACAAGCGTATTGCCGAGGCTAAAAAGCTGCTGAGCGAAGCCGGTTATAATGACAGCCACCCGCTGGTGTTTAATTTGCTCTACAACACTTCTGAATCGCATCAGCGCGTGGCCATTGCCGCCAGTTCGATGTGGAAGAAAAACCTCGGCGTTGAGGCGAAGCTACAAAATCAGGAGTGGAAAACGATGCTCGACACCATGCATACGCATAATTTTGATGCGGTGCGCTACGCGTGGATTGCCGATTATGACGATGCCGCCACCTTCCTCAATAACTTCCGCACCGGCGATAGTGAAAATACCAGCCAGTACAGCAACCCTGCGTACGATGAAGCGTTGCGTAATGCGGCCAAAGCGCCTGACGTAGCCACCCGGGGCAAGTTTTATCAGCAGGCAGAGGACCTGTTGGGCAAAGATGTCCCGGCAGTCCCGGTTTACCACTATGTCCGTACGCATCTGGTGAAGCCGTGGGTAGGTGGATTTACGCCGGATAAGCTGGGGTATTACTTTACCCGCGATATGTACATCAAAAAACATTAAAGCCGGGAGGGCGGCTGGCGCTGAAATTCTGCGCAAACCGCCTGATTTTCAGACGAATAACACAGTTTTGTTTGTTTTTAAGGCAGTTGAACAAAATCGTGCTTTACAGCCTGAACAGAGGTGTTTATAGTGCGCCCCATACCGGAAGCGTGGCCGAGCGGTTGAAGGCACCGGTCTTGAAAACCGGCGACCCGAAAGGGTTCTAGAGTTCGAATCTCTACGCTTCCGCCAAATAAAAGAAGGGGTTACCGAAAGGTAGCCCCTTCTTGCTTTGGGCCCTTAGAATAGACTTAGAATATTCACTTAGAATATTTAGTCTCGATTGGCGGCTTATCGAGGGTGGGAGATACCTTCGTTTTACGGTCGTAAATCAGCACCTGGCTTTCTGTTTTATGCCCGCTGAACAGTTGCTTATCTCTACTGCTGCCCTCGTAATCTGAGATGCCCTTTGCTTTCAGGTCGTGGAACGTGCAGTCAAGAACGTAACCCAACTTCACAGACGCTTTATGCCTTGCATCCTCCCATCGGTGGCTGAATCCTCTTTTACTGAACCCGCCGCCGTGCGACCCCATCAGGATAAAGGATCCTGGGTTACCGGAAGTTGAGTATGTTTTCGCCAGCTCAAAAGCCTGCTGGAGCCTGTCTGTCCACTGTTTGATCTGGCTGACGCTGTTTTTCCCCTGCTGAATGAAAATACCTTCCGGCGTCACCTGTCGCCACTGCATGCCGAGAACATCCGCCAGGCGGGCGGCGCAAAGATAGGCAATTTCCATTGCCGTACGAACGACATCATCCGCCTCCTTATAGATGGCCTCGTATTCCGCGTCTGTAATATATCGCCCGCGGGCGACAGCTTTAAATTTACTGACGCCCTGGCACGGATTCCCTTTAACCATCCCTCGTTCAAAGCCCCACCTGAAAACACGGGACATACTGCTCATTTCATGGTTAGCCTGTGTTTTACTTTGTAGGCCGCGGCGATCCATGAATATTCTGATATCCTCGGTTTTTATCTTATCCGCTGTTATTTTCCCGAATACTGCCAGTAGTTTTTTCTGGTGTTGCAGGTAATCTTTCTGCGTTCTTGGTTTCAGTTCCAGATAATAGGCACTTTTAAGAAATTGCCCCCATAATTTACTGAACGTCATTATGTTGGCCTGCTCATCAATTAACGCCTCATATCTTGCCCATATCTGAGATAATGGCATAGACGCAGGGCCAATGGTGATGCATTCCTTTGAGGTTGGCTTGTAATAATAACTGTACTTATTTAAATAAACTCGGGGAGGAAGTTTGTGATCCTCCAGGTTTTTTCTTTTTCTTCCCATAATTTAAATAGCATCGAAGTTGGGTTTTTCTTCTTCATCCACAACTGTTTTGCGGTCTCCGAATAGTGCTGCATTCACATGTGTCCATGTCACGCGAGGCCGGCCATCGCGGCGTTTAATAAATGAAATACCAGCTTTCGCCAAAGCTAAACACTGCTTTGATGGAAAGCGATAGCCGGTCAGCTCTACCAGCTCATTGTCGGTCAGGAGATCGTTTTCTCTGGTCATGGTCTTTCCTCATCATCCTGGCTATCGCGTTATCTGCTTCATCGCATGCGAGCACAACATCGGACTGGGTCAGGGTCCGCTTACGTACGCTCGCCGACAGCCGGCCAATTTTGATATCGAAATCTGAAAGTAGAATGGTACCTGGTTGCCATCGCAGCATTGTGGTCTCCGTTGATAGGGTGGACCACAATGCTAACGACAGCTGCGGGTTATTTCTGATTAGGCTTAATCAGGTTTTGTTTGTTGAGAAATGCACCTTTCTCTCGGGTTATTTTCACATTCCGGGGAAAGTGCATGCCGAGCTCGCTGCGTGCGAACGCTTCTATTATGGCGTTGGTGCCGTCTGGTAAAACGACATGCACCGCATCGCCTTGCTTCAGGGAGAGTTTAAGCATATCAGCGCACCTGCAGTGAACGTTCGCCGATCTCCAGATGGGCGCCCGGTACCGGATTTAACAGCTCTGCTGGCACTTCTCCGCCCTCGGCGGTGATTTGTGCGGCCGCAGCTTCCGCTGACTCGATAGCCTCCTTGATGGCCTTTTTATCGGGCGCAATTACAACCTGGGTGGTCACCAGTTCATCGGGCAGCAGATCGGTGTTATCGATCACAACACTTACGCTGCCTTTGCGGGCGGTGAACGTGTTTTTAGCCGTTTTCATCTTATCCAGTCCGGCTGCCAGCAGGCAGGACAGAATATACTTGCGCAGTGCTTTATCCTTATTCTCAAAGGATTTCTTACGCTCTGCCAGGCGCTTCATTTCTTCGTCGCAGGTGCTGGCGTTGCCCAGGTTATTACGCGCGATCACCATGACGGCATCCAGTTTGTCAGCCAGCGCACCTTCAAGACCTTCCAGCGTATCGGCGATCATTTCCGGAGTCAGGTCATCAGAGCTTTCCAGCAGCTGCAGCAGGTTCTGGTAGTCGGCAGCGATAGCAATAGCAGTAGTGGAAGTCATTATGCTTTCTCCTCGGATTTGTTCAGTTCGGCGATACGTGCATTTTTGATATCAGTCAGGCGGCGCAGGCGGGTGCTCAGGTGGCGGGAGCGCTGAGTGTCGCCTTTTGATTCTGCATCCTTGCGGTGTATCTCCAGCTCACGGGCGATAGGGGCAAATACCTTGTTAACTTCGTTTGCCGATACGCCTGTGGCCAGCGTGTTAGCAACACGGGAAAGTTTGTCATCGAACTCCTGGCGCAAGCGTGCTGCATCCTCGGCGGTTTCGCTGGCGTTCTTGAGGTCAAACTCAGCTTTGTTTTTCTGGCGGTATTCCAGATTGTCGTAAAGCCCCATGAAGATATCACCGCTAAATCCGAGGCCGGATAGAGCCTTTTTGGTGGCGTCGGTTAGCGATTTTTTAGCGGCTTCTCCGTCGCAGATCGGGCCGTATTTGCTGCCGTAAATATATGGTGTGGAGCCGTAGGCGTATTCCTCACCGCGAACGCCGTTCACCAGATACCACAGGCGAATTTTGATTATGTGGTGTTTTTCAGTGAGGAGGCCGCCATTGCCGTCGGGGATCACCTCCCATGCCTGGTTGTTTTCGCTACCCTGGGTCTTACGAGTTATCGGCGCGCCATTGTCGAAACGCTCTTCGATGATATCCACGCCCCAGCCGATCCCCTTCATGCCGAACTCTCGGGTAGCTATCATGGTCAGATAGGTGCCGTTGATCGAAGTGCCGCCGCCGTTTTGCGTGAATGCTTTGGTAAAGCGCTCATCGGTTTTGAAGACGCGCTTCCACAGCGCCAGGTTGTCCTCTTCGGTACCTGGCTTACCAACTGACTGTACGACCTCTTCAGCGCTCGGTAGCACTTCTTGCTGATTTACCTGCACAACGAGCTGCGCGGTATCACCAGCAATCTTTTCCGCTTTAACGCTTAACTTTTCCTCGGGTTCGCTGGCGTTGTCTTTGTCGGACGCATAAACGCCATAACCCATATCGTTAAGCGCCTCACGCGCCTGTATTGCCTGGGTATCGGTTACAACCGGCGGCGCTACTTCCGATTTTTCGTCTTCATTTGAGGCGGGTTCCTGCGCCAGGCCCTCGACAGAAAACATGCCGTTTGCGACCTTTTTAACCTGGACGTCAGGAGCTTTTGTTTTGCTGGTCTCGCTTTCTTCAAAGCGGCCGTTTGCCTCCAGCCATGAAACAATATGGCGGCGCAGGCTCTCAGGAAAATGGTGGGTATCCTTCGCTGGTGCATTCTGTACAACACCGAAGATACTGGCGCGATCGTATTTAAGTATCTCCGGAGTGGTGCGCAGTTGTGCCGACCACCGTTTAAAATCCTCCCGGTCATCGGCAATGATTTTTTCTGCGTCGCGGAGGTTGCCTGACAATACCGGCGCGGTAGGTGAAATGGGGATCAGAGCGACGGCAATCTCCTGATCCAGTGTTGCATACGTGTGTTTGTAGCCGCGCTGTGGCGCAACGGTAAAGCTGCCGGCAGCATCGCCGGAATTGTTATCGCCGAGTGAAGAGGGCTTATTACCGGTCGCGAAAATTTCATCGCGCTTGCCCGGATTTTCAAGCCAGCGTTTTACAAACTGAGAAATAGCCGCTTTGCCCGGCGTCTGGTTTTCAAAGTTGGTAAAAATCCCCTGGATCAGGTTATTCAGCCCTTCAACGTGCATGTGTTTAACGGGCTCATTGTTCTGCAGGGCACACAGCACATTGAAATTAAACCGGTCCTCTTCTTCCAGAGATTCGTCGTGGTTATCAAGGTCATCCAGATAATCAACAACCTGCGAATAAAGATGACCGTTCATCTCCGCGTTACTGAATAGTAAGGCAGCAGCGAAACGCTCCCTGGGGGATACGGTCATCAGATCGATGGTTTCATCGCCAGCCGGAAGGTCAGAGTTAGTGGTGCTCGAGCTATTAGGAACCCATTTTTCACCATCAAAGGTATTCTCCTGGGCGAACTGCTCATCGAACTGGCCGACGGCGGGGCGCGGTTGCCCCACAGAGTCTTCCCATATTTTGGGTTTGAAATAGTTATCGCCGTTTGCCGGGTAAAACTCCCACAGTTTGCCGACCATAATACTTTCGGCAACCTTCTTATTTGGCGCATCGATGGCGATGGCCAGCGGCACGGCGCCGCTGTCTTTTATGGCTGATTTTTTCGGCTCAAACAGGCCGTGGTAGATGGTCATTGGTCTTTCCTCTTGGTGGCAGGCGCTGGTCACGCGCCGGGTAGTTAAAACGGTACGTCGCTTTCTTCAATAGGAGAGTGATCGATGCACAGCAGTTGCTGGATCTGGTCTTCAATAACGCTTATCTGTGCGATGGATTCAGCAGAGATTTTTTCTTTCTTCGCGCGAAGGGAATTAACCTGCATTCCGATGATATCGACAGGTTCTAATTCAGGAATGGCGACTTCCACCGTTTTCATGGCAACCAGGACATACAGATCAGGATAATGCTGTGACATGTCACAGGTGAATGAGCTGTAAGACGTCGGCAGATATGGGCTGGTTGTGGCAAGAACGTAGATAGTTACGGGAATGGTAAGCGCTTCCATAGCGACTCCTTGATGAGATATACTCGGAGCTGATCGACAGCTCTATGGGTTGTTGGTCTTTCCTCGCTATAGGGTTGGTCCCCTGTAGCATTCCGGGCGGTTTGGTCACTGTCCCGGGTAAATTAGCCCACTTCGGTGGGCTTTTTTACGCCTGAAGGTTGCCGGTCTTTCCCGGCTGTCAGGGCTGGTCAGGCCCGTTGGTCTTTCCTCGCCAGTGTGTGAAAAAAGGTGCCCGCCTTGAGGGACGGGCAAAGACTACACACAGCAATTTTGGATTCGTTGCGGTCTTTCCCGCATGTCATCGTACTGTCGGCGACCCGAAGAATTCGCGCCCGTCTTTCCGGACTGTCAGAACTGTTTCTGAACAACTGCCGCGTGGTTAGTGCGTCGTTGATGTGAGGAATATTAATAATGATAATATTATTGGTCAACATTAAAATATTAATTACGGCAATATTTTTTGTATAGTGTTGATAATTTAGGTAAAAAAAATCCCAGCGGGAGGGCTGGGATCTTGGTCGGGGTAGGGAAGATATTTATTGCTTACGTGTTGCTAATAACTCTCTAAACAAGCGATCAAAACCTTCTACTTTCTCTTTTAAATCAGATAAATGTCGTTCTTTTTCGCTCTGCGGAAGCCTCTCATACAAATCAATAAGTTCCGCATGCTCTGGGCTGAGTAGTTTCCAGCCTGGCCCTGATCTATCTTCGAGGTATTCCCCTGATTTCCTGACGTAATTCATCATCTCGGCCAGGTCGGGTCTGATTTCTTCTGGTTTTACTCCAAGTAGAGAGGCGAATTTTAAGGTGGCATCAGTGTTTAGCGGAGTTGTGCCATTTAAGTAATGGCTTACTGACGCCTGTGTACTGAAGCCAAGCACCTCCGCTGCCTTCTCCTGAGTCAGTCTTAAAGTTACTTTTTTTTCGTTCCAGATGTCACGAAGGCGTTTAGCAGCTTCGCGCTCTACGGCATCAATGGTTTTCTTTCTCATAGAGGCATGTTATTCGCAAAATTAATCAAACTCTAAGGTCATTGCTATTGACTAAGAATATTAACATTACTAATATTCCGTATGTTCAACCACAGAGGCCCTAACAATGAAACTGAAAGACTATTTAAAAACATCTGGTGTTCGGCAGCATGAATTCGCCGCACTGGTCGGGAAAACTCAAGGCTACGTAAGCCGAATTGCTGCGGGTGAATGCTTCCTGTCTGCCGCGACAGCATTGAAATGGGCTGCAGCTACCGGGTATCAGGTAAGGCCCCATGACCTGCTACCAAACATTTACCGGAAACCAACCGATGGCATGCCTGAACAGAACGCAGCTTAACAACTGGCGTGATCGAAATCTGATTACGCTTAATCAATTTTCAGCGACAGGAGACGCGAAGTGGAAAACCTCGATGAACTGAAACGAGAGATCTTTAACTGGGCAGCGGAAAGCGGGCAGGAGGTTGTCGCCATCGAGATCAGCCGCATGTGGTTTCGTCTCGGTGGCAATACCGGCGCGCTGAAGCTGCACCAGATCGAAGACGAAGCAGGAAACGCCGACTGGCGGGCTATCAATAATAACCGGCAGCAGATTTTCCGCTGGCTTCGTGGGGAGACGAAGGCGGCACGGACCAAAACTATAGCACTGGCCCGGGCGATGGAATCAGCGCTGCCGGCCGAACGTTACGCGCGCTTGGGTATGTCTACCCAGTATTTGATTTGTGTAGCCATACGCGAGTTTGCCGCGGCGATCATCGCGCTGCTGCTGGAGGCAAGAGACGGGCCGCAGCAGGTGAATAAGGCATTGCAAGCTATGCGGGAAACACAGCGCCTGACCAGCGTTTAACCTGTACCGAGGAAAGACCAATGAGAACACAAGATCGCATCACCTGGCGGAATGGGTTTCGCCGGAACGGGGAACAAGTCCCGATTGAAGATATCGAATCAATTTTCGAGGAGCGCCGCGCCATAGCGTTGACGATCTGGGAACGCTACGAGCTTCGCAAGGCAGACTTGCAGGAAGCGGGACTCTCTCAGAAAGAATACGAAATCGCCTGCCGCCAGCTGGCTGACTCGCTGGGGATCTGATTATGAGTATGACGCTTATGGCCAAAGCAATGGCCATCAAAACCGGAAACCCGATTCGAAAACTGGTGCTGATCAAACTGGCGGATAACGCCAATGATTCCGGCGAATGCTGGCCATCTTACAAACATATTGCGGACCACTGCGAGTGCAGCAAAAGCGCGGTGCGTGACCATATCGACGCGTTAATTTCTATGGGGCTGCTGGTGAAAGAAAACCGCCCAGGGGTTAAAAACGGGAAGGGCAACGCGTCGAATCTGTACTGTATGAATCTTGATAACCCTATGCCGCCAAAAAGCATAGCCCCTATGCCGTCAGAAAGCACAGGTATGCCGCCAAAAAGCATAGCCCCTATGCCGTGTGGCGGCACCAGAACCAGTCACTCTTTTGAACCAGTCATAGAACCTACAGATCCCCCTAACCCCCAAACGGGGGAAGGCGATGAAAAAGTTAATTCTGATGCTAAAAAAGCGTTGGAATTTTACAACCAGAAAACGGGTACCCGCTGCCGTGATCTGAAACCGTTTGTGATGATGCTGACGCCGACCACCACCCGGGAAGGGTACACCCTGGACGATCTGCAGTTGGTTATCCGTTGGGTGCTGGCCACATGGCGCCGCCGTGGCGATAGCCTGCCGAAGCCTGCGAACATCTGCCGGGTAAACCGCTTTGACGGCTATCTGGCCGACGCTGAGGCGTGGGCTGTTGTGGAGGCAAAGATCGACCCGGAAGCCGTTATGAACGGCTACAACGAAATTTTCGCTGACGTTCTGCCTGTTGCAGAACTGGACGCCGATCGCCGCCGGATGATTACCCGCCTGGCGGCCCACATGAAAAATAAAACTACCGGGGCGTTCCTGGGCTACTTCGAAAAATTCCGCGCTAACGCATCCGATTTTTATTTCGGTGAGAACGGCGGGTGGCGCGCCAGCTTTGACTACCTGATGAAACCAGAAACGTTACGTAATACCCGGGAAGGTTCGTTATGACTCCGCAGGAACTGGAAGCGTGCGTGCTGGCCGGCCTGCTGAACGGCGGCGCCAGCCCGGATGCATTCGACGTAATCGCCGCCACGCCGGAAGAATCATTCAGTATCGGGTTTCACCGTCGCGCATTCTCCGAAATTAAAAAACAGGCCCTGGCGAACGGCCTGATCGACATGCTGTTTATCAGCGAAGCGCTGGGCGGTAGCAGCCTGGCGGATTTATCAGAAATTTCGCGCATGCCGGCGACGGTACCGAACCTGAAAGGGTATGCCGGGAAAATGGTTAAGGCCTGGCGCAGCCGCCGCATGGCCGAGCTACTACAGCAGGGTGCCGACGGCATCCGACAGGCCAATAACCAGGAGCAGCGCGATCAGGTTGTCGAAAGCGCGGTGGCGCAGCTGCTGGACATGACCGGCGATACTGGCGACGTCCAGCCGGTGCATATCAGCGATTTGCTGCCGACCTACATGGAGACAGTACAAAAGCGCATGGACGGCGAAGTCGGCACCCGCAACCTAAAAACCGGGATCGTCGAGCTCGACGACGCTACCGGCGGTATTAACCTGCAGGATTTGATTGTCGTCGCTGGCCGCCCGGGCATGGGTAAAACCGAATTTGCGCTGAAGCTGGTTGATGGTGTTACTGCTGCCGGTGGCGGCGCGCTGATATTCAGTATGGAAATGGCCGCTGCGCAAATCGTAGAACGCTCTCTGGCAGGCTCCGGGAATATGTCTGTGTCACGTCTGCGTAATCCGCTGGACATGCAGGACGAGGACTGGGCGCGCTTTACCGCGGCAATGGAGACCATGCACGGCCGCGATATCTGGATTGTTGACGCTACCGATCTCACGATTGAGCAGATCCGCGCGGTGGCGGAGACGCATAAACGCCGATACCCACACCTGGCAATGATTGTGGTGGATTACATTGGTCTGATTAAAAAACCAAAAGCCGAGCGAAACGACCTGGCGATCGCCCACATTTCCCGAAACCTAAAAACAATGGCTATGCGCCTGCATACGCCGACGTTTGCACTCAGCCAGCTGTCGCGCGCCGTAGATTCCCGCCCTGCGGGCCAGCGCCGCCCGGTGATGTCAGACCTGCGCGACTCAGGCTCAATCGAGCAGGACGCCGACAGCATCATGTTCCTGTACCGCGATGAGGTTTACAACCCGGAAAGCCCGGCCGCCGGCATAGCTGAAATCATCCTGGGAAAAAGCCGATTCAGCGCCGCCGGCGCCGTTATTTACCAGGAGTTCAAAAACGGCCATTTCCTTCAAGTCGATCAGCATGTCGGCAAAGAAAAAACACGCATTCAACTGGAGGCAGCAAAGCCACGAAAACAACAGCGTAAATATTCAGAGAAGTACAACACCGATGCATTTTAACCGCGCCTGACCAGCGCAATATAACCGAGGAAAGACCAATGACCACGAATTTAAATTACCCAAAACCAGTAAACCCGGACGATGGCTGCAACTGGCTGCCCGTTATTTTGTGGCGCATGAACGCCGGCGCCCGCGCGCGTAGCCGTTCTGTGTTCGTTGCTGCCCCGCGGCCAGTACCTGTGCCGGGCATCACCCCGCAAAAGCCGGTCAAACGCGAAGCCGCTACGCCAGCGGTATCCGGACGCCGACGTAAAACGCATACCGGTATCGTGATTTATTCCAAAGGCGAAAAAAGCGTGCGACTCAGCGAGGGCGCTACCGTCTGGTCTGCTGGACCTACTGAGCATTTCGATAAAAAAACAGGCCAGCGCGTTGGCAGCATTGGCCGGCACCGCCTGCTGTTGGAGAGTATTAAACCGCTGAATAGCACCATCGATGAAGTTTCCGCCCAGCAGCTGGTTGCGCTGATGAAGGGTAAAAAGCTGTCGTACCAGAACATCCTTTCAGCCATTAAAAAGCATCATCCCGGTGCTGAAATCACCTTACGCGATCTGCAAAAACGTATCGCAACGATGCTCGCATCGAATCACGTCGGAATTATTCGACATGACGACATGCCGGTGCCGCATTTCACACTAACCAGCGTGGATCCCCGCTATTACGCCAACTCAGAAAAAACGGGGGCTTAGGGCATGGCCGGGCAATCAGATTATCTGCCGCCCGGCTTACCGCTCAATCGCGCCAAATGGCCGCAGGAGTACCAGCTCAAAGAGCACTACGACATGCGCGCCTCGGCACTCATACGCCAGCTGTTCGAGAAGAAAGTAACTCGGCAGTACATCGTTGAATCGATTGCAGCGACGCCGGAAAGCTACCGGGATTTTTTCAAAGAGAGATTAAATTTTTGGCGGGAGAAACGGACATGAAGAGATTTTTTGATACTGATCCAGACCATTACAGCAAATACGTACTGCGTTGGTTTGCAGCTGTGGTCAACACCGTAGGGCTTATTGCCTTTGGTGTTGTGACATGGGGGATCTGCGTAGTGATCGAATGGTGGGTTGTATGAACGGAAAATATACCATGATTTAATTGGCTCCGTGATGGACATACCGCGATATAACCATCGATGGGATACGTGCTACGGGCATAAATATCATACATAATAGTATTTGATATCTGTCGTCTCCCTTACTGAAAACTGCCTGTTGGCTGCGTGTGGGTGCCCACTCAGCCGCTGGAGGAGGTACGCGCTATCGAAAAAGGCTTTAGGCATACAGACAAATATTTTAACTATGCCGGGTTAAGCCCGGCATATAGGGTATGTTATATTTAATAAACATTAACTTGATTTTTCAAAAGCATCACGCTCGGCTCTTAATAGTTTTATTTGTTGATGAACCTCTACCGCTGGGTTTATAAGGGACTCCGCATACTCTTTATCATCACCATTTAACTTATCTAGTATATTATCATTAATTCTTCTGCTTATCTTTTTTTCTCGTGATTTTAGCTTGAAATTAATGTATTTTGAATATATGGCAGATATCGAAGGTGCGATCATTAATGAAATCAAAACAACAGCTTGATAATACACCTGTGCCGATAGGGTCTTAATTAAGACATCTTTGTAAATATTTCCAATTACCCATGAAATGAAAATGTTAACGGCTAACACTATGATAACTTTTCTAAATCTATGATCAGGCATCTTCATTTTTAGAGTCCCGTACTAATATGGTATTGATCAAATATCCTTTGGTGTTTGTGATTTCGATTAATGCAGTGTAAAGGAACATTTTCAGCATGTTTTCACCTCTGTTTACATCAGAAGTGGTCTTGAATATATCATCAATAAAAGGGATGCCTAACTTTATAACGAGAAAGAAAGTATTATCCTCATGATTTTTGATATAACTGGTTGTTGTGCCATTATCCATGCGGTAATTTACGATGTTGCAAACCTCCGCCAAGAAAGTTTCATTTTTTTCAACGCCACTTGGTAGATCACTAATATAAAATTGAACACTTATGGATGGTAGCGCATCATCTTGTTTATCAAAAACTCTAACAAAAAAATTAGAGCTAGCTTTAGATAACATGTAAGTAGTAAAATTAAGTCCTTCGTTTTTATTGATGTAGTCAATTTGATTGTCGCTGAAGTTGTCAAGGATTTTTTTTATATCGAAGTTGTCCATTTTTCATCCGTTAAGTTAACCGAGTACTACATGAAACAATAGCAGCTTTGAGCATTCCATAAAACATAAAACAATAAGTTACAGTACCGCTTCTAATGGCTATCAACTAAGCCGACAAAGCATTAGCTAAACACAAAGCTACAAGTCGTTATGTACGATAGCCCTGTCTCTCGACTGCGTACTGAAATCCTAGTGCATGCAATCTTTCTATACATACTCCAAACACAGGCAGCGACCGCTTGCCTTACTCCCATATAATAAAATCCCTATCAATTGTCGAGGGCAATACCAATCAGGGGGGGGCGTTTCTCAACGATCAAGTACTTGATGCTGGGCTAGAAACCATACTGACATCTTAATAATCTCTTGATTTGTTTGTGTATATATACGTTATTGATTAAAAATGTTGTTTGTCAAATCACGCTTTTAAAAATTTGCGATCACTATTCGTTGGTAGTATAAATACTGTAAATTTATACAGTGCCGCTAAAGGGAGAGGTCGTGGTTGATAAAAAAGGTGCAGGAGACCTACTCCCCGACGATGGCGATCTGCTGATAACCTGTGAAAAAGGTAAGGTCACTAAGATCAGAAGGGTCTATCCGGATGAGCACACAGCAACACTTAACGCATTGTTAGAACTAGCAAAAATGTCTGGTTATACCATTATAAAACCAGACGGGACTGTGCTATAATTTAGACGTTGGCCTGAACACCCAACACACTGTATTTCTGAGCAATTGCTGCGCTAAAGGGGAACCCAATGGCGCAGTATTCATTTGTAAAATCACCTGGCGGCGTATTAATTCCGGCAACGCCTGACGCCCGCGAGTTTTTAGAAAAAAAAGTCTGCATGGGCGGTATTTTGTATGCAGATTTTAAGCAGGCAAGAAACCCGGCGTTCCACCGTAAATTTTTCGCTCTCCTGAATCTGGGCTTTGATTACTGGCAACCTTCCGGCGGCGCAATATCGCCAGCAGATAAAAAACTGGTTCGTGGGTATGTGCAGCTTGTGGCCCACTATGCGGGGCATGCCGACACATTGCAGGAACTGGCGGATCAGTATCTCCGCGATGAGGCGGAAAAACGCGCCGGCAATATCAGCGCGGTAAAATCGTTTGAAGCGTTCCGTTCCTGGGTAACTATCGAAGCCGGTTTTTATACCGAATACCAGATGCCGGACGGCACCACTCGCAAAGAGCCCAAATCAATATCGTTCGCCAAAATGGACGATGTAGAATTTTCCCAACTGTATAAATCCGTATTAGACGTCCTCTGGAACTTCATTCTGTTCCGCACCTTCCCAACGCAGCAGGCGGCAGAAAACGCAGCCTCGCAGTTATTCAGCTATGCCGCGTGAGATATCGCCATGACCAAAGACGATAAGCGCTGGCTGGAAGACGTTGCATCACTGGGTTGCATTGTCTGCCGCAATCTTAGCTATGGCGCTTCACCCGCAGAAATTCACCATATCCGCAAAGGGCAGGGCACAGCCCAGCGCGCCGACCACAAAGAAACCCTCCCGCTTTGCCCTCCACACCACAGAACCGGCGGATACGGCGTTGCTATCCACGCAGGGCAAAAAACATGGGAAGAAAATTACGGCTCAGAGACTGAATTACTCGATCAGGTAATTGGCGAGGTGAAGGAATTACGCTTATGCAGAATTTAATTCCGTCCCTAGGAGCAGCAGATAAATCCAAAAAGTGTCATAGCGCCTCACGTCCGGAGAGAACAATATTCTGCTCAGGCTCCTTTTCCATTCTGGCGGGCGGCGATTTAGCCCCTTCCTATGCTCGCGCACGCGCGCGTTTAGGGGGCTGATTTATGCCGCTGGTCGCCACTTTCCGTACAGACTGGTTCCGGGTCATTACTGACCTGACCAGAAAAAATCTCACCACTCAGCAAATCGCCGATGAACTCGGCGTTTCTAAATCCGCTGTCCTCGGTTGGAAATCCGGATCGGAACCTCGCCACGGTCACGGTGAATCATTGATCGCGCTATGGTGCCTGGCTACCAGCTCAGACAGAAAAAAACTCCCTACCGTGCTTTACCGGCAGTGGTGGACGTTCCGCCGCCCTGCGTTTGGTCGGGAAACTGACCAGAACGGCAACACACAATGACGACTCACTAATTTAGGAGTGAAAGAAAATGGCTCGACCGAGAAAAATCGTTGAAACGCCGGGGCAGGAAAAAGCGGCGTCGGATGTAGGTGTGCTCGCTAATGAAGGGCAGTTAATTACCTTAAATACCGCCGAGAATACCGTATTTACAGCCGCCGAAGCCGTGCCACTCAACGAGCAGGGCGCTCAACGTGACGCTGGTGATCTGGTAGTGCAGCAGAACGTTTCTGCGCTGCTTGACGGTACTCAGCTGGCCGAACGTAACGCCATCCTTGGCACGCTCAATGCGCAGGGCGCCGCTATTGTCGCGCGTTTCGAAGAATATGCATTCACTGACTCTATCGGCCACCCGCTGACCAATAACCTCGACTTCCTCAACCTCGTACGCAAGGCCACCGACGTTGCAACCGGCGGCACCGGCCCGATGGTGACGAACGAAGAGGGCAAGAAACAACCGGCTCCGGGTAAACCGGTATTAACCGAACATGGCTGGCACGTTCCAGGCTAAGGAGATTGCTATGTGTGGTGGCGGTACACCGAGAGTCGTTGAGACTGACCCGCAGGCGGAAGCCGACGCAGCAGCCGACGCAGCAGCGAAGGCCGCGAACGCCGACGCAGCAGCGCGCAAGAAACGCAAGAAAGGCTCCTCGCTGCTGGCGAGCGGTGCTGAAGGCGCAACGGATACAGGCTCTTCCCTGCTGTCCACTGGCGCGCAGGCAGCGAAAAACACCTTAGGGGCATAACCGATGGAAGAACTGGCCGTACGGCTGATTAAGCGTGTCGATTCCCTCAAAGCGGCCCGCCAGGTGCATGAAAGCGTCTGGCGGGAGTGCTACGACTACACCTACCCGCTGCGCGGAGCAGGGCTATCCGAAACGGTTCTCGATGCGCAGAGCGCAAAATCAAAAGTGGCGCGGCTGCTCGACGGCACGGCCACCGACAGCGCCCGTATGCTGGCGTCTGCGCTCATGTCCGGCATGACCCCGGCAAACGCGCAGTGGCTGAATCTGAATAGCGAGCTGCTGCCGGATGACGCCGCTGCGTGGTTGTCCACCTGCGCGACGCTGGTCTGGGAGAATATCCACGCGGCCAACTTCGACGCCGAGGGCTACGAGTCCAATCTCGATGTGGTGTGTGCCGGCTGGTTCGTGCTGTACATCGATGAGGACCGCGACGAGGGAGGCCTGTCATTCCAGCAATGGCTGCTGTCGCAGTGCTACGTCGCATCCACCCGCCGCGACGGCATCGTGGACACGATTTATCGCTGCTACCAGCTCACCGCCGCGCAGGCGGTTAAAGAGTTTGGCGAAAAGAACGTTAGCGAGAAAATCCGCAAGGCAGCAAGGGAAGCGCCCGACGATAAATTCGAGTTCATGCACTGCATTTTCCCGCGTGAAACCTACGTGGCGAATGCGCGCCTGGCGAAAAACCTGCGCTTTGCCTCGTACAACATCGAGGTGAGCGGCAAGAAAATTGTGCGTGAGTCTGGCTATCACGAATTCCCGTGCTGTGTCCCGCGCTGGATGAAGATCCCCGGCACCTCGTACGGCATCGGCCCCGTGTACGACGCGCTGCCCGACTGCAAAGAGCTGAACGAAACGAAGCGCATGGAGAAGGCTGCACAGGATCTGGCGATTGCCGGCATGTGGATTGCCGAAGACGACGGCGTACTCAACCCCCGCACGGTCAAGGTCGGCCCGCGCCGCATCATCGTGGCGAACAGTACCGACAGCATGAAGCCGCTACTTACCGGCGCTGATTTCAACGTAGCGTTTTCCGCAGAAGACCGCCTGCAGGCGTCTATCCGCAAAATTATGATGGCCGACCAGCTGCAGCCGCAGGACGGCCCGGCCATGACCGCCACCGAAGTACATGTGCGCGTTGCGCTTATCCGCCAGCTGCTGGGCCCGGTCTATGGCCGATTCCAGGCGGAGTATTTGCAGCCGCTGGTCGAGCGCTGCTTCGGCCTGGCGTACCGCGCTGGTGCATTCCCACCGGCGCCCGAGAGCCTGCAGGACGCTAATTTCAACGTGCGCTACATCTCGCCTCTGGCTCGCGCGCAGCAGCTGGAGAACGTTACGGCAATCGAACGGCTGGGCGCCAACGTGGCGAATCTGGCACAGGTTGCCCCTGAAGTGACCGACCTTATCGACGCCGACGAGGCTACCCGCGTAATTGCTGACGCGCTGGGCGTACCTGCGAAGGTCATCCGCACGTCTGATGCGGTTGAACAGCTCCGGCACCAGCGCCAGCAGGCGCAACAGAATCAGGCAGGGCAGGCGCTCATGATGCAGGCCGGCAGCGAAGCGGCGACCACCGCCGGGCAGCAGGTCGGTACTGCGCTGGGCCAACGAGTAGCGGGGGGCTAATGACCACGAAAAAAGTATCACCAGCGGATTTCAAACGAATTTTTGAGGAGATGCCAGGCGGCGCCGAGGTACTGGGCGAAATCACCAGGCGATTTGGCCGTGAGGCGTACGTTAAAGGCGGTACCGAAGGCGACCGCGAAACCTGTTACCGGGCCGGGCAGCGCTCCGTGCTCGATTTCATTCTGATGCAAATCAACCGTGCTGATGGAGTAAACGACGATGTGGAAGATTAAACACTTATTCATGAACGCCGAGCAAGGCGCCGAAGCGCCAGCAGGCAGCACAGGGGGCAACGATGGTGGCAATGGCGGTGGTGCTGAAAATCCGGGCGCTGGTAATCCTGCTGGTAGTTCACTGCTTAGCACCGGCAGCGGTGAGTCGGGCGCGGATGACTGGATACCTGAGAAATACCGCGTTGTGGGCGAGGACGGAAAGCTCAACGTTGAGGGCTCAGCCCGCAAACTGGCGGATGCTTACACGCACCTTGAAAAGCGCATGGGCAGCGGCGACACGCCGCCGAAAACGGCTGATGATTATGCACCTGAGGTGAAAGCCGAGGGTTTCAACTGGGACGAGTTCAAGGCCGATCCCCGCATGCAGTCTTTCATGAAGTCGGCACACTCCAAAGGGATCACGAACGACCAGATGGGCTTCATCATCAGTGAATACGCGCAGATCGCGCCGGAGCTGGTCAACGGCGCCGCGGCGCTGGATTCGGAAGCGGCCGCCACGCAGTTGCGCGAAGTCTGGAAGACTGACGCCAAATTTAAAAAGAACGTCGGCTTTGCCTTCCGCGCGTTTAACTCCCTGGCGGATGACAGTGACAAAGGGCGCATGGACGAAATCGGCAATAACCCGATGGTGATCCGCATGCTGGCGAAAATCGGCGCGGAGATGCAGGAAGATGCGCCGGTGGGTGGTGATGGCAATCCTGAAGAGCAGCAGACTATCCGCGACCTGATGAAGTCCCCGGCGTACATGGATTCAAAACACGCAGACCACGAGCGCGTTTCTGCGCAGGTCAAAGCGTACTACCAGAAGCGTTACGGCGACCAAACCGTAGCGTGACATGTCACGATAATTTAAAAACAGGAAAGGCTAATGAGTGAAGCAAAACCGCAGGACGGCAGCACCGTAAAGGGCTACCGCACATTAACCACGGGCGACATTGAACGTATGAATCGTCTCAAAAGTGTCAGCCGGCATTTTTGCAGCCTGCTCGACACTGAGCGAGAGGTTGCAACTGCTGACGTTTTAGAACGTGGTAGTCAGGCCGAACGCGAGAGAGCAGAAGCTTTGCGTTACCTGGCCATCGCCCGCACCAAAATGCAGGAAGCCTGTATGTGGGCATGCCGAGCGGTAGCGCGACCAGATAGCGACTGCTAAAAAAATCACCAAAGCATAGAGCCAGCCTAACCAGCTGGCTTTTTTATTTGGTCGGGATTCCGACCGCGCACCTCGCTAACAATCACCCCACAACCAGCCCGGCGGGGACGCCGGATACCTGATTTTCCCGCAATGCGCCAGCGCCAACCGCATTGTGCAGATTTGGGCCGGGAAACCGACACCCCGCAGGCGATACTTTTCTGGAGTGATTGTTATGCCATTTGATGCCAACAAGAACATGATCACCGCTGCGTTTGTTACGCAGTTTCATGATTCTTTCGAAATCGCCGCGCAGCAGAAGGATTCCCGCCTGCAGGCCGCGGTAAGTGACCGCGGGCGTATCACCGGTGCGTCGTTCACCATCAACGATATGGGCACCATTGAGATGACCCAGATCACCGAACGTTTCGGCGATACCGTCTGGGATTTACCAGAAGCGGGCACCCGTAACGCGCTGATGGCGGACTATGGCGTATTTGTGCCGGTTGAAAAGCGCGACCTGCGCAAGCTGATCGCCGACCCGCAAGGCCCGTACCTGCAGCTCACACTGGCAGCGTCCAACCGCAAAAAGGATGATGTGATTTACCGCGCGCTGCTGGACACCGTTCTCCGCAAAACGTCGAACGCTGGCGCGTTTGCTCCGGTCGCGTTGCCTGCTGCACAGAAAATTGTTGCCGGCGCCACCGGCATGACCAAAGCCAAACTGATTGCGGCTAAGGCCATGTTCCGCCGCAACGAGTGCGACGAGCAGAACGGCGAAGAGCTGTTCATCACCTACAACGCCGACATGCTGACGCAGATCCTCAGCGATACCACGCTGACCAGCGCAGACTTTATGGCGGTGAAAATGCTGCAGGAGGGCGCGGTATCCGGTAACTGGCTGGGCTTTAAGTGGCTGGCCTACGAGAAACTGGATTCGGTTTCAGCCGGCGATCCGGCAGTTATCACCAAAACCGCAGCAGCCTGGTGTAAATCCGCAGTGCATTTCGGTACCGGCGAAGAATACAACGTCGATATCGGCCCGCGCCGCGATAAGAACAACACCATTCAGATCTCTGTTGACGCGTCCTACGGCGCTGGCCGTGCCAACGAGAAGAAAGTCGTTGCCATCGATTTTGTAGCTTAAAGCCGCTGGTGCCTTTGCCGGGGTCGCCCCCGGCCTTTTTTCATCTGAGGTTAGGCTATGGCTTCCAGTGTATCTATCTGCTCAAACGCATTGCTGGCGCTTGGCGCCAACCCGATAAACAGTTTCGACGAGGCCAGCGAAAACGCGCGGCTCTGCTCGAACCTTTATCTCACCGTCCGTGACGACCTGCTGCGTAAACACCCGTGGAACTGCGCGGTAAAACGCGTCGTGCTTTCCCCTGAAACGACCTCGCCGGCTTTCGGCTTCAGCTATCGATTCCCGCTCCCTGGTGATGTGATCCGCATTTTATCCGTTGGCAACGAGTACGACGACGTGCGCTACCGCATCGAAAACGGTCGCGTAATGGCAAATGAGAACGTCGTTTACCTGCGTTACATCTTCCGCAACGAAGACGAATCCTCCTGGGACGCCGCGCTCGTCAATCTGGCCGAGGCGTTTATGACGGCGAAGCTGGCCTATGCGGTCACCGGCTCCGCCAGTCTGCGAGAAAGCCTGACACAAGAGGCTGCGTTTTTGCTGCGCCAGGCGAAAGCGATCGACGGGCAGGAAGACCCGCCGGAAGAGCTCGACGGCTATCCAACCTACGAATCGAGGTTCTGAGATGCGCGCGAACCTGATTAAAACGAATTTTACCGCGGGCGAAATTTCCCCGCGCCTGATGGGGCGTGTCGATATTGAGCGCTACGCCAACGGCGCAAAAATTATCGAAAACGGCCTGTGCGTGGTTCAGGGTGGGGTTATGCGCCGCCCGGGCACGCGTTATGCCGCTGCTGCCAAATATGGCGATCGCACAGCGCGCCTCATCCCCTACGTTTTCAACCGGTCGCAGGCCTACGTCCTCGAGTTCGGCGACGGCTATCTGCGTTTCTACCAGAACGGCCAGCAGCTGGTTAACGGCGACAACACCCCGTATGAAATCGCCAGCCCGTACAGCGTCGGCATGCTGCCTGAGGTGAATTACGTTCAGGGCGCCGATACGATGTTTTTGGTGCACCAGGGTGTACCACCGCAACGACTTCAGCGCCGCGGGCAGCTTGATTGGGTGCTTGAGCCTGCACCGTTCATCGTCGAGCCGTTCGACGAAACCCGCGACACGCCGGATAAGTGGTGCAAGCCATCCGTTAAAGAGTTTGTTGGTTCTGAAATTACACTGACGCTCAGCGATGAAGAACCGCCGGCAGACGACGACGGCGATTTTACCGGCACCGGCTGGGTCGCCGAGGATGTGGGCTCTTACGTCCGCATTAACAGTGGTCTGGTGCTGATTAAGAGCATCACCAGTGCGCAGGTTGCCGTCGGCACAATCCGCACTGACCTGAGCGCCACGCAGGCAGCATCGCCGGGGGCGTGGACACGGGAGGATACTGTCTGGACCGCCGAGTTTGGCTACCCCGGCGCGGTGACCCTTTACCAGCAGCGCCTGGTGCTGGCCGGGTCGGCTAAATATCCGCAAACAATCTGGTTCAGTGAGACGGGCTTGTATCTTTCCTTTGAGCTGGGGACCAACGACGACGACGCGATCAGCTTTACGCTGTCTTCTGACCAGCTCAACCCGATTGTGCACCTCGCCCAGATGAATACGCTGATTGCGCTGACGTACGGCGGCGAGTTCACTATCACCGCCGGCAGCGACGCGGCGATCACCCCGACCAACATATCGGTGAAAAACCCCAGCCCGTACGGCTGCAACAGCATCCGCCCCGTGCGCGTAGGTACCGAAATCCTGTTCGTGCAGCGCGCCGGCCGAAAACTCTACGCTGTGGCTTACGACCCCGATAGCTACGTCGCATATTCTGCCAACGATTTAACCGTACTGGCCGAGCACATCACCACTGGCGGCGTGCTGGATATGGCCTATCAGCAGCAGTCTGATTCCGTTATCTGGATGGTGCGGGCCGATGGTGTGCTAATCACTATGGGGATTGACCGCTCACAGAACGTTGTCGCCTGGTCCCGCCAGCTCACTGATGGGGCGTTTGAGTCCGTAGCGAGTATTCCGTCCGATACCGACGATGTGGTGTACGCACTGGTGCGCAGAACGGTGAATGGGCAAACCGTACGTTATGTCGAGGTATTCGACAGCGTGCTGCATACCGATGCGGCCATTACCGGTTGGAGCGAGCCGGGGTCGGCGGTCTGGTCGGGATTCTCACATCTCGAGGGGCAAACGGTCGATGTACTGGCCGACGGCTCAGTGATGCCGCAGCAGGTCGTCACCGGCGGGCAGATAACGCTGAAGCGTACCGCGCACCTGATTGAAGTCGGCCTGCATTACGACACCACCATCGAGACACTAACACCTGAGGTTTCCACCACCGAAGGCACCACGCAGAACGCACGCAAACGCACCAGTGAAGTGACCCTGCGGTTTATGGACACCACCGGCGCGGAGTGCAACGGCCAGGTTATCCCGTTCCGCACGTTCGGCCCCAAAATCCTCAACCAGCCGGCACCGCTTTTCACCGGCGATCACAGCATCGGGAAACTGGGGTGGGATCGTGGCGAAGATACTCTGACCATCCAGCAGTGCCAGCCGCTGCCATTCCATCTTCTCGCAATAATTATCACGTTTACCAGCAACGGGGGCTAATCATGATCCGCAACGCGACAGCCGGGGATATCCCGGCGCTCATCGAACTGGGAACCCGCATGTATCTGGAGTCCCGTTATTCGCAAAATTCGCCATTCGACGCGGATAAATGCGCCGAGCTGGCGCACTCCGTGATTATGTCGCCTGCAGGCTGCGTGCTGGTCGCGGAGAAAGATGGCGAGGTTATCGGCTGGCTGGGCGGCGGGATTGCTGAACAGTTTTTTTCCCATCAGCTGATGGCCTTTGAATACGGGCTATTTGTGGCACCTGAGCACCGCGGCGGCAGCGCTGGCCCGCGTCTGGCCCGCGCATTTATTGATTGGGCGAAATATCACGGCGCCGTGGTCATCAACATGGGTATCACCACCGGCGTGCATGCAGAGCGCACCGGCGAACTGTATTCCCGTCTCGGCCTGCAGCAGACGGGCCTGCTTTATTCGATGGAGGTTTAACGATGTGTACTGGCGTAGAAATTGCCGCGATTGGTGCATCCGTCCTAGCCGCCGGCGGGGCGGTGTACAGCGGGCAGCAGCAGAAAAAAATGTCAAATTACCAGGCTGCACAGGCGGAGGCCGACGCCGAGGCATCGCAGAAGGCGGCCCGTGTGGAAGCCGATCGTATCCGAAAAGCCGGCGCGCGGCAGGCAGCTGCGGCTAACGCGGCAATGGCGGCTTCCGGCGTCGAGACTGGCGAAGGCACCGCGCTGCGGATCACGTCTGGTGTAACGGAAGACGCCGAGCAGGATGCATACCAGACGATCCTGAACGGGGTTAATTCTTCCAGCCGACTGCAGGCGCAGGCAGAGGCCGACCGTATCACCGGAAGTAATGCTGCTACGGCGGGAAACATCAGCGCTGGCAGCTCGTTATTGTCAGCTGGCGGAACTGCGTACGATGGCTGGAAAAAGGCTAAAACGGGCGGCTATGGATTGTACGCGGGGACCAAAAAATGAGAATACCAACGGGTGATTTTGGCAATGTAACCCCGCAGGCACAGCAAACGCGTGTTTCTGTGGGGAATGTGGGGGCAGTAGGTAACGCTATTTCAGGCGTTGGCGCCGCGGTAGGGCAGGTGGCTGATCAGGTTCAGCGGGAGCAGGATAAAGCCGACGTGGCGGCCACACAGGCAATCCTTACGGACCTTGAATCGAAATCTAACGACCGCTGGGAAAATCCGCAGACGGGGGTAACGGTGACCCGTCAGGGCTTTAAATCGTCTGGTGTGGTTACCGATATGGATAAGGCTGATTCTGCCGACTATGAGGAAGCCCGCAAGCGTGTACCACCCAGCCAGATGGTTTATTTTGATGCGCAGTGGAAGGCCGGGCAGGTACGCCGGACCAGTACCTATAGCGGTTTTGAACGAGTGCAAACTGATGAGGCCCAGCGTCAGCAGTTAAATGCCACTGTAGCCACGTCAGTGGAGCAGGAGTCCAGCGCCTACGACAATCCGATGCAGGCTGGCCTGATACGCAGCGCGCGTAAACACGCCATTGAAACGTATGGACAGGCGCGAGGCTGGGCGCCTGAACGGATAGAGGGGGCAATTTCTGAAGCGAACCAAAAGGCGATGGAGCAGCGCGCACAAAACTACGCGGTAACGGATCCCGTTGGTTGGCTGAAGGGCGATTTTCCCCTGACCAATAACAGCACTGGCGAGCTCGATATGCGCGCCGTTGGCCTGGTAGAATCAGGCGGCAAACATCGCAAAGCTGATGGCAGCCTGGTAACGTCGCCTGCGGGTGCGCAGGGCGAATTCCAGTTAATGCCGGACACGGGGAAAGAGCTGGCAGCAAAACGCGGTGTGGATTACAACCCTGAGGACCCCGAGCAGCATGCGCAGCTGGCGCGCGACTATGCCGGTCAGCTGAGTAAAAAATATCAGTCTGAAACCCTGGCCGGCGCAGCGTACAACTGGGGGATGGGTAACGTCGATAAGCTTATCTCTAAGGTCGGTGACCCGCGTAAGGGTGAAATCTCTATGGCCGATTTCGTCAAGCAGCTGCCTGGCGAAACACGCGGTTGGTTATCCCGCTATAACAAAAACAAAACCGGTCTTGACCCGGTAGCGGTAAATAAAATCGACAATATAGCCGAGGCGCAGATCCGCGAGCAGCGTACAGCGCTGCGCCAGCAGGTGGACCCCATTCTTAATAACACGATGGCACAGCTGTATAACGGCGAGGTGCCGGATGCCATGCCGAACGCGTCTACCATTCTCTTTGCCTACGGCGAGCAGGGGCAGACGGCGGTCAAACAGCTGGATATCGCGATCGATAACGCCAGAACCTTCCTGGCTATCCAGTATGTAACACCGGCAGAGCAGCAGGCCGAGCTGGCGAAAGTGAAGCCGCAGGCAAACGATCCGGATTATGCGCTAAAACTCGACGCATACGGCAAACTCAGCGCTTTGGTGCAAAAGAGTAACGCCAATGTCCAGGCGCAGAGCGATGCACGCCGTTTTAATGACGCGCTGATCTCCGGTGAGAAACTCGACCCGAGCAATAAATCCATGCAGAAGGCGGCGGACAATACGCCATCGGCTCTTAATTTCCGTATTAACGATGCCACTACGCACGACGCTATCGTGAAGCAGGTTAACCAGACTGGCATTATCCCTTCGCAGGTTTCTTCACAGCTGAATGCTATTTCCCGCTCCAGCAGCCCGGATGTGGTAAAGCAGGGCTCTACCTTGTTTAACGCTATTTACGACACGGACCCCGCGTCGGTGGGGGATATGCCGAAGGATATGCAGAGTTTTTATCTAACAGTAAAACAGCTGACTGATGCGGGCATGGCATCCGATGAGGCTGTGACACAGGCGCAAAACGTCACGTATAACCAGACCGACGCCCTTAAAGCGCAATTATCATCCACGCAAAGTACCAAAGAATATAAAAAAGAACGCAGCAGCGCTTTGGATTCTGCTGTCAGTAATATGTCGCCGTGGTACAGATTCGGCGGGCCCAGTGCTGACGACCAGAATATTAACGCTGTCAATTTCCGCAATGATTACCAGTCCCTTTACGATATTAATTACCGCAACTCCGGCGGTAATGCTGACGTCGCCAAAAAAATGACAAATACCCAGATCGCTCGTACGTGGAGTCTCAGCGATGTGAACGGCAGCGCCCAGTTTATGAAATACGCACCTGAAGCGCTCTATAACTATGGGCCATCGGGTTGGCAGGCTTCGCAGTGGAAAGAGGAAAAAGAGCGCCTTTCCTATGGCGATCGCAGCGATGAAATATCGACCAGCCCAACCCAATTAGGGATCACATCAGGTTCAGCACCCGTTATCACTTCTAATACCCCTGAATCCAGAATCGGTGGCGAGCTGGAAATTACCCCAGATCTTTTAACCACGCACAATGGTGATTACGCCATTATGGTTCGCATGAAGGATAAAGAGGGTATCGAGAGCGTACAGTCCTATTACGATAAATTCGGCCGGTCTATGCGCTGGAAACCATCGCTGGAAGAATGGGAACCATATAAAAAAATGCAGCAGGAGCGGGAACAGCAAGGCGAAGAGGAAATATCACGCGGCAAAGATATACGCGGATTTAAAGCGAAGCATCGCGCACTGGATGAGCAATATCAACGTTTGCATGATGAGCGTATGAACCGGGTTAAAAACTACTTTTCATGGAGCAATGAATAATGCCTATTTACCCGCAATCCGATGTTCCACCGAGCATAATGGATAATGCCCTTCAGGCGCCAACGGGTTTTGATGTATCACTGCCTGAGGGTACCAACCCAGAGCAGAAGCAGGCTGAGCCTTCTGTATGGAATGCAGCATTTCGACAGAATAACCTGCTGGCGGGAATGTTTCGCCCGGCTAAACAATTCGAGTCTTCCGACGGCTACAACCCTTATTCTGATAAAAATGAGATTAAGGGGTATGAGCAATGGGGATCGGCTTTCGCAGATTCTCATTCACCGGAGGAAACAGCCTGGATTAAAAGTCAGATTGACGATGAAAACGAAGACCGTAGGGTACTGGGGGAGGCGGGTGCCGAAGGCACGTTGGCGAGTATCGCTGCCGGTGTTATCGACCCGGTTACCGTCGCATCAATGTTTATCCCCGGCGCGCAGGGCACCCTTGCCGCGCGTATCGGTTCGCAGGTCGCGATTGGCGCCGCTGGTACCGCAATCAGCGAAGTTGCGCTCAACCAACAGCAGTACACCAGAACAGGCAGAGAAAGCGCGGCGCATATCACCGCCGGCGCGCTTCTTAGTGGTGTCTTCGCAACGGCTGGCGCAATGCTCACACCTTCGGTAAGAAATGCGGCCACCCGAGAAGTGGCGGACGCCCTCGATAATATGAGCGCTTCACCTGCGATTAACAGCGCAGCTGATGCGCTGGCGGATCTACCGAACGGTGGCAGCGTCGGCGCTATGCGTATTCGCGAAGCAACACTGGAAGATCTCACGCCGGTGTCTGGCGGCCCGGTAGGTAAGCTGGCCCGCAAAGCTGGTAGCTATCTGACACCTATCACTCGCCTGATAGAATCGCCGTCGAAAGAAGCGCGCCGCACGGCGCTGGAGCTGGCGGAAAATAACTTCACCCTGGAAGGCAACCTGCGCGGTATCGAAACGCCGGTGGCGGCAGAAACCCGCGTACGTGGCTGGCGCCGGGAAGAGGCCGCCGTAGTTACCGCGAATAAGCAGGCGTACACCCAGTACAAAGCCGACGGTGGAGATCTGAAATTTTCAGATTTTCGTGAACAAGTGGGTGAAGCGCTGCGCAACGGTGATGTGCACATCAATGCAAAAGTGCAGGAAGCTGCGCAGGCAATGCGTACGGTTATCAACCGCGTGAAGGTAGCCCAGCAGGAGCTGGGATTACTGCCGCCGGATGCGGAGCTAAAAGCGATGGGCCAGACCAGCTATTTCCCACGTGTTTACCGGGTTGGGAAAATCGTCAGCGAACGGGATAAATTCCGCAATATGCTGGTTGACTGGTGGTCTCGCGGCGAGAAAACCATGTCACGTGAGGATGCCGAAATCGCGGCGGATACGACGATTAACCGCATCGTGGGCGCAAAAATCCCTCAGGAGTTCGCCAACGTCTTTATGGTGAAAGCCCCTGGCAGCACCAAATCGCGAACCCTGAGTGTGCCTGATCGCCTGATGAAAGATTATCTGGAGAGTGATGCTAACTATGTCCTGCAGCGCCACATCCGCGAAGCCTCGGCAGAGATTGAGCTTACGCGCACCTTTGGTAATAAGTCGATGGATTCACAGCTCGCAGCCATCCAGGACGAATACGACGCGCTGATGCGTGCCCACCCGGCGGAACAGGAAAAGCTGGCTAAGGCCAGGGAGGCCGACCTTCGCGATATTCTGGCGTTGCGGGATCGTCTCGTTGGCACCTATGGTATGCCGGATGACCCTTCGTCATTCTTTGTTCGCGCCGGCGCGTTTCTGCGTAGTGCTAACTTCGTGACGAAACTGGGCGGCATGACGGTATCGGCTATCCCGGATCTGGCGCGCGGCATGATGGTAAACGGCTTCAGCAATACCATGCGGGGCTATGGCGCACTGATCACCAGATCGCCGGCATACCTTGCCAGCCGTGCGGAACAGAAGAAAATGGCCGTAGGCCTGGAAACTATACTGCACACCCGTGCGCGCACAATGGGTGACCTGGTGGATAGCTCATCGCGCACGACTGCCATCGAAGCAGGAATTGAGCGTGTTACCGACGTGTTCGGTAAGTTGACCATGATGGGCCACTTTGACGACATGAACAAATCGGTAAACGGAATGATCACTTCCGACGGTATTCTGTCCGGCGCGTTCCCTGCCAAACGCCTGGCAAAACTCGGCATAAACGAGCAGATGGCCACGCGCATTCAGACGGAATTCAGGAAGCACGGCGAGGTTATCCAGGGCTGGAATATTGGTAACTTCGAAAAATGGGATGACCAGTACGCCGCCGGCCTGCTGCAATCCGCTGTACTGAAAGACGTCAATAACACCGTTATCACCCCTGGGATCGGCGATACGCCATTGTGGGCCAGCACCCCGCTGGGGAAAACCGTCTTCCAGTTTAAGTCATTCGCCACGGCATCATATAACCGTGCGACGCTGGGCGGCCTGCAGGAAGGTACCGCGCAGTTTTATTACGGCACAGCTTTCCAGATTGGATTGGGCTCTTTGACCTATGCGCTTAAGCAGGCGGCCAACGGCCGGGAGGTGGATTTTACTCCGCAGAAGCTGGTACTTGAAGGAGTTGACCGCTCCGGCATCCTCGGCCCATTAATGGAATACAACAACATGGCGGAGAAGGCCACTGGCGGGATGTTTGGCTTAGGGCCGCTGCTCGGCACCGGTACACAATCCCGCTACGCCAGCCGCGGCTTTATCGGTTCTGCGCTGGGGCCAACGTTCGGCCTACTGGATACGGTCACCGACGTAACCGCTGGTGTGCTTAATGGAGATGCCGGCGATCGTGTGCTGCATAGCGTGCGTACGCTGCTACCCGGTAATAACCTGTTTTGGATCGCGCCACTGATCAACCAGGCTGATCCGGGAATGCGTTAGCTATTACGACTTACATGATTCGGGGGAAACCCCAAACCCAAACATGAGGGTTTTTCCTGAATCACTGTAGTAATTGATCATTATTATCTTATGTTCTTTCCGTGCCTCGTAGAATAGTCTCTCCTGTGAGGACATAGGGTAAATGCCATCAGGTGTACAATATGATTTTTTTAAGTCTTCTTTTGTCGAGTTTATAGCGTCTTCTGATGTGAATTTTATAAAATCATCCGTGTAAACATTAGCATTGTAACTAGATAAGGTTTTACTTCCTTCCACATGGTGGGTATTAGCTTCACTAAAATCTGCGTTTTCTTTATAGGTCCGCAAATGTAATACCGATACATGGATCTCAATTTTTTTACCAGTGTCGATACCGCTAATGACCTTATAGTCAGTGTACGGGGTAGTAATTTTTATTCCTGGGCCTGATATTGGGACGATATATCCTGAATCCTCAACTAAATCTGTGGAGGCAAAGGCAATAAAGGGAAAAATTATCAATAAAGGTATTAGTTTTTTCATTCTTATGCTCCTTGTGATAGTCAGGATTCCGACCTCGAAAAGCATACATCATAGCCCTATGGATAACCACGGGGCTTTTTTATGCATTCAGATTACAAAACCCGCTTTACCGCTCTTAGCGATAAGCTCACCGACGTAGTTCTGGAAGAAGCCGATCCGGATAATTGGCCGGGGGCAGGGAAGGAAATTACAAAGCACACCAAACAGGAGCGCGGCGATCGGTACTGGCATAAGAAGAACGCGGCCGCGTCGCTTACGCTGCTGGTAAAAATTCATTCGCTGATTGGCATGCATACCCGCGGCGGCACGCCGAAACCCGGCGGAGAGGATCCGGACGATGAGGCGTTTCTGTTAGGTCAGCAGGTAGCAGCTGCTGAACGTAAAGCGATGGAAGTTATCGAGAGGCTGCAGCACAAAGGCAAAAAATGATTTCGTTCCTGGCCTTCTTTTTGATGTGGGCGGAACGGATGAACTGGGATGTACCGGACTGCCACTATAAAGCCTGCCACTGGCTGGAGCATCGCGGAAACCTCGCGGTGCTTCGCTGTTTTCGTGGTTTTGGTAAATCAACTATCCTGGGCGTTTATAACGCTTGGCGGTATTACTGCGATCGCCAGTACCGCATTCTGCACCAGTCAGAATCCGATACGACGGCGAGGAAGACCAGCCGCGACACGCAGAACGTTTTACGCAATCACCCGCTGACAAGGGGCATGTTGCCGGACGGCATCGGTACCATCGAGCAGTGGTGGGTAAACGGCGCGCTGGATATGCGTAACGCCAGCATGTTCGCAAAGGGGATCTTGTCGAACGTCACCGGCGCCCGTGCCAACGAGTGCCAGAATGATGATGTAGAGGTGCCTAATAACATCCAGACTCCGGAGGCCCGCGAAAAACTGCGCTACCGCCTGAGCGAGCAGACGCATATTTTGATACCCGGAGGCCGAAAATTGTTTATCGGTACGCCGCATACCCACGATAGCCTTTACGACGAGAAAGAAGCCGAGAGCGCCGACTGCCTTACGATTAAGCTGTTCGATAAAGAGCACCGCATCGAGGCGAAGAAGGCAACCAAAAATCGATACTGGATCCCGTTCCGTCCGGAATATGTTTTTGTCGGGATACACAAAGCCGCCCGATTGTTGGTTGAGGGTACGGATTACCGGCTGACTGATGACGGCATAGAATTTGCCGCGCCGCCAGATAACGTTATTGATTGTTATGCCGGCTGCGCGTGGCCGGGTCGATTCGACCATGATGAATTACTGCTGCGCCGTAAAGAGTGCCGCACCGTCAACGAGTGGGATAGCCAGTACCAGCTGCACAGTAAACCGGTGGGCGAGGTTCGTCTCGATCCCGACCGCATCCGCGAGTACAACGTCCAGCCTGAAATTCGCTACGCAAACCGCGCCTGCTCTATGTGGCTGGGCCAGACGCAGATCGTCGGCGCCGTCGCCTGGTGGGACGTGGCAACCGGCAAGGTTAAGGCCGACGCCTCGGCGTTCTCCCTGATTTTCACCGACGCCCGCGGGCACCTTTACTGGCACGTTTGCCAGGGTCTGACCGGCGAGCTGGCGGAGTTCGACGACAACGACAAAATTACCGGCGGCCAGGTGATGCAGATTAAAGAGCTGGTGCTGAAATACCAGATCCCGCTGGTGTGCGTCGAGGTCAACGGCCCCGGCAGTTTCGCAGGCAAGCTGCTGATTCAGGCGCTGAAGGGGACCGGCTGCGGCGTGCGGGAAGAATTCAGCGTCACCAATAAACAAAAACGCATTCTCGACGCCTTCGAGGCGCCGCTCTCGTCACGATTCCTGTGGGCGCATACCGACGTGCTCGACGGCCCGATGTACGACCAGATGCGCGACTTTAACCCGGCGCTGACCAATCAACCCGATGACTATATCGACTCGGGGTCTGGCGCCATTGGCGCAACGCCAGTGCGCATCGGTAAATTAGTCGGGATTCCGACCGCGCAGGCGCGGGAACATTGGCAACCTAATGATGGCGATCACGTGGTCGCCGTGGATTACTAGCCGCCGGAGTTCTCCCTATGTCGGTACCCAGCCAGACACCCTATAACATCTACGCCGCTAACGGCCTGACAACCGTCTTTGCGTATCAATTCATGATTATGACCGCTGGTGACCTCGAAGTTTCTGTTAACGGTACCCCGGTTGCCAGCGGTTTTACCGTTCAGGGGGCCGGGCAGACCGGCGGCGGGCAGGTTATCTTTACTGAACCGCCAGCGAATGGCGCTATAGTCATGCTGCTGCGCAAGCTGACAATTAAGCGTGATACCGATTACCAGGACAATGGCGATCTGCTGGCGGAAACTATCAACGCAGACTTCGATCGTCTGTGGCTTGCCATGCAGCAGGTGTTTCTTAGCGATGGCCTGTCTCTCAAGCGCCCACTTCTTGGCGGCCCGTTCAACGCTGGCAACCTGAAAATCATCAACTTGTTGGACCCAACTGAAAAACAGGATGCGGCCACTAAAGGCTGGGTAGACCTGCAGTATTCGGTACCGACTGAAGAGGCTAAACAGGCAGCAGAAGAAGCTAAAGAGGCGCGCAATGAGACGGTTGAGATTGCCGAAAAATTTGGTGATGTTGACACTGCAGTAACGGAGGCTCAGGCCGCGCGCGATATCTCTATCAACGCTTCCGGGATATCTGTTGAAGCGGCAGCCAGAGCAGAAACAGCGAAAGGCGCAGCCGAGGCTATTGCAAATACTAACAGCACATTTCCTGATGAACCATCTGGCATAGCCGGCACAACAAGCGGGCAATACTTCCGCACCCCCCAAACACCTGGCAGCCTGTATTCTTTCAAATATTATCTGAATAACGCGGGTACTGCTGTTCTGGTAGCTATCCAGCCAGGCGATGGGGCTATCGCTTACGTTAACCAAGGTATTTACCCTGCAAATCCCTCAACTATCTGGGAGATAACAAATCAATTTGTTATTTTCTCCGGTGGGGAGTCCGGAGTGTATGCAGAATGGGACGCGTATTTTATTCCCTGTAAGAAAGGGGATGTTTTTGACTATTTCGGAGTTATAAACACCGCTACTCCAGGAAGAGTGGATGCATGGATTATTCAATGTGACGAGAATAAGAATTATGTATCGGATTTAGCAACTCATATTTCCGACGGCTCGGCTTATTCACAAGGGATAGTCAGCGGAACGGCAACACAAAACGGCTATGTATATGTAAGAGTTAAGAACACGGCTAATCCAGGGTGGTACATAAACTTCTTTAAGAAAAACCTGGTAACCTCGTCTGAGGTAGGAGTTGCTGGGGGAGTTGCAGAATTTGATATGGTAAAAGCGCTAGCTGATAATGGCGCAACGATCGACTATACAGGGAATGCTAATTATTATACCACTGGTACTATTATTGACTTGAACGGCGTAGTAAATAATGCTGCTGGTAATGACTGGCTGGCATATTACATCCCGGTAGTCGCAGGTGATAAAGTGACAATGTCGGGTACGTATGGCTCGACGACTGCCGGCCAGCAGATGGCCTATTTTATCCAGTTAGATAATGATAAAAACTTTGTTGAACCTCTGGATATTTACGTCAGCACTGGGAGCAATAACGTCCAGGCCACGCGCAGTGGCGTCGCCTCTCAGGATGGGATTATGTATGTCCGCGTTCGCAGAATGCGGTTAAGCGTGGTTCTCTACTATAGCGTTGAAGCTATGCAGCGTAACTACAAGCTTCTCCAGGATATCTATACGCTGCAGGTTGAAGTAGATGACCTGAAAAATCGAGAGTTGACCCAGGTGCCGTTTATTGGTGCGACTCTGGAAATGTTGCCTGTAAAATTTGATAACTGTTTCAATTACAATGCGGCGGCGTATATTCAGGATAATGTTGTTAAGTCTGGTGATTATATTTACGTTGTCGGTACGCAGCAGGGTAAGACGCCGGTTATTTTGCAAAAAAATATTATGACTGGAGTATGGTCGAAATTCGATCTGTCTACAGTACCAGGTAACCCGCTGGCATCACCGACCGTTCAGGATAGCCATAATATTTACTCTATGAGCGTGACTAAAGACGGGTATCTCCTTGTCAGTGGCAATATGCACGTCAATAACTGCCGCTGCATTATTTCCACTAACCCCCACGATATCAGCGCATGGCAGGCTATAACGTATACGGATTCTGAGCGCGTGACCTACCCGCGTTTCGTCAAATACCCGGACGGAACAACACAAGCTTACTGGCGCGAGGGGCTTTCATCGAGCGGGCAGTATTATTCTGCAACCTTTAATGATACAACTCGACTGTTTGGGGCTAAGCGTCAGGTCATTCAAACCGATCTGACAGTGAATGCTTATGAGCAGCGCCTGGGTATTGACCGCTTTGGTCGTCTTCACATTTGCTTTGGATTGCGGGAGTCTGGAGCTGTGGCGGATTCTAACCGCGGCCTGTTCTATGCCAGGAGTTCCGACAAAGGCGCCACGTGGATGAACGCCGCTGGGAGTGTGAATTACTCACTGCCACTAACGGAGTTAAACAGTGAGAAAATCGCCGATATTGCGCTTTTTACCGGATATGTAAACCAGTGTGGCGGTGCCTGTGACTTCAGTGGGCGGTACCATACGGCGATATGGCAAAATGACGAGAATAATCTCACACAGATAATGCATATTTGGTTTGATGGCTCTGTATGGCAGAGGGAAATCGTCAGCAAGTTTGATTTTAAAATGGACGTCTCAAAGGGGTTGCTTGACGGCTCACTGAGTAGACCGGTTGTCGGTTGTACTCGCTACAATAAAACGTGGATTTTCTATCGCACAACGGAAATGGGGCGGTCTGAGCAGATCAGGGCTATTGATGTCTCTACGCCCGGAGCACCAGTTGAGCACGTTCTTACCGGGTTCAATGCCGGATTCCTTGAGCTGGCGATAAACACCAACATTATCATGGACGATAATAACGTGTTGATGCTGGCGACGCGTGGAGCTATCGGATTTGCACAGTCTGACTATGCCCGCTACACGGCTGAATCTGGGTATTTACTGATGGCAGTAATGCCTTAATAGTCAGGATTCCGACCTGATTAACGCCTTACCCTCACTTCACTACACAGTGATCCCCGCGGGGGTAAGGCATGAGAATGAACAACCTTTCAGACGTAGCGGCGGGGGCCTCCTACGTCACTTCCATTGGCAGCGGTGGTTACTGGCTGCTGCAACTCCTCGATAAAGTCAGCCCCAGCCAGTGGGCGGCGATCGGCGTTCTTGCCAGTATCGTTTTCGGGCTGCTGACCTACCTCACCAACTTGTATTTCAAAATCAAAGAAGACCGGCGGAAGGCGCGCGACTATGAGCAACAAAGCTAAGTTCAGCGCCGCGATGCTGGCGCTTCTGGCCGCCGGTGCGTCAGCGCCGGTGCTGTTTGACCAGTTTATCAGTGAGAAAGAGGGCAATGCGCTGGTTGCCGTCGTTGACCCGGGTGGCGTGTGGTCGTTGTGTCATGGCGTAACGGTCATCGATGGCAAGCCTGTAGTTAAAGGGCAAAGAGCAACCGAGGCGCAGTGTAAGCATGTAAATGCAATCGAGCGCGACAAGGCGCTGGCGTGGGTTGAAAAGAATGTGCATGTGCCGCTGACGCCGCCGCAGAAAGTCGGCATTGCCAGCTTCTGCCCTTATAACATCGGCCCGGGCCGCTGTTTCCCTTCTACGTTCTACCGCAAGCTGAATGCCGGAGACCGTAAAGGGGCATGCTCGGAGATCCGCCGGTGGGTATTCGACGGCGGCCGCGACTGTCGGCTAACGAAAGGGCAGAAGAACGGCTGCTACGGACAGGTTGACCGCCGCGATCAGGAAAGCGCTCTGACGTGTTGGGGGCTGTACGAATGAACGGAAAAACCAAACTGGTGATTGTGGGGGGAGTGCTGGCGGTGGTCGCCAGCATTTTCTGGGCGGGATATCTGAAGGGCTGGTACGCGCATTCTGAGCACGTAAACAACCAGGCTGAGAAGAAGAGCAAAAAGCAGGGAAAAGCCGTAGCAGCTGGCGAACAGAAGGCGGCAACGGCGAACGCTGCGGCCAAAGTGGTTTACCGTACCGTTTATCGTGATGTGGTGAAATATGTTAACGACCCGAATCATACTGTGTGCAAGTTTGATCCTGCTGCTGTGCAGCTGCGCCAGCGAGCAATCGACGCGGCCAACACCATCCCCGGATTTGATGAACCCGCCGTGCAAGATAAGTGACGCCGGCGCCGATAGCGACGCCGATCTGCAGGCAGATACGCAGACAGCGGAATGCGTGCGCGAGCTGCGTACAAACATTTACCGCTGGCAATCGTGGTATAAGGCTACAGAATAGATAAAAAGTGAAAGAATAAACGTTACTGGATATAGCTAACCATATGATATCTATATACTGAAAATCATATGATTATTCTTTGTATAGTATGTATTTATTTGATTATATTGGTTTTGTCTATGGTCTTGAAAACCGGCGACCCGAAAGGGTTCTAGAGTTCGAATCTCTACGCTTCCGCCAAATAAAAGAAGGGGTTACCGAAAGGTAACCCCTTTTTGCTTTGGGCTGTTGGTATCGTGTTGGTCTATTCGCCGGGCATACTTTCCATTTTGACACTCTCAATCGTTTGCCTTTCCACGGCGATGGAGCATTGAGCGTCGGCGAAATTTCCCTCTTCCTGTCCTGGGCTGTTCGGTTTTGTCTACGCTGAACAACGCCTTATCTTTGCTGCTCCCCCCAACGGCCGAAATATCGCCTGCGCGAAGCAGACAACCGATCCGACCCGCGTCATCGATCAGGCGCGCAGACGGAGGCCGAAGATATTGTTGCCACGCGCGTGCCGATAATAAGCGCTTCCACCGTGTAATGTGGCTATTGCGCTGACCAGCGACAGCCCCAGTCCGCTACCGGCGGTGTGGCGGACGTTGTCTCCGCGCCAGAAACGTTCGAATAGCTTGTCAGGCTCGGCAAGCACTTCACCGCTGTTGGAGACTTCAACCTCAACGAATTCACCGCGTTGAAAGGCCCCGACGGATATCGTTCCTTTTCCCGGTGAATAGCGAATTGCATTCGTCAGCAGGTTAGTCATCGCCCGCTGGAAGAGCATTTTATCCGCGGTGAGGCTACCTTCGGCTTTCAGCTCGATGAATATTTCCCGCTCCTCCGCGACGGGTTCCAGGAAGTCGATCAGCGTTTCCAGGGCGTCATGGAGTAGGAACGTTTGTTCATTGAGTTTGATATTGTTGTGCGTGGCGCGGGCGAGAAAGAGAATATTCTCTGTCAGCCGCGACAGACCCTCCAGCTCCTCAATATTCCATTCAAGCAGAGTCTGGTATTCCGCCGCTGAACGCTCATGACCAAGCGCAACCTGATTCTGACCTAATAAAACGTTGATGGGGGTACGTATCTCATGAGCCAGGTCGTCGGCAAACTGGGTCAGACGGATAAAGTCCGTCGACAGGCGCTGGCGCATGGCATTAAGCGCCTCGCCGAGCGGAAGGAGCTCCTGCGGTATCGCCTGAAGCGGCACCGGATTATTTAACCTGTCGCTGCCGGTTTCTGCCATGATCTTGCTTAACTGACCGATCGCGCGAAGCCCTCTACGGATAAGTATCGGACTGACGGCGGCACACAGCAAAATGGCGGCCAGCGAAACCAGAATACTTTGCTGGCGATAACGTTCGAGCATGAGCGCTCGCTCGCGTGCAACCCGTGCAAGGGTAATCGTTATCGGTCCTTCCTGTGAATTTGCCTGCAGGCTAAGTGCTGAGACTTCGGTATCGTCAGCGTTTACCCAGCGGTGCAGCTGTTTCGCGTTGGGTAGGCTGCTTATCGACGTGGGCGTGATATCCGGCAAAGCAACGCCCGTATGGTTAATACTGACGTTTTGCTCATGCTGTGAGCGGATGCTGAGAATATCCTGGCGGATATCGACCATGCGATTGAAATAGAGCGGCAGGGAGCCGGGATGGGCGCCATCTTCAAGTAACTGCCTTAATTGGGCCGCACGGTTAAGAAGAGTTTGATCGTCACGCCAGATAAGCTCGCTGCGTAATGCGTTATAAAGGATCAGGCTTATACCGCTGCAGGCCATCGTCATAATCAGCGTGAAAATCGCCGTCAGCCGCAGAGTGAGGGAAGGGCTATACACCGCCACGCTCCTGTTCCGTCAGACAATATCCCATGCCTCTTACCGTGGTAATAAGCTTTTTAGCAAAAGGATCGTCTACTTTACGTCGCAGGCGGCGAATGGCGACATCCACGATGTTGGTTTCGCTGTCGAAATTAACCCCCCAAATTTCGCTGGCAAGCAGAGTCCGGGGCAGGATTTCACCGTGACGACTCGCCAGAAGCCACAGCAGCATAAACTCTTTACGCGTTAGCGCCACGGGTATGCCGCCGCGCGTCACCTGAAGGCGCGCCGAGTCCATCACCAGATCGGCCACACGAAGCGAAGTGCTGTACGGCTGGTGCTGGCGGAGCTGATTCTTTACTCTTGCCAGCAGCTCAGAAAATGAGAACGGTTTGACCAGATAATCATTCGCTCCCAGCTCCAGCCCTCTGACCCGATCGTCAACCGAATCTCTGGCGGTGAGGCAAATAACGGGAATATTGCAGGCGGTGCGCAGGGCTTGCAGCACCTGCCATCCATCCATACCCGGCAGCATAATATCCAGTATGACCAGGCTGTAGGGGTGTGCCAGCGCCAGATGCAGGCCGTCCCGCCCGTCCGCCGCGTGATCCACGATATAGCCCGCTTCTTCCAGTCCCTTGCGCACCCAGGCGCTGGCTCTCTGGTTATCTTCAATGAGTAATAGTTTCATTCGCGCAGTTTGCCATGAATTGTATGACCGCCCCAGCGTTTCAGCGCCAGATGACAATATGGTCATCTTTCTGACAGGTCATTTCGAAAACCACTCGGGTATAAAAGTGCGGTGATTAACACAGGAGAATCAACTATGAAAAAGTCCGTTGCCGCCTTGTCCCTCGCCATGCTCCTGGCTGCCCCCGGTATTACCCTTGCCGCCAGCAAAAACCCGCTGAGCGTCCATGTGCTAAACCAGCAAACGGGGCTGCCGGCACCGCACGTTGGCGTGACGCTTGAGCAGAAACAGGGTGAGAACTGGAAGGTTCTGAATACGGCCAGCACTAACGAGGATGGCCGCATTGATGCGCTATGGCCGGGAAAGCCCTTTGAAGCGGGAGAGTACCGGGTGACTTTTAAAACCGGGAAATACTTCGCTGAACAAAAACAGCAGAGTTTTTTCCCAGAAATCCCGGTTGAATTCCAGATAACGAATACGACCACCACCTATCACGTCCCGCTGTTGCTGAGCCAGTACGGCTACTCCACCTACCGGGGAAGCTGAGCATAAATGAGACGTTTTATGCTTGCACTGACCCTTGCCACGGGATCGGGCTTCGCGTTTGCTGCTGAACCCGCGGTCGTCTATGACATGACCCAGGCGCTCAGTCAGAAACTGGCGACGGAAGCGTTGGCCGTCTGTCACGGTATGAATCGTCAGGGCGTGGTCGCCGTGGTAGATCGCGGCGGGAACCTGGTTTCGCTGATGAGGGATGACAACGTGGGGCCGCATAATACCCAGGCCGCATGGCGTAAGGCTTTCACGGCGCTGTCGACAAAAACGCCGACCAGGCAGCTGGCCAAACAGTCTCAGTCATCGCCGGATGCCGCGAACCTGAATACCGTTAACGAGCTACTGCTCCTTGGCGGCGGCGTACCGGTACAATATCGCGGCCAATGGATTGGTGCCGTCGGTATGGCGGGAACCGGCGGGGCTGAGTCCGACGATCGCTGTGGGAGTGAAGCCATTAACAACGTACTTGGGCAAAGCCAGAATAAATAGCGCTGAAAGCACGGCTGTACTAAAGGTGGGGAAGAGCGCTTTCCCTATCTTTAGCGACGCTGATTATCCGGATGAAATAACCTAAGAGCCGCGTCAGCGAGGGCGCGGCGATCGCCTGTTTACTGCTTCACCCACACTAACCGATCGACCCGGAAGCCCAGAGCACGGGCGGTGTTAAGGTAGTCCTGCTTGACTGCTTCCGGAAGGGTTGGCGTACGCGACAGGATCCACAGATAGTCGCGGTTCGGCCCGCTGACCAGCGCGTACTGGTAATCTTCATCGAGCTTAATCACGTTATAGCCGCCGTAAAACGGCCCAAAGAACGAGACCTTCAGCGCCGCAGTGGTCGCCGGACCGGTGAAATAGGCCTTTCCTTCGCTCTCATTCCACCTGTTTTTCTGCGGATCGTAGCCGCGGTTCAGCACGCTAAGACCGCCGTCGCTGCGTTTGCCGTAGGTGGCGCTCACCTGCTCAAGGCCGCGCTCGAAGCGGTTTTCCAGGCGCGCGATTTCGTACCATTTACCCAGATAACGGTCGGCGTCAAAGCCGGTGACAGGCTGCACACCTTTTGGCGGCGTGGGGGATTTACAGGCCACCAGGGTCAAGGCGATTGCAATACCGGTTGCAACGGGCCATAGCTTCATGAGAACTCCTTTCATCTGTGCAGTTGGGAGTAAAGTGTAGTGCAAACTTTCCGCACTTCACTCCACCCGAAATGATTCGTAGTATATTGAGAGTATTCTTTATGATCAGGTACCCGCTATGTCTTACTCCATCGGGGAATTTGCCCGGCTTTGCGGAATCAACGCCACCACGCTTCGCGCCTGGCAGCGTCGCTACGGCCTGCTAAAACCGCTGCGCACCGACGGCGGACATCGCCAGTACAGCGACGACGATATCCAGCAGGCGCTAAAAATTCTCGACTGGGTCAAAAAAGGGGTGCCTGTCAGCCAGGTTAAGCCGCTGCTGGCCCGCCCCGGCCCGCGACGTACCAACAACTGGGTCAACCTCCAGGAGACGATGCTACAGCGTCTCAAAGAGGGGAAAATCGAATCCCTGCGCCAGTTAATTTACGATTCTGGCCGCGAATATCCTCGCCCGGAGCTGGTCACTGAAGTGTTGCGCCCCCTGCGCAGTAAAGTCTCGGCCAACATTCCTGCCATGATGACCCTGCGCGAAATCCTCGACGGCATTATTATCGCCTACACCTCGTTTTGCCTTGAAGGAGATAAAAAAGCGCCCGGCGATAACGCCCTGATTACCGGCTGGCACCTGGCCGATCCGTGTGAAATCTGGCTCGAAGCGCTCAAGCGCACCGGCCAGGGGCAGCGCATTGACGTACTTCCCGTCCCGCCCGCCGCGCTGGCTCCGGAAATATTCCCGGAGCGTAAATGGCTGCTGGTCACCAGCGGCAAGCTTACTGCCGTTCGCAAAAAACAGATCGTTCTCTGGCAGCAGCAGGGCGTTTCCCTCGAAGTTATTCCTCTGTAGTTTCTTTCGTCCACTGCCGATGTTGTTCCTCACGCGCCACCGCAAGGTGGCGTGCCTGCGTGTGACTATCAAAAATTAAGCGCCTAAAGAACTTAATTTAATCGATTGAAATACATTAAGTAAAAAAATAATATCATTATAAACTTGGACAAATAAACTTAATTGTCTAAGTTTTAACTATGCGAGTGCGCTACGTTGTTTAACGTCAGGATGAGACTTATGAGCACAATGCCGTCCGTTATCAATCGGTTTGTTGAGTACTACGCCGGACTGGATAACCAGCCGCCATCGGCGCTGGCCGCGCTCTATGAGGCTGACGCCACGCTTATCGATCCGTTTGGCGAGCACCGGGGGCTTTACGCCATCCAGCGTTACTTCACCCATCTTCTGGCCAACGTGGAGCACTGTCGCTTTTCCATCGATCCGCCGCTGTGCGACGGCCACTTTTTTGTCGTGACCTGGACCATGCACTGGTCGCACCCGCGCATTGATGGAGGCGCGATCCTGACGTTGCCGGGATGCTCGGTAGTAAAGATTCAGGGCGAGATGATTACTAGCCAGCGCGACTACTACGATGCTGGCGAGATGATCTACGAGCATCTCCCGCTGCTGGGATGGGCGGTGCGCAGCGTGAAGCGCAGGGTGCGCCCATGATGACTGTCCTCATCACGGGTGCAAGCTCCGGAATTGGGGCCGGACTCGCCAAATCCTGGGCCGATGACGGCTACCGCGTCATCGCCTGCGGGCGGGATCGGGCCCGCCTGGAGGCCCTGCAGCGCTGCAGCCCAAACATCGCCATACGCCTGTTCGATATGACAGACAGGGACGCCTGTCGCCAGGCGCTGGCGGGCTGTTCCGCGGAGCTGACGATCCTCTGCGCGGGGACCTGTGAATATCTGCAAAATGGGGTGGTGGATGCCGCCCTGGTGGAACGGGTCATCACCACCAATTTTCTGGGCCCCGTCAACTGCCTGGCCGCGCTTGAACCGCAGCTGGTTTCGGGAAACCGCGTGGTGCTGGTCAGCTCGATGGCGCACTGGCTGCACTTCCCCCGCGCCGAGGCGTACGGTGCGTCAAAAGCCGCGTTGACCTGGTTTGCTAACAGCCTGCGGCTGGACTGGGAGCCAAGGGGTATCGCCATCACCGTGGTTTCGCCGGGCTTTGTCGATACCCCCCTGACGCGTAAAAATGATTTCCCTATGCCCGGACGGGTCAGCGTGGAGAGCGCAGTGAAGGCTATCCGGCGCGGCTTGTCCAAAGGGAAAGACGATATCGCTTTCCCAACGGGGTTCGGTCTTACCCTGCGCCTGCTTGCTGCTCTTCCTGGCGGCCTTCAGCGTACATTTCTGCGCAGGATGGTACGCTCATGAACATCGCCATTATCGGCAGCGGCATCGCCGGGCTGACCTGCGCCTGGCGGCTCGCCGGGCATCATCAGGTGACGCTTTTCGAAGCAGAGCCCACGGTTGGCGGGCATACCGCGACGGTCGATGTCGCGACGCCGCAGGGGACCTGGGCCATTGATACCGGGTTTATCGTCTACAACGACCGCACCTATCCCCGTTTTACCGGCCTGCTAAGCGAGCTGGGCATCAGCGGACAAAAAACGCAGATGAGCTTCTCGGTGCATAACCCGCAAAGCGGCCTGGAGTACAACGGACATACCTTAAGCTCGTTGTTTGCCCGGCGTCGCAATCTGGTGAGCCCGAGGTTCTGGGGATTGCTAAAAGAGATCGCCCGTTTTAATCGGCTGGCAAAAGGGACGTTAGGCAACGTCGATCGGCACGCCACGCTCGCCACCTTTCTGGAACAGCACCGCTTCAGCGCGTTTTTCGCCCGCCATTACATTCTGCCGATGGGGGCCGCTATCTGGTCATCGTCGCTGCAGGAGATGCGTCGTTTTCCACTGCCGCTTTTTTTGCAGTTTTTTGAGCATCACGGCCTGTTGGATATGACCCATCGCCCGCAGTGGTTCGTCGTACCCGGCGGTTCGCGGGAGTATATTCGCGCCATGCTGGCGCAGCTGGGGGAGCGTCTGACCCTACACCTCAATGCCCCCGTGCAGAAGGTTATCCGTGATGACCGCGGCGTGACGGTTCAGCTTGCAGCTGCGAGTCATACGTTCGATCAGGCGATCTTCGCCTGCCACTCAGGGCAGGCCCTGGCCATGCTCGCTGAGCCCTCTAAGGCCGAACGTGAGGTGCTGGGCGACATCTGCTGGCAGCGTAATGAGGTGGTATTACACGGTGACCCTCGCTGGCTACCCGTACGCGAGCGCGCCTGGGCGAGCTGGAACTATCGCCTGAGCGAGCACGATCGGGTCCGCGCCTGCGTCACCTACAACATGAATATCCTGCAAGGTCTGCCGGCAAATGCCCCTTTGTTCTGCGTCACCCTGAATCCGGATACGCCGGTAGATGAACGCTACGTCTGGCGGCATTTGGCCTATGAGCATCCGCTGTTTACCCCTAAAAGCTGGCGCGCGCAGGCTCGCCGTCATGAGATTAACGGCCAGCGGCGCAGCTGGTTCTGCGGCGCATACTGGTACAACGGCTTTCATGAAGATGGGGTGCGTAGCGCGCTGGATGTGGTGCAGGGGATTGCCGCCGGAGAGGGGCGCTAAGATGAACAGTTGCCTGTATCAGGGCGTATTGCGCCATCGCCGTCTTCAGCCGAAAACGCACCGGTTTAGCTATAACGTGTTTATGGGCTGGCTCGATCTGGATGAGCTGACGCTGCTGCCTTGCGTCGGCGTGCGCCGCAACCGCTTCGCCGCGGCCGCATTCCACGATGCGGATTACCCGCTGGGAACACCGCTGAAAGAGAAGGCGCTCAACCGGCTCGAAAGCCTGACGGGAATCCGGCCTGACGGCCGCGTCATGCTCCTGACCCAGTTTCGCTACTTTGGATTGCACTTTAATCCGGTCAATTTCTACTACTGCTACGACCGCGCTGACACCCTGCGTTGGGTGCTGGTCGAGGTGCGCAATACCCCGTGGAACGAGCGTCACTACTACGCGGTCGATGCCCGGACGCCGCGTCCGCTGGAAAAAGCCTTCCACGTTTCTCCCTTCAACCCGATGGACATGGTTTATCACTGGCGCTTCAACCATCCCGACAGCACGCTCTATATGCATATCGAGAATCACAAGGTGTCGAAAGTGTTCGACGCCACTCTGATGCTGAAGCGCCGGCCGCTGACGCGCAAAAACCTGAGGTCACTGCAGCTACGCATCCCGTGGATGACGCTGAAAACCGTGCTCGCCATTTACTGGCAGGCTCTGCGGCTGTGGCTCAAGCGTATGCCCGTCCACCCTCATCCCGCTAGCAGGAGTGAACGCTCATGACCGATCCCGTCTTTGCGCTTGAGCCCGATATTCCGTGCAACGTGCGTATTGCGCGATGGCTGCTTTTCCGGCTGCTGGGCGGCATCCGCCACGGCTCGCTGACCCTGCGGGAGGGGGCGCAGACGTTTCATTTTGGTGACGCCGCCGCGTCGCTGAGCGCCGACGTGGCGATTCTCACGCCGGCCGTTTACTGGCGCCTGCTGACGGGCGGGAGCCTGGCCGCCGCCGAAGCCTGGATGGAAGGGGAGTGGGAAACCCAGCAGCTCACCCCGCTGCTGCAAATACTGGCGCTAAACCGGCGCGTGCTGGGGCGGCTGGATCGCGGTTTTCGCCTGCTGGGCAGGCCCATTGCCCGCCTTCACCACCGGGCACGTCGCAACCACCGCCAGCAGGCACGGAAAAACATCGCCGCACATTACGATCTCGGCAATGATTTTTATGCGCACTTCCTCGATGAAGAGCTGCTCTATTCCAGCGCGCTGTTTACCGCCGATGAGCAGAGTCTGGCAGAGGCTCAGCGGGCGAAAATGGCGCGTCTATGTGAACAACTGGCGCTGACCTCCGGCGATCACCTGCTGGAAATTGGCACCGGATGGGGGGCGATGGCGGAGTACGCCGCGCGCCACTACGGCTGCCGCGTCACGACGACCACGCTGTCGCAGGAGCAATATCACTGGGCGAAAGCCCGGATTGCCGAGGCCGGGCTGGAAGAGCGGGTTGAGGTTCTGCTGTGCGATTACCGCGATCTGACCGGCACGTACGACAAGCTGGTATCGGTTGAGATGATCGAGGCGGTGGGGCAGCGCTACCTTCCCACTTTCTTCCGCACCTGCCAGGCCCGCCTGCGCTCCGGGGGGAAAATGGCGATTCAGGCCATCACCATTCAGGATCAGCGATACCGTGACTACAGCAAAGGCGTTGATTTTATTCAGCGTTATATCTTCCCCGGCGGCTTTTTGCCCAGCGTCACGGCGATGAGCACGTTGATGACCCGCCACACCGATTTTGTCATCCGCAATCTGATCGACATGGGACCTGACTACGCCCGCACGCTCGTGCACTGGCGACAGCGTTTCGTTCACGCATGGCAGGACATAGAAAAATTGGGTTTTGACGATCGCTTTCGCCGCATGTGGCTGTATTACCTCAGCTACTGCGAAGCGGGGTTCAACGCCCGCACCATTAGCGTGGTGCAACTGACCGCAGAACGCGTTTGAAGCGCCGCTATGTGCCGGTCTTTTAACAAAACCGAGATGAAGAAATTCGACCTAACCGTGGGAATAGCCACGCTTTTCTTCACACGCAAAACGCCGTAAAGAGGATAGAGTCATGAATACGCAACCTGTTGTTGGGATCAGCGGCTGTTTAACCGGCTCGGCCGTACGGTTTGATGGCGGACATAAGCGGATGGCCTTTGTGATGGATGAGCTGGCACGGTGCGTGACCTTCAAACCCATCTGCCCGGAGATGGCCATCGGCCTGCCGGTTCCTCGCCCGGCGCTGCGCTTGTTGCAAACCCGGGAAGGGGATATTCGCATGCGTTTCAGCCACGCACCGCACGACGATGTCACGCAGAAAATGGCTGATTTCACCGAGCATGCTCTTCCGCGCCTGGGCGAATTGTCGGGGTTCATCGTTTGCGCTAAATCGCCGAGCTGCGGCATGGAGCGCGTGCGGCTGTACGATGAAGAAGGCAATCGCGGGCGTAAAGAGGGCGTGGGGCTTTTCACCAGGGCGCTGCTGGAGAATTACCCGTGGCTACCGATAGAAGAGGATGGCCGCCTGCACGACCCGCAGCTGCGTGAAAATTTTGTCGAGCGCGTTTTCGCCCTGCATGAGCTCAATAGCCTACGGGCTAACGGCCTGAATCGCCGTGGTCTGCTCGATTTCCACAGCCGCTACAAACTGCAGCTGCTTGCGCACCATCAGGCGCGCTACCGTGAGATCGGGCCGTTCGTCGCCTCGCTGCACGAATGGCAGGATCTGGACGCTTTTTTCGTGGCCTACCGCGAAAAGCTGATGGCGATCCTCAAGCAACCCGCTTCGCGGAAAAATCACACTAACGTGCTGATGCATATTCAGGGCTACTTTCGTGAGCAGTTGAATACCCGTCAGCGCGGTGAACTGCGCGACGCGATCCTCCACTATCGTGCCGGGCTGCTGCCGTTACTCGCTCCCTTAACGCTGCTGAAGCATTACCTGGCGGAATACCCGGATCGCTACCTGTTAACGCAGAACTACTTTGATCCCTATCCGCAGGATTTAGCCCTGCGCCTGACGGTAAATTAAATCGGCCACCCGGCATAGCGCCTTTCTGAGCCACTATTTTACCGGTACTTAACGTCGCTAACGCCGCGTTTTGAAATAACAGCATCACTTTTTTTGCTTAATTTTTTTTTGGTTATGAGCCAGGTTGCTGAGATTATTTTTTTTCATCATCAATGCCGATGCTGTTTATTAATGTGGTTGACCACAGTTTCGGCGATAAATAATGAAAGCGGGCTTTTTCAGGCGCATCGTCCCTTGAGGTACAAGAAGGGGCGACGCGCGCGCTGACGGCGGATGCGGCGAAACTGCGGGCCAGAGATGCTTGTGGCAAGAGCGGTAGCGATGGGTTACATTGTGATTAACACATTTTCACATTTCTGTTTCGTGATTCTGTCAATACGCTGCTACGCCGTTGGGTTGGTTTATATGGATAACAGAATGTTAACTGATATTTCATATCGTCATTTCGTCGAAAATGTGAAAGATTATGCTATCTATATGCTGGAGTTGGATGGGACGATTGCCAGCTGGAATGAGGGCGCGCGCCAGGCTAAGGGCTACACCAGCGATGAGATTATTGGCAGTAACTTCAGCATATTTTACAGCGAAGGCGAGCAGCAATCAGGAGAGCCGGCGAGAAACCTGGCGCTGGCCCTGAAAACCGGCAAATTCGAGGGAGAAGGGTGGCGCTACAGAAAGGACGGTTCGTCATTTTGGGCGCACGTAGTAATAGACGCTATCCGCGATGACGACGGGACTTTGCAGGGTTTCGCCAAAATAACCCGGGATATTACCGAACATAAGCAAGTGATTGATAAGCTCTCATGGATGGCGAGATATGATTCTCTGACCGGGCTACCTAATCGGGTGGCGTTTTTTGCGTTTGTCGAAGGATTGATCGCGGGTAATCACTATCCTCAGCTGGCTATTTTTACTATAGACCTTGATAAGTTCAAGGAAATAAATGACGTTGAGGGCCATCTTATTGGCGATCTGCTGCTGCAAAGAGTTTCGGCAAATGTCGCTAAAATGGTCAAGAACGATGAGCTGGTGGCCCGGTTTGGTGGCGATGAGTTTGTGGCGGTAAAGCCGTTTGAGTCTGCCGAAGAACTCGATCTCTTTACCGAGAAGCTGCAGGGGTGCTTTAGCGGAATACATGATTTTGCCACTACCTCGGTTTCAGTCATTGCGAGCATCGGCTTTTCTGTTTTTCCTCGCGACGGTACCGATCTTAATACCTTAATCAGCAACTCAGATCTGGCTATGTATCGTGCCAAATCTGATATCGACAATAAGGTGTGCCGCTACGAGCCTGAGATGGACGAGCGAACGCGTAAGCGCAATCAAATGATTTCGGATATCAGGCAGGGGATCAAGGAGGACCAGTTTTATCTTCATTATCAAGAAAAGCGCTCGATCTCCGGAAAGCAGGTGACGGGATATGAGGCTTTACTACGCTGGCAGCACCCCGAACTCGGGCTGATATACCCTGACGAATTTATTCCCCTGGCGGAAGAGAGCGCGACGATTATACCGCTGGGCTATTGGGTATTAGAGCAGGTATGTCGTGAAGCGCTGGTGAATAAAATTCACAAGAAGGTTTCGGTAAATATCTCTCCGGTGCAGCTGCGCCATCGTGATTTTATAGACAACGTCCGCGGAATTTTAATGAGAACCTGTTTTCCGGTTAGCCTCCTTGAATTCGAGGTCACGGAGACGGCGTTTATGGTCGATAAAAAGCTGGTGTTTAACGTTCTCAATCAAATAAAAAACATGGGGATCAGTATTGCCCTCGATGATTTTGGCACCGGCTACTCCTCCATTAGCATGCTGCGTGAATTTCATTTTGACCTCATCAAAATGGACCGCAGTTTTCTGCAAAACATTGAGAACGATTCCGAAGTTCGCTCCTTCGTGCGGGCGGTTATCTCGCTCAGTAAATCGATTAATACCCCGCTGATTGCCGAGGGCGTTGAGACCCTGGAGCAGCTGAAAATCCTGAAAGATGAAGGCTGTAACGAAGTCCAGGGCTTTCTTTTTGGCAAGCCGACGATCATTGGGCAATTAAAAAAGTAGCCTCTCAGGCCCTTCATCGCTGCGCCGTAAGCGGGCCCGAGAGGCCTGCCTGCCGGCAGGAAGCCGGCTTCTGCTGCGGCTCACTCAGCCAATAAAACCTGCGAATGAAAAACCTCCGCGCCCCCGATGGGGCAAGCGCGATAGTATTGACAGAAAATCTACCAACTAGTAGGTTTGTTTGGCCGGTCGCAAAATCACCCGTCAATTATGGCCGATACGCGTCGGTTGCTTAACGCCAGCCTCGGCCTTTAAAGCGGCTGGCGGCCATGAGAGTTTTCCTGCGGGAATCGCTTCTCGCGTTTTTGTTTGTGGGTTCAATGTTAATAGTGTGAGCGAAAATATGACAACCTCTTCACTTTCCGCTGGCCAGAAAATAGCGCGCCTGCTGCTGGTGGGCCTTATTCCTTTAGGCGTGATACTGCTCTTTCTGTGGGCTGGCGGCTGGCTGGCGCCGAATCGCCTCAGCGCAGACAAGCTGGTGACGGTTCTGCAAAAATCGGGCGGCGAGCACCCGGGCTTTCGGCGCAATCATGCCAAAGGCGTCTGCGTTGTGGGCCGTTTTATCTCTAACGGCAACGCCAGCGGACTGTCGCGCGCGGCGCTGTTCGCCGCCGGAGAAACCCCGGTAACGGGCCGCTTTGCCATCGCCGGCGGCAACCCCAACGCGCCGGATTATGCCGTTCCCGTGCGCAGCATGGCGCTGGAGTTCAGGCAGGGGAACGGGGAGCAGTGGCGCACGGGAATGAACGCTATGCCGCTGTTCCCGGTCTCCACCGTGGAAGAGTTCTACGAACTGCAAACCGTCACCTTGCCCGACCCGGCAACCGGCAAGCCTGACCCTGACAGACTGAAGGCGTTTGTCGGCTCGCACCCTCAGCTTCAGCGCTATCTGGCCTGGGCAAAGCAGTACGTCCCCTCGTCCAGCTGGGCGAGCGATCGCTATAACAGCCTGAACGCGTTTCGCTTTATTGATAAGGCGGGGGCCGGGCATCTGGTTCGCTGGAGCATGGTGCCGCGTACCGGCTATCAGCCCCTGAGCGAGGCGGATAAAAGCGATAAGGATTTCCTGCAGCACGATATCACGCAGCGCCTGGCTCAGGGGCCGCTGCGCTGGGATCTGCTGATTACCGTCGCCCAACCGGGGGATGCAAGCAACGATGCGGCGAAGCTCTGGCCTGACGATCGTCAAACCATCAATGCCGGTACGCTCGAGCTGGTGAGCGCCACCGCCCAGGAGAGTGGCCCCTGCAACGATATCAACTACGATCCGCTGATCCTGCCGACCGGGATCGCCGCCTCGGACGATCCTCTACTCAACGCGCGGTCGTCGGCCTACGCCAAATCCTATAACGCGCGCACCCGCGAACAGTCCCAACGGTCAGGAGCCCACTTATGAAACAGGTAACCCATTTTCATCCGGCGCTGCGCTGGCTGCACTGGCTGATGGCCGCGGCAATCATGGCGATGCTGTTTATTGGCGTGGCGATGGTTTCCACGGTTTCGTCCCTGCACGCGCTGCTGGTGTCCATTCACAAGCCGCTGGGCCTGATGATCCTGCTGCTGGTGGTGGTGCGGCTGTGGCTGCGTTTTTACACCGCCGTGCCGCCTCTGCCGGGCACCATACCCGGCTGGCAACGGGGGCTGGCCCATCTTTCGCACTGGATGCTCTACGCCATGATGATCCTCCAGCCGCTGGTCGGCTGGGCGATGCAGTCGGCCGCGGGGTATCCCATCTCCGTCGGCGGGGCCTTTGTTTTACCGCCGATCGCGCCGGTGAATAATGACTGGTATGCGCTCCTGCGCCCGCTGCACTCAGCGGTTGCGCTGCTGCTGTTTATGACCGTGATGCTGCATCTGGCCGCCGCGCTGTTTCATGCTTTAGTGCGCCGCGACGGCGTCTTTGAAAGCATGTCCGGCGGCGGCAGGCGATAAGCGCCTGAGGTCGGCGAAAACCGTGCCGAACGATTTTCGGCACGGGGCTGGGGGGATTAATCCGGGTTTATGGCGCGGAAAAGCGCCGCAAACGTGCCCTCTTTTTCCGCCCAGCGGCGGCTTTTATCGCCATCAAGCAGGATCTCGCCGTTCGGGTGCCGCCGGTGCTCAATCAGCACCATCGCCCTCGATATATACTCCGCCAGCGGCATCGCCCTCGGGTCCACGGCCTGCGCGCTGCCCGTCAGCCCGGTCTGCACGTACGGCGGCGACAGCTCAAGAACCTCTACCGGGATATGTCGCAGCTGATGACGTAACGAGATCAGCCACGAGTGCAGGAACGCCTTGCTGGCGCAGTAGGTTGGGAAATCTGCCTTAGGCACAAATGCCAGCGCGGAGCTGGTTGCCATAAAGGTGGCGTCAGCCTGGCCCTGAATCAGCGGTAGGAAGGCCGCCGCGAAGCTGAGGGTGCCGAGTATGTTGGTCCTGACTATCTCCTCTGCGACGGACGTATTCCCGCCGTCGGTGAGGAAGTTTTCGCTGCGCGAAATACCGGCGTTGGCGATCAGCACGTTGAGCTGTGGAAAACGCCTTTTGACCTCTGAGGCCACGGCGGCAGGCATCGTCTCATCGTCCGTATCGAGCCTGAAGCCCGTCATTCCGGGATGCGCGCGGGTGATTTCAGCGAGCAGGGCCTGGCTGCGCCCGGTGATGATGACCCGATTGCCGCGGGCGTAAAACGCTTCGGCCAGCGCGCGGCCGATACCGCGGGTGGCGCCAGTAATCAGAATGGTGTTACCGCTAATATTCATAACATTGTCCTCTCCGGATAGAGCAGATGGAAAGGCGGCGAGGGGCTATCGGATCTGATGTCGTCGCTGATAGCCGCCTGAGATGGGAACGTCGCCGCATAGATCCCCTATTCTCTGCTGAGACCCTGGGGTATCCGGGCGCGTTGGATGACGGTAACGCCTACGGCATTGTGGCAATGCCCGATGAGTATATTGAGGCCCTCTGGTGTCGGCAAGTGAATTATCTGGCCCGCGACCGCCGACTAAATCGGGTACTGGCGACAGGTCTACCTGTTGGTAGGTTTCCTGCCAGGGCTCTGATAATATTCCCCTTATTCAGCATGATATGCACACGCGGATCCGACGATGACGACTGAGCGTTCACCGAAAGCAAACGAGATTATTTCCTATACCCGACAGCTACTTACCACCGGTGGCTACCAGAGCTTCAGCTTTGCCGATATCTCTGCAAAGGTGAATATTCGTAAGGCGAGCATTCATCACCACTTCCCGAGCAAGGCGGAGCTGGTGACGGTGGTGGTAACCGAGTATCGGGAAGAGGCCCGGGCCGGAATGCAGGCGATGACCCGGCAGATGAATGACCCGCTGGCGGAACTTCAGGCCTACGTCGACTACTGGGCGACCTGCATTCGTGAGGGCTCCTCGCCGTTTTGCATCTGCGCCATGCTTGCCGTTGAGCTGCCGACGCTGCCGGCGGAAGTGGCCCGCGAAGTGAGCGGCCATTTCGCCGATCTTACCGAATGGCTGGCCACGTTGCTGCGCAGAGGGGAAAGCGAAAAGCGCCTGCGGCTAGCCGGCAGCCCTGCGGATGAGGCGAGCCTGCTGATGGCCACGGTGCACGGCGCCATGCTGTCGGCGCGCGCCTTTAACGATGCGGATATTTTCCGCACAATAGTGCAGCCGCTGCTCGATAACCTGACTCTGCGCGCCTGATCGTAACCGGGAAAGCGCGCGCGATTTTTTTCGCTTCGCTTACCTCCCCCCGTTCCGCACGCAAATTACCCGCCACGAGGGCGTGGAAGGATGGCGCGTCATCGGCCAATGGCACGGCGCGCAGCTGGGCCGCGTTTACGCACCGCGAACGGCAATACATTTTATTTCGACCAGCAGGCCCGGATGGGCCAGATTCGTGACCTCTACGCAGGTCCATGCACTTCTTCCTCGCGGGAAAAGGCCGTTCTTCACGCGGCGAAAGGTATCCATATGCTCTGCCATAGCGACGTGATAAGTGGTCATCTCCACCACGTCATCAAAGCTGCAGCCCGCTTCGTTGAGCACTAATTCCAGGTTACGCCAGCAGGCAATAAACTGCTGCTCCGGGTCGCTAATCACCTCAAGTTCGGTTGTGCGGCCCACCTGCCCGGCGCAGTACAGCGTGTTGCCGACCAGCACGGCGGGCACGTAGCCGGTGCGTTCCGAAAGCGTCCGCATGGCGGCGGGGATAATGAATGTTCTATCGGTCATGACGTCTTTAATCCTTCGTTGCGCGGCGGGCGGCTTGCGTTTGTCCTTCAGCCGCTGTTAGTATAGGAACCAATCGGTTTATAATCTAAGCCTCTTATCTGGGTTTATCAATGAAAAATCTGTCTGCTATCGGGCGTCCGCGGGAGTTCGAGCTTGAAGACGCCGCCCGCGACGCGATGAACGTATTTTGGGATCTCGGCTATGAGGCGGCGTCGCTGCCGGAGCTGATCGCCGGGACCGGCCTGTCGCGCGGCAGCCTTTACAAGGCGTTCGGCGATAAAAAGGGGCTGCTGCTGGCGGCGCTGGATCTCTATACCGCCGACGGGCTGAAGGCGACGGCGGATATTCTGTCGCAGCCCGGATCGGTCGCCGAGGCGATCCGCGCTTCGCTGCTGCGCTATGCCGCTCTCTCATCGGGCGAGAAGGGGCGGCGCGGCTGCCTGGTGGTGTCGCTGACCACCGAAATGGCCGCGCGCGACGAGCAGGTGGCCGAGCGAACCGGGCGCATGTTCCGGCGGCTGCAGCAGCTCTATGCCGCGGCGATCGTGCGCGGTCAGATCGGCGGCGAGCTGCCCGAGTGCGATGAGCAGGCGGCGGCGCGTTTCCTGGTTTGTCAGATTGAAGGTATGCGGGTGCTGGGCAAAACCGGCGCACGCGAAGAGGAGATGCACGCCGTGGTTGATTGCACGATGCGCGTTATCGCGGGTTAAATTTTTATCTAATTTGGAATCGATTGGTTCCATTTGGAGGCCGTATATGTCCCACTTAAATCCTGACTCAGCCGAGCCTCACCGCTGGGCGATGTTTATTGTCCTGCTGGTGGGGGCCTTTTTACCGCCGCTGGATTTCTTCATTGTGAACGTGGCGCTGCCTTCTATTCAGGGGGAGCTGGGGACCTCGGCGTCGGCCGAGCAGTTCGTGATATCGTCCTACGCAGGATTGTATGCCGTGACGCTGATCACCGGCGGGCGGCTGGGCGACCTGTTTGGCCGCGGGCGGATGTTTTTCACCGGCTTGATTGGCTTTGCCGCGGCGTCGGCGCTGTGCGGTTTTGCCTGGTCACCCGGGGCGCTGATCGGCGGCCGCGTGTTGCAGGGAATCACCGCCGCGATTATGGCTCCGCAGGCGCTGGCGTCGATTCAGGCGATTTTCCCGGAAGCGGAAAAATCGCGCGCGCTCGGCCTTTACGGGGCGGTATTCGGCCTGGCATCGGTTATCGGCCAGGCGTTGGGCGGCATTCTGATCTCTTTAAATCTCTTTGATAGCGGCTGGCGGGCCATTTTCCTCGTCAACCTGCCGATTGCGCTACTGGTCCTGCTGTTCGGTATTCCGCTAATCAAAGAGACCCGCGCGCGGCAGGCCCGCCGGTTAGACATGGGCGGGATGGTGCTTTCCGTCATCGCCCTGGGTCTGCTTATCGTGCCGCTGATCGAAGGCCGGGAAGCGGGCTGGCCGTGGTGGTCCTGGCTGGCGCTGGCGCTCACCCCGGCCGCCGCCTATCTGTTCTGGCGCTATGAAAACCGGCTTGCGCAGCGGGGCGGCGACCCGCTTATCGACCCGATGATTTTTCGCCAGCCGGGCATGGGGCTCTCCCTGCTGCTGGCGCTGCTGTTCTACTCGATTGGCGCCTTTTTCCTGCTGTTTTCGATCTATTTACAGAGCGCTCTGCACCAAAGCGTACTGCGGGCAGGCCTGATCTTTCTGCCGTTCGGCGCCGGTTTTTTGCTGGGCCCGCTGTCAACGCCGTTTGGCAGACGGATTGCCGGTCCTTACGTCAATCCCATCGGCATGGGGCTGGAAACACTGGGCCTGCTGGGGTTTGCCGGGCTGATGATGACGACCGCGGACGGTATCCCGCCAGCTGTGGCTCCTCTGTCAGCCGCGCTGTTTATCATTGGCTTCGGCCAGGGGCTGGCGCTCCCGACGCTGATGCACATTATTACCGGCCGCGTTGCGCCGGCCTACGCCGGGATGATTGCCGGCGTGGTCAGCTCGACGCTACAGCTCAGCACCGCCCTTAGCGTGGCGATTATTGGCGGCATTTTCTATGCCGTACTGGGTTCGCGCGGCGATCCTGGCGCCATCACCCACGCGTTTATCGTCGCCGTGCTGTGCATCGCCTGCTGCCTGGCGGCCGGGGCAGGGCTAAGCATCAGCCTGGCCCGCCGGTCGGCGGTTGCGCTGAAGCCGCTCAAATCGGACCTGTGAGCCCTGCAGGCCCGGTGCGACTCGGTCAATTTATTTGATGCATTATGTTAAACAAACGATATTTATTCCCATCAGCGAATGCGTAAAGTAGACCTAAACCTCGCCAGGCGCTGATTTACGGTATCGCGGTTAATGCCGGCCTGCGGATAATTTCCCTGCAAACCAGGATGAATACGTCATGAAAAAGATTGGATTTTTGTCATTTGGCCACTGGACGCCATCGGCGCAGTCCGCCACCCGTTCGGCGGCTGACGCGCTGCTGCAGTCCATCGATCTGGCGGTTGCCGCCGAAGAGCTGGGCGCGGACGGCGCCTATTTTCGGGTGCATCATTTTGCCCGTCAGCTCAGCTCGCCGTTTCCTCTGCTGGCCGCGATAGGCGCAAAAACCAGCAGGATTGAAATCGGCACCGGCGTTATCGATATGCGCTATGAAAATCCGCTCTATATGGCCGAGGACGCGGGGGCGGCGGATCTGATTTCCGGCGGTCGCCTGCAGCTTGGCATCAGCCGCGGCTCGCCGGAGCAGGTGATTGACGGCTGGCGTCATTTTGGCTACGTGCCCGCCGACGGAGAAAACGAGTCAGACATGGCGCGTCGTCATACCGAAGTGCTGCTGGACGTGCTGCGAGGGGAGGGGTTTGCCCAACCGAATCCGCAGCCGATGTTCCCCAACCCGCCGGGCCTGCTGCGCCCCGAGCCGTATGCCGAAGGGCTGCGCGAGCGTATCTGGTGGGGCGCGGGTTCCAACGCCACGGCGGTATGGGCGGCGAAGCTGGGGATGAACCTGCAGAGCTCGACGCTGAAAGATGACGAAACCGGCGAGCCTTTCCATATTCAGCAGGCAAAACAGATCCGGGCATACCGCGAGGCCTGGGCGCAGGCGGGGCATTCCCGTACGCCGCGCGTCTCGGTCAGCCGCAGTATTTTTGCCCTGATGAACGATCGCGACCGGATGTATTTTGGTACAGGCCGGGATGACGGGGATACAATTGGCCAGCTTGATGAGAAAACGCGGGCGATCTTCGGGCGCAGCTATGCCGCCGAGCCGGACCGGCTTATCGAGCTGCTGAAGAGAGACGAAGCGATTGCCGAAGCCGACACCTTATTGCTCACCGTGCCGAATCAGCTGGGCGTGGATTACAACGTGCACGTTATTGAGTCCATTCTCAAACAGGTTGCGCCGGCGCTGGGCTGGCGCGACAAATAGGCGGTAATGCCAACGCCCCGTGAGCCATGCGGGGCGTTAAATCCTACGGCTGAGCCGGCGGCTGTAGCTGATAGATCCACGCGGACAGGCGCAGATCATCGGCCGTCGTCACCTCAACTTCCACCCGGTCGTAGCCCTCTTCGAACTCGTCCAGTGCGGGCCAGAACTCCGCCAGCTTTGCGGACGAAAACAGATAGCCGTGGACCTGCGGCCCGCTTTCACTCAGGACGATCCCCGGAAAATCAGCGGCAGCGCCCCAGCCGCGGGCATAAAAGGTGCCGGTCACCGTTCCTGGCAGCCACTCTCCGCCGATATTTTCCAGAATATAGGCATTCGCGTGGCCCGGACGCAGCGTACCGTAGACAAATAAACGTTCCATTATTCCTCATTAAGCAAGATGATAAATTCCCCGGCGGGCGGGGGAGATAGCTCATACTGGCGGAATAGTGACGTTTTTTAAAGCGCTACAGGCGGGTCAGCCGCTGAACGTTCAGACTCTCCAGCCTGCCGTCGAGGATCGCGAGAAAATCATCGTGATAGGACATGGCGACGTGCTTTTTCAGATCCTCCTCTGACTTCCAGCGCTCAATAAAGATAAATGACGCCTTGCCCTCATTCTGCAGCTGGCGGACGTCGGCAATCGCCCGGCTTTCATGCAGATCGTACTGCAGGCAGCCCGCTTCCTGATGCGTCAGGGGGACCATTGCCAGGGCAGCGGCCCTGACTGCTTCGATATGCTCAGGGAGCGGGGTTAGGGTGGCAACAATATTGACTTCGCTCATGGGGTCTCCTTCGACTCAGCGATAAGCATTCCCGGCTGAGCGAGCAAAAAGCGCAGCCGGGGCGTGAATTATTCAGCGTAGCGATGAATTGAGGGATCCACCAGCCGCGATGAAGAAGAGAAACCAAGAGGACGTTCGCTACCCTGATATGCTTCGTTGGCAACGAGATAAACCACGCACAACGAAGCGGATGGGCCGCCACACATACCAGGCCAGCACGATAGCCTAATCAGGCGAGCAGGCGGCGTGCAATCCTTGCCCTAATTGCCGACCTGGTTTTTATTCCTGGCGCAATAAAATGCCACACCGCGCGTATTTTTAAATATTGCGCTTAAAAATTAATATCGTCTTAAGGTTACTTTAATCTTTCGTTGTTCCTTAATTTAAACCAAGAATAATCAAACACTCGGTTTATTAAACAGAGTATTTTTAACTGTTTTGTTTTGATGGTAATTGTTTTCATTATCATTCCTTTTTCGCTGTGCTTTAATCCTTTTCGCTCTGCTTTGGTTGCCATTTTTCTACTATTACTAAGGATTAGCCTATGAATTTCCGCCTCTTATCCTGTTGCTCTGCGGCTCTGGTCGCTTCGGCAATGTTCCTGGCACCGCAGGCTCTGGCAGCTGATAGCGGTGAAGGCATTGTTATTTATAATGCGCAGCATGAAAACCTGGTTAAGTCGTGGGTAGATGGCTTTACCAAAGAGACCGGTATTAAAGTGACCTTACGTAACGGTGGCGACAGCGAGCTGGGCAACCAGCTGGTGCAGGAAGGGGCGGCATCGCCCGCAGACGTCTTCCTGACCGAAAACTCGCCGTCGATGGTGCTGGTTGATAACGCCAGGCTGTTTGCCCCCCTGGATGCCGATACCCTGAAGCAGGTGGCACCAGAGTATCGCCCGGAACACGGGCGCTGGATTGGCATTGCCGCACGCAGCACCGTGTTCGTCTATAACCCGCAAAAAATCAGTGAATCTCAGCTGCCGCGCTCGCTGATGGATCTGGCAAAACCGGAGTGGAAAGGGCGCTGGGCGGCCTCTCCGTCAGGGGCAGATTTCCAGGCTATCGTTAGCGCGATGCTGGCGCTGAAAGGCGAGAAGGCCACCCTCGACTGGCTCAAAGCCATGAAAGCCAACTTTGTGGCCTATAAAGGCAACAGCACGGTGATGAAGGCGGTCAACGCCGGCCAGATTGATGGCGGCGTTATCTATCACTACTACCGCTTTGTCGATCAGGCTAAAACCGGCGAAAACAGCAAGAATACCGGGCTCTATTACTTCAAACATCAGGACCCGGGCGCATTCGTCAGCATTTCCGGCGGTGGCGTCCTGGCTTCCAGCAAGCATCCGCAGCAGGCTCAGGCCTTTATCAAGTGGATCACCGGCAAGCAGGGCCAGGAAGAGCTGCGCACCAATAACGCCTTTGAATATGCCGTTGGCGTCAATGCGGCCTCCAACCCGAAGCTGACGCCGCTGCGTGAGCTGGATGCGCCAAAAGTTGAGCCTTCTTCGCTGAACGGTAAAAAGGTTATCGATCTGATGACGCAGGCTGGCCTGCTGTAATCTCTGCTGAAGTGAAAAATTTATGTCTGGTCTGAGTCTTATACTCGGAAAAAAAGTTGGACGCCTGCCTGAGCGCAGGCGTCCTGCGTTTCCGATGGTGGCATTAGCCGTCCTGTTTTCATTACTTGCGCTGCTGCCGCCCGGTTTTGTCATCGCCGTCGGCATTGAAACCGGCTGGGAGACCATCAAGGCGCTGGTATTTCGCCCGCGGGTGGGGGAGTTGCTCAGCAACACGCTGTGGCTGACCGTGCTGACGATCCCGCTGTGCATTACGCTTGGGGTGATGGTGGCATGGCTGACGGAGCGCACGACGCTGGCGGGGCGCGGGGTATGGTCGGCGCTGGCCGTTGCGCCGCTGGCCATTCCGGCATTTGTCCAAAGCTATGCCTGGGTGAGCGCCGTGCCGTCGATGCACGGCCTCTCCTCCGGCGTCTTCCTCTCGGTCCTGGCCTACTACCCGTTTATCTATATGCCGGTTGCGGCGGTGCTCAAACGCCTCGATCCCACGCTTGAAGACGTGGCCGCATCGCTCGGGACGCCGCCATGGAAGGTTTTTTTCAGCGTGATACTACCCCAGCTGAAGCTGGCGATTTGCGGCGGGGCGCTGCTGGTGGCGCTCCATCTGCTGGCGGAGTACGGCCTGTACGTGATGATCCGCTTCGATACCTTTACCACCGCGATCTATGACCAGTTTCAGTCCACGTTCAGCGGTCCGGCCGCGAATATGCTGGCTGGCGTCCTCGCGCTATGCTGCCTGGCTATTTTACTGCTGGAAGGGGCAACGCGCGGTAAAGCTCGCTACGCGAGGATCGGTGCGGGAGCCGCGCGCGAGCAAAAGCGGCGGACGCTGAACGCGCCGGCCGCATTCGCCGCGCAGCTGCTGCTTTTTGCCCTGGTACTGCTCGCCCTCGGCGTGCCGCTGATTGTGCTCTGCCGCTGGCTGTGGCTGGGAGGAGTGGCAAACTGGTCCCACGCCGATCTCTGGCTCTCGCTGCGCCAGACGCTGATGACCGGCGCCGCCGGCGCCCTGCTGACCACCGCCTGCGCTATCCCTATCGCGTGGCTGGGCGTTCGCTATCCGAACCGCGTGTTCCGCCTTCTGGAGGGGGTCAACTATATAACCAGCTCGCTGCCGGGTATCGTCACGGCGCTGGCGCTGGTGACGGTCACCATCCACTACGCGCGGCCGGTCTATCAAACGGAAGTCACGCTGTTTCTTGCCTATCTGCTGATGTTTATGCCCAGAGCGCTGATCAATCTGCGTGCCGGAATTGCCCAGGCGCCGGTCGAGCTGGAGAACGTTGCGCGCAGCCTGGGGCGAAGTCCTGCCCGGGCGCTCTGGAGCGTCACCATGCGCCTCGCGGCACCCGGTGCCGCCGCCGGGGCTGCGCTGGTCTTTCTCGGCGTAAGCAACGAGCTCACCGCCACGCTGCTGCTTTCACCGTTGGGCACCCGCACGCTGGCAACCGGCTTTTGGGCGCTCACCAGCGAGATTGACTACGTGGCCGCCGCGCCCTACGCGATGTTAATGATTCTGATCTCGCTGCCGCTGACCGGCATTCTTTATGTACAGTCGAAAAAAATTGCAGGTTTGTAATATGCTGGAACTCACCGCGCTCTCTAAATCTTTTGCCGATGCTCAGGTGCTGGATAACCTCAATCTGACGGTGGCTCCGGGCAGCCGTACGGCGATTGTCGGGCCTTCAGGCTCCGGCAAAACCACCTTGCTGCGCATTCTTGCCGGATTTGAAACCCCGGATACGGGGCGGATCGTGATGCAGGGGAAAACGCTCTACGGCGAGGGGATTTTTATTCCCGCTCACCAGCGTGGTATTGGCTTTGTACCGCAGGAGGGGGCGCTTTTCCCTCATCTTAGCGTGGCGGACAATATTGCCTGGGGGCTGGACGATACCCGCCAGGAGAAGCGGCGTAAGGTGGCGGCGCTGATGGAGATGGTTTCTCTCGACCAGCAGCTGGCGACCCACTGGCCGCACGAAATCTCCGGCGGCCAGCAGCAGCGCGTGGCCTTAGCCAGGGCGCTGGCGCAGCGTCCCTCGCTGATGCTGCTGGATGAGCCTTTCTCGGCCCTTGATACCGGGCTTCGCGCCGCCACTCGCAGAGCCACCGCCGATTTACTGGCGCAAAGCGGCGTGGCGTCAATCCTTGTGACCCACGATCAGAACGAAGCCCTCTCTTTCGCCAGCCAGGTGGCGGTGATGCGCCGGGGTCGTTTCACTCAGGTCGGTAGCCCCTTTGCGGTTTACTCGCAACCGGTCGATGAAGCGACCGCGCTCTTTCTTGGCGATGCGCTGGTGCTTCCTGCCCGACTCAGCGCCGGCCGCGCGGAGTGCATTATTGGCGAGGTGCTCACCGATGATGACCACGCCGCGGGAAGCGGCCGGATTATGCTGCGTCCGGAGCAGCTGATTGTCACCCTCTGTCAGGAGGATGAAAGCGCCATCACCATCGTTGACGTCGATTTTTGTGGACACCTCTCAACCCTAAGTCTGGCCGCGCCGGGGATGAGTGAACCGCTGATCCTCAAAACCGTTAGCCAGGCCGGCTGGACGACGGGGGCCAGGGTGCGTTTAGCGGTCGCCGGGAAAGCGCGGGTATTTATGCATTAAAATAGCGATACTTTTTTGTCGAGGATTGTTCTGCCCGTGCCGCCAAATGAGCGGGCAGAGCGCTGCATATCTGCGGCCAGATAATAATAACGCAATATTTTGCGGTGAGTATCCGCAGCCAGGCGCAGCGCGAGGCGCGGGTGGCGGAGTTAGGCCCGCAGAGCCGCGAGACGTTTAACGCTCTCTTAGCGCAAAACCGTGGCAGATTAAGCGACCTGCTGAAAAACGAAAAATCAGGCCGGTGACGGCCAAAAAAAAAGCCAGCCAAAAGCTGGCTGGCAAATACTCGGATAGTACTCAATTTTATAGTGGATGTTCAGAATGATCCCTGAGCACCGGTCTGGAAGCTGCGACAGGCAATATCCAGACAGCTGGTCAGGCTCGTCACGCTTATCGTGCGCCGGGAGAGATCGTCTCTTCCCCTCAGCCAGCAGCAGGCGTCTGGCGATGCCGGATTTGTCATACAAATATGATGGTATTTGATTCAGAAAGGAAATGAATAATTTTTATTAAAATTATTCGATTAGGGAATGATTGACCGACTTTTGATGGCTTGTAGATAGCGTTTAATCTTGGTCAGCAAGCAGGGCGCCAGCCTGCTCTACGGCAGCCCGGCGCCGGTGAAAAGCGACCCCGCTAGAGATCGATCAGCAGGTTGGGCGAACGACTGCGGGAGCAGCAGAGCGCGATGCGCTGCTCGGCGGCGGCTTTCTCCGCCGGGGACTGCACCGTATCCCGGTGATCGACCACGCCCTCGATAACCGGCGTGAGGCAGGCGCCGCACATTCCCATCTCGCACGAGAGCGGGACCGCAACCCCCTGCTGCTGGAGCACCTGGGCAATGGTCTGGTGCGCCGGCACCGGCCACTGCGCGCCTGACGACGCCAGGGTGACGGTAAAGGTATCGGCCTCGCCGAGGGCGTCGGCGACCGGCGCGGTTGCCTGAAACGCTTCGCTGTGGATCTGCGCCTCCTGCCAACCCTTTTGTACCGCGACCTCGCGCGCGCAGGCCATAAAACCCTGGGGCCCACAGAGATACAGAAGCTCTCCGGCCCGCGCCCCGGCGAGCGTCGTGGCGAGGTGCTGACGCGGGCTTTGCCCCTCCTCAGAGCAGTAAAGGGCGCAGCTTCCCTGGCTGAAGCGCTGCGCCAGCTGGCGGACGAAGGCCGCGTTTTCGCGACGCTTGACGTAGTAGTGCAGCTCGCAGGGCACGCCGTCCGCTTCGAGCTGCAGCAGCATCGCGTACAGCGGCGTAATGCCGATACCGGCGGCCAGCAGCACAACGCGCTCCGCGGGCTGCAGCATAAACAGGTTGCGCGGGGGAGAGATGCGCAGCGTCTGCCCCGGGCGCAGCGCCTCGTGGATATAGCGCGATCCGCCGCGCGATTTACGATCCCGGGCGACGCAGATCAGATAGCCCTCAGCGCCGGTGGTGGGGCCGGTCAGCGAGTACTGGCGCTGGGTCCCATCCGGCAGATGGAGATCGATATGCGCCCCTGGCCGCCACGCGGGCAGCGGCTCCCCGCGGCTGGAGACCAGCCTGACGGCGAGGCTGGTATCGCCCTCGCGCCACATTCCGTCAACGACTACCTGCAGCAGTTCACTCATTTACGCCTCCGCCTATACGAGGAAAAAGTCGCCAAAGCCCATCTTCTGCAGCCCGCGACGATAGGCAATCGAGCTGCGGTCGGCGGGAATGTGCGCCTCAAGGGTTAAGTCCAGCGGCAGCCTCTCCGGACGCTGGGTTTCGACCATCAGCCGGTCCTCCTCGAAGACGCGCAGATTGAACGCGTGCACGTCCGCGACCGGCACGTGGAGATCGAAGTTGCGCGCAATCGGGGCGAACATGCGGGTGACGCGCGACGATACCGGCGAAGCGGCGTTCATAATCACCAGCCGGGCTTCGCCGGGGAAGTGGATGGTTAGCGTCGCGGTGAAGGGCAGGTGCATCTCGAAATGGCGCAGCCACTGAAACCCTTCCGGCGCGCGGAAACCGGCGCTGGCCGGATAGTTGCCGACCGAGCTCCAGTAGTCGGCAATAAAGCCGAAGGGCGTCTCCTGCGGGCTGTAGGCCGGCACTTCCTGATTCTCCGGGTCGGCGAAGGTATCGGTATGGATCCACGCGAAATGGGCCACGTCGAGAAACCCCTCCACCTGGCGGCCGGCGAAGCCGTTGACTTCAAACGCCGGGCAGTTGATCTGCTGAAACCCCTCATCGTGCCAGTGCGGCATGGTGGGCAGCGGCATCGGGTTCTCCGGGTCGAAGGCCATGCACACCCAGATCAGCCCAAAGCGCTCCTCCACCGCGTAGTGGGTCAGGTGGAGCCTGGCCGGCACCGGCTGGTCGGGGCTGGAGGGGATCCGGTTGCAGCGCCCCTCTTCGCCGAAGCGCAGGCCGTGATAGGGGCAAATAATCCCTTCGTCGTCGTGCGAGCCGAGGGTCAGCGGGACGCCGCGATGAGGGCAGACGTCGCGGGCCGCCACCACCGAACCTTTAATCCGGTAGAGAACCAGCGGTTCGTCCAGCAGGGTTGCCTTCAGCGGAGCGCCGCCGACGTCCTCGGCGCGGGCGACCGGGTGCCAGCATTTCGCCAGCCGGAGCCAGTCGTCCGGCTCGAAGGTGCAGCGGGCCGGTGGGGTGGGGTGGGTTCTGTTCATCATATTCCTTCCTGCTCACGGAAAAGCATTTGTTTAATTGTTGTGAGTTTATTGTTGTCATATTAGGGTGTTGACATCCATCGCCATTAATTCACTAACCCGTTGCAAAAAAGAGTACAGGGGGAATATGAGTCCGTTTTCGCGTTTCGCTATCTATTTCGCCGCGGTGGCCCGCTGCGGCAGCCTGCGCCGGGCGGCTGAAAAGCTGCATATCTCGGCCTCGGCGATAAACCGCCAGATCCTGCAGGCCGAAGAGGAGTTCGGCACGCCGCTGTTTGAACGGCTGCCGGAGGGGCTGCGCATGACCACCGCCGGAGAGCTGCTCTATGACAACCTGCTGCGCTGGCAAAAGGAGTTTCAGCTGACCCGCCAGCAGTTTGACGAGCTGCAGGGGCTAAAGCGCGGCAGCGTCAGCATCGGCATGGTGCAGGCGCTGGCGGAGGGCAGCTTTGCCGCGGCGCTGGCCGATATCATTACCGGGTGGCAGTGGCTGGAGCTCAATCTGCGGGTGGCGGATAGCCACGCGGTGAGCGAAAAGGTTCGCCAGGCTGACGTCGATTTTGGTCTGATCCTCGACCCGGAGGGCCAGGCGGGGCTCAGCGTGCTGGCGTTCGTTGAGCTGGAGATGGGTGTGGTGATGCGCCCGGACTGTGCGCTCGCGCAGGCTGCGGCGCTGTCGTTAGGCGACCTTAGCCACCTGCGGCATATCGTTCCCGGCGCGCCGCTTATCGTGCACGACCGGGTGGCGATGCTCTATCGGCACTACGACTTTTCCCCGGCAAACAGCATCAGCTGCAATGATATTCGGCTAATTAAATCGCTGGTCCTCAAAGGCAGCGGCGTAACGATCCTGAGCCTGCTGGACGTGCTGGATGAGGTCAACAGCGGGCAGCTGGCGTTTATCCCTTTGCGCAACAAGCTGCTGCGCCCGCTGACCCTGGCGCTGTGCACCGCGCCATCGCGCCAGCTCTCTCGTCCGGCGCAGATGGCGATTCAGAAGCTGACGGCGGTGATGGAGGCGATGCGGGCCGACGGCGAAAACCGGGAGCCGCGGCCCTGAAGGCGGCTAGCCGAGCGGGCCGCCCTGTATCGTCTCGCACAGGCCGTTGATGATCCGCTCGCCGCTCTCCTCTTCAAGCTCCCGGTACCAGGCCTCGGTGAGCGCCATCTCCTTGCCGTGGGTGATATCGCAGCGCTTGCGCGCTTTGAGGATCAGGTCACGAACCCGCTCGCAGCGCCGGGCTTCGTACTGGCGCAGCGCGGCGGCGATATCCCCGCCATTGCGGAACGTCTCCCCCAGCACCACCGCGTCTTCCAGCGCCGCGCAGCCGCCCTGGCCGATATCCGGGGTGGTGCTGTGTCCGGCATCTCCCAGCAGCGCCACCCTGCCGCGTACCAGGCGGTCGAAGGGCTCAATATCGTGAATTTCGATTCGGTTGGTGGTGGCTGGATCGAGGCGGGCGATCAGCTCCTGCACCGGCGCTGCCCAGCCGCTGAAGTAGCGGCTAAGATCCGCCCTCAGGGTGCTACGATCTTCCGCCAGCCCGGCCGGCAGAGGGACATCAAAGAAAAAATAGAAGCGCCCGTTGGCGACCGGCATCAGCGAGACGCGCTTGCCCTCGCCGACAAAGGTGGTCCACTGATCGGCGGGGGCGATGGCCTCATCAATCTCCACCAGCCCGTTCCAGTTAACGTAGCCCGCGTAGCGTCGTTCGGGGGTAAAACCGAGCACGTACGGGCGCAGGGCAGAGTGGCTGCCGTCGGCGGCGATCAGCATATCGCCGCGGGCGGTGGTTCCGTCGCTAAACCATGCCGTCACGCCGTCATCGTCCTCCTCCACGCGGGTGGCCCGCTTACCGAACCGTACCGCGTCGCGACCCCAGAAGTTCAGCATCTCGCCCTGCAGCTCGCTGCGCGAGACCGGGCAGGGGCGGCCGCCGGTGCGTTCGACCAGCGGCGCAAGGCTAAAGCGGGTCAGGGTTTTGCCATGCCGGTGATCCTGATAGGCCATATAGCGCAGCGGCCCGCCGTAGGTCTCGGTGATGTCACCCATGCCCAGCAGGTTCATGCACTTCACCCCGTTGGGCCAGATTGAAATGGCGGCGCCAACCGGCTTAATCTCCTGCACCGCTTCAAACACCTCACAGCTAATTCCGGTCGCTTTAAGCGCGACCGCCGCGCTCAGGCCGCCGATACCGGCACCCATCACTAATGCTTTCATTATCTTCTCCTGTGGCATGTGTTGTGAAGAACCGAGCAATTTGCGTACCAGCTTGCCGACAGGCGCCACGAGGCGGCTACCGGAGGCGTCGGCGGAGGTTATGCGCTAAAGTGGTGCGTTATCGGGCAATAATTGCCTTTTATTGCATCAAAAATTTTAAACCGGGCGCTTGCGAATCGACCGTTTCACCCGCCCGCGGCATCCGGACCCTGCACGGAGGGAATGTGGCCTGCTTTGTGCAAGCCGCTCTGTGCAATCCTGCGCTAATGCTATTAACAACGAGCCGTATGGGCCGTTTGGTATAAGGAGCAACAACATGTCCGAAGTGGCCGCGACGATCGCGATTGAGGACTTTAACCGGCTGGACGACGAGGCGGCCCGTGGCCTGCTGCAGCCCTGCGTGGCGATCCCCGCCTGGGCGACGGCGCTGGTGCAGGGCCGTCCTTACCCTGACCGCGCCGCGCTGCTGGCCGCCGCGAAGGAGGCCGCGCAGCGCTGGGGAGAGGCCGAGCTGGATCGGGCGCTGAGCGCCCATCCGCGCATTGGTGAAAAGCTGCCCGAAGAGAGGCCGCACGCCGCGCTGTCGCGGCACGAGCAGGGGGCCATCAACGATGAAGATGCGTCTCTTGCCCGGGCGCTGAAAGAGGGCAACGCCCGCTACGAAGCCCGCTTCGGGCGGGTCTTCCTGATCCGCGCCAAAGGCCGCAGCGGGGAAGAGATCCTGCAGGCGCTGACGCAGCGGCTGAACCACGACGAGGCGGAAGAGACGCGGGTGGCGCTGGCGCAGCTGCGCGAAATTACCTTATTAAGATTGACGGGAGTCATAGGCGAATGAATACGTTGAGTACCCATATTCTCGATATCTCCAGCGGCAGGCCCGCGCAGGGCGTGGCGGTGAACCTGCTGCTGGGCGGGCAAACGATCGCCAGCGGTCTGACCGATGAGCAGGGCCGCATTGCGCTGCTGGCGCCCGGTATGCTGAGCGCCGGGCGCTATCGGCTGGTGGCGGAGATCGGCGACTGGTTTTCGCGCGACGGGCGGGAAACGCTCTACCTCAGCGCGCAGATCGATTTTGCGATCGCCGAGGACGCCGATGAGCACTTCCACCTGCCGTTTTTGATTGCCCCCGGCGGCTGGTCGACCTATCGGGGGAGCTAATGTTGCGTTCTGGCCCGGCGGGGGCGTCAGCCCTGCTGGTGCCAGACGCGCTCGCCGTTGACCCAGGTCTCGCTGATATTGCGCTCGTCGCCGAGGGTCATCAGCACAAACAGCTGCTCGTAGATATCTTTGCAGCGTCCGATGCGCAGCCGCTGTAAAGGGGTGGCGGCCGGGTCGATAACCACGAAGTCGGCCTCTTTTTCCGATTCGAAGTTGCCAATTTTATCGTCAAGGCGCAGGGCGTGCGCGCCGCCGAGCGTGGCGTGGTAAAAGGCCTCGCAGGCGGGCAGGCGATAGCTCTGAAGCTGGGCCACTTTATAGGCTTCCCCCAGCGTGCGCAGCATGCTGAAGGTGGTTCCCGCCCCCACGTCGGTGCCGATGCCGATCCGCACCCGCTGCTGCCAGCTGGCGGGCAGGCGAAACAGGCCGCTGCCGAGGAACAGGTTCGAGGTCGGGCAGAAGGCCAGCGCGGAGCCGGTTTCGTGCAGGCAGCGCCACTCGGCGTCGGCGAGGTGAATGCCGTGCGCAAATACGCTGCGCTCGCCGGTCAGCCGGTAGTGGTGATAGACGTCGAGATAGTGCTCATGCTCCGGCCACAGGCTTTTCACCCACGCGACCTCGCTGAGATTTTCGCTCAGATGGGTGTGCAGCCAGGTATCCGGAAACTCCTCCCGCAGTTGCTGAATGGCCGACAGCAGCTCCGGCGTTGAGGTGGGGGCAAAGCGCGGGGTAATGGCGTAGCCCAGGCGCCCGCGGTGGTGCCAGCGCTGGATCAGCTCGCGGGTTTGCCGGTAGCTTTGTTCCGCCGTTTCCGTCAGGTATTCCGGCGCGTGGCGGTCCATCATCACCTTCCCGGCGAGAATGCGCATATTCAGGCGCAGCGCTTCGCTAAACAGCGCATCGACGGACTCGGGGTGCAGAGTGCAGAACACCAGCGCGGTGGTGGTGCCGTGGCTGAGCAGCTGGTTGACAAAAAAGCGGGCGATCTCCGTGGCGTAGGCCTCGTCCGCGAACTGGCTTTCAACCGGGAAGGTGTAGGTGGTTAACCACTCCAGCAGCTGTTCGCCGTAGGCGCCAATCATCTCCGTTTGCGGATAGTGGACGTGGGCGTCGATAAAGCCCGGCAGCAGCAGTCTGCCGCGCAGGTCGGTGTATCCCTTGTGCGGATGGAGAAACTGCTCCCCCTCCTGCCACGGCAGCAGCGTCTGGATCGTGCCGTTCTCAATAAACAGCAGGCCGTCGGCAAGGTAGCGCGCGTGGCGGGCGATATCGTCGGCGCCGTCGGCGACCCGGGCGATATCAAAAAATGCTCCGCGAATTGCAGCATCGTACGACTTGATGGTTTCCGCCATGTTGGCTCCCTGTTGAATCGCGCATTGAGCAAGATCTAAAGCAATATTAATGCCAGCCGTCGCGGTTGAGGAATACGCCGCGCCGGCGGGCGCGGCCAGAGAGGGGAAACTACTCTTTCTGCGCCACGGCGCGGGCGCCGTAGCGCGCGGTGGCGGAGACGGCGACGCGATCGTCGCGGGCAATCCAGCGGTAGGTGGCGCCGCTCAGGAAGACGCCGATAAACCAGCTAAAGTTGGCGACCTCATGCAGGGCGGGGATAAAGCTGATAACCAGACCGATAGCCACGGAGGGCACCAGCGCGGCGATGGCCTTCGGGTTAAAGCCGTTGCGATACCAGTATTGTCCTTTCGGCGTATCGTCAAACAGATCGTCCACCGAGATTTTCCCGCGCTTAATCAGGTAGAAGTCGACCAGCAGAATGCCGAACAGCGGGCCGATAAACGCCCCCAGTACGTCGAGGGTGTAGTGGATAAGCTCCGGGGAGTTAAACAGGTTCCACGGGGTGAGCAGGATTGAACCCACCGCGGCGATCATCCCGCCGGTACGGAAGCTGATTTTCTGCGGCGAGCAGTTGGAGAAGTCGAAGGCCGGGGAGACGAAGTTGGCGACAATGTTGATCCCGATGGTCGCGGTGATCATCGTCAGCAGGCCGATGGCCACCGCCAGGTCGTTGCCTACGCGGCTTACGGTTTCAATCGGGTCGGTTATCATGCGGCCGAACAGCGACTGCGTCCCGGAGACAATCACCACGGTAACGATAGAGAACAGCAGGAAGTTGAACGGCAGGCCCCAGCGGTTGCCGCGGCGGATTTCACCCATGCTTTTGCCATAGCGCGAGAAGTCGCCAAAGTTAAGCAGCGGGCCGGAGAAGTAGGAGACCACCAGCGCGGTCGCGGTGATCATCTGCCAGGTTTGCTCCCCGGCGCTCAGCGACTTGCTGGCGAGGGTAAAGGAGATCCTGTCGAAGCCGGTCTTGTATACAATCCAGCCCGCCAGCGCCAGCATCACCACGTAGACCGCAGGACCGGCGATATCAATGAAGCGCTTGATGGCGCTCATCCCGTGCCAGAACACCATCGCCTGCAGCAGCCACATGGTGGCGAAGCACAGCCAGCCAAGATGCGACAGCCCGAGGAAGCTGCTCGCGGTGAGCGTCGCCAGCGACGGCCAGAACTTTAGCATCACCAGCATCAGCGCGTTGGCGGCCAGATAGGTTTGGATCCCGTACCAGGCAAAGGCGATAAGCCCGCGGATCACCGCCGGAATATTGGCGCCGAAGACGCCAAACGCCTGGCGGCAGATCACCGCATAGGGCACGCCCGCCATCTGGCTCGGCCGGGCCACCAGGTTGGCGCACAGCTGGACAATACAGATGCCGACCAGCAGGCACAGCAGCACCTGCCAGCTGGCTAAGCCGAGGGTAAAGAAACTCGCCGCCACGACGTAGCCCCCCATGCTATGCACGTCCGACATCCAGAAGGAAAAGATGTTGTACCAGCTCCAGTTCTGGTCGCGCGTCGGCGCCAGATCCTCGTTGCACAGCCGTGGACTGTAGCCGGCGCTGGAGCCCGTGGCCTTAACCTGATGCGTATTTTGTGAATGTGGCATGAAACCTGCTCCTCTTGATGAAACCCCTGAATATGGATTGCTGAGGCTGTTGCAGGAATTAGGCCAAAATAGTTAATCTTGTATGCAATATTTAATTTTTATGTATACAGTTTGATGTCGAAACGTGAATACGGAGCCGGTTAATGAGTCACGAAAATCGTCTGCACGCCGCGCCAGGCCTGCAGGACAAGGATGAAGCCATCTATCAGGCGCTGATGACCGCCATCGTTGAACACCAGCTGCCGCCGGGCAGCAAGCTGCCGGAAGAGGCGTTGGCGGAGGTCTTTGGCGTCAGCCGCACGGGGATCCGCAAGGTGCTGCAGCGACTCGCCGCTGTGCAAATGGTCACTCTGACGCCCAAGCGTGGTGCACAGGTTGCCAGCCCCACGGAAGAAGAGGCGCGGGAGATCTTCCGCACCCGAGAGCTGCTGGAGGTCGCCAATCTGCCCGACGTGCTGGCCCGCTGTCAGCCGCCGCATCTGGCGGCGCTGGAGGCGATTATTCGCCAGGAGCAGCAGGCGCATGAGGCCTGCAACGGCCCGGCAGCGATCCGCTACTCCGCCGAATTTCATATTCAGCTGCAGGCGATCTCCGCCAACCAGGTGCTTACCGAGATGGTCACCCGCCTGAGCCAGCGCTCGTCATTAGCCGTTGCGGCATGGGGATCGCCGTGGCGACAGGGCTGCCGCTGCGACGATCACGGGCAGCTGATCGGGCTGCTGCGCGCCGGGGAGCTGCAGCCGCTGAGCGCGGCGCTGACCCACCACTTTGCCCATATCGTTGCCAGCCTGCGCTTTGACACCGCGGGCGTTTCCCTGCCCGATTTCGCCCGGCTGTTTGCCGGCTACAAGGAGTCGTAATGTCCTCTGTTTGTATACAAGTGATTAATCCCAACACCAGCCGCGCCATGACCGAGACCATCGGCGCCGCCGCGCGGGCGGCCGCCGCGCCGGGGACCGAGATTGTGGCGGTCTGCCCGACGGAGGGCGTGCCCTCCATCGAAGGGCACTTCGATGAAGCCATCGCCGCGGTCGGGGTGCTCGAACAAATTAAGGCCGGGCGCCAGCAGGGGGTCTCGGGTCACGTGATCGCCTGCTTTGGCGATCCGGGGCTGCTGGCGGCGCGGGAGCTGGCGCAGGGGCCGGTGGTTGGCATCGCCGAGGCGGCGATGCATATGGCCACCCTGGTCGCCACCCGCTTTTCCATTGTCACCACGCTGCCGCGCACGCTGATTATCGCCCGCCACCTGCTGCACCAGTATGGCTTCTACCACCACTGCGCCGGGCTGCACGCTATCGATCTGCCGGTGCTGGCGCTGGAGGACGGCAGCGGTCGGGCGCAGGAGCAGGTACGTCAGCGCTGCATTCAGGCGCTGAAGGAGGACGGCTGCGGGGCGATTGTGCTGGGCTGCGGCGGGATGGCGACGCTGGCGCAGGAGCTCACTCGCGAGCTGCATGTACCGGTCATCGACGGCGTCAGCGCGGCGGTAAAAATGGTCGAGTCGCTGGTGGCGCTCGGCCTGTCGACCAGCAAGCAGGGCGACCTGGCTTTCCCGGAAGCAAAAAATTTAGGCGGCAGGTTTCAGTCATTTAACTGATGGTGATGAATAAAGAGGTGGGAGATGGGTCAGCAGTCAGCGCTTTTTAATCAGGATTATCCCCGCGATCTGCGCGGCTATGCCGGCCAGACGCCGCGCGCGCCGTGGCCACAGAATGCGCGTATCGCCGTACAGTTTGTTTTAAATTATGAAGAGGGGGCGGAAAACCACGTCCTGCACGGCGACGCGGGCTCCGAGCAGTTTCTCTCCGACATTATCGGTGCGGCCAGCTACCCTGACCGACATATGTCGATGGACTCGCTGTATGAGTACGGCAGCCGCGCCGGGTTCTGGCGCATTCACCGCGAGTTCAGCCAGCGCGGGCTGCCGCTGACCGTGTTCGGCGTGGCGATGGCGCTGGCGCGGCATCCCGATATCGTGGCGGCGATCAAAGAGGCCAACTACGACGTGGTCAGCCACGGCTGGCGCTGGATCCACTATCAGCATATGGATATCGAGACCGAGCGCGCGCATCTACAGCAGGCGGTGCAGGTGTTAACCGATCTCTTCGGCAGGCCGCCCACCGGCTGGTACACCGGGCGCGACAGCCCCAACACTCGCCGGCTGGTGGTCGAGCACGGCGGCTTTGATTACGACAGCGACTACTACGGCGACGATCTGCCGTTTTGGGTCGAGGTGCCGTGCGGCGACGGTTCGCGTAAGCCGCACCTGATCGTGCCCTATACCCTCGATACCAACGACATGCGTTTTGCCACCGCGCAGGGGTTCAATACCGCGGAGCAGTTTTATACCTACCTCAAAGATAGCTTTGACGTGCTGTATGAAGAGGGGCGCGAGGCGCCGAAGATGATGTCTGTCGGCATGCACTGCCGCCTGCTGGGCCGGCCGGGGCGCTTTCGGGCCCTGCAGCGCTTCCTTGATTACGTCCAGCAGCATGAGCAGGTGTGGGTCTGCACCCGCCAGCAGATTGCCGACCGCTGGCGGGAAACCTATCCGTTTCGTCGCTAGCCGATAGCCGGGCCGGAGTTCGCTCCGGCCCGGCCAGGGCTGCCGCGTTCATTAGCTCATCAGGCTCACCTGGGCGGCGACAATGCGCCAGCCGAAGGGAAAACGCACCCAGGTCTGCTGCTGGCGGCCCACGCGATCGCTGCCCTCACGGGTGAACTCGGTGCTGCAGACCGCGTAATCCTCGCCGAAGCTGACGATCACCGTGTGGCGCAGCTCGCGCTGGAGTCCGGCCGCCGGACGGGCGGCGCGGAAAGCGCGGATCTCGTCGGCACCGTAGAGATTCTCCCCGGCGCCGAGGCGCACCGTGCGCTTATCCTCCCAGAACAGCTCGTCGAGCACCGCGACGTTGTTGCTGACCAGCGCCTCTTCATAGCGATAAAAGGCGGCCGTGACCTCGGCCAGAACGCGAGGCCGGTTAATATTGTCCTGATCGATCATGCTATTACCTCCGCAGGGCTGGCATCGGTCAGCCCCATCTCTTCCAGTACGCGCGCCGCCCGCAGGCAGGCCTGTTCATTAAACGGGGCCGCGATCAGCTGCAGGCCAATCGGCCGCCCGGCGGCGCTGCGCAGCGGTACCGTGGTGACCGGCAGGCCGACGAAGGAGATGGGCTGCGTGAGCATCCCCATGCTGGCGCGGACCGGCAGCTGCTGGCCGTTGATCTCCATGGTCTGCTCGCCAATGAGCGTGGCGCTGCACGGCGTTGCCGGCGCGATCAGAATATCGGCGTGGGCAAACAGCGCCTGGAACGCCCGCTGGGCGTGGCGGCGAAAGCGCTGGGCCTGAATATACCAGCTGGCCGGGACCATCGCCCCGGCCAGCAGCCGCTCCCGGGAGTGGGGCTCGAAGCGCTCCGGCTCGCGGCGTAGGGCGGGCAGGTAGTGGTTGCCGCCTTCGGAGGCGCTGATGATAAACGCCGCCGAGCGGGAGAGCTCGGCTTCGGGGAACTGCAGCTCCTCGCGGGCGTCGAGCGCCTGCGCTACCTGGGCGACGGCGGCGCGGGCGTCGTCATCGCACCAGCGGCTAAAATAGCCGCCGAGTACCGCGCAGCGCAGGCCTTCGAGACCGCGCGGCAGCAGGTTGCTGGTGCGCTCGCTGGCCTTATCGGCCTGGAAACCGTCGCCGGGATCGCGCCCCTGCAGCGCATCGTAGACCGCGGCGAGGTCGCCGACGCTGCGGGCGAGGGGGCCGATGTGGTCGAGGCTGGCAACAAACGGATGGCTGCCGGATCGCGACAGGCGGCCAAAGGTCGGCTTGAGGCCAAAAATACCGCATAAGGAGGCCGGCACGCGGATGGAGCCGTTGGTATCGCTGCCCAGCGCGAACTGCACCAGCCCGGCCGCTACCGCCGCCGCCGAACCGCCGGACGAGCCGCCGGCGATGCGCGCCAGGTCGTGCGGGTTACGCGTCGCGCCGTAGTGGCTATTTTCGGTGGTAAAGCCGTAGGCGTAGGCGTCCATATTCAGCATCCCTGACAGCAGCCCGCCTGCGGCGTGGAGCTGGCGCACCGCCCAGCCGTCGGCCGTGGCGGGGGCGCGTTCGCTAAACAGCCGGGCGCCGGCGAGGGTGGTCTGTCCGTAAACATCGAACAGATTCTTTACCGCGTAGGGGACTCCGGCCAGCGGCGGCAGCGGCTGCTTGCCCCGGCGCAGGGTATCAATGCTGTCCGCTTCGGCCAGCATTCGCGCTTCCGTCACCGTGGTCCAGGCGTTGATGTGCGGGTTGACCCGCGCAATGTCGTCCAGAGTCCGGCGGGCGATCTCCCGGGCGCTGAGCTCCCCGGTCTGCAGGGCGCGCTGGATCTCGCTAATCGTCATTTGGTTAAGCGTCATGCTTTATACACTCCGGCGATTTCCAGGCGTTCGTCGAGGGGGAAGGCCATCAGCGGTTCGGCCATGGCGGCGATGCGGCTGAACTGCAGCTGAAGCTCGGCGCGGCGGGTTTCATCCAGCTCCAGGCCGAGGATCTGCTCCATTTGTGCCAGGTACGTGCTCCAGTCGAGCGTCACTTTTTGCATGCTGAACTCCTAATAACCGGCGGCTGAGCCGTTGCTGCGCGGATCGGATGCCCCTTCGAAGAGGCCATTTGGATGACGGACGATGGCGCCGGCGTGGCCCATGGCCTCGCTGAAATCGTCCAGCACTTCGACCTCATGACCCAGCGCCCGCAGGCGGGCGATGCTCTGCGGCGTAAAGCGGCCCTCCAACTTCAGCGAGTCGGAGGTTTGTCCCCAGGTGCGGCCCAGCAGCCAGCGCGGCCGGGAGATGCTCTCCTGCAGCGGCACACCCTGCAGGATGTAGCGGGTAAAGAGGGCGGCCTGAGTCTGCGGCTGGCCGTCGCCGCCCATCGAGCCGTACACCATCACCCGGCCGTCGCTGAGGCGGGCCGCCGCCGGATTAAGGGTATGGAACGGCTGCTTGCCAGGGGCCAGCGCCAGAAGATGCTGCGGATCGAGGCTGAACGAGGCGCCGCGGTTCTGCCAGACAATCCCGCTCTCCGGCAGCACCACGCCGCTGCCGAACTCGTGATAGATACTCTGAATAAAGGAGACCGCCAGCCCGCTGTCGTCCATGACCCCCATCCATACGGTATCGCCGGGACCTTTGCCGGCGCCCCACGGGGCGGCCTGCTGGTCGCTGACCCGCTCAGCCAGCGCCTGCAGCGCCGCCGGTTCCAGCAGGCTCTGAATATCGACATCGAGGTGGCGCGGGTCGGTGATATGGGCGTCGCGCAGGCCAAAGGCCAGCTTGGTGGCCTCAACGATGCGGTGGACGGTCATCGCCTCGTCGGCCTCGGCCATCGCCAGGCGATCGGTAATGCCGAGAATGGCCAGCGATACCAGCCCCTGGGTCGGCGGCGCGAGGTTCCACAGCTCGCCGTTCTGATGGGTCAGTTTTAGCGGCGCAGGGCGGCGGGCGCGGTGCTGGCGGAGATCGTCGAGGGTGACGGGCAGTCCGTACTGCGCCATGCCCGCGGCCAGGGTTTCAGCCAGCGGGCCGCGATAGAAGCTGTCCAGTCCCTCGTCGACCAGCCGCCTGAGGGTGTTGGCCAGCGCGGGCTGGCGAAAGCGGCTGCCGGCAACCGGCGGCTGGCCGTCGACCAGAAAGGTTTCGGCAAATCCCGGCAGCGAGCGGAGCTCGGCAAACTTGCCGGCGGTGGCGCTGGCCTGGGATTCGGTGACCGGGATCCCGTCGCTGGCGTAGCCGATAGCGTCTTCCAGCAGACGCGCCAGCGGCAGCGCCTTGCCGCTCAGGGAGTGCGATACCCGGAGCGCTTCGTCCCAGCCGCTGACGGTCCCGGCGACGGTCAGCGCGGCGCGCGGGCCGCGGTGCGGGATCTGCCTGAGGTCGGAATAGGCCTCCGGCGTCGCCCCCGAGCCCGCCGCGCCGCTGGCGTCTATTGCTATCGGCTCCCCTTGGGGAGGGACGATGAGCCAGAAGCCGTCGCCGCCGAGCCCGTTCATATGCGGATAAACCACGGCGATGGTGGCCGCCGCGGCGACCATTGCTTCGATTGCGCTTCCGCCTTCGCGCAGTACGGCAAGCGCGCTTTGGCTGGCCAGGTGATGGGGGGCGACCGCCATCCCACGGGTGGATACATGACTGTGCATTCGTTGTCCTCGTGACGCGATGTATTCTCTCAGAGTGCAAAAGCCGTTCCACTTCTGAACCCAAAGTTTCATTCCCTGCCGCCGGTGCTTTTTGCCGGAGTGGCACGCATCGTGAAAGGAGAGGTATTCAAGGTCATACGCGCCGCGGGTCGGGTATTAACGGCGACAACAGCGAGAGACGCATCGCCAGCGCATAGGCAACGCGGAATATGACGGGTATAGTGCGATGAAACAAAAGTTACAGGGGCCTTATGCAACAGCTTGATGAACGACTCAAAGGGCAGTACGCCTCCCTGTCGCCCCAGGAGCAGCGGGTGGCGGATTTTATTTTCGATCACTTTGATGACCTGATTAGCTACAACAGCGCCGAGCTGGCGCAGCTCAGCGGGGTGTCGAAAGCGACGGTGAGCCGCCTGTTCAAGCGGCTGGGGTACGAGAAGTATAAGGATATGCGCGACGAGCTGCGCACCCTGCGCCAGAGCGGGATGCCGCTGACCGATAACCGCGACGCGGTGCAGGGAAACACGCTGCTGGCGCGCCATTATAAGCAGGAGATGGCCAACCTGACCCAGTGGGTCAACGCCCTCGACGCGCGCCAGTTTGCCGAAGCGATTAACGCGATGGTGAACGCCGAACGGGTGGTCATCGTCGGCATGCGCAACGCCTATCCGGCGGCGCTGCACCTGCGCCAGCAGCTGCTGCAGGCGCGCGGTCAGGTGCAGGTGCTGCCCCAGCCGGGGCAGAGCCTGAGCGAGGAGCTGGTGGACCTGTCGGCCAGGGACGTGGTGGTGGTGATGGCCTTTCGCCGCCGCCCGCGCCTTATTCGGCCGCTGCTGCAGCAGCTCCAGGCCAGCGGCGTGCCGGTGCTGCTGATGTGCGAGCCGCAGGCGCACGGCCTGTTCCCGCTGGCGCGCTGGCAGCTCTGCGCGCCGCTCGATAGCGTCTCGGCCTACGATAGCTACGCCTCGGTCAACAGCCTGATCAACCTGCTGGCCAACGCTTTTCTGCATGAGATCCTCGATAAGGGCCGCCCGCGGATTCACGATATCGCCACCCTTTATCAGCAGCTGGACGAGCTCGAGCAGCGATAATGGGGCGTCAGTCTGGTGCTTTGCATTATTTTAGTGCGGGTTTCCAGCGGTGAGAGAAGGCGATATTGCCGCGCATTCTCTCTCTCTTCCTTGTTTCATCACTCTTTTATGGCATCTTCCGCCTCGGCAGCGGCGCGGCGTATATCTGGCACATTAGTTGCAGAAGTTTATTTAAAGAATCTTTTGTTTCATACTAACGTAACGGGTAAACATCATGAAAAAACTGTTGATCGCACTGGCCGGGGCCGCCTGTCTGTTTACGCAAATGAGCGCAGCCAGAGCCGACCAGCTGCAGGATATCGAAAAGCGCGGCGTTATCCGTATCGCGGTGCCGCAGGATTTCCCGCCGTTTGGCTCGGTGGGCACCGATCTCCAGCCCCAGGGTTATGACATCGATATGGCGCGCTACCTGGCAAAGCAGATGAAGCTCAAGCTGCAGCTGGTGCCGGTAACCAGCGCCAACCGGGTGCCCTATCTGCAGACCGATAAGGTCGATCTGGTGATCTCCAGCCTCGGCAAGAATGCGGAGCGCGAGAAGGTGATTGCGTTCAGCCGCGCCTACGCGCCGTTCTTCCTCGGCGTTTTCGGGCCGAAGGGGGCCGAGCTGAAGGATGCGGCGGCGCTGAGTGGCAAAACCGTCGGCGTCACCCGCGGGGCGGTGGAGGACATGGTGCTGAGCGAGCTGGCGCCGAAAGAGGCGCAGATCAAGCGCTACGAGGATAACAACACCACGCTGTCAGCCTACCTCTCGGGGCAGGTGCAGTACCTGGCGACCGGCAACCTCGTGGTGGCGGCTATCTCCCGGCAAAATGCGCAGAAGGCGCCGGTACCGAGCTTTATGCTGAAAGATTCGCCGTGCTTTATCGGCCTGAAAAAGAACGAGCCGGCGCTGAAGGAGAAGGTGGACGCGCTGATTGAGCAGGGCGTTAAGGACGGCACGCTCAACGCGCTGTCGCAGCAGTGGCTGAAAGCGCCGCTGCCCGCAGGCTTTGGCGCATAAGGCCCCGGCATGACGGAGCAACTTCATTTTTCTGAGCTCTGGCCGCACTGGCCAGAGCTGCTGGCGGGGCTGTGGGTCACCGTGCAGCTGACGGTGCTGGCGACGGCGGGCGGCCTGGCGATAGGCATTTTCGGTGCAGCCATTCGCAGCGGGCGGGCGACGTGGTTCAGCCGCATCTGGGGCGGCTACGTGGAGCTGATACGCAATACGCCGTTCGTAGTGCAGCTGTTTTTTATCGTCTTTGGCCTGCCCAACCTGGGCTTAAAGATGACCGCCGGTGAAGCCGCGCTGCTGGCGATGGTGATCAACCTCGGGGCCTACAGTACCGAGATCGTGCGCGCCGGGATTCAGGTGACCCCCAAGGGACAGTGGGAGGCCGGGCGCGTGCTGGGGCTGAGCCGCACGCAGACCTTTATTCAGGTGGTTCTGCCGCCGGCGCTGCAGCGGATTTATCCGGCGCTGGTGAGCCAGTGCATCATCGTGATGCTGGGGTCGTCGGTGGTTTCGCAGGTTTCCTATGAGGAGCTGACCTTCGCGGCGAACCTGATCCAGTCGCGAACCTTCCTCAGTTTTGAGGTCTATCTGGTTACCACGGGGATCTACCTGGTGCTGTCGATAACAATGCGCCAGCTGCTGATGGCAGCAGGGCGAAAATGGCTGGGAGTACGGGCATGATGGTCACCTTTACCGACTGGGACATTATCCGCAATCTGCTGCTGGCCGGGCGCTGGACGGTGCTGCTGTCGCTGGTGGCGTTTCTCGGCGGCGCGCTGGTGACGCTCCCGCTGCTGCTGCTGCGCCTCACCGGCGGCCGCCAGGTCAGGCGGCTGATCCGCGGCTACGTTGAGCTGTTCCAGGGAACGCCGCTATTAATGCAGCTGTTCCTCGCCTTCTTCGGCGTGGCGCTGTTCGGCATCGACGTCTCGCCGTGGACCGCCGCGTCGATGGCGCTGACCTTCTACACCAGCGCCTTTTTACTCGATATCTGGTTCGGTAGCATCCGCGCGCTGCCGAAAGGGCAGTGGGAGGCCTCGCGCTGCCTGGGGCTGAACTTCACCCAGACGCTGTGCCGGGTCGTTGCGCCGCAGGCGCTGCGCATCGCCATTGCCCCGACGGTGGGCTTCGCGGTGCAGGTGGTAAAAGGTACCGCCCTGGCGTCGATTATCGGCTTCGTCGAGCTGACCAAGGCCGGGACGATGCTGACCAACGTCACCTACCAGCCGTTTAAGGTCTTTGCGCTGGTGGCGCTGGGCTACTTCATTCTGTGCTACCCGCTGTCCCGCTACAGCCGCTATCTGGAGAACAAATTCAATGCCTCTCATCACCATTAATCAGATGCAGAAGTACTACGGCGACAACCACGTGCTCAAAGGCGTCGATCTGGATATCGATATGGGCGAGGTCATCTCGATTATCGGCCGCAGCGGGTCGGGAAAAAGCACGCTGCTGCGCTGCATCAATGGCCTGGAAGGGTATCAGGACGGCAGCATTAAGCTGGGCGGGATGACCATCACCGACCGCGATTCGCAGGCCCGCGAGATCAGCCGCTCCGTCGGGATGGTGTTCCAGAACTTTAACCTGTTCCCGCACATGACGGCGCTGGAAAACGTGATGCTGGCCCCGCGGCGGGTGCTGAAAAAGAGCGCCGCCGAGTGCCGCAAGCTGGCGCGGCAGATGCTGGAAAAAGTGGGGCTCGGCGACCGCCTGGACTACTATCCGGCCAATCTTTCCGGCGGCCAGCAGCAGCGGGTGGCGATTGCCCGGGCGCTGGCGATGTCGCCGAAGGTCCTGCTCTGCGATGAGATAACCTCGGCGCTGGACCCCGAGCTGGTTGGCGAAGTGCTCAAGGTCCTTGAGCAGCTGGCCGCCGAGGGCATGACGCTGATCCTCGTGACCCACGAAATGAATTTTGCCCGTGAAGTGGGCGACCGCGTGGTGTTTATGCATCAGGGGCGCGTCTGGGAGCAGGGCGACAGCAAGACGCTGTTCGCCAACCCGCAGACCCTCGAGCTGAAGCAGTTTATCTCCTCCGTGCGCGGCTTAAATCAATAAGGAATTAACGATGGATATCACTCAGTTTTCGCAAATTAACCCGCCACCGCGCCTGCTGATGGGGCCGGGACCGATCAACGCCGACCCGCGCGTGCTGCGCGCCATGTCGAGCCAGCTTATCGGCCAGTATGACCCGGCGATGACCCACTATATGAACGAAGTGATGGCCCTGTATCGCGGCGTGTTTCGCACCGATAACCGCTGGACGATGCTGGTAGACGGCACCTCGCGCGCCGGCATCGAGGCGATTCTGGTCTCCGCCATCCGTCCCGGCGACAGAGTGCTGGTGCCGGTATTTGGCCGCTTCGGTCACCTGCTGTGCGAAATCGCCCGCCGCTGCCGCGCCGAGGTTCATACCATTGAGGTGCCGTGGGGAGAGGTCTTCAGCCCGCAGCAGATTGAGGATGCCATCCGGCGCGTGCGCCCGCGCCTGCTGCTCACGGTGCAGGGCGATACCTCCACCACCATGCTGCAGCCGCTGGCCGAGCTGGGCGAAATCTGCCGCCGCCACGACGTGCTGTTCTATACCGATGCCACCGCGTCGCTGGGCGGTAACGCCCTCGAAAGCGATGCCTGGGGACTGGACGCGGTATCGGCGGGGATGCAGAAGTGTCTCGGCGGCCCGTCCGGGACCTCGCCCGTGACCCTGAGCGCGCGGATGGAGGAGGCTATTCGTCGCCGCAAGTGCGTAGAAGAGGGGATTCGTACCGAGGCCCATCTCGACGGCGTTGATGAGGCTATCTACTCCAACTACTTCGATCTCGGCATGATCATGGACTACTGGGGGCCGGAGCGCCTCAACCACCATACCGAGGCCACTTCGGCGCTGTTCGCCGCCCGCGAATGCGCCCGCCTGATCCTTGAAGAGGGGCTGGATAACGGCATTGCCCGGCATAAGCTGCACGGCGATGCGCTGCTGAAGGGGATCCAGGCGATGGGGCTGGAGACCTTCGGCGACCTCAGGCACAAGATGAACAACGTCCTCGGGGTCGTTATCCCGCAGGGGATCAACGGCGACCAGCTGCGTAAAATCATGCTCGACGATTTCGCGATAGAGATAGGCACCTCGTTCGGCCCGCTGCACGGCAAGGTATGGCGTATCGGCACGATGGGCTACAACGCGCGCAAGGATTGCGTGATGACCACCCTCAGCGCCCTGGAGTCGGTGCTGAACCATCTCAAGTTTGCCACCACCCAGGGCGCCGGTATGCAGGCGGCATGGGATCACTACCGCAGCGAGACTCCGCAATGAGCCAGACGGTACGCCAGCAGGCGGAGTGGGCGCAGGCCGCGGCGCGGGTGATGGCGCGGGCCGACGAGCTGGCCGCGATCAGCGAAAGCGCGGATGCGCTGACCCGGGTCTATCTTTCACCGCAGCATCTGCAGGCTAACCAGCAGGTCGCCCGCTGGATGAGCGAGGCCGGGATGCATGTCTGGCAGGATAGCGTCGGCAATATCTGCGGCCGCTACGAAGGTGAGCAGGAGGGCGCGGCGGCTATTTTGCTGGGTTCGCATCTCGATACCGTGCGCAACGCCGGGCGCTACGACGGCATGCTGGGGGTGCTGACGGCGATCGAGGTCGTACACAGCCTCTATCTGCAGGGACGACGGCCGGCGCGGGCGATTGAGATTGTCGGCTTCTGCGACGAGGAGGGGACCCGTTTCGGCATCACCCTGCTCGGCAGCCGGGGGGTGACCGGCACCTGGCCCGAGGGCTGGCTGGCGCAGACCGACGCCAAAGGCATCAGCGTGGCGCAGGCGATGACGCAGGCCGGGCTCGATCCGACGCGGGTCGCGTGCTCTGCCCGCCGGGTGGAGGAGATTGCCGCCTATCTGGAGCTGCATATTGAGCAGGGGCCGTGCCTCGAGCAGGCGGGGCTGGCGCTGGGCGTAGTTGAGGCGATCAACGGCGCGCGTCGCCTGAACTGTCGTTTTCTCGGCGAGGCGGGCCACGCGGGGACGGTACCGATGAGCCACCGCCGGGACGCGCTGGCCGCCGCCGCCGAATGGATGACGCTGATTGAGAGCCGTACCCGCCAGCAGGGGGGCAACCTCGTGGCGACGGTGGGCACCCTGCACTGCGCGCCGGGGGCGGTCAACGTGATCCCCGGCGAGGTCACGCTGAGCCTTGATATTCGCGGTCCGCACGAGGATCCGCTGGAGGCGCTGCTGGATACGCTGCTCGACGATGCGCGGACGATTGCCGACCGCCGCGGCCTGCAGTTTGGCTGCGAGGAGTTCTACCGGATTGCGGCCACCGCCTGCGATCAGCGGCTGCAGCAGGTGCTGAGTACGGCCGTGTGCCGGGTGCAGGATTGCTCCCTGTCGCTGCCGAGCGGCGCCGGACACGACGCCATCGCGATGGCCGAACGCTGGCCGGTAGGTATGCTGTTTGTCCGCTGCAAAGGCGGCGTCAGCCATCACCCTGCGGAGTCGGTGACGGCGGCGGACGTTGCGCTGGCGATCGCCGCGTTTAGCCAGGCAACCCTCGCCCTGAGCGATATGACCTGACGCTCTTCCCCCCGCGTTGGCGCCGGAAAACCGGGGGGATATGTAAAGAAATTAGCACTAAATGCTAAAAATGCTGCAGGCGATCGCTATACCATCCGCGGCACTGACCTCGTCGCCATGGATTGGTAGTCAGTTGGAAAAATTCCGCGGGGTCAGTCCACTCTCTTCCTCCACCGTTGATACCCCCTTAGTGCTCCTGATTTACGCCGCCGCAATGCGGGTTTTTGATGTGCCGAATCTCATCGGGCTGGTATGCTGCGTTTTGAGAGAGACAACGTTGTTTGAGAGACATGCCAATGCCTGATTTACAAAAACATTTGCCTCCCAAGGCCCCGCTGGCCGCTGGCCGGGCCAACCTGCTGCCCGCGCTATTGGTGATTATCGCCGTATCGGCGCTCTGTATTTTTATCTCAAAACCCTTAGGCCCCTGGAACGTGATATTTGCCAACTCCGGACTCTATATCGATCTGCTGGCCCTGCTGTTTCTGGTATTTATGCTGTGGAATTCGGCAAAAGTCAGAATGAGCCACGTGGCGGTGAACTGGGTGCGCTACGGGCTGCTGCTGTGGATCGCCGGCGGTACCTTCGATTTAATGGATGAGATTTTCGTCCAGCCGCGATGGATGGGCTACTACTGCGAAGATCTGCTGCGCCTGTCCGGCATGCTCCTGACCACTATCGGGATCTACAAAATTATCGATCGCATTAACATCCTCTACGTCGACGCGCGCTCGCAGTCGCTGAAGGATGAATTAACCCAGCTGCCCAACCGGCGCTTCTTTATCGATACCATTCGCGAAAAGCAGGGCCACCAGCTGGCGCTGATGATTCTCGATATCGACTTCTTCAAGAAAATAAATGACACCTACGGCCACCTGATGGGCGATGAGGTGCTGTTTGCGCTCGGCAAGCAGCTGGCAAAATTAACCAGCGACAAAATACAGCCGGCGAGGATTGGCGGCGAAGAGTTCGCCATTATCGTTGACGGGATGTCGCCAGAAGAGGTGCGTAGCCTGGCGCAGTCGATTCTGGAGAACGTCCGCACCATTCTGATTAACAGCGATTACCCGCTGTCGGTGAGCATTGGCGTCGGCATGCGCGGGCGCGATGAGCCGCAGGAGGCGTTTATCAAGAAAGTGGATGAAGCGCTCTACAAGGCGAAAAACAGCGGCCGCGGCCGGGTGGAGTGGGCCGCAGCCTGAGGCGTGCGGTCGCATAAACCGATCTCCCGCCAGCAATTGCGGCTGGCGGGAAAATAGCTTTCATATAAATAAATCCCCGCCTCATTCATATGAATGAGAGACAGGCACATCGCGCCGGTTAGACTAAATAGTGTAGCGTAAAAACAGACCTCCCTTTCCCGTGCTGTCGCTATGGGCCTGCATCAATTAATGATGTCAGACTTAGATTTTAATTCAGGTGAGATGCTGAAAATGAAACTCTATTTAGCAGTTCTATTGCTGTTCGTATTTAATTCATCCTGTTATTCCCAGTCAGCGCTGGTGATAAATAAATCGGAGATGTCACCACAAAGTCGGGCACTCTCTGCGGATGTCCAGCAGAATGCTCAGGGACTGGAGATGAAATCCCCCGGTCTTATAACACAATGCTATCAGCTGGCCATTACCGAATCCCAGCCGGGTAAGAACTGCGTGCCCGACTATTAGCCGTACAACGTCACATTTTTGACGGTAATAATCAGAGTGCATGGAAATATTAATATCAACGCGGTTATTAACACCTTACTAAATGGAGTGAGTAGTTACGGCTAAAACTAAACAATTAAAGGTATACGAGCATGAAACTCATCCATATGGCTATTATCGCCGGCGCATTCGTTTCTTCGCTCTCCTTTGCCCAAACGATTAGCGCCACTGATTCAACCCTGGACAGCGCGGAAGCCAAGATCGCCGAACAGGCCGCTGAGCAGGGGCTGAACTATCGAATTACCAGCGCCCAGTATAAAAATCAGGTGCATATAACGGCCGAGCTGAGCCAATAAGCGAACCTCGCCTGCGCGCCTTCGGCCTGACCGGGGCTACCTTTATCGCGGTAGCCCCGGACGATGGGGCGCTGCCCGTTCGACAGCAGACTCCCCCTCAGCGCAGAATAGCCTGACAAATCGCCTCGCTGACCTGCTGAGTTGAGGCCGTGCCCTGCATATCCGGCGTTTTCGGCCCGCTGGCAATCACCTGCTCGATGGCTGTCAGAATGCCGCTGTGCGCCGCTTCGTAGCGCGCGTCGCCGGCGCCGAGGAAATCAAGCATCATCGCCCCGGCCCAGATGGTCGCTATCGGGTTGGCGATATTTTTGCCGTAAATATCCGGCGCCGAGCCGTGGACCGGTTCAAATAGCGACGGGAAGGTGCGCTCGGGGTTGAGATTCGCCGAAGGCGCGATACCGATGGTGCCGGTACAGGCCGGGCCGAGATCGGAGAGAATATCGCCGAACAGGTTCGAGGCCACCACTACGTCAAAACGCTCGGGCTGTAGCACGAAGCGGGCGCAGAGAATATCGATATGCTGCTTGTCCCAGCGGATCTCCGGGTAGTGCTCAGCCATGGCTTCAACCCGCTCGTCCCAGTAAGGCATGCTGATGGCCAGACCGTTGGACTTGGTCGCCGAGGTCAGGGTTCTGCGCGGCCGACTCTGCGCCAGCTCAAAGGCGTAGCGCAGAATGCGATCGACGCCGCGGCGGGTGAACACCGACTCCTGAATCACCACCTCGTGCTCGGTGCCCGGGTTCACGCGTCCGCCGAGGGACGAATACTCGCCTTCGGTATTCTCACGCACCACGTAGAAGTCGATATCACCGGCCTTTTTCCCCGCCAGCGGGCAGGGGACGCCGGCGAACAGGCGCACCGGGCGCAGGTTGACGTACTGATCGAACTCGCGGCGAAACTTCAGCAGCGATCCCCACAGGGAGACGTGGTCCGGCACGGCGTCGGGCCAGCCGACGGCGCCGAAATAGATGGCGTCGAATTCTTTGAGTTGAGCATGCCAGTCGTCCGGCATCATTTTGCCGTGGCGGGCATAGTAGTCGCAGCTCGCCCAGTCAATCTGCTCAAAGCTGAGCGCCAGGTCCCAGCGCTCGGCCGCGGCCTGTAAGACGCGAATACCTTCGGGCAGAACTTCTTTACCAATACCGTCGCCGGGAATGGCGGCAATGCGCCAGGTTTTCTTCATACGGGTTCTCATTTGTTGGCCTGCGAAATTGACTTCCCCTCTATCCTATAATTGACTGGTTCATAATTAATCATGCCAACTGGTGAAACATAAAACACACTTTATGAATAATCTGCCGCTGCTTAACGATCTCCGCGTGTTTATGCTGGTCGCCCGCCGCGCCGGTTTTGCCGCCGCCGCCGAAGAGCTGGGCGTCTCACCGGCCTACGTCAGCAAGCGGATCGCCCTGCTTGAGCAGGCCCTGAACGTGGTGCTTTTGCATCGCACCACCCGGCGCGTCGCCATTACCGAAGAGGGCGAGCGCATCTACGAATGGGCGCAGCGCATTTTGCAGGATGTGGATCAGATGATGGACGAACTCTCCGACGTCCGTCAGGTCCCGCAGGGGACGCTACGGATTATCAGCAGCTTCGGTTTCGGTCGGAGGGTGGTGGCGCCCGCGCTGTCGGCGCTGGCCCGGGAGTATCCCCAGTTGGAGCTGCGCTTCGATGTTGAGGACCGGCTGGTGGATCTGGTCAGCGAAGGGGTGGATTTAGATATTCGCGTCGGGGACGATATTGCCCCGAACCTGATTGCCCGTAAGCTGGCGACCAATCAGCGCATTCTCTGCGCCTCGCCGGACTTCCTCGCGCGCTATCCGCAGCCTAAGCAGCTTAGCGATCTGGCGACCCTGCCGTGCCTGGTGATTAAAGAGCGCGATCGGCCCTTCGGCGTATGGCAGCTGCAGGGCAAAGAGGGAGAGAGGGCGATTAAGGTCGGCGGGCCGCTGTCATCGAACCACGGCGAAATTGTGCATCAGTGGTGTCTTGACGGTCAGGGGATCGCTTTACGCTCCCGGTGGGACGTCAGTGAAAATATCGCCAGCGGCCATCTGGTTCACGTGCTGCCGGACTATTACCAGCCCGCCAACGTCTGGGCGGTATACGTGTCGCGGCTGGCGACCTCAGCTAAAATTCGCGCTAGCGTGGAGTTTTTGCGCCACTATTTTCAGCAGCACTATCCCCAGCACTATTCCCAGCATTATCTGCAGCAGAGCGTGGTCAGCGGCGAGGTGAAATAGCCGGCGGCGCTGGCCGCCGGCCGAGGGCGTTACGGGCGGGTCACGTTGTGCAAAATAGCCAGCGCGCTGGCGAACTGCGCGTCCGGGATGGTGAGCGGATAGAGGAAGCGAATCACGTTGCCGTACTGGCCGCAGGTCAGCAGCAGCAGACCCTGCTCCAGCGCCCGACGCTGGATCGCCTGCGCCAGCGCCGCCGAAGGCTCGCCGCTTGCCGGGTCAACGAACTCGGCGGCAATCATCGAACCCACGCCGCGTACCTCCGCCAGTCCCGGACACCAGGCCTTTGCCTCTTCCAGGCTTGCCGTCAGGCGCTCGCCGAGGGCGTTCGCGCGGGCGCACAGCCCCTCTTTATCAATGATATTAAGCACCGCGTGGGCGGCGGCCACCGCCAGCGGGTTACCGGCATAAGTGCCGCCTAATCCGCCCGGCGCCGGGGCGTCCATAATCTGCGCGTTGCCGACCACTCCGGAAAGCGGCATGCCGCCTGCCAGGCTCTTCGCCATGGTCATCAGGTCCGGCTTATCGGCATAGTGATCCATGGCGAACAGCTTACCGGTGCGGGCAAAGCCGCTCTGCACCTCATCGGCAATCATCACGATGCCGTGCTCGTCGCACAGGCGGCGAACGGCGGCGACCAGCTCTTTCGGCGCGACGTTAAAGCCGCCTTCGCCCTGTACCGGTTCAAAAATAATCGCCGCCACCTGTTTGGCTTCAATATCGGCCTTGAACAGGCGTTCGATGGCGGTTAGCGCGTCCTGGGTGGTGATGCCGTGCAGGGCCGACGGATAGGGGACGTGGTAGACGGAGCCGGGGAACGGCCCGAAGCCCAGTTTATAGGGCGCCACTTTACCGGTCAGCGCCATCGTCATGTAGGTGCGGCCGTGGAAGCCGCCGCCAAAGGCGATAACGCCGGGGCGTCCGGTATGGGCGCGGGCAATTTTAATCGCGTTTTCTACCGCTTCGGCGCCGGTAGAAAAGAAGGCGGTTTTGGCCGGGCCCCGCACCGGCGCCAGCTCGTTAAGCTTCTCGGCCAGCGCCACGTAGCTCTCGTAGGGCACAATCTGGTAGGCGGTATGGGTAAACTGCTGCAGCTGCTGCTGCACGGCGGCGACCAGTTCCGGATGGCGATGCCCGGTATTCAGCACGGCGATCCCGGCGGCAAAGTCGATGTAATCCCGACCTTCGACGTCGGTCAGGGTGGCGTTTTGCGCCGATTGGGCAAAGAAGTTACACATCACGCCCACGCCGCGCGGGGTCGCTGCGAGACGACGCTGATGAAATTCGCTGTTGCTCATGTTTAACACCTTTTAGCAAAATTAATGACGTTGACCGGCGCGGAGGCTTACACCCCGAGGCGATCGCGCAGGCTGTAGTAGGCGGCGCCCATCGCGGTGAACGGAATGCGCAGGCTGCGCCCGCCCGGGAACGGGTAGTGCGGCAGTTTGGCAAAGGCGTCGAAGCGCTCGGCGTCGCCGCGCAGCAGCTCGGAAATCAGCCTGCCGGCGAGGTGCGTACAGGTCACGCCGTGGCCGCTGTAGCCCTGCATGTAGTAAATATTCTTATCGAGACGGCCGAACTGCGGCATCCGCGACAGGGTCAGCAGGAAGTTGCCGGTCCAGCGATAGTCGATCTTCACGCCCTTCAGCTGGGGGAAGGTTTTCAGCAGCTTGGGCATAATCAGGCGCTCGACGTCGTCCGGATCCCGGGCGCCGTAGACCACGCCGCCGCCGTAGAGCAGGCGGTTATCGCCGGTTAAGCGGTAGTAATCCAGCAGGTAGTTGCAGTCCTCCACGCAGTAGTTCTGCGGGATCAGCGAACGCGCGACATCATCAGAGAGCGGCTCGGTGGTGACCACCTGGGTGCCGCAGGGCATGCTGCGCTTTGCCAGCTCCGGCTCGACCTTATCGCCGAGATAGGCGTTACCGGCGACGATAACGTAGCGTGCGGTGACCTGGCCGCGGGCGGTGCTGACTACCGCCGGGCTGGTGTGCTGAATCTGCGTGACCGGCGACTGCTCGTACACCCGGCCGCCGTTGAGGCGGATGGCATCCGCTTCGCCAATAGCCAGATTCAGGGGATGAATATGGCCACCGCTGCGGTCGAGCAGCGCGCCGGTGTAGCGATCGCTGTTGACTTCGCGACGGATAGCGTTGGCGTCCAGCAGCTCCAGCTGGCTATTGCCGTAGCGCTCCCAGTTCTCTTTTTGCTCTTCCAGCGTCTCCATCTGCTTAGGGTTCATCGCCACAAACAGGCCGCCAGGGCGGTAGTCGCAGGCAATCTGATAGCGCTTGATGCGCTCGCGGATGATATCCCCGCCCTCAAACATCATGCTGCCCAGCATCTTTGCCGCATCCGGGCCGTAGGTGCGTTCAATCACGTCGATATCGCGGCTGTAGGAGTTAACCAGCTGGCCGCCGTTGCGGCCGCTGGCGCCGAAGCCGATGCGCGCCCCTTCCAGCAGCACCACGTCATAGCCCATCTCCGCAAGATGCAGGGCCGAGGAGAGGCCGGTATAGCCGCCGCCGACGACGCAGACGTCGCAGCTGATGGATTCATCCAGCGTCGGGAACGGCTCATAGGCGTTGGCGCTGGCGGCGTAATAGCTGGTGGTATGTTCGGTCATGATTAGGACTCCAGAGCAATCCAGATGGTTTTCAGTTCGGTGAATTTTTCCAGCGCATGCAGGGACTTATCGCGTCCGTTTCCGCTCTGCTTGTAGCCGCCGAAAGGTACGGTCATATCACCATCGTTATAGTTGTTGACGAAGACCGAGCCGGCCTTCAGGCGGCGGCTCAGGCGGTGGGCGCGGGAGAGATCGCGGGTCCACACCGCGGCGCCGAGGCCGTAGCGGCTGTCGTTGGCCAGCTGCAGCGCCTGTTCTTCCGTTTTGAAGCGGGTCACCACCAGCACCGGGCCGAAGATCTCTTCCCGGCTGATGGTCGAGGTGGGATCGACGTCGACAAAAATGGTTGGTCCAATGGCCGCCGGCCACGGGTTTTTGCGCCCGTCGAGCAGCAGAGTGCTTTTGCTCTCTCCGGCGCGAATAAAGCTGTGAACGCTATCGGCGTGGGTGTTATCGATAAGCATCCCCATGGTGGTGTTCGGATCGAGCGGATTGCCCGGCTGCCAGAGGCTGGCCTGCTCCTGCAGACGCGCGAGAAACTCGTCGGCGATGCTCTCTTCCACCAGCAGGCGGGTGCCGGCAATGCACACCTGGCCCTGGTTATAGAAGATGCCGCCGGCGGTGGCGTTCACCGCTTTTTGCAGATCGGGGCAGTCGGCGAAGACGATGTTGGCGCTTTTGCCGCCGGCCTCCAGCCACACGCGCTTCATATTGCTGTCGCCGGCATCTTTTAGCAGCTGCTTGCCGGTGCGGGTCGAGCCGGTAAAGGTGATGACCTCAACGTCCGGGTGCAGGGAGAGGGCCTGGCCCGCTTCGTGGCCGAAGCCGCTGATGACGTTGAGCACGCCGTCCGGCAGCCCGGCCTCTTTTGCCAGCCCGGCAAGGCGCAGCGCGCTGAGCGGCGATTTTTCTGACGGCTTAAGGATCACGCTATTGCCGGCCGCCAGCGCCGGGCCCAGCTTCCAGCAGGCCAGCAGCAGGGGGAAGTTCCACGGCACCACCGCGGCGACGACGCCAATCGGCTCGCGGACGATCATCGCCAGCTCGTTCACGCCGGTCGGGGCAACTTCGCCATAGACTTTATCGATAGCCTCGGCGTACCAGCGGATCGCGCGGGCCGCGCCGGGAATATCATCGCGCAGGCTGTGGCGAATCGGTTTGCCGGTGTCGAGGGTTTCCAGCAGGGCCAGCTCTTCGCGATGGGATTCCATCAGGTCGGCAAATTTATGCAGCACCGCTTTACGTCGGGCCGGCGAGGCCTGGGACCAGTCGCCGCGATCGAAGACGCTGCGCGCGGCCTGAACGGCAAGCTCGACGTCGGCTTTTTTACCGCGCGCCACGTGGGCCAGCGTTTGCTGAGCGGCGGGGTCGATGGTTTCAAAGGTGCTATTATCGGCGGCGGCGCAATATTCACCATTAATAAATAAACGGGTTTCCGGTTGCAGGCTATTTGCTTTTTCCTGCCAGTAGTTTAGATGCTGAAAATCCATATATAGACTCCATCATAATATAAGCGGGTAAGAGTATTCATAAAGTAATCGGATAATAATGTTCGGTATTTCCAGACAGCGCGGGGCGGCTTCGGCCAGAGCGCAAGCCGATGCGTTGGGATACAGATGTTCCCCGGAGTCAGATACCGTTCAGCGCTATTTATTGGCGCATTTTATTGAGGCCGGCGGAGAGTGATATTACCGCGCTGCGCAAATAGATTATTTGCGTACTCTTCGCGCCGGCGGAAATATTTCATCCGCCGGCGCGGGCCTGAAGAAAACCTGAAACCTGCTCAGGCTAAAATTAGAACGTGGTGGGGGTATGGGCACTGATAATTCGGCAAATACCGGCCGAAGTGTTGCTGAAGCTGTGCGGTATGCCGGTATTAATGGCATAGCTTTGCCCGGCAACCAGGTGATACGACTGACCGTTAACAATCAGCACAACTTCACCTTCCAGTACGGTGCCTATCTCCTCACCCTGATGTTTGATCCTCTCCCCGGTAGTGGTTCCAGGCTGGTAAGTTTCAAAAATCATCGCCAGCGTACGGTTCGGATTTCCGTTGTGAACCAGCTTCATCGAAACGCCCTGACTGCCCATTTCGATAAGGTCATCCTGATTAATAACCACCTGCGGTTCATCAGGTTTTTCTGGTTCAGAAAAGAATTCCGAGAGCGACAGCCCATAGACTTTCAGCAGCTTTTGCAGCGTGCTGATGGCAGGACTGACTTTATCCTGCTCTATGGTACTGATGGCACTATGTGTTAACCCAGACAGTTCGGCGGCACGACGTTGTGAGAGACCCAGCTGTTGCCGGATCGCTGACAGACGTTTCCCTGGCGCCAGTCCGTCATCGCTCATATTTGCATTTCCTTAACTGTAGTGGTCAGAGCCGCTGCTTTTCAGCAACGTGGTTCTGACAGGCGGTGATAAAACCTTCAAACAACATACGCGACAGGGCGTATTCGCTACTGTTCCATTCAGGATGCCACTGTACGCCCAGCGCGAAAGGGTGGTCGTTAACGCTGACCGCTTCCGCCAGCCCGTCCGAAGAGCGGGCCTCCACGCGCAGACGTGGGCCTAATGTTTTTGCTCCCTGCCCGTGTAGCGAGTTTACCCAAAACGTGTTGCAGCCCGGTATTAACTGAGAAAGTAATCCTCCTTCCTGCACCTGAACCTCGTGAGAGGGAGCGTACTGCTCCTCTACCGGAAGCTCGGGGTCTTCGCGATGTTCAAGCAGTTCCGGCTGCTCGAAAAGACGACGATACAGAGTCCCGCCGGTGGCGACAACCAGTTCCTGCAACCCACGGCAGATGGCGAAAATGGGGATGCGCCTTTCGAGTGCGGCGGCAATTAATGCCATGCTCAGAAGATCACGCCCGGGATCGGCGTCAGGCTCATCGCCGTTTTCACCATAAAGGTGCGGCTGGACGTTGCTGGGGCTGCCTGGCAGGTAGATTCCGTCAAGCTTGGGTAACAGAGCGGCAAGCATTTCCGGTTCGGCCAGGGCGTGCGGCAGGGCAATCGGCAGCCCACCGGCGTTAATAATCGCATTCAGGTACTTCTCCTGCAGGGTCTGGGTCTGGTGACCCTTAAGCCTGTTCCTGCACATCACGACGCCAATAACTGGCTTGTACATTATATTTTCCATGATCGCCCTCACAAAGTGGACTAAATTATGACCATTTAGGGTGTTAAAAGGCCATATCGTTCAATATTTTCTCAATCTAGCAGCGCAAATAGCCGTTTGCAAACTTAATTTAACATTTGACAAACATTTTGTTTGCATACACATTCGAAGGGTGGACATTATATTTAACGGCAAGCAGGCCGAAGTCCGAAACCAACACAACGGCGGTGAATGATGGAAACCAATATCGTAGAAGTTGAGAATTTTGTTCAGCAGTCAGAAGAGAGACGGGGCAGCGCATTTACTTCTGAAGTAAAGCGCTACCTTGAACGCTACCCTGATACCCAGTACGTCGACGTGCTGTTAACCGACCTGAACGGCTGCTTCCGCGGCAAGCGCATCCCGGTCTCCAGCCTCAGCAAGCTGGAGAAGGGCTGCTACTTCCCGGCGTCGGTTTTTGCGATGGATATTTTGGGCAACGTGGTTGAAGAGGCGGGCCTTGGCCAGGATATGGGCGAGCCGGACTGCACCTGCGTCCCGGTGCCGGGCACCTTAACGCCTTCCGCCGCCGATCCGCAGTACGTCGGCCAGGTGCTGCTGACCATGATTGATGAAGATGGCGCTCCCTTTGACGTTGAGCCGCGGAACGTACTTAACCGCCTCTGGCAGCAGCTGCGCCAGCGCGGGCTGTTCCCCGTGGTAGCGGTAGAGCTGGAGTTCTATTTACTCGATCGCAAGCGCGATGCCGAAGGCTATCTCCAGCCGCCCTGCGCGCCGGGCACCGACGTGCGCAACACCCAAAGCCAGGTTTACTCCGTGGATAACCTCAACCACTTCGCCGACGTGCTGAATGATATCGACGAGCTGGCCCAGCTGCAGCTGATCCCGGCCGACGGCGCGGTTGCGGAAGCCTCGCCGGGACAGTTTGAAATCAACCTTTACCACACCGATAACGTGCTCGACGCCTGCGATGATGCGCTGGCGTTAAAACGCCTCGTGCGTTTAATGGCGGAGAAGCATAAGATGCACGCCACTTTTATGGCCAAGCCTTATGAAGAGCACGCCGGTAGCGGGATGCACATCCATATCAGCATGCAGAACAATAAGGGTGAAAACGTGCTGGCGGACGCCCAGGGCGAAGACTCCGCGCTGCTCAAGCGCGCGCTGGCCGGAATGATTGACCTGATGCCGGCGTCGATGGCGCTGCTGGCGCCGAACGTGAACTCGTACCGTCGCTTCCAGCCGGGAATGTACGTCCCGACTCAGGCATCGTGGGGACACAACAACCGCACCGTGGCGCTGCGCATTCCCTGCGGCGATCGCCATAACCACCGCGTCGAGTATCGAGTGGCGGGAGCGGATGCCAACCCGTATCTGGTGATGGCGGCCATCTTCGCCGGGATTTTACACGGCCTGGACAACAATACGCTGCCGCTTCAGGAAGAGGTGGAGGGCAACGGGCTCGAGCAGGAAGGGCTGCCGTTCCCGATTCGCCAAAGCGACGCGCTGTGGGAGTTTATGCAAAACGACTCTCTGCGAGCGCTGCTCGGCGAGCGCTTCTGCCACGTTTACCATGCCTGTAAGCATGATGAGCTGCTGCAGTTTGAGCGCCTGATCACCGAAACAGAGATTGACTGGATGTTGAAAAACGCCTGATCGCCGCCCCGCAAGGGGCCAACGGGTGAGAACTATCGGTAGCATCATACGGCCTGAGCGGAGCCTGGCCGAAAATTTTGCTGGGGATCCAGCCGTTTCCCGAATGTCGCGTTAAGGAGCGCAGGCGACAGCGGGGCTTCAGTTAACGACACAGTGTGTGACGAGGTAGGAGATGATGCAGATGTTCAAATATCCGCAGGGAGAAGGGGGCCATGAGGGCCGCTATGAATGTGAACCCGCCGCCGTTCGCCGGTACGTTTTGCCCAGCTATTTACGATTAACCCCCTTGCTAAGCAGGTTTGTAACCCGGTCGCTGTACCCACAAACCCGTGCCTGCCTGGGGGAGAGCGTCTATGGCTGCTAATACTTCTCTTAACCTCCCGGCCGAGGCGGCAAAACCCCGGCTGCGCAAGTCGCTCAAGCTCTGGCAGGTGGTGATGATGGGCCTCGCCTACCTGACGCCGATGACGGTGTTTGATACCTTCGGTATTGTCTCCGGTATCAGCAACGGCCACGTCCCCGCCTCCTACCTGCTGGCGCTGGCGGGGGTGCTGTTTACCGCCATCAGCTACGGCAAGCTGGTGCGTCAGTTCCCGGAAGCGGGGTCGGCGTACACCTACGCGCAAAAATCAATCAGCCCCCACGTCGGATTTATGGTCGGCTGGTCGTCGCTGCTGGACTATCTGTTCCTGCCGATGATTAACGTTCTGCTGGCTAAAATCTATCTCTCTGCCCTGTTCCCCGAGGTTCCGCCGTGGGTGTGGGTGGTGTCGTTTGTGGCGATCCTCACCGCTGCGAACCTGAAGAGCGTAAGCCTGGTCGCCAACTTCAATACCCTGTTTGTGCTGGTGCAGATTTCGATCATGGTGGTCTTTATCGTGCTGGTGGTGCAGGGGCTACATAAAGGTGAAGGGGTGGGGACCGTCTGGTCGCTGCAGCCGTTTATCAGCCAGAACGCGCATCTGATCCCCATCATCACCGGGGCAACGATCGTCTGCTTCTCGTTTCTCGGCTTCGATGCGGTGACCACGCTGTCGGAGGAGACGCCGGACGCCGCGCGGGTGATCCCGAAGGCCATTTTCCTCACCGCCATGTACGGTGGCGTTATCTTTATCGCCGCCTCGTTCTTTATGCAGCTCTTTTTCCCCGATATCAGCCGCTTTAAGGACCCCGACGCGGCGCTGCCGGAGATTGCGCTGTACGTTGGCGGCAAGCTGTTCCAGTCAATTTTCCTCTGCACCACCTTCGTCAATACCCTGGCGTCGGGGCTGGCTTCGCACGCCAGCGTCTCGCGTCTGCTGTACGTGATGGGGCGCGACAACGTCTTCCCGGAGCGCGTTTTCGGCTATATCCACCCGAAATGGCGGACGCCGGCGCTGAACGTGATTATGGTCGGCATTGTCGCCCTGTCGGCGCTGTTCTTTGACCTGGTCACCGCCACGGCGCTGATCAACTTCGGCGCGCTGGTGGCCTTTACCTTTGTCAACCTGTCGGTGTTCAACCACTTCTGGCGGCGCAAGGGCTATAACAAAACCTGGAAGGATCGCTTCCACTATCTGCTGCTGCCGCTGATTGGCGCGGTGACGGTAGGCGTGCTGTGGGTGAACCTGGAGGCGACATCGCTGACGCTGGGCCTGGTGTGGGCTGCGGTCGGTCTGCTGTACCTGACCTGGCTGACGCGGCGCTTTCGCAAGCCGCCGCCGCAGTTTGACGGCGCCAAGGCGGAGCAGGCCTGGGAGTCGTAGCGCAAAGGTGGACGCTGAGTGCTGAATAAAGAAAAGCAGGCATAGCCTGCTTTTCTTTTGTCGCTATCGCGGAACGGGGGTTATTTTTTCTTCTTGTGGAAAGGCAGCTGGCTGGCGCGACGCTCTTTGACGTATGACACCAGACTGTAAAGCGCAACCCCCAGCAAAATGACCGCGGCGAGAAGGAGAATAATACCGGACATACACAATCCTGGGTCCTGGTTGAAAACGATGCACTCTATAAATACGCGGCTAAGATAGCATCGGGATATGTCTGAAATATGACTCTTCCATCGGTAAAACCTAACAACTGCCGCAGAGTAAACCTGTTGTTTTGTCGGGCGGGGTAACACTCCGTTAAGCGATTTTACAGACGCGCGGCCTCGAGGCTGCTACTCTGCACGCGAGTACGAATTGTCTGAGAATAATATTGAATGCGTAATAAACATGTCGTCAGCCTGTCAGGGGTGGCACTTATCCTGGTCTCGTTTGCTGCACAGGCAGAGACCGAACGTCAGCAAACCCGGGAACGGATCGTCGATCAGGTGCTCAAGCCCTGCGAAGGCAAGAAGGCCGGAGACAAAGTGGTGATGGTCGATCGCCGCGGCGGAGAGCATGAGGCTATCTGCACCCTGGCGGCGGTGCCGCTGCCGGAGTAACCGCGACCGCCGCCGTGGAGATGAGAGATTTCCCGTGCCGCCATCCACCAGCAGCTCGCTTCCCACCACGTAGCTGGACTCGTCCGAAGCGAGATACAGCGCGGTCTTCGCCAGCTCCTGCGGCGTGCCCATCCGCCCGAGCGGGACCCGGTTTTTAATCTCCTCCTGCAGGGCGCCGAGCGCCTGTGCGCTGAGGCCGAGCTTATCCAACGCTGTCGTGCTCACCGGGCCAGGGCGCAGGCTGCGGAAAATAATTTTGTCTCCCCCGGTCTGCCCGCTGACCAGCTTCGTTAACCTGATCGCCGGGAAGTGGGCGCGCTCGGGCTGTCGATGCGCGAAGCGCTGCAGCCGCTGGCGGAGTGGATGAACCACAACGGCCATCGGCTTAGGCGCTAAAAGAATGCCCGCGGCCTCAGTTTGCGCGCTGTCGTCTGGCAAAATGTCATAAATTTGTCACAATCAGGACGATGCTAATCACTGACTGAGGGTTAAGGGATGAGAAAAAGTCTACTCGCCGGCGCGATTGCCGCTGGCGTTTTGCTGTCCGCGGGCGTCCAGGCGCAGGAGCAGGCGGCCCCGCAGGGCTATCAGCTCCAGCAGGTGCTGATCATGAGCCGCCACAACCTGCGCGCGCCGCTGGCGAATAACGGCAGCGTGCTGGAGCAGTCAACGCCGAAATCCTGGCCGGAGTGGGACGTTCCGGGCGGGCAGCTGACCACCAAGGGCGGGGTGCTGGAAGTCTATATGGGGCACTATATGCGGGAGTGGCTGGCGCAGCAGAAGCTGGTGACCAGCGGCGAGTGCCCGCCGGACAACGCGGTGTATGCCTATGCTAATAGCCTGCAGCGCACCGTCGCGACCGCCCAGTTCTTTATCACCGGCGCCTTTCCCGGCTGCGGCGTAACCGTCCACCACCAGCCGCAAATGGGTACCATGGACCCGACCTTTAACCCGGTTATCACCGATGACTCCGCGGCGTTTAGCGAGAAAGCGGTGCAGGCAATGGAGGCAGAGCGGCAAAAAATGCAGCTCACCGAGAGCTACAAGCTGCTCGAAGAGATGACCGACTATCGCAATTCGCCTTCCTGCAAAGAGAAGCAGCAGTGTTCGCTGAGCGACGGGAAGGACACCTTCAGCGCCAAATATCAGCAGGAGCCGGGCGTTTCCGGGCCGCTGAAGGTCGGTAATTCGCTGGTGGACGCGTTCACCCTGCAGTATTACGAAGGCTTCCCGCAGGACCAGGTGGCGTGGGGCGAAATCAAAACCGATAAGCAGTGGCAGGTGCTGTCGAAGCTGAAAAACGGCTATCAGGATAGCCTGTTTACCTCAACGGAAGTGGCGCGCAACGTCGCGAAGCCGCTGGTGAAGTATATCGACAAGGCGCTGGTAGGCGACGCGGCGCAGGCGGCGAAGGTGACGCTGCTGGTGGGGCATGATTCCAATATCGCTTCGCTGCTGACGGCGCTGGATTTTAAACCCTATCAGTTGCACGATCAGAACGAGCGCACGCCGATTGGCGGCAAAATTGTCTTCCAGCGCTGGCACGACAGCGGCAGCAACCGCGAGCTGATGAAGATTGAGTACGTCTATCAAAGCACCGCGCAGCTGCGCAATGCCGACGCCCTGACGCTGCAGTCTCCACCGCAGCGGGTGACCCTGGCGCTGAACGGCTGTCCGGTGGACGCCGACGGGTTCTGCCCGATGGAGACCTTTAAAACGGTGATGAACCAGGCGGCAAAATAAAACAAAAAACCCGGAGCAATCCGGGTTTTTTTATTCTGCTGCATCGTGGTTATACGTTTTTACGTTCGATGGTTTGCTCGCCCCAGAACAGCGAATCTTTATCGGTTTTCGCAAAGGCCAGCGGCAGCACTTCATCGCTGCCTTCTTCCCAGATTTTTTCCGCTAACTTTTCATCGTATTTTGCTAATTCGAAAATCGCCTCGGCGATCTCCACCGAGGTATTGCGTAAACTTGCCCATTCACCGACGCGGTGAGCTTTTGCTTCTTGAGTTGGCATGCAAATCCTCCTGCTAAGGGTTAACCGTGTAATTTAACCGCCAGGCCGGCGACGTGTTCGCCCTGGTAGCGGGCGATCGCCAGCTCTTCCTCGCTCGGCTGGCGAGAGCCGTCGCCGCCGGCAATAGTGGTGGCGCCGTACGGCGTACCGCCGCGCACCACCGAGACGTCAAACAGTTCCTGTGCGCCGTAGCCAATCGGCACGATCACCATCCCGTGATGGGCGAGGGTGGTCCAGGTCGAGGTAATGGTCTGCTCCTGTCCGCCGCCGGTGCCGGTGGAGCTGAATACGCTGGCCAGCTTGCCGTACAGCGCGCCGGATGCCCACAGACCGCCCGTCTGATCGAGGAAGGTGCGCATCTGTCCGGACATGTTGCCGAAACGGGTTGGGGTACCAAAGATGATGGCGTCATACTCTGCCAGCTCCTGCGGCGTGGCGACGGGCGCATTTTGCGTTTTCCCGCCTGCTTTGGCAAATGCCTCAGCATGCATAGTTTCCGGCACGCGCTTCACCACCACTTCCACGCCGTCTACTCTGTTCGCCCCTTCGGCGACGGCATGAGCCATGGTTTCGATGTGTCCATACATTGAGTAATAAAGCACCAGAATTTTAGCCATTTGCATCACTCCTCGGTTGCGTTATAGGCCAGCCAAACGACTGGCTACCTTTAAAGATAAGGCGTCTGGCGGAGAGTGCAAATCTAACAATCATTTATTTGATTTATAACAAAATTGCAAAGATTGCCTTTGTCGCAAAAAGATACATTTTCCGCTGCGCTGTTTTCGTCTGCCATAAGAGTAGCTTAGCGCACTGGCGGGGCGGGAATATCCCGACAGCGCCGAAAGCTGTTGCAGGATGTTACTATTTGCCGGATGAATGAGTTTCATTCACTACGCTTAAAGGCACGCGATACGCTAATGGTCATGCCATAGGCCGCAGACGCTGCGGCTGCGTATTGCGCGTAATGCAGCATGATGTCTAACCAAGCGGAGGTCAGTGATGGCAAACCATCGTGGCGGTTCCGGCAACTTCGCCGAGGATCGTGAAAGAGCATCAGAAGCAGGTCGTAAAGGTGGACAGCACAGCGGGGGGAACTTTAAAAACGATCCCCAGCGCGCCTCGGATGCGGGCAAAAAAGGGGGCAAAAACAGCCACGGCAATCGTCATAGCTGATTTATCGCCAATGACGCAGGTCGGGCGTTTTATGATGCGGGGTTAATCTCCCTGGCACCCTGCGCATCGCCCTCGCCGCCGGCAGCTGCCGGCGGTTTTTTTATTGCCAACGGTTGCGCTCCCGGCGGGCTAATTGCACACTATCCGGCTAATCATTCGCTACCGGCCGCGCTATGTCTTCGTTCAAATTCTCCATCAAACCCCAGGAAGCGATCCTTATTGTGATCACCATGTTCTGGGGCGGTACCTTCCTCGCCGTACAGTACGCCGTGACGCTCAGCGGGCCGTTCTTTTTTGTCGGCGTGCGTTTCGCGACCGCGGCGCTGGCGGTTGCTCTGCTATCGCTTCGCGTCCTGCGCGGGCTGACGTGGCTTGAGCTGAAGGCCGGGGTGGCGATTGGCGTCTCGATAGCGCTGGGGTACAGCCTGCAAACCTGGGGCCTGCAGTCGATCTCCAGCAGCAAGTCGGCCTTTATTACCGCCATGTACGTTCCGCTGGTGCCGCTGCTGCAGTGGCTGTGCCTCGGCAAAATGCCGGGAGTGATGTCCTGCCTGGGCGTGGTGCTGGCCTTTACGGGCCTGATTCTGCTGGCCGGGCCGGAAAATAATCTGCTGGCGCTCGGCGTCGGCGAAGCGATCACCCTCGCCAGCGCGCTGGCGATCGCCGCAGAGATTATCTTAATTAGCGCCTGGGCCGGAAAGGTCGACGTTCGGCGGGTGACGGTGGTGCAGCTGGCCACCGCGTCGCTGGTGGCGTTTGCGGCGATGGTGCCGGCAGGGGAAGCGATCCCTGCGATGTCGCCGGGGCTGCTGGGCGTTGCGCTGGGGCTGGGCATTTTCAGCGCCATTATTCAGGTCACCATGAACTGGGCGCAGCGCAGCGTCTCGCCGACCAGGGCGACGCTTATTTATACCGGCGAGCCGGTGTGGGCGGGGATTTTTGGCCGTATTGCCGGCGAGCGCTTACCGCTGCTGGCGCTGGTGGGCTGCGCCTTTATTCTGGCCGGCGTTCTGGTGAGCGAGCTGAAGCTTAAGCGGAAAAAGGCCTCCGCTACGCAGGAGGCCCCGGCGGAGGCCGGGGCGCTGCCCGAGCTTGCGGAGCGCCCGGACCCCTAGTCCCGGTCGGCCTGGTGCGACCGGGAAGGCACCCTTTATACCGTGGCGTTAGGCGCTTCTGCTACCCGCGCGCGGCGGCTAAGCAGCGCGTGCAGGAGAATGGCGCCAAAGGTCGCGGTGCCGATCCCGCCGAGGGTGAAGCCGCCCAGCGAGAGGGCAAAATCACCGGCGCCGAGCACCAGGGTGACCGCCACCATAATCAGGTTTCCGTTCTGGCTCAGATCGACCCGGTTCTGCACCCAAATCCGCGCCCCGGCCACCGCAATCAGCCCAAATACCACGATCGAGGCCCCGCCGATGACCGGCCCGGGAATGGTGTGGATCAGCGCGCCAAACTTGGGCGAAAACCCGAGCAGGACGGCAATCAGCGCGGCGGCAACGAACACCAGCGTCGAGTAGACTTTGGTGACCGCCATCACCCCGATATTCTCCGCATAGGTGGTGACGCCGCTGCCGCCGACGGCGCCGGAAAGCATCGTCGCCAGCCCGTCGCCGACGAACGCCCGGCCCATATACGGGTCCATATTACGCCCGGTCATTCCGGCTACGGCCTTCAGGTGTCCGAGGTTTTCAGCAACCAGAATCACCGCCACGGGCGCAATCAGCATCATCGCCTGACCGTTAAAGGTCGGGGAGGTGAAGCGGGGAAGACCAAACCACGCGGCCTGTTCCAGCAGAGAAAAGTCGAGCGGCTTGCCCAGCCCGAGGCCGTTTGCCAGCAGCGCGTAGAGCACGCAGGCCGCAATCAGGCCGACGAGGATCAGCAGCCGCTGCAGCATGCCGCTGGTGAAGACCGCCACGAGGCCGATGCACAGCACGGTCAGCACCGCCATCCAGCCGTCAAACGGCGTCGCTGAAACGCTGCGCACCGCAATCGGCGCGAGGTTCAGGCCAATCGCCATCACCACCGCGCCGGTGACCACCGGCGGCATCAGGCGTTCAATCCAGCGGGTGCCGGCTTTCATCACCACCACGCCAATCAGGGTATAAAGCAGGCCGCAGACGATAATCCCGCCGAGGGCGACGTCCAGGTGCGGGTTCAGTCCCTGGCCGTTAAAGCCGGTGACGGCGATGACCACGCCGACAAAGGCCGCGCTGGAGCCCAGATAGCTCGGCACCCGGCCGCCGGTCACCAGAAAGAACAGCAGGGTGCCAATGCCCGACATCAGGATCGACAGGTTGGGGTCGAGCCCCATCAGTATCGGCATTAGCACGGTGGCGCCGAACATCGCGACCGCGTGCTGCACGCCCATAACCACGGTTTGCCCGACGGAAAGGCGTTCATCGGGAGCCACCACGCCGGAAGCGGCGGAGGGGGAGGTCAACTGCCAGCGAGGAAAATCGAAAAGTGCCATGATGATATCCCGGGTTCAAGGTTAACAGGCTGGGCGCATAAGCGTGTGATAGCCGCGGTCGAACCACATCAGCCCGCGCGGCTGCGGATGCTTAACGATGGCGGCGACCTCGCAGAACAGAATGTCGTGGCTGCCGACGCTGACGACCTGGCTGATGCGGCAGTCGAAGCTCACCAGCGCATCGTTCAGGCGCGGGCAGCCGGTGACGCCGGGCTGCCATTGCGCGGCGGCGAAGCGCTCCGCCATCGGCGTTTTACCGCCAAACAGATTGGAGAGCGGCTCCTGTCCCGCCGCCAGGGTATTGACGCACAGCGCCTGATGCTGGCTAAAGGTCGGCCACACCGAGGCGGAACGGTTCAGGCAGACCAGCAGCGTCGGCGGCTCGTCGGTCACGCTGCACACCGCGCTGGCGGTAAAGCCGGCGCGGCCCGCCGGACCGTCGGTGGTAATGATGTTAACCGCGGCGCCGACCTGGGCCATGGCGTCGCGAAAGCTTTGTTTATCCGCAATAGGCATGGAGGCTCCTTATGCCAGCCGGCAGGCATCGTCAAATGAGAGACGCGGCAGGCGATCGTAGAGCTTTGTCTCATCGCCATAGCCGATGTTAATCAACAGGTTGCTTTTCCAGGCGCCGTCGGCAAAGAAGGCCGCGTCGACCTTTTCCCGATCGAACCCCGACATCGGCCCGGTATCGAGGCCGAGGGCGCGGCAGGCGAAAATGAGATAGGCCGCCTGCAGGGAGCTATTGCGAAAGGCGGTCTCCTCGGCGTGCTGGGGGCTGGAGGTAAACCAGCTGCGGGCGTCGCCGTGGGGGAACAGCGCCGGCAGGCGATCGTAAAAGGCGCTGTCCCAGGCCACGATGGCGGTGACCGGCGCGCTGAGGGTTTTTTGCAGATTGCCGCTGGAGAGCGTCGGGCGCAGCTTCTCTTTGCCCTCCGGGGTGCGGACAAAAACGATCCGCGCCGGCGAGCAGTTGGCCGAGGTCGGGCCCATTTTCATCAGCGCGTAAATCTCCTCCAGCAGGCCGTCGGACACCGGCTTATCCAGCCAGCTGCCGTGGGTTCTGGCGTGTCTGAACAGCGTGTCGCACGCGCTTTGGCTAATACTCTCACTCATAAACTCTCCTGGCCGGCGGGCAGCATTGCGGCCAGCCCGTCGCATAAAATGGGGTTAAAGGTAGCGGTATCGGTGACGTTACAAGCATGGCCGCCCCAGGCCATCTCCACCAGCTGGCTGCCCGGGATCGCGGCCTGCAGCGAACGCGAGCAGGAGGCGGGCACCAGCAGATCGTCACGGGCGCTGATCACCAGGGTCGGACAGGTCACTGCCGCCGCCTGACGAGAGAAATCGGCCTGCTTCAGCGCCTGTAGCCGCTTCAGCAGGTTGTCCTTACCCTGAAAATGGCTGAGCGCAAGGGCGTCCTCCGCCTCCATGCGCGGCGCGCGCGCGGCCATCCACTCCGCCGGATAGAGGAACAGCGGCTGCGCCTCCACCCACGCCTGGGCGCCGCCGGTATGCAGCAGGCGCTCGCGTACCTGGAAGCAGCGGCGGGTATGCGTCGACAGCGTCAGCCAGGCGTTAACCAGCACCAGGGCGCTGACCGCCCGGGGTTTGTCGAGCGCCAGCTGCAGGCCGATCAGCCCGCCCAGCGCATGGCCCACCAGCGCGAAGCGCGTGATTCCGGCCTTCTCCAGCGCCTGCCACAGCTCCTGGGCCATGGTTGCCATGCTGTAGGCGGCGGGCAGCGGGCCGGCGTTTTCGCCGGTGCCGTTCTGGTCATAGGTCACCAGCTGGTATTGCTCGGCCAGCGACGCGCGCTGCGCGGTCCAGTAGCTGCCGGCACCGCCCAGTCCGGCGCTCAGCACCACCACCGGGGCGCCGGCATAAGGCGCAGGGGCGATATTGAGCTTCATAGCGCCGGCTTCCCGATATGCGCCACCGTGGCGATCTCCACCAGCGCCTCTGGCTTCACCAGGCCGCACTGAATGCAGAACCGAGCCGGCTTATCGCCGGGGAAGAACTCGGCGTAAACTTCGTTAATCGCGGCGTAGTTTTTCCAGTCGGTGATAAAGATGCTGTTGAAGGTCACATCCTCCATACTGCCCCCCGCCGTTTCGATAACGCTGCGGATGGTCTCCAGAACGTGACGGGTTTGCGCCTTTGGGTCGCCGATATAGACCACGTTGTTTTGCTTATCGAACGGCAGCGTACCGGAGACGTACACCACGCCATCGGCCAGCGTGCCGGGAACGAAAGGGGCGATCGGCGTGGTGGTGCCGGGTGGAATAATGACCTGTTTAGGCATAACGTTTCTCCTCCGGGAACGGGATGGGGCTGGCGGGCTGCAGGGCATCGCAGAAGCTGGCGACGTCGCTGACCCAGCCAAAGAAGGTCTCAATATTGAACAGCGCCGCCTGCTGAGCGAAGGCCGGCCCGGCCTGATGGGTGGCGTCCTCCAGCACGATGCCGAAATATTCGAGGAAGAAGCCGTCGCGCAGGGTCGACTCCACGCAGACGTTGGTGGCGATACCGGTGAACACCAGGTGGCGAATGCCGCGGCTGCGCAAGATGCTGTCCAGCTGGGTGTTGTAGAAGCCGCTGTAGCGCGGTTTCGGCAGCACCACGTCGCCCGGCTGCGGCCTGAGCTCATCGACCAGCTGGTAGTCCCAGCCGCCTTTAGCCAGCAGCTTGCCCTGCAGCTCGGGGCGGCGGCGCATGGTCTTCAGGGCGTTGGATTTATGGTAATTGGGCGAGCCGGGGCCGCCGGCCTCCATGTACTGGTCGTCCCAGCCGTTCTGAAACCAGATAATCAGCATCCCGGCGGCGCGGGCGGCGGCGACGGCGGTGTTAATGTTGTCGATAACCGGCCGGGTGGCGGAGACGTCAAAACCGGCCAGATCGAGATAGCCGCCCTGGCTGGCGTAGGCGTTTTGCATATCCACCACGATCAGCGCGCTGTTTTGCGCCGCGAAGGTGAGGGATTCCGGGCGAGCGGGAAGGGTAATCATCAGGCAACCTCGCGAGTAGCGGTGGCAATATGGTCGCGGCAGCGCATCAGCGGCTGAATGCGCTCGCCGAAGGCGTCAATGCCGCCGAGGAAATCATCAAAGGTCAGCAGCACGCCGTCGGTACCGGGGACCGCGGCGACTTCATCAAGCATGCGGGCGACGCTGGCGTAGGAGCCGACGAGGGTGCCCATGTTGATATTGACCGCCGAGGTGGGGTCGGCCATCTGGCGGACGTTGGTATCGCTGCCGGAGCGGGTATCCTTTTGGCTCTGCTCGGTGAGCCACGCCAGCGCCTCTTCGTCGGCGCCGGCCTTGTAGTGCTCCCATTTGGCGCGCGCGGCTTCATCCGTTTCGTCGGCGATAACCATAAACAGCACGTACGAGCCGACGTCGCGGCCGGTTTTTTCCGCCGCCTGCATCATGCGCGCGGCGGTTGGGGCGAAGGCGGCCGGGGTGTTGACCCCTTTGCCGAAGCAGAAGTTGTAGTCGGCGTACTGGGCGGAGAAGGCCATGCCGGCATCGCTTTGCCCGGCGCAGATAACCTTCATCGGCTGCGACGGCTGTGGGCTGACGCGGCAGTCGTTCATCGTGAAGTGGTCGCCCTTAAAGTCGCTCTTCCCGGTACCCCACAGATCGCGCAGCACCTGGACATATTCGCTGAGATAGTCGTAGCGGCTGGCGAAAAAGTCGTCACCCGGCCAGATCCCCATCTGCTCGTACTCCGGCTTTTGCCAGCCGGTGACCAGGTTAACGCCGAAGCGGCCGCCGGAAATGGAGTCGATGGTGGAGGCCATCCGGGCGACGATGGCCGGAGGCAGAGTCAGGGTGGCGGCGGTGGCGTAGATCTGGATCCGCGACGTCACCGCCGCCAGGCCCGCCATCAGGGTGAAGGATTCGAGATTATGATCCCAGAATTCGGTTTTACCGCCAAAGCCGCGCAGCTTGATCATCGACAGCGCGAAGTCAAAGTTGTAGTGCTCGGCTTTCTGCACAATCGCTTTATTCAGCTCAAACGTCGGCATGTACTGCGGGGCATGGGTGGAAATGAGCCAGCCGTTATTGCCGATCGGAACGAAGACACCAATTTTCATATGCACCTCTTTGCGGTCGTTAAACAAGAAGGCGTGCGGCGCTGCATCCTGCATCTCCCTGAGCCACCTCGCTAATCTGATAAAGCAAAGACGATGCCAGTTTTACAAAAGCCAATGTTATTAATGTGTTGCTTAATGGTTGCCGGATGTGATGCCGAGAAAAGTAGACTAAATGGTCAAAATTGGTGCACGAAAAAACGGCAGTCATGCGCGATTGGGGTGCAGGAGGTCGTGTCGGCGATGGGCTTTTGCTATGCTGATGGCGGTGAAACAAGGAGATAACAAATGGCACAGGGCGCCGAGAAAAAAAGCGGCAAGCGTTCGCTGGCGGTGAGCGCAAAGAAAGAGGCTATCCTCGCCGCCGCGCTGGACGCGTTTTCGCAATTTGGCATTCACGGCACGCGGCTTGAGCAGGTTGCGGAGCTGTCCGGGGTATCGAAAACCAATTTGCTTTACTACTACCCGTCGAAAGAGGCGCTGTACGTTGCCGTTTTGCAGCAGATCCTCACCATCTGGCTGGCGCCGCTGAAGGCTTTTCGCGAAGATATCAGCCCGCTGGTGGCGATCCGCGAGTACATACGCCTGAAGCTGGAGGTCTCCCGCGACCATCCGCAGGCGTCAAAGCTGTTCTGCCTCGAGATGCTGCAGGGCGCACCGCTGCTGATGGGAGAGCTGACCGGCGATCTGAAAGCGCTGGTGGATGAAAAGTCGGCGATCGTTTCCGGCTGGGTTGAAAGCGGCAAGCTGGCGCCGGTCGATCCCCAGCACCTGATCTTTATGATCTGGGCCACCACGCAGCATTACGCCGATTTTGCCACCCAGATTGAGGCGGTGACCGGCGCAACGCTGCGTGATGAAGCGTTCTTTCAGCAGACCGTGGAAAACGTTCAGCGGATGATCGTTGAAGGGATCCGGGTACGCTAGTTGGCCGGCGGCAGCGGGCAGCTCTGATCGCCATCTTCACACTGCAGCAGCGAGGAGAGGTACGATTCACGCTCTACGGTTTTGTCCGCCATGCACTGGTTGATCAGCATCGGCTGGACGCTGCCGCCTTCGGCCCCGGAGGTTAAAAACGCGCAGTCGGCGTCGCGCAGCGCGATCCACGCCAGCTGGGATTTCTTCAGCAGCGCCTGCTGGCTGGCTGAGGCACGCTTCAGGGCCTGCTGGTAGGTCTGGTTGAGCTTGCCGTCGGCCGCCTGATACTGCGCCGCCGTGCACTGGTTCATCTCCATTTGATTGTTGGCGTTGGCGCATTCGTCCGCCAGCGCCTGCCCGCTTGCTAACAGGGCGGCAAGTGCGAGTAAAGTGCGTTTCATTGTTCCACTCCCATACATAAAAAAGGCCCCCGTCCGGGAGCCTTAATTAACCACAGCTTTGGCCTGCTGTCATCTGGTCTGCGATCCCCCGGCGGCGGGCTAGGGTTTTGCCCGACGCCGCCTGCGGGAATCGGCCTTAGCCGATGGTCATCAGGCTGGCGTTGCCGCCCGCCGCCGCGGTATTGACGCTCAGCGAGCGCTCGATATAGAGGCGCTCGAGCAGCAGGTTGGTTTCGCCGCGGGCGAATCCCTGTACCGAAACGATCGCCCCGTCCCGCGCCGCCACCTGTTCGCACAGCGCGCGCAGCTGATCGGAGTCGCCGTGGTAAATCACCGCGTCGAAGGATTGGGCGGTGAGATCGGCCTCTTTGGCGAAGTGGATGCGCTCGCTGACTTCGCGCGGCAGCTTCTTCACCAGTTCGCGATGCAGGGCGTTGTCCGGCCACAGGATCTCGCAGCCGACGGCGGCAACTGCCGCCAGCTGGGTCAGCGCATCCTGTTCATTATCCGCCACGCACAGCACGCGGTCGCGGGGGATAAAGGTCAGGGTGTTGCGCTCGCCGGTCGGCCCCGGCAGCAGGCGCTGGGTGCCGGCCTGCGCCTGTTCGCTATACTGCTGGCACAGCGCCTGCAGCTCCGGCCGGCCTGTGGCCCACTGCTGCAGGGCAACCAGCGGTTTTTCCAGCAGGGTTTTCAACTGGGCGTCCAGCGGACGTTCAGCGTTCTGGCGGGCGAGGGTTGCGCCGACGGCGTTCTGCGGACGGCTTGAGAGCAGGCGGTACAGATACAGCGGACCGCCCGCTTTCGGGCCGGTGCCCGACAGGCCTTCGCCGCCGAACGGCTGAACGCCAACCACCGCGCCGACCATATTACGGTTGACGTACAGGTTGCCGACTTTTGCGCTGCCGGTGACCTGGGCAATGGTTTCGTCGATGCGGGTATGGACCCCGAGCGTCAGGCCGTAGCCGGAAGCGTTGATCTGCTCAACCAGCCGATCCAGCGCGTTGCGGTTGTAGCGCACCACGTGCAGAACCGGGCCAAAGACCTCTTTTTTCAGCTCGTCAAAGCTGTCGAGCTCGATAAGCGTCGGCGGAACGAAGGTTCCGCTCTGCCATTCGCGCGCGTCGTCGCTGTTCTCGCGCACCGCCTGGAAGACGTTGCGCCCCTTGGCGCGCAGCGTCTGAATGTGGCGCTCGATATTTTCTTTCGCTTCGGCATCAATCACCGGCCCGATATCGGTGGTCAGGCGGCCAGGGTTGCCCATCCGGCATTCGCCCATCGCGCCGCGCAGCATGGTCAGCGTATGGTCGGCAATCTCCTCCTGCAGGCACAGCACCCGCAGCGCGGAGCAGCGCTGGCCGGCGCTGTCGAAGGCGGAGGCCAGCACGTCAACCACCACCTGCTCGGTCAGCGCCGACGAGTCGACGATCATCGCGTTCATGCCGCCGGTTTCAGCGATCAGCGGCGTCGGACGCCCCTGGGCATCAAGGCGGCTGGCGATATTGCGCTGCAGCAGCGTCGCGACCTCGGTGGAGCCGGTAAACATCACCCCGCGCACGCGGTGGTCGCCGGTGAGCGCGGCGCCGACGGTTTCCCCGCGGCCCGGCAGCAGCTGGATGACGCCCGGCGGGACGCCGGCCTCCAGCAGAATCGCCACGCCCTGAGCGGCGATCAGCGGCGTCTGCTCGGCGGGTTTCGCCAGCACGCTGTTGCCCGCGGCCAGCGCGGCGGCAATTTGCCCGGTGAAGATCGCCAGCGGGAAGTTCCACGGGCTGATGCACACCACCGGCCCCAGCGGACGGTGGGTTTCATTATCAAAGTCGTCGCGAACCTGGCCGGCGTAGTAGTGCAGGAAGTCGACCGCTTCACGAACTTCGGCGATGGCGTTGCTGAAGGTTTTACCCGCTTCTCGCACCAGAATCCCGATCAGCGTTTGCGTTTGGCCTTCCATCAGGATCGCCGCGCGTTCGAGGATGGCCGCGCGCTCCTGCGGCGGGGTGGCGAACCAGATCGGCGCGCAGTTGACCGCGCTGGTCAGCGCCTGCTGTACCTCTTCATCGCTGGCTTCGCGCACGTGGCCGACGATATCCTTCGGCTCGGCAGGGTTAACGATCGCCTGCAGCTCGCCTTCGGCAGCCGGATGCTCCAGCATCGGCAGAGCCTGCCACTTGTGCAGGGCACTGTTGAGTAAAGAGGAGGAGAGGGAGGCGAGGCGGTGCTCGTTCGCCAGATCCAGCCCCGCGGAGTTGCTGCGGCCCTGACCATAGAGGTCGCGCGGCAGCGGAATTTTCGGATGCGGCAGGCCGGCCTGGCCCTCCTGCTGCGCCAGCTTCTCGACCGCGCTGACCGGATCGGCGACCAGTTCGTCAAGCGGCAGGCTGGTATCGGCGATGCGGTTGACGAAGGAGGTGTTGGCGCCGTTCTCCAGCAGGCGGCGTACCAGGTAGGCCAGCAGGGTTTCGTGGGTGCCGACCGGAGCATAGATTCGGCACGGTCGGTTGAGCTTGCCGTCGGCTACTTTGCCTACCACCTGCTCATACAGCGGCTCGCCCATGCCGTGCAGGCACTGGAACTCGTACTGACCCGGGTAATAGTTCTGCCCCGCCAGCTGGTAAATGGCCGCCAGGGTGTGGGCGTTGTGGGTGGCGAACTGCGGGTAAATCAGGCTCGGCACCGTCAGCAGCTTTTTCGCGCAGGCGAGATAGGAGACGTCGGTATAAACCTTGCGGGTATAAACCGGGTAGCCTTCCAGGCCGTCCATCTGCGCGCGCTTGATTTCGCTGTCCCAGTAGGCGCCCTTGACCAGGCGGATCATCAGACGGCGGCGGCTGCGGGTGGCGAGATCGATCAGCGAGTCGATCACGAACGGGCAGCGCTTCTGATAGGCCTGAATAACGAAGCCGATCCCGTTCCAGCCCGCCAGCTCTGGCTCATAGCACAGCTTCTCCAGCAGGTCGAGAGAGATCTCCAGGCGATCGGCCTCTTCGGCGTCGATATTAATGCCGATATCGTACTGGCGTGCCAGCAGGGTCAGCGACTTCAGGCGCGGATAGAGCTCATCCATCACCCGATCGTACTGCGCGCGGCTGTAGCGCGGATGCAGGGCGGAGAGCTTGATGGAGATCCCCGGCCCCTCATAGATGCCGCGGCCGTTGGAGGCTTTGCCGATCGCGTGAATGGCCTGCTGGTAGGAGACCATATAGGCCTGGGCGTCGGCGGCGGTCAGCGCCGCTTCCCCGAGCATATCGTAGGAGTAGCGGAAGCCTTTCTCTTCGAGCTTGCGGGCGTTGGCCAGCGCTTCGGCGATGGTTTCGCCGGTGACGAACTGCTCGCCCATCAGGCGCATCGCCATATCAACGCCTTTGCGAATCAGCGGCTCGCCGCTTTTGCCAATGATGCGGTTCAGCGAGCGCGACAGGCTGGTTTCATTGTGGGTGGAGACCAGCTTGCCGGTAAACAGCAGCCCCCAGGTGGCGGCGTTAACGAACAGCGACGGGCTGCGGCCGATATGCGACTGCCAGTTACCGTTGCTGATCTTGTCGCGGATCAGGGCGTCGCGAGTGGCTTTATCCGGAATACGCAGCAGAGCCTCCGCGAGGCACATCAGCGCCACGCCCTCCTGCGAGGAGAGGGAGAACTCCTGCAGCAGGCTCTGCACCATCCCGGCGCGCCCGCTGGCGTTTTTTTGATTGCGCAGCTTTTCCGCCAGCGTCCAGGCGAGCTTGTGCGCCTGTTCGCCCAGCGCCTGCGGCAGGCGGGCCTGCTCGAGGAGCATCGGCACGGCGTCGGTTTCGGCGCGGCGATAAGCGGCGGTAATGTCCGCCCGCGCCACCGACTGCGGCAGGATCTGCTCGGCAAATTCAAGGAACGGCTGGTACGGCTCTTCGCTCAGCGGACCCGCTTCGTCGCTTTCGTTGGCCGCGCCGGAGAGCAGCGCCGGAAGCTCGGGCAGCGATTCATCATTCTCCAGCTTTTCCAGATAGTTGAAAATCGCCTGCTTAATTAGCCAGTGCGGCGTGCGGTCGATACGGCTGGCGGCGGACTTGATGCGTTCGCGCGTAGCTTCGTCAAGTTTAACGCCCATGGTGGTGGTGCCCATGTCATGAACTCCTGTTATTGGTCATTCGCTTCATCCATGACCCGACCCGTATTGTGGCGGCATGATTCGGCGAGCTGAGCTTCTGTGCGGTTATGCGGTTGCGTAGGAATATCTACTATGTTGCAACTTTGTGCAACCTTGTTAATCGCAACTTGTGGGTTAGGCTGAAAAATGGGTTTGTTGTTAAGTTTAATGATGGGATTAGCGGTAATTTAACCTTTATTTAAAGGCGTATTTACCTGCGTTAGTTAACAGTTTTACAAGGTGCAACCAATAAAAACGTGAGGAAGTGCAACCTATAACAAAATGAGGTTTGGTCATCGGCGGAATTAGTGTAAATGCTGTGTTAAATCGTTTGTGAAAAACCGCAGCTTCCGTCAGGATACGGTCGCCCAATACAACCATTGTGCCATTACCCCGTTCCGGTAGTGGAATAAAACGACAAATCTGGACGCTGTCGACAAAAAATCTGGAGATTTGCATGGCTATTAGCACCCCGATGTTGGTGACTTTTACTATTTATATATTTGGCATGGTACTGATCGGGTTTATTGCCTGGCGTTCGACGAAGAACTTCGATGATTATATTCTCGGTGGCCGTAGCCTCGGTCCCTTCGTGACCGCGCTGTCCGCTGGAGCCTCGGATATGAGCGGCTGGCTGCTGATGGGGCTGCCGGGAGCCATATTTCTTTCCGGTATTTCCGAGAGCTGGATTGCCATCGGCCTGACGCTGGGGGCGTGGGTTAACTGGAAGCTGGTAGCCGGTCGCCTGCGTGTTCATACCGAGGTGAATAATAACGCCCTGACCCTGCCGGACTATTTCACCGGCCGCTTTGAAGATAAAAGCCGGGTGCTGCGTATTATCTCCGCGCTGGTTATTTTGCTGTTCTTCACTATTTATTGTGCCTCCGGCATCGTTGCCGGTGCGCGTCTGTTTGAAAGCACCTTTGGCATGAGCTACGAAACGGCGCTGTGGGCCGGTGCTGCCGCGACGATTATTTATACCTTCGTCGGCGGATTCCTCGCGGTAAGCTGGACCGATACCGTGCAGGCCAGCCTGATGATTTTCGCGCTGATCCTGACGCCGGTGATGGTGATTATTTCCGTCGGCGGCTTCGGCGATTCGCTGGAGGTGATTAAGCAAAAGAGCATTGAAAACGTCGATATGCTGAAGGGGCTTAATTTCGTCGCCATTATCTCGCTGATGGGCTGGGGGCTGGGCTACTTTGGTCAACCGCATATTCTGGCACGCTTTATGGCGGCGGACTCCCATCACAGCATCGTCCACGCTCGCCGTATCAGCATGACCTGGATGATCTTCTGCCTGGCGGGCGCCGTGGCGGTTGGCTTCTTCGGCATCGCGTGGTTTAACAACAACCCGGCGCTGGCCGGGGCGGTAAATCAGAACTCCGAGCGCGTGTTTATTGAACTGGCGCAAATCCTGTTTAACCCGTGGATTGCCGGTATCCTGCTGTCGGCGATTCTGGCGGCGGTGATGTCAACCCTGAGCTGCCAGCTGCTGGTCTGTTCCAGCGCGATCACCGAGGATTTGTATAAGGCATTCCTGCGCAAGAACGCCGGGCAGAAAGAGCTGGTGTGGGTGGGTCGGATGATGGTGCTGGTGGTGGCGCTGATTGCTATCGCGCTGGCGGCCAATCCGGACAACCGCGTGCTGGGCCTGGTGAGCTACGCGTGGGCGGGCTTCGGTGCGGCCTTCGGTCCGGTGGTGCTGTTCTCCGTTATGTGGTCACGCATGACCCGCAACGGCGCGCTGGCCGGCATGGTTATCGGCGCGCTGACCGTTATCGTCTGGAAACAGTTTGGCTGGCTTGGCCTGTACGAAATCATCCCTGGCTTCATCTTTGGCAGCCTCGGGATTGTGGTCTTCAGCCTGCTGAGCAAAGCGCCTTCGGCATCCATGCAGCAGCGTTTTGCCGAGGCCGACGCCCACTATCACTCCGCGCCGCCGGTCCGCGCGACCGCAGAGTAAGCATAGGCTTTCTGCTAAAGCCCGCCGCCGGCGGGCTTTTTTGTCTCCGCGGTTCGCCGCAGCCAGACCGAGACCGACGGGAACCCTCTTGCTAATTCTCTGAAAATACGCTGATATCTGAGCACAAATAACAATGAGGATAGCAATATGAGTTTCAGACAGGGTGCAATGGCGCTGGTGCTGGCAGGGCTGCTTGGCGGCTGCGTGGCACCAGCCAAAACGACCGTTTCAGCGCCGGCTGCCGGCGCCTGCCCGGCGGACAATTCCATGGAGCAGACCACGCTGTACTTTGGCCTCAGCCGTCCGGCGGGTAAAGATATCACCCCCGCGGAGTGGCAGCAGTTTGTTGACCGCGACGTCACCCCGCGCTTTCGCGACGGCCTGACGATATTTGACGCCCGGGGCCAGTGGCTGGGTAACGACGGGAGCGTGGCGCGCGAGCAGAGCAAGGCGCTGATGCTGATCCACGGGAAAGATGCGAAGAGCGAAGAGGGGATTGAGGCGCTGCGCACGATCTATAAGTCGCGCTTCGCCCAGGAGTCGGTGATGCGCGTCGATCGCCAGGTTTGCGTTCATTTCTAAATAAGCGTTATTGCTGAATAAGGCTTATTGCTTAAGAAAAGGCGGGGCGATGCCCCGCCTTAATTGCGGCGATATTCGCGACGCAAGCTCGCGCTTACAGCACCAGACCGGCGAAGCTGGCGGAGAGCAGGCTGACCAGCGTCGCGCCGTAGACCAGGCGCAGGCCGAAGCGGGAAACAATGTTGCCCTGCGGCTCGTTAAGCCCCTTAATGGCGCCGGCGATAATGCCAATCGAGGCAAAGTTAGCAAAAGAGACCAGGAAGACCGACAGAATGCCCAGCCCGCGCGGCGTCATGCCGGCGGCAATTTTCTGCAGCTCGATCATCGCGACAAACTCGTTGGCCACCAGCTTGGTCGCCATAATACTCCCGGCGTTCAGCGCATCGCTGAGCGGAATACCGATCAGCCACGCCAGCGGGTAAAAGACGTAGCCCAGAATCTGCTGGAAGCTGAGGCCAAATACGGTAGCGAAGAGGGCGTTAACGGCGCTGATTAAGGCAATAAAGCCCATCAGCATTGCCAGAATAATCATCGCAACCTTGAAGCCAGCCAGAATATATTCGCCCAGCATTTCAAAGAAGCTCTGCGACTCATGCAGCTTCTCCAGCTTAATCTCTTCTTCGCTGCCCGGTCGCGTCGGGTTAATAATGGACAGCACAATAAAGGTGCTGAACATATTGAGGATCAGCGCCGCGACGACGTATTTCGCGTCCAGCATGCTCATATAGGCGCCAACAATCGACAGCGACACCGTCGACATCGCGGTGGCGGCCATGGTGAACAGCCGGCGAGAGGAGAGATCGCCGAGCACGCCCTTATAGGCAATGAAGTTTTCCGACTGTCCGAGGATCAGCGAGCTGACGGCGTTAAAAGATTCGAGCTTGCCCATGCCGTTGACCTTTGACAGCAGGGTGCCAATGACGCGAATGAAAATGGGCAGAATGCGCCAGTGCTGGAGAATACCAATCAGCGCGGAGATAAAGACAATCGGGCACAGCACGCCGAGGAAAATAAAGGCCAGGCCTTTTTCACTCATGCCGCCAAATACAAAGTTGGTGCCCTCAGCGGCAAAGCCGAGTAATGAGGTGAAAAAGCCGGAGATATTTTTAACTATCCACAGGCCGCTTTCGGCGTGGAGAAAAAAGAAAGCCAGGGCAATTTCAATAACAATTAACTGGATAATATAGCGAAAGCGGATTTTTTGTCGGTCATAGCTGGCAAGCCAGGCAAGGCCGAGGATAACCACCAGCGCCAGCAGGAAGTGTAAAAACTGAGTCATATTATTCTTTTCGCAGATAAATAAGGCCGCTATTTAGCCACAGCCGCTACGCCCGGTAAATATCTGCTGCGAAAAAACCGTCGATCCTGTTCTTCACCGCTGGCACAGGCGAATACTTGCCTAAGTAATTATTTTCCAGCGATTAATTTACACCTCGTCATCATTCTCTACACATTTCACTTGTGTTTCTGATTATTGTAATGATAATCACTATCAGAAATATTTACCTATCTTTGCATCCGTTGACTGCGGCTCACATTTAAGGATGTCTGCATGTTTGTTCCATTTCTCATCATGTTACGTGAAGGCCTGGAGGCCGCGCTGATTGTCAGCCTGATCGCCAGCTATCTGAAACGCACTCAGCGTGGAAACTGGATTGGCGTAATGTGGATTGGGGTGTTCCTCGCGGCGGCGCTGTGCCTCGGCCTGGGGATCTTTATCAACGAAACAACCGGCGAGTTTCCGCAGCGTGAACAGGAGCTGTTTGAGGGCATCGTGGCGCTGGTCGCGGTCTTTATCCTGACCTGGATGGTGTTCTGGATGCGCAAGGTGTCGCGCAACGTGAAGCAGCAGCTGGAGCAGGCGGTGGATAACGCCCTGCAGCGCGGTAACAATCACGGCTGGGCGCTGGTGATGATGGTCTTTTTTGCCGTCGCGCGCGAAGGGCTGGAGTCGGTATTTTTCCTGCTGGCGGCGTTCCAGCAGGATGTCGGTATCTGGCCGCCGCTGGGCGCGATACTTGGCCTCGCCACCGCAGTCGTCCTCGGTTTCCTGCTGTACTGGGGCGGCATCCGCCTTAACCTCGGCGCGTTCTTCAAGTGGACCAGCCTGTTCATCCTGCTGGTCGCCGCGGGCCTTGCCGCCGGCGCCATTCGCGCCTTTCACGAGGCCGGGCTGTGGAACCACTTCCAGGACGTGGCGTTCGATCTGAGCGGCGTGCTGTCGACGCACAGCCTGTTCGGTACGCTGCTTGAAGGCATCTTTGGCTATCAGGAAGCGCCGACCGTCAGCGAAGTGGCGGTGTACTTTATCTATTTGATTCCGGCGCTGGTGCTGTTTGCGCTGCCGCCGCGTAGCAATCCAGCAGCCTCGCGTACCGCTCCGCTTAAGTAGGGCGCCGCAGGATATATCGTTACAACATACTTACCGAAAGGGATGATCATAATGACTCATTTTCGCCGTAATGCGCTGCAGCTTGCCGTCGCAGCGTTGTTCAGCTCCGCCTTTTGCGTCCAGGCTGCGGATATTCCGCAGGTAAAAGTGACCGTTAATGACAAGCAGTGTGAACCGATGAACGTGACCGTGAAAGCGGGTAAAACGCAGTTCATCATTCAGAACCACAGTCAGAAGGCGCTGGAGTGGGAGATCCTTAAAGGCGTGATGGTCGTGGAAGAGCGCGAAAACATTGCGCCGGGCTTTACGCAAAAGCTGACGGCTAACCTGCAGCCGGGCGAATACGATATGACCTGCGGCCTGCTGACTAACCCGAAAGGGAAGCTGATTGTCACCGGTGCGGCCACCCAAGACGCGGCGAAAGCCGACGCGCTGCTGAGCCTCGGCGAAGCGATTACCGCCTATAAAGCCTACGTCACGGCACAAACTGCCCAGCTGGTTAGCGGCACGAAGGCCTTCACCGACGCGGTGAAAGCGGGCGATATCGAAAAAGCGAAAGCGCTGTATGCCCCGACGCGTCAGCACTACGAGCGCATCGAACCGATCGCCGAGCTGTTCTCCGATCTTGACGGCAGCATTGATGCCCGTGAAGACGACTACGAGAAGAAGGCGGAAGATCCGAAATTCACCGGCTTCCACCGTCTGGAAAAAGCCCTGTTTGGCGACAACAGCACCAAGGGCATGGAGAGCTACGCCGACCGTCTGAACAGCGACGTGCTGGAGCTGCAAAAGCGCATCAGCGAGCTGGCGTTCCCGCCGTCTAAAGTGGTGGGCGGCGCTGCGGGCCTGATTGAAGAAGTGGCCGCCAGCAAAATCAGCGGCGAAGAAGATCGCTACAGCCACAC
>RCUT01000009.1_pt1 | contig 208402 bp, 194 predicted proteins | sample 2166171 | NCBI WGS metagenome assembly RCUT01 (sample SAMN09932757, study PRJNA488358) | compost metagenome | isolation source: compost soil in 4-hydroxybenzoic | place: Germany: Experimental Botanical Garden | reverse complement strand
GCGGGGATTGTTAAGGGGAAGACGGTTATCTTCCCCTTAACCCGGTCACCTGGCACCGGGGCCGCATATTCTGCCGGACGCCCGGTGAACGGAACACCTCCGACTGACTGACTGACATCCGCACCGGCCACAAACGTAAAAAAGCCCGCTCTAAGAGCGGGCTTTTAAATTTGGTCGGTGATAGAGGATGACTTCGCCACTGCGTGGCTCGCCCTGCGGGCCGTTGCTAAAGCAACGTTCTCTCGCTGTGCTCGAGTCGAACCTCTGCCCCCGGAGGTTCTCATCCTCGTCGGGCCACAAACGTAAAAAAGCCCGCTCTAAGAGCGGGCTTTTAAATTTGGTCGGTGATAGAGGATGACTTCGCCACTGCGTGGCTCGCCCTGCGGGCCGTTGCTAAAGCAACGTTCTCTCGCTGTGCTCGAGTCGAACCTCTGCCCCCGGAGGTTCTCATCCTCGTCGGGCCACAAACGTAAAAAAGCCCGCTCTAAGAGCGGGCTTTTAAATTTGGTCGGTGATAGAGGATTCGAACCTCCGACCCCTTCGTCCCGAACGAAGTGCGCTACCAGGCTGCGCCAATCACCGAATGCGGGCGCATCTTACTGCTGAGACCCACACCCGTCAATGCCTTATTATGAAAAAATCACTCAAGCGGCGAGAAACTCATCACTCTTGCGACTCCTTCACGGCTTTGCTCGCACCGGGAACGCGACACCAGTTGTTATTCTCGTTAATCCCGCCGTCCGGCGAGGTGTAGCCGAGACAGCCCATAATGGTATCGTACAGCTCAACGTGACGACGCGGGACCTTCATCGCCGCCTGCTGCTTGAGTCGGGCAAACGAAGCCGCATGGTCGGGCGCTTCCAGATACTTATCGGACATCCACACCATCATCGGCACGCGGAACTGCTCCGGCGGCGCCATCTTGCGCGGCGTCCCGTGCAGGTGCTCGTGCTCGTTAATCGACTCACCGTGATCGGCGGCATAGAAGACAATCGCTTTCTTATCGCGCAGCTGATCCAGCACGCTAACAATAAAGTGGTCGACATAGCTCACGCTGTTATCGTAGGAGTTAATCAGCTCTGCTTTCGAACATTTGCTGTCCACGCCAACGCACTCCGGCTTCCACTGGGCAAAGCTGCGCGGGTAGCGCTGGGTATAGTTAAAGTGCGAACCCTTGGTATGCAGAATAATCAGGTGCTTGCCGTGGGTGTTCTTCACCATCGAGCGCTTAACTTCATCGATAAGCAGCATGTCATCAACGCTCTTACCGCGGTTACGCGGCTCGGCGCCAATCTGCTCGCGATAGGCGATGGTGTTGACCATCGTATTGCTGTAGAACCACATCTCGCTCTGCATGGCGTAGAGATCGCCGGTGAAGCCCAGCTGGTGCAGAACGGAAAACACGTTTTGCTCTTTCAGCGTACGCTGGGGGTTATCTTCCGCCCCACCTTCGCGAACGAACATACAGCGTAACGAGAGCTTGGTCGCGGTATCGCAGGAGTAGCCGCGGAAGGCCACGAGATTTTTCTCCTGCGCCAGCTTCGGCGTGGTGTTGCGGCTATAGCCCAGAATCCCCATGTGATCCCAACGGGTCGTCTCGCCGATGATAAACACCACGTAAGTATCATCCAGCCCCTGTGGCGCAACGTAGGTGAATTTCTTCGCCGGGTTAATCAGGGAGCCGTTATCGGAGGATTCATCGACCTGCGCCCAGGCGTACAGCCCCAGCGCGGAGAGCCAGTTCGAGGGCAGATAGGAGTTAGCAATCACCCCGCCGTAGCTCGGCATATCCACTTCTGAATTCCGCTCAACGTTCTTCTGGCGGACCTCAAGCAGGCGAATCGGCCCCCAGACCATCAGCCCGGCCAGCAGCACAATGGCAATATTCTTCACCCGCTGGCCCGGCGTGCGGATCTGCCGCAGCAGGGTGTCGCGGCAGCGGTTATTCCAGATAAACAGCAGCGGCAGCGCGCTAACCAGCACCAGCCAAAGAATCAAATGCCAGCCGATCACTTCCTGGGAAAGATCGATATCCGTGGTCATCACCGAGGCAATAATACCGTAGCCAATAACCACGTTGAGGAAGGTCATATAGTAGCTGGCGGCGGCGGAGAACAGCACCACCAGCGTGGCTAATATTCGCCATAACCGCCGTCCCGTCAGCGACAGAATACGCAGCAGGAAGAAGGTCACCAGCACGGTCGCAACCAGTTCCACAAGCCCGGAAAGTCCTTTCCAGAAGGTAAATTCCTGAGCATAACCGTCGAAGCGACGGATAAAAACGGCAACGTTCATAAACCAGCCGATGTACAGCGCCAGCCATATACTGAGCGTCTGCTGCGTCATCGTTCTAATATATTTCATGCAAGAAAACCTGGAAAAAGATGAGATAGAACACCCCTCACTTACGCGATATAAGCAAGCAGGTTAATAGAGTGCGTTAAGGTTGGTTATGAGAAACCTCTACAAAGCGCGGTAAGTAGACCACAGAGGAAGAGAAAAGTATCAGGAGGGAATGTGATCCAACCAAATATTTACAAAATATCTGGTCGGATTGGCATTATTAGCTTAGTGAATTGGTAGTCCGTCGCCGAATGACGCGCCGTCAGGCGTGTGCAGCGCTGTAAACTTCATTTTTTGGCTGGCGGATCGTCGTGGAAAGCGCCAGCGAAAGAATCAGCAGCGCGAAGATCACGCAGAAGGTGACGTAGAATCCGCCGAACAGGGACGCAATCAGCGACCCGCAGATGCTGCCGATACCGAAGCCCAGATAAATCACCCCGTAGTTTTTCGCCAGGTTGTTCAGGCCGAAGAATTCGCTGATCAGGGACGGGAACACGGTGATCGTACCGCCGAAGTTAAAGGCCACGCAGGCAATCGCGGCAAAGAAGGTTGTCGCGTTCAGCGGGGCGAACAGCAGTGCCGCCATGCCGACCAGCGAAACGACCTGACCGATAGTGATCACACGGATGCGGGAAATTTTATCCGACAGGATCCCCAGCACCAGGCGTCCGCTCAGGTTAGCGATAGAGATAATGGTCACCGCATTCGCCGCCGTCGCCACGTCCAGGTGTACCATCCCCTGCGCAATATCCTTCGCCACGCCGATAACGTACAGGCCGCTCATGCAGGCGGTCAGGAACATCACCGCGAGCATCCAGTACTGTGGTTTACGCATCGACTGCGCCAGCGTGAAGTCATTCTCCACCACCCCATTGCGGGTGCTGGCGGTATGGTTCGGCGCATCTTTCATCAGCGTGGCGCCAAAAACAATCATCACCAGCACAATCGCGCCCCAGATGATAAAGGTCTTCTCCAGCCCGACGGTGGCCAGCAGATGGCTATCAATAAATTTAAACCCGAGGCTGCCGAGGCCGTAGGCGCCGATGGAGAAGGCGGAAATCAGCCCTTTACGCTCGGGGAACCACTTCACGCAGTTGGAGAGCGTCAGCAGATAGCCGGCGCCGTCGGCCAGGCCCACCAGCAGACCGGCGCTCAGCCACAGCATCATCAGGCTGTTAGCGTGGGCGGTGAGGAAAAAACCGAGCCCGAGCAGCACGCCGGACGCCATCGTCACGCGTTTTACGCCAAAGCGTTCCTGCAGCTTACCGGCGACGGAGGAAGAGAGCGCCAGGCCAAGGCTCAGCAGGCCAAAGGAGAACGCCACCTGGCTTACCGGCTCGTCCAGCTTTGCGGAAAGAGAACTATTGAACAAACTCCAGGTATAAACCGATCCGAGCGCGAACTGCGTCACGATCGTGCCGAACAGCGTGAGCCAGCGGGTATATTGAGTAGTGGTAGCGTTCATGGCAGATGTCCTGAAATATTAACTGCCGCCACAATAGCGAAGTCCCCAAAAGCCCAGGGGAGAAAAGGCATGAAATGCCGTCAGCAGGGAATGAAATGCATAAATGCCGGAATGAATGACATGGCGGAACGGGCGCGGGCTCGACGGCAGGGAATAAGTTAGTGCCTGCTATCTCACCACGCCGCGCCAGTTCTGTGATCGCGAAGTTAAAAAGTGGTGCCAAACATGCTACATATGGACGACATAATTCACATTACAGAAGCAAAATAGCCACAGCGTAGCCGAGCGGCACGCCCGGCGATCTTATGCCAGCGGCGTGCGCGCAGGTCGCCGGAAGCCGTCCGGAAAGAGGGCTTAAAAATTGGCGCTGACCCCCATCAGGTACTGATAGTTTGCCCCGGTTGGCAGGTTATCCGCCTGCGAGAGCGCCGCCCATGCCGCAAGGTGCGAATTGAGCGACATATCCGCCCCAAAGGTGACATCCCGCCAGCCGCCGTCCTGGGTACGGGTTGGCCAGGGCAGCTCTGAAGAAAGCGCCTGGTTGTAGCTCACCTGCGCCCAGGGATGAATACCCCACAGCTGCTGATAATCTACGCGCCAGCCGAGCGTGTTCACGTAGCTGCTTTCCGCCGCTCGGCGAACGGGAGGCGGCTGCAGATCGCTGCGCAGGCTTGCCACCGGCCCTGAAGTCACGCCGTTGGCTAAGGTAAAGTTCCAGCCCACGCTCATGCCGTGCCCGGTATCCGGCGGCGCCAGCGCCTGGTTAAGGGCGAATCCGGCGGCCTCGCCGGTTGAATTGATGCGCTCAGCCAGAATGTCCTCATAGCGCGGTTGGTGATCGCTATCCCACGTATAGCGTTCAGGTGTATTACTTTTTGTATCGATAGCGATATATTCCTGTTGCCAGGCATTCGCCGTACTGACGCACGATACCCACACGGATACGCACGCCGGGAGGAAGTATCCCCACAAGCCATTGCATTTCTTTATTATCATTAAAGCGACTCCATAAAGAGCCAAACCGGAAGTATTGCTGTGTTTTTTATGGGATCTGATACCCCTGTATTTGGGAGTGGTATCCCTGTATTAACTATTATCTTTATCTTTCAGCCGTCAAGGTGAACGCGTAAGTTTTATTACTAAGGGAGAAAGACATGCAGCGTTGCGGATGGGTTAGCCAGGACCCTCTCTATATTCAGTATCACGATAGCGAATGGGGCGTAGAGCAAAGAGACGCCCGGAAGCTGTTCGAAATGATCTGCCTTGAGGGCCAGCAGGCCGGGCTTTCATGGATTACGGTGCTAAAAAAACGTGAGAACTATCGCCGGGCGTTTCACCAGTTCGACCCGGTTCGCGTCGCCGCGATGGATGAGGCCGACGTCGAGCGTCTGCTGCTGGATGCCGGTATTATTCGCCATCGCGGAAAAATTCAGGCCATTATCGGCAACGCGCGGGCCTTTCTTGCGCTGGAAGAAAAGGGCGACTCCTTCAGCGATTTTGTCTGGTCCTTTGTCGATAACCACCCGCAGATATCGCACGCCGCTACGCTGGCGGAAATCCCAACGACAACCCCCGCCTCCGACGCGCTGTCGAAGGCGCTGAAAAAACTCGGCTTCAAGTTTGTCGGTTCGACTATCTGCTACTCCTTTATGCAGGCCTGCGGGCTGGTGAACGATCACGTCACGAGCTGCTTCTGTTACCCCGGAGGTGCGGATGATCCGCAAGTGGGAAACTAAAGAGATCGGCCCGCTGCTGGCGCTATGGCTGGAAAGCACGATTCATGCGCATCCGTTTATCAAAGAGGCCTACTGGCATGAAAGCGTTGCGGTCGTGCGCGACGTTTACCTTCCCGCCGCCAGTACCTGGGTGTGGGAAGAAGACGATGAGATAAAAGGCTTTATCAGCGTGCTGGAGTCACGCTTTGTCGGCGCGCTTTTCGTCGCCCCGACGGCTCTGCGCAGGGGGATCGGCCGCGCGCTGGTGGACGAGGTCAAGCGGCACTATGCCTGGCTGAGTCTCGAGGTGTACCAAAAAAACCTACAGGCGGTGAATTTCTACCATGCGCAGGGCTTCCGGATAGAAGACTGCGCATGGCAGGACGATACCCTGCAGCCGACGTGGATTATGCGTTGGCCGGTGGATCAAACGCCGTTAACGTAAGCGCCGGGCCGGTGTATTTCTCCAGCCACGCCAGCGCCGTGTTTCCGGCGCAGCCGTTACCGAGGCGCGAAGTCGGAATATCTTTGGTCAACACGTTCACCGCGCCATTTTTACAGATCCCCACCTGCGGGTCGATATCCGGCCAGGCGCCCTCATGCAGGCAGATAACCCCGGGGCGGATCCCCTCCGTCACCACCGCGCCGGCCAGAACCTGGCCGCGCGAATTCCATACCCGCACCAAATCGCCGTCGGCAATCTGCCGCGCCTCGGCATCCAGCGGGTGAATGGTTAACGGCTCGCGGCCGGCAACCGCGTACTGCTCCCGCAGAGCCGTGTGATTCAGCTGGCTGTGCAGGCGATGGGCCGGATGGGCGGAGAGCACCTGCAGCTGGCCCGGCTGCGCGTTGCCGTGCCATTCGTCCGGCGCCAGCCACATCGGGTGCGGCGGGCAGTCGGGATAGGCAAAACCGGCAATCGTCGGCGAGTGGATCTCGATTTTTCCGCTCGCCGTTTTCAGCGGATTAGCCTGCGGATCGGCGCGGAAGGCGGCAAAGCGGGCGAAGCGGGCGTTGTCGGGATTTTCCGGCATCTCAATCAGCTGATTATCCTGCCAGAACTGCTCGAACGGCGGCAGCGTAATCTGCTGGCTCGCGCCGCGCTGGGCCGCGGTGCGGTAGAAGCTTTCCAGCCACTGGATATCGCTTTTCCCCTCGGTAAAGCGCGCGCGGCCGCCCTCTTCCCAGCGCTCGCTGAGATCGGCAAACACCTCAAAGTCATCCCGGGCCTCGTCGCGTGGCGCAACCACGCGCTTCATCGGCACCAGATGCTGGTTGCTGTAATCGCCGGTCATGGTCATGTCGTTGCGTTCAAACGAGGTCGTCGCCGGCAGGACGATATCGGCGTGGCGGGCCGCAGCGGTCCAGAAGCACTCCGAAATGACGATAAGCTCCGGCTTCTGCCAGGCGCGGATCAGGCGGTTGGTATCCTGATGATGGGTAAAATTGGCGCCGCCCGCCCACCAGATAAAGCGAATATCCGGGAAGCATCGGTCCATGCCGTTGTGCTGATAGGGCGCGCCGGGGTTTTCCAGCGCTTCGACAATGCGCGCCACCGGAATTTTTTCCACCGCCTCAATACCGTCCGCCACGCAGCCCTGCATGGAGGCCAGTACCGCCGCCCGGCGGGTCGGATTGCCGCCGTTAGCAAAATGGTAGGAGAGGCCAAAACCGCCGCCCTGGGTGCCAATTTGCCCCAACATCGCGGCCAGCGTGACCAGCATCCAGTGCTTTTGCTCGCCGAACTGCTGACGCTGCATGCCCCAGCCGGACATCAGCATCGTCGTATTTTCATGGAACAGTTTCGCCAGTTCGCGGATTTTAGCCGCACTTACGCCGCAAATCTCTGCGGCCCACTCGGCGGTTTTCGCCACGCCGTCGCTTTCGCCGGTCAGGTAGCGGGCGAAAATCTCATAGCCGCTGGTATAGCGCGCCAGGAAGGCATCGTCCTGCCAGCCGTTTTCGACCAGAGTCGAGGCGATCCCGAGCATCATTGCCACGTCCGTTCCCATATGCGGGGCCACCCAGTCGATATCCTCGCCAAAGAAATCAACGGTTTCCGATCGCATAGGATCGATGCAGATCACCCGCTTGCCGCTCTTGCGCAGCCGATCGAACCACGTCACTCCCTGCTCATCGGAGGCATTCCAGGCAATCTTCAGCGTATTCAGCGGATTAGCACTCCACAGCACCACCACGTCGCTATGTTCCAGCACCATTGGCCAGCTGGTTTGCTGCTGATACACCTCATTTCCGCCCACCACGTACGGCATGATCGCCTGCGCCGCGCCGGTGGAGTAATCCCCGAGGTGGCCGGTATAGCCGCCGGCCAGGCTCATGTAACGCTGTAGCAGGGTCGCCGCTTTATGCAGTACGCCGTTTGAACGCCAGCCGTAGGAGCCGGCAAAGATCGACGTCGGGCCGTAGCTCTCGCGGATCCGCTGATGCTGGGCATGAATAAGATCCAGCGCCTGCTCCCAGCTCACCCGGAGAAACTCATCCTGTCCGCGTACGCCCTGCGGGCTATCCGGCGAGGCCAGAAAACCTTTTCGCACCATCGGGTAGCGCACGCGGGTCTTGCTATGAACCTGGTCCCGCACGGCGGTTTGCAGAGAGTTTGCGAAGGGGGTTTCCAGCGCGCCGCGGGAGGAGAGGACATTTTCACCATCGGTTTCAACCAGCATCGGTCCCCAATGGGCCGCGGTGAGGATGGTTTCAGTTGCAGATGAGGTTGGCAAAGCGAGCTCCTGGTTAGCGAATGCAGGTGTTGTGGCGGCCTGTTATTCGGCCGTTCAAGGTTACTTACAAATAGAGACGTTATCCGGGGAATTTTCTCCGCATCCGGGCGTCATAATCAACCGTCACGCGCGCTGTGACAAAGAATAAAATGGATTAAGGAAATAATATGAAAAAACGCGTACTGATGATTGCGGCTATGGTTAGCGGCACACTGGCCATTTCTGGCTGTACAACCAACCCCTATACCGGCGAACGTGAGGCAGGAAAATCCGGCGTCGGCGCGGGCATCGGCTCCCTGGTCGGCGCAGGTATTGGCGCACTCTCCTCTTCCAAACACGACCGCGGTAAAGGGGCGCTGATCGGCGCGGCGGCGGGCGCGGCGCTTGGCGGCGGCATCGGCTACTACATGGACGTACAGGAAGCCAAACTGCGCGAGAAAATGCAGGGAACCGGGGTCAGCGTGACGCGCAATGGCGATAACATCGTGCTGAATATGCCCAATAACGTCACCTTTGATAGCAGCAGCGCCAACCTCAAACCGGCGGGAGCCAATACGCTCACCGGCGTCGCGATGGTGCTGAAAGAGTACGAAAAGACGGCGGTTAACGTGGTCGGCTATACCGACAGCAGCGGCGGCCAGGATCTGAATATGCGCCTCTCGCAGCAGCGCGCGGATAGCGTTGCCAGCGCCCTTATCACCCAGGGCGTGGCGGCAAACCGTATCCGTACCAGCGGCATGGGCCCGGCCAATCCGATCGCCAGCAACGGCACTGCGGAAGGCAAAGCGCAGAACCGTCGCGTGGAAATTACCCTCAGCCCGCTGCAGTAATCCCGTTTCATCGCTCCCTCCTGCGCCCGGTAAGAAGCGCTTACCGGGCAAAATGCTTGATATAGCGAATTTTCGCGCTAAGGTGTTCTCCAGATTTCAGCAAAGGAAGCCATCATGGCGAAAGCGGCGCGAGCAACCATTAGCGATGTGGCAAAAGCCGCAAAGACCGGTAAAACCAGCATTTCACGCTACCTCAACGGCGAAAAGCATCTGCTTTCCGATGACCTGCTGGCGCGCATTGAAAAGGCGATTGCCGAACTTAACTATCGCCCCAGCCTGATGGCCCGCGGCCTTAAGCACGGCCGCACCCGGCTGATTGGCCTGATCATCGCCGATATTACCAACCCCTACTCGGTTAACGTGCTGAGCGGCATCGAGGCCGCCTGCCGCGAAAAAGGGTTTACCCTGCTGGTCTGTAACACCAACAACGAGCTGGACCAGGAGCTGCACTATCTCGACCTGCTGCGCAGCTATCAGGTTGAGGGGATTGTGGTCAACGCCGTCGGCATGCGCGAAGAGGGGCTCAATCGCCTGCAGCAGTCGGCGCTGCCGATGGTGCTAATCGACCGAAAAATTCCCGATTTTGCCTGCGACGTGGTCGGGCTGGATAACACCCAGGCCGCCACCACCGCCACCGAGCATCTGGTGGAAAAAGGCTTCGAGGCGCTGCTGTTTCTGAGCGAGCCGCTGGGCTCCGTCAACACGCGGCGCGAGCGGCTGAGCGCCTTTCGCACCACCCTTCAGCGCCACGCCGGGATCGTCGCGGAAAATGCCGAAGTCCCGCTCAACGACGGCGCGATGCTGGACAGCGTGCTGCGCCAGTTTCACTCCGGCCATCGCGGGATGCGCAAAGCGGTTATCTCCGCCAACGGCGCCCTGACGCTGCAGGTCGCACGCGCGCTGAAGCGAGTTGACCTGATTTGGGGAAGCGATATCGGCCTGCTCGGGTTTGACGAGCTGGAGTGGGCGGAGCTGGCGGGCGTCGGCATCACCACCCTCAAACAGCCGACGTGGCAAATAGGCTACGCCGCCGTTGAGCAGGTAGTACGCCGCATCGAAGGCAGCCATGAGCCGATCTGTGAGCGGGTATTTTCCGGGGAGCTGATCGTCCGCGGATCGACCTCCCGTTAGCTCTCCTTCGTGATGGTGATCATAAATTAGACATCCTCCCCTTTCCTTTGGAACCGGTCCCATCTAGCGTAATAGAGAGATTCGCTACAGAACCACCGGGAGTTTGTCAGATGGCCAGAAAAATCATTGTCGTGACCGCCGCTTATGGCAACGATCGCGTTAGAGAGCTTGGCGGACAGTCCGCCGTACTGCCGTTCATTGCCGGTTCCGGCGCCGACGGCGTGGAGATCCGCCGCGAGTTATTCAGCGCAGAGGAACTGAACCGGCTGCCGGCCCTCGCCGCGGAGATTGAAAGCCACGGCCTGCTGGTCTGCTACTCCGCGCCGGAAGCCCTGTTCGCCGCCGACGGATCGCTTAACCCGAACCTCGCGGCGCTGCTGCAGGAAGCGCAAACCCTCAACGCCTTATGGTTAAAACTCTCCCTCGGCCACTTCATCCATAACCATCAGCTGGAGACCCTGCGCAGCACGCTGCAGGCGAGCGGGATGGCGCTGGTGGTGGAAAATGACCAGACCGATTGCGGCCAGCTGGCGCCGATGCAGCGGTTTAAAGCTATCTGCCGGGTCAATAACCTGCCGGTGACGCTGACGTTTGATATGGGCAACTGGCTGTGGGTCGGCGATTCGCCGGAAGAGGCCGCCCGCCATCTCGCGCCCGCCGTCAGCTATATTCACGTTAAGGCGGCCCAGCCGCATCACCAGCAGTTCCGCGCCGTTCCGCCCGATGAGGCCGCTCCGCGCTGGCTGGCGCTGCTGGATAACCTGCCTGCTGATGCCCCGCGCGGTATCGAATTTCCGCTGGTCGGCCATGACCTGACGGCCGTTACCCGCCGCTATGTCAATCTTTTACGCGAGGATTAAGCCATGGAAAACAACCTGGATGTCATTACCATCGGCGAAGCGATGGCTATGTTTGTGGCGACCCAAACCGGGGATCTCGCGGAGGTTGAACGCTTTATCAAGCGCGTCGCCGGCGCCGAGCTGAACGTCGCCACCGGCCTGGCTCGCCTGGGGCTGAAGGTCGGCTGGGTCAGCCGCGTCGGCGAGGATAGCTTCGGTCGCTTTGTGCTTAATTCGCTGGCAAAAGAAGGGATTGACGCCCGCGGCGTAGCCCAGGACCCGCGCTACGCAACCGGCTTCCAGATGAAATCTAAAGTCGAAAATGGAACCGATCCCATTGTGGAATATTTCCGCAAAGGCTCGGCGGCCAGCCACCTGTCGCCGGATGATTTCCACCCCGATTACTTCGCCAGCGCTCGCCATCTGCACCTCAGCGGCGTCGCCGCCGCGCTGTCGGAGAGTTCATATGCGCTGCTGGATCGTGCCGCTGGCGCGATGAAGGCTCAGGGAAAAACCATCTCCTTCGACCCCAACCTGCGCCCGGTACTGTGGAAAAGCGAAGGCGAAATGGTGGAGAAGCTCAACCATCTCGCCTTCCAGGCCGACTGGGTTTTACCCGGCCTGAAGGAGGGGACAATCCTGACGGGTCAGCAAACGCCGGAGGCTATCGCGGACTTCTATCTCAACCGCGGCGTGCGCGCCGTGATCATCAAAACCGGCTCCGACGGCGCCTGGTATAAAACCGCCGCGGGTGAGCAGGGTGCCGTCGCGGCCGTTAAGGTCGATAACGTCGTCGATACCGTCGGCGCGGGCGATGGCTTTGCCGTCGGGGTCATTAGCGCCCTGCTGGAAGGCAAAACCCTGGATCGGGCGGTACGGCGCGGGAACAAAATCGGCTCGCTGGCGATTCAGGTTCAGGGCGACAGCGAAGGATTACCGACGCGCGACGCACTGGGCGAATAACGTTTAATGCAACGATGGTAGCCACTCTGTACCCTACATACAGCGCGGCATAAGACACCTTCTATCGGTGAGTGTTACCTCACATACAGAGGCAAGCCTATGAACAGCTTAACCAATGCAACAAAACGCTGGTGGTACATCATGCCTATCGTGTTTATCACGTATAGCCTGGCGTATCTCGACCGTGCCAATTTCAGCTTCGCCTCCGCGGCGGGCATTACCGAAGATTTGGGGATCACTAAAGGGGTCTCATCGCTGCTGGGCGCCCTCTTCTTCCTCGGCTACTTCTTCTTCCAGATCCCTGGGGCAATCTATGCTGAACGCCGCAGCGTGCGAAAACTTATCTTTATCTGCCTGATCCTGTGGGGCGCCTGCGCTTCGCTGACCGGCATGGTGCACAATATTCCGGCCCTGGCCGCTATCCGCTTTATTCTCGGCGTCGTCGAAGCCGCGGTGATGCCCGCGATGCTGATTTACATCAGCAACTGGTTTACTAAATCCGAACGCTCGCGCGCCAATACCTTTTTAATCCTCGGTAATCCGGTCACGGTGCTGTGGATGTCGGTGGTGTCCGGCTACCTGATTCAGTCCTTTGGCTGGCGCGAGATGTTCATTATTGAAGGCGTGCCGGCGGTGCTCTGGGCCTTCTGCTGGTGGGTGCTGGTAAAAGATAAGCCGTCGCAGGTGAACTGGCTCTCCGAGAGCGAAAAAGCCGCGCTGCAGGAGCAGCTGGAACGCGAGCAGCAGGGCATCAAAGCCGTGCGTAACTACAGCGAGGCCTTCCGCTCACGTAACGTCGTGCTGCTGTGCATGCAGTATTTTGCCTGGAGTATCGGGGTGTACGGCTTCGTGCTGTGGCTGCCGTCAATTATCCGCAGCGGCGGTGAAAACATGGGCATGGTTGAGGTTGGCTGGCTCTCCTCGGTACCTTACCTCGCGGCAACGATTGCGATGATCGTCGTCTCCTGGGCCTCGGACAAAATGCAGAACCGTAAGCTGTTCGTCTGGCCGCTGCTGCTGATTGGCGGGCTGGCCTTTATCGGCTCCTGGGCGGTCGGCGCGAACCACTTCTGGGCGTCTTATACCCTGCTGGTGATTGCCGGCGCGGCGATGTACGCCCCCTATGGCCCCTTCTTCGCCATCATCCCGGAGATGCTGCCGCGCAACGTAGCGGGCGGCGCGATGGCGCTGATTAACAGCATGGGCGCGCTAGGCTCCTTCTTTGGCTCGTGGTTTGTCGGCTACCTGAACGGTTCGACCGGCAGCCCGTCCGCCTCGTACATTTTCATGGGAGTGGCGCTTTTCGTCGCGGTATGGCTTACTTTAATTGTTAAGCCTGCTAATAATCAAAAACTTCCGCTTGGCGCTCGTCACGCCTGACATCCTAATACTACGGAGATCCGCATGAAGCCGTCCGTTATTCTCTATAAAACGCTTCCCGACGACCTGCAGCAGCGTCTGGAAAAACACTTTGCCGTCACCCGGGTGAAAAACCTGAGCGCCGAAACCATCGCGCAGCACGCCGAGGCGTTTGCCGAGGCCGAGGGCCTGCTGGGCTCCAGCGAAAAAGTTGATACCGCGTTACTGGAGAAAATGCCCAATCTTCGTGCGGCCTCAACGGTCTCCGTGGGCTACGACAACTTCGACGTCGCGGCGCTGAATGCCCGCAGGGTCCTGCTGATGCATACGCCCACCGTGCTGACCGAAACCGTTGCCGATACGGTGATGGCGCTGGTACTCAGCACCTCGCGCCGGGTGGTGGAAGTGGCTAATCGCGTGAAGGCGGGTGAGTGGACCAAAAGCATCGGGCCGGACTGGTTCGGTAGCGACGTGCACCACAAAACGCTGGGTATCGTTGGCATGGGACGCATCGGCATGGCGCTGGCCCAGCGCGCGCATGCCGGCTTCGGGATGCCGATCCTCTATAACGCGCGCAGCCAGCATCCGCAGGCGGAAGAGCGCTTCAACGCCCGCTACTGCGATCTCGATACGCTGCTTGAGGAAGCCGATTTTGTCTGCCTGATCCTGCCGCTGACCGCTGAGACTCATCATCTGTTCAATGCGGAGAAGTTCGCCAAAATGAAGCCATCCGCCATCTTTATTAACGCCGGACGCGGTCCGGTCGTCGATGAGAAAGCGCTGGTTGCCGCGTTGCAGAATGGCGAAATCCATGCCGCCGGTCTCGACGTGTTTGAACAGGAGCCGCTGGCGCAGGACTCCCCGCTGCTCAGCATGCCTAACGTCGTCGCGCTGCCGCATATTGGTTCCGCCACCCATGAAACGCGCTACAACATGGCGGCCTGTGCGGTGGATAACCTGATTGATGCGCTGCAGGGCAACGTCGATAAGAACTGCGTGAACCCGCAGGTAAAATAGGCAGGAAAGGGAGATTCTCGCCCGGCTGAGCGTCGCGTCAGCCGGGAAGAAACCCGGATGATGGCGCGATAAGCGCCTTCACCGGGCTCGGTCAGCGGCTAGCGCGTCGCGTTAACGGCTGCCGTCCACGCCTGATTGAACGCCTGGTGCTGAGCCGCCAGCGGGCCAATCAATGCGTTGTACTGGCTGGCCTGCTGCGAGGTCGGGAACTGGATCCCGTTTGCCACGAAGCTCACCTGGGTGTTTTGCTGGGCAACAAAATCACCCACCTGCACCAGCTGCTGAGTAAAGACCTGCGCCGCAGGGATCAGCGGCTGCAGGGCATTTGCCGGGCCGGTAACCACTTTGTTGTAAACCTGGTCAAAGACCGGCTTGAGATCGTCACCCTGCTTCAGCGCGCTATGCGCACCGTCGGCCTGCATTTTGGCATTTTCCAGCTGCTGGCTCAGTACGCCGAGCGCGCCGTTTGCCTGACGCAGCGGTTCACGCTGGGTGATATAGTCCTGCGGGACGCGAATCGCGTTCACGCTGTCTACCACCGGGCGCAGACCCGCATCCATCGCCTGACTTACCTGCTGCGAATAGCCGTAAATCACCGCGTAATCGGACACAAAAGGTCCGAACTGTTTTTTCTGATCGGCGGTCAGCGTCGGCAGACGTTCGCCGCTCCGCATAGCCGTATTTTGCAGGAAGTCGATGAACGCTTTGCGCTGATCGCCTTCTTTATCAAAACACCCACTCAGGCTAACCACCATTAATAAGGCCGCAACAGCCGCAAACCAGCGAGAGCAGGACTTTCCTGTCGCCATTTTTTTACTCCTTTCAGCCAAAAAAAGCGCAAACAGACACACACGTGCCAGACGCTGACAAGGATAGTCCAGGTCAGCCTCGCAGGATACACTTTCCTGACAATCTTCCGCAGGAAATAGCCCGCTGGCGGCGTTTTATCGACAACCGCTATCGTCTGTTAAGCACATCACAATTACCGCCATAACCAAAATCCCAAAATTAAGATACAACAAATTGATTTAATTAAACTTAATTTTCAACCATTGCGTTTAAATCCCTGAAAAGAACGATAATCGCACGCTTCCTGGCCGGACCGCGTTGCCTGCTGTCGGGTTCAGTGTTTTGATTAATGAGCGATTAACGGCATTGCGTTCGATTATCGCACAAATACGATTAACGACAGCGAGGGAGGCGTGAACAGCCGTTTCGTCCCCCGCTCTGCCTGCCAGGAATGCCGTATGAATAAGACAACCATCGATATTCAGGCTTTTATCAATGAACATCCGTTCACGAAGTACCAGTGGATGATTCTGGCCTTATGTTTTATCACCGTTGCTATGGACGGTTTCGATACCGCGATAATCGGCTTCATCGCCTCAGACCTCGTGCAGGAGTGGGGCGTAGAAAAATCGGCATTGGGCCCGGTAATGAGCGCTGCGCTGGTCGGCCTGGCGGTGGGCGCCTTGACCGCGGGGCCGCTGGCCGACCGCATTGGCCGCAAGAAGGTCCTGCTGATGTCGATCGTGGTGTTTGGCAGCTTTAGCCTGCTTACCGCTTTCGCTACCAGCCTGAACCAGCTGACGCTGCTGCGCTTTCTGACGGGGCTGGGGCTGGGGGCCGCGATGCCGAACGCCGCGACGCTGATGAGCGAATACGCGCCGGAGCGCCGCCGGGCCTTAATGGTCAATCTGATGTTCGTTGGGTTCCCGATGGGATCGTCGCTGGGCGGTTTTCTTTCGGCCTGGATGATCCCGCATTACGGCTGGCAAAGCGTGCTGGTACTGGGCGGCGTGATGCCTCTGCTGCTCGCCGTGGCGCTTATCTTCCTGCTGCCGGAATCGGCGCGCTACATGGTCGTTAAGCGCCAGCCCGCACAGCGTATTGCGGCAATCCTCCGGCGTATTGCGCCGCTGCCGGAAGGGGTGGAGTTTGAGCTGCGTGAGGCCGGCCAGGTTAAAGAGAAATCGGCTCTGGCGGTCATTTTCTCTCCACGCTATCTCGTCGGTACCGTGATGCTGTGCCTGACCTACTTTATGGGCCTGCTGATCTTCTATCTGCTGACCAGCTGGCTGCCGCTGCTGATTCGTGAAACCGGCGCAACCATGAGCCAGGCGTCGATTATCACCGCGCTGTTCCCGCTGGGCGGCGGTATTGGCGTGCTGATCCTCGGCGCGCTGATGGATAAGATCAACCCCAATAAGGTCGTCGCCGTCGGCTGGCTGCTGACCGGTATTTTCGTCTGTCTCGTGGGCTTCTCCACCGGCAGCCTGGTGCTGATGGGGGTGATGGTATTTATCGCCGGCAGCATTATGAACGGCGCGCAGTCTTCTATGCCGGCGCTGGCGGCCGGGTTTTATCCCACTCAGGGCCGCGCCACCGGCGTCGCATGGATGCTGGGGATCGGACGCTTTGGCGGCATTCTCGGCGCCTTCAGCGGCGTATTCCTGATGCAGGCGCAGCTCTCTTTCACCACTATTTTCAGCCTGCTGGCGATCCCGGCGTTTTTATCCGCCCTCGCCCTGCTGGTTAAATACAAAATGAGCCTGCGTCAGCCTGCCCCGCCCCAGGCCGATGCTGAAAATCTGCAGAAAGCCTGACCGCAAGGCCAGCGGGAAGCCGCTGGCCTCGCTTTTTCTCTGCCGTTTACAAATATTTTCCAAAGCCGCGCGTATGATGATTAATCATCGGCTTACCCCCCGCTGCCGCTGGGCTATCCGACGGTAAACGAAAGCCTGCTGGCATATAATCACCCCCGTTACCGTTCTTGACGCTTTTTCCTGACTATTCTTAATAAGCAGCGACAAACCCTACCCTTTACTGTGCGACAGGAAGGAGTTCTCAATGGAATATAAAGATCCAATATTTGAATTACTGAGCAGTCTGGAACAAATTGTTTTCAAAGATCTGCCCCGAACGACCGCCCCAGCCCGCAAGCCAACCGCTTTCAGCGAATTTGACCGGCTCCGTAAAGGGACCGGGCTGAAAATTGACGATTTCGCCGATGCCATGGGCGTCAGCGTGTCGATGGTTCAGGAGTGGGAATCAAGACGCATCAAGCCCTCTTCGACTGAGCTCAAGTTAATGCGTCTGATCCAGGCAAGCCCAAAGCTTTCAAGGCAGATTCTCGAGTGAAGTTCTATAATGTTATTGGACACTGATTACGGTCCTGATTTGGGACCGTTTTAATTTCTATGAAAAAAACGTTTGCTATCGCACCTCAAAAATGAGTTAATGCTCGCAGGTTTGATGTACAGACCACAGAGCATTAGTATAGAGTAGTCCTTGAGCGGTTATCCTAGATACCCCGGTAGTGAACTTTCCCTTTATAGCTTCAAATCTGTAGTCCAGACCGTATCGCCGAAAGGTTAATTTATTATTTAAAGGTATTTCGCTATGTCCGGTAAAATGACTGGTATCGTAAAATGGTTCAACGCTGATAAAGGTTTCGGCTTCATTACTCCTGATGACGGTTCTAAAGATGTGTTCGTACACTTCTCCGCTATCATGAACGATGGCTACAAATCTCTGGATGAAGGTCAGAAAGTTTCCTTCACCATCGAAAGCGGCGCTAAAGGCCCGGCAGCTGGCAACGTTACCAGCCTGTAAGCTTAAATAAGCTCAGAATTCAAGATCCCTGCCTCGCGGCGGGGATTTTTTTTATCTGAATATCAGGAAACCGCCACTTCGCATGGCGGTTTTTTTCGTTTTAATACGGCTCAAGCTGCCAGCCGCCGTCTCGCCACGCTAAAGCGTGGGTAAGCTTCAGCCCCTGCAGGAACGCCTCGTCATGCGACACCACCAGCATCGCACCGGGGAATCCCGCCAGCGCCGCTTCAATGGCCTGGGCTGAGGCTAAATCCAGGTGGTTAGTCGGCTCATCGAGCAGCAGAAGCTGAGTGGCGTCCCGCCGCCACAGTACGCAGGCCAGCGCCGCCTTCAGCCGTTCTCCGCCGCTCAGGGCCGCCAGCGGCAGATTGATTTTATCCGCCCCCAGCTGCAGCTGTGCAAGCCGGCTGCGCAGCACGCCCTCTTCCAGTGGCGTATCGTCAAGATTAAGGTGCGTTAAAACCGATAGCGACAGGTCCAGCTGCGTCAGGTGCTGATCCAGCCACGCCGCATGAACCGACAGTCGGCACGCTCCAGAAACCGGCTGCTCGAGACCGACCAGCGTTTTCAGTAACGTAGTTTTTCCACAGCCGTTAGGCCCGCGCAGCGCTACGCGCATCGGCCCATCAAGACGCCAGCTCAGCGGCGCTGCAGCCGAGTGTGCCAGGCGTAGATCCTCCAGCACCAGGACCTGTTTACCGGCGGCGATCTGACTTCCCGGCAGAGTGAACATCACCGATGCCTCATCTTCTACCCGCTCGTGCGCCTGAGCGACGGCGGTATTGAGCGCGCTATTTTGTTCCCGATGCTGCCGATGGAGCGTTCCGGGGCGCTCCTTCGCCGCGCCTTTGTACTTCACGCGTTCAAACGAGGCAATATTCAGCGTATCGACAACCCGCAGCGTCTGCGCAGATCGCCGCTGGCTGGCATCATGCTCTTTTTGCATTCGCGCCCGGGTGCGGCGGCGTTCGGTCGCGGCATGCTCCAGCGCGGCACGTGCGGCCTGCTGTTCGGCATCGCGCTGCTGCCGATAGTCGGCGTAGCTCCCGCCATAGCTTCGCAGCGCCGTCGGCGTGAGCTCAAGGATGCGCGGCATTCGCGCCAGCAGTTCACGATCGTGGCTGGCGATAATTCCCCCGCCGCGCCAGCGCTCCAGCTGCCGATACAACCATTCGCGGCCCTGCCCGTCGAGGTGGTTGGTCGGCTCGTCCAGCAGCAAGTAGTCCGCGCCCGAGAGAAAGGCCCCGCACAGCAGCGCTTTCACCCGCTCGCCGCCGCTCAGCGATGAGGCGAGACGCTCGGGAGAAAACGCCGGCAGGCCGGCATCGGCGAACGCCGCGCTCAGACGCTCGCGCAGATCCCAGAAACCCTCCAGGCTCTCGACGTCGTCAGCGAATCCTTCCCCGCGCTCAAGCCGCCGCAGGGCGGAGAAGATGGGCTCGTAGCCCAGCAGGTCGGCCAGGGTAGTGCTGGAAGCAATTGCCGGATGTTGGGCAACATAGGCCAGCGAGGTAAAGCGTTCGATATGTCCGCCGGAAGGAGAGTCGACGCCCGCCAGCAGCCGAAGCAGGCGAGTTTTGCCGACGCCATTACGGCCGACCAGGCCGCAGAACGATGTCTCTAACGATAAATTTAGCGGGCCAAACAGCGTGTCTCCCGTCGCAAACTGACAGGTGAGCTGATGCAAAATAAAAGCGGGGGATTGGGCACAATGGGCCATAAGCACTCCTGAATGAAATCGATACTTCCCCTGCCGCACATGGTGTTGGCAAGGAGTGAATTCAGCAGGCGTGGTTATCCATTTTCAGTGTGCTCTCAGTAAGACGAGGGATTCGTCGGGACACAGAATAGCCACACCGTCCCCCACATTTCAAGATTATTTTTTCAGCGCCCACGCCGGTACGGGGCAAAAGTAGCCGCGCCGATGGGCCAACTGACGGACACATTTATCACCGGTCATAACGATGAGCGCCCGGGATTTATCGATCAAATTTTGTTCTATTTTTTTGAACAAGATACGCAAATTGTTCCGATTTTAATCACCCGACGATCGGTCTATTATTTATCACATCAGGGCACAACGCCCTATTACAGACAAACAACCACAGGAATACGACCATGAAATCTATCAAAACTTTCGTTGCAGTTACCGCACTTTCTCTGATGTCCTTCGGCACATTTGCTCAGAGCATCAGCACCACCGCCTCTACCCTGGACCGTGCAGAAGCTAAAATTGCTGCCCAGGCCGCTGAGCAGGGTGCGTCCTACAAAATTACCAGCGCCCAGTTCAACAACCGCGTTCATATGACCGCAGAACTGACCAAATAAGTCGCATTGATGGCGCTTTTTGAGAGTGCCGGCCGCCGGAATCAAGCATACAGGCGACAACGACAACACGATGAAAAGGAATCTAAAATGAAAAATATCAGCGTGATGACCGCCCTGTTTCTGGCAGCCTCACTATCAACCGGCGTCATGGCAGCAGAACGTCATGCCGTACCGCCGGAAGCAGGCTCCAGCATCGATACGTCGATGCATCAAAACCGCATTAACGTCAGCCATGCTTTCGATAAAGAGAGCCTGACGGCAGGCAACCTGGAGTAGTTAAGGGCCAGCCTGTAGGCGAGCAGATGGTGCCATGAGCATCTTCGCGCCATAAAAAAACCTGCCAGAAGGCAGGTTTTTTTGTTGCCAAAAGGCGCTTACTGCAGCAGAGAAATATCCGCTACCTGCAGGAAAAGCTCGCGCAGTTTGGACAGCAGCGTCAGTCGGTTGATACGCACGTCCCGATCTTCGGCGTTGACCATCACGTTCTCAAAGAACTCATCCACCGGTTCACGCAGGGAGGCCAGCTCGATCAGCGCTTCCTGGTAGCGGCCTTCGGCGAAGAACGGCTGCAGCTTATCGCGCAGCACGACCAGATGGGTAGCCAGCTTGATCTCTGCGGTTTCTTTCAGCACGGAGGCGTGAACGGTATCGTTCAGCGTCTCTTCAGATTTTGCGAGGATGTTGGAGACGCGCTTGTTGGCTGCCGCCAGCGCCGAGGACTCTTCCAGCGTACGGAAGTGCGAAACCGCCTTCATGCGTGCATCGAAATCAGCCGGACGAGTCGGGCGACGAGCCAGTACCGCCTGGATGGTATCAACGCCGTAGCCTTCATCCTGGTACCAGGCACGGAAGCGACCGAGCATAAAGTCGATAACCTCATCAACAACCCTGGCGTTAGTCAGCTTGTCGCCATACAGGCGTACCGCTTCTTCGGTGAGGGTTTGCAGATCCAGAGAGAGGTTCTTCTCAACGATGATACGCAGCACGCCCAGCGCAGCGCGGCGCAGTGCGAACGGGTCTTTGTCCCCTTTCGGGTGCTGACCAATGCCGAAGATACCGGCAAGCGTATCCATCTTATCGGCAATCGCCACCGCACAGGCAACCGGGTTAGACGGCAGATCGTCGCCGGCAAAACGCGGCTGATACTGCTCGTTCAGCGCCACGGCAACGTCTTCCGCTTCGCCATCATGGCGCGCGTAGTGCATGCCCATCACGCCCTGAGTATCGGTGAACTCGAAGACCATATTGGTCATCAGGTCGCACTTCGACAGCAGGCCCGCACGGGTCGCGTGGTTGACGTCTGCGCCAATCTGACCCGCAATCCAGCCGGCAAGGGCCTGAATACGGTCAGTTTTATCGCGCAGGGTGCCCAGCTGCTGCTGGAACAGGACGGTCTGCAGACGCGGCAGATGATCTTCCAGGCGCTTTTTACGGTCGGTGTTGAAGAAGAATTCGGCATCGGCCAGACGCGGGCGCACAACCTTCTCGTTACCGGAGATGATCTGCTGCGGGTCTTTGGACTCAATGTTTGCCACGAAGATGAAGTTCGGCAGCAGTTTGCCGTCGTCAGCATAAACCGGGAAGTACTTCTGATCGCCTTTCATGGTGTAAACCAGGGCTTCAGAAGGCACCGCGAGGAATTTTTCTTCGAATTTCGCCGTCAGCACCACCGGCCATTCCACCAGCGAGGTGACTTCTTCCAGCAGGCTTTCGCTCAGATCGGCGTTGCCGCCAATCTTGCGGGCCGCTTCTTCCGCGCCAGCTTTAATGGTGGCTTTACGCGTTTCGTAGTCAGCAATAACTTTACCGCGCTCCAGCAGGATTTGCGGATACTGTTCGGCGCTATCGATGGTGAACTCCGGCTCGCCCATAAAGCGATGGCCGCGGATCACGCGATCGGAGTCGATGCCGAGAATGGTCGCCGGCACGACTTTGTCGCCAAGCAGCAGGGTCACGGTGTGAACCGGGCGCACGAACTGCACGTCCGACGCACCCCAGCGCATCAGTTTAGGGATAGGCAGCTTGCCGAGGGAGGTCGAGACCATGTTCGGCAGCAGCGCTTCCGCGCTTTCGCCTTTCACATGGGCGCGATACAGCAGCCATTCGCCTTTATCGGTCGCCAGACGCTCGGCCTGCTCGACGGTGATACCGCAGCCACGCGCCCAGCCTTCGGCCGCTTTGCTCGGTTTACCTTCTGCGTCAAACGCCGCAGAAATCGCCGGGCCGCGTTTTTCGATTTCGCGATCCGGCTGGGAAGCGGCCAGATTAGCCACCTTCAGCGCCAGACGACGCGGGGCGGCAAACCACTCAACGGTGCCGTGGGCGAGGCCAGCGCTGTCCAGCTCCGCGGTAAAGTTCGCAGCAAAAGACTCAGCCAGGCTGCGCAGGGCTTTTGGTGGCAGCTCTTCGGTGCCGATCTCCACCAGGAAAGTTTTCTCAGACATGGCCGCCTCTTATTTGTTTTTGTTGCACATCGGGAAGCCAAGGGCCTCACGGGAAGCGTAGTAAGCTTCTGCCACCGCTTTCGTCAGGGTGCGGATGCGCAGAATATAGCGCTGACGCTCGGTGACGGAGATGGCTTTACGCGCATCCAGCAGGTTGAAGCTATGGGCGGCCTTCAGAATGCGCTCGTAGGCGGGTAGCGGCAGCGGATTTTCCAGCGCCAGCAGCTGCTGCGCTTCTTTCTCATACTGCTCAAAGCAGGAGAACAGGAAGTCCACGTCGGCGTATTCAAAGTTATAGGTTGATTGCTCGACTTCGTTCTGATGGAACACGTCACCGTAGGTCGTTTTACCCAGCGGGCCGTCGCTCCAGACCAGGTCGTAAACGCTGTCTACGCCCTGAATGTACATAGCCAAACGTTCCAGACCGTAGGTGATTTCACCGGTGATCGGCTTACACTCAAGACCGCCAACCTGCTGGAAGTAAGTGAACTGCGTCACTTCCATGCCGTTCAGCCACACTTCCCAGCCCAGACCCCAGGCACCCAGCGTTGGGTTTTCCCAGTTGTCTTCCACGAAGCGGATATCATGAATAGTCGGATCCATACCCAGCTCTTTCAGAGACCCGAGGTACAGCTCCTGGATGTTGTCCGGCGATGGCTTAATGACCACCTGGAACTGATAGTAGTGCTGCAGGCGGTTCGGGTTTTCACCATAGCGGCCGTCGGTCGGACGACGCGAAGGCTGCACGTAGGCAGTCGCCATCGGCTCTGGCCCCAGCGCGCGCAGGCAGGTCATTGGGTGGGAGGTGCCGGCGCCAACTTCCATGTCCAGTGGTTGAACAATGGTGCAGCCCTGACGAGCCCAGTAATCCTGTAAGGTCAGGATCAGGCCCTGGAAGGTCCTGGTATCAAACTTTTGCATATTATTTCGTGCTGGATACGTGTGGATTTAAAGGAAGGGATCAGTATACCCGCTGGCTGCGAGATATACAGTACGAAACGGCGTTGTTTAAGCAAAATTGGGGAAATTAACGCCATCATGCGGCAGCTGCGGGGCATTTAGCGCATAGAAAGATGTAAAAACTGCCCGTCTGGATCGAAAGAACAGATAAAGCGCTCATTCTGCTCGGTATGGCCCGACAGCTCATAGCTTCCCTGGAACTGTTCAAAATGGCTGACGTCAACCAGCCGGGTCCCGGTGCTGTAGCGTCTTGCCGCCTGATCCTTACACAGCTGCTCCATATTCAGGGTAATTTGCGGCGTAATCCGCGCTCTTTGCGCTTTTTGTGGCGGCTGGGACGGCGTTTGGCTGCAGCCGGCGAGCACAAGCAGCAGCAGTCCAGAAAAGAAACATTTCATCACCATTTTCCTCGACCGCCTTGTTAGCAAATTGTTATCGTTCAGATTACGTGAAATCACCCGGACATTGTGCGAATCTCTCCACATCTCTACAAGCATGCGGCGGCAAACTCAGAATATTCCATTGCGACACCGCGGTATCAGGGAAGTCAGACCCTGTTTAAGAAGGAACCACTGAGGTACTGATGCAGGAAAAAATAAACTGGATTACGAGTTTGCGCGGTATCGCATGCATGATGGTGGTGATGATCCACAGCACCACCTGGTACATCACCCATCCCCACGCCATCAGCCTGGTGGAATGGGATATGGCCAACCTGCTCAACTCCGCCTCTCGCGTCAGCGTCCCGCTCTTCTTCATGATGTCTGGGTACCTGTTTTTCGGCGAACGCAGCGCCCAGCCGCGGCACTTTCTGCGCATCGTGCTGTGCGTGCTGTTTTACAGCGCCGTGTCGCTGCTCTACATCGCCCTGTTTACCCATATCAACGTCGAGCTCTCGCTAAGAAACCTGCTGCAAAAGCCGGTGTTCTATCACCTGTGGTTTTTCTTCGCGATTATCGTCATCTATCTGCTCTCGCCGCTTATTCAGGTTAAGCAGGCCAGCGGTAAAATGCTGGTGGCGCTGATGCTGGTCATCGGCATCCTCGCCAACCCCAATATGGTCAGCGTAAAAGCGGGCGGTATCGAATGGCTGCCGCTCAATCTCTATATCAGCGGCGATGCCTTTTACTACATGCTGTACGGCGTGCTTGGCCGGGCGATTGGCATGATGGAGACGGATAAAAAATGGCTGACTCTGCTGTGTGCCGCGCTGTTCGTCAGCGCCGTCTGGGTGATATCGCGCGGAACGCTGCATGAGCTCAAGTGGCGCGGCGACTTCGGCGATACCTGGTATTTATACTGCGGGCCGGCGGTGTTTGTGTGCGCGGTAGCCCTGCTGACGCTGGCGAAAAACACCCTTAACGCGCGTCAAATCCCCGTTCTGGCGCTCATCGCTCGCCACTCTCTGGGGATCTACGGTTTTCATGCGCTGATTATCCACGCGCTGCGGGCCAGCGGCCTGGAGCTCACCCGCTGGCCGCTGCTGGATATTCTGTGGATCTTTAGCGCCGCCCTGCTGGGCAGCCTGCTGCTGTCAGCGCTGGTACAGCGCATCGACACGCGTCGGCTGGTGAGCTAGCGCCACGGTCAAACCCGCTCCCGCGCGGGAGCGGATCGCCGCTACGACATCAGCGGGAGAAGCTGCTGATAAATCTGGCGGAAGGTTTCGCGACGCGGAGCATAGAGCGCGACGCGTTCGCTATTCGGACGGTGAGCCTGCTCAAGCGGCAGCTGGGGCAGCAGATCCGCCCAGGACTCCCCTTGATGCAGCGCCAGCTGCGCGAGTCTCGCGGCGCCCAGCGCCGGTCCAACGTCGCCGCCGGTACGGTAGTCCAGCTGCTGTCCGCTGATGTCAGCCAGCATCTGCCGCCACCAGGGGCTGCGCGCGCCTCCGCCAATCAGGGTGATGCTCTCGGGCCTGATGCCGCAGGCGTGGACCGCATCCATACCGTCCGCCAGCGCATATCCCACCCCTTCCAGCACCGCACGCGCCAGCTCCGCCGGGCCATGCTGATGCGTCAGGCCGAAAAAGACACCCTTCGCCTGCGGGTTGTTATGCGGCGTACGCTCGCCGGAAAGATAGGGTAGAAACCACACCGGACCCGCGCGCTCATCGGCGGACTCGGCCGCGCCGATCAGCGCCGGAACCGTACCCAGGCCGGTCAGCTTAGCCGCCCAGTCGAGGCAGGATGCCGCGCTGAGCATGACCGACATCAAATGCCAGCGCCCGGGAAGCGCGTGGCAGAAGCTGTGCACCGCGCTTTCGGGTTTGCTGAGAAACCCCTCGCTGACGGCAAAGTAAACGCCGGAGGTCCCCAGCGATAGCATCGCCTGTCCCGCGTCCGCCATGCCCACGCCAACGGCACCGGCGGCGTTATCCCCGCCGCCGGCCACCACCAGCGCCTGCGGCATATTCCACGCCGCGGCGATAGCCGGGCGCAGCGCTCCCGTCACCTCGCTGCCTTCAAATAGCGCGGGCATGTTATCGCGGCTCAGGCCGCAGGCGGCGAGCATCTCGTCGCTCCAGTCGCGCTTTGCCACGTCCATCCACATCGTCCCGGCAGCGTCAGACATATCGCTGGCGAACTCGCCGGTCATACGCAGGCGTAAATAGTCTTTCGGCAGCAGGACCTTATCAACCTGGCTGAAGACGTCCGGCTCGTGTCGCTTAACCCACAGCAGCTTCGGCGCCGTAAAGCCGGGCATCATCAGGTTGCCGGTGATCTGCCGCGACCGCCCGACCCGCTCTTCCAGCAGGGCGCACTCTTCGCCGCAGCGCCCGTCGTTCCATAAAATGGCCGGACGCAGCACCCGCTGCTGCTTGTCCAGCAGCGTGGCGCCATGCATCTGCCCGGCGATACCGATAGCCTTCACGTCGCGCAGGGAGTGCTGCTCTCCCAACGCTTTGATCGCGCTATCCGTTGCCAGCCACCAGTGCTCGGGATCTTGTTCGGACCATAAGGGGTGCGGGCGCGATACGCTGAGCTTTTCCGTGTGCGAAGCCAGTACCTCACCCTGCTCATTGAGCAAAATGGCCTTCACGCCCGAGGTACCTAAATCAATCCCGATGTACATACCGACTCTCCTGAACAGCGCGCCACGGCTGAGCGTGGCGCGAAAAGCGTGCTAAATAGCCTATGCCCGGACGCGCCGGGCATTGTCATCACTTATCAAAAAGATAGTGATTCACCAGATTTTCCAGCTGCTCCTGGTGCCCACTCTGGTGCTGCGGTGCCAGATTATGCTGCGCGGCATGCTGAGCAATTTCCGTCAGCGTCATCTGCCCCTTGAGGATTTGCTGGCCCAGATCGCCGTTCCAGCCGGCATAGCGTTTTGCTACGCGCTTATCCAGCTCGCCATCTTCAATCATGCGCGCTGCCACCTTCAGCGACAGGGCCATCGTATCCATCGCCCCAATATGACCATAGAACAGATCGTACTTATCGGTGCTTTGACGACGTACTTTGGCATCGAAATTCATCCCGCCGGTCGTGAAACCGCCGGCCTTGAGAATTTCATACATCACCAGGGCATTTTCTTCCACGCTATTCGGGAACTGATCGGTATCCCAGCCCAGCTGCGGGTCGCCGCGGTTGGCATCGACGGAGCCAAACAGGCCCAGCGCGATGGCGGTGGCAATCTCGTGGTGGAAGCTGTGGCCTGCCAGCGTCGCGTGGTTCGCTTCGATATTCAGCTTAATCTCTTTTTCCAGGCCGAACTGCTTGAGGAAGCCATAGACGGTGGAGGCGTCGTAGTCGTACTGATGCTTGGTCGGCTCCTGCGGCTTCGGCTCAATCAGCAGCGTCCCCTGGAAGCCAATTTTATGTTTGTGCTCAACCACCAGCTGCATAAACCGGCCAATCTGCTCACGCTCCTGGCGCAGGTCGGTATTGAGCAGCGTTTCATACCCTTCGCGGCCGCCCCACAGGACGTAGTTTTCCCCGCCCAGCTTGTGGGTGGCGTCCATGGCGGTCACGACCTGCGTCGCCGCCCAGCTGAACACTTCCGGATCCGGGTTAGTTGCTGCACCTGCGCCGTAGCGCGGGTTAGTAAAGCAGTTCGCGGTGCCCCACAGCAGCTTCACGCCGCTGTGCTCCTGTTTTGCCGCCAGCACATCGACCATCTGTGCGAAATTGTTGAGATACTCCTTCAGCGACGCGCCTTCCGGGGAGACGTCAACGTCGTGGAAGCAGTAGTACGGGACGTTCAGTTTGTGGAAAAACTCAAAGGCGACGTCGGCTTTACGTTTTGCCATTTCCAGGGCGTCGCCCGGCTGCTGCCACGGACGGTTGAAGGAACCGACGCCAAACATATCGGCCCCGTTCCAGCAGAACGTATGCCAGTAGCAGGCCGCAAACCGCAGGTGTTCTTCCATGCGTTTACCCAGCACCAGCTCATCCGGATTGTAGTGACGGAAAGCCAGCGGGTTAGTGGATTTAGTGCCTTCATAACGAACGCGATCGAGTTGATCGAAATAGGTCTGCATAATGAACTCCATATTCAGGGATGCGGCGGGTAATAATTCATAAGCCAATATAGAATTGCTGTTTTACTTTCCTCAATTACGTTATTTCACACCGCCGTTAAGAGAATCCGCAAACGTGCGCCAGATCGCAAAAATAACCGGCTTATTCGCTATTTATGGCCTATCCCAATGAAAGATCGGCACAATCCCTGAGGCCTTAAAGATTAAAATAAGATCGCGGTCATAAATCAGCAAATAAACTAAATTTCATAACGCCAAAATAAGCACAGGTAATTGCCAGCACCCATTTCCCCGTTAAGAATCTTCAGCGTATCAGGCCGTCTGCTTTTACCGCTCGTTTTATCCTGCACTTTACAAAAAGGTATTATTATTATGAAGATAAAGAACCTTTGCCTCACGCTCTGCGCTTCACTCATTCTGACCAGCATGGCGGGTATTGCTAAAGAAGTTAAAATTGGTATGGCCATTGACGATCTTCGACTGGAGCGCTGGCAGAAAGATCGCGATATTTTTGTCAACAAGGCTGAATCATTAGGCGCGAAAGTATTTGTACAGTCTGCCAACGGCAACGAAGAAACGCAAATGTCGCAAATTGAAAATATGATAAATCGCGGCGTTGATGTTCTTGTCATTATTCCTTACAACGGTCAGGTTTTAAGTAACGTTATTAAAGAAGCGAAGCAGGAGGGAATCAAAGTTCTCGCCTATGACCGTATGATTAATAACGCAGATATTGATTTCTATATTTCATTCGATAACGAAAAAGTCGGCGAAATGCAGGCCAAAAGCCTGGTCGATAAAGTCCCCCAGGGAAACTATTTCCTGATGGGCGGCTCGCCTGTAGATAATAACGCCAAGCTCTTCCGCGCCGGGCAAATGAAGGTGCTCAAGCCCTATATCGATCAGGGCAAAATCAAAATTGTCGGCGATCAGTGGGTCGACGGCTGGCTGCCGGAAAACGCGTTAAAAATAATGGAGAACGCGCTGACCGCCAACAATAACAAAATTGATGCGGTCGTGGCCTCAAACGATGCCACCGCCGGCGGGGCAATCCAGGCGTTAAGCGCCCAGGGGCTGGCGGGGAAAGTGGCGATCTCGGGTCAGGACGCCGACCTCGCCGGAGTGAAGCGCATTATCTCTGGTACCCAGACGATGACGGTTTATAAGCCCATCGTGACGCTTGCCACCACCGCGGCAGAAATTGCCGTTGAGCTCGGTAACGATAAGGTGCCGCACGCTGACACTACCTTAAACAACGGCCTGAAAGACGTCCCGTCGCGTCTGCTGACGCCAATTGAAGTGAATAAAGACAATATTGAACAAACGGTGATTAAAGACGGTTTCCACAAAAAGAGCGAACTGTAACCCCCGACGCCCCTTAACCGGGGCGTTATTCTCGTCCAGCCGGATATCGCTTATGCGGAGCATCTATGTCCTGGTTACTTGAAATGAAGAACATTACCAAATCTTTCGGCGCGGTGAAGGCCGTTGATAATGTCAGTCTGCGGCTTAACGCCGGGGAAGTTGTCTCATTGTGTGGCGAAAATGGTTCCGGAAAATCCACCCTGATGAAGGTGCTGTGCGGCATTTATCCGCACGGCAGCTATGAGGGCGAGATTATTTTCTCTGGCGAAACCCTGCAGGCCGCCCATATTCGCGATACCGAGCGTAAGGGCATTGCCATCATTCACCAGGAGCTCGCGCTGGTAAAACATCTCACGGTGCTGGAGAATATTTTCCTCGGCGCTGAAATTTCCCGTCACGGCCTGCTGGATTATGAAACCATGACCCTACGCTGCCAGAAGCTGCTGGCTCAGGTCAATTTGGCGATATCACCCGATACGCGCGTCGGGGATTTAGGTCTTGGCCAGCAGCAACTGGTTGAAATTGCCAAAGCGCTCAACAAGCAGGTGCGCTTATTGATTCTCGATGAGCCCACCGCTTCATTAACCGAACAGGAAACGGCAATCCTGCTGAACATTATTCGCGATCTGCAAAATCACGGCATCGCCTGTATTTATATCTCCCACAAGCTCAACGAAGTCAAAGCGATCTCCGACACCATCTGCGTGATTCGCGACGGCCAGCATATTGGTACCCGCGACGCCAGCGGCATGAACGAAGATGATGTTATTACCATGATGGTCGGCCGCGAGCTGACCGCCCTTTACCCCAGCGAGCCGCATACCCGCGGCGACGAGATTTTGCGCGTTGAGAATTTAACCGCCTGGCATCCGGTCAATCGCCATATTAAACGAGTAAACGATATCTCCTTTTCGCTCCATCGCGGTGAAATCCTCGGCATTGCCGGACTGGTCGGCGCCGGGCGTACCGAGGCCGTCCAGTGCCTGTTTGGCGTCTGGCCGGGCCGCTGGGAGGGAAAAATCTATATCGACGGCCAGCCGGTGGCGATTCATCACTGCCAGCAGGCGATTGCTCAGGGTATCGCTATGGTGCCGGAGGATCGTAAAAAAGACGGCATCGTGCCGGTAATGGCGGTCGGCAAGAACATCACCCTGGCCGCGCTGGACCAGTTTAGCGGCCCGCTAAGCAGCCTCGATGACGCCGGGGAGCAGCTGTGCATTCAGCAGTCTATCCAGCGCCTCAAAATCAAAACTTCATCGCCGGATCTGGCCATCGGCCGGCTCAGCGGCGGCAATCAGCAGAAGGCGATCCTCGCCCGCTGCCTGCTGCTGAACCCGCGCATTTTAATTCTTGATGAGCCAACTCGCGGCATTGATATCGGCGCGAAATACGAAATCTACAAGCTGATTAATCAGCTGGTGCAGCAGGGGATCGCCGTTATCGTTATCTCGTCGGAGCTTCCGGAGGTGCTCGGGCTCAGCGATCGGGTGCTGGTCATGCACGAAGGCAAACTGAAAGCCAACTTAATCAACCAGGGTCTGACCCAGGAAAAGGTAATGGAAGCCGCACTGAGGAGCGAACACCATGTCGAAAAACACGCCGTCTGAGATAAAACTGGCCCCATCAGCCTCCGCCGCCCTGCCCGGATTAAAGAGCCTGAACCTTCAGGTTTTCGTCATGATCGCCGCCATCGTGGTCATCATGCTGTTCTTTACCTGGGTTACCGACGGCGCCTACCTGAGCGCGCGCAATATTTCTAACCTGCTGCGGCAGACGGCCATTACCGGGATCCTCGCGGTGGGAATGGTCTTCGTGATTATTTCCGCCGAGATTGACCTCTCCGTCGGCTCAATGATGGGGCTTCTCGGCGGCGCGGCGGCCATCTTCGACGTCTGGCTCGGCTGGCCGCTGCCGCTCACTATTGTGGTGACGCTGGCGATGGGGCTGCTGCTGGGCGCCTGGAACGGGTGGTGGGTCGCCTATCGCAAGGTGCCCTCGTTTATCGTCACTCTTGCCGGCATGCTGGCATTCCGCGGGATTCTGATCGGCATCACCAACGGCACCACGGTCTCCCCGACCAGCCCGGCGATGTCGCAAATCGGCCAAAGCTACCTGCCGGACGGCATTGGCTTCGGTATCGGCGTTGTCGGCATGGCCGCCTTTATTATCTGGCAGTGGCGCGGCCGCCTGCGCCGCCAGGCGCTGGGGTTAACCACCTCCGCCTCAACCGCTGCCGTCGGCCGCCAGACTCTTACCGCCGTTTTTGTCCTCGGCGCAATCTGGCTGCTGAACGACTATCGCGGCGTCCCTACGCCGGTGCTGATCCTCGCCGCGCTGCTGCTGGCCGGTATGTTTTTGGCCACCCGCACCGCCTTTGGTCGGCGGATTTACGCCATCGGCGGCAACATTGAGGCCGCCCGCCTGTCGGGCATCAGCGTAGAGCGGACCAAGCTGGCGGTATTCGCCATTAACGGCCTGATGGTGGCGATTGCCGGGCTGATCCTCAGCTCGCGTCTGGGGGCCGGCTCTCCGTCCGCGGGCAACATCGCCGAACTTGACGCCATCGCCGCCTGCGTTATCGGCGGCACCAGCCTTGCCGGCGGCGTAGGCAGCGTGGCCGGGGCGGTGATGGGAGCCTTTATCATGTCCGCGCTGGATAACGGCATGAGCATGATGGACGTCGCCACCTTCTGGCAATACATCGTTAAAGGCGCCATTTTGCTGCTGGCGGTGTGGATGGATTCCGCCACCAAGCGGCGCGCCTGAGGCGCTGGACAGCAGAATGCCCGAATTATTTGCGCTACCGCCAGATTTACGCATAAGTAGCTTGTAATAGTTCGGGCATTGGCCGGTATTGTATGGCCAGCAAGAGAGACCAGGGAACGAGATTATGTTTGAAAAGCGTCACCGTATTACGCTGTTATTCAACGCCAACAAGGCCTACGATCGGCAGGTTGTGGAAGGCGTTGGCGAATATTTACAGGCGTCGCAGCTGGAGTGGGACATTTTTATCGAAGAGGACTTCCGCGCCAGGATAGAGAACATCAGAGAGTGGCTGGGAGACGGGGTGATCGCCGATTATGACGATCCCGAAATTGAAAAGCTGCTGGCCGGCGTCGAGGTACCAATCGTCGGCGTGGGCGGCTCCTACTATCGCCCTGAGGACTACCCGCCGGTTCACTATATCGCTACCGACAACGCCGCCCTGGTTGAGAGCGCCTTCCTGCATCTGAAAGAGAAAGGGGTTCATCGTTTCGCCTTTTACGGGCTGCCCACCTCCAGCGGCAAGCGCTGGGCCGTCGAGCGCGAGCACGCATTTTGCCAGCTGGTGGCAAAAGAGAAGTATCGCGGCGTGGTTTATCAGGGGCTGGAGACGGCGCCGGAAAACTGGCAGCACGCGCAGAACCGCCTGGCGGACTGGCTGCAAACTCTGCCGCCGCAAACGGGGATTATCGCCGTTACCGATGCCCGCGCGCGCCACGTTTTGCAGGCCTGCGAGCTGCTGCATATTCCGGTACCGGAAAAGCTGTGCGTCATTGGCATCGATAACGAAGAGCTGACCCGCTACCTGTCGCGCGTGGCGCTATCGTCAGTGGCCCAGGGCACCCGCCAGATGGGCTATCAGGCGGCAAAGCTGCTGCACCGCCTGCTGGATAAAGAAGCGCTGCCGCTGCAGCGCAGGCTGGTTCCCCCCATGCGGGTCATTGAGCGACGCTCGACGGACTACCGCTCCCTCTCCGACCCTTCGGTTATCCAGGCCATGCACTACATCCGCAATCACGCCTGCAAGGGCATCAAGGTTGAGCAGGTGCTGGACGCCGTCGGGATCTCGCGATCGAACCTTGAGAAGCGCTTTAAAGAGGAGGTGGGCGAAACCATTCATACGGTCATTCACAGCGAGAAGCTGGAGAAGGCGCGCAGCCTGCTGGTTTCGACGACGCTGTCGATTAATGAAATCTCGCAGATGTGCGGCTACCCGTCGCTGCAGTATTTCTATTCCGTGTTTAAGAAAGAGTACGACGTCACGCCGAAGGAGTACCGCGACCGGCACAGCGAAGTGATGATGTAGCGGGAAAAGAGCGAAAAAAATGCCCGGGCAAGCGCGCCGGGCATTTTTCATTATAGGGTTTGCATTACATATGTGCGGCAATCAGACGCTGGTTATCCTGATACATCGCGAAGAGATAGTTGTTATAGCTCGACCCTTTGGTCGAATAACCCTTCAGCTTATGAATCATCGTGCTGGCGGTCACTTCCTGGTCCGTTTTACGCAGCTGCGCGCGGGAGGTGCGGAAGGATTTGTACGCCGGATGCGTGTTCAGGTTGGTCACGTAGGCCTGCACCGACTGCTCTACAGAATCAAACTGAGAATAGCCTTTCATCGCACCGCTGCAGTTGCCGCCACCGCACTTCATACCAAACAGATTGTTGTTTACGCGCGCCAGCTTAGACGTACCCCAGCCGCTTTCGGCCGCCGCCATGGTGGCAACCATGCTGTTAGGAATAATGTCGACGCGATCCATCAGCGTATTCCAGGGAATACGGCGCGTGTTGCCAGACCATTTCACCTTATAGCGAGAGGTTATATCTTTCAGACGCGTGCGCTCGCTCGGCGACCAGCGGGAATCATACTGCTTGGTAACAAGCCAGTTACGATCGGCGGTAATCACCTGATTCTGTTTGGTAATATAAGGCATCACTGTCCGGAGAAACGCTTTTTTCCTTGGTGTTCCGGAAGGGTATTTTCGCAAATCAGGAAGTGAACTGCTCTTTACACTATTGCGAGAATACTCTTGTTTACTGCTGACCTTAACACTACTGCTTTTCTTTACTATCGGGGCTTTATGACTCGTTGTTGCCGTGTGGGTTGTTGCCAACACACTACCTGAAAATATGCAGGTAAGTAACATGAGTATCGCAGCCCCATATCGTCGAATGGGAATCGATATCATTAGATCTCCTGGTCGGATATATGCATTCCAACACCTTGTTTTATGCGAAAAAACGTTAATTGAATCGCGAATAGTATCAAAAATACCCAGTGAGAGCACTAACAGAAATAGTCCAATTCCTAAAAGCTGTCACCTGAAATCGGTTTCCGTACGCTGAAAAGGTCGCGAAAATGCTAGCGCCGTCTCATTTTTTGGCTATTTTTTGAACTGAATCACTCACCCCTTTTCATCCTCCCCGTAAAAGCGCAGGTGGGATGAGTTCATCCCGCGGTCGGACGGGCAAACTGAACAAAAAACCGCTTACAGGACTTCGGCATGAAACTCGCTGCTCTCGCGTCGCTACTGTTGCCTGGGATGGCCTTCGCCGCCTGGACCACCCCTGACTTTCCCACCTTTACCGAAGAAGGCACCGGCAGATTTATTAGCCAAAACGAGGTGGCGAAGGGTACACGTCCGCTGCAAATAAATTTTGACCAACAGTGCTGGCAGCCGGTCGGAACCATAAAACTCAACCAAATGCTCTCCATGGAGCCCTGCCGCGGCGCGCCCGCGCAGTGGCGAGTTTTCCGCGAAGGCCTGTACACCCTCGATGTTGATACCCGCTCCGGCACGCCAACGCTGATGATCTCCCTCAAAGAGACCGAAACGGCGTCAGCGGCGGCGCCCCAGCTGCGCCAGTGCCCGAAATGGCAGGGCCAGCCGCTGACGATTTCCGTCGGCCAGACCTTTGCAGAAGGCAGCAAGGTGCGTGATTTTTACAGCGGCAACATCGCGACGGTGAGCGGCGGGAAGGTTACCCTCCAGCCGGCCCCCAACAGCAACGGCCTGCTGCTGCTAGAACGGGCGGAAACCGACGCCACCGCGCCGTTTAGCTGGCATAACGCCACGGTCTATTTCGTGCTCACCGACCGCTTCGTTAACGGCAACCCCGCCAACGACAACAGCTACGGGCGGCACAAAGACGGCATGCAGGAGATAGGCACGTTTCACGGCGGCGACCTGCAGGGCCTGACCAGCCGGCTCGACTATCTCCAGCAGCTGGGCGTCAACGCGCTGTGGATAAGCTCCCCGCTGGAGCAGATTCACGGCTGGGTTGGCGGCGGAACCAAGGGGGACTTCCCGCACTACGCCTATCACGGCTACTACGCGCAGGACTGGACGAAGCTGGATGCCAACATGGGTACCGAAGCCGACCTCCGTCGCCTCGTCGATGAGGCCCATAAGCGCGGCATGCGCATCCTGTTTGATGTCGTGATGAACCACACCGGCTACGCGACGCTCGCCGATATGCAGGAGTTCAAATTTGGCTCCCTGTATCTGCAGGGCGATGAGCTGAAAAAGACGTTCGGCGAACGCTGGACCGACTGGAAGCCCGGCCCGGGCCAGAGCTGGCACAGCTTTAACGATTACATCAATTTTAGCGATAAGGCCGGCTGGGAAAAATGGTGGGGGAAACAGTGGATCCGTACCGATATCGGCGACTACGACAACCCCGGCTTTGACGATCTGACCATGTCCCTGGCCTTCCTGCCGGACCTGAAAACGGAATCGACAACCCCTTCCGGCCTGCCGAACTTCTATCATCAGAAAGCGGATACCGCCGCCAAAGAGATCCCCGGCTTCACGCCGCGCGACTACCTGACCCACTGGCTCAGCCAGTGGGTGCGCGATTACGGTATTGACGGTTTCCGCGTCGATACTGCCAAGCACGTCGAGCAGGCCGCCTGGCAGCAGCTGAAAACCCAGGCGACCGCGGCGCTGGCGGAGTGGAAAAAGGCCAACCCCGATAAGGCGCTGGATAACGCGCCGTTCTGGATGACCGGCGAGGCCTGGGGCCACGGCGTCATGCAGAGCGACTACTATCGCCACGGTTTTGACGCGATGATTAACTTCGATTATCAGGATCAGGCGGCGAAGGCCGCGGATTGCCTGGCCAATATGGACCTGACCTGGCAGCAAATGGCGGACAAGCTGCAGCAGTTTAACGTCCTGAGCTACCTCTCATCGCACGATACGCGCCTGTTCCGCGAAGGCGGCAGCTCGGCGGCCGAACTGCTGCTGCTCGCCCCTGGCGCGGTACAAATCTTCTACGGCGATGAGTCCTCGCGGCCCTTTGGCCCGACCGGCTCAGACCCGCTGCAGGGCACGCGCTCGGATATGAACTGGCAGGACGTCGCGGGCAAAGCCGCGCTTAGCGTGACGCACTGGCAGAAGCTCGGCCAGTTCCGCGCCCGCCACCCGGCTATCGGTATGGGCAAGCAAACCACCCTCACCCTGCCGCAGGGCTACGGTTTTGTACGCGAAAACGGCGATGATAAAGTAATGGTCGTTTGGGCAGGCCAGCGCTAGCCCACGGATAAGCGGCACCCTCGGCTATCGAGGGTGCCGCAACAGAATAAATCGCTATAAAAAACAGACAACTCAGCACAATAACAAAACCCTCTCCGTTTCCGCAGATTTGCACCTCGCCAACGCTGGCGTTATGGTTACCCACTTTCCAGACATACCGACAGATTATTCGCGATGACATTTTCACTTTTCGGCGACAAATTCACCCGCCATTCGGGCATTACCCGTTTGATGGAAGACCTTAATGACGGCCTGCGTACGCCGGGTGCAATCATGCTGGGTGGCGGTAATCCCGCGCAAATCCCGGAAATGAATGACTACTTCAAGGACCTGCTTGCCGACATGCTGGCTAACGGTAAAGCCCTTGATGCGCTTTGTAATTACGACGGTCCGCAGGGCAAAAGCGAACTGCTAAGCCTGCTGGCGCAGATGCTGCGTGATGAACTCGGCTGGGAGATTGAACCACAGAATATTGCACTGACAAACGGCAGTCAGAGTGCATTTTTCTACTTATTTAACCTCTTTGCCGGACGCCGTGCTGATGGCACCACCCGTAAGGTGCTGTTCCCGCTGACGCCGGAATATATCGGCTACGCCGATTCGGGTCTCGAAGAGGATCTGTTCGTCGCCACCCGCCCGAATATCGAACTGCTGCCGGAAGGCCAGTTTAAATATCATGTGGATTTTGAGCATCTGCAGGTGACGGAAGAGACGGGGATGATTTGCGTCTCCCGCCCGACTAACCCTACCGGCAACGTGATTACCGACGAAGAGCTGATCAAGCTGGATGCGCTGGCCAATCAGCACGGCGTGCCGCTGGTCATTGATAACGCCTACGGCGTTCCCTTCCCGGGGATTATTTTCAGCGACGCCAGGCCGCTATGGAACCCCAATATCGTGCTGTGCATGAGCCTCTCCAAGCTCGGTCTGCCGGGCAGCCGCTGCGGGATTATCATCGCCAACGAGAAGATCGTTACCGCCATCAGTAATATGAACGGCATTATCAGCCTTGCTCCGGGCGGCATGGGCCCGGCGATGATGTGCGAAATGATTAAGCGCAACGATCTGCTGCGCCTGTCGGAGTCGGTGATTAAGCCGTTCTATTACCAGCGGGTTCAGGAAACCATCGCCATTATTCGCCGCTATCTGCCGGCGGAGCGCTGCCTGATCCATAAGCCGGAAGGCGCCATTTTCCTCTGGCTGTGGTTTAAGGATCTGCCGATTTCCACCGAGCTGCTCTATCAGCGCCTGAAAAAGCGCGGCGTGCTGATGGTGCCGGGCGACTACTTCTTCCCGGGCCTTGATAAGCCCTGGCCGCACACCCATCAGTGCATGCGGATGAACTACGTGCCGGACCCGCAGAAAATTGAAGCTGGCGTGAAAATTCTCGCCGAAGAAGTTGAACGCGCGTGGGGCGAACAGGACGCGTAATCGCGCGCTGTCGTCCCGCTACATCGCCAGCGCCGTCAGCCGACGGCGCCCGGCGCTTAATCTCTCCAGCTCCTCCGCCGTCATGCAGCGCAGCGCCTGGGTCGGACAGGCCGCCACGCAGGCCGGGCCGTCCTCGCTATGGCTGCACAAATCGCACTTCAGCGCCTGCACGCCATCGTCGGTCATCATGACGGTCATCGCGCCGTACGGGCAGGCCACCATGCAGCTTTTGCAGCCAATACAGCGCCGCTGATCTACCCGCCACACCGCGTTTTCCCGCCGGATCGCGCCCTGTGGACAAACGTTGGCGCAGGGCGCATCTTCGCACTGGCGGCACAGCGTCGCCGTGGAGAGCTCACCGCTCTTTACCACCCGAATGCGTGGCGCAAACTGCGTTGCAGAAACGGTCGAACAGCTTCGGTCGTGCTGATGGGAGACCACGCAGGCCACTTCGCAGGTACGGCAGCCGATGCATTTGGCCGAATCCGCAGTGATAAAACGGTTCATTTTCCACCCCGCATAACGTTGATTACCGTCAGAGTGCCAGAAAATGAGCCGCCTTCGCTTTGATCCCGGCGGGGATTGTTGCCAGATCTGTCATCTGCCTAACGACATCCGGCTTTTTGCCTACACGCGCAAGGTAAATCCCAGCTCGTCGTACATCGCCGGTAGCCCCGTAATGGTGTTGCGCGTCAGCGGCGGCATATGCTGGCCGATATAGGCGCGGGTACGCAGCATCCCGGTCGTCGGTTCCAGCTTATAAATCAGAATGGCGTGATCGTCCTCGCGACTGGAGAAGTTGATGGTTTCCCCGGTAGAGAGGTTTAGCGCTTCAAGATGCGGCGCTGCCACGTGGATAACATTCAGCGAGGTCAGGGCTTTTTGCCCAACGGCGATAAATTTGGTGGTTAAGCGGTAACTCCCGGCGGCGGGCGCGGCACGCGCCTCCTCCGGGAATTAGCCGGTGACGCTCAAAGAAACAGCGCCTTATCGCGCAGAATATGATCGTTTCCGCGCCGGCGGGTGAAGCCAATGCGGTCAAAATACTCGAGAATTTGGATCGCCAGCTTTCTGCCGACGTTCAGCTTATCGCGGAAATCAGCGGCGCAGGTCGATCCCCTTTCGAGATCCAGCTCGCGGATCAGCCCGGCGAATTCAACAATCCGATCGTTACGGTAATAACGATCCTTAACGATCGCGGTAATCATGCCCTGCTGTGCCGCCTGGCGCAGCACCGCACGCATTAAGGACTCTTCAACGCCGCTCTCTTTTGCCAGATCGCGCACCCACCAGGGCTCATCGGCAAACAGATCGACCACCCGGAGCCAGATGGCCTGCTGCTCATCGGTAAAGCCCGCCTTGTGCTCCGGCAGATGCAGCCAGCCGTGGTGGCTGTGGATAACCCCGCTTTCGCGCATCTGCTCAATCAGCAGCAGCACCAGCCCTTCGTCCTCCATCGGCAGGGCAATGCGCCGCAGGCGCTCGCGTCCCGTACCCGGCTCATCGCGATGCTGATCGTGATAGCGCGTCAGCGCGTCGATTAATTTGCTCTGCCAGCGCGCCGCCAGCGGGGCGCTGAGCAGGCTGCTGCCCGCCTGCAGATAGCCGGGCTGGCCCATCAGCGCGGCCAGACCGGTTTCGCTCAGCTGCCGGGCCCAGGCAAACTCGCCGAGACGCACCGCATCACGCTGAAGATGCACCTCCAGCGCCAGGGCATCGTCGTCGGCGCTCGCCAGCGTATGCAGCCACTGCAGGTATTCCGGCTTACGCTTGCCGCGGCGCGGCGGATTGAGCGTCACCACTCTGGCGCCAGCCAGGGTGCTGCGGGCGGAGATATCACGCAGCACCAGGCGATCGTTATCCGCCAGCCACAACGGGCTATCAAGCACCAGCTCGGCCAGCTCCCCCTCCAGCAGCGACACGCGGCCGGTAATATGGCGGGCGGCATGATGGATATGTAACGACTGCCACTGGGTGAGCGGCGCGTGGCGCTGCAGTTCGACAATCACCCGCTCGGACGGTTCGGCAGGCTGAACCGACAGCAGCCAGTCGCCGCGGTTTAGCGCCTCTTTTTGCGCATCGCCGACGATATTGAGCGCAATGCGCTGGCCGGCCCACGCCTGCTCGACCGGCTGGTTCTGCGCATGCAGACCGCGCACGCGCACGGGCTTATCGACGCCGGTAAGCCACAGCGTGTCACCGACCTTCACTTCGCCGCTGAGCGCCGTACCGGTGACCACCAGCCCCGCGCCCTTAACGGTAAAGGCGCGGTCGATCGCCAGGCGAAAGCGCTGATGCTGCGGATGCCCGCGCTCAGAGAGCTGCAGCAGATGCTCACGCAGGGCGCTAATTCCGCGCCCGGACGGTACGGCGGTGACAAACAGCGCGGCGGGCGTAAAACCAAACTCCGCCAGCACCGCTTCTGCGTCGGCGCGCACCTCGTCCACGCGCTGCGCCTCCACGCGATCGGCCTTGGTTAGCGCAACGGTCAACGACGGTTTTCCCGTCAGCTGCAGGATCGCCAGATGCTCGCGGGTCTGCGCCATCACGCCATCGTCACAGGCCACCACCAGCAGCGCGTGATCAATACCGCCCACCCCCGCCAGCATATTGGACAAAAACTTTTCGTGGCCCGGCACGTCGATAAAGCCCAGCACCCGGCCATCGGGCTGCGGCCAGTAGGCGTAGCCCAGATCGATAGTCATCCCGCGGGATTTCTCTTCCGGCAGGCGATCGGCATTCACGCCGGTAATCGCCTGCAGCAGCGTGGTTTTACCGTGGTCAACGTGTCCGGCGGTAGCAATAATCATGGTAATAACATCTCCATAAACCTCGATTCATCTTCAAGGCAGCGCAAATCCAGCCACAGGCGGCCATCGCTAACTCGCCCAATCACCGGCACCGCCAGCGTCCGCCAGCGGGCTGCCAGCGCCTCCAGCCGGCTACCCCGGCCATCGCGCGGGGTGAAGGTCAGCGCGGCGCCGGGCAAGCGATCCACCGGCAGCGAGCCGCTGCCGATTTGTGACAGGCAGGGCTCTATCCGCACCTCAAAGTCAGCGTAGTGCGCGGCAAGCCGCGGCTGCAGGCGCTCCGCCTGAGCGTGGATGGCTTCGGCAGTGCGGGTCAGCAGGCGCAGCGTGGGCAGGCGCTCGGCGAGGGTTTCCGGATGCAGGTAGAGGCGCAGGGTGGCCTCCAGCGCCGCAAGGGTCATTTTATCGGCGCGCAGCGCGCGCTTGAGCGGGTGCTGCTGCAGGCGGGCAATCATCGCCTTTTCACCGACGATAATCCCCGCCTGCGGGCCGCCCAGCAGCTTGTCGCCGGAGAAGCTCACCAGGCTGACCCCGGCGGCAATCATCTCCTGCGGCATTGGCTCCTTCGGCAGGCCGTACTCGCTCAGGTCCACCAGCGAACCGCTGCCCAGATCGACCACCAGCGGAATATCCAGCTCGCGTCCCACCGCCGCCAGCTCCGCCTCATCTACGGTTTTAGTAAAGCCTTCAATACTGTAGTTGCTGGTATGCACCTTCATCAGCAGGCCGGTATTCTCCCCCACGGCCTGGCGATAATCTTTCGCGTGGGTGCGGTTGGTGGTACCCACCTCGTGTAAAACGCAGCCCGCCTGACGCATCACGTCAGGGATGCGAAACGCGCCGCCAATCTCCACCAGCTCGCCGCGCGAGAGAACGACCTCTTTGCCGCCGGCCGTTGCTGCCAGCATCAGCAGCACCGCCGCCGCGTTGTTATTGACGATGCAGGCATCTTCCGCGCCGGTCAGGCGGCACAGCAGATCCGCCAGCGCGCGGTCGCGGTGGCCGCGTCCGCCGTCGTCGAGGCTATATTCAAGAGTAACCGGCGCCCGCATCGCCTGCGTAACCGCCTCCACCGCGGCCTCGGCCTGAATCGCGCGGCCTAAATTGGTGTGCAGTACCGTTCCCGTCAGGTTGAAAACCGGGCGCAGCGCGCTTTCCGTCGTTTGCGCCAGCCGCCGTTCGGCCTCCCGCGCCCAGTCGCCGCACCAGTCGGGCAGCGCCTGGCTCAGGCGAATATGCTGCCGCGCCTGCTCCAGCATCTGGCGCAGCAGGGCGACAACCTGGGCATGGCCATATTGAGCCAGCACGGATGAAAAGGCGGGATCGCGGAGCAGACGGTCGGTGGCCGGAAGTTGGGTGTAAAGCGCACGAGTATCGGTTGTCATGAATGAGCCTGGCGATAGGTTATTTTCCCCCCTCCCGACGGGAGAGGGAGTCAACAATTGAGCGACGATTGTAACGCCTGCACGCGCAAACTGTTACCTGCCTGGGTCAAGTCCTTGGCGGTTCCGTGCGGGCAAAGCTGGCGCGCTGAAAGAGCGCCTCAACCAGCGCAATCAGCCGAGGCCTCGTCGCGCACCAGCCCGGCGCCACGCGGCGGAAGTTAAGATAGGCGATAGCACAGGCCGCTGAGATCGACGCCAGGTTAATCTCATCGCCACGCAGGGTGCCGTCGGCCGCGTACCCCTCCAGCGCATCAAGGCCGCGAGCCACCTTCTCGCGCTGGCGCAGCAGCTCCGTTTCCGACTGCTGCGCCGCCGGACGCGCCTTTTCTCGCACCAGCGCCTGCGCCGCCTCCATCACGCCGTCAGCCAGCGCCTCCAGCTGGCGTATTTTCAGCGCCGCCTTCGGATCGCTCGGCAGCATATCCGGCATCACGCCGAGCAGTTCCAGATATTGCGCGATAATCGGCGAGTCGAACCAGCACTCACCGTCATCGGTGACCAGCGCCGGGACCTTGCCTAACGGATTATATTTTGCGACGCCGCTGGCCTCGCTGTAGGGGAATTCATTGACGAACTCGAAGGGAATATCTTTTTCCAGCAGTATGACGGAAATTTTGCGCACAAAGGGACTGGTGTAGCTGCCGATCAGTTTCATTGCCTGCTCCTTTCGCCAACAAAAATCTAAGTATGGTTCAGGAGCAGGCAAATGGCAGGGAGACTTCGCGCCCGCCTGCCGGGACTCGCCTTAATGGTCCAGATAGAGATAGTGCATCCAGCTGGTCATACGCAGCAGGACTTTTCGCATCACCGAAACGTGGGTGAAATGGTCAGAGTAGACCGCAACCTGGGCAAAAATACCGTCCGGGAGCGCCTCGACGTCGGCATTCGGATCGAGCTCAATCGTTGCCAGAACGCCATCGGATCCCGGCGCCATGGTCAGCGACTGCAGCGCGCCCTGCGCCTGATAGCTGCCGCCGGGCACCACCGGTAAAATAGCGGTCAGCTTGCCGTGAAAGACCTGCCCTGGCAGGGCGCTAAAGACCACCTCAGCGTCATCGCCGTTTTTCAGCCTCAGCAGCGAGTTTTGCCGGAACTGCGCCACGATCAGCCGCTTCTGTTCGGGGATAAACACCATCACCGGGCGCAGCGGTAGCGACGCCGCGTAGGTTCCGGGACGAATCAGCACCTGGGTGATGTAGCCGTTGCTCGGCGCGCGAACAACGGTCTGATCGAGGTTATATTTTGCCTCGGTCAGCTGCGCCCGCAGGCTGACGACCTGCGACTGCTCTCCGCCAACCATACTGTCCAGCTGGCTTTGTATCTGCGCCTGTTCCGCCACCGAGCCTTTCACCATCGCATCCTGAGCGAGGTAGTTTTGGCGGGCGTTATCAATGTCGCTTTCAGAAAACGGATTCACCCGCGCCTGGCTGCCTTTCAGGTAGCGCTGATAGTCTTTGTAAAGCCGGTCACGTTCTGCGGAAACGCGAACGGTATTGGCCTGCGCCTCCGAGAGTTGCGCCTTGAGGTTGTTAATACCGTGTAGCGCGGTGACCAGATCGGCCTGCAGCCTGTCCACCCTTGCCTGATAGCGCACGGGGTCGATAGTGAAGAGCACCTCGCCTTTACTCACCCGCTGGTTCGCTTTATCCGTCACGCTGCTGACCACGCCGGTGACCTGGGGCGTAATAGGGATAGAGACAACCGCCTTCTGCGCGGTGAAAGTATAGGGATGGTTGTAGTTCATTAATAAGATTAGCGCACTAACAATAAATATACCGCCGAGCGCTGCGGTGGGTACCGTCCATTTATTTACCGGGATTTTAAATATTTTAAATATTGACCAGGCGAGCGCCACGTACGTCAAAATAATCAGCAGATCCATGGTTATTTCTCCGGGGAACGGGCGGAAGAGTGGCGCTCAGCGACTCTTTTCTCAAGGTCGGCAATACGCTGCTGGAGCTGCGCCAGGTCCTGTTCTTCTGTCGTTTCTGCAAGGCTTCCGTCCGGGCGATGCTGCATGCCCCAGCCGCGCTCGGGCCGATAGAGCGTGGCCCAGATCCACAGGAATGGCCAAATAACGTGGAGGGTAAAAAGGCTTACCCAGCCGGCGACGTGAATAGCATCTGCATGTGGGTGGTTACGCTTCTTCGCGATCAGGTAAGGAATATCATGCAGGATGATAATTCCATAAAAGATAACCAGAAATACGAAGATCAGAACGCCCAGCGCAAAATAATTGAGAAACATATTTTCCTCGAATTTACGCTAATAAATTATATCAATGTGTAGACAGTCAAATAGAACCCTGACTGATGATTTGATCATAATTCACGCATCTCATTTTTACCATATGGCGCAAAAAATCGATCGCCAGCGCGATGCGGGTTGCCGTTACATTTCGACGGATGAAACGATGGCGAATCTGTCTGAGATCACAGGCGCTAAAAACAAGTCACGATATTTTGTGATTAACATCACATATAAACAATTATTCACAGATACAAAATTGCGATCTTTGTCACATTAAAGCGCATTTTCGGCACCAAATTATCCCTCAGCCGCTTTTTTGCACAGCCATTATGTGACACATGTCACTATATACACCGCGCGATAGCCTATATTCACGTGACGTAGATCACACAAAGACCCGGTCACTGGACAGTTCTCCGATTCAGTGCCAGATTTCGCTTTATCAATCAGGGTCCGGCTTCCTCTGCCGCCACATTAACAACAAGCCTCAGGCTTTTAGCCTACGCGATAAGCAAAACAGAAAAAGGGGTGTTTTATGTCATCCGATATCAAGATCAAGGTGCAAAGCTTTGGTCGTTTCCTTAGCAATATGGTGATGCCAAATATCGGCGCGTTTATCGCGTGGGGTATCATCACCGCCCTATTCATTCCGACAGGATGGCTGCCAAGCGAAACGCTGGCGAAGCTGGTCGGCCCGATGATTACCTACCTGCTGCCGCTGCTGATCGGTTACACCGGCGGTAAGCTGATTGGCGGCGAGCGCGGCGGCGTGGTCGGCGCGATTACCACTATGGGCGTGATCGTCGGCGCGGATATGCCGATGTTCCTCGGCGCAATGATTGCCGGTCCGCTGGGCGGCTGGGCGATTAAGCATTTTGACAGCTGGGTAGACGGTAAGATTAAGTCCGGCTTCGAGATGCTGGTGAACAACTTCTCCGCCGGCATCATCGGGATGATCCTGGCGATTCTGGCGTTTCTCGGCATTGGCCCTGCGGTTGAAGTCCTGTCCAAAATACTGGCGGCGGGCGTTAACTTCATGGTGGTGCACGACATGCTGCCGCTGGCGTCTATCTTCGTAGAACCGGCGAAAATCCTGTTCCTCAATAACGCCATCAACCACGGTATCTTCTCGCCGCTGGGCATTCAGCAGTCCCACGAGCTGGGCAAATCAATCTTCTTCCTGATTGAAGCGAACCCGGGTCCGGGGATGGGCGTGCTGCTGGCGTACATGTTCTTTGGTCGCGGTAATGCTAAGCAGTCAGCAGGCGGCGCGGCAATCATCCACTTCCTCGGCGGTATTCACGAAATTTACTTCCCGTACGTGCTGATGAATCCGCGTCTGATCCTCGCCGTTATCCTCGGCGGTATGACCGGCGTGTTCACGCTGACTATCCTCAACGGTGGCCTGGTGTCTCCGGCTTCTCCGGGCTCCATCCTGGCAGTGCTGGCAATGACGCCGAAAGGTGCCTATTTTGCCAACATCGCGGCGATTGTTGCCGCTATGGCCGTCTCCTTCGTGGTCTCCGCCATTCTGCTGAAAACCAGCAAAGTGAAAGAAGAAGATGATATCGATGCGGCCACCCGCCGTATGCAGGATATGAAGTCAGCTTCCAAAGGCGCGGCGACTCCGCTGGCCGCCGGCGATGTTGCTAACGACCTGAGCCACGTGCGCAAAATCATCGTTGCCTGCGACGCCGGTATGGGTTCCAGCGCCATGGGTGCAGGCGTGCTGCGTAAGAAAGTACAGGATGCGGGACTGGGCAATATCTCCGTCACCAACTGTGCGATTAACAACCTGCCGCCTGACGTTGACCTGGTGATTACCCACCGCGACCTGACCGAGCGCGCCATGCGCCAGGTACCGCAGGCTCAGCATATTTCGCTGACCAACTTCCTCGACAGCGGCCTGTACACCAGCCTGACCGAACGCCTGGTCGCGGCGCAGCGTCATACCGATAACGAAGAGAAGGTTCGCGGCAGCCTGAAGGACAGCTTTGACGCTGCCGACACTCAGCTGTTCAGGCTCGGGGCGGAAAATATCTTCCTCGGTCGTCACGCGGCGACCAAAGAAGAAGCCATTCTCTTTGCCGGTGAGCAGCTGGTTAAAGGCGGCTACGTTGAACCGGAATACGTGCAGGCGATGCTGGATCGCGAAAAGCTGACCTCCACCTATCTGGGTGAGTCCATCGCGGTACCGCACGGCACTATCGAAGCGAAAGATCGCGTTCTGAAAACCGGCGTGGTGTTCTGTCAGTACCCGCAGGGCGTGCGTTTTGGCGAAGAGGAAGATGACATTGCCCGTCTGGTCATCGGCATCGCCGCCCGCAACAACGAACACATCCAGGTTATCACCAGCCTGACCAACGCGCTGGACGATGAGACGGTGATTGAGCGCCTGACGCATACCACCAGCGTAGAAGAAGTGCTGGCGCTGCTGAACAAAGCGTAGCCCGTTGCCCGGACGCGGCGCCGACGCCGGCGTCCGGGATAACGAGAAAGAGACAAGCCTCTCTCCGCATGCGGAGAGAGGGTTAGGGTGAGGGAAAAGCCTCACCCCAGCCCTCTCAGGTAAAAACATTAATTGAAGGTTAATACTATGAAAGCATTACATTTTGGCGCAGGTAATATCGGGCGTGGCTTTATCGGTAAACTGCTGGCCGACGCGGGAATCACCTTAACATTTGCCGATGTGAATCAGGTCGTTCTGGATGCCCTTAACGCCCGTCATAGCTATCAGGTTCACGTGGTCGGCGAAAATGAGCAGGTGGATACCGTATCCGGCGTCAACGCCGTGAGCAGCATCGGCGATGAGGTCGTTGAGCTGATTGCCAGCGTTGACCTGGTCACCACCGCCGTCGGCCCGGTCGTGCTGGAGCGTATCGCCCCGGCCATTGCTAAAGGGCTGGTAAAGCGCAGGGCGCAGGGGCTTGAAGCCCCGCTGAACATCATTGCCTGTGAAAATATGGTACGCGGAACCACCCAGCTGAAGGGCCACGTCTTTAACGCGCTGGCCGAAGAAGACAAAGCCTGGGTTGAAGCCCACGTTGGCTTCGTCGATTCCGCCGTTGACCGTATTGTGCCGCCGTCCGCGTCCGCGACCCACGATCCGCTGGAAGTCACCGTGGAGACCTTCAGCGAATGGATTGTCGATAAAACCCAGTTTAAGGGCGCTCTGCCCGCCATTCCGGGCATGGAGTTAACCGACAACCTGATGGCATTTGTCGAGCGTAAGCTATTCACCTTAAACACCGGACATGCTATAACCGCCTACCTCGGAAAACTGGCGGGTCACCAGACGATTCGCGACGCGATCCTCGATGAGAAAATTCGCGCCGTCGTCAAAGGGGCCATGGAAGAGAGCGGCGCGGTACTGATCAAACGCTACGGCTTTGATGCCCAGAAGCACGCCGCCTATATCCAAAAGATTCTTGGTCGTTTCGAGAACCCGTATTTGAAAGATGACGTTGAGCGCGTTGGCCGCCAGCCGCTGCGTAAACTCAGCGCGGGCGACCGCCTGATTAAGCCGCTGCTCGGCACGCTGGAATACGCTCTGCCGCACCGAAACCTGGTGCAGGGGATCGCCGCTGCGATGCACTTCCGCTGCGCTGAAGACCCGCAGGCGCAGGAGCTGGCAGCGCTGATTGCCGAGAAAGGCCCGCAGGCTGCGCTGGCACAGATTTCCGGTCTGGATGCCGCAAGCGACGTGGTGCTGGAGGCCGTTAACGACTATAACGCCATCAAATGAGGCACGAACAGGCGCGGCACGAACCGCGCCCACTACTACTCCTGTCAGATATGCAGGCAATAATGGAAGAAACACAGGCATTTGAAAACCGCGTGCTTGAGCGTCTGAATGCTGGCAAAACCGTACGAAGCTTCCTGATCGCCGCCGTCGAGCTACTCACTGAGGCGGTTAATATCCTGGTGCTTCAGGTATTCCGCAAAGATGATTACGCGGTGAAATACGCAGTGGAACCGTTGCTGGACGGCGACGGGCCGCTGGGCGACCTTTCCGTACGCCTGAAGCTGATTTACGGCCTTGGGGTGATTAGTCGCGCCGAATACGAAGACGCCGAGCTGCTTATGGCCCTGCGCGAAGAGCTCAACCACGACGGTAACGAGTACGGTTTTACCGACGACGAGATCCTCGGGCCTTTTGGTGAGCTGCACTGCGTCAGCGCGCTGCCGCCTCTGCCGCTGTTTGATGAGAGTGATGAAGAACTGCTGGCAATGCAGAAGCTGCGCTACCAGCAGGTTGTACGCTCAACGATGATGCTGTCTCTGACCGAGCTGATTTCGAGAATCAGCTTAAAAAAAGCTTTTCAGAAACTAACGCTCTGACTCCCGCTCATGCTCATCGCAGGTTGGCCGATACAGCTGCCTGTAATACTCCAGACGACTGAGAAACAGCGCCTCTTTATTTTGCGGAATATCGCGCGGCACGTGCTGCAAGCGCGGGCATTTCTTCAGATACTCCATAAAAGCCTGGCTTGAAGCCATAAAATCAACCGTCTTATCGATAATATGCGGTACGCCGTCGCCAATTTTCGCCATTATGCCCTCCTCTTCTTAAGGATACTCTTATTAAGAATTAGCTAAAAAAAGGGTCGAGGTTAAGGAAAACGTGCTTATGTTTCGTCGAGCTTCACAGAATCGAAACTCAGCGCTATTTTATTAATAATACTTTTAGTATTCAAGTGATTAGAATTTACTTTGCAGGATACTTCGCGGGGAAAAGCCGCGGGATTTCGATAAATAACTACCCACAACAGCACTCACAGCCCATACTATATGGCGTCGAACCCCCTTTATTAATAGATTAAATCACCATGAATGAAGTCGAAAAGAATGAAATCAAGCGTTTGAGCGACCGTCTCGACGCCATCCGTCATCAGCAGGCCGATATGTCGCTGGTTGAAGCTGCGGACAAATACGCCGAGCTGGACAAAGAAAAAGAGACCATTGAAGCGGAAATCGAGCGCCTGCGCGACGTTCAGGGCCAGAAGCTGAGCAAAGAAGCGCAAAAGCTCATGAGCCTGCCGCACCGCCGCGCGATCACCAAAAAAGAGCAGGCCGATATGGGCAAGCTGAAAAAAAGCGTGCGTGGCCTGGTTATCGTGCACCCGATGACCGCGCTGGGTCGCGAAATGAAGCTCACGGAAATGACCGGCTTCTCTAAAATCGCCTTCTGATCCCCCTTCCCTCTCCGCCCGGAGAGGGGATTTTCCATTCTCAAGACGCTCCCTCGTCACACCGCTCTGATTGGCCCAACCAATTATTTCTTAAACCGTCAAATAGTTCACATATCCATCATTTTTCGTCACAACCATATTGCTCATTAATAACATTTGGTTAACCATTCGTTGTCACTAACCCTACAACCCCCTATTGGCTGGGCCAATTTTACAAACGATGTGACCTGCAAGGAGCGCAGACTCAGCACAGCATCGTGGTGGCCCGATGGAGACCTGCATGAGCATCTGGCAACAAAATTACGATCCGGCCGGTAATATCTGGCTCTCAAGCTTTATCGCATCGCTACCGATTCTGTTTTTCTTTTTTGCCCTGATAAAGCTCAAGCTCAAAGGGTACGTTGCCGCTACCTGGACCGTCGCGATTGCGCTGTCGGTGGCGCTGCTGTTCTATAAAATGCCGGTCGATCGCGCGCTGACCTCGGTGGTTTACGGCTTCTTCTACGGCCTGTGGCCCATCGCCTGGATTATTATTGCCGCCGTATTCGTCTACAAAATTTCGGTGAAGACCGGGCAGTTCGAGATTATCCGCTCGTCCATTCTCTCCATTACCCCCGACCAGCGCCTGCAGATGCTGATCGTCGGCTTCTCCTTCGGCGCCTTCCTTGAAGGGGCGGCGGGCTTTGGTGCCCCGGTGGCGATTACCGCCGCGCTGCTGGTGGGCCTCGGCTTTAATCCTCTGTACGCCGCGGGCCTGTGCCTGATCGTTAACACCGCGCCGGTCGCTTTCGGGGCGATGGGGATCCCCATTCTGGTCGCCGGCCAGGTCACCGGTATCGACAGCTTCGCCATCGGCCAGATGGTCGGACGCCAGCTGCCGTTCCTGACGATCATCGTGCTGTTCTGGATTATGGCGATTATGGACGGCTGGCGCGGCGTCAAAGAGACCTGGCCTGCGGTCATGGTCGCCGGCGGCTCCTTTGCGATTGCGCAATACCTCAGCTCAAACTTCCTTGGCCCGGAGCTGCCGGATATCATCTCCTCGCTGGTGTCGCTGGTCTGTCTGACCCTGTTCCTCAAGCGCTGGCAGCCGGTGCGCATCTTCCGCTTTGGCGATATGGGCGCCGCGCAGGTCGATCAAACCCTGGCGCGCACGCATTACACCGCCGGACAGATCGTTCGCGCCTGGTCGCCGTTCCTGTTCCTGACCGCCACCGTCACGCTGTGGAGCATCCCGCCGTTCAAGGCCCTGTTTGCGCCGGGCGGGGCGATGTATGACTTCGTGATTAATATCTCCGTGCCGTTCCTCGATAAGATGGTCGCACGCATGCCGCCGGTGGTCAGCGCCGCGACGCCTTACGCCGCGGTGTATAAATTCGACTGGCTGTCGGCGACCGGTACCGCCATTCTGTTCGCGGCGATACTTTCCGTGGTCTGGCTGCGCATGAAGCCGAAAGACGCGCTGATCACCTTTGGCAGCACGCTCAAGGAGCTGGCGCTGCCGATTTACTCCATCGGCATGGTTCTGGCGTTCGCGTTTATCTCCAACTACTCAGGACTGTCGTCGACGCTGGCGCTCGCCCTGGCGCATACCGGCCACGCGTTTACCTTCTTCTCGCCGTTCCTCGGCTGGCTGGGAGTATTCCTGACCGGTTCAGATACCTCGTCGAACGCGCTGTTCGCCGCGCTGCAGGCCACTGCGGCCCAGCAAATTGGCGTTTCCGATATCCTGTTGGTTGCCGCCAACACCACCGGCGGAGTCACCGGGAAGATGATCTCCCCGCAGTCCATCGCCATCGCCTGTGCGGCGGTAGGCCTGGTGGGCAGGGAGTCCGACCTGTTCCGCTTTACCGTCAAACATAGCCTGATCTTTACCTGCATGGTCGGCGTCATCACCACGCTGCAGGCCTACGTCTTAACCTGGATGATCCCGTGATAGTGATGCCAAAGCGCCTCGCCGACGACGTAGCCCAGCGCGTGCGGGAGCTGATTGAAGAACAAAACCTCGAGGCGGGCATGCGACTGCCCGCCGAAAGGCAGCTGGCCGCCCAGCTCGGCGTGTCGCGTAACTCGCTGCGCGAGGCGCTGGCGATGCTGGTTAACGAAGGGCTCCTGCTGAGCCGGCGCGGCGGCGGAACCTTTGTCCGCTGGCAGCACGAGGCGTGGTCGGAACAGAATATCGTGCAGCCGCTGAAAACGCTGCTCGCCGACGACCCCGACTACAGTTTTGATATTCTCGAAGCCCGCCACGCCATTGAGGCCAGCACCGCCTGGCATGCCGCGATGCGGGCAACCGATGCTGAAAAAGAGAAAATCCGCCTGTGCTTTGAAGCCACCCAGAGCGAAGACCCGGATCTGGCCTCCCAGGCCGACGTCCGCTTCCACCTAGCGATTGCCGAGGCGTCGCACAACGTGGTGCTGCTGCAAACCATGCGCGGCTTTTTCGACCTCCTGCAGTCGTCGGTCAAGGAGAGCCGCCAGCGGATGTACCTTGTGCCGCCGGTTTTCGCCCGCCTGACCGAGCAGCATCAGGCCGTGATGGACGCGATTTTTGCCGCTGACGCCGAGGGCGCGCGGCAGGCGATGATGGCCCATTTGGGCTTCGTGCACGCCACGATTAAACATTTTGATGAAGACCAGGCCCGCCAGGCGCGCATTACCCGCCTGCCCGGTGACCACAATGAAAATTCCAGGGAGAACTCGTGATGATTATTTCAGCCGCCAGCGACTACCGCGCCGCCGCCCAGCGTATCCTGCCGCCGTTCCTGTTCCACTATATCGACGGCGGAGCCTACGCCGAGCATACGCTGCGTCGCAACGTTGAGGACCTCTCCGACGTGGCGCTGCGCCAGCGGGTGCTGAAAAATATGTCGGACCTGAGCCTGGAAACCACGCTGTTCAAAGAGAAGCTCTCCATGCCGGTGGCGCTGGCGCCGGTCGGGCTGTGCGGAATGTACGCCCGTCGCGGCGAAGTGCAGGCGGCGGGTGCGGCGGATGATAAAGGCATTCCCTTTACCCTTTCGACCGTTTCCGTGTGCCCGATTGAAGAGGTCGCCCCGACCATCAAGCGGCCGATGTGGTTCCAGCTGTACGTCCTGCGCGATCGCGGCTTTATGCGCAACGCGCTGGAGCGCGCGAAGGCTGCGGGCTGTTCCACGCTGGTCTTTACCGTGGATATGCCAACGCCGGGAGCCCGCTACCGTGACGCTCATTCCGGAATGAGCGGCCCAAATGCGGCGATGCGCCGCTACTGGCAGGCGATGACCCACCCGCAGTGGGCGTGGGACGTTGGCCTGAACGGCCGCCCGCACGACCTCGGCAATATCTCCGCCTATCTCGGTAAACCGACCGGCCTTGAGGACTATATCGGCTGGCTGGCCAACAACTTCGATCCGTCTATTTCATGGAAAGACCTGGAGTGGATCCGCGAATTTTGGGACGGCCCGATGGTGATCAAGGGGATCCTCGATCCGCAGGATGCGCGCGATGCGGTGCGCTTCGGCGCCGACGGGATCGTGGTTTCTAACCACGGTGGCCGCCAGCTCGACGGCGTTCTCTCCTCCGCCCGCGCGCTGCCCGCCATCGCCGACGCGGTGAAGGGCGATATCGCTATTCTTGCCGACAGCGGGATTCGCAACGGTCTCGACGTGGTGCGGATGATTGCGCTGGGCGCCGACAGCGTGCTGCTCGGCCGCGCCTATCTGTACGCCCTGGCGACGCACGGCAAGCAGGGGGTCGCGAATTTGCTGAACCTGATTGAGAAAGAGATGAAGGTGGCGATGACCCTGACCGGAACCAAAACCATCGGCGAAATCAGCCGCGATTCGCTGGTGCAAAACGCCGAAGCGCTGCAGACCTTCAGCGCGCTCAAGCCGGGTAACGCCGCGTAATCCGCCCGCCCGGCGCTCTCCCGCAGGGATGAGGGCCGGGGAAATATCTGCTATTCTGCCCCCCGCACTCAAGAGCCTAATGAGACAGGGCAGCATGCTGAACATTGTACTATTCGAACCAGAGATCCCGCCGAACACCGGCAATATTATCCGCCTGTGCGCCAACACCGGCTTTAGCCTGCATATCATCGAGCCGATGGGCTTCGCCTGGGACGATAAGCGTCTGCGCCGGGCCGGGCTGGATTACCACGAGTTTACCGCCGTTCAGCGGCATCGCGACTATGCGGCGTTTGTCGACAGCGCCAGGCCGCAGCGCCTGTTTGCGCTGACCACCAAAGGCACGCCCGCCCACAGCGCGGTGAGCTATCAGGACGGTGATTTTTTGCTGTTTGGCCCGGAAACGCGCGGTCTGCCGGCCAGCATTCTTGATGCCCTGCCGGCGCAGCAGAAAATCCGTATTCCGATGATGCCGGACAGCCGCAGCATGAACCTGTCAAACGCGGTGTCGGTGGTGGTGTATGAAGCCTGGCGCCAGCTGGGGTATCCGGGCGCGGTGCTGCGTAGCTAAGCTGAGCCATTCACGGACTGCGGCGCGCTGCGCGTTATGCGGGTTAAGTAGCCCGCCCGCAATGCTCGGCGCAGTCAGATTGAAAGGGGCTGCGCATCGCCGCCGCGTGCACGCAACGCGTAAGGATGGCGAGCACCGCCCGGGTTCAGGCGGGCACTGACGCTAGATCCCGTCGCCGTACTCAAACGTATGGTGGATGCCGTTAAAGTGCTGATCCATATCCATCGCCGGCTTATCGCTCTCCGGCTTGCCGACGATGCGCGCCGGAACGCCGGCGGCGGTGGTATGCGGCGGAACCGGCTGCAGCACGACGGAACCGGCGCCGATTTTGGCCCCGCGTCCCACTTCGATATTGCCGAGGATCTTGGCTCCGGCGCCAATCATCACGCCTTCACGGATTTTCGGATGGCGATCGCCGCTGGTTTTACCGGTACCGCCAAGGGTAACGGATTGCAGAATTGAGACGTCGTTCTCGATCACCGCCGTTTCGCCAACCACAATGCCGGTGGCGTGGTCGAGCATGATCCCACGGCCAATATTCGCCGCCGGGTGGATATCGACCTGGAAGGAGACTGAGACCTGGTTTTGCAGGAAAATGGCCAGCGCACGCCGGCCCTGATTCCACAGCCAGTGCCCGATGCGGTAGGCCTGCAGCGCGTGGAATCCTTTGAGGTACAGCAGCGGCGTGGAGTATTTATCGACCGCCGGGTCGCGGGTACGCACGGCCTGAATATCACAGGCGGCGGCGGCGATCATTTCCGGGTCGGCGGCATAGGCCTCTTCCACCACTTCACGAATCGCGATGGCGGGCATAATCGGCGAGGCCAGCTTGTTCGCCAGCATATAGCTCAGGGCGCTGCCGAGGTTTTCGTGCTTAAGCAGCGTGGCGTGGTAGAAACTGGCAAGCATCGGCTCACAGTCAGCTAAAGCCCGGGCTTCGGCTTTAATATTATTCCAGACGATATCCAGTTCTTCACACGGCATTGCTGACTCCAGGCGATAGCATAATGACCGGCCAGTTCTATGCTGACCGGGTCATCGAGGTGACAAAGGTTCCTTTAAGGCTAATTGCTGCGCTCGTCCTTGCGTGCGCGACCTAATAGGGTCAATGCTGCCTCGCGCGCAATTTTTCCGCAATACAATACCTGATAAATTTCCTCGGTTATTGGCATTTCGACACCAAAACGGTGCGCCAATTCCCGAACTTCTTTGGTATTGCGGTAGCCTTCAACCACCTGGCCGATTTTTTCCTGCGCGCCGATCACATCCATGCCCTGTCCAAGCATCATGCCGAAACGGCGATTACGCGACTGGTTATCGGTGCAAGTCAGCACTAAATCGCCTAAACCGGCCATCCCCATAAAGGTGGCAGGATCGGCACCCAGCGCGGTTCCCAAACGAGACATCTCGGTCAACCCACGAGTGATCAGCGCCGTACGCGCGTTCGCGCCAAAGCCGATACCGTCGGACATTCCTGCGCCAATGGCGATAACGTTTTTCACCGCACCGCCCAGCTGCACACCGATAAAATCAGGGTTACTGTAAACGCGGAAGCTCTTACCGCAATGCAGTAAATGCTGTAGATCGTCGGAGAAAGTTTGATCGGTGGATGCCAGGGAGATCGCCGTCGGCAGGCCAGCGGCCAGCTCTTTGGCGAACGTCGGCCCGGAGATCACCGCGAGCGGAATGTCCGGCCCGAGGATTTCGCGAGCGACATCCTGCAGCAGACGGCCCGTTTCAGCTTCCAGACCTTTCGTGGCCCACACAATACGTGCATCGGAGCGCATCAGCGCTTTGATCTGGTGCAGCACCTGGCCAAACACGTGGCTGGGTACAACAACGAGAATGTTGCGGCTGGCGGCAAGCGCGACTGAGAGATCGCTTTCGAGATGCAGCGAATCAGGGAAAGGCACGTCAGGAAGAAACGCGACGTTGCAGCGGTCGTGTTGCAACGTCGCGATATGTTTGGGATCGTGGCCCCAAAGGACCACTTCGTGACCATTTCTCGCCAGAGTGATGGCAAGAGCGGTGCCGTACGAGCCGGCACCGATCACAGTCATTGACGCATTAACTGTACTCATCAGGCATCCTGATGTTGGTCAGTACCTTCGCCAGCTTGCTGCTGCAGATAGTTCATGAACAGCGCATCGAAGTTCACTGGCGCAAGGTTCAGTTGCGGGAAGGTACCGCGAGAAACCAGGCTGGTAATGCACTCACGCGCATACGGGAACAGGATGTTCGGGCAGTATGCACCGAGGCAATGTGCCATCTGGTTGCCGTCAATGCCTTCGATGGAGAAAATGCCGCCCTGCTGTACTTCACACAGGAATGCGGTTTCTTCGCCCAGCGCGGCGGTTACGGTCACACGCAGCACCACTTCATAGACGCCTTCAGCCAGCTGGCTGGAAGCGGTATCCAGATCAAGTTTAACTTCCGGCTGCCAATCTTTCTGGAAAACTTGCGGAGCATTCGGCGCTTCGAAGGAGATATCCTTGGTATAAATACGCTGGATCTGGAAAGTCATTTCGGTGCTGTTTTGTTCTGACATAGTAAAACCCTTTCGTGTTGTCCTTAAATACGCCTACCCGGCCTGGGTGGACGCAAAATTAGCGCAGCAGGGGATCAAGTCCACCACGTGAATCAAGCGCATACAAGTCGTCACAGCCGCCAATGTGCTGTTCATCAATAAAAATCTGCGGGACCGTTGTCCGACCGCTGCGTTGGATCATCTCTTCACGCTTCGTCGCGTTGCCATCGATCGGCAGCTCGTTGAACGTCACGCCTTTGCTGTTCAACAGTGCTTTAGCACGCACGCAGAACGGGCAGGTCGCTTTGGTATAGATATCAATATTGGCCATGACTTCACTCCTGTTTTTACCCTGAGGATTTTAGGCCGCAGGCAAGGCGCTCCCCCAGCGGCTAGCCGCGAGGAGGGAACCCTGCTACGTCATAAAGGCGTGGGGTAAATTATTTGCCGCGTACCAGCGGAAGGTTTTCACCACTCCAGCCGGCAATGCCTTCTTTCAGTACAAAGACCTTCTCGAATCCGGCTTTATTCAGCGCGCTCGCAGGGTCTTGCGCCTGCATACCGGAACCGTCTACCACTATAATGGGTTGTGCTTTGTGCTTTTCCAACTCACCCACGTTATTTGCCTTGATATCGCTCGGCAGCAGGTTGAGGGAACCGGCAATGTGGCCTTTACGGAAATCGTCACGCTGACGCAGGTCGACAACGACCGCATCTTCTTTGTTGATCAGACGCGTCGCTTCACCACGGGTAATGACTTTAATTTTCGACGTCAGCCCTTTAAAGGTGGTGAACAGCACCGCACCCAGCAGCGCGATCCACGCGATGCTCAGGACGGGGTGACGGCCGACGAATTGCATAATTTCTTGCATGGGGGGTTACAACTCCCGACTAAGTGATAAAAAAACCAGGCAAGGAGTATACCTGTGCATTGCGGCAAATACAGCCAGTGAGCGTGATGTAATGCATTTTCTGCGGCACGCCACGAAAAAAATTCCCCCTTGCCGCTCCCCTGCGGCGCGGCCGCTCTCTTTCTTTGATCTTTTACGGTGATTTGATCGATTCAGCTGTAGTAAAATTACGCAAATTTTCTGTCTTTGAGCATGAGGTTGTCGCAATGTCGGTTTCTAAAAAACCTATGGTACTGGTCATTCTGGATGGCTATGGCTACCGTGAAGAGCAGCAGGATAACGCTATTTATAGCGCAAAAACCCCCGTTATGGACGCGCTGTGGGCGAAACGCCCTCATCTGCTGATTGATGCTTCAGGCCTCGAAGTGGGCCTGCCGGATCGCCAGATGGGCAACTCCGAAGTGGGCCACGTTAACCTTGGCGCCGGTCGTATCGTTTACCAGGACCTGACCCGTCTCGATGTTGAAATCAAAGAGCGGACGTTCTTTGCTAACCCGGTACTGACCGCGGCGGTAGACAAAGCGACGGCTGCGGGCAAAGCGGTTCACATCATGGGCCTGATGTCTCCCGGCGGCGTTCACAGCCACGAAGACCACATCATGGCGATGGTTGAACTGGCAGCGGAGCGCGGCGCGGAAAAAATCTACCTGCACGCGTTCCTCGACGGCCGCGATACTCCGCCGCGCAGTGCGGAAAAAACGCTGGCGAAGTTCGAAGAAAAATTTGCCGCCCTCGGCAAAGGCCGCGTGGCCTCTATTATCGGTCGCTACTACGCAATGGACCGCGACAACCGCTGGGATCGCGTCGAGCAGGCGTATAACCTGATGACCCTGGCGCAGGGCGAGTTCCAGGCCGATAGCGCCGTTGCCGGTCTGCAGGCCGCCTACGCCCGTGATGAAAACGACGAGTTCGTTAAAGCCACCGTGATCCGCGCCGCCGGCCAGGCCGATGCGGCAATGGAAGACGGCGATGCGCTGATTTTCATGAACTTCCGCGCTGACCGCGCCCGTGAAATCACCCGCGCCTTCGTCAACGCTGATTTCGACGGCTTTGCGCGTAAGAAAACGGTTAAGCTCGATTTCGTGATGCTGACCGAATACGCCGCGGATATCAAAGTCGCCTGCGCCTACCCGCCGGCTTCTCTGGAAAACACCTTCGGCGAATGGATGGCCAAAAACGATAAAACGCAGCTGCGTATCTCCGAAACGGAAAAATACGCGCACGTCACCTTCTTCTTTAACGGCGGCGTCGAAGAGCCGTTTAAAGGCGAAGAGCGTATTTTGATCAACTCCCCGAAAGTCGCGACCTACGATCTGCAGCCGGAAATGAGCTCCGCCGAGCTGACTGAAAAACTGGTTGCGGCCATCAAAGGCGGCGAGTACGACACCATCATCTGCAACTATCCAAACGGCGATATGGTCGGCCACACCGGGGTCATGGAAGCGGCGATTAAAGCCGTTGAAACGCTGGATAACTGTGTCGAACAGGTGGTTAATGCAGTCGAAGCCGCTGGCGGCCAGCTGCTGATCACCGCCGATCACGGCAACGCTGAGCAGATGCGCGACCCTTCTACCGGACAGGCTCATACTGCCCACACCAACCTGCCGGTACCGCTGATCTACGTCGGTGATAAAACCGTGAAAGCGGCCGCAGATGGCAAACTTTCCGATATCGCGCCGACCATGCTGTCGCTGATGGGAATGGAAATCCCGCAAGAGATGACTGGCAAGCCGCTGTTCATCGTGGAATAATCCTTCCCCATGAGGGGAAAGGCGACTTATTCAAATACATGGATCGCAACCACGGTGCGATCCGTTCTTTACGCCAGCGCGTTTAGCGCTGGCGTATTGCTGTGCGCCGTACCTGCCCACGCGGACGATCGCGATCAGCTAAAATCCATTCAGGCCGATATTGCCGCTAAACAGCGTGCGATACAGCAGCAGCAACAGCAGCGCGCTTCCCTGCTCGCTCAGCTAAAGAGCCAGGAAGAAGCCATCTCCGCCGCCGCCCGCAAGCTGCGCGAAACCCAGGCCACCCTGACCCAGCTGAACAAGCAGATTGACGAGATGAACGCCTCTATCGCCAAACTGGAGCGTCAGCGCGCCTCGCAGGAGCGCAACCTCTCCGCCCAGCTGGACGCCGCGTTTCGTCAGGGGCCGCACACCGGCATGCAGATGATCCTCAGCGGCGAAGAAGGCCAGCGCAACCAGCGTATCCAGGCCTACTACGGCTATCTCAACCAGGCCCGCCAGGAGACCATCGCGCAGCTGAAGCAAACGCGTGAAGAAGTCACCGCGCAAAAAGCCGAGCTGGAAGAGAAACAGAGCCAGCAGCAAACGCTGGTCTACGAGCAGCGCGCGCAGCAGGCCAAGCTTGAGCAGGCGCGTAACGAGCGTAAAAAGACGCTTTCCGGCCTCGAATCCTCCATTCAGCAGGGGCAACAGCAGCTGGGCGAAATGCGGGCCAACGAATCGCGTCTGCGCGGTCGCGTTGCCCAGGCAGAAGCGGCGGCTAAGGCTCGCGCGGAGCGCGAAGCCCGCGAAGCGCAGGCGGTCCGCGATCGCCAGCAGGACGCCTCCCGCAAAGGCACCACCTACAAACCATCTGAAAGCGAACGTTCGCTGATGTCCCGTACCGGCGGACTGGGTTCGCCGCGCGGCCAGGCCTACTGGCCGGTTCGCGGCACGCTGCTTCACCGCTATGGCGAACAGCTGCAAGGTGAACTACGTTGGAAGGGGATGGTTATCGCCGCGTCTGAAGGCACCGAGGTCAAAGCGATAGCCGATGGCCGGGTGATCCTCGCCGACTGGCTGCAGGGCTACGGCCTGGTGGTGGTCGTTGAGCACGGTAAAGGCGATATGAGCCTGTACGGCTATAATCAAAGCGCGCTGGTCAGCGTCGGGACTCAGGTCCGGGCGGGCCAGGCAATTGCCCTCGTCGGCAGCAGCGGCGGTCAAGGCCGTCCGTCGCTCTATTTCGAAATTCGTCGCCAGGGTCAGGCGGTCAATCCACAGCCGTGGTTGGGAAGATAAGTTTTGCTTCAATTTCGCAGAATTGCACTCGCGGTAGCCGGTACGCTGGCTTTCGCAGCGCCAGCTTTTGCTGGCAAACTCTCCATTGTTATTGACGACTTTGGCTATCGTCCACAGACGGAAAATCAGGTGCTGGCGCTGCCGGCCACCGTCTCCGTCGCCGTGTTACCTAATGCTCCGCACGCCCGTGAAATGGCGACCAAAGCGCACGGCCTCGGCCATGAGGTGCTCATTCACCTGCCGATGGCGCCGCTCAGCAAACAGCCGCTGGAAAAAGACACCCTGCGCCCGGATATGAGCAGCGCGGAGATCGAGCGCATCATCCGGGAAGCCTATGGCAAAGTGCCGTACGCCGTGGGGCTGAACAACCACATGGGCAGCGCAATGACCTCCAGCCTGTTCGGTATGCAGAAGGTGATGCAGGCGCTGGAACGCTACAATCTCTACTTCCTCGACAGCGTGACCATTGGCAATAGCCAGGCGATGCGTGCCGCGCAGGGTACCGGGGTGAAGGTGATTAAGCGCAAGGTGTTTCTCGACGATACGCAGAATGAAGCGGATATCCGCGTTCAGTTCAACCGGGCGATCGCCCTGGCGCGGCGTAACGGTTCGGCGATTGCTATCGGCCACCCGCACCCCACCACGGTGCGCGTGCTGCAGCAGATGGTCTATAGCCTACCGTCGGACATTACCCTCGTGCGCCCGAGCAGCCTGCTCAACGAGCCGCAGGTGGATACCTCCACGCCAAATACCGCGCCGCCGTCGCAGACCGTGCCGCCAACGAAGCCGCGTAATCCGTTCCGCGGCGTGAAGTACTGCAAGCCGAAGCATCCGCCTGAACCGGTGTACGCCAGCCGGTTCTTTAGCATCCTCAGCGAAAGCATTAGCCAGAGCGCGCTGGTGCAGTATTACCAGCTGAAATGGCAGGGCTGGGATACGCCGACGAACTAGAGAGATCGGGAACCCGGGCGCTTTTCCGCCACGGGCTCCCGTTTATCCCCCTCGGCATACCAGGCTTTAAAATATTTCAGGAAGCTGTAGAAGGTGGCGTATAGCCCGGTCACCAGCCCTACCTTCCCACGACGCCACGCCCCGCTGAACAGATACCACTTAAAAAACGCACCAATCGCGCTGATAGCGGCGCGGCTCAGCGACGGCCTGATCTTCTGGTGCTTCACCAGCCGAGTGGTATAGCTATTGAGCTTATGAAAGACTTCATGCAGCGAGTAGAAGGTATCGTGACGCACGCGGCCGGGCAGCCTGATTGAGCGGCTGTGGCCGACGACGCGATCGTCCACCGGGCGATCGTTAAAGGCCGCCACGGCGCGGTTGAATAAGCGGACCGGGTAATCCGGCGATGAAACGGGGTAAATGGTTCTGACCGCCTCCCCCAGAACATACCAGTAGCGCGGCAGACGCCACGCGCAGTCAGGATCGATCGCCTCCCCGGCTTTGAGCCTTAGAATGGCGGCAACCGCCTCAGCATCAAGGATTTCGTCACTGTCCATACACAGCACCCAGTCATGACTGGCCAGCGCCGTGGCGTAGTTCATCTGCGCTCCGTGGGCGGTATAGGCGTGGTGATGAACCTGCAATCCGAACTGCCGGCAGATATCCAGCGTCGCATCCGTGCTGCCTGAATCAACGACAATACACTCGTCCGCCACTTCTAATAGCGGGGGCAAAACCTCCCGCAGCAGGCGGGCGGAATCACAGGTCAGCAGGCATACAGTGAGTTTAAGCATAGTGTTTATAAGGTTTAGCGGTGATTAAACAAAATGTATAAACGAACAGGCCGAAAATCGATTTAGAAATAGTGCTTTTACGATGAAGTACGCTTGAAATGTTATCCAAATCTAAATAAAAAAAGCGCCCGCAGGCGCTCAGAATATGCGTTAGCAAAACGGGTATCGTCTGCTAACGCGGCGGACAACGGACCTTTAATCCCAGCTCAGAATCACTTTACCCGACTGGCCGGAGCGCATCGCGTCAAAGCCCTGCTGGAAATCATCAATGCCGAAACGGTGGGTGATAATCGGCGACAGGTCTAAACCTGACTGGATCAGCGCCGCCATCTTGTACCAGGTTTCAAACATTTCGCGACCATAAATCCCTTTGATGAACAGGCCCTTAAAGATGACTTTGGTCCAGTCGATGGACATATCGGATGGCGGAATACCGAGCATCGCAATACGGCCACCGTGGTTCATAGTGTCCAGCATGGTGCGAAACGCCGGCGGCGCGCCGGACATCTCCAGACCCACGTCGAACCCTTCGGTCATGCCCAGTTCGGCCATCACGTCGGCAAGGCTCTCCTGCGCAACGTTAACCGCGCGGGTAACGCCCATCTTACGCGCCAGGCCCAGACGGTATTCGTTGACGTCGGTGATCACCACGTTGCGCGCGCCGACGTGCTTAGCGACCGCCGCCGCCATGATGCCAATCGGGCCGGCGCCGGAAACCAGCACATCTTCGCCGACGAGGTCGAAGGAGAGCGCGGTGTGGACAGCGTTTCCAAAGGGGTCAAAAATCGACGCCAGATCGTCAGAAATGTTGTCAGGAATTTTGAAGGCGTTGAAGGCCGGGATCACCAGATACTCGGCAAAACAGCCGGGACGGTTAACGCCAACCCCAATGGTGTTGCGGCACAGGTGAGTACGCCCGGCGCGACAGTTACGACAGTGGCCGCAGGTAATATGACCTTCGCCGGAAACGCGATCGCCCAGCTTAAAGCCGCGAACTTCCTGACCGATACCCACGACTTCACCGACGTATTCGTGCCCTACCACCATCGGCACCGGGATGGTCTTCTGCGACCACCCGTCCCAGTTATAGATGTGTACGTCGGTACCGCAAATTGCGGTCTTACGGATTTTAATCAGCAGATCGTTGTGGCCGACTTCCGGTTCCGGTACGTCGGTCATCCAGATGCCTTCTTCCGCTTTCAGTTTGGATAACGCTTTCATCTCACACCCTCAGGCAATGACGCCCAGTTGTTTGCCGATGCGGGTAAAGGCTTCCACCGCACGTTCAATTTGTTCAGGGGTATGCGCCGCAGACATCTGGGTGCGAATACGCGCCTGGCCTTTTGGTACCACCGGATAGAAGAATCCGGTGACGTAAATACCCTCTTTCTGCAGCTCGCGGGCAAAATTCTGCGCCACGGTCGCTTCGCCGAGCATCACCGGAATGATGGCGTGATCGGCGCCCGCCAGGGTAAAGCCCGCAGCGGTCATTTTTTCGCGGAACAGGCGCGCGTTGGACCACAGGCGGTCGCGCAGTTCGCCGCCGGACTCCACCATCTCCAGCACTTTGATGGAGGCGGCGACGATCGCCGGGGCCAGCGAGTTGGAGAACAGATACGGGCGCGAGCGCTGGCGCAGCCACTCAACCACCTCTTTGCGCGCCGCGGTATAGCCGCCGGACGCGCCGCCCAGCGCCTTACCGAGGGTGCCGGTGATGATATCCACCCGGCCCATAACCTCACAGTACTCGTGGGAGCCGCGGCCGTTTTCGCCGACAAAGCCGACGGCGTGGGAGTCGTCGACCATGACCAGCGCGTCGTATTTATCCGCGAGATCGCAGACGCCTTTCAGGTTGGCAATCACGCCGTCCATGGAGAACACGCCGTCGGTGGCGATCAGCACATGCCGCGCGCCGGCCTCACGCGCCTCTTTCAGCCGCGCTTCCAGCTCCTGCATATCGTTGTTGGCGTAGCGGAAGCGCTTCGCTTTACACAGGCGCACGCCGTCGATGATCGACGCGTGGTTCAGGGCATCGGAGATAATGGCGTCTTCCGCGCCCAGCAGGGTTTCGAACAGGCCGCCGTTGGCGTCAAAGCAGGAGGAGTAGAGAATCGCATCTTCCATACCGAGGAACTCGGCCAGCTTCTTCTCAAGCGCTTTATGGCTGTCCTGGGTCCCGCAAATAAAGCGCACGGAGGCCATACCGAAGCCGTGACTGTCCATACCGGCTTTCGCCGCGGCAATCAGCTCCGGGTGGTTGGCAAGGCCGAGATAGTTATTGGCGCAGAAGTTAATCACGCTGTTGCCGCCGACGGTGATATCCGCCTGCTGCGCCGATGTGATAATGCGTTCTTCTTTAAACAACCCCTCCGCGCGAGCGGTATCCAGGCTATTGGTTAACTGTTGATAAAAATCACCACGCATTGCAACTCTCCAGATTCGGCAAAATTTGGCACATATTACCCAAAGCTATACGCTGATACGAGATGATGCATGCCTGAATGAATTATTTGCAGCATAAATCACGCTCGCCCAGCACCTTTTTTGCGAAGGGCTGAAGCCTGTCTCATGTGGTGATATGATAGAAGCATTCATGTCCGGATTATCTCTGGACTCCATACTTCAAAGGTTACTGTTATGATCATCGTTACCGGCGGCGCAGGGTTTATCGGCAGCAATATCGTCAAGGCCCTGAATGACAAAGGCATTACCGACATTTTGGTCGTAGATAATCTGAAAGATGGCACCAAGTTTGTGAACCTGGTTGACCTGAACATCGCGGATTACATGGATAAAGAAGACTTCCTGATCCAGGTTATGGCGGGCGAAGAGTTCGGCGACGAAATTGAAGCGGTATTCCATGAAGGCGCCTGCTCCTCCACCACGGAGTGGGACGGCAAGTACATGATGGACAACAACTATCAGTACTCCAAAGAGCTGCTTCACTACTGCCTGGAGCGCGAGATCCCGTTCCTGTACGCCTCTTCCGCAGCCACCTACGGCGGCCGTACCAGCAACTTTATCGAATCCCGCGAATACGAGCAGCCGCTCAACGTCTACGGCTACTCCAAGTTCCTGTTTGACGAATACGTACGCCAGATCCTGCCGGAAGTTGACTCGCAGATCGTCGGCTTCCGCTATTTCAACGTCTACGGGCCGCGCGAAGGCCATAAAGGCAGCATGGCAAGCGTGGCGTTCCACCTCAATACCCAGCTGAATAATGGCGAAAGTCCGAAACTGTTCGAAGGCAGCGATAGCTTCAAGCGCGACTTCGTCTACGTCGGCGACGTGGCGGCGGTCAACCTGTGGTTCTGGGAAAACGGCGCGTCCGGTATTTTCAATCTCGGCACCGGCCGGGCAGAGTCCTTCCAGGCGGTAGCCGATGCCACCCTGGCGTACCACCAGAAGGGCAGCATCGAATACATTCCGTTCCCGGACAAGCTGAAGGGCCGCTACCAGGCATTTACCCAGGCAGACCTCACTAACCTGCGCGCGGCGGGTTATGACAAACCGTTCAAGACCGTCGCCGAAGGCGTAACGGAATATATGGCCTGGCTCAACCGCGACAGCGATACAAATTCACAAAATCATTCGGGCAGCTAAGTGAATCTCCGGGAGCTGACAAAAGCAAGTGACCGGAGTGAACGCAGGTAGCCAACGCAGAGACCGTTTGAAGGATAAAGTGAATGAAAATACTGGTGATTGGCCCGTCATGGGTGGGCGACATGATGATGTCGCAAAGTCTCTATCGCACGCTCAAGGCGCGCTATCCCCAGGCAATCATCGACGTGATGGCGCCCGCGTGGTGCCGTCCGCTGCTGTCACGGATGCCGGAAGTCAACGAGGCGATTCCGATGCCGCTCGGCCACGGCGCGCTGGAGATCGGCGAACGGCGCAAGCTTGGGCAGAGCCTGCGCGAGCGCCGCTACGATCGCGCCTACGTGCTGCCAAACTCGTTTAAATCGGCGCTGGTTCCCTTCTTCGCCAACATCCCGCACCGCACCGGCTGGCGCGGTGAGATGCGCTACGGCCTGCTGAACGACGCCAGAACGCTGGATAAAGACGCGTGGCCGCTGATGGTTGAGCGCTACGTGGCCTTAGCCTACGACAAAGGCGTCATGCGCTGCGCGAAAGATCTGCCGCAACCGCTGCTCTGGCCGCAGCTGCTGGTGCATGAAGGGGAGAAATCGCAGGTCTGCAACGCCTTCAGTATTTCTGCCCATCGCCCCATTATCGGTTTCTGCCCCGGGGCCGAGTTCGGTCCAGCCAAGCGCTGGCCGCACTACCACTACGCCGAACTGGCCAAACAGCTGATCGATGAAGGCTATCAGGTGCTGCTTTTCGGTTCGGCCAAGGACCATGAAGCAGGCAACGATATTCTGGCCGCTCTCAGCACGCAGCAGCAGGCATGGTGCCGTAACCTGGCCGGTGAAACCCAGCTTGAACAGGCGGTGGTGCTGATTGCCGCCTGCACGGCGGTTGTCAGCAACGACTCCGGCCTGATGCACGTTGCCGCCGCGCTCAACCGTCCGCTGGTTGCGCTGTATGGCCCAAGCAGCCCCGACTTTACGCCGCCGCTGTCGCATAAGGCGCGGACCATCCGCCTGATAAGCGGCTACCACAAGGTGCGTAAAGGAGATGCAGCAGAAGGGTATCATCAGAGCCTGATCGATATTACGCCGCAGCGCGTCCTGGAGGAGCTGAATCAGCTGCTGCAGAACGAAGCCGAAAAAGAGGAAGCGTAGCGGATGCGGGTACTGATCGTTAAAACCTCGTCTATGGGCGACGTCCTGCACTCGCTGCCCGCGCTGACCGACGCCGCGCAGGCCTTCCCCGGAATTCGCTTCGACTGGGTGGTCGAGGAGGGCTTCGCCCAGATCCCCTCCTGGCACCAAAGCGTTGACCGCGTGATTCCGGTGGCCATTCGCCGCTGGCGCAAGGCCTGGTTTTCCGCGCCGGTTAAGGCCGAGCGTAAAGCCTTCCGCCAGGCGCTGCGAGCGGAGAAGTACGACGCTATCATTGACGCCCAGGGGCTGGTGAAAAGCGCGGCGCTGGTTACCCGACTGGCGCACGGCGTGAAGCACGGCATGGACTGGCAGACGGCCCGCGAGCCGCTGGCAAGCCTGTTCTATAACCGCCGCCACCACATTGCTAAGCAGCAGCACGCCGTTGAGCGCACCCGCGAGCTGTTTGCCAAAAGCCTCGGCTACGCCAGGCCAGAATCCCAGGGCGACTACGCGATTGCCCGCCACTTTCTGCGTCAGGAAGAGGCCGGTGCCGCGCCCTATCTGGTCTTCCTGCACGCCACCACCCGCGATGATAAGCACTGGCCGGAAGAGAACTGGCGGGCGCTTATCGCGCTGCTCGCCGACCGCGGCCTGCGGATTAAGCTGCCGTGGGGCGCCCCGCACGAAGAGGCGCGGGCCAAACGGCTGGCGCAGGGACATGATTTTGTCGAGGTGCTGCCGCGCATGAGCCTGGAGCAGGTCGCCCTGGTGCTGGCCGGCGCCCGCGGCGTGGTCTCCGTCGATACCGGCCTGAGTCATTTAACCGCCGCGCTCGATAAGCCTAATTTTACCCTCTACGGACCGACCGATCCGGGTCTTATCGGCGGCTATGGGCAAAACCAGTTCGTCGTGCGCCCGGAAAGCGGCGGCGGCACGGGGGATATTAGCGCCTCACGGGTTCTGCAACTGTTGACCTCCCAGGAACTGGCCTGATGGGCTCTTTGTTTAAGCAAATCTATCGCTACACGCATCCGCGTGCCTTTCGCCATAATGAGAACCTGTGGCCGTGGGCAAAGATAACCCGCGCGTCTGGCGGTGAAATCCGCAGCCTGCAGTACAAAGGAAAAACGGTCCCGCTAGTTGATCTCAGCGAGATGAAGGACAGCATGCACGGCGAAGTGCTGCTGACCGCAACCGGCCCCTCCACCCGCAGCATCGATTTTTCGCTGCTGCCGAAAAGCATTCCGGTGATGGGAGTTAACGGCGCGTGGCACCTCTCTGACAGGATTAAATTTTCTATCTATACCATCGTCGATATGGAGTTTTACGATAGAAAACCGGACATCATCCGCGCCGTCATCAGCCAGCCCGATCTCGTGCTCTTTACCACCCTGCACGGTATCGCAAAAATTCTCGACCGCCACGGCGAAGCGCTGCGCTGCCGTTTGGCGTTAATTGAAGATGCCTGTTATAAAATTTATCGGCCTAAAGTCGCGAAAAACCAGGTCCGTCAGGCCTGGCAAGCGGTCGAGGCGATACGCTTTCACCCTCAGCGCGAGGATATTTGCTTTAGTACCGATATCCGGCACGGCATTTTTGATGCCGGAACCGTTGTCTACTGGGCGCTACAAATTCTGATGTGGTTGGGGTTCAAAACGATTCTAATAAGCGGACTGGATATGACTAATTTCAACCAGCCGCGATTCTACGAAACGGATCGGGATAAACTCCCTTCCTGGCTGGAAAATAAGGTGGATGACCTGGTCATGCCGTCCTTTTCGCACGCTGCTAACGTGCTGCAACAAAACCATATCCGGGTCGTCAACTTCTCTTTAGAAAGCGCGGTTCCGGAAACGATTTTCGAAAAGGTTTCTTTTGATGAGTACTTTAAAAATCAGTAACTACGCCAGGCAGGGTTACACCGTTGTCTTTCCTTTGTTTCTGTTTTTCAGCGCAATTTTTTGTATATCGACCAGGGCAAACAACCTTCTTCATCTCTCTATTTTGCTGTTTCTGCTGTCACTGCTTAATAAAGACCATCGCCAGCAGCTGGCGGATAAGACGCGTCAGCAGTGGCCGGTTTATGCGCTGCTGCTGATATTCTTCGTCTACTATGCGCTGAGCAACATTTGGGGCCAGACGCCGCAGCATATCGACTCTCCCCTGACTCATGGGACGTATTTGCTGTTCTATCTGCTGCTGCTGACGACTCTGCTCGGCTCCCCGCAGACCCGACGCCTGGCGCTGATGAGCGTGGTTGCCGGCATCACGGTCATTTCCATCTGGACCATGGTCATCGACCATACTCTGGTCCTGACTGAACGCCTGGTGTCACCGGGCAACCCCGGGCCGACCAACGTTATCGACCTCGCGGGCTATTGCGGCGTCGGCATTCTCATCTGCGCCATGCTGCTCAAAGAAAAAGGCAGCCACCTCCTGTATGTGCCGATGGCCATCATGCTGGTCATGATGGTTCTGACCCAAAGCCGGGGCCCGATTATCGCCCTGCTGGTGGCCTTTTTCTGCACCCTGCATCTGCATGTCTTTACGCGCCGCAACGTGCTGATCGTCGCTGCATTAGCGCTAATTTTAGGCCTGCTTTTCTTCTTCACGCCGGTGGGCGACCTGCTGCTGGCGCGCTTTGAAGAGCTCGGGACGCAGAGCGGGCTGCGCATCAGCATCTGGCGCCACACCCTCGAAGAGGTCTCCAGCCAGCCGTGGCTGGGACGCGGTTTTGACTACGACCTCGACTTTACGAACTACAGCGGTGAGCATATCACCACCACCCATAGCGTCTATCTCGGCTCGCTGCTGAAAGGCGGCATTATTGGCCTGCTGCTGCTGTTTGCGGTTATTGCCGGCGGGTTGTGGCGGGCGTGGAGTAAACGGCGGGAGGATAGCCGCTACGGGCTGGCGATTTTCGGCTACGCGCTGATTTTTATGGCCTCACAGGGGATGTTTATCATCAGCAATCCCCGGGAAACCTGGCCCCTGTTCTGGCTGCCGCTGGGCATTGCGCTGAGCAGTAGCCTGAAAGATAAGCGCTAAAAAAAGGGCCCTGGCGGGGCCCTTTTTTATGCCTGTCCGGCGGAAACCACCAGGCTATCCACCTGCACTTTGATAACGGGCCAGATGGCATCAATCGTCATATCGGCAACGTTAACTTCTTCGCAGACGACTTGCTTCGCCTTGTCATATCCCGGCGCCCAGATGGTGTATCCCGGCAGGCCGGTATCTTTGAGTTTGCGCTTGTTGTAGACCGCCACCATCGGCTTATCGAACGCCCTGGCGATATGGACGATCGCGGTATCTGCGGTGATAACAAGATCGCAGCAGCGAATCACCTCTACCGCTGAATTAATATTGCTATCAGGGAGATATAGCGCCGTATCCAGGTTCAGCTGGCGAATTTTTTCGCTATGCCCAACCATCACCACGCTCACTTTGTAAGGCAGAGCGTGCAGTCGCTCAATCAGATCCGCGACCTGGTGACGGCAAAAGTCCTTATCGACTGAGGCGGTGAAGGGGTTTATGGCGATACAAATCTCGCGGCCCTTTTCCTGCGCCAGTAAATGCTCCACTCTCTGCCGCTCGGCGGCATCGCCGGGGAGATGATAGTGGTAATGCTCATTGACGATGCCAAATAGCCTGGCCACCTCTTTATAGCGGGCAGAAATATGGCGCTGGCTGTCGAAAAAGGCAATTGACCAATCGTAAAGCTTATATTCGTCTTTATTAAAACCGATATTACAGCGGGCGCCTAAATCCGCGAGTAATTTAAAACGCTCGTAGGTTTTCACGTCATCAAAATCAACGACGGCGTCAAAACCTGCCGCGCGTAATTCATCCAACGCCATCCGGGGTTGATACAAATAGACCCGCTCCAGGAAGTCTGCGCCGGCCAGCATTTGCCGGCATATCGGCCCGGTAAGCACGGAAACCTGATAGCCATGCTCGGACAGCAGCTTTGCGCAGCCGGTGGTCACCACCATATCGCCGACCTTGTCGTCCAGGCGTAAAAATAAAACGCGCTGAATCTGCGCAGGATTAAACGGCTGACGCTCGCGCTTATTTCTGTAACGATAGTTAATTAAATTAAATTTAATTTTGCGAAAGAAAGCGTTTTTCTTCCGCGTCAGCTGTTTAAACATACCCATACGATCCCTGCTTATGGCTTTTTAGCGCGATGCTTGTTTGTGTTGGTAGTACTCCGCCAACGTCATCCCTTTGACCTGCGGCGCCAGCCAGCTGAAGAAGCTTTCGAGGTCCGCATACAAACGTTCGATATCCTGCTCGTTTTTAAACGTCGGGCTGCCGCCGGGCATGTACTCAGAAGAGTGGAGCATATATTCGACGTAGTCGCTGCCCTGAGTCAACGTTTGTTCGACGACCTTTTTCATCGTCTCAACGTTACCGCCCATCGGCCGCAGCCAGTGAACCGACGGCGAGCGCACCTTGCCGCGCAGGCGATCATAGCCCTGCTTAATGCCGTTCATCAGGGCGCTGTGTTTGTACTGGATGCTCATCGGCACCTCCAGCAGCGAAGAGCGTCCTTCCCGGCTGATGTCGTTCTCGTCGAGGAAATAAGCGTGCTGCGGGAAGCGGCGATAATCGGTGCCGCCATCACCCTGCGGGGCGCCTTTCGCCGTTTTCCAGTTGACCCGGGGCGTCACCGAACAGTCGACCTGATAGCCATGCTCCACCAGCAGGCGCGCATAGCGCTCATCAAACGCCCAGCGTCCGGCGCGATGGCTGACCATTTTGGTCTGGAAGGTCTCTTCCAGCAGGCGGGTCATATAGGCGACCTTTTCACGCATCGCCGCATCGCTGTATTCGATAAGATAGGGCTTATGTCGCCAGTCATCGGCGGTCAGCGGGTCGGTCGGCGGGCTGTTCCAGGCATGCAGGTGCATGCCGATTTCGGCGGTGCCGCGGGCAATCACATCTTTAGCGAATTCGATATAGAATGGATCTATCGCCATCTCGTAGTTGGTTAAATAGACCGGTTTAAAACCATACTTTTCGCAAAGCTGCTGAAAACGCGGTAAATAACGCGCATTCTCAGTGGTGATGCTGTCATGTTTTTGCCAGAGGTTATCACCCTCGGTATCAATCGTGATGAGAAATGCGGGATTGTGCACGAAAACGTCCTCAGACCATACGTATCGGGTCATGGTAGAGCAAGACAACGCTTCTCTCAATCTATCTGATCCCCTAGAATCGGAACCCTGATACTGAATGAAGAACAGAGAATGACGCCTGAAACCCGCTCTCCCGGTGCCGTGAACCCGGCGCGCATCCTGGTCATCAAGCTGCGCCATCACGGCGATATGCTGCTGATCACGCCGCTCGTTCACGCCCTCAAACGGCAGTATCCCGCGGCCAGCGTTGATGTGCTGCTTTATGAAGAGACCCGGGATATGCTCGCGGCGAACGCGGATGTTAACCAGATTTACGCGATTGACCGCCGCTGGAAAAAGCAGGGAACCGGCCATCAGCTCAAAATGGAGCTGCGGCTGATCCGCACGCTTCGCCAGCAGCGCTACGACATGGTGCTCAACCTTGCCGATCAGTGGCCGAGCGCCATTATTACCCGCTTAACCGGCGCCGCCACGCGCATCGGCTTTGATTTCCCGAAACGCCGCCATCCGGCCTGGCGCTTCTGCCATACCGCCCTGGCCTCCACCCAGCAGCATCAAAGCCTGCATACGGTGGAGCAGAACCTCTCCATTCTGGCCCCTCTCGGCCTGGCCGTTAACGACGCGCCGGCGCGCATGGGCTATAGCGAACAGGACTGGGAGAGCAGCCGCGCGCTGCTGCCGGCGGGGTTTGAGGGTAACTATATCGTCATTCAACCCACCTCCCGCTGGTTCTTTAAATGCTGGCGGGAAGAGCGGATGAGCGCGCTGATTAACGCGCTGTCGGCGGCGGGGCATGCCGTGGTGCTAACGTCGGGGCCCGATGCGAAAGAGAAGCGCATGGTAGAGACCATTATCGCCGGCTGCCCGGACGCCCGCCTGCACTCTCTTGCTGGTCAGCTGAGCCTGCGTCAGCTGGCGGCGGTCATCGGCCACGCCCGCTTATTTGTCGGCGTTGATTCTGTACCCATGCATATGGCTGCCGCCCTCGGCACGCCGCTAGTGGCGCTGTTCGGCCCGTCAAAGCTGACCTTCTGGCGCCCGTGGCAGGCGAAGGGTGAAGTCATCTGGGCCGGAGATTTTGGCCCTCTGCCCGACCCTGACGACATTGATACCGGTACAGAAGAGCGCTATCTCGATTTAATTCCCGCCGACGTGGTGATTGCGGCGGCTAAAAAGGTGCTGGCATGAGCAAACTCAGGCTCGCCCTGGTGCGGCAGAAATATCGCCCCGACGGCGGCGCGGAGCGTTTCGTTTCCCGCGCGCTGGAGGCCCTCGATAGCAGTAATCTTGAGCTGAACGTCATCACCCGTGAATGGCAGGGGCCGGTGAAGCCCGAGTGGAATATTCGCATCTGCAACCCGCGCAAATGGGGACGCATCAGCCGTGAACGCGGCTTTGCCGACGCCGCGCGCCGGCTGTGGCAGGCTGAAAATTTCGACCTGGTGCAGAGCCATGAGCGTATTCCGGGCTGCGATCTGTATCGCGCCGGCGACGGCGTCCATCGCCGCTGGCTGGAGCAGCGCTCGCGCATACTGCCCGGCTGGAAAAGCCGCCTGCTGTTTGCCGATCGCTACCACCGCTACGTCATGCAGGCTGAACGCGAGATGTATCACGACCCGCACCTGCGCGGAGTCATCTGCAACGCGGAGATGATTAAACAGGAAATTATTGCAGACTTCGGCCTGCCGGCGGAGAAGATCCGCGTTATCTACAACGCGATTGATAACCAGCGCTTCCTGCCGCCAACGGAAGAAGCCTTTATCACGCTGCGTGACCAATGGAACCTACCGCGCCAGGCAACCTGCCTGATCTACGTGGGCTCCGGCTTTGAACGCAAGGGGCTGGAGGCGGCGATCCGCGCCATCGCCCCCACCGACCGCTACCTGCTGGTGGTGGGCAAGGATAAAGACCAGAGCCGCTATCAGGCGCTGGCTAAAACGCTGAACTGCGGGGAGCGGGTACGCTTCTTCGGCATGCAGTCAGAAACTCTGCCCTTCTACCAGATGGCCGACGGGCTGCTGCTGCCCACGCTGTACGATCCGTTCCCTAACGTTATCCTTGAAGCGATGGCCTGCGGCCTGCCGGTGATTACCACCACCGGCTGCGGCGGATCGGAGTTTATTATTGAGGGCAGCAACGGTTTCGTTTGCGACGCGCTGGATATTTCGGCGCTGCAGCAGGCGGTGGCCGCGCTCCCCGCCCGCGCACTTGGCTCTGCGGAAGGCATCCGGGCGCGCGAACGCATTATGACCTGCACCAGCGAGCGGCTCTCAGCGCAGCTGCTCTCTTTCTATCAGGACCTGGTAAAATAGCTATGCGCATACTGTTTGTCATCGACGGCCTGCCCGGCGGCGGAGCGGAAAAAGTGGTGCTCACGCTGGCGGAACATTTTTTGCGCCAGGGAGAGCGCGTCTCGCTGTTTTCACTGCGCGACGTTTGCGACTACCCGCTGCCGGAAGGGCTGGATTACCGCGTGATTAGCGACCGCTGCCGAAAGCCGTGGCGCAAGCTGACCGAGCTGTCGCGCCGCGCGGGCCAGCTTGATGCGGCCATCGCCGAGTCTGAGCAGCAGGGCAATTTCGATCTGGTGCTCTCCAATCTGCATAAAACCGACCGCATCGTCGCCCGCAGCCGCGCGCTCGCGCAGCGTAACGTCTGGTTCTGCCTGCACGGCGTCTTCTCTACCTCCTATCTTGGCCACCGTACCGGCTTCGATCGCTGGATGAAGCAGCAGAAAATCAAGCGCGTCTATCAGGGACGCAACGTGGTGACCGTCTCCGATGCGGTCGGCGAGGATCTGGTCAGCCAGTTCGCCATTCGCCCGGCGCAGCTGAAAACGATTTATAATCCGTTTGATATCGCCGCCCTGCGGGCCGGCGCGGAGCTACCGGGCGAGCAGCCTGCCGGGGACTATATTATCCACGTCGGGCGTTTTCACCCCGGCAAGCGCCACGATCGGCTGATTGAGGCCTATGCCCAAAGCGGTATCCAGGCGCCGCTGGTGCTGCTGGGACAGGGCAAGCCGGAGCAGGAGCAGCGCCTGCGCCAGCTGGCAGAGCGGCTGCAGGTCGGCGATCGCGTGCTGTTTAAAGGCTTCCATAAAAACCCGCTGCCGTGGATTAAACACGCCAGGATGCTGGTGCTCAGCTCGGATAGCGAAGGCTTTGGCAACGTTATCGTAGAGGCGCTGCTGCTGAACACGCCGGTTGCCAGCACCCGCTGCCCGGGCGGCGTGACGGAGATCCTTACCGGCGAATTAGCCCGCGGCCTTGCCGATCTCAACGGCCCGGCGCTGGCTCAGACGATGCAAAGCATTTACCATAACCCGCCTGTCATCGAACAATCCGCGCTGGAAAAGTTCAGCGTCGATACGATTTGTCAGCAGTACCGTCAGCTGCGCCGCGCCTGACGCCGTTATTTAACCAGGATCGAACGATTTATGAGTCAAACGCCTTTACTGAGCATCGTGGCCGCCGTCTACAACGGCGAAAAATTCCTTGCGCAGTTCTTTGAATGCCTTGAGCAACAGCAGCTGGAAAGCTATGAACTGATTCTGGTGAACGACGGCTCGACGGACGGCAGCCTCGCGGTTATCGATGCGTGGAAAGCGCGGCTACAAAACGTCAGGGTGCTGGAGCAGGACAACCAGGGCGTCTCGGTCGCGCGCAACACCGGCCTGGCGGTAGCCAGCGGTAAATACCTGGCCTTCCCGGATATCGACGATAAGCTCTATCCCGGCATGTACAGCACGCTGCTGGCGATGGCGGAGCAGGGCAATCTCGATATCGCCACCTGCAACGGCCGCTACGTCTACGAGAGCAAAAATGATATCCACCCGATCCTCCCTCCGGATCGGCTGCCGTCTACCGGCGTGCTGCCGGGCCACGTATGGCTAAAACAGGCGCTGGATTCGCGTAAGTTCCTGCATGTGACCTGGCTGAACATCTATCGCCGCGAATTTATCATGCAGCATCGTTTTCACTTCGAGCCGGGCCTGCGCCATCAGGATATTCCCTGGACCACCGAGGCGCTGCTGGCGGCCGAGCGCGTGCAGTACACCAGCGAGCAGTTTTACGATTACTATATCCATTCAGAATCGGTATCGCACAAGCCGGATAACGACGACACGCTGATGCGCTCTGCCCGCCACTACATGAAGATTCTGGAGATGCTCGACGCCATTAACCAACGCTATCCGGATAAGGTGCGCCATATTTCCGCCTGCCGCTGGCAGATTGCGAAAGAGGGGCTGGGAATTATTCATACCTTCGATAGCATGAAAGATGAATCAAAAAAGCATATTATCATTAAAGAGTTCTTCGACCGCGGCATCTGGCACCTGATCTGGAAAAATGCCAGAACGTTCCGCTTACGCTGGCGCCTTGGGCGGCGCTACCTGCGTATTAAGCGCTATCGCAACGCGGCCTGACGCTGAATCCCTTTGTTTCCGCCAAAGGGATAGCTTTACATGGGCTAAATGCTTAGAATTTGCCCGCTAAAACATAAAACGGATAAATCGCTTGGAATTGCTTTATACCACCCTACTCTATCTTATTCAGCCGCTGGTCTGGCTGCGACTGCTGCTGCGCAGCCGTAAGGCACCCGCCTACCGCAAACGCTGGGCTGAACGTTATGGCTTTTGTCAGAACAAGGTAGCACCGGATGGGATTCTGCTGCATTCCGTTTCCGTGGGTGAGACGCTTGCTGCCATCCCGCTGGTACGCGCCCTGCGCCACCGTTATCCCTATCTGCCGATCACCGTCACCACCATGACGCCGACCGGCTCCGAGCGCGCGATGTCCGCGTTCGGCAAAGACGTTCACCACGTCTACCTGCCTTACGACCTCCCCTGCGCGATGAACCGCTTCCTCAACACCGTGCAGCCGAAGCTGGTTATCGTGATGGAAACCGAGCTGTGGCCGAATATGGTCGCCGCTTTGCACAAGCGTAAAATCCCGCTGGTTATCGCTAACGCCCGCCTCTCCGAGCGCTCGGCGAAGGGCTATGCCAAACTGGGCAAGTTTATGCGCCGCCTGCTGAGCCGGATTACGCTTATCGCCGCGCAGAATGAAGAAGACGCCAGCCGCTTTATCGCCCTCGGGCTGAAGCGCAACCAGCTGGCGGTCACCGGCAGCCTGAAGTTTGATATTTCCGTTACGCCGGAGCTGGCCGCACGCGCCATCACCCTGCGCCGCCAGTGGGCGCCGCACCGCCAGGTGTGGATCGCCACCAGCACCCACGACGGTGAAGAGCAAATCGTCCTGCAGGCGCATAAAAAGCTGCTGGAAACCTTCCCTGACCTGCTGCTGATCCTCGTCCCTCGCCACCCTGAACGCTTCGGCGACGCGCGGGAGATGGTGCAGAAAGCGGGTATGAGCTTTACCCTGCGCAGCACCGGCGAAATCCCGTCAAATAGCACCCAGGTGGTGATTGGCGATACCATGGGCGAGCTGATGCTGCTGTACGGCATTGCCGATCTCGCCTTTGTCGGCGGCAGCCTGGTCGAGCGCGGCGGTCATAACCCGCTGGAGCCTGCGGCGCACGCCATCCCGGTCCTGATGGGCCCGCACACCTTCAACTTCAAAGATATTTGCGCCAAGCTGCAGCAGGATGATGGTCTCATCACCGTGACCGACCTCAATTCACTGGTCACCCAGGTTTCTAACCTGCTGACCGACGAAGATTACCGCCTGTGGTACGGCCGTCACGCGGTGGAAGTCCTGCATCAAAACCAGGGCGCGCTCTCCCGTCTGCTACAGTTACTGCAACCCTATCTGCCACAGCGGAGCCACTAATGTCGACCCGACTGTCCGTCGTGATGATCGCCAAAAACGCGGCGGATCTGCTGCCGGACTGCCTGGCGTCGGTAAGCTGGGCCGATGAGATAGTGCTGCTGGATTCTGGCAGCAGCGACGGCACCGTCGAGCTGGCACGCAGCCTGGGCGCTCAGGTCTACATCAACACCGACTGGCAGGGCTACGGCGTTCAGCGCCAGCGCGCACAGGATTACGCCACCGGCGACTATGTGCTGATGATTGATACCGACGAGCGCGTCACCCCGGAGCTGGCACAGTCCCTGCGCCAGGCGCTGGCGGCGCCAAAAGAGGGCGCGATCTACAGCATTGCCCGGCGGAACTATTTCCTTGGCCGCTTTATGCGCCACAGCGGCTGGTATCCCGATCGCGTGATGCGCTTGTACCCGCGCCTTGGTTATCGCTATAACAATAATCTGGTACACGAATCTCTCGACGCCAAAGGCGCGCAGATTATCGAACTGACCGGCGACCTGCTGCATCTGACCTGCCGCGACTTCTCCGGCTTTCAGCAAAAGCAGCTGGCCTACGCCACCGCCTGGGCGCAGGAACGCCATCAGAAGGGGAAAAAAACCTCGCTGATGAGTATCTTCGGCCATACGCTGGGGGCATTTGTGAAAACGCTGCTGCTGCGCGGCGGCGTGCTGGATGGTAAACAGGGCTGGCTGCTCGCCGTGGTCAACGCGCAGTATACGTTTAATAAATACACCGAGCTGTGGGCGCTGAGCCGCGGCTACTCGGAGAGAGTGTAATTATGAGCACAAAAGCGATTTATCCGGGTACCTTCGACCCTATCACCAACGGTCATATCGATATCGTCACCCGCGCGGCCAGCATGTTTGACAAAGTGCTGCTGGCGATTGCCGCCAGCCCGAGCAAAAAGCCGATGTTCAGCCTCGACGAACGCATTGCGCTGGCGCAGCAGTCAACCGCGCACCTGGTCAACGTTGAGGTCATTGGCTTTAGTGATTTGATGGCCAATTTCGCCCGCGCGCAGCAGGCCAACATTTTGATTCGCGGCCTGCGGGCGGTGGCGGATTTCGAATACGAGATGCAGCTGGCGCATATGAACCGCCATCTGATGCCGACCCTCGAAAGCGTCTTCCTGATGCCGTGCAAAGAGTGGTCGTTTATCTCCTCATCGCTGGTCAAGGAGGTCGCGCGCCATCAGGGCGACGTTTCCCACTTCCTGCCGGCTAACGTGCACCAGGCGCTGCTGAAAAAGCTCTAAACTTTGCGCTTTCGGGGCAATGCCCTACTTCTGACACTGGCGACAATAAAACGTCGCCCGCTGGGCGTGCTTGCTGGCGATAATCGGCGTACCGCAGGTACGACAAGGCTCGCCTTTGCGTCCGTATACCTGCAGCTCCTGGGCAAAATATCCCGGCTTACCGTCGCTTTGCAGGAAATCCTTCAGCGTGGTGCCGCCCTGTTCAATCGAGCGTAGCAGCACGGCTTTAATCACCTTCACCAGCCGCTCGCACTCTTCATGCGATAGCGACGATGCCAGCCGGTCGGGATGGATCCCGGCGGAAAACAGCGATTCGCTGGCGTAGATATTGCCGACGCCCACCACCAGCTTGTTATCCATCAGCCAGGGCTTAATGGCGGTTTTCTTTTTCGCGCACCTCAGCTGCAGGTAAGCGCCGTTGAAATCGTCACTCAGCGGCTCTGGCCCGAGATGCGCCAGCGCAGGATGCCCTTCCAGCTCTTTGGTCCAGAGCCAGGCGCCAAAGCGTCGAGGATCGGTGTAGCGCAGCACCTTGCCGTTGCTCATCACCAGGTCGACATGGTCATGCTTCTCTGCGGGCAGCTCTTCGCTCAGAATGCGCAGGCTTCCTGACATGCCGAGGTGAATGATAATCCAGCCGCCCGGCAGCTCCAGCAGCAGGTATTTAGCGCGCCGACGTACGCTGAGCACCGGCACGTCGCTCAGACGGTAGATCTCTTCAGAAACCGGCCAGCGCAGGCGTCCATTGCGGATAGCGGCGTGCAGAATAGTAGCGCCAACCAGATGCGGTTCAATCCCGCGTCGGCTGGTTTCCACCTCAGGTAGTTCAGGCATAGCGTCTCCGGCTGTATTGCAGATGTCTTTATTATGGGGATGGCCAGAAAACAAAAAACCCCGCCAGGGCGGGGTTTTTTTTACATCGAATCTAAAATTATTTGATTTTAGCTTCTTTGTATAAAACGTGCTGACGGACAACTGGATCGAACTTTTTCAGTTCCAGTTTTTCCGGCTTAGTACGCTTGTTCTTCGTGGTGGTATAGAAGTGACCAGTACCAGCAGAAGAAACCAGCTTGATTTTCTCACGAATACCTTTAGCCATGATTTATTTCCTCGTTAAGTACTTAGTACTTTTCGCCACGGGCACGCAGTTCGGACAGAACTGTATCGATGCCTTTCTTATCAATAACACGCATACCTTTAGCAGATACACGCAGGGTGACAAAACGCTTCTCGCTCTCAACCCAGAAACGGTGAGAGTGCAGGTTCGGCAGGAAACGGCGTTTAGTCGCGTTCAGTGCGTGGGAACGGTTGTTACCGGTCACCGGACGCTTGCCAGTAACTTGGCAGACTCGGGACATGTCTATTCTCCAAAAATCAAATTAGCTCGAGCTTCGTATGGGGTATCGGCGCCTCGTCAGGCTTTACAGCCCGGTCATCGCGGTTCTAAGCGAACTCTCGATTGCCAGGCCCAAATGCCAAACCCGAGATTCTCAAAGGTGGCGTAGTATACGCTGACTCGGCGATGTGCTCAAGTCCCGAACAGACAAAGATCCCGCAGGATCGCGTGATCGGGGCTAAATCCAGCCGCGCTCCGCAAAAGATACGTACGCACCGCGGCCGATAACAAGGTGATCGAGCACGCGTATATCCATGAAACCACAACACTTTATCACTCTTTCGGTAATCAACCTGTCGGCCTTACTCGGCTCGGGGCTACCGGATGGATGATTATGTGCCAGGATCACCGCAGCGGCGTTCACTTTGATGGCTTCGCGTACAATTTCTCGCGGATGCACCTCAACGTGGCTAAGAGTACCAGAAAAAAGCCGGCTATGTTTCAATACCCGATTCTGATTATCTAAAAAGATCACCATAAAGATCTCCCGCTCCTCGTCCATCAGCTGGCTTTGCAAAAATTCCCGCGTCATCAGTGGCGTTACCAGAGAAGGTTCTTCAACTATCCGTCGGCTAAAATAGCGCCGCGCCAGCTCGGCGACGCCTTTTAGCTGGGCGAACTTCGCGAGACCTATGCCGTCGATCTTGTCAAACTGCACCTTGTCCGCCGATAGCAGGCCGTATAGCGAGCCAAAGCGTGCGAGCAGGTCGTGCGAAAACGTCATCACGTCCTGCTCGCGGGTGCCGGTACGTAAAAATAGCGCCAGCAGCTCAACGTCCGACAGCGCTTCGATACCGTAGAGCAGCATTTTTTCCCTTGGCAGCAGGGGTTCCAGTAAGTCCATCGCAGCCTCTCTTTTCCAGTGCGCCCCGCATTCTGACATAGCCTTTCGCCGCTTCCGACGGCCGGCTTTTACCCATGCGTAGCGGCTCGCAAAGTCAATTCCAGGCAGGCACACGACGCCGACGGGATTGTGGTAAGATGCGCGAATTCTGGTGTACTCCAACAGGAAAAAATCATGATGAGTCTGGCTGGTAAAAAGATCGTTCTCGGAGTCAGCGGCGGCATCGCTGCCTACAAAACGCCTGAACTGGTACGCCGCCTGCGCGAGCGCGGCGCCGACGTACGGGTCGCCATGACGGAAGCCGCGAAGGCCTTCATTACGCCACTCAGCCTACAGGCGGTGTCAGGTTATCCGGTTTCCGATAGCCTGCTCGACCCGGCAGCAGAAGCCGCGATGGGCCACATTGAGCTGGGAAAATGGGCCGACCTGGTTATCCTCGCCCCCGCAACCGCCGATCTGATCGCCCGCGTTGCTGCCGGCATGGCGAACGACCTGGTCTCCACTATCTGCCTCGCGACGCCGTCTCCAATCGCGGTGGTACCCGCCATGAACCAACAGATGTATCGCGCCGCCGCGACGCAGCATAATCTTGAGGTCATCGCCTCACGCGGCCTGCTGGTCTGGGGCCCGGACAGCGGAAGCCAGGCCTGTGGCGATATCGGCCCGGGCCGAATGCTGGATCCGCTAACCCTCGTCGATATGGCGGCCGCGCATTTTTCGCCTGTCAAAGATTTGCAACATCTCAACATCATGATTACCGCGGGCCCCACCCGCGAGCCGCTGGATCCGGTACGCTATATCAGCAATCAAAGCTCCGGTAAGATGGGCTTCGCTATCGCTGCCGCTGCGGCAAAGCGCGGCGCCAACGTCACGCTGGTCAGCGGCCCGGTTTCGCTACCGACGCCGCCTTTCGTGCAGCGGGTTGACGTCACCACCGCGTTGGAAATGCAGGCCGCGGTCGACAGCGGCGTTCGGCAGCAGCATATTTTTATTGGCTGTGCGGCCGTCGCCGACTACCGCGCCATCAGCGTTGCTGAGAAAAAAATCAAAAAGCAAGATGATGAATTAACAATAAAAATGATCAAAAACCCGGATATCGTTGCCGGGGTCGCTGCGCTAACGGATAGCCGACCTTACGTCGTTGGGTTTGCCGCCGAAACGAATAATGTGGAAGAATACGCGAGGCAAAAACGCGACCGCAAAAATCTTGATCTGATCTGCGCCAATGATGTATCTAAGCCAAATCAGGGATTTAACAGCGACAGCAACGCATTACACCTTTTCTGGCAGGATGGAGATAAGCGCTTGCCACACGAGCGCAAGGAACTCCTGGGCCAATTATTACTCGACGAGATCGTGACCCGTTATGATGAAAAAAATCGACGTTAAGCTTCTGGACCCGCGCGTTGGCAAGGAGTTTCCGCTGCCAACCTATGCCACCTCCGGTTCTGCCGGACTTGACCTGCGGGCCTGTCTCGACGCCGCCGTAGAGCTTGCGCCGGGCGCAACCACCCTGCTGCCAACCGGCCTGGCTATTCATATCGCCGATCCCTCGCTGGCAGCGGTCATCCTGCCGCGCTCCGGACTGGGCCATAAGCACGGCATCGTGCTGGGCAACCTGGTCGGCCTTATCGATTCCGACTATCAGGGGCAGCTGATGGTTTCCGTCTGGAACCGCGGCCAGCAGAGCTTTACTATTGAACCCGGCGAGCGCATTGCTCAAATGGTATTTGTACCCGTCGTACAGGCGGAATTTAACCTGGTGGAAGATTTTGACGCCACCGAACGTGGCGAAGGTGGCTTTGGTCACTCAGGGCGCGCATAGGCCCGTCCACACAAAACCCGCATTCCAAAGCGCAATAATGCAATAACATCGCCGCAAATGACCGTTTGCGGCCGCTTTGTGGATGTCTGCCTGACAAGTGCTTATTTTCAGGGGTATTTTAAAACATGGCAGAAAAACAAACTGCGAAAAGGAATCGTCGCGAGGAAATACTTCAATCTCTGGCGCTAATGCTTGAATCCAGCGATGGTAGTCAACGTATTACCACGGCGAAACTGGCGGCGTCCGTCGGCGTGTCCGAAGCGGCGCTGTACCGTCATTTTCCCAGCAAAACCCGCATGTTCGATAGCCTGATTGAGTTTATCGAAGACAGTCTGATTACGCGCATCAATTTGATTTTAAAAGATGAGAAAGACACATCCGCGCGCCTGCGCCTGATCGTGCTGTTGATTCTTGGGTTTGGTGAGCGTAATCCTGGGCTGACGCGAATTCTGACCGGCCACGCGCTGATGTTTGAACAGGACCGCCTGCAGGACCGGATCAACCAGCTCTTTGAACGCATTGAGGTTCAGCTACGCCAGGTCATGCGCGAAAAGAAAATGCGCGAAGGTGAAGGCTTCGTCACCGACGAATCTTTGCTGGCCAGCCAGCTGCTGGCGTTCTGTGAAGGCATGCTGTCGCGCTTTGTGCGCAGCGAGTTTAAATATCGTCCGACGGACGATTTTGACGCCCGCTGGCCGCTGGTCGCCTCACAGCTGCAGTAATCCGAAGCCCGGAGGCATAACGCCCCGGGCTTTGTTACCTATACGCCAAACTCTTCGCGATAGGCGCGTACCGACGCCAGATGTTCGGCCATCTCCGGCTTCTCTTCCAGATAGCTAATCAGGTCCTTGAGGGTGACGATAGAGATCACCTTGCAGCCGTAATCGCGCTCAACTTCCTGAATCGCGGAAATTTCGCCGCGACCGCGTTCCTGACGATCCAGAGAAATCAGCACGCCGGCGAGCTCAGCCCCGTTGGCCTGGATAATCTCCATCGATTCGCGAATCGCGGTACCTGCGGTTATCACATCGTCGACCAGCATGACGCGACCCTGCAGGGCGCTGCCAACCAGATTGCCGCCTTCGCCGTGCGTTTTGGCCTCTTTGCGGTTAAAGCAGTAGGGTAAATCCAGGTCGTGGTGTTCAGCCAACGCAACCGCCGTGGTGGTCGCAATGGGAATGCCTTTGTAGGCCGGCCCAAACAGCAGGTCAAAATCAATTCCGGAGTCGACCAGCGCCTCTGCATAGAAACGGCCCAACAGTGCCAGATCGCGCCCGGTGTTAAACAGGCCGGCGTTGAAGAAATAGGGGCTCTTGCGCCCGGATTTCAGCGTAAATTCGCCAAACTTAAGAACCTGCTTGTTAAGCGCAAACTCAATAAACTGGCGCTGATATGGTTTCATGGATTCGCTCCTCATCATGCTTTCTATGGATCTACGGACAAAAAAAAGGCGACTTCTCAGTCGCCTTAAAAACTAGTTTTCCAACGCCGCCTTCTGCGTCGTGACAATGGATTCGATCCCCCCTCTGGCCAACGCCAGCAGAGTCAGGAGCTCTTCGTGGGTAAACGGCTCGCCTTCCGCCGTGCCCTGCACCTCGATGATGCGACCGTCTTCGGTCATCACCACGTTCATATCGGTTTCCGCTGCGGAATCTTCCACGTACTCCAGATCGCAAAGCGCTTCGCCGTTGACGATGCCGACGGAAACGGCAGCAACCATGCCTTTCATCGGGTTGGTTTTCAGCTTACCGGCGGCGACCAGCTTGTTCAGAGCGTCGGCCAGCGCCACGCAGGCACCGGTGATTGATGCGGTACGAGTGCCGCCGTCAGCCTGTAGCACATCGCAATCGAGAGTAATGGTGAACTCGCCAAGCGCCTTCAGGTCTACCGCAGCGCGCAGCGCGCGGGCGATAAGACGCTGGATTTCCATGGTACGACCGCCCTGCTTACCTTTGGCAGCTTCACGCGCGTTACGGGTATGCGTCGCGCGCGGCAGCATGCCGTATTCTGCGGTGATCCACCCCTGGCCCTGGCCTTTCAGAAAGCGCGGCACGCCTTCATCAATCGACGCGGTGCACAGCACTTTGGTGTCACCAAATTCGACCAGCACGGAGCCTTCTGCGTGTATGGTATAGTTACGGGTCAGGGTTACGGGACGCACCTGATTAGCGCTACGGCCTGCTGGACGCATGATGTTCTCTCCGGCTTGAAACGAATATGGCTGCGCATTATACGGATAATGCTTGCTTATTCCTATCCTGATAAGGCCCTGAAAGCTATAATCCCCCCCACTCTCCTTTAAAAACAGGAACGTCTATGATCCGCAGTATGACCGCCTATGCCCGTCGTGAAATTAAGGGCGAATGGGGCAGCGCCGCGTGGGAACTGCGCTCGGTAAACCAGCGCTACCTGGAAACCTATTTCCGTCTGCCGGAGCAGTTCCGTAGCCTGGAGCCCGTGGTGCGTGAGCGTATTCGTGCGCGTCTGACCCGCGGCAAAATCGAATGTACCCTGCGTTTTGAACAGGATCCCAGCGCTCAGGGTGAGCTTATCCTGAATGAAAATCTGGCAAAGCAGCTGGTCAACGCCGCTAACTGGGTAAAAATGCAGAGCGACGAAGGGGAAATCAACCCGGTTGATATCCTACGCTGGCCCGGCGTCATGGCCGCTCAGGAGCAGGATCTCGATGCCATTGCTTCCGATATTCTCACCGCACTGAACGGCGCGCTGGACGACTTTATCGTCGCCCGCGAAACCGAAGGTCAGGCGCTGAAGACGCTTATCGAACAGCGCCTGCAGGGCGTCAGCACCGAAGTCGGCAAAGTTCGCAGCCATATGCCGGAAATCCTGCAGTGGCAGCGCGAGCGCCTGGTCTCCAAGCTGGAAGACGCGGAAGTCCAGCTGGAAAACAACCGTCTCGAACAAGAGCTGGTGCTGATGGCGCAGCGTATCGACGTTTCCGAAGAGCTGGACCGTCTGGAAGCGCATATCAAAGAGACCTACAACATTCTGAAGAAAAAAGAGGCCGTTGGCCGCCGCCTGGACTTTATGATGCAGGAGTTCAACCGCGAGTCGAACACCCTGGCGTCAAAATCGATTAATGCGGAAGTCACCAACTCTGCCATCGAGCTGAAAGTGCTGATTGAGCAGATGCGCGAGCAGATCCAGAACATCGAGTAATCGCAGGCACCTCGATTAAAGGCTGGTTTTTCCAGCCTTTTTTATCCCTTCAGTTCAGAACCTGTACTTTCCGTCCAGTATCCGACAGGTGATAAAAGCGCCCGCAGCGCACAGCAGCGTGGGGGCCAGATAGCTATGGTCCATATGGGTAAACTCCATCACCAGCGCAACCGCCGTCAGCGGCATCTGCATTGACGCCGCCAGAAAAGCCGCAGCCCCAACCAGCGCAAAGCTGCCGGCGTCGCCGCCGGGCACCAGCTGCTGCCAAAGTATACTCAGCAGCAGGCTCACCAGGCCTCCCACCGCCAGGCCAGGGGTCAACAGTCCTCCCTCCGCACCGCCGCGCAGCACCGCCAGAATAACGATCGCTTTCAGGACCAGAAGCACCAGCGCACTATGCAATCCCAGCCCGTCGCCGATCGCAAGCTGCATCGGGCCTTTGCCATTGCCGGGCAGCTGTGGAAAATAGAGGCTCAGCCCGGCAAGGAGGGTAAACGCCAGCAGGCAAAATAGCGGCATCTGCCAGTTTGTCCTGACCCGCGCACGCGCGGCGCTGGTTGCCTGACGAAACAGCCACGCCGCCGCGCCAAGCAGCGGGCTGACGATTATCGCCCACCACATAAACGCGTGCGGGAGCGCGCCGGAGATAAAATGGTACTGGGACTCATCCCCCAGCCCGAGCGCTGCCGTCCAGGCAGCAACGGCTGACGTCACCACGGCCGCCAGCGTTTTCTCCCAGCTAAACGACAGCAGCATCACTTCAAGGGTGAACAGGGCGCCAGCCAGCGGCACGTTATATACCGCCGCCAGCCCGGCACCGGCGCCGCAGGCAATCAGCGTGCGGGTTTCATCGTCGTGCAGGCCCATTCTGCGCGCCACGATACCGGCCCCCAGCGCCCCCATCTCTCGCGGAGCAACCTCCCGACCAAGCGGGGAGCCCAGCGCCACGGTGACTATCTGCAACAGGGCGTGCAGGGTTGTCGTACCCGCCGGCATCGGCACCGCGGGCGAGGCGACGGCGGCGGAAATCGACACCCGCTTCTGACCGTAGCGGCCCAGCAGCCACCAGCCAAACCCGGCAATCGCACCGCCGGCGACAATGGCCGTAAAGCGTCGGGGCCAGGAGGCGTCCGTTACGCCCTGTAAAAACGACTCCGTGCCGATAAGACGATCGAGGCTGTATCCAAAAGCAAGGTGCTGAATAGCGTGCAAAATCATCGCCAGAACCATTCCCGACAGGCCGGCAAGGACCCCGGTCAGAACGACGGCCGCCAGGCGCAGCAGGTAGTTTTTCTCGCCGGTTACTCCGGTCATATTCTTAGGCCCTGAAAGAGGAAAATAAAATGATAAGCGTAGCGAGTTAAATATTACGTATTTGTCGCGTATATTCCTGACCAGCACCGGCCCGACCTTAATCATTACTTTTTCTAATCTAAAAGTTAAAATAAAAACCTGATAACCCCGCAGATAAAGGCCATAGAGATAATCAGACATTATTTTTTAAAGGCGTAACCCGTTCACCTTAGAAAATCTCAGTCGTGATCCTGCGCACAAATCGCTAACCTGCCCGCTCTCATCGTGGGGGATCTATGCTGCTTCATATTCTGTATTTAATTGGTATTACCGCGGAAGCGATGACCGGCGCTCTGGCGGCCGGACGCCGTCGTATGGATACCTTTGGCGTTATCATTATTGCGACCGCCACCGCGCTGGGCGGCGGGTCGGTGCGGGATATTCTGCTCGGCCACTACCCTTTGGGCTGGGTCAAGAACCCGGAATACGTCATCATTGTTGCCGTCGCCGCGGTGCTCACCACGATTGTCGCGCCAGTTATGCCCCACCTGCGTCGGCTGTTTTTAGTCCTCGACGCCCTCGGCCTGGTGGTGTTTTCAATCATCGGCGCGCAGATTGCCCTCGATATGGGAGAAGGCCCGGTTATCGCCTCTATCGCGGCGGTCATCACCGGCGTATTCGGCGGCGTGCTGCGCGATATGTTCTGTAAGCGCATCCCGCTGGTGTTCCAAAAAGAGCTGTACGCCGGGATCTCTTTTGCCGCCGCCATTCTGTATATCGCCCTGCAGCACTATGTCAGCAGCCACGACGTGGTGGTCATCGCCACCCTGCTGTTTGGCTTCACCGCGCGCATGCTGGCCCTGCGCTGGAAGCTGGGTCTGCCGGTCTTCCACTACAACCATAACGCGCACTGATCGGGCTAAAACCCGGAGATACCCTGCCCGCTGAGCCACTGCGCCAGCGCGGCAACGTCCGGATGCCGCAGAAAGGCCACCAGCTGACGCGCTTTTTCATCCCCCACTCCCGGCAGGCGCCGCCACTGCTCTTCGCTGCGCGCCAGCAGCTGCGACCAGCCCTCTCCGGCCAGGCCCGCCATCGCCGCCTGCGGCACCGGCACTCCCAGAGCCTGCACCCAGCGCAGAAAGGGCTGCTGGCGGGCAAGGTTAAACTGGTGCCAGAGCCGCTGACCGCGTCGCGCAGAGATCCCCGGGACTGACTGCAGCTGCTGAGGAGTGAACGCCAGCCACGAAAAAAGATGCTCCATACGCAGAGAGTGATGGACAGCGCGCCACGCGGACTCACCGACGCTGCCGAGGTCCAGTACGGGCTTTGACGACAGCCAGACCAGCCTTGCAAGAAACTGTCCGCCGCACTCGGGGGAGAAAAAATAGCAGGTCAGGGCGTTAAAATGCGCCGGAGGCGGTTGAGGCTTGCTGCGCTGGGCCGTTCGCCACACTACGCTATCTATCCGCGGGATCCCCTGTCCCGCCAGGCTGATTTGCAGCTGATCGCCAATTGCAATATCCAGGCTTTGCCAGCGGGCCACCGACCCTACGCTCACGCGCTTAACCTGCTTATCGTCCAGCTGCTGCGGTTCGAGCCCTGCCACCACGGCAATTTTCCCGCTACGCCCGACGTAAAAGCGAAGGTCGCGCACCTCCATGATGCGGATGGCCGGGGGATACTTCCACGCCGCGACCCAATCCCCCAGCCCCGGTGACCAGAAGCGCCCGGCAGGCGCCTTCCCAAGGCGTACGACAACGCCATCGGTAGCAAAAGGTAGAGCTGACGTTAACCAACGTTCACGCCAGCGCGCAACCTGCCCCACGTCCGCTACCGGTTGAGAAAAGCCGCGGCTTTCGCTAAACCCGGCCTGCTGCAGCAGAGCCTGCCGTTGACGCATCCCCTCGGGTCCATCCGGCCATGCCCAGATAAAGACGCCCAGTTCCGCTAACGATGTCGACATATCCCGCCGCATCATGGCGCCAGCGACCGTCGCCCGGGCGTTCACTCCCCCCATCCGCTTCTGGATATGTCCGGCGCGGCGCAGAAAAAGCTCCCCCTGCAGCACGCTGTTTGCCAGCGCGCCCTTCGTCACCCTCGGTACGCCGGGAATCTGCCGCACTTTGGCCGTCCAGTCTTCACCGGCTCGCCCATCTCCCCGGCTGATGGCCTGCACCAGCCGTCCGCGGCGGTAAACCAGCGTCACCGCAACGCCATCCACCTTTGGCTGCACCCACAGATCGGTTTTGCCCCGCATCCAGCGCGCCACGTCGGCTTTTTCCGCCAGCTTACGCACGCCGGTGTGGGCAACCGGATGCCGCATCTCGCCCCGGGGCGGCGGTAAATCATCGATTATTGGCGTTTTGATGGCAAAACAGCGCCGCCACTCGACTAACCGGGCGAAAAGCCGATCGTAGACGTCATCAGCGACTTCGCTGCTGCCGCGCAGCCAGTAGTCGTTTTTCCACCCGGCAACCTGCTGATTGAGGCGGCTGACCTCCTGTTCGGCCTGCGCCTGCGTCCACGCGGGGCAGGCCGACTGGCCGTATCCCGCCGTTATCCCTATGCCTATCGCCCAAAGCCATTTTCGCACTGTGCTGCCCTCCTTTTTGCCCACCGGCATTCTGCCGCCGCCGGGGCATCACCGGCGATAAGGGCTTTTCCATGCCGCGATCCAGCTTCCAGGGTTTGTAGTTGATTGCGGCAACGCACAGAGAAATCAGGGAAACGGCAGGCAAAATGAAAGAAACAGAGGGAAAAAGTGTGACAGGGACTACGTCACAGCGCGGCGGCGTGTATAATAGGCTCGTATGTAGTTTCTCTTTCGACCATCACATACAAAAGACTCTCATGGCTCAAGGCACGCTTTATATTGTTTCCGCCCCAAGTGGCGCGGGTAAATCCAGCCTGATTCAGGCTTTATTAAAAACCCAACCGCTGTACGACTCTCAGGTCTCTGTTTCGCATACCACGCGCGCGCCGCGTCCTGGCGAAGTGCACGGTGAACACTATTTCTTTGTTAATCACGACGATTTCAGAACGATGATTGGTAAAGACGCATTTCTTGAGCATGCGGAAGTCTTTGGCAACTATTACGGCACCTCGCGCGAAGCGATCGAGCAGGTACTGGCAACCGGCGTTGATGTCTTCCTCGATATCGACTGGCAGGGCGCTCAGCAAATCCGTCATAAAATGCCGGGGGCGCGCAGCATTTTTGTTCTGCCGCCGTCCAAAGATGAGCTTGACCGTCGCCTGCGTGGCCGCGGCCAGGACAGCGAAGAGGTGATCGCGAAACGTATGGCGCAGGCTGTTGCAGAAATGAGCCATTACGCGGAATATGATTACCTTATTGTGAATGATGATTTTGATACCGCCCTGGGCGATCTGAAAAACATCATCCGCGCCGAACGTCTGCGCATGAGCCGCCAAAAGCAGCGACATGGCGCTTTAATCACCAAACTGTTGGCAGACTGAACCCACATTCAGTATCATGCCCAGTCATTTCTTCATCTGTGGAGCATTTTAAGTATGGCACGCGTAACTGTTCAGGACGCTGTAGAGAAAATTGGTAACCGTTTTGACCTGGTACTGGTCGCCGCGCGTCGCGCTCGTCAGATGCAGGTTGGCGGAAAAGATCCGCTGGTAGCGGAAGAAAACGATAAAACTACCGTTATCGCACTGCGCGAAATCGAAGAAGGTCTGATCAACAACCAGATCCTCGACGTGCGCGATCGTCAAGAACAGCAAGAGCAGGAAGCCGCTGAATTACAAGCAGTTACCGCTATTGCTGAAGGTCGTCGTTAATAACGCAGCGGGTCGCCCTTGTATCTGTTTGAAAGCCTGAATCAGCTGATTCAAAACTACCTGCCGGAAGAGCAAATCAAGCGTCTTCGGCAGGCGTATCTCGTTGCACGTGACGCTCACGAGGGTCAGACACGTTCAAGCGGTGAACCCTATATCACGCACCCGGTAGCGGTAGCCTGTATTCTGGCCGAGATGAAACTCGACCACGAAACGCTGATGGCCGCCCTGCTGCATGACGTGATTGAAGATACCCCCGCCACCTACCAGGACATGGAGCAGCTCTTTGGTAAAAGTGTTGCCGAGCTGGTAGAGGGGGTATCAAAACTTGATAAGCTCAAGTTCCGCGATAAGAAAGAGGCGCAGGCCGAAAACTTTCGCAAGATGATTATGGCGATGGTGCAGGATATCCGCGTCATCCTCATCAAGCTTGCCGACCGCACCCACAACATGCGCACCCTGGGCTCACTACGCCCGGATAAACGCCGCCGCATCGCCCGCGAAACGCTGGAAATCTACAGCCCGCTGGCCCACCGTTTAGGTATCCATCACATTAAAACCGAGCTCGAAGAGCTGGGCTTTGAAGCGCTGTATCCCAATCGGTATCGCGTCATTAAAGAAGTCGTTAAAGCGGCGCGCGGCAATCGTAAAGAGATGATCCAAAAGATCCTCTCCGAAATCGAAGGACGTTTACAGGAAGCGGGGATCCCCTGTCGCGTCAGCGGTCGCGAGAAGCATTTGTACTCCATCTACTGCAAAATGGTGCTCAAAGAGCAGCGTTTTCACTCGATCATGGATATCTACGCCTTCCGCGTGATTGTCCACGATGCCGACACCTGCTACCGCGTGCTTGGCCAGATGCACAGCCTCTACAAGCCACGTCCAGGGCGGATGAAAGATTACATCGCCATTCCGAAAGCGAACGGCTATCAATCTTTGCACACCTCGATGATCGGCCCGCACGGCGTCCCGGTTGAGGTACAGATCCGTACCGAAGACATGGACCAGATGGCGGAGATGGGGGTTGCGGCGCACTGGGCCTACAAAGAGCACGGCGGCGAGAGCAGCACTACCGCGCAGATCCGCGCCCAGCGCTGGATGCAGAGCCTGCTGGAACTGCAGCAGAGCGCAGGCAGCTCGTTTGAATTTATCGAGAGCGTCAAATCCGATCTGTTCCCGGATGAGATTTACGTTTTCACCCCGGAAGGACGCATTGTCGAACTTCCCGCCGGTGCGACGCCGGTGGACTTTGCCTACGCGGTGCATACCGATATCGGCCACGCCTGCGTTGGCGCGCGCGTTGACCGCCAGCCCTATCCGCTGTCGCAGCCGCTCTCCAGCGGCCAGACGGTAGAAATCATTACCGCACCGGGCGCGCGTCCGAACGCCGCCTGGCTGAACTTTGTCGTCAGCTCGAAAGCGCGCGCGAAGATCCGCCAGCTGTTGAAAAACCTCAAGCGCGATGACTCCGTCAGCCTCGGCCGCCGGCTGCTCAACCACGCCCTCGGCGGCAGCCGCAAGCTGGCAGAAATCCCGCCAGAGAACGTTCAGCGCGAGCTTGAGCGCATGAAGCTGGCGACGCTGGACGATCTGCTGGCAGAAATCGGCCTCGGCAACGCGATGAGCGTGGTGGTTGCCAGAAACCTGCAGCAGGGAGAGACCGTCTCCGCGCCGGCGCAAAGCTCATCGTCGTCAGGCCACGGACATCTGCCGATTAAAGGCGCCGATGGCGTGCTGATTACCTTCGCCAAGTGCTGTCGCCCGATTCCCGGTGACCCGATTATCGCGCACGTCAGCCCCGGCAAAGGCCTGGTCATTCACCACGAGTCCTGTCGTAACATTCGCGGCTACCAGAAAGAGCCCGAGAAGTTTATGGCCGTCGAGTGGGATAAAGAGACCGCCCAGGAATTTATCACCGAAATTAAGGTGGATATGTTTAACCACCAGGGCGCGCTGGCGAACCTCACGGCCGCGATCAATACCGCCGCTTCCAATATTCAAAGCCTGAATACGGAAGAAAAGGATGGCCGCGTGTACAGCGCCTTTATTCGCCTTACCGCGCGGGATCGCGTGCATCTGGCGAATATCATGCGCAAAATTCGCGTGATGCCGGACGTGATAAAAGTCACCCGTAACCGAAACTAGCCTTATACACAAAATCATTCGGGCCAGGTCGCAAAACGCGCCAGCGTTTTGCACAGCGCTTGCGCTGGTCCCGAAAGGCGAGGCTGTAAGCCGGGGAGCCAGCGGCTCACGCCGAGGCAATTTGAAGGATGAAGTGTAATGAATTCACAGCGTTATGCGCGTATTTGTGAGATGCTCGCCAGGCGTCAGCCTGACCTGACGGTCTGCATGGAGCAGGTCCACAAACCTCATAACGTCTCTGCGGTTGTTCGTACCGCAGACGCCGTTGGCGTGCACGAAGTGCACGCTATCTGGCCCAGCAGCCGTATGCACACCATGGTCGCCGCCGCCGCGGGCAGCAACAGCTGGGTACAGGTCAAAACGCACCCTACCATTGGCGACGCCGTCGGTTACCTAAAGGACCAGGGCATGCAAATCCTCGCCACCCATCTTTCGGATAAAGCCGTCGACTTTCGTGAAATTGACTACACCCGGCCCACCTGTATCCTGATGGGCCAGGAAAAAACCGGCATCACCGCGGAAGCCCTGGCGCTGGCGGACCAGGAGATCGTGATTCCGATGACGGGCATGGTGCAGTCGCTCAACGTCTCCGTCGCCTCCGCCCTGATTCTCTATGAAGCGCAGCGCCAGCGGCAGAACGCAGGCATGTATAAACGCGAAAACAGCATGCTGCCGGAAGATGAGCAGCAGCGCCTGCTGTTTGAAGGCGGCTATCCGGTGCTGGCAAGAGTGGCAAAACAGAAAGGCCTTCCCTATCCCCACGTCAACGGCCAGGGCGAAGTCGAAGCCGACGCCGCGTGGTGGGCCACAATGCAGGCAGCGAGGTAAACCGATGCAAAGCCGTCTGCTGGATGCTGTCCCGCTCAACACGTTAACCGGCGTTGGCGCAGCGCAGAGCAGCAAGCTGGCGAAAATCGGCCTGCACACCGTGCAGGATCTGCTGCTGCATCTGCCGCTACGCTACGAAGACCGCACCCAGCTCTATCAAATCGGTGACCTGCTGCCGGGGGTCTACGCCACCGTTGAAGGCGAAGTGCTCAACAGCAACATCACCTTCGGCGGCCGCCGGATGATGACCTGTCAGATAAGCGATGGCTCCGGAATTCTCACCATGCGCTTCTTTAACTTCAACGCCGCGATGAAAAACAGTCTTGCCGCCGGCCGCCGGGTGCTGGCCTACGGCGAAGCGAAGCGCGGCAAATACGGCGCGGAGATGATCCACCCGGAATACCGCGTGCAGGGCGATATGAGCACCCCCGACCTGCAGGAGACCCTGACTCCGGTCTACCCCACCACCGAAGGTATCAAACAGGCCACGCTGCGTAAGCTGACCGATCAGGCGCTGGAACTCCTTGAGACCTGCGCTATCGCCGAGCTGCTGCCGCCCGAGCTGGCGCAGGGAATGATGAGTCTCCCGGAGGCGCTGCGCACCCTGCACCGCCCGCCGCCGTCGCTCCAGCTCAGCGAGCTGGAAACCGGTAAGCACCCGGCCCAGCAGCGCTTAATTCTGGAAGAGCTGCTGGCGCATAACCTGAGCATGCTGGCGGTTCGCGCCGGCGCCCAGCGCTTTCACGCCCTGCCGCTCAGCGCCAACGATGGCCTAAAAAACAAGCTGTTGGCTTCCCTGCCCTTTAAACCAACCGGCGCCCAGGAGCGGGTGACCGCCGAGATCGAGCGGGATATGGCGCTCAATGTGCCGATGATGCGCCTGGTACAGGGCGACGTCGGCTCCGGCAAAACGCTGGTTGCCGCCCTTGCGGCGCTGCGGGCCATCGCCCACGGCAGGCAGGTGGCGCTCATGGCGCCGACGGAGCTGCTGGCGGAGCAGCACGCTGCCAACTTCCGCAGCTGGTTTGCGCCGCTGGGCGTTGAGGTTGGCTGGCTGGCCGGCAAACAAAAAGGCAAGGCGCGTCAGGCGCAGCAGGATGCCATCGCCAGCGGGCAGGTGCAGATGATTGTCGGCACCCACGCCATTTTTCAGGAGCAGGTCCAGTTTAGCGGCCTGGCGCTGGTGATTATCGATGAACAGCACCGCTTCGGGGTGCATCAGCGCCTCGCGCTGTGGGAAAAGGGCCAGCAGCAGGGCTTCCATCCGCATCAGCTGATCATGACCGCCACCCCCATTCCGCGGACCCTGGCGATGACCGCCTACGCCGACCTCGACACCTCGACGATCGACGAGCTGCCGCCGGGCCGTACGCCGGTCACCACGGTGGCCATCCCGGATACCCGCCGCAGCGATATTATCGACCGCGTGCGCAACGCCTGTACCCAGGAAGGGCGTCAGGCCTACTGGGTCTGTACGCTGATTGAAGAGTCGGACCTGCTGGAAGCCCAGGCGGCGGAAGCCACCTGGGAAGAGCTGAAGCTGGCGCTGCCGGAGCTCAATATCGGCCTGGTGCACGGCCGGATGAAGCCGGCAGACAAGCAGGCGGTCATGCAGGCCTTTAAGCAGGGCGAGCTGCATCTGCTTATCGCCACCACGGTTATCGAGGTCGGGGTGGACGTGCCTAACGCCAGCCTGATGATTATCGAAAACCCGGAACGCCTGGGGCTGGCGCAGCTGCACCAGCTCAGAGGCCGCGTCGGGCGTGGCGCGGTGGCCTCCCACTGCGTGCTGCTCTATAAGTCGCCGCTGTCGAAAACCGCCCAGCTGCGCCTGCAGGTCCTGCGCGATAGCAACGACGGTTTCGTCATCGCGCAAAAGGACCTCGAGATCCGCGGCCCGGGCGAGCTGCTCGGCACCCGACAGACCGGCACCGCCGAATTTAAAGTCGCGGATTTACTCCGCGATAAGGCAATGATCCCCGACGTTCAGCGCATTGCCCGCCATATTCATCAACGCTACCCGCAGCAGGCCCAGGCGCTTATCGAGCGCTGGATGCCGGAAACCGAACGCTATTCCAACGCCTGACGCCTCTGCTCCCGCAGGAGCAGACGGCGCCGCGCGCAATTTTCCTTCAGAACGAGTGAATTATGAAACGAGAACTGGCCATCGAATTTTCGCGTGTTACCGAAGCCGCCGCGCTGGCGGGCTATAAGTGGCTGGGCCGCGGTGATAAAAACACCGCCGACGGCGCCGCGGTTAACGCCATGCGTATTATGCTCAACCTGATTAATATCGACGGCACTATCGTCATCGGCGAAGGTGAAATCGATGAAGCGCCGATGCTCTACATCGGCGAGAAGGTTGGCACCGGCAGCGGCGACGCGGTGGATATCGCCGTCGACCCGATCGAGGGCACGCGGATGACGGCGATGGGCCAGGCGAACGCGCTGGCCGTCATGGCGGTTGGCGACAAGGGCTGCTTCCTGAACGCGCCGGACATGTACATGGAAAAGCTGATTGTCGGCCCGGGGGCAAAAGGGGCGATTGACCTGAATCTGCCGCTGGCCGAAAACCTGCATAACGTGGCAAGCGCGCTGAATAAGCCGCTCAGCGAGCTGACGGTAACCGTGCTCGCCAAGCCGCGCCATGACGCGGTGATTGCCGAGCTGCAGCAGCTGGGCGTGCGCGTCTTCGCCATTCCCGACGGCGACGTGGCGGCCTCTATTCTGACCTGCATGCCGGATAGCGAAGTTGACGTGCTGTACGGTATCGGCGGCGCCCCGGAAGGCGTGGTTTCCGCCGCGGTTATCCGGGCGCTGGACGGCGATATGCAGGGCCGCCTGCTGGCCCGCCACCACGTCAAGGGCGACAGCGAAGAGAACCGCCGTATCGGCGAGAACGAGCTGGCGCGCTGTAAAGAGATGGGCATTGAAGCCGGTATCGTACTGCGCCTCGACGAGATGGCGCGCAGCGATAACGTGGTCTTTTCCGCCACCGGGATCACCAAAGGCGACCTGCTGGACGGCATCACCCGCAAGGGCAATATGGCCACCACCGAGACGCTGCTGATCCGCGGCAAATCACGCACCATTCGCCGCATCCAGTCCATTCACTATCTCGATCGCAAAGATCCGGATATCCAGCTGCACATCCTGTAAGCCATTCGGCCTACGGCCGCGCGCGGCAGGCTGAAGCTGACGCTATTATTTGATCAATAGAGCTTTCCGGCCCCGTTGGGCTGGAAATCTTTGTCGTCTGCAACGAAGATAAGGCAACGCTTCGCAACGGGAGAAGATCATGGCGGACTGGGTTAGCGGCAAAGTAACAAAAGTGGAATTCTGGACCGACGCGCTGTTTAGTTTGCACGTACGGGCCCCTGTTCATCCGTTTACCGCCGGGCAGTTTGCCAAACTGGGCCTCGACGTTGACGGCGAGCGCGTCCAGCGCGCCTACTCCTACGTTAACGCCCCGAGCAATCCCGATCTTGAATTCTACCTGGTGACGGTTCCGGAGGGTAAACTCAGCCCGCGGCTGGCCGCGCTGAAGCCGGGCGATGACGTACAGATCGTCAGCGAAGCCGCCGGCTTCTTCGTGCTGGAAGAGGTCCCGGATTGCGACACCCTGTGGATGCTGGCCACCGGCACCGCCATTGGCCCCTACCTGTCGATTCTCGAAGAAGGTAAGGACCTGGAGCGCTTTAAAAACCTGGTGCTGGTCCACGCCGCGCGCTATGCCGCCGATCTTAGCTATCTGCTGCAAATGCAGGCGCTGGAGGAGCGGTATAAGGGCAAGCTGCGCATCCAGTCGGTGGTCAGTCGGGAAACCGTACCGGGCATGCTAACGGGGCGTATTCCGTTCCTGATCGAAACCGGCGCTCTGGAAGAGGCGGTTGGCCTGGCGATGAACGCAGATAATAGCCACGTGATGCTCTGCGGCAACCCGCAGATGGTGCGGGATACCCAGCAGCTGCTGAAGGAGACCCGGCAGATGAGCAAGCATCTGCGCCGCCGGCCGGGCCATATGACAGCCGAACACTACTGGTGATCAGGACTCCGCCTTCCAGCGAACGTCCTGCGTCTCTTTACCAAATTTATTTTCGCCCTGGGTGCCGACGAACGCGCCCAGGTCGATCAGCATCATCACCATAATCAGCGTCGGCACAAACCGCCCGACAACCCACTGCCAGGCCCCAGGCAGCACCGCCCAGTTCCCGGCCAGCAGCATCCACGCCAGAACCATCAGCAGCGCCCAGAGACCCGACCTGCCGCGATCGTGCAGCCGTTTGATGGTAACCGCCGCCGTTGGCCAGAGCAGGCACACCAGCATAAAGGCCGCGGTCTGTAGATTCAGCAAATTTGACCCGGCGAGGGTGAACAGCGCGCTCATGGTCAATACCCAGATAACGATCCAAATCCAGAAATCCCGGCGTCCAATACGCCCTTTAATTGAGAACATCCACTGCTGTAGGGTCATGTTTTATTCCTTACCATCATCATTGGCGTAGTTTACCCTGAAGCGGTGACTTTTTGACAAGCGCGACGGTTCCCGTTTTAATCGTCAGCAGGAAAAAAAAGGAAGGACGGGTATGAAGAAGTGGGCAACCTTATGTTTGATTGGGCTGACAGCGTTATCTGTCGGCCATAAGGCGCTGTCCGCCGAGCCAGAATCCGCCTCCGCAGCGCCCTATTTGCTCTCCGGCGCGCCGGTCTTTGATATCTCCATCAGCGAGTTTCGCGAGAAATTCAACGCCGATAACCCCAAACTGCAGCTCAACGAATTTCACGCAATTAGCTCCAGCCGCGACCGGGCTAACCTGACCCGGGCGGCAAGCAAGATTAACGAAAACCTGTACGCCTCCACCGCGCTGGAGCGCGGCACGCTCAAAATCAAATCGATGCAGATTACCTGGCTCCCCGTTCAGGGGCCGGAGCAGAAGGCGGCAAAGGCGAAAGCGCAGGAGTATATGAGCGCCGTTCTGCGCGCCTTCGTCCCGACATTAAGCCCGGCGCAAAGCGGGCAAAAGCTGCAAAAACTGCTCGCCGCGGGCAAAGGGAAACGCTACTTCGCCGAAACCGAAGGCGCCATCCGCTATGTGGTAGCAGACAACGGCGAAAAGGGGCTTACCTTCGCTGTTGAACCGATTAAGCTAGCGCTATCTGAAACGCTGGAGAGCAATAATAAATGACAAAAAGCAAAGCCTTTCCAACGACGAAACTCTATACTGTTTGACAGACCATGCTGCCCCCAGGGGCGGCTATATTCCTTAATTCGCTTATAGCGTGGAGAATTAAAATGCGACATCCTTTAGTGATGGGTAACTGGAAACTGAACGGCAGCCGCCACATGGTAAACGAGCTGGTGGCTAACCTGCGTACCGAGCTGGCCGGCGTGACCGGCTGTGCTGTTGCTATCGCTCCGCCGGAAATGTATATCGATCTGGCTAAGCATGCGGCAGAAGGCAGCCATATTCACCTGGGCGCGCAGAACGTTGACCTGAACCAGTCCGGCGCATTTACCGGTGAAACCTCTGCCCAGATGCTGAAAGATGTCGGCGCTGAATACATCATCATCGGCCACTCTGAGCGTCGTACTTACCACAAAGAGTCTGACGAATTTATCGCGAAGAAATTCGCCGTCCTGAAAGAGCAGGGTCTGATCCCGGTTCTGTGCATCGGTGAAACTGAAGCTGAAAACGAAGCGGGCAAAACGGAAGAAGTTTGCGCACGTCAGATTGACGCCGTGCTGAAAACTCAGGGCGCAGCGGCATTCGAAGGCGTGGTTATCGCTTACGAACCCGTATGGGCTATCGGTACCGGCAAATCCGCTACCCCGGCTCAGGCTCAGGCCGTACACAAATTTATCCGCGACCACATTGCTAAAGCGGACGCCAAAGTGGCCGAGCAGGTCATCATTCAGTACGGCGGTTCCGTTAACGCATCTAACGCCGCAGAGCTGTTCACCCAGCCGGACATCGACGGCGCGCTGGTTGGCGGCGCATCGCTGAAAGCAGACGCTTTCGCGGTCATCGTTAAAGCAGCAGAAGCAGCGAAAAAAGCGTAATTCAATACGCCGGTCACCCGGCGAGATGAATCCGCAACCCGGCTTAGCGTAGCGCTAGCCGGGTTTTTTTATAGTTGCCCCAGCAGCTGATACCACCCGTAGTTCAACGGCAGCAGCAGCAGATAGCTGACCGCCGCCAGCGCAATACACAGCAGCATCCCCGACCGCGCCGGAACTTTCCCCAGCGCCATCGCCACCACGATAGGCGATGCCTGATACGGCAGCAGCGGCGTCGAATAGCCCAGGACCTGAATCATAATGACGCTCAGCAGCGGAAAGCCGGTGGCGTCGGCAAAGCTCTGCGCAAAGGTGGTGTACAGCGCGGGTACGCCGTTGGCGGTCATAATAAAGTTCAGGGCGCTGGTGATGCCGGTGAGGGCAAGGAAGCTGGTAAAAGGACTCTCTTTATCGAGCGGCATAACGTGCAGCAAAGCGTTACCGACCACGCCGCCAATCCCGGTCTGCGTGACGGTAATCGCCAGCCCGAGGATCCCGGCGACGTAAATACAGGTGCGAATATTCACCCCCGTGGAGAACTCTTCTCCGCTGATAAACCCCACCCGCGGCAACAGCGTAATCACCGCCGCCGCCAGCCCCGTCCAGGCGGGACCAATCCCGTGCCAGCTCTCGCTTACCCAGAGGCTCAATACCACCGCCAGCAGCCAGGAGAGGCGCTTCTCATCCCGGCTCATCGGCGGCAGCGGCGTCCGCTCCCGCGGCGGATGCGGCCTGCCGGGGAATAGCCAGCAAATCAGCGCAACCAGCGCCGCGCCCTTCAGCCAGCCCAGCACCGGCGTGTGCAGCAGCAAATACGGCAGATAGTTGAGGTGAATACCGTACGACCCCTCCGCCGCGCCGCTCATCACTAAATTTGGCACGTTGGCGGGCAGGATCGTCGCCGACAGCTGGAAGGTGCCGAAGCCGACCGCCAGCGCCAGTCCGTACCATGCGCGGGTGCCGTCCTCAATCCCGGCACGCTTCGCCATCGCCGCGACGATCGGCATCAGCAGCGCGATGCGCCCCATATTAGAGGGCATCACGAAGGCCAGGGCATAGCTGAACAGCACCACGCTGCCCACCATCAGCGGCCAGGAGTCCGTCAGCCTGGCCGACAGCGCCTGCGCCGCCCTGTCCGCCAGGCCGGTTTTACGAATCGCGATCCCGAGGACAAAGCCGCTGAACACCAGCCAGAACGCCGATGACGCGAAGCCGCCAAAGATAACCTCCGGCGGCGCTATTTTTGCCATCATCGCCGCGGCGAAAAACAGCAGCGCGGTAATAAATTCCGGCAGCAGGGAGGTCGCCCACAGCAGGATGGTAATGCCGACAATCAGGGAGGGAAGGAACAGAGGGTGAGAAAGCCAGAGCGACATACCTGTCTCCTGTCGTTTTTTTCAGCAAGAATACGACGCCGGGTCAGGCAGGTAAATGCCAGATATGGTGGGGTTATCGGCCGCCTGGCTGCACTGTGAGCTATCGCACGGCGCAGCGCGCGGCTAGTGGTAGTGAATTTCGCCGAAATATTCCGACAGCACGTAGTAGCGGCAGTATTCGAAGGGGATATCCCGTCCGGCCTGAAACGTCTGACGCGCCACGGAAAGCAGCGGCTTGTTGGCGGCAACCTGCAGCTTCTCGCACAGCTCAGCAGAGGGCAAAATGGCGTCCACTTTTTCAATCGCCGAGTCGCTGGTAACGTTGAGCAGCGAATAGAGCGAGGTGTGCTCCAACGCCTCAGCCGTGAGCTCAAGATCGGGAAAGAAGCTCAGATCGAGATAAATCTTCTCATGGTTAAACGGGCGATTATTGAGGTAGCGAATGCGTGAGATAAAAAGATAGTGCTGATGCGCGGGCAGGCTCAGGCCATCGGCCTGGGCGTCGCGCGCCCGACGCGGCGCGATGTCGAGGATGCGGTTTTCAACGGCGACGCTGGCATCCTGTAAATCGCGGGTAATTCCGCGAAAGGTATGGCCGTAGTTGACTCCTTCCGGCACGGCGCAAACCACCGAACCACTCCCGCGCTGCGAGGAGATAATCCCCGCGTTGATAAGCTCGCTCCAGGCCTGCTTCACCACGATCAGCGAGACGTGATACTCCCGGGCCAGCTCCTTTTGCGTCGGCAGCTGACTGCCTAAAGGCAAAGAGCCGTTCTGGATCCGCTGACAGATGATAAAAAATAGTTGCTTATAAAGCGGGGTAAAGCTCGTTTTATCAACCTGCAAACTACGCACCTCACGTCTTCGCCAGCAGGGGACGCGTTACCGTCCCCGACAGGGTGAATTCGCTACCCTGCGATCTGTCTGGCCAGTTCTGCCAAATCGAAATGATTCATACGATCCACGGTCGTTAAATAATCGGCGGGAAGAGCGTCCACGCCATGGAATGCGCCGGAGATCGCCCCAACCATGGTGGCGACGGTATCAGTATCATTGCCGATATTAACGCCGGAGATAATAGCATCTACGGCAGAATTCGGACAACACGCGAACAAGCCGAAAGCGGCCGGTACGGCTTCGCTGACGTGCAGCCCGCTGCCGATGATGTCGGCAAGCTCCACCACCGCCGTTTCCCAATGGCGATGCCGCTTACCGATCGCCACGGCCAGCTCAATGCGCCGGGCAACGGACGGCCCGGCGACCATCATCGCGCCCCGCTCTTCGGCCAGCAGATAGCCCCGCTGCGCGCCGTAAACCCCTGCCGCGATAATGCTGTCGGCATCGGTCTGCGCCCTTAGCGCCTCGCTGGTGGCCGCGGCCATTGCCGCCGCGCCGGACATCGCCAGCACGTTGTTATGCGTAAAGCGACAAATCTGCAGCGCGCAGTCAATCGCCGCGTCAAGATTGCCGGGATGCAGCACCGCCGCAGGCCAAATCTTCATTGCCGCACCGTTCGTCGCCTCGGCGTTGCCCTTATTAATAATCTGTACGGACTGCTTTTCGCCCTCCAGCTCGCCCTGCAACGAGGCGCGGTTATCGTTAAATATCGCCTTCATCGCCGCCCGGGTGGTGGGGCCGGTAAAGTTGGCGTAGTAAGGGTAAGCCAGCCACTGCTGGAACGCCTCGCGCATCGCCTCGTCGCTGACCTCCCTTCGATGGCGCAGCAGCGCGTCCATAATGTACTTCGCCTGGATAAAATCATCGGTACACATCCCGGCCTCGTTGCAGCGGCCAAAGGTGTCGGCGGGCGGCTTTTGAAAGGTGGTGACCCAGCCGCCAAAATAGTCCTTTATTTGCTGCTGAGTGCGCACTTCCGTCGCCGCGCCCATTGCGTCCGCCGCGGCGGCGCCCACCAGGCATCCCAGTATTTTGTTTTGCTCAACGTGCATGATGACTCCTTATTTCACGGTCATGGCTTGTTCCAGCGCGTGGCTGGAGAGAAAAGTGTTTAGCTGGTCGGGGAACGGCAGCGCGGTCATCGCCCCTTTGGCCGTTACCGCCATCGCGCCGCAGGCGTTAGCCTGCCGAATAGCGGTGGCCAGCAGCGCGGCGTCCCAGCGATCGGCCTGCGAGAGGGTGTAGAGCAGGCCGCCGACAAAAGCGTCCCCGGCGCCGGTGGTATCGACAACCTCGACGCGAGGAGCGGGAAACCACTGCTCGCCCTCGGGGCTCACCAGCAGCGCGCCCTCGGCGCCTAATGAGATAACGGTGGTTTCGCAGCCCAGATCGCGCAGGTAGTAGCGGGCATCCTGCCAGCGGGCGGCGCCGCTCAGCTGGCAGAGCTCGTCGGCGGAGACCTTGCAGATTGAGGCGAGCGCGGCGGAGCGGGCTACCAGCGCGGGAATTTCGCCGGTATCGCGCCACATCTTGCTGCGTAAATTGACGTCGAACAGCACGTAGCCGCCGGCCTCACGCGCTCTTTTCGCCCCTTCCAGGCACGCCTCCCGCGCCGGCTGGTCCGTTAGCCCTATCGAGCTGAAGTAAAACCACTCGTGCGGACGGAACGCCGGCAGATCCGCCGGCGACACGAAGGTATCGGCCCCCGGGTGCACCAGATAGGTGAAGCTGCGCTCCCCGTCGGATGCCAGATTGACAATCAGTACCGCGCTGGTGAGCGCCGCATCGTGCCTCAGGAAGGAGACATCCACGGCGTTATCCTGAAAAACCTGACGCAGGAAATGCCCCGCCTCATCGTCCCCGAGGCAGCCGATAAAGCCGCACCGCCCTCCCAGCCTGGCGACGCAGACGCTAACGTTCGCCGAGGCGCCGCCGGGGCACTTCAGGTAGCGATCCTGCTTTTCGGCAACCAGATCGACGGAAGCATCGCCGATAACCCAGACCTTATTCATGGCGTTCATCTGCGCCTCCTTATGCCTGCCGCTGCGCCAGCTGGTGCTGAATGTCGCGGTAGTAGTGGTTATTGATCAGATATTTTTTCATCAGCAGGCCCACCGCCAGATGGAACAGCGCCGGGATTAACGTCATCATCAGCGCAATGCCGGTAAGCGAACGGGCGCTCTGCTCAACGTCGGCCTGATAGCCAAAATGGCTCAGCAGGAAGCCCAGCACGCCGCCCGCCACCCCCATGCCAAACTTCTGGAAGAAGAGAATGCCGCCAAACGCGAGGCCGGAGACGCGCAGTCCGGTTTTCTTTTCCCCGTAATCCACCGCTTCGGCGATAGATGACCAGAACACCGGCATTTGCATGTCGCAGAAAAAGTTGATGAGGAAATAGAAGGCAAATGCCAGCACGAGGTTTTCGCGGCCGACGCAGAAATACATCAGCGCGCTGAGGACGAAGGTGACAAGCTGGGTATAGCGGAACATCTTGATTTTGTCCCAGAAACGGGTGACCCAAGTGGTGGCGATCATTGCCAGAATCGAGGCGACCACGCCGGTGGTCAGGAAGGGCGAAATCAGGCTATCGCCGCCGTTCAGGAAGTATTTTGCGTAGTAGGCCGCGACGGAGCCGCGGATCACGTAGCCGCACATCAGGAGTAAAATCACCACGCCGAGGATAATCCACTGATCGTTACGCAGCAGATACTTAAACTGCTTGCCGACCGGGAGAGAGGTAATTTCCGGGACGCTGCGTTCGCGGGTGGTAAGGAAGCAGAAGATAAACAGCAGCGCGCCCATGGCGCCCATCAGCCCCATCGAAAACTGGTAGCCCAGCGCCTTGTTGCCCTGCCCCAGCCAGACGGCGAGCATCGGCACCACGATAGTCACCAGGAACGCGGCAATCTTGGTCATCACAAAGCGATAGCCGTTGGCGCTCAGGCGTTCAACGGGGTCGTCGGTGATCACGCCGATCATCGAAATATAGGGAATGGTAATCGCGGTATAGACGAGGGTCATCAGAATATAGGTGCCGTAGGCCCACGCCAGCTTGGCCATATACGCCATATCTGGGGTAATAAACATTAAATAGACGGCAAAGCCAAAAGGCACGGCAAACCACAGCAGCCACGGACGATAGCGTCCCCAGCGCGTATTAAGCTTATCGGTCAGGATCCCCATTGCCGGATCGATAATGGCATCGATCAACCGTACGACCACAAACAGCACGCCGACATCCGCGGCGCTCAGGCCGTAGATATCGGTATAGAAATAAGCGAGGAGCAGCTGCATAGCAATAATGACAACGTTTATCGCCATATCCCCTGCACCAAAGCCGATTTTTTCCACGATAGAAAGTTTCATATTGAAATTCCTTTACGCTCAAAAGCGCAAATCTGTCGAACAATTGATGATGTCACTACGTGAAATAAAAACGTTTTTATGGATAAGCCATCCAATAAGATGACTATGAGGAGAGTGTAACGATCCGCAAAAAGATATAAAGGTATACCTTTATATCTTTTGATCGAATTCACATAAATTTTACGTATGGATCCGCACCCCGGTAGCAACCGGGATGAGAATCAATAAGATACCGGCAGGCGCGCCGACGGGGAGAAAACTACCGGGAGGTCAGGATCGCGCAGCTATGGTCCTGAATCTCTTCCGCAGAGGCGCGGTTGAGGGTCAGCAAATTGCGCTCGGTGGCCAGCAGCACCAGCGAACCGTCGCTCTGTTCGGCCATCGCCAGCGCGAAGCGTCCCATATGTTGACGCGCCTCGGGCACCTCTTCCGCCAGCATCAGGAAGGGACTGCGCTGGGCAAGCTCCGCTTCGGTCACCCGGCGCGCCAGATATTCGTGGCCGAGCAAACCGCCCGGCAGCGGCAGCCAACGGCTGCTAATCACCGAGGCCTCGCGGTCCAGCTGGGCGCGAACGTCCTGGCGCAGGCAGGAAATATGAATATGGAGATGGTTCTGGGTGCGCCCGCTGCGGGAATTAATCGTCAGCGCAACCGCGTTATCGGGTATCGGCGAGCCGCGGCGTTCGCTCATAATTTCCCGGCCTTGCCAGGCCTGCCAGAAGAAGTTTGCCGTCAGCGGATTGAGCAGGAGCGGACTCTCGGTGCCGTTAATCCGGTACGTCGGCATCAGCAGATACTGCAGCGGCCCGTTGCGGTCTTTAAACAGGACGTAGCCGCCTTTCAGATTCACCTCGGCGCAAGGGGACGGGTTTTGCTGCTGCTGTTGATTGACCACGCACTGCTGCAAAACGATGTGCCGCAGCGCGTCCGGGTTGCCGGAGTGCAGCCAGTACCAGCCGCCTGCCGCAATCGCCGCAAGCACCACCAGCAGCCCCAATAAAAGGTATCGTACTCTTCGCATTATGTTTTCCTGTCTCAGCCAGAAACGGAAGAGTAGCGTAATTTGATGACCAAATGAAAACGCCCGGTTATTAAACCGGGCGTTGAAGGGGAGAGATTAACGCTGACTAATCTGGTCGAAGGTGCCGCCGTTAGAGAAGTGCTCCTTCTGGGCTTTGTTCCAGCCACCAAACTCCTGGTCGATAGTAAACAGCTTCAGCTTCGGGAATTCGCTGGCATATTTGCTGGCAACGGCCGGGTCGCGCGGGCGATAGTAGTTCTTCGCCGCGATCTCCTGACCTTCCGGAGAGTAGAGATACTTCAGGTAAGCTTCTGCCACCTGGCGGGTGCCTTTTTTATCGACCACCTTATCCACGACCGACACGGTCGGCTCGGCCAGAATCGATTCGCTCGGGGTGACGATTTCAAACTTGTCTTTACCCAGCTCGTTTGCCGCCAGCAGCGCTTCGTTTTCCCAGGCAATCAGCACATCGCCGATCCCACGTTCAACGAAGGTATTCGTTGAGCCACGGGCGCCGGAATCCAGCACTTCGACGTTTTTAAACAGCGCCTTCACGAACGCCTGGGCTTTCGCCTGGTCACCGTGATTCTGGTGCAGGGCGTAGCCCCAGGCCGCCAGGTAGTTCCAGCGTGCGCCGCCGGAGCTTTTCGGGTTCGGCGTAATGACCGACACGCCCGGTTTAATCAGGTCGTTCCAGTCATGAATTTGCTTCGGGTTACCTTTACGCACGAGGAACACGATGGTGGAGGTATAGGGTGCGGAGTTATCCGGCAGGCGTTTCAGCCAGTTTTTATCAATGCGGCCGCGCTCGGCAATCGCATCGACGTCATAGGCCAGCGCCAGGGTGACGACATCGGCTTCAATGCCGTTAATGACCGACGTTGCCTGCTTCCCGGAACCGCCGTGGGACTGACGAATCACCACGTTGTCGCCGGTTTCCTGCTTCCAGTGCGCGCTAAACGCTTTGTTGTACTGTTCGTACAGCTCGCGCGTCGGATCGTAAGATACGTTTAATAGCTGAATGTCTTTTGCCAGAACGCTGGCGGATGCCAGCAACAGAGTTAACCCCACGCCCCACTTATTCATCGCACCGCTCTCTATATGTCGTGTTGTGATGAACTAAGCGTGCCAGAAAGCGAATCAATGATTAAAGAATAAAAAAAGATTGGCTATAACTTGAGAGAATATACGAAGGGGTAAAGCTAACCCCCTCCCGAGCAGGAGAGGGTGAGGACGAGAGGGCTACACTTCTTCCATGCGGCCCAGCAGCGCCTGCAGACGATCCTGCCAGCCCTGCTGCTGCTCTCTCAGCTGGCCGTTTTCACGCTCCAGCTCTTCGCGGCTGTGCTGCGCGCCCTGAACTTCCTGCGCCAGCGTGTTGTTCTTTTCTTTCAGCTCTTCGATTTCCATCTGCAACAGCGTGATGGTATCAATCGCCTGCTGTACTTTTGACTCTAACTTCTCAAACACTTCTAATGACATCGTCATACCTCTCCTGAACTTGCAAGGCGTTGATAGAAACCGTCCGTTTCGTATACGCGTTGACGCCTTAACGAAAATAAGCGCACTACAGTGGTCATGCTGTCGATTGTATGAATCCCCGCCTTCCCTGTCCAGCGACAACCCGCGCAGATTGCGGTTTGCAACACTTTTCAGCCTTTACCTGGCGTATTCGGCGCTAATCCCCGGCACTTCTGCAGCAATTGTTAATCATTGGGTTCGTACCGCGCGTCCATAAACGCTCTTTAATGTGCTACAACACGCGTTTATGGCGCGAAAACGCTCATTTTCTTGACCTGGCACACACATTTAGAGTTCGATATTTCTCGTTTGTGTTCGTTAACGATAAATTAACACTATGCCTACATGGCAGCGTGGTCGACGACGACCTTCATACTTACAATAATCACCACTTTGTTTCAGGATTCGATTATGAGCCAAACATCAACACTAAAAGGCCAGTGCATCGCAGAGTTCCTCGGTACCGGGTTGTTGATCTTTTTCGGCGTTGGGTGCGTCGCTGCGCTCAAGGTCGCAGGAGCCAGCTTCGGTCAATGGGAAATCAGCATCATCTGGGGTCTGGGCGTCGCAATGGCGATTTACCTGACCGCGGGCGTGTCCGGTGCTCACCTTAACCCGGCGGTTACCATCGCGCTGTGGCTGTTCGCCTGCTTTGACGGACATAAAGTTGTTCCTTTCATCGTTGCGCAATTCGCTGGCGCCTTTTGCGCTGCGGCATTAGTTTACGGGCTTTATTACAATCTTTTCCTCGATTTCGAACACTCGCATAATATGGTGCGCGGTAGCGTCGAAAGTCTTGACCTGGCAGGAATTTTCTCCACTTATCCGAACCCGCATATCAATTTCATGCAGGCTTTCGCGGTTGAGATGGTGATAACCGCTATCCTGATGGGCGTGATTCTGGCGCTGACCGACGACGGCAACGGCATCCCACGCGGCCCGATGGCGCCGCTGCTGATTGGCCTGTTAATTGCCGTCATCGGCGCATCCATGGGCCCGCTGACCGGCTTTGCGATGAACCCGGCGCGCGATCTTGGGCCGAAAACGTTCGCCTGGCTTGCCGGCTGGGGCGAGGTCGCCTTCACCGGCGGCAAAGATATTCCCTATTTCCTGGTGCCGCTGTGTGCGCCGGTGGTTGGTGCCGCGCTGGGCGCGTTCGGCTATCGCAAGCTGATTGGCCGCCACCTGCCTTGCGACATCTGCGAAGTCGAGGAGAAGGAGAGCACCTCCACCTCTACGACGCAACACAAAGCTTCGCTGTAATCTGACTACGAGACTCATACTATGACCGACAAAAAATATATCGTTGCGCTCGACCAGGGCACCACCAGCTCCCGGGCCGTAGTGATGGATCACAATGCCAATATCGTCAGCGTTTCTCAGCGTGAATTTGAACAAATTTATCCTAAGCCAGGCTGGGTTGAACACGACCCGATGGAGATTTGGGCCTCGCAAAGCTCCACGCTGGTTGAAGTGCTGGCGAAAGCGGATATCAGCTCCGACGAGATAGCCGGTATCGGCATCACCAACCAGCGTGAAACCGCCATCGTCTGGGAACGTGAAACCGGCAAGCCGATTTATAACGCCATCGTCTGGCAGTGCCGCCGTACCGCCGAGATCTGCGAGCAGCTCAAGCGTGACGGCATGGAAGAGTACATCCGTAAGGCCACCGGCCTGGTCGTTGACCCGTACTTCTCCGGCACCAAAGTGAAGTGGATCCTCGATCACGTTGAGGGCGCGCGCGAACGCGCTAAGCGCGGCGAGCTGCTGTTCGGCACCGTGGACACCTGGCTGGTGTGGAAAATGACCCAGGGCCGCGTGCACGTCACCGACTACACCAACGCCTCGCGTACCATGCTGTTCAACATCCATGAGCTGGACTGGGACGACAAAATGCTCGACGCGCTGGATATTCCGCGCGCCATGCTGCCGGAAGTGCGTAAGTCCTCCGAGATATACGGCCAGACCAACATCGGCGGTAAAGGCGGCACGCGTATTCCTATCGCGGGTATCGCGGGCGACCAGCAGGCGGCGCTGTTCGGCCAGCTGTGCGTCAAAGAGGGGATGGCGAAAAACACCTACGGCACCGGCTGCTTTATGCTGATGAATACCGGTGAGAAGGCGGTGGCCTCTACCCACGGCCTGCTGACCACCATCGCCTGCGGCCCGCGCGGAGAAGTTAACTATGCCCTGGAGGGCGCGGTATTTATGGCCGGCGCCTCTATTCAGTGGCTGCGCGACGAGATGAAGCTTATCAACGACGCGCTGGATTCTGAATATTTCGCCACCAAGGTGAAGGATACCAACGGCGTGTACGTGGTCCCGGCGTTTACCGGCCTCGGCGCACCGTACTGGGACCCGTACGCTCGCGGCGCGATCTTTGGCCTGACCCGTGGGGTCAATGCCAACCACATCATCCGCGCCACCCTGGAGTCTATCGCCTATCAGACCCGCGACGTGCTGGAAGCGATGCAGGCTGACTCCGGCATCCGTCTGCACGCGCTGCGCGTCGACGGCGGCGCGGTCGCCAACAACTTCCTGATGCAGTTCCAGTCCGATATTCTCGGCACTCGCGTAGAGCGCCCGGAAGTTCGTGAAGTGACGGCGCTGGGGGCGGCTTACCTGGCCGGTCTGGCGGTTGGCTTCTGGCAGAACCTGGACGAGCTGCAGGAGAAAGCGGTGATCGAGCGCGAGTTCCGTCCGGGGATCGAAACCACCGAACGTAACTTCCGCTACAGCGGCTGGAAAAAAGCGGTGAAACGCGCCCTGGCGTGGGAAGAGCACGAAGAGTAATCCCGCCAGCGAACTCCCCGGCGGCGCGGCGCTGACCGGGGATGCGGCTTATGCGAACAGCAAGTTTAAACGCCCGGACGCGCGCACAGCAGCGCCTCCGGGCTTTTTTTTAGCCAAAAATCGGCAACAGCAGATACAGCTTAATCACTAACGCATTAACAATATCAATAAAGAATGCGCCGACCATCGGCACCACCAGGAAGGCCGTATGCGACGGCCCAAAGCGGTCGGTAATCGCCTGCATATTGGCAATCGCCGTTGGCGTCGCGCCGAGCCCAAACCCGCAGTGGCCCGCAGCCAGCACCGCGGCATCATAGTTTTTCCCCATCATTCGATAGGTCACGAAAACCGCATACAGCGCCATCGCCACCGCCTGTACCACCAGGATAGCCAGCATCGGCAGCGCCAGCGATGCCAGCTCCCACAGCTTCAGGCTCATCAGCGCCATCGCGAGGAACAGCGACAGGCTAACGTTGCCCAGCACCGATACCGCGCGCTCAAACACGCGATAAAAGCCCAGCAGCGCCAGGCCGTTGCTGAGGATCACGCCGATAAACAGGACGCACACGAAGGTTGGCAGCTCAAACACGCTCCCCGCCAGCAGTTGCGCAACCACCCGCCCGACCGTGAGACAGATTGCGATCAGGGCAATGCTTTCAATCAGCACCAGCGAGGTGATCACCCGCCCAACGTCCGGCTTTTCAAAAGCGGTGGGCGTTACCTGATCGTCCGGCGAACCCTCCGGGGACGAGGAGTGCTTGACCAGGTAGCGCGCCACCGGGCCGCCAATTAGCCCACCGAGCACCAGGCCGAAGGTTGCGCACGCCATCGCCACTTCGGTGGCGTTGGCAAAACCGTAGCGTTCGACAAACAGCTTGCTCCACGCCGCGCCGGTCCCGTGGCCTCCGGAGAGCGTGATGGAGCCGGCCAGCAGGCCCATCAGCGGGTCGAGGCCCAGCAGCTTTGCCATCCCGATGCCGAGGGCATTTTGCAGCAGCAGCAGCCCCACCACCACGATCAGGAACGTCCCCACAACTTTACCGCCCGCCCGCAGGCTGGCGAGATTGGCATTCAGGCCAATGGTCGCAAAAAAGGCCAGCATCAGCGGGTCTTTCAGGCTCATATCGAAATCAATTTCCCAGCCCATGCTTTTTTTCAGCACCAGCAGCGCAAGCGCCACCAGCAGGCCGCCGGCAACGGGCTCAGGGATAGTATATTTTTTCAGGAAGGGGACGGTGTGGACGAGCTTTCTGCCCAGCAGCAGCACCAGCGTGGCGGCAACGAGCGTCGATAAGGTATCGAGATGAAACATAAAAAGAGCTCCTTAAAGGCGCATGATCCATTCACACGCGACGATATTCCCGGTGTCGATTGTTTCTCATCATGAGTAATCAGGGACGGATTTTAAGCAGAAACTGGCATAAAAAAACAGGGAAACATATTTTGTATTGCTGATGATGCGATTTAGCATACAAAATGTTAATGACTTATCCCCCCATGTTTTCGGCGGAAATATTTTGTCTCAAACGCTGGCAAACGTTTGCTTTTGCACTACAGTCCGATAAAATTCCCGCTTTGCCACCTTGGGATTGCTTGTGATGTCCGTGAATACCGCCGAGCCCGAAAATGCGCAACCGGTTGCGCATAAACAAACCAGCGAATTAATCTACCGCCTCGAAGACCGCCCCCCGCTTCCACAAACGCTGTTCGCCGCCTTCCAGCACCTGCTGGCGATGTTTGTTGCGGTGATCACGCCGGCGCTATTAATTTGTCAGGCTCTGGGTCTTCCCGCCCAGGATACGCAGCACATCATCAGCATGTCGCTGTTCGCTTCCGGTGTGGCATCCATTATTCAGATTAAGGCCTGGGGACCGGTAGGCTCCGGGCTGCTCTCCATCCAGGGCACCAGCTTTAACTTCGTCGCCCCGCTGATTATGGGCGGTACCGCGCTAAAAACCGGCGGCGCCGACGTGCCGACGATGATGGCCGCGCTGTTCGGCACCCTGATGCTGGCCAGCTGCACGGAAATGGTTCTCTCCCGCGTCCTGCACCTAGCGCGACGCGTCATTACCCCGCTGGTCTCCGGCGTGGTGGTGATGATTATCGGCCTGTCGCTGATTCAGGTTGGCCTGACCTCCATCGGCGGCGGCTACTCGGCGATGGCCGACCACACCTTCGGCGCGCCAAAAAACCTGCTGCTGGCGGGTATCGTGCTGGGGCTTATCATTATTCTTAACCGCCAGCGCAACCCGTACCTGCGCATCGCTTCGCTGGTTATCGCGATGGCGGCCGGCTACCTGGCGGCATGGCTGCTCGATATGCTCCCTGCCAACACCGCGCCAGCCGACAGCAGCCTGATTATGGTGCCCACCCCGCTCTATTACGGCCTGGGGATCGACTGGAACCTGCTGCTGCCGCTGATGCTGGTGTTTATGATCACCTCGCTGGAAACTATCGGCGATATCACCGCCACTTCCGACGTCTCCGAGCAGCCGGTTTCCGGCCCGCTGTACATGAAGCGTCTGAAGGGCGGCGTGCTGGCCAACGGCCTGAACTCGTTTGTCTCCGCGGTATTTAATACCTTCCCGAACTCCTGCTTCGGTCAGAATAATGGCGTGATCCAGCTCACCGGCGTGGCCAGCCGCTACGTCGGTTTTGTGGTAGCGCTGATGCTTATCGTGCTCGGGCTGTTCCCGGCGGTGAGCGGCTTTGTGCAGCATATCCCTGAGCCGGTGCTCGGCGGCGCAACGCTGGTGATGTTCGGCACCATCGCCGCATCCGGCGTGCGTATCGTCTCCCGCGAGCCGCTGAACCGCCGGGCGATCCTGATTATCGCCCTGTCGCTGGCGGTCGGTCTCGGCGTCTCCCAGCAGCCGCTGATCCTGCAGTTCGCCCCGGACTGGCTGAAGAACCTGCTCTCCTCCGGTATCGCCGCCGGCGGTATTACGGCGATTGTGCTGAACCTGGTCTTCCCGCCAGAGAAAAACTGATCCCACCGTGCTCCCCGGTCGCGCACGGCGGCCGGGGCAGCCCGAAGTCTTCCCCCCTTAGCGCCCTCACATCATCTGATTACACAATTCCTGTCTTGAGGATCGCGCATAATTCGGGCATAACAGCCTTATGTGCCTCGCTCAGGATGTAAGACCATGAAATTTCCTGGAAAGTTGATTCTCTGGCTGCTGACCGCTCTGCTGGTCGTCATCGTAGCCGCCTGGTTCCTGCTACAGACTCACTGGGGCTCGCGTCAGGCCAGCGCCTGGCTGAGCGACGGCACCGGCTGGCAGGTCTCCTTCGATGCGATGGATCACGACTTCTCTTCGCCTCTCCACCTGCAGCTGCAGAACGTGACGTTCGGTCGCGACGGCAAGCCGCCGACGCTGGTTGCCAAAACGGTGGATATCGGCTTCAGCACCCGCCAGTTCAGCGATCCGCTGCATGCCGATGAGATTGTGCTCAGCGACGGAACGTTAAACCTCTCCCCCTCTTCCGCCTCTCTGCCTTTTGCCGCCGACCGCCTGCAGCTGCGCAATATGGCGTTTAACAGCCCGGAGACCGGCTGGGACCTGAGCGCGCAGCGGGTAACCGGCGGCGTCAGCCCGTGGGCGCCGGAAGCGGGCAACGTGCTGGGGAAAAAAACGCAGATTCAGATGAGTGCGGGCTCGCTGACGCTTAACGGGGTTGAGGCCAGCAACGTCCTGATTCAGGGCGCTATCGATAATGGCGAAGTCACGCTCTCCACCCTTGGGGCCGATATCGCTCGCGGAACGCTCACCGGCAACGCCAAACGCAGCGCCGACGGCAGCTGGCTGGTCGATAACCTGCAGCTGAATGAAACCCGCCTGCAGAGCGATAAGGCGCTGGCTGACTTCTTCACCCCGCTGACCACCGTCCCTTCGCTACAGATTGGCCGCCTCGATGTGACCGATGCCAGCCTGCAGGGCACCGACTGGGCGGTCACCGGCCTCGACCTCAGCCTGCGCAACCTGACCCTGAGCCACGGCGACTGGCAGAGCGAGGACGGAACCCTGTCGATGAACGCCAGCGAATTCATTAACGGCTCGCTGCACTTCCTCGATCCTATCCTGAATGCCGAGTTCTCGCCGCAGGGTATCGCCCTGCGTCAGTTTACCTCGCGCTGGGAAGGCGGGATGGTGCGCACCTCCGGCCGCTGGCTGCGCGACGGCAAGGCGCTGGTGCTGGATGACGCCGCTTTTGCCGGGCTGGAATATACCCTGCCGGAAAACTGGAAACAGCTGTGGATGGAGCCGCTGCCAACGTGGTTACAGAGCCTGACGCTGAAGAAATTTGGCGCCAGCCGCAACCTGGTTATCGATATCGACCCGCAGTTCCCGTGGCAGGTCACCGCCCTCGACGGCTACGGCGGAGAGCTGCAACTGGTGAAGGATCGGCGCTGGGGCGTATGGAACGGCAGCGCGACGCTCAACGCCGCTGCCGCCACCTTTAACCGCGTTGACGTCCGGCGCCCGTCGCTCAAGCTCAGCGCCAACGCCTCAACGGTCAATATCAACGAGCTTAGCGCCTTTACCGAGCGCGGTATTTTACAGGCTACCGCCGCGGTGTCGCAGCTGCCCCAGCGCCAGGTTAACCTCAGCCTGAACGGGCGCGGCGTACCGCTAAGCGTCCTGCAGGCGTGGGGCTGGCCCGCGCTGCCGGTTACCGGTGACGGTAACTTCCAGCTAACCGCCAGCGGCAGCGTGCTGGCCGACGCGCCGCTCAGGCCGACGGTGAACGGCCAGCTCAGCGCAACCAATATGGAAAAACAGCAGGTTGCGCAGGTGATGCGCAGCGGTGAGGTGAGCGGCGCCCAGCCCACGCCTGTCGCGCCCTAATTTCCTCGTCCTCCAGCCTTCTCCCTGCGGGGAGAAGGCCCACGATATTTCCCGCCCCCGAAACCTGTTGCCATTTTGCGGCTGTTTGTACCTATTTCCCGCAACCTGTTCCTTTCAAATAGCAGAATTGCTATAACCAAAACACTGGAAGTCAAAAAAATAATTAAAGTCCCTGTACCTACAAAAATAAAAGGAACAACTATGTCCGCAATACGTCAACATGCTCTGGAGAATATGCAGAAATTCTCCAGAGCGATGATCGGTGCAGTATTGTTCTTGCCGGTCATCGGTTTAATTCTGGCACTCAGTTCTGTATTAACCAACCCAACCTTAATTTCTGAAACCAGTTTTTTACACCAGCTTGGGCAGCTGCTCGGCGATACCTTCTGGCCATTATTCGGCAATCTCGGTTTACTCTTTTGCGTCGGTATTAGCTACGGTCTGGCAAAAGATAAAAAAACGGAAGTGGCGCTGGTTTCGGTCATGTGTTTTATCATGTTTCTGGGCGCCAACCATTCGTGGCTGGAGCATACTCACGGCATTGCCGAAAAAATTAACGGCGAATATTACGGCACCGGTCAGACGCAGATCTTAGGGTTTGTGGTGGTCGATATGGGGGTGTTCCTCGGTATTATTCTCGGCTGCACCATCGCCTGGGTACATAATAAAGTCTCCACCATTGAGCTACCCGGCGCGCTGTCGATGTACGGCGGTGCGAAGCTGACCCTGGTGGCCATGACGCCCGTCATCATCTTCTACGCTATCGCCTTCACCTGGATCTGGCCGTTTATGACCCACGGTATCGCGGCGTTAACCGGGTTTATGAAAAACGCCGGCGTCGCGGGCGTCTTCGTCTACGGTTTCTTTGAAAAATTCCTCATCCCCACCGGCCTGCACCATTTCGTGTGGTCGCCGTTCCAGCTAACGCAGATCGGCGGCACGCTGAACGTTGACGGCCAGGTCGTTTCCGGTACTCAGGCCATTTTCCTCGCCTACATGCGCCATCCGGACCTCACCCCGGTGATGAACGACGCCCTGCGCTTCTCCCAGCAGGGGATGACCACGATCTTCGGCCTGGCCGGCGCCTCGCTGGCGTTTTACCACACCGCGAAGCCTGAGAAGAAAATGCTGGCCAAGGCGATTCTGCTGCCCGCCATTATCACCTCCATGCTGACCGGGATTACCGAGCCCATTGAGTTCACCTTCCTGTTTGTTTCACCCCTGCTGTGGGTGATCCACGCCACGTTAACCGCCGCCTCGCAGGCCATTTGCGACATCTTTACCGTTCGTCCGTGGGGCGCATCCGGGCTGATCGAGTTCCTGATTTATAACCTGCCGCTGCCGGTTTCCCTCACCCGCTGGCCCGGCTACGTGCTGATCGGCATCGGGCAGTTTGCCGTCTACTACGTTATTTTTCGCACCCTGGTAGTAAAACTGAATTTAAAAACCCCGGGCCGCGAAGACGACGAAAACGTGAAGCTATATAGCAAAGCGGACTATCGTAAAAAGATGAACGATAAGTCGGCGGTCACCGATGAAATTATTAATGGCCTGGGCGGTAAGGATAATATTATTTCCGTTGATAACTGCTTCACCCGCCTGCGGGTGGCGATTAAAAATATGGATCTGGTTGACGACGATATATTAAAAAGCACCGGTGCCAATGGCGTCGTGCGCAACAGAAATGAAGTACAGGTTATTTATGGCGTCAAGGTGGGACAGGTTCGTTCCCGGGTTGATAGCTGGCTCGCAGAAAATTAATCAGGAGTTATTTATGAAATTAACCGTATTAGGCGGGGGCGGCGTTCGCTCCGCGTTCCTGGCAAAATCACTGGCTTATAACGCGCACCGCATTGGTTTAACGGAAGTGGTATTTCTCGACAGCTCCGCTGATAACCTGGCCGTCTTCGGGGAAATCGCCCGCTACGTCTTCCAGGCTATCCGCCCGGATATTGATTTCAGTATTACCCGCGACCCGGTCGCGGCGCTGACTCATACCAACTACGTCATTACTACCCTGCGGGTCGGCGGCGATGAGAGCCGTATTCGCGACGAGCGCATTGCGCTTGAGCATAATACTTTAGGCCAGGAGACCACCGGCGCCGGCGGCTTTGCCATGGCGATGCGCTCAATACCGGCGATTCTGGACTACTGCCGGCTCATCGAAGAGCACGCCGCCGAGGACGCGATCCTGTTTAACTTCACCAACCCGTCGGGTCTGGTGACCGAGGCGATTATCAAGTCCGGCTTTAAGCGCCGGGTGTACGGTATCTGCGATGCGCCGTCGGAGCTGATTCGCGAGCTGCCGGAGATCCTCGGCTGCGACGAGCGTGACCTTGGCGTCGAGTGCTACGGCCTGAACCACTTCTCGTGGTTTACCCACTTCACGGTGCGCGGCGAGGACGTGACCGAACGCCTGATCGCCAGCCCGGACCTCTATCGTAAAACGGCGATGCAGTATTTCTCGCCCGAGCTGGTAGAACTGTGCGACAAGCAGCTGCTGAACGAATATCTCTACTATTACTACTACCGCGAAGTAGCGTTAAAAGCGATTCAGGAAGCGCCCGAAACCCGCGGGGAGCAGATCGCCCGCATCAACCGCGATATGCGCGATGAGCTGCATACCGTTGATGTACAGGCCAATCCGGAGGCGGCGTTCAATATCTGGATGAAGCACTACCTGCGCCGGGAAAACAGCTATATGCAGAATGAGTCGCGGCAGGAGAAGTTCCATACCCGCGAGCCGCTCACCCTGCAGCAGTTTATCGAAGAGCCGGATACCGGCGGCTACGCGGGCGTGGCGCTGGATATTCTGGAAGCGGTCAACAGCACCACCACCAAGCGTATCGTGGTGTCGATATCCAACAACGATACCCTCGACTTCCTGCGCCCGGATGACGTGATTGAGATTAGCTGCGATCTGAGCAAAGACGGCCTGAAGCCGGTCACCCCGGCGCACGTGCCGACGGCGCAGAAGAACATGATCGCCAGCGTCAAAGAGTATGAACGGCTGGCGGTGGCGGCGATCCTGCAGCGGGATAAGTCGCTGGCGATACGGGCGCTGATGGCCCATCCGCTGGTCGGCTCCTGGTCGCTGGCGCAGAAGCTGGCTAACGCCTACCTCGACGATAAGCTGTTTGCCGACTGGCGGTAGTCTTCACCTGTCTCCCCCGCTCGCGGGGTGTTAGTTGCCCGGGCTGCCGCTTCAACGCCGCAGCCCGGGAGTACTTTAGCGCCGCATCTAGAGGGCGTCGCCCGTCCTGCCTTTTGCGGTCTGAATAAACCACATCTTCAGAAAGCGCTCAAAGCCCAATATGCAGTAGCCAAAAAATGGGTTGCTCCAGTAAATATCGTCATCAAACTTCTGCGGGTCGTGAATAATAAACGCGGTATCCGCCGCCTGGGCCAGCGGGCTTTGATAGTCGCCGGTAAAGCAGACCAGGTTAATCTCTTTACCCTCCAGCGCCTTCACCCAGTTTAGCGCCGAGCTGCTGCGCCCGGATTTAGAAATTATCCAGATCGAGTCAAATTTAGCGGCGTTTTTCTGTTCAAGAATTTCATAATCAGGCCACAGCGCGAGGCTGGCGTTAACGCCGGTCACCAGAAACTTATTATAAATATATTGCGCAATCAGCTGCGAGAAGCCGCTGCCGTGGACCAGGATGCGGTGCTGCTGCAGGCTTTCCAGCAGCGGGGTGACCCGCTCCGCCGGCAGAATGCTCATATAGTCGATGTCGTTGGTAACATCGAGCTTAGGCATGGTGATATTGAATTTAATAAAATAGACCAGCTCCAGCCAGCCGCTGAACTTGAGCTTCTTTGCCAGGCGCACCAGCGAAGACGGATTGCTGTAGCAGCGCTCGGCGACGGCACGGATCCCCTCCCGCACGCAGCGTTCAGGATCGTGCTGAATAAAGCGCAGGACGGTCATTTCCGTTTTGCTCAGCTTAACGTCACGAAAGATGTTTTCTAAATCCATTCCGGGCTCCTCTCAGCGGCAGAGTACGCTATCACCGAACGGCGAGACTGTCTGTGGGATGAGTCACCGCAATGAAACAGATATTACTTTTTGCTAATAAATGGAATAAAAAAACCTTTCATCGCTGCCGTATCGGCTGCGGCCAGAAGCAAAAACGCCGCCGTCGTCCTTCCAGGGGAACCGCGCTTCAGGCTTTTCTTAACGATAAGGCATCGTTCACCACATCTTTGCGGGCTTTTTGGACGGGTAAATCGACGCGGCAACCCCTTCGAAGACGATATTGCGCTAACGCGCGAGAATGTAAAAAAGTGTAAGCCACGGATTTTGAAAGGGTTTGCCCAGGAGTGTTCTGTAAAGTCCAGTTTTAACAGTAAAAAAGTGCGTTTAGGTATGTGGTAAATGACTGAAAGTAGCTATAATGCGCCCCGCCTCCATGTAGCAATCGAGGCGCGGAAGATCGTCATCTCCGGTGAGGTGGCTGGACTTCAAATCCAGTTGGGGCCGCCAGCGGTCCCGGGCAGGTTCAACTCCTGTGATCTTCCGCCAGTTTGCCTCTCCTGAACTCCACTGTCTCAAGTAAATCCCCTATAATACCCGCAATTACTGCTAATTATGCTCTCCCGAGGTCAACTGTCTCTACCAGAATCAAGTGCATTCTGGGGGGTATGATTTATATCCCCATTTTGAGATGCCCCCAATGAAGCTAACAGTCAGACAAATCGACACAGCCAAGCCCAAAGAGAAGCCGTACAAGCTATCTGATGGTGGAGGCCTCTATCTTGAAGTAACCACCAACGGCTCACGCTATTGGCGTTTAAAGTATCGTTATGCGGGTAAAGAAAAGCGCCTTGCTTTCGGCGTTTATCCTGAGGTTTTCCTCGTTCAAGCCCGTGAAAAGCGTGAAGCTGCGTAAAAGTTACTATCTGCTGGAAGCGATCCCGGAGAGCTAAAGAAAGCAGAGAAAATCGCTCAAAAACTTAACTACGAAAATACCTTCGAATCTATTGCCCGTGAATGGTATCAGTTGAGGGCGGATCGTTGGTCATTACGTTATCGTGATGAAATTATTGATACCTTTGAAAAGGATATTTTCCCCTTTATTGGTAAGCGTCCCATAGCTGAAATTAAGCCCATGGAATTGCTGGAAACCCTTCGTCGTATGGAAAAGCGTGGTGCATTAGAAAAGATGCGCAAAGTCAGACAGCGCTGCGGTGAAGTATTCCGTCATGCAATCGTGACCGGACGCGCTGAATACAATCCTGCACCCGATCTCGCTTCAGCCCTCGCAACGCCAAAGAAAACACATTTTCCTTTCCTGACTGTCGAAGAACGCCCGCACTTTCTTAGAGACCTTGCAGGTTACACCGGGAGTGTTATTACCAAGACTGCAACTCAAATCATCATACTTACAGGAGTACGAACTCAGGAATTACGTTTTGCTCGTTGGGAGGATATTAATTTTGAAAAGCGGCTCTGGGAGATCCCTGCTGAAGTCATGAAAATGAAACGGCCGCACATCGTTCCGATGTCGAAGCAGGTTGTCAAGCTCTTTGAGTCACTTAAGCCTATTACCGGGCTATACCCACTGGTGTTCGTCGGACGGAATGATCGAACGAAGCCGATCGCAAAGGAAAGCGTTAATCAGGTGATTGAGTTATTGGGATATAAAGGAAGGCTGACAGGGCATGGTTTCCGCCACACGATGAGTACCATTCTTCATGAAGAAGGCTTTAACTCCGCGTGGATAGAAACGCAGCTAGCGCATGTGGATAAGAACGCGATACGTGGGACTTACAACCATGCCCAGTATTTGGAGGGCGTAGGGAGATGATGCAGTGGTATAGTGATTATATCTATGAGCTGGCTAGGAGCAGCAAAGAAATACATGCGGCGGGTAATTACAAGACGCATAAAATAATATAAATTAATTCAAATAAAGATTATTTTTCAAAAAACATTCAACAAATAACCATGGAAGGTTTTTTCTTAAAATATACGTGGACTAAAAAATGGTTCATTTTTTCTTTTTATAATTTCCAGTCAAAACATAGTGTTAGTAACTAATTGATTATCAATAGAAAAACAAAAATCATTTACCTGTGTTTTTATACATGATAGACTTATTATAGAGGTGAAAAGATATGAATGAACTTGATTTTAAAATACCTTTAACTACTTATTTTGGGGGGGATAAATCTGCAGCCCTAAATTTTGAATTCCCGTTTGACTTCAATAGACGTAGATGCGATCTACTTGTTTCGACCCGCGATTCAATTATAGGAGTCGAAATAAAAAGTGATTTAGATAATCTAGATAGATTGGAGGATCAGCTGAACTCGTATTATAAATGTTTTAATCAAATTTACGTTGCATGCGGTAAGAAGCATTACCAGCAAATTAGGAAGATGAAAGGAAGGTTCGGAATTATATTTATCTCTGATGGTACATTAGAAATTAAGAGAAAAGCTAAAATAATAAAATATCTATCATTGATGCCCATTCTAGATATGTGCGACAAAATATCTTTAGAAAAGTTAAGCAATTTAAAATATCAGAATAAATCTGATTTAATTATGACTATAATTAATAATTTTAGTAAGGAGGAGATTTACAGAATTTATCACTTATCTATTCATGAAAAGGTATCGCGAGTATATAATGCGTTCCTTTCAGAAAAAGGAGATGTAATAACTAGCGAAGATATCACTCTCCTAAGTCTGAAATCGATGAACCTAGGCGCATTTTAATTATTTTTTACCATCGTTGCCATCCTAGACATATGAATATTAGAACGAACGGAAATCCAATATGACGGATTGAGTCCACCTGCTTTTGTTAAACTGGCTTGTGTGATCTCACTTTTCCCCCAGCAAACTAAGGTGTCATTTTGAAAAGCATTCAATGTGACAATATTCCTCGCGCACTGGTCATAACCACCAACATCACGTCGAACTTTTGAAAAAAATATAGAATCCCTTGTTGGAAAATCTATTCTAGGAATCCAGTTATAAGCTTTAACATCATTCCTAAATGGGTGAATGCATGCATAATCGCCATATAAAACATTTGGTATAGCTATTTTAGCTAGCTCTGAATTAATATTTCCATATAATGCAAGATTGCCATAATAAACTTTATTTTCATATTGATTCTGAGTTTTATCTAAGTATTCAGTTATATTTCCGGGATAGTGCTCAGAGCAAAATATATATTTACCAGTATAGAATCCATTTATTTTTTGGAAAAAATAAGAAATAAAAGCAACAATATATTCGAATGGTTTTTGTTCTATTTTTCCCTTAATATATGATGCATCAAAGATAATACTGTGAATGAGATATGGTTTCTGCTGAACCAATTGCAATAATGTATTAAATAAAGAACTTAATCCTTGCTCAAATATTGGTATACGGATAACTACATGGCGAGTATGCTTACACAAATTTTCAGCCTGAACAATCAATTCATTAATATTGGAGTCAGGATAAGCAAGCAATACAGGCAAAACACCCGGCATTTTGCTTTTTACATACTCTATAAAAGAGCACCAGTTTTCAAAGTAATTACTATCATCATAAAAACTTTCAATTTGTTCATTAGAAAGAGAGTCAATTGTCGTTAGATCAAGAATCAATTCTTCCGATTTAATTACTTGACACAACTCGTCTATTTTCTTGTAGACGCTAGCATCCTGATTGTTTTTGCCTTTCCTCGACTTTGTAAGCTCAATGATTGGTGTCATACTCTGCCAAGTATTTTTATCAAGGTTCTTTAAAGCTCTAATTTCAGCAATAGTGGTTTTTATAATAGGATAATATTTAATATTCATATAACTTCCTCTGTAAAGTCTCCACTCTTATTTTTGCAGCAAGGACAGAGACATCAAAGTAATCAGAAATTATTTCGGCATTAGCCCCTTTCATTTTAATAAACTCAATGAGTATCTTTTTAGGCATTAGCAAAGCACCTGCAAAATTGTTAGCTTCGTATTCCATTGAGTCCATCTGCGAACTACGATATAACGCCTTGTCAATAAACTCTATAGCTCTATTCCTATGTAAAAAATAATGCCCAAGCTCATGAGCCAAAGTAAAACGTTGCCTTTTTTGATGATGTAAAGAATTAACTGATATGACCCATTTGCCATTGTCATTCTTTTGAAGTTGACCAGAAATATCATCAGCCATCACAACACGTCTTAACTCAATCCCAATTTTATTAATAAAGTCATCTAGATCAAATGGTGTTGGTTTAACATTAAGTGTAAGTGCATAATCAATTACGTCTTGTGGATTATTTAAATCCATCATATCCACAGGCAAAAAGGCAGAGGAACTGCTTACTTTTCTTTTAAGGATTGCCATGGTTAACATCCTCTTTCTCACTACTTACTAACTGCCCTTTGTCTTGCAAAGTATCTATCATATTCTTAAAATAGTCATCTGTATTAACCTCTGATTCATCATCAGGAGCTAACTTATTTTTTAACTTATAAAAATCCATCTTAAGTAATTTAATTTCGTGACGGAGCTGAATAACAGTATCATTATCTTCATTTTTAGTTATCCCTGATAATTGTTCTCCTTCTTCTGCAAAGATATCAGAAACTTTAGATTTTACATCGCTATCAAAACCCTTATCATTTGCAAAAAAATACCTGACTTTTTCAGCTATAGTGATATCAAACTTGTCATCCGCATTGATTTTTATTACCAATACAGCAAAAAATGCAGAGAACGTGCAAAAAAATATTAATATTGTTATTGTATATGAATAAAAACTGCCAATTTGAGAAAGCAAATCATTGGTACTTAATATGTAATTTTTACTCATCAAATGAGCTAGTTCCTTAGATTCCCTAGCCGTCATATCCGAAACAGAACTAGCTGAAACATACCAACTAAAGGTGTTAACAAATTCTTTGATAGGACCTTTAAAGAAATAAAAAAACAGAAAACAAACAAACCCAAAGAGTAAAACAAATAAGCATAATTGAAGAAACAACTTCAATACAGGTCGGAAAAAACTATCATAAACTCCTTTTTTCTTTGTATCTTCGGACATAATCAATCCTAATCGAAACTAAGAACGCTGTGTTTAAGTACAGTGTATCTCAAGTTGATATAGAAAGTTAATGATTTTGTTAAGTTGCCGCCATCGTACCGATACCATAGAGGTACAACTTCAGTTTATCAGCGTCAATGTATCAAAAAGTCTATTTTATTGTCCCCAGTAGGGCATGCTATGGCAAAATGAGGTCCTCCATTACAAGACAACGCCCTCATGCGAATCCGTCCTCCACGCTTTGCTAGACGTCTAACTGGCAATTGTCAGACTGATTGTCAAAATAGCCAGGTTCGTCAGCCATACTCCGCAAACTGGGACACCTAGCAATCATAGACAAACCGCGGGAGAATTCTTTTAGACCTTGTTACTGAGATCTGAAGAGGTAGAATAACATGGTGAACAAGAAATCCAAGGATACCGAAGAGATCATAAGCGGTGTGGTTGATTTGTCGCGCTCAAACCAACATATGCCACCCTCATTGAATAATTGTGGGCCAGCTATGAGATATCAGCTAACCCAGTGAATATAGAATACCTTTTTATCTTATTCCGAGCGCACGTAACCAGAGATCTACCTGACCAAACGCATCTTGTTGCCACTGTTCTGGCGTTCGTTCCCCAAGCAAGTCTGTCTCTTCAATAAACCTTCTGACAGAAGTTGGTCCATAACCGTCAACATTATTGAATTTTTGTTCTATATATCCATAACCAGCAGCCCCGCTGCTTTCGGCCAGTATCGGGAGACAAGCCTTGGCTAGCGCCTCTGGTCCATCCTCATAATTACGCACACAGTAATAAATATCATACGAATCTTTTTGCTTATGCCTGCCATTGAGTGCATACCCTTTCATGGCCAGCAACGCCGGTATTGAACACACGGCAATCTCTACTGTGTTATTTCCACCTTCAGGCATGTCACCTGTGATAGCTACCATTTCGTAGAATTTTAGGGCAAGCTCAGCCCCGTCTGCACGCTGCACCGCGAAATTACTAATGATCGGTGGGGCATTTTTTACAAGCTCAGCATCTTTGGGCCTAAGAAAATCGATGATGACATCAATTGCTGGGCCACCATCAGAAGCGGGAATAGTACGCACCAATTGAAATGCGCGAGTTACACCTTCCCGTTGTTCATACCCACAGCCCTGCAAGCTTTCAACCAGAGTAGCGTATTCACCATCACCTAATGCAGCAGAATCCAAATCTAAATCAACATCTAACGTTCCTACGTGGGGCATGTCGTCATTATTCAGAAGTAACCAAGGAACTGCGCCACCAATAACAGTAAACTTTCCTCTAAAACTCCCGAGAATCTGCCCTATCTCAACTAGAACAGATTTAACTGCGGCGGTTGTCCGGTCTTCGTAATCAGCTGCTGACTGCGGTTCTCTTGTCGTCATATTTACCAAGTCATCCATTCATTGCGGAGGTGTTCAGCAGCTTCCTGCCCTCTTTCCCCTTGGATTGAAAGATCTAGGTAAGTCTGCACAACACCAGTGGTTAAAATTCCAGGTGCCGGTTCCATGGTATCAAGAAATATGCCCTGATCATTAGGAACAGTAATAGTGACATTGGCCCCTTTTAAAGTTGTGCTCAGTTTGAGGCCAGATATCAGCTTCTCTATACCTTTCTCATCAGCATAGAAAAAATTCATTCCGGTACGTCCATAGGGAGAAATCCACTGGGCAGCAGAAAATGAGGCCAGAATTGCCACTCCTTGAACTTCATCACAACACAGTATTTTGCGCAATTGAGACTCTAGACCATTTCCATGCAGAGATGTATAGAACATTCTCTTTGTACCCGAGATTTGTCGGTAGTTATCCCGCCACTCGTCCACCAGTGCTCCTGGATTCTCTAGGGTAAGTCCCTCTTCGTTACTGACAGCCCACTCCCTATCCAACAAATTTTTGCGCACATTACTCGCGTGACCAATACTCACTTTTCCTTCTTCAGAGAGCTCGGTAACCTTCCAAGTGCGCAAGGGATCATTGAGCATCATGCGCAGTACCTGAGCTGATTTAGGGCTAAATATAGAACGTAGCCCTCGCTTCTCAGGAGCGGGCTTACCGGGCACAAGGTGGTCAATGTAAACCCCCCCAAACTTGAGTAGGGCATTACCTTCCATATCCAGAAATGAAATATTATTTTCCCTACAGAGCTCACGGGAATCTGGACCAAGGTAGGGGGCGAGAAGCACGGGTGTCATCACGCTCTCTCTACCATACATATAAGCAAGAAGGCTTTTTATTGCAGAACGTACATATCTGGGTTGCCCATTATCCTTTGTCTCACAGGCAAGAATGTAACTCTCCTTACCTGTACGTGCCTGAATAAGGTAGTCGATACCGGCATCCACACTGCCCCCTCCGCCAACGATTGAAACCTGTTCAAGGATAGGAATTTTATTGAGTATTAACAAAAGCTTATCGATAAATAGTTCGCTGGACTTTTCACTCAATTTCATTATAAATGCCTCTTTCACCATGCGTTGAAATCAAGATTTATACTGAAATCAGTATCTATTGATTACTGATCTCAACCCGATTCAGAGATATATTCACTGAATATGGTACTTTCAACATTCGTTGAAACTAGCATTTATAGTGAAAATTGGCAATTTAGTGGTCAGATTATCATAAATGAAGAATAGAACAGGGAACCTCTGACTCATCGCTTAGCAGGCAGTATTGAGAAGCCATTAATCTCAATACGATAGGTACATCTTCTGTTCATGAGTTGGTACTGCGGGTTAGATCTACCGGCTTCTTTTTGTTCTCTTTCTGTTTTTCATTGAACGTACTTCTCTGCAACCAAAGGTTCTGCCATTACCCGGAAGAACCAGACGTGCACAGGCATCGATTTTGGCGATGTAACTTAGCGCCTTAAGTAACCCCTTGTCCTTACTACTGTCACCGCGTTTCAGTTTACCGAGGCAGCAGTCTTCATAACGCTCTTTGTAAGCGTTGCAGTTGTAGACTATGTCTTTACCTTTAGTAATGGTTTCATTCCACAGTAATTATTTAACCGGACACTGCAGGCAGTCATCACTGAAAAACCATTTGCAATGCAACCTCTTTCAACGCTGCCAATTGTATTTCGAAACCATCCAGGTTGCTGTAATACGTGGTGAATGCGTGCACTATCCGCCGACTTTGTATTGATGATGGCTATCTGGTGGCAGCTCATTATGACTTTTTCTCTGTGTTGGCTGGAAGAAATACGGCGGATCTCACGCAGGTGCTCTGGTGTCATTAATCAGCCAGTTTGATTCTTCCGTGCTGTATAGCCCGGTACCACAGACCACACAGTACTTTTTGCCCTAGTAATGGCATCCGATCCAAGCGCAGTACCAAGACTGCACGCTAACAGGGGTATCCAGCCTGCCTACGATGCTATATATCTTTCTGTGCCGTTCTGGCGCTAGTCAAACGGCCATTACCCCCGTTGGCGACAAACATAATCGGACTTCTGCAAGGAGGTGTAAGCCGCCCTTGATGGGCAGACGGATGCCATGCGGTTGAAGGAATTGGGAGGCGGTAACGCGGTGTGGTTGTCACACAATGGGATACTGGCGTAAATAAATCGGCATCAGCAAAACGATGTCCCGAATATCAGCCCTGGTTACAGCCGAATGAGCGTTCCTCCCTGCTATAATCTTTAGTGCGCCCTTTCGCAAAATAACTTAACCGAAACGTCAGTTGTTCATAAACCTCTTTGTAACCAGAGGAATTAACGTCCAGGTAACAAAGTGGATTATCGGGGAAATGGGCTAGGCTGTGTCCCTTAATCATTTGAGCTATAGTAATCGTCTGTTTTCTCAAAATATTTAACTATGGCTCGCTACGACCTGCCTGATGAAGCATGGATGATCATCCAACCCTTACTACCTGCTGAACCCGCATATCCACACGCCAGACGTCCATGGGCAGAACATCGTAAAATCATCAACAGCATGTTCTGGGTATTGTGCTCAGGTGCACCATGGCGTGATTTACCTGAACGATATAACCCGTGGAAAACCGTTAATAATCGCTTTAATCGGTGGTCGAAGTCTGGTGTTATTAACTTTTTTTAACAAGTTAATTTCTGTTCTCGATGCTCATGGCCTGCTCGATTGGTCACCTACTGCGCTGGATGTCAGCAATATCCGGACGCTCAGATGCGCTGCCGGAGCCAAAAAAAATTCCGATATCGCCGGAGATAATGGCCTGGGTCGCTCTCGCGGTGGTTTTGGCACAAAAATCCATCTGGCAACAGACGGAGGCGGTATCCCGTTGAACATCGTGCTGAGCCGGATCAAGCTCATGAAATTCAGTTCTCATTGCGCCTTCTGGACGGTACAGAATGGCAGCATGAAGCGCTGCGGATATATGGTACTGGCTGATTAGAGCGTACTACGGTCATGCACTGCGTAACGAGCTGAAAAGAAAAGGCATAAAAAGAGTTATCCCGCGAAAATCCAACGAAAAGATGGCGTCGGATGGACGTTCACAGCTCGATCGTAATACCTACCGTAATCGCAACGTTGTGGAGCGGTGCTTTGGCCGCCTGAAAGAATGCCGTCGCATCGTCACACGCTACGACAACACAGCGAGGAATTATCTGGCAATGGTGAAGCTTGACTGCATCCGACTGTTTTACAAAAGGTTAGACCATTAAGGGACACAGCCTAATATAAAAATTTATCCTTTCAACCTCAGGCGACAAGCCTCTTTCACCCATTTACTGAAATTCCCTTTTCCTGCTGCTTTCTCAATCTGTTCCAAAAGCTCATCCTCAAACCGGATGTTCTTCATCGTGCTTTTAGTGCGGTCAAAATTTGGTTTCTTTTTCTCTTGCATGGTAGGTACCAGTTAGGTTAATTTATCTACATATGGTACCTACCATATGAATTTGAAATTATTACAACGCCCGATAGTGTTGGAGCACTAAAGGGCGTCTAACCGCACCAACTATCAAGGAGTTGATTATGGCTGATTCGCATTCTACCCCAGATATCACCGTTAACGGAACCGAGCGTCAGCTGCTGGTTGGCTATCGGCCAAATGGCCGGGACACCAGTACACCAAGTCTTACCCTTTCCGGCAAGTGGCTGCGCGAAGCGGGATTCGATACCGGGAAGCCGGTCACGGTTAAGGTAATGGACGGATGCATTGTGCTGATGCCGCTCAGTGAAAAAGAAGAGATGCTCAAAGCCGAATTAAAGAAAATTCAGCATTCGCTTAAAAGCGTCAATAGCACGCTCCATCTTGCCTGACACCTGAAAACCTTCAGTTAGAACCATTAACACCAGCATTTTTTCTACGGGCCAACCGGTTCAAAAGGCAACTATCCGGAAAGTCCGGATAGTTCGCCAGAAACCTGTACACCATATTCCCCTGTCAGAAGTAATAGCCAATATTGACGTTAGTGCGGAAATACCATTTGCCGCTGCCCTCGGACTCGGTGCTGGTCCAGCCCGTAGCGTTCAGCGCGCCGCCCCAGGGATTGGCGTTCTTCGCCCAGCTGAGGTCGACCCACAGCATCACCGGCAGGGCAAATACCTGCACCCCAAGGGTATTCATCTGCGAATCCTGCCAGCCGCTTTTGTCTTTCCACAGCACGCTGTAGTCGTTATAGAAACGCAGCTTTGATACCGCTCCCCACTTCACATCAACGTCGCGAGCGAGGTTTAGCGACGCGGTGGTACCCTTGGCCGGGATGAGATAGGCTGGCGTCAGGCCGTTGCCGCCCATCAGGATCGTATCGTCGCTGACGCCCGCGGGGTTCTTAGGATCGTACTGATAGCGAATCACCTGCGACGTGAGCTGCCACGGCCCGTTGTGCAGCATTCCGTGCAGGCCTGCCGCCCAGAAGGTGCCGTCATCGTCCGTTTCGCGATTGTGCAGACGCGCCAGCGCCAGCGAGCCGCCCAGCTCGTTACTCCAGCCTCCGCCGCGAAACTCCCGGGCAATGCGGACGTTAACCTGATCGCGCTTCTCGTTACGCTGCTGGTGCTGGCTGGGGTAGAAGGTGTTCTTCAGGCGGCTGTAATCGCCCACCTCCGGCGCGTAGCGCAGGTTTTCCGGCGCCATCCACGGGAAATAAGCTACATCCAGCGACCAGTTTTTATCGTGATATTGATAGTTCACCCCGCTACCGGCGTTAACGCCAAAGCCTAAATAAAAGGGAATGCCGTAGGACCAGCCGAATTGCGGATAGGGTTCAAGGCCAAAGGGTTTACCCGGAATACCGAGCGTAATATTATTATTATCGTTTAAACGATATCCCACATAGGCCCGGTCGACGGCATATTTATGGTGATCCTGAAACCAGAATCCGGCGTCGAAGAAATAGTTATTATAAAACCCGCTGCTGTCGATACGAAAGGTATCGAAACGCAGATGCGGCGGATTGCGATAATTACTGCCCTGCCAGTCTTCATAGCGGTAGTTTGCCCGCAGGGCGCCGCCGAAATCCACCCCGGCGAGATTATCGGCGCTGCGCCAGCCGATATGCGGAAACGGCTTTGCTTGCTCCGCCTGCGCGAAGCTTCCGGTACACGCGCCCAGCAGCAGCGCGATCGTTATTTTACGCATAGCACATGCCTCACTTTATATTTTAATAAGCAACAGAAGACCGCCGTCGCTAAATAGCGTCGTTTTAATTAGTTTGTCTCAGCAGTGAAACATTCAGCTAAATATTGCGATGATGATATTTTTGTCTCGAATATGAAACTCTGTTTATTATTTGATATAAAGAAAGTCGCACGCAGCGTAGTGAGAGTCAAGGCGTAAACTTTGAGCTATAACTCAATATTATTATTCAAAGCCAGAGGAATTAATATTTTTGAAGTTCACGCAAAATTATTCTCAAATATGAAACAGCGGGGCCCATAGCGTCCTAACCTTGTGCCGTGAGCTGATTTTCTCTTTTTGAATATAACTCTTATCGCCGTCGGGCCGTTTTTCCCCGGCCGACGCCGGTCTATCCTCGACGCATTCAACCGATGAACCCATTTGAAAACCGGAGAGTCTATGAAAGCAATCGCCATTACCCGCGCAGCGGCAGAAGGCCACAATATCCCCTTTTTAAACGCCATCGAGCTGCCGGTTCCGACCGCTGAGGGCCATGACCTGCTGGTTGAGGTCAAGGCCATTTCCGTTAACCCCGTGGACACCAAGGTGCGCGCCGGATTCGATGCCGATACGCCGCGCGTGCTGGGCTGGGATGCGGTTGGTACGGTCAAAGCCGTTGGCGATGCGGTCACCCTGTTCGCACCGGGCGATGAAGTCTGGTACGCCGGCGCGCTGGGCCGCCCGGGAAGCAACGCGGAGTTTCAGCTGGTGGACGAACGGATCGTCGCCCTCAAGCCGCGTTCGCTGGATAACGCTTCCTCAGCGGCCCTGCCGCTCACCGCCATTACCGCCTGGGAATTATTATTTGACCGCCTGGGCGTCCAGGAAGGCGGCAACGCAGGCGACACGCTGCTGATCGTCGGCGCGGCGGGCGGCGTTGGCTCCATCCTGACCCAGCTGGCTCGCAGGCTAACCGGGATGACGGTGATCGGGACAGCATCGCGTCCGGAGAGCCAGAAATGGGTGCTGGACGCCGGTGCGCATCACGTAATTGACCACAATAAGCCGCTGAGCGAAGAGCTGGCCCGTATCGGAGTGAAGGAAGTGACCCACGTCGCCAGCCTGAACAACACCGAACAGCACTATCTGCAGCTGATTGACGCCCTTGCGCCGCAGGGCAAGCTGGCGCTGATCGACGATCCGCAAACCCTCGACGCCCGGCCGCTGAAGGCCAAAAGCATCTCGCTGCACTGGGAGTTTATGTTTACCCGCTCGATGTTTGAAACTTCGGATATTATTGCCCAGCATCAGCTGCTGACCCGCGTCGCCGCGCTGATTGATGATAAAACGATTAAAACCACGCTCGGCGAACACTTCGGTGCGATCACCGCGGAGAACCTGCAGAAAGCCCATGCGCAGCTCGAAACCGGCCGCGCCGTTGGCAAAATCGTGCTGGAGGGGTTTTAAGATGACGGCGGAAGTGATTTCTATCATCGCGGTACTGAAAGCGAAGCCGGGAAAAACCGCGGCGCTGCGCCACGCCCTGCAGGCGCTGCTGCTGCCTACCCGCCAGGAGCCGGGCAACGTCGATTATGCCCTGTTCCAGCTGCGCGATACGCCGGATACCTTCTATATGCGCGAGTCGTGGCGCGGCCAGGCGGCGCTGGAGGAGCACATCGCCCTGCCGCATTTTCAGGACTTTATCGCGCAGATGGACGGCCTGCTGGCCGAGCCGCTGCGCCTGGATTATCTGACGGCCGTTGAACCCTAATGTGACCCCTGATTCCCCCGCCAGCCGGGGGAATATCCACTCCTTTTTAACCCTTTGAGCTAATCCCCTCCCGTCCGGCGCTAGCCAGGCTACGCTTAGCGTTGCCGCGCAAAAAACACGCACCTCCCTCCGCCCCATTCAGCACGTTTATTCAGAAGAGGTTTCGCTATGCAGATCAACGCTATTGGTACCCATTCCGCCAGACAGCCGCTGGCCGCGATGGTCATCTCCCGCCGCGAGCCGGGGCCGCACGATGTGCAGATCGCCATCGACTACTGCGGCGTCTGTCACTCCGACCTGCACCAGGCCCGCTCCGAATGGGCCGGGACAGTCTATCCCTGCGTACCGGGGCATGAAATCGTGGGTCGGGTCACCGCCGTCGGCGACCACGTAACCCGCTACGTCGTGGGCGACCTGGTGGGCGTCGGCTGCATGGTCGACAGCTGTCAGCAGTGCGAAGAGTGTGAGGAAGGGCTGGAAAACTACTGCGACCAGATGGTGCTCACCTATAACGGCCCCACTCAGGATGCGCCCGGCCATACGCTGGGCGGCTACTCTCAGCAAATCGTGGTTCACGAGCGTTACGTGCTGCGCGTGCGCCACCCGCAGGAGCAGCTGGCCGCCGTAGCGCCGCTGCTCTGCGCCGGTATCACCACCTACTCGCCGCTGCGCCACTGGAACGTCGGCCCGGGTAAAAAAGTGGGCATCGTCGGCATCGGCGGGCTGGGACACATGGGGATCAAGTTGGCCCACGCCATGGGCGCTCACGTGGTGGCCTTTACCACCTCGGAATCCAAGCGTGACGCGGCCAGAGAGCTGGGGGCGGACGAGGTAGTCGTATCGCGCAACGAGGCGGAGATGGCGGCGCACGTCAAAAGCTTCGACTTTATTCTTAACACCGTGGCGGCGCCACACAACCTCGATGCCTTCACCACGCTGCTTAAACGCGACGGTACCCTGACCCTGGTGGGCGCGCCGGCGACCCCGCATCCGTCGCCGGAGGTGTTTAACCTGATATTTCGCCGCCGGTCGATTGCCGGGTCGATGATTGGCGGGATCCCGGAAACCCAGGAGATGCTCGATTTCTGCGCCGAACACGGCATCGTCGCCGATATTGAGCTTATTCGCGGGGATCAGATCAACGAAGCGTGGGAAAGAATGGTGAAAGGTGACGTCAAATATCGCTTCGTGATCGACAGCGCGACCCTCGCCGGCTAAGCCCCGCGGCGAAAGGTCCGCCGCCACTCTCCCGGGCTGACGCCAAAGCGGGACTTAAACTGCTGGCGCCAGGTGACGGCGGAGCGAAACCCGACCATTTCCGCCACCTGCTCAACGGGCATCTCGCCCGCTTCGAGCAGGATCTGGCTGCGCCGCAGCCGCTCGGCGGTGAGCCAGTCGGCAATACTCATCCCGGTGGCCTTGGCAAAATGACGGGTCAGGGTGCGGCGACTCATCGCCACCACCTGCGCCAGCGAATCGAGATTATGCGCTTCGTGAATATGCTGCTGGAGATACTCAAGCAGGCAGTTAATGCGCGCATCGCGGGTGCTTTTCGGCACCGGCTGGGCGATAAACTGCGCCTGGCCGCCTTCGCGATGGGGCGGAACGATCATCCGACGGGCAATCTGGTTAGCCGCCAGGCTGCCGAAGCGCTGGCGAATAATATACAGGCAGCAGTCGAGCGCCGCCGCCGTGCCCGCCGAGGTGATAATTCGCCGGTCATCGACGTACAGCGCGTTGATATCCAGCTGCACCTGCGGGAACAGGCGCTGAAAATCCTGCTCAAACTCCCAGTGGGTCGCCGCTCGCCTGCCGTCCAGCAGCCCGGCGTAGCCCAGTACGAACGCCCCCAGGCAGAGACCGACAATTTCAGCGCCGTTATCGTGCGCCCGCACCAGGCTATCGAGCAGCGCCTGCGGCGGACGCTGATTGACCGCGCCCCAGTAGGGCACCACCACAATATCCGCCCGCTCAAGGGCGGTAAAATCGTCCCGGGCGTGAAGCGCAAAGCCGTCGCGGGCGGCCAGCAGCCCCGGCCGCTCGGCGCACAGATGCAGGTTAAAACGCTTCGTTTCTGACACGCTATCGCCAAACAGCATGCAGGGAACGGAGTAGTGAAACGGGCTAAACCCTTCCACCGCGACAATCGCCACTTCGGTTAATTTCATCGCTGCCTCCCCTCCCTGTCAGAAGCTTAAAATACCATGCTTTCCCCATCCTGCGGGATGCTGACTACCCCGGCAATCTGGTTGTCAGCCACGTACTCACTCAGCTCCCGGCGGCTCAGCAGGCAGTGGTTCACCGCCTCCATATGGCCCACCACGATCTGCGCTTCCGGCAGGGTAAAGTGCGTTTTCAGCACGTCTTCTTTGCCCATGATGATCGGCCCAAAGCCGATGACGTGGGCATATCCGGCGTTAAGCACCACCACGTCGGGGCGCAGGCGGATCATGTCGGCTTCGATTTCATCGCGCCAGATGGTGTCCCCCACCAGCCACAGCGTTTTCTCCTGCGGATGGCGCAGCACCACGCCGCAGGCTTCACCCAGACGCTCCGCCATCGCCGGCACGGCATAGGTACGATCGCTCCCGTGCTGCCCGGAGGTGGTTTTCAGCAGGGTCACGCCTGCAAATTCGCTGCTCTCAGACAGCAGGCGAATATCGCTAAATCCCTGACCGCGCAGCAGCCGGGCGTCGGCATCATGCTGGACAAAAACCGGCAGCGCCTTGGGGATCGCGGCGATCGCCGCCGCGTCCCAGTGATCCTCATGGGTATGGGTCACAATCACGGCGTCAACGTCAATAATGGCAGAGAGCGGTAAGGGGAGCGCCACCAGCGGGTTACGCAGCTCGCTGCGGGCGGTACCGGCAAATCCAGGCCAGGCGGCCTTATCCGCCAGCATCGGATCGATCAGGAATTTTTTACCTGCATATTCAATAATCTGTGTCGCATTACGGATGTGGGTGATGTTCATGGTGCGTATGCCTCTTCGGGGTAATCAGGCGAACATCGTACGTCCCACAAGCCTGGCGCAATATGGGCATTTGGGCAATGATCGATGAGATTGGGCCAACTTTCCCCGCTTGCCAGCCGCCGCCGGCTATGGTGTGCTGAACGCTCAATTTTCTGCACAAGTGGCCCCGATGAAAAAGAGACTGACCGCCGACGATATGCACGACGCCGAAGTGATTGCCCATACTCCGTGGTTCAGTATGCGCAAGGTGGCTATCGACATCACCGCCGACGAACGCCGCGACTTTTACGCCATCCACTACCCGCGCCCGGCGGTAGGCATTGTGGCAATGCAGCAGGGTAAAGTGCTGCTGATCCGCCACTACCGCTATCTGATTGACCAGGTGGTGTGGGCCATCCCGTCAGGCGGCGTCGATGAAGACGAAGAGCCGCGCGCGGCCGCCCTGCGTGAGCTGCGCGAGGAGACCGGCTGGCAGGCCAAAAACGCCGAAGAGATTATCCGCTACAACCCCTCCTACGGCAGCAGCGACCAGCTATTCATTACCTGGCTTGCCCGCGATCTGGAGTACGTTGGAATGGACGCCGATCAGGATGAGGTGATGGAAACCGGCTGGTTTACCTTCGAAGAGATCGGGGCGCTTATCGCCCGCGGCGAGATGCCGGACGGGCTATCGCTGGTGCCGCTGCTGCACCTGATGGCGCAGCAGCGCGGTGGTTTAGCGTAGCGGCTTAAGCATACGCCAGCGGAACCACAGCTGGGCGACCAGGATCAGCACGCCGCCGATAATCTTCTGCAGCGGCAGCTGTTCGTGATACCACAGGGCGGCGGCAATCACCGTCAGCAGCGGTTCGAGCACCATAATAATCGCCGCGCTGGCAACCGCCGCGTACTTCTGCCCCTTCATCTGCAGGCCGAAGCGCAGGCTGGTAGCGATAACGATACTGGCGAGCAGCCAGCCGAACGTCGGCAGGGTAAACGGCCGATCCCAGCTTTCCACCGCCGCCGAGATTGCCAGCCCCACCAGGCCGGTGATCCCCAGCTGCACGGCGGTCAGCGGGATCAGCGGCACCTCGCGGGCGCAGCGGCTGGTGTAGCAGAACCAGATTGACTGCACCAGCGCGGTAAGCAGAAACCAGCCCTGGCTGGGGTGGAAGGCAATCGGCATATGCAGGCTCAGCAGGGCAAGACCGACGATCGCCAGCGGCAGGCACTCCCAGTAAGCGCGCGCCGGGCGCGTTTTCATCATCACCCATGCGGTCAGCGGTACGAAGAGCATCGACAGGCTCATGATAAACGCCCCTTCGCCCAGCGACGGCGTGGTCGACACCGCGTAAATCCACAGGCACAGGTTGAGCGCAAACCACAGGCCGCTGATGAGTATCTGCGGCCACTGGCGTTTCTCGACGCGAAAACCGCGACAGAAAGGCAGCAGCAGCAGCGCGGCGAAAAAGAAGCGCAGGCCGAGGAAGGCAAAAACCGGCATCCCGGCGATGGCTTCACGCGAAAATATCCACCCGCAGGCGGCGATGAGCGTGGCGGCGACCAGCAGCATATCCGCCTGACGTTGCCGAATCATATACAGCTCTCCCTGCGTGAGTGATTACCAGCCCGGCACCGCGCCGCCGTTGAAGATCGTTTCCGCCGCCTTCGCCACTTCCGGCGACTGGTAGGACTGCATAAACTCCTTCACGTTCTGCGCATCTTTATTATCTTCGCGGGTGACGATGATGTTCACGTAGGGCGAGTTTTTATCCTCGATAAAAATGCCGTCGCGCACCGGAGAGAGCCCGGTCTGCTGGAGGTAGGTGGTGCTGATAATCGCCACATCAACCTTGGGATCGTCGATCACCCGCGGCAGCTGCGCGCCTTCCAGCTCCATGATTTTCAGGCTGTGCGGGTTGGCGGTGATATCGATTGCCGTCGGCAGCAGCCCGGTACCGGCCTTGAGGGTAATCAGCTTCTCCTGCTGCAGCAGAAGCAGCGCGCGGCCAAGGTTGGTCGGATCGTTAGGAATGGCGATGGTCGCTCCGTCTTTCAGGTCAGCGACCGATTTAATCTTGCGCGAGTAGCCCGCCATCGGGAACACGAAGGTGTTGCCGACCGCCACCAGGTGATAGCCGTGCGCTTTATTATCCTGTTCGAGGAACGGCCGGTGCTGGAAGACGTTGGCGTCCAGATCCCCGGCGTTAGTCGATTCGTTCGGCAGCAGGGAGCCGCTAAAACCAACCAGCTCAACGTCGAGGCCATACTTCTCTTTCGCCACCTTCTTCGCCACTTCCGCCACATCCTGTTCTGCGCCGTTAATCACGCCAACTTTAATGTGTTTTGCATCGCCGTCTTGCCGATCGCAACCCGCCAGCAGCAGGCCCGCCAGCACCACCACGGCGGCTGTCCGTAAACGCAATTTCATTGTTTTCACCCTGTTAGTCCATTAGAAAGTCATTATTATTTTCGTGCGAAACTATAACGGCTTTATGGTCAGCTTTTAAACATCAAAAGCAGTAACAGGAAATAAAATCATCTGCTGAATTTCGCCTCATGGGCCAGCAGCCACTCTTTGCGCGCCAGGCCGCCGCCGTAGCCGGTGAGTGAGCCATCTTTGCCGATAATCCGGTGGCAGGGAATAACGAGCGCCAGCCGGTTGGCGCCGTTGGCATTGGCCACCGCGCGCACCGCCCCCGCGTTGCCCATCAGCTCGGCAAGCCCCTGATAATGCTCGGTCGTGCCGTAGGGCACCGCCCGCAGCTGCTGCCAGACCGCCTGCTGAAAATCGCTGCCCGGCGTCTCAAGAGTGAGGGAAAAGCGCTGCCGCTGGCCGGCAAAATACTCCCCGACCTCCGCCACCGCCTGGCGCGTATGGGCGTTTTCCCCGGCAATAATATTGGCCGCCAGCAGGCGCTGAAGGTCGCGAAATTCGCTCTCCAGCATCCGCCGGTCAACAAACTCCAGCAGGCAAACCCCGCGCTCGGTGGCGCAGACAAACATCGGCCCGATGGGGGTAGTAAAGCGCTGGATCAGGATAACCCGCCCCGCTTTGCTCGGCGCCCGGCCGGTGAGCTTTTTGCAGGTATAGCCGAAGCCGCTGAGCGAGTCGTAGCCGCTATCAAACGCCACGTCGGTCGCGCTGCGCCCGCGCTGTAGCTCCTGCAGGGCGGTATTGACCCGCAGCATCCGCTGGAAGGCCTGAAACGTCATGCCGTAGTTCTGGCTAAACCAGCGGCGCATGCGTTCCGGGCTGATGTGCTGCTGACGCAGCTGGTCATCGGTGATCCGCACCTTGGGCGCGGCGCGCAGCTGCTGCATCACCTGCTCCACCATCGGCGGCGCAGAGCTGGCGTTTTCCGTCGGTCGGCAAATTTTACACGGACGAAAGCCGGCGCTGAGCGCGGCTTTGAAATCACTATAAAACTCCACGTTTTCCCGCTTTGGCTTGCGGGCGCGGCAGGTGGCGATGCAGAACACGCCGGTGGTTTTCACGCCGACGTAAAACAGCCCGGCGTACTGGGATGAGCGGGCCACCAGCGCCTCATACCAGGTATCGCATAACCCTTTATCAATCACCTGCATGGCTGAACACCCCTTTAAACGATTGCTGCTGTCAATGCGCAGGATTCTGGCGCTTCGGCCCTAAGGACGACAACCGAAAACCGGACGACTATTTTCGCCTGAACCGACGTCCGGTCGGGCGCAACATCACCTTGCTCTATCGGCGTCGCCACTCGCCGGGCGTCATCGCGTAGAGCTTCCTGAAGGCCTTCGAGAAGGAGGCCAGCGACTGAAAGCCGCAGCGGTCGGCGATAACGTCCAGGTTGGCCTGCCGCTCCAGGCGCAGCAGGCGGGCGGCCATCGCCATACGCAGCTGGGTAAGCCACGCCTGGGGAGTGAGATGATAGACGCGGGCGAAATGGCGGGCAAAGGTCGCCCGCGACAGGAATGCCCGCGCGGCCATGGTTTCCAGCGTCCACGGCTGCTCCGGCGCCGCCAGCACCGCCAATACCGCTGGCATCAAGCGCTCGTCGCTCATCAGCCGCAGCAGACCGCCCGGCGGCTGCTCCGTGCCGAGCAGCGTGCGCAGCAGCAGCACCAATAGCGTATCGCCGAGGCTGCGAACAATGGCGCCGCCGCCGGGGCGATCGGCGAGGCTTTCCCGCACCAGCACGTTGAGCAGGATCTCCAGCTCCGGGCACTCCCGGCGCTCGTCGGTATGCAGGTGCACAAGCTCGGCCTCTTCGGCAAACAGCCAGCTGACGTGCGGACCAAAGTAAAACTCGCCGCACAGCATCTCCAGCGCGTCGCTGTCGCTGCCGGTTCGCATCTCGGTCAGCGTGCCGTTAAAGCGGTGGGCAACCGGCAAAATCTGCCCCCATTCGAGCAGGCTTTCCATCAGGTGCGGCGAGCCGTGCGGCAGCAAAATAACGTCTCCCGCCCGCATATGTCGGGTTTGATGGCCAACGGTCACCCGCCCTTCGCCGCGCAGGACAAAATGCCACGGCACCACGCCGCCGGGCATCTGGTCATGGCCGGCCTGCCAGCGGCCGCCAAAACGGCAGTGCAGATTGACTTCGCAGCGCGGGGCCAGCAGCGCCAGCAGATGACTGAGACTATCCATACCTCTCCTGAGACGATAAGACAAAAAGGTGAGACGCAGAGCGCGAGTCTAGCACGCTGCCGGCGCCTAAGATGTCCCCACTGCCACGACATACCCTCAAATACACAGGAGTTAACCATGAGCCGTTTAGCTGAAATTCGTGAACAAGATGCCACAGGTAAAGCCGCAGAAATTTTTGGCGGGATTAAAAAAGCAATGGGCAAGGTGCCGAATGCCTTTCTGACCATCGGCGGCCACTCTCCGGCGGCGCTGCAGCAGGCGCTGGCGCATAACGCCATGCTGAGTAAGGGCAGCCTGAATGCACAAGAGCTGGAAGCTATCAATCTGGCGGTGAGCGAAGCCACCGGCTGTGATTACTGCCTGGCGGCGCACACCATGATGGCTAAAAGAGCCGGCTACAGCAGCGAGCAGATCCACGCCCTGCGCCGCGGCGAGTATCCGCAGGATGCGCACCTCGATGCGCTGGCAAAATTCGTTCAGACCCTGGTGAGCACCACCGGCACCCTGCCGGAGGCCGACGTCAGCGCCCTGCGCAGCGCCGGATTCAGCGACCAGCAGACTATCGAGATTATCAGCGCGGTCAGCGCCATTCTGTTCACCAACATGGTGAACCGGGTTAACGATACGGTTGTCGATTTCCCGAAAGCCGATTAACCCGTAAGTTAACGCCTGCTTTACAGCCCCAGAGCGCTGAGCCCCGGATGGTCATCAGGCCGGCGGCCCTGGGGCCAGTGAAACAGGCGTTCGTTTTCGCCGATCGGCAGATCGTTGATGCAGGCGTAGCGCGTGCGCATCAGGCCGTGCTCATCGAACTCCCAGTTTTCATTGCCGTACGAGCGGAACCAGTTGCCGCTATCGTCACGCCACTCGTAGGCAAAGCGCACCGCAATGCGGTTATCGCTCCACGCCCACAGCTCCTTAATCAGCCGGTACTCCTGCTCTTTGCGCCACTTGCGCTGCAGGAAGCCGACGATTTCCGCCCGCCCCTGCACAAACTCGCTGCGGTTGCGCCATTCGCTATCGGGGGTATAGGCCAGCGCCACCTTCTGCGCATCGCGGCTGTTCCAGCCGTCTTCGGCGGCACGCACCTTTTGCGTCGCGCTTTCGCGGGTAAACGGCGGTAGCGGCGGGCGTTGTTCAGTCATCATCTTCTCCTGTGCGGGTTAACTGCTGCAGGCGCTGATTCTCCTGCTCCAGGTCGTGAATACGCTGCTGCAGCGTCTGGCTATATTCCGCCACCTGCTGCGCGCTGTAGCGCGGCGTAATATGCTGCGGACAGTTCCAGTCGAACGCCTGCAGATGAAAGCGAAAGATACGCTCAACGCTGCCGCGGTAATTTTCCGGCTTCACCCGGGCCAGCAGCGCGGGATCCTCATCCGCCGCCAGCACCTCAACGGTGGCGTAGATTTTCAGCCTGGCACGGCGCGGGTAATCCATCAAAAACAGGCACGCCCTGGCGCTTCCACGCAGGTTGCCGGTGCTGATGTACTGCCGGTTGCCGCTAAAATCCGCCATTGCCAGGGTGGTCTCATCCAGCAGATGCAGAAAGCCGGACGGCCCGCCGCGATGCTGGATATAGGGCCAGCCGGTTTGCGAAACCGTCGCCAGATAAAAGCTGTCCCTGCTGGTAATCATCGCTTCCTCGCTGGCGGTAAAGCGGTCCGCCTTGCGGTGGCTGTGGGGCGATTGCCACAGCCCGTCGCTGCCCATTTCATGCTGGACGTCCATCACATCCGGGGTGATGGCAATACCAAGAAAGTCACCGGTCATACATCCTCCGCGCCTCGTATCACTGCCCACAGCATGGACTCTACTGCGACAAATGATAATACTGGTGATCTGGCAATCATCTTTCCGTAAGGCGGGATAATAATGGACCGATTAAGCGCGATGGCGCTGCTGGTGAAGGTTACCGAGCTGGGCAGTATGTCGGCGGCGGCGCGGGCGCTGCATACGCCGCTGACCACCGTCAGCCGCAATATTGCCGAGCTGGAGAGCGCGCTCGGCGCACGCCTGCTGACCCGCACCACCCGCCGGCTTACGCTAACCGATGCCGGCGTAGAGTATGTTGCCGCCGCGCGGCGGATCCTTGAAGAGGTGGAGAACGCCGAGCGGCAGGCGGCGGGCGAGTATCTGCAGCCCAAGGGCGAGCTGGTGATCGCCGCGCCGACGATGTTCGGTCGCGTGCACGTTTTGCCGGTGGTGAGCGATTTTCTCGCCCGTTACCCGCAAATTAACGTTCGTTTGCTGCTCAGCGACCGTAATGCTGACCTGATAGGTGACCATGTCGATCTGGCGGTGCGCATTGGCGCTCTGCCGGATAGCGGCATGGTGGCCACCCGCCTCGGGGAGATGCGCATTGTCACCTGCGCCCAGCCGCTGCTGCTGGCAAAGCACGGCGTGCCGCAGCGCCCCCGCGAGCTGGCCGGGCTGCCGATTATTGCGATTGAATCGCCGATGCCCTACAGCGGCTGGCGGTTTCGCGCCGCCGAAGCGGCTGACCAGCTGGTAACCCTGCGCGCCGTGCTGTCGGTCACCACCCCGGAAAGCGCCGCTGACGCCGCCCGGCTCGGGGTTGGCGTGGCGCGGCTGCTGCACTATCAGGCCATCGACGGCCTGACCCGCGGCGAGCTGCAGCTTATTCTGGAATCGGTCGAACCCGAGCCGACGCCGGTGCACCTGCTGTATACCAGCCGGGATCTGGCCCCGCTCAAGCTGCGCAAGTTCCTCAGCTTCGCCGCGCCGGCGCTGCGCCGGGCGCTGCTGCGCATCGCCGGAACCGCCTAGCGTGCCGCCTTTTTCAGCGGCACCTCCTTCAGCAGCCACGAGAGCACAAAGGCGACGGCCATAATGCAGGCGGCCATCAGGAAGGCGGCGTGAATGGCCGCGCCGAAGGCGTCGAGATAATCAAGGCGGATCGCCGTCGGCAGGTTCTGTACCGCCTCCGGGTTTAGCGCCCTCGGCAGCTCGGCGCCCTCCGGCAGCAGGCGCTGGAGGTTATTCTGCAGCACGTGGGTAAATACCGCGCCGAACAGCGCCACGCCTATCGATCCGCCAATCGAGCGAAACAGCGTCACCCCCGAGGTGGCCACGCCGTACATCTGCGCCGGCATCGCGTTCTGCACCGCCAGCACCAGCACCTGCATCACCAGCCCCAGTCCCGCCCCCAGCACGCCGGTAAACAGATACAGCTGCCACATCGGCGAATGGATCGTAATCCGGGTCAGCAGCACCATCCCCACCACGCCCAGCAGGGTGCCGAGGATCGGGAACAGGCGGTATTTACCGGTACGGCTGATAATCCGCCCGCTGACGATCGACGTCAGCAGCAGGCCGCCCATTAGCGGGATCAGCTGCAGCCCGGCCTCGGTCGGGGTCGCCGCCTTCACCACCTGCAGATAGAGCGGCAGGAAGGTCACCGAGCCAAATAGCGCCATGCCGATCACGAAACCAATCATGCTGCACAGCAGAAAGCTGCGGTTACGGAACAGCGAGAGCGGAATAATCGGCTCCACGGCCACCCGTTCCTCATAAATAAAGCCAATGATTCCCACGACGCCAAAGGCCAGAATGCACCACAGCTGCGGGTCATTCCACGGCCGCACGCTGCCGCCTTCGGAGGTGAAGAGGATAATGCACAGCAGCGCCATGCTCAGGTAAAACGCCCCCAGCCAGTCGATCTGGTGCGCGCTGCGCTTATTGCTGCTGTGGAACACCGCCCCGATCACCAGCAGAGCAAACAGCCCCAGCGGCAGGTTGATATAAAAAATCCAGCGCCAGGAGGCGTGCTGCACCAGAAAACCGCCGATCAGCGGCCCGATGACCGTCGCCAGACCGAACACGCCGCCGAAGAGGCCCTGATAGCGGCCGCGGTTTGCCGGAGGGATCACGTCGGCGACCGCCGCCATGCTGATCACCATCAGGCCGCCGCCGCCCAGCCCCTGCAGCGCGCGCATCAGCACCAGCTGCGTCATATTCTGCGCCAGGCCGCACAGCGCCGAGCCGACGAGGAACAGCACAATCGCCACCTGGAGCACGATTTTTCGCCCGAAGAGATCGCCGAATTTACCGTACAGCGGCACCACGATAGTTGAGCTCAGGATATAGGCGGTCACCACCCACGAGAGCTTATCCAGCCCGCCGAGTTCGCCGACAATGGTCGGCAGCGCGGTCGATACGATGGTCTGATCCAGCGCCGACAGCAGCATCACCAGCAGCAGCGCGCTGAACAGCAGGCGGATCGACGGCGCCGGCCGGGCGGCGATTTCAGATGTCATAGCAACACTCGCTTGAAATTAATTAAATGCAAAATTAATATTTAGGGAAATGATGAATCAGGTCAAGAGACAGTGAAGAAATGACAGCACAAAAAGACCATGATGCGCCGCGCCGTCCAGGCCGTCCGCGCGGCAAAAAGCCGGGCACCGCTAACCGTGAACAGCTGATGGATATCGCGCTGGCGCTGTTTGCCCGCCAGGGCATCGCCCGGACGTCGCTGAACGCCATCGCCAAAGAGGCCGGGGTCACGCCGGCGATGCTGCATTACTATTTCAACTCGCGGGAAGTATTAGTCGACCAGCTGCTGGAAGAGCGCTTTATGCCGCTGCGCGGCGAAATCAGCAAAATTTTTATCGCCCATCCGCAAGATCCGCTGACCGCGTTTACCCTGCTGATCGAGGCGCTCGCCGCGCTGGCGGAGCAAAACGACTGGTTTGCGCCGCTGTGGATGCAGGAGATGATTGGCGAAATGCCGGTGCTGCGCCAGCATATGCACGCCCGCTTTGGCGACGATAAATATCACCGAATGCTGGAGACCATAGGCCGCTGGCAGCAGGAGGGGAAACTCAACCCGGCCCTGTCGCCGGAGCTGCTGTTCACCAGCCTGATTAGCCTGGTGCTGGTGCCCTATTCGCGCATTCGCACCGATCCGCGCTTAAAAACGATGTCCCGGCAAACCATCGTCAGCCACGCGCTGGCGATGATCCAGCAGGGGATTGGCGGCTGATATCCCCGGCTGTTTGCCCTCTGTCGCCCGGATCGGACGCATCGCGCCGCAGTCCGGGGCGGCAGCAGCCTTACAGCGCCTTCGAGAGATAATGCCGCTCCATGCCGGGGTGCGGGAAATCGGGCAGCGACATCTGCAGCCGGTAGCCGAGCTTTTGATAAAACGGCAGCGCCTGGAAGCTGAAGGTGTCCACCAGCACGTGGCTGCAGCCCCTCTCCCGCGCCAGGTCTTCCGCCGCATGCATAATCTCGCTTCCCAGACCGCTGCCGCGTGAGGCTTCGCTGACCCACAGATACTCAATGCTCAGCCAGCCGCCGACTTTTTTGCCGATCAACCCGCCCCGCATCGCGCCCGATGCGTCCCGGGCATAGACGCCCACGTCGCCAAACTCCGCCGGGTCCAGGTAGCGCCGGTTGTATTCCCGTAGACCCGCCAGCAGCTCCTCACGATCCGCGGGATTAATGCTGGTCGTCATTATTAAAGCCATTAATGCCTCCTGATTAAATTATGTAAGAGTATTACTGGTGCTTACTTTCACAAAAAATTCTTATTTCCTCCATTATTTTTTGCCTTAATTTTCACGATTCAAATTTAGACAAAAAAACCTTTTCATTGGCCGTTTGAGTCGTATAATGAGCAAAAAATGAGAATGATCATTCTCATCAAAAAACCAGGAGTGGAGCCATCTCATCTGCAGAGAAGCCAAAAAATGACCGCTCCGGCGGCCGTCGTCGAATAACAGCATACAGGAACGTCTGAGTTCCTTTTTAGCCATTTTCGTTTACCCGAAGATGCCTCAGCGCCCAACCCATCACCTCACTATTTAATTAGTGGGGCGGACATCGTTTATCCTGAGAAAATATAATGAAATTCACCATCATACCCATCGCAATAGCATTATTTCTGCTGGTCGGATGCGATAATTCGCAAACATCTGCCCGGCCGCAAATGACGCCGGAAGTCGGCGTTGTCACCCTCAAAGGCCAGCCCGTTTCCGTTATCAGCGAACTGACCGGCCGCACCACCGCGTCGCTCAGCGCCGAAGTGCGCCCGCAGGTGGGCGGCATCATTCAAAAGCGCCTGTTTACCGAAGGCGACAGGGTGAAAGCCGGCCAGGCGCTGTATCAAATTGACCCGGCCAGCTATCGCGCCGCCTATAACGAAGCCGCGGCTGCCCTGAAGCAGGCGCAATCGCTGACGGTTGCCGACTGCCAGAAGGCCCGCCGCTATACGCAGCTGGTCAAAGACAACGGCGTGTCGCTGCAGGATGCCGATGACGCGCAGTCCACCTGTAACCAGGACAAGGCCAGCGTCGAGTCGAAAAAAGCCGCGCTGGAGAGCGCCCGCATCAACCTGAACTGGACCACCATCAGCGCGCCGATTGCCGGGCGGATTGGCATCTCCTCCGTGACCCCGGGGGCGCTGGTCTCTGCCGATCAGGATACGGCCCTGGCGACGATCCGCGGGCTGGAGACGATTTACGTCGATCTCACGCGATCGAGCGTTGATCTGCTGCGCCTGCGCCAGCAAACGCTGGCAACCAACGCCAATACCCTCAGCGTCACCCTGATCCTCGAAGACGGCAGCACCTATGCCGAGAAGGGCCGCCTGGCGCTGACCGAAGTGGCGGTGGACGAATCAACCGGCTCGGTCACGCTGCGGGCGGTGTTCCCCAACCCGCAGCACGTCCTGCTGCCGGGAATGTTCGTCCGCGCCCGCGTCGATGAGGGCGTGATGGACGATGCGATCCTCGCCCCGCAGCAGGGGATCACCCGCGATGTCAAAGGTAACGCCACCGCGCTGGTGGTCGATGCCGACGGTAAAGTCGCCCAGCGTGAGGTCGCAACCGGCGAAGCCTACGGCGATAAGTGGCTGGTGGAGAGCGGCCTGAAGAGCGGCGACAGGCTGATCGTTGAAGGCACCAGCAAGGTGGCCGCCGGGCAGCAGGTCAAAGCCGTTGAAATGAAAAACAGCGGAGGCAACGCCTGATGTTCTCCCGCTTCTTCGTTCGACGCCCGGTGTTCGCCTGGGTCATCGCCATTCTGATTATGCTCGCCGGGATCCTCGCCATCCGCACGCTGCCGGTCGCCCAGTACCCGGACGTCGCGCCGCCGTCGGTGAAAATTTCCGCCACCTACACCGGCGCCTCTGCCGAAACCCTGGAAAACAGCGTGACCCAGGTTATCGAGCAGCAGCTTACCGGGCTGGATAACCTGCTCTATTTCACCTCCACCAGCAGCTCCGACGGCTCGGTGAGCATTAACGTGACCTTCGAGCAGGGGACCGATCCGGACACCGCGCAGGTGCAGGTGCAAAACAAGGTCCAGCAGGCCGAATCGCGGCTGCCCAGCGAAGTGCAGCAGTCCGGCGTGACGGTGGTGAAATCGCAGAGCAGCTTCCTGCTGATCCTCGCGGTGTACGATAAAACCGACAAGGCCTCCAGCTCCGATATCGCCGACTGGCTGGTGAGCAACATGCAGGACCCGCTGGCGCGCGTGGAAGGCGTCGGCAGCCTGCAGGTATTTGGCGCTGAATACGCGATGCGCATCTGGATGGACCCGACCAAACTGGCCTCCTATGCGCTGATGCCTTCCGATGTCGAAACGGCAATCGAAGCGCAGAACGTGCAGATCTCGGCGGGTAAAATCGGCGCGCTGCCGTCCTCTAACGCCCAGCAGCTTACCGCTACCGTGCGCGCTCAGTCGCGCCTGCAAACCGTCGATCAGTTCAAAAACATCATTGTAAAGAGCAAGAGCGACGGCTCGGTCGTCCGCCTGAGCGACGTCGCCCGGGTTGAAATGGGCAGCGAAGATTACACCGCGTCGGCGAACCTCAACGGCCACCCTGGCGCCGGTATCGCCGTCATGATGGCGCCGGGCGCCAACGCGCTGGATACTGCGACGCGGGTGAAGGATAAGATTGCCGAGTATCAGCGCCAGATGCCGCAGGGCTACGACATCGCCTATCCGAAGGACAGCACCGAGTTTATTAAAATATCGGTTGAGGATGTGATTCAAACGTTGTTTGAAGCCATCGCGCTGGTGGTCTGCGTGATGTATCTGTTTCTGCAGAACTTCCGCGCCACGCTGATCCCGGCGGTGGCGGTGCCGGTGGTGCTGCTTGGCACCTTCGGCGTGCTGGCGCTGTTTGGCTACTCCATCAATACCCTGACGCTGTTTGCGATGGTGCTGGCGATCGGCCTGCTGGTGGATGACGCCATCGTGGTGGTGGAAAACGTCGAGCGAATTATGCGCGATGAGGGGCTTCCCGCCCGGGAAGCCACCGAAAAGTCGATGGGCGAAATTTCCGGGGCGCTGATCGCCATTGCCCTGGTGCTGTCGGCGGTGTTCCTGCCGATGGCCTTCTTCGGCGGCTCAACCGGCGTTATCTATCGCCAGTTCTCGGTGACCATCATCTCGGCGATGATGCTCTCCGTGGTGGTGGCGCTGACCTTAACCCCGGCGCTGTGCGGCGCGCTGCTGAGCCACTCTAAGCCGCATACCAAAGGCTTCTTCGGGGCGTTTAACCGCCTGTGGGGACGCACGGAGCAGGGCTATCAGCGCCGCGTGCTCGGCGGCCTGCGCCGTTCGGCGACGATGATGGGCGCCTTCGCGCTGATTTGCGCCGTCATGGCGCTGGCGATGTGGAAGCTGCCGGGCAGCTTCCTGCCGGCAGAGGATCAGGGCGAAATCATGGTGCAGTACACCCTGCCGGCAGGCGCGACCGCCGTGCGCACCGCCGAGGTTCGCCGCCAGGTGACCGACTGGTTCCTGACCAAAGAGAAGGCCAATACCAACGTTATCTTTACCGTCGACGGCTTCAGCTTCAGCGGCAGCGGGCAGAACGCCGGGATGGCTTTCGTGTCGTTGAAAAACTGGTCCCAGCGCAAGGGCGCAGCCAACACCGCGCAGGCCATTGCCCTGCGCGCCACCAAAGAGCTCGGCAGCATCCGCGACGCCTCGCTGTTTGCCATGACGCCTCCTTCAGTGGACGGCCTCGGGCAGAGCAACGGCTTTACCTTTGAGCTGATGGCCAGCGGCGGCACCGATCGCGACAGCCTGATGAAAATGCGCAGCCAGCTGCTGGCGGCGGCCAATCAGAGCCCGCAGCTGCAGTCGGTGCGCGCCAACGACCTGCCGCAGATGCCGCAGCTGCAGGTGGATATCGACAACAACAAAGCGGTGGCGCTGGGGCTATCGCTGAGCGACGTCACCGCCACCCTCTCCAGCGCCTGGGGCGGCACCTACGTCAACGACTTTATCGATCGCGGGCGGGTGAAAAAGGTCTATATCCAGGGCGATAGCGATTCTCGCGCCGTCCCCGCCGATCTCGGGAAATGGTTCGTGCGCGGCAGCGATGACGGCATGACGCCGTTCTCCGCCTTCGCCACCACCCGCTGGCAGTACGGCCCGGAAAGCCTGGTGCGCTACAACGGCTCCGCCGCATTTGAAATCCAGGGCGAAAACGCCGCCGGCTCCAGCTCCGGCGCGGCGCTGGATAAGATGGAAGCCCTCGCCAACAGCCTGCCGGCGGGCACCACCTGGGCATGGAGCGGCATGTCGCTGCAGGAAAAACTGGCCAGCGGCCAGGCGATGAGCCTGTACGCCATCTCCATTCTGGTGGTGTTCCTGTGCCTCGCGGCGCTGTATGAGAGCTGGTCGGTGCCGTTCTCGGTGATCATGGTTATCCCGCTCGGCCTGCTCGGCGCGGCGCTGGCGGCCTGGCTGCGCGATCTGAATAACGACGTCTACTTCCAGGTTGCGCTGTTGACCACCATCGGCCTTTCGTCGAAGAACGCCATTCTGATCGTTGAGTTTGCCGAATCGGCGGTGGATGAAGGCTATTCGCTTTCGCGGGCGGCAATCCGCGCCGCGCAAACCCGTCTGCGCCCTATCGTCATGACTTCGCTGGCGTTTATCGCCGGGGTGCTGCCGCTGGCGGTGGCGACCGGCGCGGGGGCCAACAGCCGCGTGGCGATCGGCAGCGGGATCATCGGCGGCACGCTAACCGCCACGCTGCTGGCGGTGTTCTTCGTTCCTCTGTTCTTTGTGCTGGTGAAGCGGTTCTTCACCCGCCAGCGTCCTTCTCAGGAGTAGGTTATGTTTCGTTTTACGTTAGTTTTTATCGCGCTCCTGAGCGCAGGCTGCGTCTCCCTTGACCCGCACTACGAGCGTCCGGCGACGCCGGTGCCCGCCACGCTGCCCGGCGCCCACGGCGAAGCGACGACGGTCGTCAGCCAGTGGCAGCAGGTGGTGAACGACGCGCGGCTCAAAAAAGTGGTAACCATCGCGCTGAACAGCAACCGCGACGTGCAAAAAGCGCTGGCCGATATCGAAGCCGCCCGCGCCCAGTTTGGCGAAACCCGCGCTTCGCTGTTCCCCACCGTTGACGCCGAGCTGAGCCATACCCGCAGCAAAACGGTGGCCAGCGGCCTCACCTCATCGGCGGAAGCCGACGGGGCGGTCTCCAGCTTCGAGCTGGATCTGTTCGGCAAAAACCAGAGCCTGACCCGCGCGGCGCGGGAAACCTGGCTCGCCAGCGAATTTACCGCTCAGAATACGCGGCTGACGATGATTGCTGACCTGACTACCGCGTGGATCACCCTCGCGGCGGACAACAGCAGCCTGGCGCTGGCCGAAGAAACCATGGCCAGCGCCGACAGCTCGCGCAAAATCGTCGCCCGCCAGATGGCGGTCGGCACCGCTGCGGCCAGCGATCTCAGCGATGCCGAAGCGGTTTACCAGCAGGCGCGCGCCAGCGTCGCCAGCTATCGTACCCAGGTCGCGCAGGATAAAAATGCGCTCAACCTGCTGGCCGGCGAAAGCGTCCCTGAGAGCCTGCTGCCCGGCACGCTGCAAAGCCTCGGTGATAGCAGCATCGCCCTGATCCCCGCCGGCGTCTCTTCGTCGGTCCTGCTGCGCCGCCCGGATATTCAGGAGGCCGAGCACAACCTCAAGAGCGCCAACGCCGATATTGGCGCCGCGCGCGCCAACTTCTTCCCGAGCATTTCGCTCACCGCCAGCGCCGGGGTCGGCAGCGATTCGCTCTCTTCGCTGTTCAGCCACGGGATGCAGGTGTGGTCGTTCGCGCCGTCAATCAGCCTGCCGCTGTTTACCGGCGGCAGCAACCTGGCGCAGCTTCGCTATGCCGAAGCGGAGAAAAAGGGGCTAATCGCCACCTACGAGAAAAGTATTCAGAGCGCGTTCAAAGACGTCGCCGACGCCCTGGCGCGCCGGGAAACGCTGGGCGAGCAGCTGGATGCCCAGCAGCAGTACGTCGCCGCCGAGCAGAAATCGCTGGATATCGCCACCCGCAGCTATCAGGCAGGGATCGGCAACTATCTGTCGGTGCTGACCGCGCAGCGCACGCTGTGGTCGGCGCAGGCCACGCTGATTACCCTCCAGCAAACCGATCTGCAAAACCGCATTACGCTCTGGCAGTCGCTGGGAGGCGGCGCCAGCTGATCTGCTCCCGCCGGGCCGCAGGGCCCGGCATCCTCATAAGGACCTGCTATGCCGCGTATTTCTCTCTCCTGGGTTGTTATTCTCGGGCTGCTCTCGGGCATCGGCCCGCTCTGTACCGACTTCTACCTGCCGGCGCTGCCGGATATCACCCGCCAGCTGAACGCCACCAGCACGCAAACCCAGCTCTCGCTGACCGCCGCGCTGCTCGGGCTGGGCCTCGGCCAGCTGTTTTTTGGCCCGCTCAGCGACCGCATCGGCCGCCGCAGGCCGCTGATCCTCTCGCTGCTGCTGTTTATCGTCTCCTCGGCGATGTGCGCCCTGACCCAGGATATCCATCTGCTGATTCTCTGGCGCTTTTTGCAGGGCTTTGCCGGCGCGGGCGGCTCGGTGCTGTCGCGTTCGATTGCCCGCGACCGCTACCAGGGCGCGCTGCTGACGCAGTTTTTTGCCCTGCTGATGACCGTCAACGGCATTGCGCCGGTTCTGTCGCCGGTGCTTGGCGGCTACATTATCACCGCCTTTGACTGGCGCATTCTGTTCTGGGCGATGGCGGCGATCGGCGGCGTACTGCTGCTGTTAAGCCTGGCGATCCTCCACGAAACCCTGCCGCCGAAAAGCGCCGCGACCTCGCGTAAAGCGGGCGGCTCGCCGGTGCTGAAAAATCGCCGCTTTATGCGCTACTGCCTGATTCAGGCCTTTATGATGGCCGGCCTGTTCTCCTATATCGGCTCGTCGTCCTTCGTGATGCAGAGTGAATTTGCCATGAGCGCCATGCAGTTCAGCCTGCTATTCGGCCTGAACGGGATTGGGCTGATTATTGCCGCGCTTATCTTCTCCCGCCTGACGCGCCGCTTTTCGGCCGAGTCCCTGCTGCGCACGGGTCTGATGCTGGCGGTGCTGTGCGCCGCCGGCATGCTGCTGTTTGCCTGGCTGAAGCTGCCGCTGCCGGCGCTGATCGGCCTGTTCTTCACCGTGTCGTTTATGAGCGGCATCAGCACCGTGGCCGGGGCCGAAGCGATGAACGCCGTTGATGCCGGGCAGTCGGGCACCGCATCCGCGCTGTTAGGTACGCTGATGTTTGTCTTTGGCGGCATCGCCGCGCCGCTCGCCGGACTCGGCGGTGAAACCATGTTGAAAATGAGCCTGGCCATGGCGATAAGCTATTTTCTGGCCCTGCTGCTGAGCCTGAAAACCCCCGCTGCGCTACGCTAGCCCAGCCTGCGGTAATAAAATATTCCAGTTTTATTACCGCACAATCCCCCGCCACACCTACAAATATCTTATTATCTGCCGTGCGCTAATCGTGATAACCTTCACATGAATGGAATAATTAATTCCTTAGAATACCCGCCACCGTGAATAATGAGGTTTTGTTATGAGTATCGACCTGAGCAAACTGCTGACCGAACGGCGCAACGCCAATAGCGCCAATATTGACACCCTGTCTACCGTTGAAATGCTGACGGTGATTAACCAGGAAGACAGGCTGGTGGCCGAGGCAATTACCCCCTATTTGCCGCAGATCGCTCAGGTTGTCGATAAGGTCGCCACCGCGCTGCAGGCGGGCGGACGCCTGATTTATATCGGCGCGGGCACCTCCGGTCGCCTGGGGATCCTCGACGCCAGCGAATGTCCGCCAACCTTCGGCACGCGTCCGGAGCAGGTGGTCGGGATTATCGCCGGCGGGCATAAAGCCATCCTCAGCGCGGTGGAAAACGTTGAAGACAACAAGGCGCAGGGCGCAATGGACCTGCAGAACCTCAATTTCAGCAACCGCGACGTGCTGGTTGGCCTCGCCGCCAGCGGACGGACGCCGTACGTCATCGGCGCAATGGAGTATGCCCACAGCCAGAACGCGTTTGTCGCTATCGTCAGCTGCAATCCGCACGGCGAGATGGCCCGGCTGGCGGACGTCGCCATCACTCCGGTCGTCGGCCCGGAAGTGGTAACCGGCTCAACCCGCCTGAAGGCAGGCACCGCGCAAAAGCTGGTTCTGAATATGATTTCGACCGGGGCAATGATCCGCGTCGGCAAGGTCTACAGCAACCTGATGGTTGACGTTGAGGCCACCAACGCCAAGCTTATCGAGCGTCAGATCTCCATCGTCATGGAGGCAACCGAGTGCGATCGCGACGCCGCCCAGCGCGCGCTGGACGCCTGCGGCCGTCACTGCAAAACGGCCATTGTGATGGTGCTTGCCGATCTTAGCGCCGAAGAAGCGCAGTCGCTGCTGGCCAAAAATAGCGGCTATATCCGCAAAGCGCTGGGCAACGCCTGAGCGCCAACAGACAGGTAAACTGCAATGGCAAAAATAAATAAAGAGATGATAGCGCGGATCCTTACCCACGTTGGCGGAGCCGGAAACGTGGCGCAGGCCGGTAACTGTATGACCCGCCTGCGCCTGACGCTGCGCGACGAAGCGCTGGCCGATAGCGCCGCAATCCGTCAGGTTGAAGGCGTGATGGGGGTTATCGTCAGCGATGAGCAGTTTCAGGTCGTGCTTGGCCCGGGCAAAGCGCAAACCGCGGCGGAAATGATGAACGCCATGCTGGAGGATGCGCCGCAGGACGCCCCGTCGCTGGCGGATGTCGCCGCCGAGAAGAAGCAGGCGCTGAAGAGCAAGCAAACCGGCGGGGTACAGAAGTTTCTCGCCAAATTCGCCACCATTTTTACGCCGCTGATCCCCGGCTTTATCGCCGTCGGCCTGCTGCTCGGCTTTGCTACCCTGGCAGAACAAATCTTCGTCCTGGAGAATGCGCACCCTAACGCCAGCCTGGTGGCGCTGATCGGCTATATGAAGATCTTCAGCAAAGGGATGTTTACCTTCCTGAGTATCTTAATCGGCTACAACGCCCAGAAGGCGTTTGGCGGCTCCGGGGTCAACGGGGCGATTATCGCCTCGCTGTTCGTTCTCGGCTACAACCCCGAAGCAACCAGCGGATTTTACGCCGGGATCACCACCTTCTTCGGCCACGGCATCGACCCGCGCGGCAATATTATCGGCGTGCTGATCGCCTCGATTATCGGCGCATGGGTGGAAAGACAGGTGCGGCGTTTCATGCCGGCCAACCTCGATATGATCCTCACCTCGGCGGTCACGCTGCTGATTATGGGCGCGGTCACCTTTACGGTGATCATGCCGATTGGCGGCTGGCTGTTTACCGGAATGTCGTGGCTGTTCCTGCACCTCAACGGTAACCCGTTCGGTTCGGCGGTGCTGGCGGGGCTGTTCCTGCTGGCGGTGATGTTCGGCGTCCATCAGGGCTTTGTCCCGGTCTATTTCGCGCTGGTGGATGCGCAGGGCTTTAACTCGCTGTTCCCGATCCTGGCGATGGCCGGCGCCGGGCAGGTGGGCGCCGCGCTGGCCCTCTACTGGCGGGCGAAGCACGGCTCGCTGCTGCGCACCCAGATCAAAGGGGCGATTATTCCCGGCTTTCTGGGTATCGGCGAACCGCTGATCTATGGCGTCACCCTGCCGCGGATGAAGCCGTTTATCACCGCCTGCATCGGCGGCGCCTGCGGCGGCTTCTTCCTCGGTCTGATCGCGTGGCTGGGCCTGCCGGTGGGGCTGAATACGGTCTTTGGGCCCTCCGGCCTGGTGGCGCTGCCGCTGATGACCTCCGGCAGCGGCATCTACGCCGGGATGGCGGTCTACGCGGCGGGGCTGGCCGTCTCATACCTGTGCGGCTTTGCGCTGACCTGGCTGTTCGGCAGTAAGAACGTTGATTTGAGCTAAGGCGCAGCGCTGGTCAGGGGGCGCCTGGCCGGCCGTTCCCCGATCTGCGCCGCGCTTATGCGGACGGCGACTACCATTTCCTTCCCCGCCGTCCGAACGCGCCCATGCTATGATTCCCTTTTCGCGATATACCACCTGAGGGAAAGATGGGCTCCAGTAAAAAAGGGATGCTGAATGTACTTATAGCCGCCGTGCTATGGGGGAGTTCCGGCGTCTGCGCGCAGTACATTATGCAGCAAAGCCAGATGTCATCACCGTTTCTGACCATGACGCGCCTGCTGTTCGCCGGCCTGATTCTGCTGATGCTCTCTTTCGTCCACGGCGATAAAATTTTCCGCGTCCTGCAAAACCGCAAAGATGCCGTCAGCCTGCTGATTTTCTCGCTGTTTGGCGCGCTGACCGTGCAGTACACCTTCCTGATGACCATCGAAAAATCAAACGCCGCGACCGCGACGGTGCTGCAGTTCCTGTCGCCGACGATTATCGTCGCCTGGTTCGCGCTGGCCCGCAAAACGCGCCCTCGCCCGCTGGTGCTGGCGGCGATCGGCACTTCGCTGGCTGGCACGTTTCTGCTGGTGACCCACGGCAACCCGACAACGCTCTCTATTTCACCCGCGGCGCTCTTCTGGGGGGTGGCTTCGGCCTTTGCCGCCGCCTTCTACACCACCTATCCGTCAACGCTTATCGCCCGCTACGGCACCCTGCCGATCGTCGGCTGGAGCATGCTGCTCGGCGGGGCGATGCTGCTGCCGTTCTACGGCGGCCAGGGCAGCAACTTTGTGGTCAACGGCCCCCTGCTGCTGGCCTTCTTTTATCTGGTGGTGATCGGCACTTCGCTGACCTTCAGCCTTTATCTGAACGGCGCGCAGATGATTGGCGGCGCGAAGGCGGGGATCCTCAGCTGCGCCGAGCCGCTGAGCAGCGCCCTGCTCTCTTTGCTGCTGCTGGGCATCACCTTTACGCTGCCGGACTGGCTCGGCACGCTGCTGATCCTGTCATCGGTGGTGCTGATAGCCGTGGATTCACGGCGGCGCGTTCGGGCAGCATAGAAAAGCAATTTACTGATTTTAAACAATTTATAATCCAGATGATTTGCGTGTTTTGCGCACTACGCATATAGTTTGGTATCACCCTTGAAGGAGAAGCGCCATGAAAGCGTGTTGGATGTTGTGCCTGGTCAGCGCCCTCAGCGCCTCGGCCGCGTGGGCCGAATCGCCGCTACAAAGCCTGCAGTTCGAGCAGCAAAAACAGCTGGTATTAAAAGCGGTGAAGGAAAAATGCACCCCGGCGGCAACCCTTAGCGATAACGACTTTGCCAATAAGGTTCTCGCCTCGAAAGAGAATCAAACCTACGTGCGTGAGGCAACCCTGGCAAAAGAGCGTAATAACCAGAAGAACTACCAGGCGGCGATCGACAAGATTACCTGCCCGGCGCAGTGATCGCGCCTGCGACGCGGCCAGCAGGCCGCCCGCCGCGCAAATAAAAATACCTGTCAGTTACGTCACTGGCAGGTATTTTTTTGACTTCATCATGGCCCCGCGGCTGTGTGCGCGGGCCAGCTTAGATTTTCGGAATAATAAGATCCCCACGCAACATGCTGCCGCCCAGCATTTGCGTCTTTTCCGTCAGCCAGCTGACGATCCGCATCGCCATCACATCCATCGAGTACTCAATCGCCGGAATGGTCGGAATACCCGGCAGCTGTAGCGAGCCGGCCAGGCTAAAGACCATCACCTTTTCCGGCACCGCGCGGCTGAACGCCTGCAGCTGCGGGACAACCCGCTGCGCCTGTTGCTCGTCCGCAACCAGCAGCGCATTGAAGTTCAACGTCGTCGCGTTGCTCACCAGCTCCTGCACCGCCACCGACGGCGAAGTACTGTCGAGGAATACCAGGTTGCGATTAAACGGCAGGAAATTTTTCTCCAGCGCATGCTTGTAGCCCAGCAGCACCTGATCGGCAAAGCCGCTTCCCTCGGGATGGATGAGCGCAATCTGGCGTCGCCCTTGGCTAATCAAATAGTTACAGGCAGTTTCCGCGGCAAAAGCGTGGTCAAACTGAATGCTGTTCGCCCCTTCGCTCTCGAGGCAGTCAATCAACGCCACGTCCGGCCGGTCAATATTCAGCGGGAAGCGGGCGCCGATAATCAGGATATCGTCGCACAGGCCGCAGCTGAGCTCTTCGAGCGAGTTCATCACCCCGTCGCGGGTGTTGGCGAAGCGCAGCAGCAGATGCTTTTGATGCTGACTCAGCTGTTTTTCCAGGGCATACAGATAGCTGGTGGTTTGATTGATATTATCCTGGGCGCAAATCACCCCGATGCAGCCCGTGCTCTGGCTGAACAATGATTGGGCAATCATATTTGGCCGGTAATTGAGCTCTTCCGCCGCCTGCAGTACCGCCTGACGACTGGCCTCTTTGACGCCGCGAGAGCCGCTCAGCACGCGTGAAACTGTGGCCTTTGAGACGCCAGCTAACCGTGATACATCGTTGATTGTAGACATCTTTCTCCCCTGACAGGGTCGGGCCGATCCCTGTAAATCTTTAGACCTGAATCGCTTCAATAGTAACCAACGGCAGTATATCCGTTTCCTTTTTTATTTGGAAACCGATTTTCCGTTTCATGGAAAATCATCGCAAAAACCACGGAATTATGTGAGCCGAATCTAATTAATCAGCCCCGTACACGGTAGATCTTGACGGTTATCACAGTTCTGTTTTTTATAAATGGAAACCGGTTTCCGTCTGATATCAAATCATCCACGCAATAACTTTTTACATATTGAGGATGAGTGTCGATGTACAAGATTATGCTGTGCTGCTCTGCGGGAATGTCCACCAGTCTGCTGGTCAGGAAGATGGTCGATGAGGCGAAGGAACGTAACCTGCCTGTGCAGATAGACGCCTACGGCGTTTCCGAATTTGACATGCAGTTTCCGCAATACCAGGTGGTTCTGCTCGGACCCCAGGTAAAATACATGCTGAAAACATTATCTGAGAAAGCCGCTTCCCTGAATATTCCCGTCCAGCCGATAAACGCCATGGACTACGGAATGCAGCGGGGAGATAACGTCCTGGATTATGCTCTGTCGCTGATAGCAGCGGCGCATTAAGAGGTGTGCAAATGAGTTCTCTGTATCAGTCCATGATTGCCGTGATCGAGCAATCTATTACTCCGCTGGCAGGACGCCTTGGGCAGCAGAAATACGTTATCGCCATCCGCGATGGCTTCACTGCCGCATTGCCGTTTATGATCATCGGCTCTTTCATGCTGGTATTTATCTTTCCTCCTTTTTCACCCGACACCACCAACGGTTTTGCCCGCGGCTGGCTGGATTTCTCACAGCAGTATCGTGAGCAGCTGATGCTGCCGTTTAACCTGAGCATGGGGGTCATGACCTTCTTTATTTCCGTCGGCATTGGCGCCAGCCTCGGCCGCCAGTTTCAGCTCGACCCGGTGATGTCCGGCCTGCTGGCCTTTATGGCCTTCCTGCTGGTCGCAGCACCCTACGCTGACGGCAAAATTTCCACCCAGTATCTGTCAGGCCAGGGGATCTTCACCGCCTTAATTACCGCCATCTACTCCACCCGCGTTTACGCATGGCTGAAGCAGAATAATATTACTATCCGCCTGCCGAAAGAGGTGCCCACCGGCGTCGCGCGCTCGTTCGAAATCCTGATCCCGGTGCTGGTGGTGATCGGGACGCTGCATCCGCTGAACCTGTTTATCGAAGCGCAGACCGGTATGATCCTGCCGCAGGCGATTATGCATCTGCTGGAGCCGCTGGTGTCGGCCTCCGACTCCCTGCCGGCAATCCTGCTCTCCGTGCTGATGTGCCAGATTTTCTGGTTCGCCGGGATCCACGGCTCGCTGATTGTGACCGGGATTATGAACCCGTTCTGGATGGCGAACCTGTCGGCAAACCAGGCGGCACTGGCCGCTGGCGCCGCGCTACCGCATGTTTATCTGCAGGGCTTCTGGGACCACTATCTGCTGATTGGCGGCGTGGGCTCGACGCTTCCGCTGGCATTCCTGCTGCTGCGCAGCCGCGTGGCGCACCTGCGGACCATCGGCAAAATGGGCATCGTGCCAAGCTTCTTCAACATTAACGAACCGATTCTGTTCGGGGCGCCGATTATCATGAACCCGATGATGTTTATCCCGTTCGTGTTCGTGCCGATGATCAACGCGGTGCTGGCCTACGGCGCAACCCGTCTCGGCTGGCTGACGCAGGTGGTCTCGCTGACGCCATGGACCACGCCAGCCCCTATCGGCGCCTCCTGGGCCGCCAACTGGACCCTGAGCCCGGTGGTAATGTGCGTCATTTGCATGGTGATGTCAGCCGTCATTTACCTGCCATTCCTCCGCGCCTATGAACGCTCATTAATGAAAACTGAAGTCGAAAAAGCCAAAGCTGCCGTTCCGGTTGCTGAAACAGTCAGTCAGTAATAGTCGGGAAATACGCTCTTAGCTGTATTTCCCGGAGCGTCCGATAAAAATAACACCGTCATCAGGAATTATGCGGAAAAGGGACTTTCGCCGTACGCTTTAAATAATAAAGTTAATGATCTCAGGAACTATTATGATTGAATTAGAAGATGCGGTAATGGAAATTATCGTGAATGCGGGACAGTCGCGCTCATTATGTTTCGAAGCAATTCATGCTGCCCGCCACGGTAATATTGATGAAGCTAAACTGCTCCTTAATGAAGCCGACGGCTACGCCCGCCGGGCGCACCAGATGCAGACCCAGCTTATCGAGCAGGATGCGGGCGAGGCGCGCCAGCCGATGACGCTGATTATGGTCCACGCGCAGGACCATCTGATGAATTCGCTGCTGGCTCGCGAGTTTTCACAGGAAATTATTCACTTATACCAACGTTAATATATAAACGTCATCCCCTAGCTCACCCCTTATATTAATCGGGGCGGGATGGTTATTATCTTAATATATAAATTATTACCAGCGAGATAATTATGAATAATGTAAAAATGCTGCCATTAGCCATGGCGGTCGTTGCCGCACTGTGCCCAATTTCTGTATTAGCGCAAGATTTTACTCAGCAACAAATAGATGCCATTGTGGCGAAAGCCGTGGATAAAGCGCTGGCCGACCGTCAGGCTAAGATGGATGCCGCCGCTGCGAAGAAGGTGGATCTGGAAACCAACCCGCAAACCGCCGCAGCCACGCCGGATATGGCTATTCCATTCGGCCTGAAGTTTAGCGGCTACGCCCGCTACGGCGCCCAGTTCCAGACCGGCGATCAGAAGTTCGTCGGCGTCGACGGCTCCTACAACGGCGCGTCGGCCATCGGCCGTCTCGGCAACGAAGGTAACGGCGGCGAATTCCAGATAACCAAAGCCTTTAAGAGCAGTCAGGGCGCTATCTGGGATATTAACGTTATGTTCGATCACTGGAGCGACGAAGTTAACCTGAAAAAGGCCTACGTCGGCGTCACTAACGTCCTCGAATCAAACCCCAACGCCTATATCTGGGCCGGTCGCGACTTCCACCAGCGTCCGCAGCAGGGGATCAACGACTACTTCTGGATGAACCACGACGGCCAGGGCGCCGGGGTGAAAAACTTTGATATCGGCGGCGTGCAGTTTGACGTGGCGGGGGTCTCACAGGTTGAGTCCTGTAGCCCGGAGGTGATGGCCGATGAGTCCAACCCGTCGCGCATCACCTGTACCGGCGGCTCGGGCACCGGCGATGACGGCCACTACGCGCTGACGTCAAAAATCCACAATATGAAGGCTGGCCCAATCGACGTTGAGGTGTACGCCAACTACGGCTTTGATTCAAAAGCGGTGGATAACGACGCGCAGCTCGATGCCTGGCAGGGCGGCCTGCTGTTGAGTCACACCAACGGCGACGACAGCGGCGTGAACAAGGTGATCCTGCGCTATTCCGATAACGCGGATAACAGCGTCTATAACAAAACCGACGGGCTGACCGCTATCTACGCCAGCTTCGAAGGTAACTATAAGTTCACCCGCCAGGCGCAGGTTGAATATCTGCTGGCCTTCCATGACTACGACAACGGCAAGGACAATACCGATAACCGTAAAAACTACGGCGCGATTGTTCGCCCGATGTATTTCTGGAACGACGTGCATTCAACCTGGCTGGAGGCCGGCTATCAGCGCGTTGACTACGATCAGGGTGGCGACAACAAGGGCTGGAAGCTGACGCTGTCGCAGAACATCTCTATCGGGATGGGGCCTGAGTTCCGGCCGATGCTGCGCTTCTACGTCACCGGCGGTCAGGTGGATAATAAACATACCGCTAAGGTCAACGGCACCAGCAGCGATCAGCTGGACTCGCTGAACGTCGGCGGCATGTTCGAGGCGTGGTTCTAAGTCAGAAAGCAGTCCCGGGCCGCGGCGTGAATGCCCGGCCCGGGTTTGGTTGCCCGGCCGGCGCTGCGCCCCGGGGCAACGACAGCTAGATCCGCACCTTCGTTGCCACCAGCAGCCCGGTCAGCAGCATCAGGGCGCCCGAGATAATCAGCGGCGACAGCAGGCCCAGGTGGTCGAGCGCCACGCCGCCAACCGCGGCCCCGCAGGTATTCGCCAGCTGAATCACCGCAACCTGGATCGAACCGGCTTTTTCCGCCTGGTCTGACAGCGAACGGGTGATCCACGTTGACCAGCCCACCGGGATCAGGGCGAAAGAAAAGCCCCAGATAATCGCCACCGTGGAGGCCACAATCTGACTTTCTCCCCACAGCACCAGCACCGCCGCGCTGGCCGCCAGAACCAGAGGCGCAGTCGCTAAGGCGGTTTTCACCGAGCGCTTCAGGAGCATCGACGACAGCGAGGTCCCGACAAAGCTGGCAATCCCAAAGCTCAGCAGCACCAGCGTCAGGCCATCAACGTCAAAGCCCGCGAGGGTCATATAGACCGGACGAATGTAGGTAAAGAAGGAAAACTGGCCGGCGAAGGCCATGAAAATAGCGCACATCCCGGCCATTACGCCGGGACGCTTCAGCAGGCTCAGCATGTTTTGCTGCTGATGCGGCGCTTCACCAGGCAGCGAAGGCAGCACCTTCAGCACCCAAATCGTGCACAACACGCCCATTACCGCCGCCGCGTTAAAGACGTTGCGCCAGCCGATAATGCCGCCGAGGAAACTGCCCAGCGGCGCGGCAATCACCAGCGCAATCGACACCGCTCCGAAGATAACCGACAGCGCTTTTGGCACCACCCGCATCGGAACCAGACGCATGGTCAGCGACGCCGACATCGCCCAGAATCCCCCTAACGCCAGCCCCAGGCAGGCGCGACCTACCAGCAGCAGCCAAAAGCTGTTGGCAAAGGAGACCAGCAGGCAGGAGAGCGTCAGCAGTACGGAAAACAGGATCACCACGTAGCGGCGATCGGTGGTGCGAATAAGGGTCGTAATAAACAGGCTGGCAAACATCGCTACAAATGCGGTCGTGGTGACCGACTGTCCGGCCATCCCCTCGGAAATGCCTAAATCCTGCGCCATCGGCGTCAGCAGGCTCACCGGCAGGAACTCAACGGTTATCAGGCAGGCGACGCAAAAGGCCACCGCAAAAACCGCCGACCAGTTTGGCCGTGAAATTTCATTGGTCTGCGATTTGCTCGTGGTGCGGATATGTTCTGTCATGACGTAACCTGAAGCTAAAAACGTACGGAAAAGCAGCGCAGTCTATCATCAAAATTGTGACGAATTTAACGTTTTGACAACTTTTCTTTCATTACCACGCTCAGTCAGATAGCCACTGCGTAATTCATGGATAAATTCAACGACGAGACAAATAGGAAGCGCAATGACTCGTGATATTAATGCAGATAAAACACCCCCTCTTCCGGCAGGAAGAGCTGGTTATAGCGCAGCTGGAAAGCGTTTAGCTCCTGCGGATCGGGCTCTATTTCACGCATAAAGCCAAGCGTCAGGCGGATTTGCGCATCGGTGATTGGCGCGGCAAGCCGGGCTTTACGCAGCAGACGGTACCAGCTGTTCAGATTCTCTTCGCTGCCATCAACAATGCAGACCTGCCAGATTAGCAGCACCTGCGCAGCATTCTGCAGATGGGCCTCATCGGGGCGCTCAAGGTAGCGAATAAACTCGGTTCCAGCCGTTTTACCAAACTGGTCGATCATCGACTCAATCGCAACCGGTGTGATCCCCAGTCGTTCGTTTAAGCGTTTGATCGCCCGGCGGGAATCAGAGGTCAACACCCGAAATCCGACCACAAACACCACGCCAAGCGTTGCCAGTATTATCCAGACCATACGTTCTCCTTAAATCAGCCGCTCATCATAGCGGGAAACATCCGGTCTCGACAGCAGGCAGCGCCAGATTAGTGAACTGAAAAAAGGGAAAAACGACATGCAGCCAGGCCTGCGGACGCGAGCGCTTAACCGGCTAAATTCGGGGGATGACTAAGGGGGTAGCTGCAAGAGACCCGCCAACGGCAGTTGGGAGAAACGGGAGAAACGGTTATCAATACAACATCTATTATGGCCTAAACGGCAAGCAGTACACAGACGCATTCTTTATTGATAACGATGGGAGATTATGAAAATGTCATTGCCAGCGTATTCATTTCCTCCGTTGATTTTACGCATGTCTACTATCCGGGTAGTTCTTCTCCAAATAGGGATGAAGCCATCAAAAAACCATCTGTAGGTCAGGAGCGGCCTAAATGCCCCTCCTTTACAGCAGATATAAAAAAAGCCCGGCGGGAAGGCCGGGCAAAGTTACTCATACCTGAAGCCTCAGGCGGTCTGCAATCGTTGTTTCTTCTTCTCGCGGCGAATTTTACGTTCTTCAAATACCGCCACGATGGCCATCAGGCAGATACAGCCAATGGCCGCCGCGTCCAGCGCCGCGAAGGTGCCCGCCCAGCCGGTGAGACCGAAGACCGGCGTGCCGTCGGCGATCATCCCGAGGCCCAGCTTGGCGAAGCTGTCGCCAATCAGGTAGGCGAAGGTGCCTTTGATGCCGTCCGCTGCGCCAATCGCTTTTTTCGGCACAAAACCGACGGCGGCGACGCCGATCAGCAGCTGCGGGCCAAAGACTAAAAAGCCGAGGGCAAACAGCGACATCAGATAGACATACTGATTGCTGGCATGCTGGTAAACGCCGAGCGTCGCAATGATCAGCGCCAGCGCGACGCAGGCAACCAGCGCCCGGCGGCCGTTAGCCAGATCCGACAGCCAACCCCACAGCAGAGTGCCGACCAGCGCACCGACTTCAAACAGGGTAAAGCCCTGAATCGCCACCTCTTTTGACAGCTTCAGCTCCTGGAACGCGTAAACGGTTGACCACTGGTCGATGCCGATACGCACCACGTAGAGGAAAATATTGGAGAAGCACAGCAGCCAGATAACTTTGTTTTTCAGCACGTACTCGACGAAGATCTGCCACTTGGTCATCGCGCTCTCTTCGGTTTCTTTATCCTCTTCGCTGATCTCCTCCCCGAACAGCTCTTCGGCATTGCCGAGGCCGTAGGATTCAGGGGAGTCGCTGCCAAAACGCAGGCCGATAAAGCCCACGACCAGCGCGATAATCGACGGGAAGATAAACATCCCGATGACGTGGCCGTCGAACAGGTAGTTGGCGCCAAACAGCGCGACCCCTGCCGCGCCCGCGCCGCCGAGGTTGTGGGAGATATTCCACATCCCGAGGTACGATCCGCGCTTGCGTCGCGGCGTCCATTTGGTAATCGTCGAGTAGCTGCACGAGCCGCCGGTGCTCTGGAAGAAGCCGCTCAGCGCATAGAAGGCGATCATCAGGAACAGGCTGGTCGACCCGGCGCCCATGCTGGCGCTGAAGCCGAGCATACAGATGGCGGAGAGGATCAGCATAAACGGCAGGAACTGCTTGGTATTCTTGCCGTCGGCGTAGTAGGAGACCAGCGTTTTACCCACGCCGTAGGTGATGGAGAAGCCCAGACCAATCATCCCCAGCTGCGTCATGCTCAACCCGTAGGTGGAGATCATGTCGTTCTGGGCGATGTTAAAGTTCTTTCGGATCAGGTACATGGTCAGGTAGCCGATGAAGACCACCAGATAGGACTGCATGAACGGTTTAAACCACATCTTGCGCCGCACGTCGAGCGGCAGATCCAGGGTCGGTTTACGTACCTGGTTTAGAAAGGCCAGCATAGGACACTCCAGGTTTTCCCTTGATGCCTCAGGCCTCAGGTACGTTGGCGACGCTCGCCTACCGCCTTCCTGCAACATGAATTATTTTGGGAAAATGATATTGAATGACCGCTATTGTAAAAACTGGCCGTGCGGCTTGCCTGAGACAGCGTCCAGGTGAAACCGGGAAAATTTCTTAGTTTTGCCACACTCGGGGCAAAAAGGAGAGCCAGGTCACGCTTCGCTGGCGGTTCTCGGCGCCTGGGCGTTTAAAAATGGCAGCAGCAGCAGCGCCGAAATGCCGGCGGCGATGGTAATCACCACAAAAAAACCGCTCCAGTGCCAGACGTCCATCACCTGCGCCAGCGGCCAGCCGGAGAGCGAGGCCCCCAGATAGGCAAATAGCCCGACAAACCCGGTTGCCGCGCCCGCCGCGTCCCGATGTGAGCACTCCGCCGCCGCCATGCCGATCAGCATCTGCGGGCCGAAGACAAAGAAGCCGGTGGTAAAGAAGCAGGCGGCCTGCATCACGTAGCTGGCAAACGGCATCAGCCACAGGCCGCCTACCGACAGCATTATCCCGGCGGCAAAAATCAGGTTCATCGGCCCGCGGTTGCCGTTGAACAGCTTGTCCGAACCCCAGCCGGCCACCAGCGCGCCGATAAACCCGCCCAGCTCAAACATGGTCACCGCCGAGTTGGCGGTCACCAGATTGACCCCGAGGGTCTCCGACATATAGAGATTGCCCCAGTCGTTAATCGCCGCCCGCACCACGTAAACCAGCACGTAGCACAGCGACAGCAGCCAGATATAGGGGTTTGTTAGTACGTACTTGTAGAGGATCTCCCTGCGCGTCAGGCCCTGCCCTTCCTGCTGCTGGGCGATCTCCAGCTCATCGTGACGCCAGTCGCCTACCGCGGGCAGCCCCACCGCCTGCGGCCGGTCGCGCAGCCGCCAGCAGAGAAACAGCCCGGCGAGGATTGCCAGCATCCCGGCAATCATCATCCCGGCGCGCCAGCCGTAGTGCAGCGCCGCAGCGCCGATGACCATCGGGATCAGCGCGCCGCCGACGTTATGGGCGGTGTTCCACAGCGCCCACCAGCCGCCGCGCTCGGTACGGGAGTACCAGGACGTCAGCAGACGCGCGCAAACCGGCGAGCCCCAGCCCTGGAAAAAGGCGTTCAGCGCCCACAGCAACGCAAAGGCCCACAGCGAAGTGGAAAAGCCGAACAGGATATTGACCACGCCGGTCGCAATCAGGCCGAGGCCCATAAAGTAGCGGGCGTTGGAGCGGTCGCTGACGATGCCGGAGAAAAATTTAGACAGCCCGTAGGTGATGTAAAACAGCGTCGCCAGCAGGCCGATATCGCTGCGGGTCAGCACGTTGCTGGCGAGAATTTCCGGCACCGCGGCGTTGAAGCTTTTGCGCGTGAAGTAGAACAGCGCGTAGCCCAGCCAGATGGTCAGCAGAATATGGCGCCGCCAGTAGCGATAGCGTTCGTCGAGGGCCTGCTTATCGACTATCGGCGCGGCGTCAGGGGGGGATTTCATAAAGGTGAACATCATCGTTCCTCAGGCGTAGCGCAGCGGCAGGCTGACGCAGACGCGCGTGCCGTGGGTGCAGGAAATGGTTAAGGTCCCGCCAAGCGCCGTCACGCGCTCGCGCATGCCGATCAGGCCAAAGCCGTGCTGTCCGGTGCCCGGCGGCAGCCCGCTGCCGTCATCCTCAAGCACCAGCATCAGCCGCCCATCCTGCTGCCAGCCCTGCAGCGTAACCGCGCTGGCGCTGGCGTGCTTAACGATATTGTTCAGCCCCTCCTGGCAGACGCGGAACAGGGTGACGCGCTGGCTTTCGCTTAACGCGGGTTCATCGATGCGCCAGTCGAGGTGGCTGACTATCCCGCGATCTTCGAGCTCCATTTCGCGCATCAGCGAACGAACCGCCTGTTCAAGGGTCAGATCGTCCAGCTGCCGCGGGCGCAGGCGCCCCAACAGGCGGCGCACCGAATCATAGACGCCCAGGGAGAGCTGCTCGATAAGCTGGCTGCTCTGCCTGACGCCGCCGTTCTCCGGCGCCAGGCGCTGGACGATCCCGGCCTGAGTGCGGATGGCGGTGATGGTCTGGCCGATATCGTCGTGCAGCTCGCGCGCCACGTCGCGGCGCACGCTCTCTTCGGTTTCCAGCAGCCGCTCCGCCAGCCGGCGGTTGCGCGCCAGCTCGCTTTGCAGCGACTGATTAAGCTCACGCAGGCGCTGAATGCCGGCCCCCAGCAGCAGGCCGGTCAGGCTTTGCGCCAGCAGGGAGAGCAGTAAATCCACCGGATGGTCGTGCCAGGTCTGGCTGGCGATAAGGGCAATCGCGTTCATCAGGGCGGCAATCAGCGCCCCCTGCCAGCCGTAGTGCCAGGCCAGGGCGATAATCGGCAGCGCCAGGCAGAACGGCGTAAAGCGCGAGAGCTCGGCGGGCAGCCCCAGCTGCAGCCAGAGGCTGACCATAAACAGCAGCAGATACCAGATCAGGTGCCGCCCGCGCCAGTTCACCGGCTGCGAAACCAGCGCGGGTCCCAGCGGACGCCAGACGGTGCTGGTGAGGTAGTGCCAGATGACCAGGCAGGTCGGCGCCAGCGTCAGGCCGCCGGTCAACGTCAGCAGCAGGGCGTTGAGGCCGTCGCTGCCTTCGCCGAGCCACGGCAGCGATTGCAGCAGCGCGGCGGCGATCAGCGCGCCGCCCTGGCGCAGCAGGGTCAGCCAGTCGCGCCGGTGACGATAGCGCGAAATCAGCGCTACCGGCAGCAGGGTCAGCAGACCTCCGATCATCAATATTATCGGATGGGCCAGCGCCACTTCCTGCGCCAGCCAGAAGATCAGCAGCCACTCCGCCCCCAGCAGCACCGGCCAGTAGCCGCGCGGACACTGCAGCATCAGGCCAAGGCGCAGACCGAAGGGAAAGAGCAGCACCGCGAGGTCCGGGCGCGCCACCACGTGCAGGCTGATGCTCCACAGGCAGAACCACGCGGCGGAGAAGATAAAGAAGCAGCCGACGACCGAGAACAGTCGCGAGAATAGCGCCTTCACTGCCAGCTATCGAACATGCGTCGCGCCAGCTCAACGTCGTTGCTGACGCCGAGTTTTTCCAGCAGGTTAGCGCGATGAACGTGGACGGTCTTTGGCGATAGCCCGAGCTCGGCGGCAATCTCTTTCACCGCCATCCCCTGGGCCAGCTTTTCCGCCACCTGCCGCTCGCGTTTGGTGAGCGGGTCCTGGCGGCCGGCCGCCAGCTTCATGGCGATATCCGGCGTCAGGTAGCAGCCGCCGGTCGCCACCGTGCGAACGGCGGCAATCAGCTCATCCGGACTGCAGCGTTTGGAGAGAAAGCCGCGAGCGCCGGCGTTCAGCGCCTGCTCCACCAGCGCCGGGCTGTCGTGGACTGAGAGCATAATGGTCGCTATGCCTTTGGGCAGCTGGCTCAGCAGTTCGAGGCCCGAGATATCCGGCATCGAAATGTCGCAAATGCAGACCTGCACGCCGCGGCCCGGCAGACCCGCCAGCGCCTCGCGGCCGGAGCCGAACTCCGCCACCACCTGGAAATCGCTTTCCAGCGCCAGCAGCTGCGCAAAACCGGAGCGGACGATGAGATGATCGTCAATAAGGGCAATGGAGGTCATGGCGTTTCCTGGCGGATAAAAAAACGCGCTTACCTTAACGATAAGCGCGTTGCTGTTCAAGCCTTGAGCACTATTATCCGCCTCAGCCGCCGATGCCGGTGGTCACGCTGAAGGCGCGGGTCTGCTGCGGAGCCAGCGAGATCAGGCTGCCGTTACGCTGCGCCGCCAGAAATCCTTCGGGACGACAGGTGGCCGGTAGCGCAAAAGCCGCCACCTGCTGATCGCCGTTATAGAGGATCCAGCGGGTCACATAGTTCAGCTCCGCGCTGGAGAAGCGGGTGATGAACGTGGTGCCATCCGGGGCCGTCATGCGAAATTCAGGCCTGTCGGTGTAGCGATCGAGCCTGTCGGCGAAAAAGACGATTTCCGGGTCGTAATCGTGCGGCTCGTTCAGTGCCGCCAGCGACGCTTCCCCCTGCAGAATACGCCGGTTGAACGCCAGCCACCGCTCGGTCGGCTGCACGTGGGCCGGAACCGATTCGCGCAGCGCGAGCGCGTCGTCGGGGATATTCTGGCTGAAGCGGGCCCCGGCGACATAGGCATAGTTCATATGGCACATATACTGCAGCGGCATCGCGACGGAGGCGAGGTTGGTGACCGCCATGTGGATATCAAACAGCGCGCTCTCTTTACGCACGACCACCGCAGGCTGCGCCCGATAGTGATGACCGAAGCCCATGACGTATTCATAGCGCCCCGTCACCCGCAGGCTCTCCTCTTCCAGCTCCAGCCAGGCTTCATCCATCGCGGCGCAGGCCATCTCGCCGTGCAGCGGATGTACGTCCTCCGGCGAAGGGCAGCCGTTCGCCAGCAGCCCGGAGTGAAAGGCGAAGCAGCCGTAGGTGGCCACCACTTCCGTCGCCGGCTTCGGCTCGCTGAACATATTGCGCATCGTCAGATCGCGACCGTCGAATTCGGCATCCCAGATCATTTGCCCCAGCCAGGGCAGAATGACCAGGTGGCCGCGCGAGTTCTCCACCCGCAGGCCCTCTACGCCGCTGGCGTAACGGAACGCGGTCACCGTAAAGGCATCGTTTGCCAGCAGTACCCGAGGATGCTCGGTAAACAGCTGACGCCAGAGGGTTAAACGTGTCGTCATGATGATTCTCCTCAGGAGGCCGTCGCTTCGGTCAGCGCACGGCGCGCTTTGCACTCACGCCAGAAGTAGACGCCCACGTAGATGAAGCACAGCATCGGCACCAGGAACGACACCTGCAGGGAGTGGATCGTATCCGCAACGAAGCCCTGAATCGCCGGCACCACCGCCGCACCAATAATCGCCATCACAATCACCGCTCCGGCCATTTCGGTATGCTCGTTATCAACCGTATCGAGGGTCCCGGCATAGATGGTTGCCCAGCAGGGTCCAAACAGAACGCTCACCAGCACCGCCACGTACACCGCGCTGAAGCTCGGCGCCAGCGCCACGTAGGCGAGGAAGAGCGCGCCGATCGCCGAGTAGATAATCAGCACCTTTTCCGGCGTGAAGCGCGTCATCAGGATGTTGGCAATAAACTTACCGATAAAGAAGCAGGCGAAGCTGTAGACCATAAAGGTTGAGGCATCGCGCTCGTTGATATCCCCCAGCTCAAGCGCCAGGCGAATCGTGAACGACCAGACGGTGACCTGCATCCCGACGTAGAGGAACTGGGCGATAATCCCGCGACGGAAGCGGGCGTTGCTCGCCAGGTAGCGCAGGGTGTCGAGCGCCGACGGACGCTTATGGTTCGCCGTCTGCGCAACTTTGCAGGTCGGGAAGCGGGTCAGCAGGAACAGCACCATCACCACCACCAGTACCATGATCATGTACTTGTAGGGCTCAAGGGTGTTTTCCAGCATCAGGATTTTAAAGTTATGGATCTGCTCGGCGTTCATGCCCGCCATCTGTTTTTCGAGGCTTTCACCATCGGAAAAGACCAGATATTTGCCCAGCAGGATGCCGGCCGCGGCGCCAATCGGATAGAAGGTCTGGCTGATATTCAGGCGCAACGTCGCCTGCGCTTTTGGCCCGATCATTGAGCTGTAGGTATTCGCCGCCGTCTCAAGGAAGCTCAGGCCGATAGCAATGGCGAAAATCGCGGCCAGGAACATGGTGTAGGTTGCCATGTGCGAGGCCGGGAAAAAGAGCGTACAGCCGACGATATAAAGCGTCAGGCCGGTTAAAATCGCCACCTTATAGCTGGTTTTTTTAATCACTAACGAGGCTGGAATGGCAATTAAAAAATAACCGCCATAAAACGCGCTTTGTACCAGCGCCGAGGCAAAGTTACTCAGCGCAAATACGCTTTTAAACTGAGTAATTAAAATATCATTTAATGCCGCAGCGCATCCCCATAGCGGGAATAAACAGGATAACAAAATAAACTGGAACAGAGGGGTTTTATTCAGATAGCCGTCGGCCATCTGAACGATATTTTTATCGTTCATAGTGCTACCTTTTACAGTGCAGAGGGTTATTCGTTTAACGCCAGATATTCATTGAATTGCTCAATGCTGGGATAAGACGATTGGGTACCTTTGCCGGTGACGCTGAAGGCGGCAAAGAGCGAGGCTTTTTTCATCGCGGCTTCAACATCGCCGCTCTGGACGTAGTAATGTGCAAAACAGCCGATAAAGGCGTCGCCGGCGCCGCTGGTATCAACCGCGCTGACCTTAAACGCCGGAACGTGAACGTCCCGATCGCGCGTCATCCATAGCGCACCTTTCTCGCCCATGGTGACAATAATATTGTTGAGCCCTTTTTCGACGAGGCTGCGGGCGGCGGCGCGAATATTATCGTAAGTATCCACGGGGAGCCCGGTTAGTATTTCAAGCTCGGTTTCATTAGGGACGAAAAAATCACATTTACAGGCGTAGGACATATCTAATTCACGCAGCGCCGGCGCCGGATTTAATAAGACTTCGATGCCGTGTTTTTTACCAAACTCAATAGCGTGATAAACCGTTTCCAGCTGAACCTCAAGCTGTAAAACAATCAGCTGACACTTTTTTAAATCTTCGGCAGCGCGGTCAATATCCTCCGGGGAGAGAAACTTATTGGCGCCTTTAATAATCAGAATACTGTTGCTGGAGTTGGCGTTAACAAAAATCGGCGCCACGCCGCTGCTGGTACAGGGGACTTTTTCAACGTAGGTCGTATTAATGCCCCAGGACTCGAGGTTACGAATCGTGTTATCGGCAAAGATGTCGTCCCCAACCTTGGTCAGCATCAGGACTTTGGAGTTAAGCTTGGCTGCCGCGACGGCTTGGTTGGCGCCTTTACCGCCGCAGCCAATTTTAAAAGAGGGCGCCTCGAGGGTTTCCCCCTCTTTAGGCATCTGATTGGTGTAGGTGATCAGATCCACCATATTTGAGCCGATAACCGCGATATCCATTTTACTACCCCTTAGAAACAATCACATAACAATGATATTATAGTAACATTATCATGTTACTTCCGTATCATTTGTGACCAGGATCGCGATTGCAGAATCACGGACTGTTTATTTAACAACCACCTTCGTTCAGCGGCTCCGCATGCTCGTCACACAACAAATACGGACCACGACAATAAGACGTTGAAAATAAAATAGTTATAATTATATAGCCGCGTTGTTCCCCGCTTTTAATTCTTGATAGCCCACAGTATAGTAGTGTGAATGCAGAATGTTTCGACGAACGAATAATGTTACTAAAGGAACATTTTCGCCCAAACTCGCGGAGAAGGTGAATGGAAACAAAGCAAAAAGAACGTATCCGGCGTCTGATGGAGCTGCTCAAGAAAACGGACCGCATCCATCTCAAAGAAGCCGCGCGGATGCTGGAAGTGTCGGTGATGACCATTCGTCGGGACCTCAGCCTCGAGAATGACGAACCGCTGCCGCTGACGCTGCTGGGTGGCTACGTGGTGATGGTGAACAAGCCCTCATCGTCCTCGGTCAGCGCTGCGCCGGTGGGCAAAAGCCCCCACCACCGGGACGATTTGTCCGTCGCCATCCTCGCCGCAGGGCTGGTCAGCGAAAACGACCTGGTCTTTTTTGATAACGGCAGCGAGATGCCGCTGGTGATTGGCATGATCCCGGATGACATTACCTTTACCGGGATCTGCTATTCGCATCGGGTGTTTGTGGCGCTGAATGAAAAGCCTAACGCCACCGCGATCCTCTGCGGCGGCACCTACCGGGCCAAGAGCGATGCGTTTTATGATGCCAACAACCCCTCGGCGCTCGATTCACTGAATCCGCGGAAGGTGTTTATCTCCGCCAGCGGCGTGCACGACCATTTTGGCGTGAGCTGGTTTAACCCCGACGATCTCACCACTAAACGTAAGGCGCTGGATCGCGGGTTACGCAAAATCCTGCTCGCGCGCTACGCGCTGTTCGATGAGGTCGCGCCCGCCAGCATCGCCCCGCTGTCGGCCTTTGATGTCCTGATCAGCGATCGCCCCCTGCCGGCAGACTACGCCCTGCACTGCCGGAACGGGTCGGTAAAAGTCATCACGCCGGATTCGACAAGCGACTAGTTCACTCGAAAAAGACGGCGATTTTATTAAACATGGAAGGATCGGACTGATTGCGCGTCACCTTCTCTACGTCTTCCAGCTTGTCGATTTGGCTGATCATCTGCTCGAGACGCTGGTCGTTATTGACCAGCAGCCAGATGTGGCTCTGATTGCTGTTTTGAATCGGCAGGCAGAGGATACCTTCCACGTTGAAGGCGCGACGGGCGAACAGGCCGCAAACGTGGGTCATGACCCCAGGATGGTTGCGTACGGTGAGTTCCAGAATAACGTTGTCATGAGTCTGCTGTTGCATGGTTTATTCCCCCACCATTTCTGTATTTGCCGCACCCGGCGGTACCATCGGATAGACTTTTTCTTCGGCATCGATTCGCACATGAATCAGCGCCGGGCCAGGACGGTCAATTATCGCCTGCAGCGCCGCCTGCGGATCGGCTTCATGATTTAAGTCGCAGGTTTGCAGGCCGAAGCCGGCGGCAATCTGCATAAAGTTAATCATCCCCGGATAGGTGGCGGCAAACACGCCCTGCGGATAGAACAGGCTCTGCTGCTGATACACCAGGCCCAGCGCTTCGTTGTTCATCAGGATGATTTTAACGTCGAGCTGATTTTCAGCGGCGGTGGCCATCTCCTGAATGTTCATCATCAGGCTGCCGTCGCCGGAGAAGCAGATAACCTTCCGCTGCGGGTTCGCCAGGGCTGCGCCAACCGCCGCCGGCAGGCCAAAGCCCATAGTGCCGAGGCCGCCTGAGGTCAGCCACTGGCGGGGGCGATTCAGCGGATAGGCCTGCGCGGTCCACATCTGGTGCTGGCCCACGTCGGTGGTAATAATCGCTTCGTCATCCACGCAGGCGGCAACGGCATTGATCAAACCGTAATGAGAGAGCGGGTCCTGCTGCTGCGGGATGGTGCACGGGAACTCGCGCTGCAGATCGGCAACCAGCTGGCGCCATTCGCTGCGCGGCTGCGCTTCAACCTGTGGGATCAGCTGCGCCAGAACCTCGGCGACATCGCCCTGAATTGCGACGTGCGGCTGCTTGATTTTGCCCAGCTCGGAGCGGTCGATATCGACGTGAATAATCTGCGCTTTCGGGCAGAACTGCTCGGTTTTACCAATCGCCCGGTCATCAAAACGTGCGCCTAAAACAATCAGTAAATCAGCTTCTTGCAGCGTAAAGTTGGTGCTACGTGCGCCGTGCATACCGAGCATACCCAGCGACAGCGGGTGCGCCTTTGGCAACATGCCCAGCGCCATCAGGGTCATGGTGGTCGGCAGGTTGGCTTTTTCCGCCAGCTGGCGAACCTGCTCCGGAGCATTCATCACCCCGCCGCCCAGATAGAGCACCGGGCGCTTAGCGGCATTAATCATCGCCGCCGCTTCGCGTACGCTGGCGCCGTCAAACTCAGGCGCCGCCGCGCGAACGCCGGGCTCGGGTAATGCATCCAGTTCGATGGTCGCGGTCTGCACGTCCTTAGGAATATCTATCCACACCGGCCCCGGGCGCCCGGACTGCGCAATGCGAAAAGCGTCGCTTATCACCTGCGGCAGATCGGCAATGTCGCGAACCAGATAGTTGTGCTTAGTGATGGGGATAGAGATGCCGTAGGTATCGACTTCCTGGAATGCATCGGTGCCGATCATCGAGGCCGGCACCTGGCCGGTAATGCAGACCAGCGGGATTGAATCCAGACGCGCGTCGGCGATGGCGGTGATCAGGTTCGTCGCCCCCGGGCCGCTGCAGGCCATACAAACCGCCGGCTTGCCCTCGGTTCGCGCCATGCCCTGGGCGATAAATCCGGCCCCCTGCTCGTGACGCGCCAGAATATGGCGAATCTGCTTGCTTTGGCTTAACGCGTCGTAGACCGGAAGAATGGAGCCGCCCGGAATACCCGTGACCGTGGTGATCCCCTGACGCTCCAGTAAATGAACAACTAACTGCGCGCCGGTAAAGCGCATTTTCTGTGATGCTGTGCCCGAACTTGCCATGCTCCAGTCCTTTTATTCTGAGCCGACCTACCGGGCGAGGGTCGAAAAAAACCCCGCTCGGTTTGCGCCGGCGGGGTTTGGAATCGTGTTGTTCCGGACCCTACGGCGCATTGCCGACGACGACCACCACACGCACGACGACCACCGCGGCAGGCGCGGTTTTTAGTAGGGTCGAAGTCAGCATGGAAGCGTTCATTAGGGGCCTTTGTGTCGAAAAATTAACTGAATTTATACAAACACAGCTGCGGCCATTAAACAATGGATTTATTTTCAACCACGGAAATTTGCGCAGAGGATCACAATTTTTTAACCCGGCGCCAGAAAGCAAAAAACCCCGCCGTAGCGAGGTTTTTTTCAGCATTTTTGCGGCTGGTAACCGCAAGCACACTGTATTACGTCAACGCCAAAAGTATACGCGTTCGCGGAAGTTCACGCAATTTTAGCCAGGGTTTTTCATAAAATAGAGTATGGATCGGCGGTGGATTTTTGTCGAGAAAAATACTGTTTATTTATACAGTTAATGCTTATACTGAAAGCGTTCACTCTGTGCCATTCGGGGGCCGCATGTTTACCGGCGCAATCAAGTCCTGGCTGAAACGGGTGGTGCCGTCAGCGCCTTAACCCTGAAAGAGCACACTGTGTTACGTCAACAAATACGCTAATGTCTTCCGGGCACGGCAACGTGTTCAGGCAGGCGGCGTAGACCCTGGCTGGCAACAGGCGGCGGAAAGGTACGCCAGCCGGCTGTGCTCCTTTACCGAGGAGACGCGTATGGGCACGATGGATATTATCGTTCTTATCCTGAAACTCATGGTTGCCGTGTTGCAACTGCTTGATGCTGTCCTGAAACAGTTCCGCTGATTCAGGTTCAGGTCGCACCTGAGAGGGGCGGGAAACCGCCCCTCTACAGGCGGTCTCCCTTCACCTGCGCCAACTGATGGAGAAACTTATGCCACCGCTGCTGATTGCTGCCACCACGCCGGATGACGCCGGCTTTCTCGCCCTGCGTAGCGAAAGCCTCGCCCAGCACTTTAATATGCTGCGCCGCCTGGCGGAGAACTGGCAGAGCGGAGAAAACCGCTTTAACACGCCGGGCGAAAAGCTGCTTGGGGCCTTCCGTGGTGGAGAGCTGGTGGGTGTTTGCGGGCTGAACGCTGACGCCTATAGCCTGCAGCCGCGGGCCGGGCGCATTCGTCATCTGTACATCGGCGAGCGCTACCGGCGCCAGGGCGTCGGACAGCAGCTGCTGGTGGCGGTTATCACCCATTCCGGCACCTGGTTCGATTTCCTCAATACCCACGCGCCGTCTTCGGCGTGGCCGTTCTATGAAAGCCTGGGGTTTCGTCCGGTTTACGATGAGCCGCGGGTAACGCATCGCCTGTTCTGCTCGCTGTAGCCGCCTCTGGCTGGGCGAAATGGTGCATGTTACAGTTTCACCCTCACGCCCCTACGGTACCCTGTCCTGATGACGATAAACGTTTTCTGCATTCTGCTGTTCGCCGCCCTGCTGCACGCTAGCTGGAATGCGATCGTTAAAGCGAGCGGCGATAAGATGTACGCGGCCATCAGCGTAAGCGGTTCGGCGGCGGTTATCGCCCTGCTGCTGCTGCCTTTCGCGCCGCAGCCGACCCTCGCCAGCGCGCCGTATCTGCTGCTTTCCAGCGCTCTGCAGGTGGTTTACACCGTGCTGGTAGCAAAAACCTACCAGGTGTCGGACATGAGCCAGACCTATCCGCTGATGCGCGGCACGGCGCCGCTGCTGGTGGCGATAGTGAGCGTCGTATTCCTCGGCGACCGCCTCTCCCCTCTGGCATGGTCGGGCATCGGGGTCATCTGTCTGGCGATCCTGGCGATGGCCTACAACGGGCGCGCCAGCTCGCGCCGCGGCGTGGTGCTGGCACTGATTAACGCCTGCTTTATTGCCGGCTATACCCTGGTTGATGGTACCGGCGTCAGGCTCTCCGGCTCTGCGCTGGGCTACACGCTGTGGTCCTTTTTGATGAACGGAAGCTGCCTGCTGGGCTGGGCGACGATCGCTCGTCGGCATGAAGTCAGCCGCTATCTGCGCCAGCACTGGCACAAGGGGCTGCTCGGAGGCATCAGCACCATGGGCTCCTATGGCCTGGCGCTGTGGGCCATGACCCAGGCGCCGCTGGCGGTGGTTGCCGCGCTGCGTGAAACCTCGATTCTGTTCGGCGCGCTCATCGCCTTTGTGCTGCTTAAAGAGCGGGTCATACCGCTGCGCATTGCTGCCGCCTGCGGCATCGCGGCCGGTGCGATCCTGCTGCGCCTCTCTTAGCGGATCATGGCAACATTAGTTGCCGATTATTGTTTACAAAACCTGCCTTTAATTCCCCGACAATCGCCGCCAGGTGGTTGTTCTGTCATTTTTATGTGGTAGATTCCTCCATCGTTTACGGGATGTGCCAGTCACATATTCTTTATTTATCTCTACTCACAAAGTATTCATCGACATGAAACGGCATAAGAACTTCAATTTGTTGTTGATGCTGGTCGTGCTGGTGGCCGTTGGCCAGATGGCGCAGACCATATATATTCCGGCCATTGCCGACATGGCCGTCTCGCTCAACGCCCGCGAGGGCGCCGTGCAGAGCGTGATGGCGGCCTATTTGCTGACCTACGGCGTATCGCAGCTCTTTTACGGGCCGCTGTCCGACCGCGTGGGGAGACGCCCGGTTATTCTGGTCGGCATGTCTATCTTTATGCTGGCGACGCTGGTTGCCATCACCACCCATAGCCTGACGGTGCTGATTGTCGCCAGCGCGATCCAGGGCATGGGCACCGGCGTCGGCGGCGTCATGGCACGAACCCTGCCGCGCGATCTGTACGAAGGCGCGCAGCTAAGGCACGCCAACAGCCTGTTGAATATGGGTATTCTGGTCAGCCCGCTGCTGGCGCCGCTGCTTGGCGGGATCCTCAATACCCTCTGGAGCTGGCGCGCCTGCTACGCCTTCCTGCTGGTACTGTGCGCCGTGGTAACCTTCAGCATGGCGCGCTGGATGCCGGAAACCCGCCCGGCCGGCGCGCCGCGAACCCGCCTCTCCACCAGCTACAGAACGCTTTTCGGCAACGGCGCGTTCAACTGCTATCTGCTGATGCTGGTTGGCGGCCTCGCGGGAATTGCCGTTTTTGAGGCCTGCTCCGGCGTGCTGATGGGCGCCGTGCTGGGCTTGAGCAGCATGGCGGTCAGTATCCTGTTTATTTTGCCGATCCCGGCAGCCTTCTTCGGCGCCTGGTTCGCCGGGCGTCCGAACAAGCGTTTTCCGACGCTGATGTGGCAATCGGTGATTTGCTGCCTGCTGGCGGGAATTATGATGTGGATCCCGGGGCTGATGGGCGTCATGACCGTCTGGACGCTGCTGGTGCCGGCCGCGCTGTTCTTCTTCGGTGCCGGAATGCTGTTTCCGCTGGCAACCAGCGGCGCAATGGAGCCGTTCCCGTTCCTCGCCGGTACCGCCGGCGCGCTGGTTGGCGGCCTGCAGAATATCGGCTCCGGCGTCCTGGCCTGGCTATCGGCCATGATGCCGCAGACCGGCCAGGGCAGCCTCGGATTGCTGATGATGCTGATGGGGCTGCTGATTATGCTGTGCTGGCTGCCGCTGGCGTCGCGCTTTAGCCGCCATCAGCAGCCGGTTTAGGGCTTCGGCGCTGCTCTCCGGGTCGGGCGCGAAGCGTCCTGCCCGGGCTCCCCATCCTGCTGCACCCGGCTCTGCAGCCAGTTGATAAAGGCATCGATTTTTGGCCACTGGCGCCCAGGAAGCGTGGTCACATAGTAGTGCTGGTGGCATTTCAGCGTCATTTCGCCAAACGGCGCGATCAGCTCCCCGCTTTCCAGCCGCTTTTGCACCAGCCTTTTACGCCCCATCGCCACGCCGACGTGGTTCATCGCCGCTATCACCGCTAAATCGGAACGATCGAAGCCAATCCCCGACGATTGCGGCATATTAATCCCAAACTGCTGCGCCCAGCTAAACCACTCGTCGGTGCCGGAGTCGTTGCTCCAGGCCTGACGATCGTGCAGCAGCGTGCAGTGCTGGAGGTTATCGGGATTCTGCTGCAACTGGTGCTGGCGGGCATAGTCCGGGCTGCATACCGGCACAATCGCCTCGTCCATCAGAAAGTGGTGGCTGAGCTGCGATGACGGCAAATCGTCAAAGTAGAGGGCCAGGTCGATGCCGGCGCGCTGCATATTGACGTTATCATTGCCGGTCAGCACGGTCAGCGAGATCGACGGATAGCGGCGGGTAAAGTCGCCCAGCGCCGGGACCAGCCAACACTGGGCAATCGACGGCCGCGAGTAGACCGTCAGGGTGCCGGACAGCTCCTGGTTTTTGATGTCCAGGATCTCCTGATTGAGGCTATCGAGGGATGACTTCAGCGCCCAGAACACCCGCCTGCCTTCGTGGGTCAGCTCCACCTTGCGGTGCGAGCGCACAAACAGCTGAATACCCAGCTCCTCTTCAAGCTGGTTCATGCGGTGGCTCACCGCGCTGGGCGTCAACGACAGCTCTTCCGCCGCCAGGGCAAAAGATTCGTGCCGCGCGGCCACCTCAAAGGTATAGAGCTTTGACAGCTGCCAGCCGTTGAGCAGCCGGTTACCCCTCTCTTGTTGCGCATCCATCCTGCTTCTCCCCCGATGTAATCAGCGCTGATTGTAAAGAAAACGGCCGCCGACCGTCGCCTTAAAGATGAATAAAAGTGACCCATAACGCAAAATAACGCCATTTTTAGACGTTAATCACTCATTTGATTCAATCTAATTCACCTGAAGAGCCAATTATATCGTTTGTCAGCCGGTGGCGTTTTTCTGTTCAATAAGCGCAGATTATTCACAGGCGAGGTGGGGTATGGAGTCGCAGATTTGGGTTGTGAGCACGCTGCTGATAAGCATCGTGCTGATCGTGTTAACTATCGTCAAACTGAAGTTTCACCCCTTCCTGGCGCTGCTGCTGGCCAGCTTTTTTGTCGGCGCAATGATGGGGATGAGTCCGCTGGATATGGTGAACGCCATTGAGAGCGGAATAGGCGGAACCCTGGGCTTCCTTGCCGCAGTCATCGGCCTCGGTACCATCCTGGGTAAAATGATGGAGGTCTCCGGCGCTGCAGAGCGTATCGGCCTGACGCTCCAGCGCTGCCGCTGGCTATCGGTTGACGTCATTATGGTGCTGGTGGGTCTGATTTGCGGGATTACGCTGTTTGTGGAAGTTGGCGTCGTGCTGCTGATCCCGCTGGCCTTCTCCATCGCCAAAAAGACCCACACCTCGCTGCTGAAGCTGGCGATTCCGCTGTGTACCGCGCTGATGGCCGTCCACTGCGTGGTTCCGCCGCATCCGGCCGCGCTGTTCGTTGCCAATAAGCTCGGCGCCGATATCGGAACGGTTATCGTCTACGGCCTGCTGGTCGGGCTGATGGCCTCGCTGGTTGGCGGTCCTCTGTTCCTCAAACTTCTCGGCAACCGCCTGCCGTTTAAGCCGGTTCCCGCCGAGTTTTCTAACCTGGAAGTCCGTCAGGAAGAGACGCTGCCGTCGCTCGGCGCTACGCTCTTTACCATCCTGCTGCCTATCGCGCTGATGCTGGTAAAAACCGTTGCCGAGCTGAATATGACCAGGGGCGGCACGCTGTACATGCTGCTGGAGTTTATCGGTAACCCGATCACCGCCATGTTTATTGCCGTCTTCGTGGCTTACTACGTTCTCGGTATCCGTCAGAATCTCGGGATGAGCGTCCTGCTAACCCATACCGAGAACGGCTTTGGTTCAATTGCCAATATCCTGCTGATTATCGGCGCCGGCGGCGCGTTCAACGCGATACTGAAAACCAGCGGGCTGGCGGACTCTCTGGCGGTGATCCTGTCGAACCTGCATATGCACCCCATCCTGCTGGCCTGGCTGGTGGCGCTGATCCTGCACGCGGCGGTCGGCTCGGCCACCGTCGCGATGATGGGCGCAACCGCCATCGTTGCCCCGATGCTGCCGCTTTATCCCGGCGTGAGTCCGGAGATCATCGCCATTGCCATCGGTTCAGGCGCTATTGGCTGCACGATCGTCACCGATTCCCTGTTCTGGCTGGTCAAACAATACTGCGGTGCGAGCCTGAGTGAGACGTTCAAATACTATACAACGGCCACATTTATCGCATCCTTACTTGCACTGGCCTGCACGTTCCTGCTTTCTTTCATCATCTGAGCGCCAAGAGACGTAATATGAAAAACGCTGACATGACTACTTTAATCGCCCAGTTCCCGCTGCTGAAGGATCTGATTGCCCTGAAAGAAACCGCCTGGTTTAACCCGGCAACCACCACCCTGGCCGAGGGTTTACCCTACGTCGGCCTGAGCGGCGAAGACGTCCGGGACGCCCGCGCCCGCCTCGAGCGCTTTGCGCCGTATCTGGCGCAGGCTTTCCCGGAAACCGCGGCTACCGGCGGGATTATTGAATCCGAGCTGGTGGCAATCCCGGCCATGAAGGCGCGGCTGGAGCAGGAATTTGCGCAGCCGGTGGCGGGCGAGCTGCTGTTGAAAAAGGACAGCCATCTGCCGATCTCCGGCTCAATTAAAGCGCGCGGCGGCATTTATGAGGTGCTGACCCATGCGGAAAAGCTGGCGCTGGAAGCCGGTCGGCTCACCACTGCTGACGACTACAGCAGGCTGCTCACGCCTGAATTTAAACAGTTCTTCAGCCAGTACAGCATCGCCGTCGGCTCCACCGGGAACCTCGGAATGTCGATTGGCATCATGAGCGCGCGCATCGGCTTTAAGGTCACCGTGCATATGTCCGCCGACGCCCGGGCGTGGAAAAAAGCGAAGCTGCGCAGCCACGGCGTGACGGTGGTGGAGTACGATCAGGATTACGGCGTAGCGGTTGAGCAGGGGCGTAAAGCCGCCGAGTCAGACCCTAACTGCTTCTTTATCGACGACGAAAACTCGCGCACGCTGTTCCTCGGCTACGCCATCGCCGGCGAGCGTCTGAAGGCCCAGTTTGCTCAGCAGGGCCGGCTGGTCGATGCCGACCATCCGCTGTTCGTCTATCTGCCGTGCGGCGTGGGCGGTGGCCCTGGCGGGGTGGCGTTTGGCCTCAAGCTGGCCTTCGGCGACCACGTGCGCTGCTTCTTCGCCGAACCGACCCACTCTCCCTGCATGCTGCTCGGGGTGTATACCGGACTGCACGACGCGATTTCAGTGCAGGATTTAGGTATCGATAACCTCACCGCCGCCGACGGGCTCGCCGTTGGCCGCGCATCGGGATTCGTCGGCCGGGCAATGGAGCGCCTGCTGGATGGCCTCTATACCCTCGACGACCAGACGATGTATGACATGCTGGGCTGGCTGGCGCAGGCGGAGAATATCCGCCTCGAGCCTTCGGCGCTGGCGGGCATGGCCGGGCCGCAGCACGTGTGCGCCAGCGCGGCGTACCAGCAAATGCACGGCTTTAGCCCGGAGCAGATGCAGAACGCCATCCACCTGGTGTGGGCCACCGGCGGCGGCATGGTGCCGGAAGAAGAAATGGCGCAGTATCTGGCGAAGGGCCGCTAGCCCGCCGTCAGCGCAGCAGCGGCATCAGCTCGGCGGGCGAGCGCTGCTGGCTTTGTAAGTCACGCATGACGCGCATATAGGGCGCGCTCATGCTGTAAAACTGGCGATAACCCGCGCACAGCGGGTTTGGGCTATTTTGCGCATTCAGCGGCGGGCAATCACCGCCGCAAAGCCTCAGCCACGGACAGTCGCGACACGCAGGCGTGACCGGCGCGTCGACGGGACGCACCGCTTCCCCGCACCAGCCGCGCAGGGCGCTCTCAAAGGGAAAAATCACCATCCGGCCGATATCTTCGCGTACCCAAATAGCAAAAACCGCGCACAGAAACGCTCCCCAGGCCTCGGCATCTTGCGGCTGAAGCTGTGGAACCAGGCGGATCGCTGCAACGCCCTGCTGGCGCAGCTGGTGATAATATTGCTGCGGGCTCTGGCAGTGATGGCGATAAATATTGACGTCCAGTACCTTCAGCTCTCTCTCTGCGGCACTCCTCCTGTGGCAACGTCCTGTCATGTCACATCCTTAATGAATAAAACAATCTGCCGTAGATGAGTTACAGCAAACATTAACGCCAGCGAAAGCACTGCGAGGGAGATCAAAAATTTGTCACGTACCGCCCGGGATTGTGCAAAATCGCTCTCGCTGATATCCATCAGGTTGCGGCTGCGGGTATAGCGCCAGAGAATAATGGCCACCGCGGCCAGCACGCCAATCGACAGCCAGAACAGCGCCCCCGCGCTGTGCCAGTTATGCTTGATAGCCAGCGCCATTAGCGCCCCGTAGCCCAGCAGCGTGCGAAACCAGGCCAGCGACGTGCGCTCCGGCTGCAGGCCAGGGTCGCGCTCCCGCCGCATCCGCCGCCTATCCACCGTAGAGCACCAGCCCCGTCACCACCACGACCACAATCATCAGCAGAATGCTGATCGCCAGCAGCGTTCTGGTATAGGGCAGGTCCTGCTTCAGACGCATCGCCTTTTCATTACTCAGCCAGCGCAGATAGCCGTAAATGGCCAGGCCGCCGGCAAACAGGCACAGCAGCAGCGCCAGCACCTCGCGGATCAGCGGCGTGGCAAAGTCGGGCGCCAGCTGATCGAGGCCGACCCCGGCGGCGAGAAAGCCCAGCGCCGTGCGGATCCAGGCGAGAAAGGTGCGTTCATTGGCGAGTGAAAAGCGGTAATCCGGCGCTTCACCGACGCGGGAGATTTTCATCAGGGTTCCTTGTTCGTGCCACGGCCAGGCACCAGCATAGCGTAATTTGTCGCGAACAGGGGAAGAGGGAAAACCGGCACCCAACGGATGCCGGTTAGAGGGAGGGATTAGTGCAGCTCAGGCCAGTACTCTTTGTTGGCCGCAATCAGGTCATCAAGAATAGCCTTAGCAACGGAGGCGCTCGGCACGGTTTTCGACAGCGTAATGGCCTGCCACAGCTTGTGGTAGGAGCGATGTTCCCAGGCATCAACCACCAGTTTTTCGACCGCCACCTGCTGGCCCATCATCCCTTTCTGGAAGTTCGGGATATCGCCCACCGTTAGCGGCTCCGGCCCGTTATGACCAACCAGGCACGGAATTTCGACCATCGCGTCGGCGTCAAAGTTATGGATAGCGCCATTATTCGGCACAATCAGCAGCATGCGCTCCTGGGTGTTGAAGGCAATCGCCGCCGCGAGGTCAACGATGTACGAGGCGTGCTCGTCGATCTCCAAATCACCGGCAGAGGATTTACCGGCGGCAATAATGGCCCGGCAGGCAGTGAAGACGTTTTTCTCGCGATGATCCATGACCTCGTTTGCGCGGGTGCGCTCAGGGTTGGAGTGCGCCACCACATAGTCCGGGAACAGATAGTACTTCAGGTAGGTGTTCGGCATGGTATCCGGATCCAGCGCCTGCACATCTTTTGCCTTGGCAAAGGTATCGTTCCAGCTCGCTTCGGTATGCGGGTCGTTTGACGGCGGAACGTAGCCATATTTAGCGACATGTTCACGCAGTTTCGGCATCAGGTCGTTACCCTGCAGATCCTCAATCGAGGTCCACCAGCCGAAGTGGTTAAGGCCGTAGTAGCGCACGCGCATCTGCTTGCGGTCTTTCAGGCCGATGATTTGCGCCATTCGCCCTTCGATACCGATCGGCATATCACAAATGTTGAGGATTTTCGCATTCGGGCGCAGGCGACGGGTCGCTTCTGCCACAATGGCCGCCGGGTTGGAGTAGTTAAGCATCCACGCGTTCGGCGAATATTTTTGCATGTAGTCCACCAGCTCCAGCACGCCGCCGATAGAGCGCATACCGTAGGCGATGCCGCCAGGTCCGCAGGTTTCCTGGCCCAGCACGCCGTGGCGCAGCGGGATTTTTTCATCTTTTTCACGCATCGGATATTTACCGACGCGAATGTGCGCCATCACGAAATCCACGTCGGTAAAGGCCGCCTGCGGGTCGGTGGTGTAGCTGAACTCAATATCCGGCGCCTGCTCTTTGAGAATGACTTTACAGGCTTCGGCGATAGTCTCCTGCCGCGCGCCGTCGTTGTCATAAAATTTCAGTGCCCGCAGCGGGAAACGGTCCTGGTTAGCTAACAGCATTAATACGATGCCCGGGGTAAAGGTACTGCCGCCGCCTGCGATAACAACTGAGAATTTTTTCATGATACTGCCTCCGTCATGGTGTTTTGTTCGGTCTGTAGAGAATCTTTGATTAAGGTTTCAAGCTGGTCGCGAACCTGAGGGACGTGCAGGCCAACGATGACCTGAATCCCATTGCCGCGCCGCACCACTCCGTGGGCGCCCAGCGCTTTAAAGACGTCGTCACTTTGCGTTTTCGCCATATCGACCAGCGTGATACGCAGCCGGGTGGCGCAGTTATTGATGTTCTCGATATTGCCAGCCCCGCCGAGCGCCTGCAGGAAGCCTGCGGCCTGGCCCAGTCGGGTGTCCGTCGCCCCTGCGGCGCTGGTTTTGCCGCGCGCCGCCTGGTAATCGGCCTTGCTGTAGAGCTTGATTTCACTCTCTTCACGTCCCGGCGTTTTCAGGTTGAGGCGCAGGATCAGGGCGCGGAAGATAACGAAGTAGATGCCGGTGAAGCATGCCCCGATGCCTATCTGGATAAACATCATCGACGCGTGGTTATGGAACATTGGGATCCAGTTTTGCGGCAGGAACTGATCCAGCAAACCGCCGCCAAAATTGCCCACCACGCCGCACATATACATCACCGTCGCCATCGTCGCCGCCAGCACGGCGTGCACGGCGAACAGCAGCGGAGAGATAAACAAGAAGGTGAACTCCAGCGGTTCGGTAATACCGACCAGCATGGCGGTCAGGGTGGCCGGTATCAGCAGGCCGGCAACCTTGACGCGGTTTTCCGGGGCGGCGGTAAAGTAGAGCGCCAGCGCAATACCCACGGAGCCAAAGACCTTCGAGTTGCCGTGCAGGGCGAAGCCGCCTTCCGGGAACAGAGCCTTCAGCGGCTCGGTGCTCTGACTGAACTCCTGCAGATGCTGCGCCCAGTACATCTGGATGCCGCCTTCCACCACCGCCGGGCCGAAGATAAACGGACCGTAGACAAAATGGTGCAGGCCGGTTGGGATCAGGATCCGCTCAAGGAAAATATAAACCCAGACCCCGAGCGCCCCGGCCGAGCGTAAAAACGCCTGCAGGGATTCAATACCCATCTGCACCTTCGGCCAGCCGAGCAGCGTCAGCCAGGCGCAGGGGATCATCGCCAGGAATGCCACGATGACGACAAACGAGGAGCCCTGGAAAATACCGAGGAAAACCGGGAGTGGTTTATCAAAATAGCGGTTATGGATCGCGGTCACGAAGCCGGAAATAACAATCGCGCCGATGATGCTGGTATCCAGCGTTTTAATCCCGGCGATCATTGCCAGGCCGCTGCCGGCGGTGGGTTCGGCGGAAAAGTCGACGCCGAAGAAGTGACCCCAGGTCATCCCCATCGCGTTAATGAAGTAGTTCCAGGTGAGGAAGCTGACCAGTACCGCGAGACAGGCCCGGCCCTGCGCCTGTTTAGCGAGGCCAATCGGCAGGCCGACGGCGAAAATCAGCGGCATATTACGAAATACCGTCCAGCCGCCCTCTTCAATAATGTGAACGATTTGCGCAAATAAATTATCGGGGGCCGCGAGCGCTTCGCCGACAAACATCGGGTTGCGCAACATAATGGCAATCCCGACCACGATCCCGGCAAACGGAAACAGCAAAACCGGGGTAAACATGGCGCCGCCAAAACGTTGTATTTGACTGAGCATTTTAAAATCCTCATTTAACAACCAGTAGGGTTAGTGGCCTTATTAATCTTGAGTATCGGCCTAAAGCGAGAATAGGAATTTACCCGTCATCAAACATGCAATGTCGGTGCGATTCGTGATCGCTTTCATGGTTTTAATTACGGCGATGTTGTCTACTTTTTGAATAAAACATAGACAACAACAATGCTACCCATTTCCAGCCTGCAAAAATGTCAGCGTATTCATATGTAATTTAATGATTTTTAATACGAAACAGAGGTTTGATAATCCCCTCTGTTACGGGAATAGAGGTCTACTGGTGATCTACAAATCTATTGCTGAAAGATTGCGTTTACGGCTCAATTCATCGGATTTCAACATCGGCAGCCCGCTGCCGGGAGAGAAAAAGCTGGCGCAGGAGTTTGGCGTCGCGCGGATGACCATTCGCAAAGCCATCGACCTGCTGGTGAACTGGGGGCTGGTGGTGCGTCGCCACGGTAGCGGCACCTACGTTGCGCGCAAAGACGTGCACCATGAAACCACCAACCTGACCGGCCTGGCCGAGGTGCTGCGCCAGCAGGGGAAAGAGGTGGTCAGCCAGGTGCTGATTTTCGAGGTGATGCCCGCGCCGCCCGCGATTGCCAGCCAGCTGCGGATTCAGATTAACGAGCGGATCTATTTCTCACGACGCGTGCGCTACGTGGACGGAAAGTCCCTGATGCTGGAAGACAGCTATATGCCGGTCAAACTGTTTCGTAACCTGTCGCTGGTGCATCTCGAGGGGTCAAAATTTGACTACATCGAGAAGGAGTGCGGGCTAACGATTAGCGGTAACTATGAGAGCCTCTCTCCGGTGCTGGCGGACAAGCAGCTGGCAAAATCGATGAATGTCCCTGAGCAGACGCCGCTGCTGCGCATCACCTCGCTCTCCTACAGCGACAGCGGCGAATTTCTCAATTATTCCGTTATGTTTCGCAACGCCAGCGAGTATCAGGTGGACTACCACTTACGCCGCGTCCACCTCGATAGCCCGTTAGCTCATCCCCCAGAACAGCACGGCGAGGAGCTGCGGGGTGATGATGCGTAAAAACATCACCAGCGGGTAGACCGTGGCATAAGACAGCGCCGCCGCGCCGCTGGTGGCGTGCAGGTTGTTGGCGAAGGCCAGCGCCGGGGGATCGGTCATTGAACCGGCCAGCATGCCGCAGAGGGTCAGATAGTTCATCTTCAGCAGCATTCGCGCCAGAACCCCGACCGTCAGCAGCGGAATAGCGGTAATGAAAATACCGTAGGCTATCCAGCTCAGGCCTTCGCCGTGGGTCAGCGTCAGGATAAAATCACCGCCCGACTTCAGACCGACCACCGCCAAAAACAGCACGATCCCGAGCTCGCGCAGCGCAAGGTTGGCGCTGGGCGGCATAAACCAGTACAGCTTGCCGATGCTACCGATTCGTCCGAGGATCAGCGCCATAATCAGCGGCCCGCCGGCCAGGCCCAGCTTAAGCGCAACGGGAAAACCGGGAATAAACAGCGGGATAGAACCCAGCAGCACCCCTAAACCAATGCCGATAAAGACCGGCAGCATCTGCACCTGCTGCAGTTTTTGCTGCGCGTTACCCAGCTCAGCGGCAACCGCGTCAATCGCCTCCGGGCGCCCCACCAGGTTAAGAATATCGCCAAACTGCAGGCTGGCATGGCTGCTGGCCACCAGCTCCACGCCGGCGCGATTAAGCCGCGAGATAACCACGTCATAGCGCTGCTTGTAGTTGAGATCGCGGATTTTCTTGCCGAGGATCTTCTCGCTGGTCACCACCACCCGTTCAACTTTTAGATCGGTACCGCGGGTGGAGAGCGAGGTGGAGACCTCCTTGCCGATAACCAGCTGCGCATTGTGTAAATCCTCCGGGCGCCCCACCAGATGCAGAAGGTCGCCGGTCTGGATAAGCGTGCCCGGAGCCGGGACCATCAGCAGCTCATCGCGCTTCAGGCGCGAACAGATCAGCTTGTCGCTGTTGAGCATCGGCACATCCTGAATCGCCATATTATTCAGGTTAGGATTTTCTACGCGGACGTTAATGGTCTGCAGCAGCGCATGGCCGTTACCGCTGCTCTCATCAAACTGCTGGGCCTCTTTGTCGACGTTGATGCGAAAGAACAGGCGCACCAGCCACATGGTGAGCAAAATGCCGCAAATGCCAAACGGATAGGCCATGGCATAGCTCATCCCCATCTGGTCTACCACGTCGCGCGGCACGCCAAGGTCGCGCAGGATCTGCTGCCCGGCCCCCAGCGCCGGGGTATTGGTGACTGCCCCGGAGAAAATACCGAGGACTATCTGCAGCGGAATATTAAAAAGCTTATGCAGCACGGCGGTCACCAGGCCGCCGAGAATAACGATGAGGATGGCAAAGAGGTTGAGCCGCAGCCCCGAGACGCGCAGAGAAGCAAAGAACCCCGGCCCGACCTGGATACCGATGGTGTAAACGAAGAGGATCAGGCCAAATTCCTGAATAAAGTGCAGCATGGGGCCGCTGAGGGTCACGCCGGCCTGGTCGACAAAGTGGCCGACGATAATACCGCCAAACAGCACGCCGCCAATGCCAAAACCCACGCCGCGAATTTTGACATTGCCGATCCACAATCCGACAACCGCAACCAGCGCCAAAACGCTGACGGTCAATGCTATATCACTCATCGTATTTTCCCTGTGAATAACATTAGTAATGACAGGGATTATGGCCCAAGCCTCCGGGCCTGTATGCAGCCTGGCGCACAATAATCAGCGGGTCATCGAAAGTGCGTAGAGGCTCTTTCTGTCGCTCATTTCAACGCTGCAGGGCAAAAAAAAGCCCCGACGGATCGGGGCTTTGATGAGGGTGTCAGATTAGCTGTCGAGCGCCGGACGCTCGCTAATGGCAATCCGCTGCGGGATGACCGCTTCCGGCTCATTGCGGGTGAGATCGATATGCAACAAACCGTTATTGAAGGTGGCTCCGGAGACTTCCATATTTTCGGCCAGCGTAAAGCTGAGGCTAAAGGCCTGGCTTATCAGCCCCTGATGCAGCCACTTGGTCTCTTTTTCCGCCTGCTGCGGCGTGCCCTTCACGCTCAGGCGCGTGCCTTCCAGCTGAATATCCAGATCTTCCTGACGGAAACCGGCCAGCGCAAGGGTAATGCGATAGTGGTTATCGTCGCTTTTTTCGATGTTATAAGGGGGGAAGCTCTGGCTTTCACCGGCGGTTTGCAGCGCATTAGCCAGTTTGTCAAAACCGATCCATTGACGCAGCAGCGGGGATAAATCGTAGTTACGCATAATGTGTTTCTCCTTCTAAGAAGCGAGTGAATACCGCGGGTTGGTTAACCCGCACGTGCTCCCTGACGGCGAGCAAGTTTTAATATCGGGCCGCGCGGGCGACCCGACGGGATTAGTTGATTTCGATACGGCGCGGTTTATCCGCTTCCGGGATCACGCGTTCCAGTTCGATATACAGCAGACCGTTCACCAGGTTTGCGCCGCGAACGTGGATGTTTTCCGCGATCTGGAATTTACGCTCAAAGTTGCGCTCGGCGATGCCCTGATAGAGGTAGGTTCGCTCTTTCGGCTCACCGGCGTGGGCACCTTTGACGATCAGCAGATTGTCCTGAGCGGTGATCTCCAGTTCGCTTTCGGCAAAGCCGGCAACGGCGATCGCAATGCGGTAATGGTTTTCGTCTACCAGCTCGACGTTGTACGGAGGGTAGCCGCCATTGCTCTGGCTCTGATTGTTTTCTAACAGATTAAAAAGGCGGTCAAAACCAATAGCAGAACGATACAGCGGAGAGAGATCGAAATTACGCATAATAAATAGCTCCTGAAATCAGCGAGAATTTTATGACCTTCCATCATGGACAGGTCGTTATTACCCGGAATACCCCGCAGGCGTATTCTCATCGGGCCACGTTTCTAAAATGGGTTTCCCGGCGCGTTTTTCAAGACGAATGTCGCAATTTTTTTTGCAGTTTGCCGACGATTGCTTAGACTGGGGGGAGCACAAAAGGCAAAATGCGATGCCAGCCACAGTGCGGCGCAATAACGCTATGCATTCAGAGGATGGCTCGATATAACCGATAAATGGTTACCTCAATGCCCGAAACAATAATGGAAGAATGATGAAAAGCGGTCTGTTAAAGCTGGTCCTGTTCGGCGGAATGGTAGGCTTGAGCGGTTGCTCCAGCGTGATGTCTCATACCGGCGGCAAGGAAGGAACCTACCCGGGAACGCGAGCCAGCGCGCAGATGCTGGGCAACAGCGATGCCAACTGGGGCACAAAATCCCTGGTGGCACTAGATATGCCTCTCACCGCGGTGATGGATACGTTGCTGCTGCCGTGGGATATGTTCCGTACCGATAGCTCGATAAAATCGCGCGTAGAAAAAAGCGAAAAAGAGACGCTGGCGACCAATTCGGTTATCCCGCCAGCATCAATGACAACACCTTGATCTAAGGCGTAACTTCGGTGGTCCACAGCTGACGATAGCCGTCCACCTCCGCCATCCATGCCAGATATTTGCCATCCGGCGAAAAGACGATCGCATCCGCTGAAGGCGCGCTTTCTCCCTCGGCCGTCAAAAAGGTCACCGCCCCCGACCGCGCGTGGCAAAGCGCAATCCGATTCTCCAGCACAAATCCCAGCCATTCGCCCGACGGGTGCCAGTTAAACGCCGACTGAATATCCGAACGATTAGCGGTGAGCTGCCGCAGGCCGCTACCCTGCGGCGAAATCAGCCACAGCTGAACCACGCCGGCATCATCGCGCATCAGAAACGCAATCTCCGTCGCCTGCGGGTTAGCCCGCACCCAGTGGCGCGGCGCGGTGGCTAATCCGGGATAGCGGCGCTGGTGAGTAAAGGTCAGGCGTCGCTGCATCACGCCGGCTGGCGGCGCGGGAAGCGTTGTCTCGGTACCCGCCAGCGGCGCATCGCCCTGCTGCTTCCAGCCTTGTTCTCTATCCGGCAGGGTGACGATAAACAGCTCGGGGACCTTTTCACCCTCTGCCGATCGCGTGTCGCCGATAAAGGCCAGAGCGTGATTACCGACCCAGCCCTCTTCATAAGCGCGGTTAATTTCATCGCTGCCCGGCGTCGGTTCAGGCGTCGTCCGGCTGACCAGCACGCACCAGTGGCTGCCGCCGTACTCACGCGGATGCTGCCCGCGTGGTACCACCGGGCCATAGGGCGCCGCCACCCCAACGTTGCGCAGATCCAGCGCCGGCGAGCGCTCGTGCATCACGTGATCGTTATAGGTAAAGCTGACCAACTGACCATCAGGACTATAAACATGGACGTGGCTACCGCCGCGCAGCGCGCCTGCGGTATAGGGAGCGGTGATATCCATCGCATCGAGGTTACGGCACTCCCCCTGAAACGACACCACGCCGCGGCGGTGGTGGAAATCATACCGCCAGCTCTCATCCGGATGTTCGGGTCCGTGAATAAAAACGTAGGCATCTTTCGTTGGATGAACGGTCACCACGCCAACGTGGGCGCCCTGCTGCGCGCGATAGATTGTCTCTACCGCGCCGGTGTGGACGTTGACCCGCTCAATCGTCTCCCCGGTGAAGGAGGCCCCGGACGGACGGACGTCAAAAACCAGCCACTGGCTGTCCGCAGTCCAGACGCGCGTATTGGTCAACTGATGATGGCGAGAGGCAAAAGTGATTTGTTTCATAGGGCTACCCTGATGCACGGCGTTCGCATCAGGGTATAGTATCGGTAAGAATTAGCCTACACGTTTAATATCGCCCACCAGCACGATGTAGGAAAGCGCGCCAATCAGGGCCACGACGGCAATATAAACCAGGGCTGGCGCAAAGCCATATCCCTGTGCCAGGTAGCCGATGACCAGCGGAACGGTGATCCCGCCCAGGCCGCCGACAAAGTTAAACACGCCCCCGGTCAGCCCAATCAGGCGCATCGGCGCCAGCGATGACACCAGTGACCAGGTGATAGACGCAAAGCCGTTGCCGAAGAAGGCGATAGCCATCAGGGTCATAATCCACACCGGATCGTTGGTGTAATTCGCGCCGATAATACAGGTCGATATCAGCAGCCCACAGATAATGGGCGTTTTACGCGCAGCGCCCAGCGAGACGCCTTTTCGCACCAGCCGGTCCGCCAGCCAGCCCGAGAGCAGCACGCCAACGAACGCGGCAAGGAACGGAACCGTGGTCATAAAGCCCGCTTTTAGCGCGGTGATCCCCTTTTCCTGAGTCAGGTAGTTCGGGAACCAGGTCAGGAAAAACCACAGCGTGGAGGTGACGGCAAACTGCCCGAGATAGACGCCGACCAGCTTGCGATGGAATACCAGCTTCCAGTCGGCTTTGGTCATTGGCTGCCGCGCCTCTTTTTTGGCCGGCGCATCGCCGTCCACCAGGCCGCCGCCGTCGCGAATATAGTCCAGCTCGGCCTTGCTGATGCTTTTAGTCAGGCGCGGAGGCTGGTAGACCTTGAACCAAATTAACGACCAGACAATACCGATAGCGCCGGTGACGATGAACACCCAGTGCCAGCTCAGCAGCTCCTGGATCCAGATCAGCAGCGGCGTCAGGAACGCCAGCCCCACAAACTGACCGGAGGTGTAGAACCCGACCGCCGAGGCGCGCTCGTGCTCCGGGAACCAGCTGGTCACCATCCGGTTGTTGGTCGGGAACGCCGGGGCCTCAAAAATACCCGTAATCGCTCGCAGACCAATCAGCGACATCAGCCCCGTGGCAAAGCCCTGAAATAGCGTCGCCACCGACCAGCCAAAAATGGCAATAAAGTAGGTCATCCTCGAACCTACGCGGTCGAGGAACCAGCCGCCGGGAATTTGACACAGCGTATATAGCCAGGCAAAAGCAGAAAAAATATAGCCCATTTCCGTTTTGCTAATACCAAACTCTTCCTGAATATGCGCTGACGCGACGGCAAGATTAGCCCGATCAACGTAGCAAATAACAACGGTAATAAAGATCATAACCAGCGTCAGATAACGACGACGACCGGGTTTTGCAGCAGTTACTGAAATATCCATAGCAATCTGTCTCCAGATTTTGGGCATAGCGAAACCGCTCACCATGCCCTGTAATTTACAGAGGGTTTATTTGAATTTTTTATTAATAACTTAAGCGTAATGCGCTAAATAATTTGTGCCGGGGAACGGCGGCAACTTTTCACACTCCCTGGAGCATACGTTAGTATGTGACTGGGGTAAGAAAATGCAGCCAACGCATCACCAGTGCAAAGTATGACGCGCATTACCATTCGGCGACGGAACCATCCTCATGACGCCACAATGGATTACGCCAGTCCGGCGCATTTTTACTGAGTTCAATCACTCTGGCTTCATCAATTTCCACACCCAGCCCCGGCTTCGTTAACGGTTTAAAGAAGCCGCCTTCCATATTGAAGTCTTCTTTATTCTTCACAAAGTCGAGCAGCTCCGCGCCCTTGTTGTAGTGAATGCCCATGCTTTGTTCCTGGAGGACCGCATTGCGGGCGACGAAATCGACGTGCAGGCAGGCGGCCAGGGCGATCGGGCCCAGCGGGCAGTGCGGTGCCAGCGCCACGTCATAGGCCTCGGCCATGCCGGCAATTTTATAGCATTCGGTGATCCCCCCGGCGTGCGACAGGTCCGGCTGCAAAATAGCCAGGCCGCCGGCTTCCAGCACCCGTTTAAATTCGAAGCGTGAGAACATACGTTCGCCCGCCGCGAGCGGAATATGCGTTTGCGCCGCCAGTTTTGGATAATACTCCGCCTGCTCCGCCAGTACCGGTTCCTCAATAAATAGCGGACGATACGGTTCCAGCTCTTTAATCAGGACTTTGGCCATCGGCGCGCTGACGCGGCCGTGGAAATCAAGACCAAACTCAATTTCATTGCCGAAGGCTTCGCGGATTTGCGCCACGGTATTGACCGCTGCGTCTACCGCCCGGGAATTATCAATAACCCCCATCTCTTCGCAGCCGTTTAATTTGAAGGTATCAAAACCAATCCCGCGCAGCTTTTTAATACCCTCGATAACTTCCGCCGGGCGATCGCCGCCAACCCAGCTGTAGGCTTTAATTTTGTCCCGCACCAGGCCGCCCATCAGCTGCCATACCGGCGCATTCAGCACTTTGCCTTTAATATCCCACAGCGCCTGATCGATACCGGCAATGGCGCTCATCAAAATAGGGCCGCCGCGATAGAAACCGGCGCGGTACATCACCTGCCACAGGTCGTTAATACGCGCCGGGTCCTGGCCAATCAGGTACTCCCCCAGCTCATGTACCGCTGCTTCGACGGTGCGAGCGCGCCCTTCAATTACCGGCTCTCCCCAGCCAACGACGCCTTCATCGGTTTCAATTTTCAGGAACATCCACCGCGGCGGTAAACGGTAAGTAGTCAGTTTGGTTATTTTCATTGCACAGCCTCTCGATACGCTTTAACAAATTCGGCAGCCTGACGGGCGGTGCGTTCAACGGACTGTCCGGCACGATAAAGATCGCTCCCCAGTCCGGCACCGATACAGCCGGCATCAATCCATTGCGCCAGGTTCTCCGGCGTGACGCCACCGACGGCGAAAACGGGGACCTCTGACGGTAAAACGGCCTTCAGCGCCTTGATGTAATCCGGGCCAAAAGCGGAGGACGGAAACACCTTCAGGGCTCTGGCACCCGCATCGAGCGCGGTGAAGGCCTCGGTGGCGGTGGCGCATCCGGGACAGACGGTCATGCCGTAGCCCACCGCGCGGCGAATCACTTCGCTTTGAACGTTGGGCGTAACGATCAGCCGACAGCCCATCTTCGCCAGCTCGTCAACCTGCTCCGGCTGCAGCACGGTGCCTGCGCCAATCAGCGCCCGATCGCCAAACGCCTCGACGATGGCCGGAATGCTTTGCTGCCAGCGGGGCGAGTTCAGCGGAATTTCGACGGCATCGAATCCCGCGTCGATAACGGCGCCCACGTGCGCCAGCGCCTCTTCCGGCGTGATGCCGCGCAGAATTGCGATCAGCGGAAGCTTAGTTTGCCACTGCATATATGATGCTCCTTATACCTGCCTGAAATGCGGTATCGCCGGAAACGACCGTCGCCTGACGACCAAATGTGGCCAGCGCCTGCTGGTAGCGGTTCGCCAACGCCTCTCCGGCAACGATGGTAATCTGCTGGCCAATCACGCTTTCGCTCATGGTGGCAACCTCAGCGCCAATCAGCAGACCGGATAAAAACTCGCTGACGTGCTCGCGCGGCAGCGTGCCGAGAACGTGCGAAGCGCGAACCTGAAAGAGCTGCGCTAAAACGGCGGGCGAGTTCAGCCCGCGATCGAGGCCGGCAGAGAAGGCCGCAGCGGAAGTTTCCTGCGGAGGGAGACCGGCGCCCACCAGCGAGTGTTGCAGCAGTAAATGGTGCAGTTCGCCGGTCATCACGGTGCGAAAATCAAGAATTTGCTCGCGGTCGGCCTGCACCCATTTGCAGTGGGTGCCGGGCATCACATAGACCGATGAGGGGGCGATCGCGCGCGCGCCGAGCAGCTGCGTCTCTTCGCCGCGCATCACGTTGCGGTTATCGTCCCGGGAGACGCTAAGGCCAGGAACGATCCAGATATTGTCGCCAACGGCCGTTAACTGTTGGCAAATCGCGGAAAAATGAGCAGGAACCGGTAAGTAAGGAGCGATTTTCCAGCCCACGTTGCTGCCGACCATTCCCGCCATCACCGCTGGCGTGGCGTCGTCGCGCCAGCCTTCGGTTATCTCACTAAACACCGCCGCCGGGGATCTGCCGTTGAGGCGGGTTACGCCAGCTTCCGACTGCCTGCTCTCCAGGCATCTGTCGCCCTGAAAAAGCCAGGCGCGCAGGTTGGTCGATCCCCAGTCAATTGCGATGTAGCGAGATGTCATGTGATTTCCTTCAGCCTTCGTGTTGAGCTGGCGATCATGGTGAGCGCCGCCTGCTCCGCCGCTTCGCTATCCTGATGCCGGATGGCATCAAACAGCGCCTTATGTTCCTGGAGGGTCTTCGGCATATTGCCTTCATCTCCCATCCAGGTTCGTTCAAATACCGCTCGCTGCAGCGAGCTGATTGCCACGCTCAGCTGCTGTAACACCGGGTTATGCACCGACTGCAGCACCGCTTCGTGATAGCGAATGTCGGCTTCGTTAAACGCATCCCGGTCCTGGTTATTGGCAATCATCTCGTTCAGCGCATCTTCAATTTGCGCCAGATCGCTGGAGGTCGCGCGTTCAGCCGCCCAGCGGGCGATGGCCGGTTCCACCAGGTTTCGCACTTCGCTCATTGCGCCAATCAGGCGCGGGTCATAATCGTTCTCCAGCACCCACTGCAGCACCTCGGTATCAAGGTAGTTCCAGTGGTTACGCGGCGAAACGAAGGCTCCGCGATAGCGCTTCATCTCAATCAGCCGCTTTGCCATCAGCGAGCGAAACACTTCCCGGATAATATTGCGCGACGTTTCAAACTCTTCGCACAGGTCCGCTTCTGCCGGCAGCGCCGAGCCGGGAACGTATTTACCGCCGACAATCTGGCGGCCCAGCGTCATGATGATGCGATCGGTTTTGGTCAGGTTCATGGCACGTCCTCTAAGAAAACACTCTGCCTTACTTTACCCTGACTGCCGGTTTTCGCCTCATCTTTGCAGTACAAACGTGATGCTCTTCGTTGTCTCACGTGGTGCATAGTAGTACTAATCTGTAATGTTGTACTACAATTTAGATCACAAAAAGAACAATTGATAAGATAAAAAAAGCGCGAACCCGCGGGTCGCTGCTTAAGGGGAGTGGTGGAACGGAGAGTTGGGCGGGAAAAGAGGCTTAGAAGGCTTCGCCAACCTGGAAGTAGAAACCGCTGCTGCCTTTACCGATGCCGTAGTCGAGGCGAATATTGACCCGAGGTTTGAATTCAAAGCGATAGCCAACGCCGGCCGTCGGTAGCCAGCGGCCGTTGTTTAGCTCATCCACGGAGGGACCCATGGTGCCCGCGCCCACCCAGGCCACAATACCGTGACGCCAGGTCAGCTGACGGCGATATTCAAGCTGGGTGCTGACCACGTTTTTATCGCGGTAGCGCCCCTGGTAATAGCCGCGCATCCGTTCGTCGCTGCCAAGCAGCGGCAGCATGCTCCACGGCACGTCTCCCTGAGTCAATACGCCATCGGCCTCCCAGGCCAGCACGCTTTTTTCGCTGAGCGCCTGGTAGCGGCTGTAGTGCAGGTGAAACTCATCGAACCGCGTATCGCTCCCGAGCCCCGGGGCGTAGTAGGTATAGCGCAGGTTGGCATACTGGCCCTTGCGCGGGTTCGGGACAAAATCACGATCGTCCCAGCTCAGATCGATACTGACGCCGGAGCTGAATACCGACGGCCCCTGCGGGGTACTTTCGATTTTGGGCAAATCGTTTTGGTCCAGCCGATCGGCGTTCTGCGCCGCCAGCGACCAGCCGACGCCCAGATAAACGTTGTCCACCAGCTGTCGGTACAGGGTTGGCCGCAGCGTCAGGACCTGAGCGGTATACTTTTCCTTATTGCCGTCATCATCGGCGGCGGCAAAGCCCTGGCCCCAGTAGTAGGTTGGCGTGTTGGCCAGCGATCCTTCAAGAAAGACGCGCCACCGATCTTCAGCAAAAAAAGCGTAGTTTTTCACGCTGACGCCGAAGGCGCCGGTTGAGCTGGCGTAGCCGCTGAGGGTTAAGGTTGAGTTCTGGCTGACCGTATCGCTGGGATCGGGGCGGTACATACCCACCACCGCGGTGCCTATTCCCAGACCCAGCTCGGGAGTGTAAAACGGCCCAGGCATCACGCCCCAGTCGATACCTTTAGCGGCATCAAATTTATCGCTGGCTCCCAGCGTCTTTAGCCAACCGTCTATTTTTTCACGGCTGAGCGCCTGTGCCTGCACCTGCCCGATAAAAGAGCATGTGATCCAAAACAGAATGCCGCCGCGTAGCGTACTCAACAGCGATGCTCTCCAGTGAAAAAAGTCAGGGCCGACAAAGTGAAACCGCATCGTGTCTGAGTATAGTTGCCATCCAGCTTTACTCTTTGAAGCCGATACAGATTTGCGTAAACAAGGGCTGGAGAATATAGAGTTTTCGATTCGAAATGAGAGGGTTACGTGCGGATTTACGCTAAAAAATGAAAATACAGGCGGCTCAGGCCCGGGTTTGCCGGGCCTGAAGATAAATCAGGATAAAACGTACTTCTCAATGGCCCAGGCCACGCCGTCTTCAAGGTTCGATTTGGTAATAAAGTTTGCCGCTTCTTTCACGGTCGGTATCGCGTTATCCATCGCCACGCCGACGCCGGCGAACTCAATCATCGCGATGTCGTTTTCCTGATCGCCAATCGCCATGATCTCTTCCTGCTTGATATTCAGCGCATCGGCCAGCGACTTCACGCCGGTGCCTTTATTGACCCGCTTATCGAGGATCTCAAGGAAATATGGCGCGCTTTTCAGCACGGTATACTTCTCTTTCACTTCAGCCGGGATACGGGCGATGGCCTGGTCCAGAATCACCGGCTCATCAATCATCATCACCTTCAGCAGCTGGATATTGGGATCCATATTTTCTGCTTCACAGAAGACCAGCGGGATGGTTGCGACGTAGGATTCATGCACCGTGTAGTAGCTCACATCGCGGTTAGCGGTATAGAGCGTATTGCGGTCAAGCGCATGAAAGTGGGAGCCGACGTCGCGGGAAAGCTGTTCCAGATAGCGGTAGTCATCATAGCTCAGCGCAGTTTGCGCGACAGTGCTGCCGTCGCTTGCCTTCTGCACTAACGCACCGTTGTAGGTGATGCAGTAGTCTCCCGGCTGCTCCATGTGCAGTTCTTTCAGGTAGCTGTGCACGCCGGCATACGGCCGACCGGTGGTCAGCACCACGTTGACGCCACGCGCACGGGCCGCGGCAATCGCGGTTTTAACGGCAGGAGAGATGGTATGGTCTGGCAGCAGAAGCGTGCCGTCCATATCAATTGCAATCAGTTTAATAGCCATGAGATCCCCAGGTAAGATGAGTCCTGACTCATGCTAACGCGATTCCGCTCAAAAAACAGCAACAGAAGCCAGGGAAAACGGGGATGGGTTGGCCAGGGGGATTCCCCTTTTCCGGCCAAAAAAAAACCGGATGACGCCGTTGAGCGTGCATTCCGGGTTTATCAAACGCTTACCCCGGTCAGCGAAGCGCTATACCGGGGAATTTGCGGCTTAGATATCGATATTCGCCGCTTTCAGGGCGTTTTCTTCGATAAATGCGCGGCGCGGTTCAACGGCGTCGCCCATCAGGGTGGTGAACAGCTGGTCAGCGGCAATCGCATCCTTAACGGTTACGCGCAGCATACGGCGGCTATCCGGGTCCATGGTGGTTTCCCACAGCTGGTCCGGGTTCATTTCACCCAGGCCTTTATAGCGCTGGATAGAGAGCCCGCGGCGGGACTCTTTCACCAGCCACTCCAGCGCCTGCTCAAAGCTGGCAACCGGCTGACGGCGCTCGCCGCGTTCGATAAACGCGTCGTCTTCAATCAGGCCACGCAGCTTCTCGCCGAGGGTGCAGATACGACGATACTCGCCGCCGGTCACAAACTCATGATCCAGCGGATAGTCGGTATCGACGCCGTGGGTACGGACGCGAACAATCGGCTCGAACAGCTGCTGCTCCGTGTTTTCATGAACATCAAACTTCCACTGGCTGCCGTGCTGCTCGTTTTCGTTCAGATCGGTCACCAGCTTATTCACCCAGCGGGTTACGGCCTGTTCGTCCGACAGCTCAGCTTCGCTCAGCGTTGGCTGATAGATAAGCTCTTTCAGCATCGTTTTCGGGAAGCGACGCTCCATGCGGCCAATCATTTTCTGCGTTGCGTTGAACTCGGCAACCAGCTTCTCTAACGCTTCGCCAGCCAGAGCCGGGGCGCTGGCGTTGGTGTGCAGGGTGGCGCCATCCAGGGCGATGGAGATCTGGTACTGATCCATCGCTTCATCGTCTTTGATGTACTGCTCCTGCTTGCCTTTCTTCACTTTGTACAGCGGCGGCTGCGCAATGTAGACGTGGCCACGCTCAACGATTTCCGGCATCTGACGGTAGAAGAAGGTCAGCAGCAGGGTACGAATGTGTGAACCATCGACGTCCGCATCGGTCATGATGATGATGCTGTGGTAGCGCAGCTTATCCGGGTTGTACTCGTCGCGGCCGATACCGCAGCCCAGTGCGGTGATAAGCGTAGCGACTTCCTGTGAGGAGAGCATCTTGTCAAAACGGGCCTTCTCGACGTTGAGGATTTTACCCTTCAGCGGCAGGATAGCCTGGTTTTTACGGTTACGGCCCTGCTTGGCAGAACCGCCCGCGGAGTCCCCTTCCACGAGGTACAGTTCGGAGAGCGCCGGGTCGCGTTCCTGACAGTCAGCCAGCTTGCCCGGCAGACCGGCCAGGTCCAGGGCACCTTTACGACGGGTCATTTCACGGGCACGGCGTGCCGCTTCGCGCGCGCGCGCGGCATCGATAATTTTGCCTACCACGATCTTGGCGTCTGACGGGTTTTCCAGCAGATATTCGTTCAGCAGTTCGTTCATCTGCTGCTCTACCGCGGTTTTCACCTCGGAGGAGACCAGCTTGTCTTTGGTCTGCGAGGAGAACTTAGGATCCGGTACTTTCACGGAAACGACGGCAATCAGGCCTTCGCGGGCATCGTCGCCGGTGGCGCTGACTTTGGCCTTTTTGCTGTAGCCTTCTTTATCCATGTAGGCGTTCAGGGTACGGGTCATCGCCGCACGGAAGCCCGCAAGGTGCGTCCCGCCGTCGCGCTGCGGAATGTTGTTGGTAAAGCAGTAGATATTTTCCTGGAAGCCATCGTTCCACTGCAGCGCAACTTCAACGCCGATACCGTCTTTTTCGGTGGAGAAATAGAAGATATTCGGGTGAATTGGCGTTTTGTTCTTGTTGAGATACTCAACGAACGCCTTGATGCCGCCTTCGTAGTGGAAGTGGTCTTCTTTACCGTCACGCTTATCGCGCAGGCGAATGGAGACGCCGGAGTTCAGGAACGACAGCTCGCGCAGGCGTTTGGCCAGAATCTCATATTCGAATTCGATCACGTTGGTGAAGGTTTCGTGGCTCGGCCAGAAACGCACCTGAGTACCGGTAGCATCAGTGTCGCCGGTAACCGCCAGCGGTGCCTGCGGCACGCCGTGCACGTAGGTTTGCTGGTGGACTTTGCCTTCACGGCGGATCAACAGTTCCAGCTTCTGCGACAGGGCGTTAACTACAGAAACGCCTACGCCGTGCAGACCGCCGGAGACTTTATAGGAGTTATCATCGAACTTACCGCCCGCGTGCAGGACGGTCATGATGACTTCGGCAGCGGACACGCCCTCTTCCGGGTGAATACCGGTCGGGATGCCACGGCCATCATCGGTAACGGAGACGGAGTTGTCGGCGTGGATCGTCACCACGATATCTTTACAGTGACCCGCGAGCGCTTCGTCGATAGCGTTATCCACAACCTCGAATACCATGTGGTGCAGACCGGTGCCGTCATCGGTATCGCCGATATACATACCTGGGCGCTTACGCACCGCATCCAGCCCTTTCAGGACTTTGATACTGGAGGAGTCATAAGAATTCGACATCAACGTTTCTCGCTCATTTAATCTTGGGTTAATCCGTTATTTTACCCTTTTCCACGGTGAACATCTTCGAATTTTTGTCCGACATGTCCATTACGTGCTCAGCGCTTATTGCGCTGACGAAAACCTGCGACTGCGTGGCTTTTAAGCGGCTGGCAAGCAGCCCGCGCCGCGCGTCATCAAGTTCCGAGGCAAAATCATCTATCAGATACAGACAGCGTCTCCCGCTTTCGCGGGTTAAAAACTCGCCCTGTGCCAGCCGTAGCGCGCACATCAGGAGCTTGAGCTGTCCGCGTGACAAGGTATCTTCGACCGGCGCACCATCGGCACGTATGCGGAAATCCGCTTTGTGCGGGCCGTGGGCGGTATAGGTCAGCATGCGGTCACGCTCGAAGTTTCTCTCCAGTACCTCAGCGTAATCCGTTTCTTTTTCCCAGCCGCGCTGGAAGGAAAAGGTCAGAGAGAATTCAGGTAAAAACTGCTTACAGGTATCCGCCATGTCTTCGACGATAGCGGCGCTGTAGTCGGCACGCCAGCGGCTAATCTGCTCCGCCAGCGGGATCAGCTCCAGATCCCAGGGCCGAATTTGCGCATAGCGGCTAACCTGACGCAGCGCGGCGTTGCGCTGCTTCAGCAGGCGCTTCAGGTTGCTCCAGGCGGTAAAAAACCCGGTTTCATTGTGAAAGCATCCCCAGTCAAGGAAGGCTCTTCTGTATTTGGGGCCGCCGTTGAGCAAAGTAAACCCTTCCGGCGTAATCAGCTGCATCGGCATTAAATACGCCAGCTCGGCCACTTTGTGACCATCGGTGCCGTCGATCCGCACCTTGCTGTCGCCGAGCTTGTCTTTAGTCAGCCCGATGGCGACTTCACGCTCGCCATCCTGTAAGCGCCCGTGCAGGATAAATGACTCCTGCTCATGGCGGATGACGCGACCAATTTGCAAACTGCGAAACGCCCGACCGTGACCAAGCGTATAAATGGCTTCGAGCACGCTGGTTTTGCCGCTGCCGTTGGCGCCAACCAGAAAGTTAAAGCCGGGAGATAAGGCAAGATCCGCATTTTCGATATTGCGGAAGTCTTTGATGAGTAATCGGGATAGCGACATATCAACTCATAGCCAGGGCGTTATCGTCGCAGCCAGTTTCAACGCGGACTGCGCACAGACCCTGGAGCGTACACGAAGTACGTGACAGGGGCGAGCACAGCCCAGGTTGAAAATGGCAAGTAAGATAGCCCGATATTCTTTACAAGCGCATAGGCATGACAACGTAGGCTGCCGATTGCGACGCCGCATCCTCAATCTGCACGCTCGACACCGAATCGGTCAGTAAAATACGCACGTTTTCGCACTTCAGCGCATTCAGCACGTCCAGTACGTAGCTGACGTTAAAGCCAATTTCCATCTCGCTGCCGGAATACGAAACGTCGAGGATCTCTTCCGCTTCTTCCTGTTCCGGGTTATTGGCGGTGATTTTGAGCTGATTTTCGCTCACGTAGAGGCGCACGCCGCGGAACTTCTCGTTCGAGAGAATTGCCGCCCGGGCAAACGCCTGCTTGAGGATATCGCAGCCGGCATCCAGATGCTTATCCGGATTCTTCGGCAGCACGCGGCGGTAGTCAGGGAAACGACCGTCAACCAGCTTCGACGTAAAGATGAAGTCACCGACGTGGGCGCGGATGTTGTTGCTGCCAATCTGCACGCGCAGCGGCGTATCGCCACCGTCGAGCATGCGCATCAGCTCAATCACCCCTTTACGCGGCACGATCACCGAATGGTTAGGCAGCGATTCACCCAGCGGCATAGAGCAGACCGCCAGGCGGTGCCCGTCGGTTGCGACGGTGCGCAGCTCGTCGCCTTCGGTCTCAAACAGCATACCGTTTAAGTAATAGCGGACGTCCTGGTGCGCCATTGAAAACTGGGTGGCTTCAATCAGGCGCTTCATCGTCGCCTGCGGCAGCGTGAATTCAACTTCGCTCTGCCAGTCGTCGAGATTAGGGAAATCAGCGGCAGGAAGCGTCGACAGCGAGAAGCGGCTGCGCCCGGAGCGCACCAGCATCCGATCGCCTTCCAGCTGAACGGCGATCTCCGCCCCTTCAGGGAGGCCACGGCAGATATCAAAGAATTTACGTGCCGGAACCGTCGTTGCGCCCGTTTCATGCGGTTGCATCAGCGCAACGCGCGCCACCATTTCCATTTCCAGGTCCGTACCGGTGAGCGACAGCGCGCCTTCCGAGACCTGAAGCAGCAGGTTACCGAGAATGGGCAGCGTCGGACGACCACCTAACGGGCCGCTTACCTGTTGCAGAGGTTTTAATAAATGTTCACGTTCTACGGTAAATTTCATAGCGTCACGAGGATAATGTTCTGATTAAATTGGAAAAATCTTCTTTGATATCGTGGCTTTCTTCACGCAGCTGCTCAATCTTACGGCAGGCGTGCAGCACGGTGGTATGGTCACGGCCGCCGAACGCGTCGCCAATTTCCGGCAAACTGTGGTTCGTCAGCTCTTTAGCCAGCGCCATCGCCATCTGACGAGGACGCGCCACCGAGCGGGAGCGGCGCTTGGAGAGCAGATCCGCCACCTTAATTTTATAGTACTCCGCCACCGTCTTCTGAATATTGTCGATGGTGACCAGCTTTTCCTGCAGCGCCAGCAGATCGCGCAGCGCTTCGCGCACGAAATCGATGGTGATCGCCCGGCCGGTAAAGTTGGCGTTAGCGATAACGCGGTTCAGCGCCCCTTCCAGCTCACGTACGTTGGAACGTAAACGCTTGGCAATAAAGAAGGCTACTTCACCCGGCAGACGAATGTCGTTTTCGTCCGCTTTTTTCATCAGGATCGCCACGCGGGTCTCCAGCTCAGGCGGCTCGATCGCCACCGTCAGCCCCCAGCCGAAGCGTGATTTCAGACGATCCTCAACGCCGTTGATCTCTTTCGGATAGCGATCCGAAGTGAGAATGATCTGCTGATTACCTTCCAGCAGGGCGTTGAAGGTGTGGAAAAACTCTTCCTGCGAGCGCTCTTTATTAGCAAAGAACTGAATATCATCGATCAGCAGGGCGTCTACGGAGCGGTAGTAGCGCTTAAATTCTTCGATCGCGTTGTTCTGCAAGGCTTTAACCATGTCCTGAACAAAGCGCTCGGAGTGCATATAGACCACTTTGGCGTTCGGTTTGCGCGCAACGATGCCGTTACCGACCGCGTGCAAAAGGTGGGTTTTACCCAAACCGGTGCCGCCATAAAGGAATAACGGGTTGTAGGCGCCGCCCGGGTTATCCGCAACCTGGCGCGCCGCCGCGCGGGCCAGCTGGTTAGACTTACCTTCGACAAAGTTATCAAAGGTATGCTTGACGTTGACGTTAGAGCGGTAGGTCGGTTCCGCCGGCGCCGGGACGTTATCCCAGCCTGGGCGGACGATCGTCGGCGCCACGCGCGCCATCTGAACCTGCGCGGCCGGTGCGGCTGCCGCGACGTTATTTACCGCGCCGCGCTGCGGCTGTACCGCCGGTTTAGTGCCGACTTCAAAGCGCAGCTGTGGGGCATCAGCACCGCAAAAATCATTGAGGAGTCCATTGATATTATTGAGGTATTTATCCCTTACCCAATCGAGCACAAAACGGTTTGGCGCATACAGTGCCAGCGTGTTATCGCTCAGTTCCGCCTGCAACGGGCGTATCCACATACTAAATTCTGTGGCTGGTAACTCATCCTGCAATCGGGCAAGACACTGCTGCCAAAGCG